>Ga0210012_1000008_pt1 | contig 392740 bp, 397 predicted proteins | sample CryGeymeta201504_FD_183974 | JGI IMG/M metagenome (GOLD analysis project Ga0210012, IMG submission 183974) | Groundwater microbial communities from Crystal Geyser aquifers in Utah, USA - Crystal Geyser metaG 2015-04 (SPAdes) (version 2) | ecosystem: Environmental > Aquatic > Deep subsurface >... | reverse complement strand
CTAGGCTACGAATCACAAGGCAGAACCCCCTTTACCCCAGAAGACATTCAAAACTTCATCTTCCTCCTTGCCACCCACCGCAAATTCGAACCATTCGCCATCATCATCATTGACCTCTTTGGCACCGCCACCTTTACTGATTTATCCTTTGTCAAAACCAACGACCTAGAAATTCCTATACCAGAAAAAAAGAACGGGAAGGAAACAATAGCTTACCAACCAAAGAAACATGCACGCCTCAAAAAACCAAAGCTTAGCCACCAAGCAAAAAAAGAACTAGAAAAAAACAGAAAAAACCAAAGAAAAGAAAAAAGAAAAACAACCTAATCATGAGTGAAAAAATCAAAATACCCAGAGCCCTAAACGCAGAAATCAACCTGCGAGACGACCTAGGATCAAATATTATGGAAGCCTATGTCCAAGAAGACGGACCACTCAACGGCTTCATGGGCCAGGTCTTTCTTGGCTACGAATCACAAGGCAGAAGACCATTCACCCTAGGAGACGTCCAAAGATTCTTAGCCGGACTACTGGGACATGAAAAATTTAAGCCCCACAGCAAAATCATCGTTGACATCCTAGGCACCACAGACTTTAGCGGAATAGAATTTGAAGAAAAACCCAATCTCTCTGACCATAGCAAAACCAAGAAAAAACATCTTAAAACAAACCGAGATAGTAGGGGAAACAGATTTGGTGGAGGAAGAAGATAAACTTACTAACTACTCCACATCAGCATCAGCTGGATCATCACCAGCACGCCACCAAGCCCAACGAGACAAAACATTAATCGCCTCCCTCAAAGACATATGAACCATCAAGCGATCTGTTATCTCTGCCAAAGCATAGGTCTCTTGAAATTGATCAGGACTCTCTCTTCTCACACTACGTCGGAAAATACGTTCCATCTGCCAAAATTTTTTATCTCTTTGCTCTGCCATACCAAAATTATACAACAGGAGAATTACTTAGCAAACCAAGCCACCGTCTTCCTCAACCCCTCCTCAAAACTCACTTGAGGCTCCCATTGAAGCAATTGTTGGGCCTTACTAATATCTGGCTTCCTACGAGTAGGATCATCTCCAGGCAACTGCCTAAACTCTATCTTAGCAACCGAAGACTCCTCATAAACAGCTCGCCAAATAATCTCGGCAGTATCCTTCACCGTAAACTCACCAGGATTACCAATATTAACCGTCTCACCTCTAGCACTAGGATTAGTAGCCAACCTAAGAATACCCTCAACTAAATCACTCACATAACAATAGGAACGGGTTTGAGAACCATCCCCAAACACCGTCATCGGCTCATTTTTAAGAGCAGACATAATAAAACTAGGAATCACCCTACCATCATCAGCGCCAATCCTTGGGCCATAAGTATTGAAGATCCGCACTATTCTCGTATCAAGCTGAAAATCCCGATTAAACACCCCACAAATGGTTTCACCCAATCTCTTTGACTCATCATAACAAGACCTAACACCATTCGGATTAACATTACCCCAATACGTCTCTCTCTGTGGATGTTCCAATGGATCACCATAGGCCTCAGAGGTACCAGCAAAAACAAAAGTACCCAAAGGATTAGTAGCTTGCATATACTGCAATAGATTATCTGTAGCCACCGTATTAACTAAATAAGTTTCTCTTGGATATTTCTGGTACCAAGGTGGGGAAGCGGGTGAAGCAAAATGAAAAATATAATCAAAGACCTCGCCCTGCAAATAGTTACCAGCCGGTTGAATCACATCTGCCTCTACAAAAGCAAAGTTCTCTGACTCTATCTCAGCCAAATTATCAGCGTTACCAGTCAAAAAATTATCTACTCCCATCACCAAACCACCCTCATTAAGAATGGTCTCTACCAAATGAGAACCAAGAAAACCGGCAGCACCAGTCACTAAAACTTTTTTACCATTAAAGCGGTCAGTCATAACAAAATTATTGTAGCAGAGAAGAACGGACTAAATAGTCACTAATCCATTTTGACAAAACAAAATAGATCAAATATGATGCAAAGCTATCAGGTTAACAAGGACATACAGAAAGAGGTTTCATGCCTAGTTCAGAAAACCCAGTACCAACCTATTTACTCGAACGCATCAAACAGTTCGTCACTGACCCCCAAAAACTAAAAAGAGTAGACACCCTCACAGAAGAAGAGGCCTATGCCATTGCCAACCAAGGATATCTAACCCCAGAACAAAGCACTCTCCTAGACCAAGACGAAGCCCTTCACACTCTCAGGGTCATTGTCTACCAACAACTAATCGACTGGGCATCTAATGAAGCAGAGGGCATTCAACAAGAAATCATTGACTTTATTAGCTCCGAAACCTTTGTTGACTACCCAGACTTTTTGACCAACGAAAAAATCATGAACGCCGCCAGAGGCGAATGGATTAATGACCACAGCCAAACCCTCAACCAACTCCGTGAATTTGACCTAGAAATCTTGGGTGCCAGAATCAGTGACCATGGTGATGTTGAAGTTCTTATGACCCACAACCAAGTCAAATTTGCCTATGCAGGCGGAGGCTTTCCTAGCTTTATCTCTATCTCCCAAAAAGACTATGCCATTCCACCAGACGTAACCATTGGCTTGCTAAAATATAATCCGGCCTCCGCCATCAAAGGAACAGTGGGGGACATCTATATCTCTATGAAAGCCCCTTACCCCACTAGTCACACTAGCCAATATATTGAAGTGGTATTACCAAAACCAGCAACAGAATAGATTGGTTTTTTACTATCCCATATTTATATCTTATTTGATACTTTCTGATATAATAAGTAGTCTGGTAGAAATTTCTTAACGCAAGAAAACTTCTGCAACTTAATAACTGGTGTAAACCTTCAATGCTTTTGAGGATGTACCACTGTAGCTTTGCTTACCAGCAAGGACACAGTGCACACATCCTAAAAAAACAAAGGAGGTGAAAAAACATGGTTGACTGGACAAAGATTTTGATTCATTTGGCTGCCTGGATCATTCCTGGCATCTGGATGCTGAAAACTCACTGGAAAATGCTGGCTTACTGCCTCGTAGTGTTTGGAGGACTGGCTATTTTAAGCGGCGAACTCTATCCACTATTCTGGGCAGTCTACAGCTTCGTGGGCTTTCTCTGCGCTATCTACCTCAAAGGTTGGTGGCGCACAATCGGCTTGCTCTTGATCCCGCTCACCAGCGGGGCGGTTATCACCTATGTTTTCACCGGCACCATCTTCTGGCTTCGCTAGAAATGATGTCATCACGCTCCCTCTGTTGCAAGACAGAGGGAGTAGTTCTTTAATAAGGAAAAAAGAAATTGAAAACCTATTTATCTCTGTTTGGCCTCGCGCCAAACAATAGGTAACTAGAGATCAATTTCTAAAGGAGGCTTCAATGGAACTCACGTTCTTAGAAGTCCTGGGACTAATAGCTCTTCTGCTGTTGTCCCTCATCGCCTGGGTGTGGTCACTGATTTCAATTCAGTGCGCAACAGGAAATAGTTGGCTAACAATGATTCTCGCAGTCATGTCATCTATTTTCTTGAGTGGTTTCCAACCATTCCACGACATCTCAGGTTGGGCAGTGTTTTTGGGCGGGTTGATAGCCAGCTTCATCTTGGGGCTGAACAACGGCATGAACCTGGTTTTGTTGCATTTGGGAAAAGTAATCATCTTGCTTTTACTATATGCCTCAATTACCAGCAGAATGCCAATCAACCAACTCTATCACCTGTTCTAGCCCACAAGTTCCATCCCGTCGTGAGACGGGATGGAACAACCTCAAAAATCATCTTCACCACAGACAACCAGCAGGTTATGATGAGAAGGTGAGAAAAATCATTAGTCATCTCCTCAAAAAACCCATTTGGCTCATAATAGCTTTTGCCCTAATCCTACGCCTCCCACTACTCACTGGCTCTTTTTGGCTAGATGAAGCTGCTCAAGCCATAGAAAGCAGTCGCCCCCTTGCTGAACAACTAGATATCGTAGCCGACTTCCAGCCACCACTCTTACATTACCTAATCCACTTTGCCACTTACTTCTCCTATCAAGAATGGTGGCTAAGAATGTGGGGAGCCCTTATTCCAGGAATCATAACCATTTGGGCTAGCTACCAAATTGGTAAGAAACTTTTTTCAGAAAAAGTTGGACTCTGGACAGCCCTCCTGCTCGCCACTTCCTCTTTCCACATTTTTTATTCACAAGAACTCAGACCATATAGTTTGCCAGCCATGTGGGGCTCATTAAGTACACTTGCCCTAATCACCAAACCATTTAACAACTGGAAATTCATCCTCTTTTCTCTTGCTGGCCTCTACTCCTCATATCTCTATCCCTTTCTATTAATTACTCAAATAATAGTTTTGTGGTTCAGACAACGATCAATAGCAAAACTCTTACAAACCACTCTGCTAATCACTATTGGGTACTTACCATGGTTGCCAATGTTCTTTCAACAACTCAAAGCTGGTCAAAGCCTAAGACTAGAAATTCCAGGTTGGGAAACAGTAGTGAGCATCCCACAATTTAAGGCCTTACTTTTAGTACCCTTGAAATTCATTTTTGGTGTCCTAAACCTAGAACTGACTTGGCCATTTCTATTTGCCATTTTCATCTTCGGGTTTTTATGTATAAAACTTTTTTGGCAAAACCCAAAGCACCTGTGGATAAATCTCCTAAACAACTTTGGTAATCTCCCAAAGCTATGGCGAAAATTAGACTCCCGAAACCAAATGGCTTTACTTTTATTTCTTCCCCTTATTACAGCCTGGCTAATTTCATTTGTTGTTCCAGTAATACAACCCAAGAGAGTCTTGTTTGCTCTACCATTTTTTTACTTAATATTCACTTCGTTATTGGCCTGGAAAAAAATAGATAAAGAATCTAATAAAAACCTGCACTTCCTACTATATTTCTTTCTCTTCATCAATCTTTGGAGCACAGTAAGCTACTGGCACGAAACTACTTTACAACGAGAAAACTGGCGTGAGCTAAAACAAACTATTGTTGAACGTTTTCCAGCCAGTTCAACCCTTGTAATCATGTCCTTTGATGGTGCCTTTGCACCCTGGCGTTGGTACGAACCAGAATATCCCACTTTGGTTACTGGCAGACGTCATGTCCAAGATGTGATTAGTCTAAAAGAAACACTCAAGCCAACCTTTGACAAAGAATATGTCTTGGTCTTTGACTATTTACGCACTCTCACTGATCCTCAAGACAAAATCTTGGAAACTCTAACTGACTTTGGCTTTACTGGTAGAGGAGTCATTGACTATCCAGGCATTGGGTTTGTAAGAATCTATGCCAGAACCCATAGTGCCATCAGCACTCTTAAGCGTTAATGCTCAGCTGGTTTATGCTATTATTTATTAGTTATTAGTCAAGAAAGTAAAGATGGCAGACGAAAAAAGAAAATTACCAAAAGAAGAAACCGAAAAACCAGAAACTATGGGCCCTGAAAACATCATGGCTGCAGTAGAAAGCGGTGATCCTGCTCAATTATTAGCTGCTCTTAAAGAAGCCTTTAATTTCATTTCTGGAGCAGACGAAACCAATGCCATAAGAGAAATTACTGATAACAATATGGTAGATACTTTTTTTGCTGAACTAGAAGCCGATGGAGAAGCCAGAGTTAAATTTGGCTTTGCCGGCGGTTTTCTTTCTCTGGGTATCGTAAAATTTGAAGGACAACCAGCCTCAGTAGGTTTGGTTGATAAAACTGTTAAACAAGAATATAAGGCTAAGTGGTCTGGAACAATGTTCGGCTAAATAATTTATGAAAATCGGCATTGATTTTACCCCAACTATTTATGATCGTGGTGTTTCTAGATACACCAAGAACCTAATTCGTAGCTTAATGGAACAACCAGGAGCTGATCTAGCTCTATATGGCTCTTCTTTCCGTCAAAACGAGATCCTAAAAAACAAAGCTCAAGAAATTTTAAGCATGGCCAAGCCAGTGGGGGAATACGTCTTAAAAGTCCAGAATTACCCACCTACACTCTTATCAATTTTATGGAAACTGGGGTTGAACCCAATAAAAAAAATTTTGCCTGATATTGACGTTTTCCATAGCTGGGATTGGCTTCAACCACCAGATAAAGATCTGCCATTAGTCTCCACTATTCATGATCTTGCTATCTTAAAATATCCAGAAACAGCTCATCCTAAAATCTTAGCTGCTCACCAACAATCATGGAAAGTCTTACGTGAAAGAGACGCTGAAATCATTACTGTTTCTCAAGCTACCAAAAGAGACATTATTGAATTTTTGGGCATCCCAGCCTACCGCATTACTGTTATTCCAGAGGCTTTGCCCTATGAAATCCGCTTGATCAACGAAAGGCTAACTGAAGAACAAAGTGAACAAATTAAACAAAGACTAGTACTCACCCGTCCATATATTCTCTTTGTTGGTACTCGCGAACCACGTAAAAACCTCAAAAGACTAATCGAGGCTTGGGAAGGAATCAAAGACGAAGTTGATCTTTTAATTGCTGGTGAAACAGGTTGGGATGAGAGTGGTAACTATCAAATTCCTGGACTAAGATTCTTGGGCAAAGTCACTGATATAGAACTTAATGTTCTCTACGCAGAGGCCGAGGCATTTGCTTATCCCAGTTTAGATGAGGGCTTTGGCCTTCCAATTCTAGAAGCCTTTTATCATGGTACCCCAGTTATTACTGCCGACTTGCCAGTCATGCTAGAAGTAGCTGGTAATGCTGCTCAACTAGTCGATCCAGAAAATGTTCAAAGCATTAGGCAAGGCATAGAAATAGTGTTAAATGAAAACACCGAAGAACAACGTACTCGCTTACAAAGAATGATTATTAGAATGCATATGTTCAGCTGGCATCTTGTCGCTGAACAAACCTTAGAAGTCTATGCGAAAGCGATTGAGCGTTATGGAAAATAGGAGATATAGCTTTGCTTTTGATGGCAATGAAGCTAATGTCAAAAATAGAGTGGGTAGTAATGTCTATGCTTTTGAAATTCTTAAGTATTTACACGAAACTACTTTAGTTCGTTCTGACATCCACTGGACTATTTTGCTAGCTCAATCTCCAGAAGAAGATTTTCCTCCAGAAAACAATTTGTGGCACTATGAAATAGTTAAACCAACTAAATTTTGGACACAATGGGCATTGCCCATTCATTTATTTAAAAACAAAAATGTCTATGATCTCCTCTATACACCAGGGCACTATGCTCCTCGTTTTTCTGCCGTTCCCTATGTTAGCAGCGTGATGGATTTGGCTTTCTTGAAATTCCCAGATCAATTTACCAATAGAGATGCTTTTCAGCTTAAACACTGGACTGAATATAGTGTGCTGAAAGCAAAGAAAATCATTACTATCTCTGAATTTTCTAAAAAAGAAATTGCTCAAACTTATGGTCTTCCCTTGGAAAAAATTGAAGTAGCCTATCCTTCATATGCAATGATAGAAAAATATTCTAATTTACGATGGAAGAGTTTTGTAAAAAAACACAAGCTACAACCCAATCAATATTTTCTCTATCTAGGCACTATTCAGCCTCGTAAAAATTTGGAGGCTTTAATCGAGGCTTTTGAAATTTTTTACCGCAACCTAGCGGCCGATCAAGTTCATGGTGCTCAAGCTAAGAAAATTAGAGAGATCTGGCCGCAACTGGTTATTGCTGGTAAAACAGGTTGGCTAGCAGATAAAGTACTAAATAGAGTTAAGAATTCACCTATTAAAGATCAAATTGTCTTAACTGGTTTTGTGGATAATTCTCTAAAAAAACCGCTCTATGAATATGCTCAGGCATCTTTGTTGATTGGTTTTTATGAGGGCTTTGGTATTCCACCTTTAGAATCTCTTTCTGTTGGAACACCAGCAATTGTTTCTGATAGTAGTAGTTTGCCAGAAGCAGTGGGTAGGGCTGGTTTACTTGTTAATCCTAATGATCCACAGGCAATTGCAGGAGCCATGAAAAAAGTCTGGACTGCACCCAAAATTCGTCGTCAAACTTGGAGTAGAACCGCTAAAAAACACAGTAAAGAATTTACTTGGAAAAAGACTGGTGAAAAGATTTTAACCACTCTTTTGGCTGTAGTAAATAAAAGAGAAAATAATGGTAGTTAACTCTAAAATTTCTGTGCCCATTCTAGGAATTGATCCCGGCTATGACCGTTTGGGCTGGGCCATAGGAGTGCCTCATGGCAATAGCTGGACAACTCTAGAATATGGTTGTATTGAAACTCCCAAGACCATGACTCTTTTTGATCGCTATCAATTATTACAACAAGAGCTAACTGAAGTTATTAAGCTTTATCAACCAAAGATTGCTGTGGTTGAATCCTTATTTTTCTTTAAAAACCAAAAAACTGCTTTAAAGGTCAGCGAGGCAAGGGGAGTGATTTTGAGCACTTGTTTTACTCATGGAATTAAGCTTTATGAATTTACTCCTTTGCAAATTAAGCAAGCAGTCACTGGCTATGGTCGAGCAGATAAAAAGAGTATTGAGAAAATGGTTAGGCTACAATTGAATCTGGGTAGTAAAAAAGTTCTTGATGACGCCATCGATGCTTTAGCAGTGATGATGACTTTTCAAGCACAGCGCAAGTTGTTAGCACTCTAAAAACGTGATAAAACTATTCTCAAGATGATCGGGTTTCTTTCAGGTAAGGTCCAAAAACTTAATAATGCAATTTTAATTCACACTACTGGTGGAGTGGGTTATTTAGTTGAAGTTGGCCCTTCATATTTCCTTAGAATTCAAGATGAACAAGATATTTCTCTGTTTATCTATACTCATGTTAGAGAAGATGCTCTTAAGCTCTTTGGTTTTCAGAATCAAAAAGACCTATCACTCTTCGAATTAGTCTTATCTGTATCAGGAGTAGGACCAAGAATTGCTTTGGCCATTATTGATACTGGAGCAGAAAGATTGGTTGCAGCAGTGCAAAATGCAGATGTTACTTTTTTCAGCTCAATTCCTAGGGTTGGTAAAAAACTAGCCCAAAAAATTATTATTGAACTCAAATCTAAGCTTGGCGGTTTAAAAGATTTGGATCTTAGTCCATTATCACAAACAGAGCAAGATGTTTTAGATGGTTTATTGGGCCTGGGTTTCCCAGAGAACCTTATTCATGATGTGCTCAAAACACTGGATACCAAGCAACCAGTAGAGTCATTGCTGAAAGCAGCTGTAAAAAAACTTTCTAAGGCCATATAAATATGCTTGAGCCTATTTCTCTTACTACTGACCCCCAAAATGTTGAAGAAGAAATTCTTTTTACTTCCCTTAGAGCTCAGGATTGGGAAGAGTTTTATGGCCAAGAAACCACTAAGAGATCGTTGCAAATTGCAATTGAAGCGGCTAAGCAACGCCATGAAACTATGGACCATGTCTTGCTTTATGGACCGCCTGGTTTGGGTAAAACTACTCTTTCTCATATTATTGCCAAGGAGATGGGGGTAAATATTAAGATTACTTCTGGTACAGCCCTAACTAAAACCGGTGATTTGGCAGCTATTCTCACCAATTTGGAGGATGGTGATATTCTTTTTGTCGATGAAATCCATCGCTTGTCAAAGGCTGTAGAAGAAACTCTTTATCCAGCCATGGAAGATTATGCTTTGGATATTGTTATCGGCAAAGGTCCATCAGCTAGGACAGTTCGGATTGATCTGCCCAAATTTACTTTAGTTGGAGCAACCACTAGGTTTGGCTTATTAGCTGGTCCTTTCCGTGACCGTTTTGGTCTTATTCAAAGACTAGAGTTTTATGATCCTAAGGGTTTACAGAGAATCATTACTAATGGCGCTGCTAAGCTTAATGTTAATCTTGATCCAGCTGCTGCCTTATCAATTGCCAAGAGATCAAGGGGTACTCCCAGAATTGCTCTTAAGCTTTTCAAGCGAGTTAGGGACTATTCTCAAATTGAGAATGGTGGAGATGTTACTCCAAATTCAGTTGAGAGAGCTTTGAATATGTTTGCGATTGATGCCTTGGGACTGGATCATAATGATCGCAGGTTCTTAATTGAGATGATCGATAAGCATGGTGGTGGTCCCGTTGGTTTGAGTACTATTGCTGCCACTATTCATGAGGATCCTGGGACTATTGAGGAAGTGATTGAGCCATATTTGCTTCAAGTAGGTTTTTTAAAGCGTACTAATAAGGGTAGAGTGGTGAGTAAAACTGCTTATGCCCATTTGGGCATTACTTATTCTGAAAAATAATTTTAATGAAACAAAACTCTGTTTCTCAACTATATTTCAGCAACAAAGATCTAACTGAACGCCTAGAACAAATCCTAGCCTATATCAAAACTGAAACACCATTTGTTCTAGACAAGCCCTTACAAAAAAGTAGCTGGTGGAACTCAAAAAAAATTGGTGCCATCCACTATAGTGGTAGTTTTAATAACACCCCAGCCATCCTCAAAATCCAGGGCACCAAACCAACAACTAGTGAAGCCCTAATGATAGAAAACTTCACCAACCAAAACCAAAGCCAACTAATCCGTGCTCCCAAAATATATCTCTATCTTCCTTGGCAAGAAAAACTAGAATTCGAAGCCATCATCATGGAAGAAACCAACCACCAAAAAATAGTAAACTTACCAGCCTCCAATCTAGAAATAACTACTTTCTTCAACCTTTACCATGAATACAAAAAGAAATGCCTCAATAAACCTTGGTTAGAAAAACCAAATATCTCCCTAGCAGAACAAACCCTCAAAAACTTTGCCACCTGGCAAAAGATCTCAGCAGAAATCCATCCCAACCACCCACTCAAAAAATCTACCGACCCAGAACTAATTAAAAAAGGAATCAACCACTTAGCTAAAAAACTAGATAAAACAACTTGGCAATTTATGCATGGCCACTTTTCTACCAGAGACCTCTACCAAACAAACAAAGAAACAATAATCCTCTCCAACCTCTACTGGTCATGGCGTCAACCATTTTATGACGCTGTCTTTGGCTTTCACTGGTATCAATATGATCTAGCAAACACAGAAAACATCTCTCTAGAAACTCTTTTAGTCCAACGAAAAACCTGGAAAGAATATATTTTAAACAACATCCCTCAAACTGAGCTCGACCATGAACTATTAGAACTAGCCTTTTTAGAACGCAATCTAGCTGGCCTAAACCTAGATGGACTCATCTCTGTCTCTCCAAAAGCCAAAGCCCTAATACAACTTACTAGAGAAGATATTGCTAAAGCCATTAATCGCTAACCTTTGCCATATCTAGTAGTCTGCACTATACTATTCCTTATATATGCCAATCACTGATAAAGACGGCAATTCATTAACTCAAACTGAAATCTTAACCAAGATAGTTGGTCGCATTAATGCTATCTACCTAGAACTTGTAACTGGCTGGCTCTGGTGGTGTGTCGGCTTCATTCCATTTCACTCTATTAGAACATTTTTTTACAGAGCCTTTGGCCTACAAATAGGGGAGGGATCCACTATTCACATGATGGCCCGCATCTATGATCCACGCCATATTAAAATTGGCACAGGAACCCTGGTGGGAGAAAAAGCCACTCTTGATGGCCGCAAACAACTACCCAACTCCCAAGGCGGACTCATAATCGGCAACCACGTCGACATTGCCTCTGAAGTCATGATCTGGACCAGTGAACATGATATCCACTCAATAGACATGAAACCTATTGAAGCCAAAGTTATAGTTGAAGACTATGTCTTCATTGGCCCTCGCGCCATTATTCTTCCAGGAGTAACCATCGGCAAAGGCGCTATTGTAGCAGCTGGAGCAATCGTTACTAAAAATGTAGAACCAGGCTCAATCGTCGCTGGTACCCCAGCCAAAGAAATTAGTAAACGTAAACTCTCAGAGTACAAATACAAATTAGGCCGCCCTCGTTTGTTCCAATAAGAAAACTATGGCAAAAAATACTTCTACCACCCTTGATCTGTCAATTATCGTTGTTTCTTACAACACCAAACTCATCACCATTCAAACCCTAGAAACTGCCATTGCTGATCTTAAAGCAGACAATCTCTTGAATAGAGTTGAATTTTTCATCGTTGATAACGACTCCAAAGACGGTTCTGTAGAAGCAGTAAAAAAATTCATGGCCAAGCAAAACGTGAAATACACAGTAATTGCCAATAAAGATAATAATGGCTTCGCTTGGGCTAATAATCAGGCCATCAAACAATCTGATGCTAAAGCAGTTATTCTGCTTAACTCCGATACTATTACTCAAAGAGGTGCCTTTAAAATACTTCTAGAAACATTCGCAGAGCACCAAATAAAAGAAGCTACAGCCCACCTTGATTCTGAAGAAAAATCTTTTACTGATAGACTGGGCATCATTGCGCCAATGCTCTTGAACACCGATAAAACTCTCCAAGCCCAAGGAGGAAATTTCCCTAGCCTCCTGTCGCTCTCAGCTCAAATGCTATTCCTAGATGATCTACCAGTTATTGGCAAATTTATTCCTTCAACCCAACATACTGGTCGCAATGAGAGAATGAAAAAATCAGACAAAAAACTTACTTCAGTAGACTGGTTGGGTGGCACCGCCATGATGATCCGTAAAGAAGTTATTGATGAGATAGGAATGCTTGATGACGGCATCTTTATGTATGGTGAAGACATCGAATATTGCATGCGAGCCAAACATCATCACTGGGACATTGCTATTCAACCCCAAGCTAAAATCATTCATCTTGGCAATGTCAGTGCTGGATCAGAAAATGCTCTAACCGGCGAAATGAAGGGCTATGTTTATTTGTGGTCCAAGTTTAAACCCAGCTGGCAAATGCCTATTATGAAAATGATTTTATGGAAAGGCGCTTTGCTCCGTTTGTGGCTCCATAAATTTATAACCAAAGACGAGCGTCGTGCTGGAATTTACCATCGTATTTTAAGTAAAATTTGGAGTTTTTAATTTATGCTTAAAAAGAAAAATTTGAGTTTTTGGCAAAAAATCATTAACTGGGCTGACAACAATTTAATGTTTGTTTTCAGCACCTTCTTGTTAACCTTTATTCCTCTTTATCCCAAGATTCCTTTATTTGATGTCATCCCAGGCTATATTGTAAGAGTCAGATTTGAAGACATGCTAATGATCTTAGCTGGAATAATCTGGGTTACTCAAGTTTTTAGAAAAAAAATCACCTGGAAATCACCGCTATTCAAACTCCTTGGTACTTATGCTGGCATAGGTTTTCTTTCTCTTCTCTCAGCTGTTCTAATTACTCAAACTATTCCTGCAGAATTAATTCATGTTGGTAAATCTGTTTTACACTATTTGCGTTATCTAGAATATTTTTTCCTTTTTATCATTATGTACGCTTCAATAGAAACGCCGAAACAAGCCAAGACTGTGGTTTGGAGCCTTGTTTTTACAGTTTTTATTGTTAGTTTCTATGGTATTGGCCAAAAATATTGGTATTGGCCTGTCTACTCAACGATGAATCGTGAGTTCAGCAAAGGAGTCAGACTCTATTTAACAGAGCACGCTCGTGTTCAATCTACTTTTGGTGGTCATTATGATTTGGGTGCATATCTAGTTGTAGTTCTGCCAATTCTTCTGAGCTTCGCTTTTTTAAGCAAAAAGAAATGGGAAAAAAGAATCTTCCAATTTGTTCACGCTTTTGGTCTATGGCTATTGATTATGAGTGCTTCCAGAGCTCCATTTGCTGCCTATGGTCTGGCAGTATTCTTTGTCCTGCTCTTTGTAGCCTGGCAAGAAAAAACTTGGTTAAAAAAACTTTGGTCTTTTATTAAAAAATCATTTGCTATTGGCTCTTTAACCCTCTCTTTAATGCTGGTTTTTGGCAGTGATATGTCAGAGAGATTCTTACAAGTCATTGAAGGGTATCCTCAAGTAATGGCCTATTATGACCAGGGTAAAAAAACTTTTGATGAACTCAATGCTGAACGTAAAAAAACCAGAGATCGTTTCTATGATTGGCTTGGAATTATTGAACTAGGTCCACCAGAAAACTCTATTGGCTTTGATAATTCTGATGACCTAGCTCCAGTCTTAACTGCTACAGACCAACAACCTGTTACTAGACCAAGTGATGTTTACAAAGACATTCCAGATATTGTTGAAGTCAAAACACAAAACTCTGATGGCACCACCACCACAACCACAGTAGAAAAAGAACGAACCTGGTCGGCCAATGCCCTAAAATATGGTTTATCCATGGCTATACGCCTAGACACCCTCTGGCCCAACGCCATCAAAGGCTTCATGAGAAACCCATTACTAGGCAGTGGCTACGCAACTCTAAATAAAGAAACAGTCATCCAATTCACTGAAGCAGAAAGCACCGACAACAACTTCTTGAGAGTCTTAGGAGAAACCGGCTTATTAGGCTTCCTAGCTTTCTTCGGCATCATCATCCTAGCCATGAAAGTAGCTCTTAAACATATCTTTGATCAAGACATCTTAAACTCTGCTCTGGCAATTGGCCTATTTGCAGGCTCCATCGGCCTAATGGCCAATGCCTCATATATTGATGTTTATGCTGCCTCCAAAGTCGCTTTTAGCTACTGGGGAGTAGTTGGCCTGGTACTGGCCACCCTCTCACTACCAAAAGATAAAAAAACAATTTTAAACCGTAAAAAAAAGTAAAAACATGAATAAAATTTGGCAACAACTGAGTAAGACTCACAAGCAAGTCTTGTTACTCATTTTGTTGACCCTCATCCCACGCTTATACCGCATTAACAACCCCATTGCCGACTGGCATGCCTTTCGTCAAGCAGACACAGCCTCTGTAACGCGCGAGTACGTCAAAAACGGCATCAACCTACTAGAACCTCACTACCATGATCTATCCAACATCCAATCTGGCCATGAAAATTTAGCTGGCTACCGAATGGTTGAGTTCCCACTCATCAACGGCCTAATCGCTGGAGTACTACGCCTCATCCCAGCCCTACCACTAGTTCTCACTAGCCGCATTTTTTCTGTTTTAGCCTCACTTGGCACCGTATACTTTCTCTACAACTTCACCAAACTACTAACCAAAAACGACAAACTAGCCAACTTCGTAGGCCTTGCCTTTGCTCTAATCCCTTACAACATCTACTACTCCAGAGTAGTCTTGCCAGAACCATTTCTCTTACTCTTTAGCACCGGCTCACTCTACTTCTTTCTCCAAGCAATAAAAACAAAACAAATCTATACCAACCCAAGCTTTTGGCTCTCAGCCATGCTTCTAGGCCTAGCCATTCTACTTAAACCATTTGTAGTTTTTCTCATCCCAATCTACTTAGTCCTATACTTTCAAAACCAACCAATCAAAAAACTATTTTCCTGGAGCTGGATAGCTTTCGGCCTAATTGCCTTACTACCATTTTGGTGGTGGAGAAACTGGATCCTCCAATTTCCTAGCGGCATCCCTGCCTCAGACTGGTTGTTCAACAGCAACCTCATCCGCCTTAGACCAGCTTGGTTTCGCTGGCTATTCTACGAACGCCTCACCAAGCTAATCTTAGGCTTTGTAGGAATTATCCCTGTCACACTTGCTTTCTTTACCAATAAAAAACCACTCAAAACAGTGCTTTGGGCCTGGGGAATTGGACTGCTCACTTATCTAATAGTCATTGCTACTGGCAACGTTCAACATGACTATTACCAAGTAATTTTTATCCCATTCATCTCCTTACTAGTCGGCAGCGGCTTCTATTGGCTGTGGGAAAAAGCCACTAAAAAAACTATTCTCTTCAAAACCATGGTCATTCTACTTGCCATTACCAGCTGGCTACTTGCCTGGCAGCAAGTCAAAGGCTACTTCAATGTCAACCATTGGGAGTATGTTGAAGCCGGAGCCGCCGCCAACAAACTACTACCACCAGAAACAAAAATAATTGCTCCAGCCTTTGGCGATACCATCTTTTTATTCCAAACCAACCGCACCGGCTGGCCAATTGGCTTCGACATTGATAATAAAATTACTATGGGAGCAGAATATTACCTAACCACCAGCTATGATGATGAAGCCCGTGCTTTGGAAGCAAAATACCTTACAATAACCAAAACAGACAAATACCTATTATTAGATTTAAGAAACCAAAAACCATAACCATATGAAAATCTTAATGCTCACCCCATATCTACCATACCCCTTGCTTTCTGGTGGACAAATTCGTACCTACAACCTTCTCAAAAAACTAGCTACAAAACATGAAATCACCCTGTTTGCTCTCATCAAAAACCAAGACGAAAAACAATACATCCCTGAACTAGAAAAATATTGTGCCAAAGTCAAGGTTTTTCAACGCTCAGAAAAACCCTTTACCATCAAAAACATCATTAAAGCCCTATTTTCTTCATATCCATTCTTGGTCATTCGCAACTACGTACCAGAAGCAATCGATGCTATTCGTGAAGAACTAGATGCAGAAAAATATGATCTAATCCACGCCGAAACCTTCTACATGATGCCTCACTTGCCAGAAAACGATATTCCCACCATTTTAGTCGAACAAACCATTGAATACTTAGGTTATGAAAGCTACGCCAAAAAAGCCCCCAAACTATTTCGTCCATTACTAGAATCCGATATTAAAAAAATCCGCCGCTGGGAAAGACACTACTGGCGAGCCTGCGACAAACTAATTGTCATGAGCGATGATGATAAAGATTTTATTGGCAAACAAATCAATGCTGGTGACAAAATAGATGTAGTTGCCAATGGCGTAGACTCTGCCTGGTTTGCCCAAAAATCCCGCCAATTACCAAAAGAACCAACCCTTTTATCAGTGGGTACTTTTAAATGGCTCCCAAACCAAGAAGCCGTAGATTTTCTAGTCCAAAAAGTTTGGCCTTTAGTCAAACAAAAACTCCCCTCAGCAAAACTCTTAATTGTGGGCAACGCCCCCACAGATAAAGTATTAAATTACGGAAAAACAGATAAACAAATCAATGTCCTGGGCAGAGTAGAGGACATTAGAACTGCTTTTAAAGGATCTCATGTTTTGGTTGCCCCAGTTTTTAGTGGCAAAGGCACTAGATACAAGATTTTGGAAGCCATGGCTAGTGGCACCCCAGTAGTTGCTTCAAAAATTGCCGTAGAAGGCCTAGATATTAACCATGGCCTCCATGTTTTAACTAGTAACTCCGCCACTGAAATGGCAAAGCTTGCTATAGAAGTAATAGAAAACAAAAAACTCTGGCAACAGCTATCAGAAAATGGTAAAAAATTTGTTAATGAAAACTTTGATTGGAAAGAAATTTCACAAAAACTTGATATGATTTACAAAGAAATCGGTACCAAAGGAACCAATTATGGCAAAAAAAATGAAAAAAACAGTTAAGAAAGCAGTTCAACCAAAAAAGAAAAATAATCTTCAAAAAAAAATGGTTATAAAAACCTCAAACTCAACTAGTGATCTAGCGATTATAGTTTTGAACTTTAACACCCAATTTTGGTTGAAGAAAACTTTAAATAGCGTCAAAGACTTTTATCTTGATCGCACTAAATACAAAGTAGAGATAATCGTAGTTGATAATGATAGTAATGATGGCTCACCAGAAATGGTTGAAAAAGAATTCAAATGGGTAAAGCTAATTAGATCTGGAGGAAACATTGGTTTTGCTGCAGGCAACAATGTTGCTTTAAGACACATCACCGCTCGTTACAGCATGCTACTCAACAGTGACACTGAATTTAGTGATGCCTCAAACCTAGATATTATCATTAAATATTTAGATGAAAACACTGATGTAGGCATGGTTTCACCAAGAGTTGAATTGCCAGATGGATCTTTGGATCCAGCATGTCATCGTGGCGAACCAACACCTTGGGCTTCTTTAACCTATTTTGCTGGACTAGAAAAAATGTTTCCCAACAGCCCATTACTAGGCCAATACCATCAAACCTTTAAAAATTTAGATGAAATCCACGAAGTCGATGCTTGCACTGGAGCAGCCATGATCTTTCCTACCAAATTCATGCAAAACAAAGTGGGCTATTTAGATGAACAATTCTTTATGTATGCAGAAGACATTGATTGGTGTCGTCGCTTCCGTGAAGCAGGCAAAAAAGTTGTTTTTCATCCAGGAGCCAGAATCACTCATCATAAATACAAATCTGGTATTAAAAGCTCTTCCACTCGCTTGGCCAAAAAAGTTCATAACATGTTCTATGACACCATGCTGATGTACTACGACAAGTGGTATAGCAATAAATATCCTAAATTTTTTAGAACCCTCCTTCGTACTTTCTTATTCATTAAAAAAGGTGGGTTATAAATAATGACTAGAATTGGCATTGATTGTCGTTTAGCTGGCCAAGAACATGCTGGGATAGGCCGTTATACCCAAAACCTAGTCCAAAGACTTGTTCTTAACAAAGATATCAATTGGGTATTATTTTTCAGCAACTCAACTCAAGCTCGTGAAATATTACCCCAAAAGCTAGATCACGTTAAAGAAGTAATCACCCCAATTCGTCACTATTCCTTGCTTGAACAAATTAAGCTTCCCTTAATCTTTGCTAAAGAAAAACTTGATCTTCTACATGTCCCTCATTTTAATGTACCGATTTTTTATCAAGGAAAAATCGTTGTTACTATTCATGACTTACTATGGCATGAACAAAGAGGTAGTCATGTCACAACTCTGCCTGCTTGGAAGTATCGTTTAAAATATTGGGGTTACACAGAAACAGTCAAAAAAGCAGTGGAAAAAGCAGCTAAAATCTTTGTGCCCAGCACAACTGTAGCCGCAACCTTAGCAAAATATTATCCCAAGGCAAAAGATAAAACTATTGTTACATATGAAGGAGTAGAACAAACCTATCTCGATCATGAAATAAAAGAAAAACCAAGAAAAAAACAATTAGTTTATACCGGCTCACTTTATCCTCATAAAAATATTAAGGTTGTTTTTCAGGCCCTACAAAAACTACCAGATTTTTCATTAAAACTAGTCGGTTCTCGTAATGTTTTTCAAGACAATACTAAAACCCTAGTAAAAAACTATAAATTAACAAACCAAGTTGAATTTCTAGGCAAACTATCTGACAAAGACTTAATCAAACTCTACGAAGAAAGCTTTGCCCTAGTATTTCCTTCATTTTCCGAAGGCTTTGGCCTACCAGGACTTGAAGCTATGGCCGTTGGCCTGTCAGTAATTGCTTCAGACATCCCCATTTTCAGAGAAATCTATAAAAATGCCGCTGCATACTTTAACCCACTTTCTAGCGCAGAACTTTTAGAAACCATTCATGCTCTTAATTCATCAAGAAAATTTTTAACTAAAGCTGGTAAAGATAGAGTAAAAAGCTTTTCTTGGGATAAAATGACTGATAAAACTTTCAAAATCTATCAACAAGTTTTAAAACAAAACCATGCCTAAACAAGTACAGCAACCTAAGGTTGCCCTAGTTTATGATCGTGTTAACACAGCATTTGGTGGAGCCGAAGATGTCTTATTGGCTCTACATACTGCTTATCCAAAAGCTCCTCTTTATACTGCAGTTTATGACCCCAAAAAAGCTACTTGGGCCAAAGTCTTTCCATTAGTAAAACCTAGTTTTTTAAACAAATTTCCTTGGTTAAACAAGCTTCACCGTTGGATTCCCTTTTTAATGCCAATAGCCTTTGAAAGTTTTGATTTTAGTAGCTATGACATCATAATTTCTATTACTAGTGCCGAAGCTAAAGGCATACTTACTCTGCCTCATCAACTACACGTTTGTTATTTATTAACTCCACCAAGATATCTCTACCAAGATAGAGAACATAGTTTGCAGTCACATTACATTTTTAAAATACCAGGAATGAAGTGGTTGGCGGAGAAATTATTAAACTACCTCACTTGGTGGGATCAACAAGCTATTTTTCGTCCAGACACGATTATCCCCATTTCACAAAGAGTAGGGCAAAGAATAAAAAAATATTATCCAAATATCAAAGCCACTACTGTAATTTATCCACCAGTTACCATGGCTTCATTGGACAAAGAAAATAACATAAGAATTGAAAACCAGCCAACTAACTACTTATTAATGGTTTCTCGTTTAGTTTCTTACAAACACTTGGAACAAGCCATTGTTGCTTGTAATAACTTAAAAAAGAATTTAGTAATTGTTGGAGATGGGCCAGAACGTAAAAAACTACAAACATTTTTTACTAACTACACTTTTTGGTATCCATTCATTAGTGAAACAAAACTTCATACCCTATACACACAGTGTGATGCGTTGTTAATGCCAGGAGAAGAAGATTTTGGCATTGTTGGCTTAGAAGCAAATAGCTATGGCAAGCCAGTATTGGTAAATTGTAAAAGTGGTGTTGCCGAGTGTATTGATCATACTTTTCATGGCATTCATATTTCTCAAGAAAAAACTGCAGAAATTGAAAAAGCCATTATTTCCCTCGAGAATACAAAATTTAACCCAAGTCAGCTTATCCACAACGCTAAAAAATATGATACAAATACATTCGTGCAACAATTCACCCAAGTGGTGCAATATAACTGGCAACAAAAACAGAAAGAAACCTTATGAAAACTTATCCACACGCCTATGCAGTTATTTTAGCTGGTGGAGGTGGCACACGTTTGTGGCCAAAATCTAGAAATAAAACCCCTAAACAATTTTTAAAACTCTATGGTCAAAAAACCATGATTCAAATTGCAGCCGAACGTGTTTCCAAACTAGTTGATGCTGAACATATTATTGTGGTCACTAATGAAAAATATGCTGATGAAGTAAAAAAACAATTACCCCAAGTTCCAGCCATTAATATCTTGGCTGAACCAGAAAAAAAAGACACTGCTCTGGCAATGTTGGTTGGCTCACTTTTTGCCAAAAGCCTTGATCCAAAAGCAATTATTTTAAATGCTGCCTCAGACCACACTATTATTAATGAGGATGAATTTGTTAAAGTCATGGAAGGCACAATTCAAGCAGCTACAGAAAGTGAAAACTTGGTCACCGTTGGTATCTTGCCAACTTTTCCCACTAGTGCTTTTGGCTATATAAAAATCGATAAAAAAATTAAGGAGCTAAAAAACAAAGTACCTTTATACAAAGTTGATAGTTTTACCGAAAAACCAGATGCTAAAACAGCCCAACAATTTATTGCCACCGGCAAATACTTTTGGAATGCCAATATGTATGTTTGGACAGCAGAAACCTTGAAAAAATCATTCAAAAAACACATGCCCTCACTTTATGAATGTACTAAAAACCTTGATACTTTATCAGCAGAAAAATTTCATCAAGCACTACCAGCAGTTTATGATGGAGCTGACGCAATCTCCATTGATTATGCCATTAGCGAAAAAGCAGATAATCTCGTCCTAATTCCTGGTGACTTTGGTTGGAGCGATGTTGGTGATTGGAAAGTTGTTTATGATCTGGGCGATAAAGATAATGAAACTAATGTAGTGGTTGGTGATGACGATAAAGTAATGACAATTGCCATTAATTCTGAGGGTAATTTAGTTCATACTAATGGTCGGTTGGTAGCTTTGGTTGGCTTAAAAAACATGGTGGTGGTAGACACAGATGAGATACTAATGATCTGCCCTAAAGATCAATCTCAAGACGTAAAAAAGATTGTAGAAAAACTTAAAACAGAGCAACGTAAAGAATATTTATAGACTTATGTTAAATTACGACCAACAAAAAAGAATCTTAGATCTACTAGTAGCCTTTGCACTCATGATCGTTTTCTTGCCTTTTTGGCTTATTGTTCCTGTTTTAATTATCATTAGCGATGGTTTTCCTATCTTCTTTAGTCACCAACGAGTTGGTAAAGATGGACAAAAGTTTGCAATTAAAAAATTTCGTTCAATGGTCAACAATGCTCACGAAATTTTACATAAACAAGATCCTAAGTTATTAGAAAAATTCAAAAAAGGCGATTGGAAGTTTCCAGCTAATGAAGACCCTCGTATTACCAAACTTGGCAAAGTTCTAAGAGCTCTCACTATTGATGAATTTCCTCAACTTTTCAACGTTATTAAAGGCGAAATGAGCATGATAGGTCCACGTGCCTACATGCAAGAAGAACTTGATGAACAAACTAGAAAATACCCTGAAACCAAAAAATATGTGAAGGCCATTCTCTCTATCAAGCCAGGCATTACTGGACCCTGGCAAACTAGTGGTCGTAATGAAATTCCTTTTGTCCAACGAGCCAAAATGGATGCAGAATACGCTAAAACAAAAAATATCTGGAATGATATTAGAATTATTCTCAGAACCCCCAAAGCCATGATCTCTAAGTGGTAAAAATATCTAGAAATTTGCTATACTGACAGCTATGACTGAACAAGAGCCTATGGTTGATGTTGTCAGTGAACCAACCGCTGAAGAAAAAAAATCTTTAATCGCTGCTATTTTTGCCAAGAAATCTCATGAACTAAAAACAGAGAATCATGAAGAAATTGTTGAACTTGAAAAAAAACCCAAAAAAGTTCAACCTTGGAAAAAACCTCTATTAATTGCCGCCAGTATTGTCCTAAGTTTAATTTTAATTATTGGAATCTATACATTTGTAATAATCAAACAATTCAAAACTCAAGCAGAAACATCGATGGCAACTGCCAAACAAGCTTACGCTACTTTCAAGGCCCAAGATCTACCCAATACTCAAAAAGAGTTGGCAACTCTCCAAACAGGATTAACAGAATTACAACAAACATATCAAAAACTAAACTTCTATCGCTATGTTCCAATAGCCAGTTGGTACTACGTTGATGGCGAACATGTTTTCAAAGCAGGAGAAGCTGGTCTAGCCGCTGCTCAAAAAGCTATTGCCGAACTAGTTCCCTATGCCGATGTCTTGGGTTTTCAAGGCGAAGATTCTTTCACTGGTGGTACTGCAGAGGATAGAATCAAAATCTTAATCGATACTCTTGATAAAGTCATGCCATCATTTGACGCTATTACTCAAGATCTTAAAATAGCTGAAACTGAACTATTAGCCATTAATCCCAATCACTATCCAAAAACTATTAAAAACCAACCAATTCGTAGCAGAATTACCGAAATACAAACCATGTTTAAAGACGGAGTAGATGGATTTATAGAATTTAGGCCCGTCCTTGAACAATTGCCTGATCTTGCTGGTGGTAAAGGCGAACGTAAAAAATATCTAGTTCTTTTCCAAAACGACAACGAACTACGTCCAACCGGAGGTTTCTTAACTGCTTACGCCGTTATCTATGTTGAAAATGGTAAAGTCACCCCAGAAAAATCAGATGATATTTATGAACTAGATCAAAAATTTACCAAACGCTTACCAATTCCAGAAGCTTTAGGCAAATACCTAACCACAGAAAAATACTGGCACTTGCGTGACATGAACATCTCGCCAGACTTCAAACTCTCTATGGAACAATTTTACGAACAATATAAAACGGTAAGAGGCGAACCAACAGATATTGACGGCATTATTGCTGTTGATACTAAGGTTCTAACTGATCTTTTAAGTGTTTTAGGTCCAGTTCAAGTCCCAGCCTATGGAACTTTCAGTGCTGAGCCAGATAATCGTTGTGATGGCTGTGCTCAGGTAGTTTATGCTCTCTCAGAAATCATCACCAAGCCAACTCCATACCTCAGAGAAGATCGCAAAGGCATCCTTGGTCCACTTATGCAATCAACTTTACAAAAAGCCTATAGCGCTCCCAAAGAAAAATGGCCAGAGCTTTTTCAACTAATGTGGGGAGATCTTGAAGGTAAACATATTCAGTTATATTTCACTGCAGAACAAGCTCAAACTGCAGCTGAAACAGTTAATGCTGCTGGCAGAATGATTGCTCAAGAAAATGGCAATGACTTCTTGGCCATTATTAATGCCAATTTGGGTGGAGCAAAATCAAATCTATTTGTTAATTACGATGTAAAACAAGAAATACTGATACCGGAATCGGGTATGCTAGAAAAATCTGTAGAAATCACTTATCGCAATACTCGCAAAGCAGATAACTGCAATCTTGAAGCCGGAAAACTATGTTTAAATTCAACCTTGAGAGATTGGACACGTCTTTATATCCCAGCTGGATCAGAACTAATCTCTGCTCAAGGCTTTACCACTGAACCAGTTACCTATGAAGAAAATGGAATGCAAGTTATTGACGGCTTCTTTATTCTAGAACCACTTGGCTCTGCCAAACTCAAACTAACTTACAAAGTACCTTACACTGATGAAAAAACCTATCGCATTCATCTTTGGAAACAGGGTGGAGTAGATGACTTTGAAACTCTTTTTGACGTCAATGGCGGAGAAGAAAAAATTCTAGTCAATAAAGACAGTTTGGTGGAAATTCCTTTTTAGACCAACATGCTTAACAAATCAAAATCTTTTATTACCCAAGGAATTGTTATCAAGCGCTCCAATGTTGGCGAAACAGACAAAGTTGTAACCTTCATCACTCAGGACCATGGCAAACTAGTTGGCATCGCCAAAGGAGTCCGTAGTTTAAAATCTAGCAAACGTGCTCACCTGGAGCCTGGAAATTTGGTAAAAATCTTTGTCATTGAAACCAAATCAATGCCAATTATCACTCAAACCTCGTTGCTTGATCCTGTACAAAGCTCTACTAGAAGCTCTTTGGCAGACATCCGTAGCCTATCCCAAATCTTAGAAGTTTTTGATCGCTTATTCATGGAAGGGGATGGGGATCAAAAAGCCTATTTACAAGCTCTTAAGCTGCGAGAGGCTGTACTTATAGATCGATCACACAATCGCATCCAGCCACTACTAAGTGATTTAATTGAATATCTTGGTTATCAAAACTTTACAGAAACTCCACATCACTCAATCCTTGATTATGTTGCTGAAATTACTGAGCGAAAAATGAAAAGTTTTGAATATTTACGAGTAAAATAGTTTTTAACCCGCCAATTGCATCTTTGGTGAAAGAAAAATATAATAATGATGTCTTTCGTCTTGGCAAACGAGCTAATTTAATAAAATTAGTTACAGACTAAAACTTAAAGAGCTTTGTGTTTAGACACAAGGAATCAGGGTGGAACCGCCCGGCAGGGTCCCTAGCATAATGTAATTATTGCGGGGACTTTTTTGTACCCAGCTAGGAATAAAAAAATGCCAACAACCATGAATGATGTCGTTTCTCTTGCAAAGCGTCGTGGATTTATCTTTCCAGGATCAGAAATCTATGGTGGTTTGGCTAATACCTATGATTTTGGACCACTGGGTGTAGAGTTGCTTCGCAATATTCTTAATCACTGGTGGAAATATTTTGTCACTCACAGATCAGATATGTTTGGACTTGATAGTTCTATTTTAATGAGTCCAAAAGTCTGGGAAGCCTCTGGTCATACCGCTAGTTTTACTGACGCTCTGATTGATTGTAAAACTTGTCGCACTAGAACCAGAGCTGACCATCTAATTGAAGATTTTACTGAAAAACATGGTAAAGAAGAAAAAGTGGAAGGTAAATCTCCAGAAGAACTAACTGCCTTGGTTGCAGATTATCAAATTCCTTGTCCAACCTGTGGTGGTCATGACTGGACTGACGTTCGTTCTTTCAACTTATTATTTGAAACTAATGTTGGCATTGTCGAAGAATCTCAATCGCTAGCTTATCTTCGAGGCGAAATTGCTCAGGGTATGTTTGTAAACTTCAAAAATGTATTAAACACCATGAGACCCAAGCTGCCATTTGGTATTGCTCAAAGTGGTAAAGCTTTCCGCAATGAAATTACTTTAGGAAACTTTGTATTTCGCACCCTTGAATTTAATTTAGCTGAATTTGAATACTTCTTTGATTCTGAAAAACAATCATGGGAAGAACTTTTTGAAGTCTGGAAAAAAACCATGCAAGAATTTGCTGAATCATTGGGCCTTGAAAGTAAAAATCTGCGTTGGAGAACTCACTCTGATGAAGAAAGATCTCACTATTCCACTAGAACAGAAGATCTTGATTTTCAATTTCCTTTTGGCTTTAAAGAAATGTTTGGTTTAGCTTACCGCACTGATTATGATCTAAGAAATCATATGGAAAAATCAGGCGTAGATCTGCGCTATACCGATCCTTATGATCCACAACATAAATTTATTCCACATGTTATTGAACCAACATTTGGTATTAACCGTATTTTCCTTGCTGTTTTAGCACAAAACCTAATTACTGAAGGAGAAAGAACTTATCTCAAACTCCCAGCCAAACTAGCTCCTTATAAAGTGGCTATTTTCCCATTAGTAAAAAACAAGCCAGAACTAGTTGATAAAGCTCAAGAGATATTCCAAAGTTTACAAAAAATAGCCCCAGCAGTTTGGGACGATCGTGGCAACATCGGTAAGCGCTATGTTACTCAAGATGAAATTGGTACTCCGTTTTGTGTCACAGTTGATTACCAAACACTTGAAGATGGCACGGTTACACTACGTGATCGCGATACTACCAAACAAGAAAGATTATCTCTGGCAGAAGTTGAGCAACGAGTGCAAAGTATGTTATCTTAGTTGCATTAAAAATGACTTTTAAATATTAATAATTGGCAAAGGATAGAATGAAAAAACAAAAATTAATGATGATTGGCGGCATTGCCTTGCTCCTGTTAATTGCTGGCATTTTTATGGTTGTAAAAAGCAAAAAAACAGCGGAAGTACCAGCTGCTACCCAAAAGAAAAAGTTAAGCTTACCAACCAATATTATTCCGCTTGAAGATCGACCGTACATTACCATTGAACCATTGGCAGATGGTCATAATTTACAGATTCATGCTTATAATCTGCGCAAGGAAGCTACAACCATGGAATATGAGTTGGAATACCAAGCTGGTACCCTTTTACAGGGAGCTTTTGGAGAGACAAATTTAGATAAATTACCAACTACAACAAAAATTTTGCTCGGTAGTTGTTCAGCTGGTGGTGCCTGCACTTATCATGAAGAAGTCCAAGGTGGTTCGCTTTTAACCAGATATGTGGGTGGTGAAGATCCTTATGCCTTAAAATCAGACTGGAAATATATAGATAATAAGGCTAAAAATGTTGCCTTTACTTCAAAGGATGCCAAATTCCAAATTGATGGCAAACCATTAGCTCAACAACGCTATTTAGTGATCTTTAATGCCCCAGGATATCCAGATAAAGCACCAGGAACAATTGTTTCTGAAATTTATTCCTTAGCAACTTCCAGTTCTCTAACTGGTGAAGCAATTTTAACCATTAGAGCAAATGAAGAAACTGCTGGAATGCAAATAGCTTCCTGGGATGGAACCACTTGGAAAAAACATCAGAGTCAAATTGATGGCAAGATGGTTACAGCTACAGTTCCTCTGACTGAGCTTTATATGGTGGTGAAATAAGTTTTTTTAGTTTTTTGTATTTGTCAGCCCCGTCGCAAGATGGGGCTTTTTTTTTGGTTTATTTCAACATAAATTAGTTTCGGGTTTTTACTTTTTATAGGATTTGTTTTTAATAGCAAAAAAAATGCAATTCTCCTATTTACGACTCTAGTATTTCTCTGTTATTATTATATTTGGTAAAAATTGGTAAAGAGACTTATAAATGTTTATCGGAACCTACTACCACACGCTCGAAGAACAAGGCAGAGTTTCTTTGCCAAAAACTTTTCGTGAAATTACCAAAGACTGGGTTGTTACTAGAGGTTTAGATGGAGGACTTTTTGTTTTTCCAGCTGAAAGTTTTCAAGAACGTCTACGTAAAGTTACTGAAACCCATATTTTTACCAAAAAAGCTCATCGTGATTTTGTTCGCCTAATGACCAATGAAGCACAAACTATTTCAACTGACCAAAACGGTCGAGTAAATCTGCCCAATTACTTGATCGAGTTTGCCAAGTTGAAAAAAGATTTAGTAGTAGTCGGCAGTCTCGATTATGTGGAGATCTGGGAGCGTGATTCATACCATCAGTATGTTGATGGTCTAGAAAAAAATGCTGCCAGCATCGCAGAAAGTCTTGAATGAAAACCGCAGATCATATCACTGTCATGCTCAACGAAGCCGTAGAACAACTCAAAGTTACACCAAAAAACTGGTATGTAGATTGTACTTTTGGTGCTGGAGGACACACTGGCTTAATTTTAGAAAAAGGTGGTAATGTTATCGCCTTTGACTTTGATCAAGAAGCAATAGATGTTGGTAAAGCAAAATTTGCCAAAGAAATTGAAGCCGGCAAACTCATTTTGATTAGAGAAAATTTTGATAAATTAACCCAAACAATTAAACATCTCCAAGAGATAAATAGTATTGATGCCATTTCTGGCGTCCTCTTTGATTTCGGCACTAGTACTGATCAACTAATGGCCGATGATCGCGGCTTTAGTTTTAGCAACGAACAAGCTGATCTTGATATGAGAATGGACAATCGTCTTGGTGTTAAAGCTTCAGATCTACTTAAGGTTTTGAATGCAAAAGAACTAGCTAGGATTTTTCGCGAATTTGGTGGAGAAGAAAAAGCTAATGCTATTGCCAAAGTTATCGTGCGAATGCGTGAACAAAACTCCCAACAGCTGGAAACAGTGGGTGGATTGGTTAAAGCAATTTCAATGGCTGGTCGTCATCAACGAGGACGCCTACATCCTGCTACAAAAGTATTTCAAGCCCTACGCATTGTAGTTAATGATGAAATGAGCAATATAGAAAATGCATTACCTCAAGCTTTGGAGTTAATTAAACCAGGAGGAAGAATTGTTACCATTGCTTTTCATGAAGGAGAAGATCGTTTAGCCAAATATGCATTCACCAATTGGGAGGTTCAAGGTCAAGGCATACGTATCACCCATAAAGCTCAAACTCCGTCTGAAGAAGAAATTGCCGAAAATTCACGTAGTAGAAGTGCCAAATTAAGAGTTTTTGAAAGGAATATTTAATGAAAGTTAGCTTGAAAATATATTATGGATTATTACTACTTATCCTAGCAGCTCAAGCTATTTCAACTGTTTATCAACTTGGTGGCACCATTGGTCATGGAGAAAAACTTACTCAGCTACAACAAGAATATCAATTAAAAGAAAAAGAATTAGCTTTATTAAAAGAAAAAAAACACAACCTAGCCTCATTAACTATTTCTGCTATGAATGAAAGCGATCTCTATCAACCTATTGTTAAACCAATTACTTTGATAGAATCAGGCAGTCTTGCTTCTCGTTAAGTTAATTAGCTAGTAAGAGGGCGGGCTGTTTTTATGACTTCCTCTTCATTGAGACCAAAATTACTTTTTTTATTTTTCATTATTATCTTCATTGGTATTATTCTTAGATTATTTTATTGGCAAATTATTCAGGGCTATTCCCTAAAAAGAGTGGCTGAAAACCAAGCCACCAAAGAAAAAATCCTGACTGGTAAAAGAGGACAAATCTTCACCTCAGATCAACATTTGTTGGTTGGTAATAAGGAAATGTATTATCTAATGGTAGATAAAACACTGCTCAAAGATTCTTCAGAGCTTTTGGCAAAAAAAGTAAGTTCTTTGCTAGCTGAAAAAGAATTACTAGAATCAAGCTCTAGTGGAAGTATTGTAGAATTAAAAACTTTAACCCAAGAAAAACAGGCATATATCCAAGAACGTTTAAATCTTAATAGCACTTGGATTAGACTTTCATCCAGAATAGATCAAGATCTAAAAAATAAAATAGAACAACTGGCTGATCCAGCTCTCTATTTTGAAAGCTACGACGTACGTTTCTATCCAGAAGCATCTATGGCCGCTCATTTAACTGGTTTTGTTGGCAAAGACGAAGATGGTTTTGATCTTGGATATTTTGGCATTGAAGGGGCTCTCAATCAGGAATTGCAAGGTAAACAACAAAAGAAACGTTTTCTTACCGATGCTCTCGGAAATTTACTTGGTGGTGAAAATACTATTGATAACCAAAGTCTCAATGGTCGTGATTTTACCCTAACCATTCGTCGAGATATTCAGTTTCTATTAGAAACAGAACTTAAAAATGGTCTAGAGCGTTATGGTGGAAATTCTGGTGAAATCATTGTTATGGAACCAAATACTGGCAATATTTTAGGACTGGCTGCTTTTCCGCAATATGATCAAACAAAATACTACACTTTTCCAGCTGAAAATTATAAAAATCCTAGTTTAGCTAATTTATATGAACCAGGATCAACTTTTAAAACTATTACTGTTTCTGCTGGCATAGATGCTGGAGTAATAAAACCAGAGACAGAATGTTTAAAATGTGATGGTCCTCGTGAAATAGGTAAGTACACCATTAAAACCTGGAATAATGAATATAACCCAAATATTACTATGACAGATGCTTTAGCCAAGTCAGATAACACAGCCATGATCTACATCACTGATCTGCTTGGTAAAGATAAATTTGTTGAATATCTAAAAAAATTTGGCATTGGCGATGAGATTGGCCTAGATTTACAAGATGACAGCTCAACTCCGTTTCCAGATAAATGGGGACCAGTAGAACTAGCTACATCATCATTTGGTCAGGGTATTAGTACAACTAGTATGCAAATGGTTAGAGCAGTTAGTACTATTGCTAATGATGGTGTCATGATGAGACCAAAAATATTAGAACAAGTAACTGACTATCAATCTAAAAAAACTATAAAAATTGAACCCATTGAAGAAAGAAGAGTTATTAGTCCTGAAACAGCCAGAACTGTAACAGAAATGATGATTAATTCTGCCAAACATGGAGAAGCCCAATGGATCTTTAAAAACACTCATACAGTAGCTGGTAAAACTGGAACTTCGCAAATTCCTATCAAAGGAGGATATAAACAAGATGCCACAATTGCTAGTTTTATTGGATTTGCTCCAGCAGAAAATCCTCGTTTTGTAATGTTGGTTAAAATCAATGAACCCCAAACTAGTCCTTGGGCAGCAGAAACTGCAGCACCCCTTTGGTATCGGGTTGCTAGCAAACTATTCTTACTATTGAATATTCCACCAGATTCTACAGCTTCGCCAACTCCATGATTTTTTCCAAATCATCTTGAGTTTTTTCAGGAGAACCTTTGAGAGTAATTGTTACTCTTGTTTGATTTTTAGAACGAGAAAGTTTTAACATAGCTGGAGAGTGAAAGGCTGTATTTAATTCTTTTTCCCAAGTTTTAATTTTTTGATCTTGGTCTTTAACTTGTTGAACCCTCACAGCTGGTGGTTGAGCTTTTTGTTGCAATCCCTCTTTGAAACGACGAGCTAGATCTTCAGTTCTTCGTACTGAAGCTTTTTCTCTTAAAATAATTTTGAAACATTCGACCATAGCATCTTCATTCTCGATGCTAGCCAAGGCTCTAGCGTGACCTTCAGAAATTCTACCCCTAATCAAGCCGTCAGTTACTGCATCCGGCAAAGATAAAAGTTTAACTGTGTTGCTAATATAGGCTGGTGATTTACCAATTCTTTCTGCAAGACTAGCCAAAGTTAAATCAAATTCACGAGTTAAACGAATAAAAGCTTGCGCTCTTTCAATTGGATTAAGATTAACTCTCTGCACATTTTCGACAAGAGCCATCTCCAACATACCCTGTGGGGTAGTTTTCTTAACATAAACGGGCACTTCTTTCAGTCCGGCTTCCTTCGATGCTTGCCAACGTCTTTCACCGGCAATGATTTGATAACCAGCTGGAGTTTCAGCCACCACAATTGGTTCTAAAACACCATAAGTTTTAATAGAAGAAATTAATTCTTCTAGCTCAGCTTTTTGAACTTTTTCTCTGGGCTGAAAAGGATTGGTTTGTAATTGATCGATGGGTAAAGTTGTTAGTTTTGGCATATTTCTTGATCCACTGTAACATAGATTGTTGTCTTTTTCACATCATGTTTTCACGCTATTTTAAGATAAAGCAAAAATACAATAGCTCGGCTACAATAGAGTCTATTCTGAAATCAATGAAACAAAAAATTGCTAACTTACTCCCAGCCTTTGATCTTAAAAACATTAGAATTTTTTATTTTTTAACTGCTTTCACTAGTTTTTGGTTTTTAGCAGCTAATTGGTTGTTTTTCTGGCTTAAATTCATGAACTATCAACAGCTGGGAATTATAGATGCGATTACCTTTGGTGCTGGTTTGTTAATGGAAATTCCTTCTGGAGCAATCTCAGATTTAGTGGGGAAGAAAAAAACCATAGTATTAGGAACTGGCACCGCCTTTTTTAGTATTATCTTGATGGCCTCAGCTCAAAATATTTATATGTTATTTATCGCTCAACTGTTTTTAGTTTTAGGCTGGGCTTTAAATTCTGGTTCTCTGGAAGCCTTGGTTTACGACAGCTTATTAGAAAAGGGGAGAGAGAAGGAGTATGAAAAAGTCATGAGTGTCAGTAGCTCATTGGCAAGTTTTATTACTATTGGAGCAATTTTCATTGGTGGCTTTTTGTACGAATTTTATTTTCGTTTGCCTACCTTTGCTTGGGGAATTACCTGGGGAATCGCCTTTTTATTAGCACTAAAACTACGTGAGCCAAAAATAGACAGTGAAGTTTTTTCTTGGTCAAATTACTGGAAACAATTAAAAACTGGCACTTTAGCCTTACTTAAACCAGAACTTATTTCATTTAGTGTAGTAATTTTTTCTTTAATGGGTGGCTATTTTCTCTATGACTTTGGTTTTCTTAAACCAGCTTTAGCTACTGCTTTTGGCTTTAATGTTTTTCAGCAATCTAGTCTTTTTGCCTTTTTAGCATTAGTTGGTGCTAGTGTAGTTCTCTTGGTTCCTTGGCTTAGAAAAAGAATTACTGATCGCAAGGGTCTTTATTTATTAACTTTTATGTTGGGAACAGGGTTTGTGATCGCTTATTTCTTTAATAATTGGTTAGGAATAATTAGCTTACTGCTAATTGATATTAGTGGCTATCTGGTTTATCCCTGGATTTCTGTTGTAATCAACCAAGAAATTGAATCAAAGCATCGAGCTACCAGCCTTTCAGCAGTTGCCCTTCTTAGTAAAGTTCCTTATGTTTTTCTTTCCATCATCGCTGGAACTATGGCTAATAATAGTGAAATAGGAATTTTTTCTTGGTGGATAGGTATTTTTATCTTAAGTAGTGTGATTATCAGTACGTTAATTTATAAAATTGGCAATAAAAAAAGCAGGTTAGTATAAAACCAACCTGCTCTTAAATTACAAAAAAATTAATTAGCCTTGGACAACTTTAACTAAAGTTTTACCAAATCTTTTACCAAAGGTAACTACACCGTCGATCATAGAAAAGATAGTGTAATCTTTGCCCATTTTGGCACCTTGACCGGCCTTGTACTTAGCACCTTTTTGACGAATGATTACTTGACCAACTTTGGCTACTGAACCACCTGATTTTTTAACACCAAAGCGTTTGCCATGGCGTTTGCCCTGAGCGTGTTGTGTAACACTTCCAGACCCTTTAACGTGTGCCATAAATATTTCTCCTTATATTACTTTAAATTAAGCGTGATACTTAAATACTAAGATGTCTCGTTGCACTACTGCATCTTTGCGGTGATAGCGAACTTCACCAAAATTAACCTCAAGAGTATAGCCTTGGGCAGATAATTTGTCAATTAATCCGCTAAGATCAAAAGCGCGACTGCCAATTTCTACTCTAGGGAAAACTATACAAATTTTACTGCCATCATGTAAAATTGAACGCCATTGTTTAAAAGCACCCAAATATAGTTTTTCTAAACCACGAAACATACCTTCCAAATGAGTTGGATTTGGTTTTGGTCGACCTAAAAACGGTTCTGTCACAATATAGTCAACTGCTTGACCAATACGATCTTTGGTTACATGACTAACATCACTTTGAAAAATCTTAAAATTAGTAGGTAAATTTTGTTTTTCAGCAAACCAAGATAGATTCATCTGAGCGCCAACCATAGATTCTTGATCTAAATCAGAACCAATGACGGTTAGACCTTGTTCGAGACCTTCAATTAGAACTGTTCCAGTTCCACAGAAAGGATCATAAAGTATGGAATTTGAGTCACTCTGTAGTTTACCAGCAGCCATATTAATCATGGCTCTAGCAATTTTGGGAGGCAACATGCCTTTTTTACGATCAGCATAAGGCTTGCCACGATCTTTGAGTGTCCAATGATCAATATCTTGAACAGCAATGGTTTCACCCAAAATAACAGCTTTATCTGTCTGAATTATGACAATTTCACTAATTTTTTGATGTAATAAAACTGCTGCTGACAAACCATGACGAGAACCCTCAATAAAACGAACTTTAATGTCGTTTTCTTGGAGAGTTTTTTTGATCTGGTAAAAGTCTACTCTAGAGGTTTGTTGATCGCCCCATTGAGCACAAGCAATTTTGAGTTTTGGTTCTTTTTTAGCTATAAAATAGGCAGCGATTTTTTCTTCTAGTTCTTCAGTAGATTTAACTTCAGTAGCCCCAAATTCTTTTACTAAACGAACAGATGCTCCAAGTTGTTTGAAAAACTCAAGAGCTTGATCGTCAGATTCAGCAGTAAAACCAAGTTCATGTTCAGTGAGTTGTACTACAACATCACCAATTACTGCCTTGGCTTCGGCGAATGAGAGAGAAGGGGTATTGCCCGCTTGAAGATAATACTGCATTAAGCAGTGATTTTTTCTACTTTGAGGGTGGTCTGATGTTGGCGATGACCGTGAACCTTGCGATAGCGAGATTTGCTCTTGTACTTGAGCACACGAATCTTTTCACCTTTCCCCTGAGCTACGACGCTCATAGTAACCTTTGCTTTTTCGACTGTTGGTTGACCAACTGAGATTTTATCTCCATCAGCAACTAACAAGACATCAGTAACATCAAATTTTTTGTCAATTTCTTGATCAAGAGAATCAACTATGAGAGTTTGACCTTCTTCAACTTGAAATTGTTTACCTAATAATTGGATCACGGCGTATTTAGACATAGGGGGTATTATAACATACTATTTTCTCAAGTAATGCGAAGATGTTTTTTCACTGGATTCTCTATTAAAATTCTCTGCACAAAACCCAATAAAACCATTGAAGAAAGTAAAGAACTTCCACCATATGAAACAAAAGGTAAGGTAACGCCAGTAATAGGTAACATGCCCATATTCATCCCAATATTAATCATTGTTTGAGTAAAGAAATATGCCAAAATAGCCAAGATAAACAGAAATGATTCATTATTATTAATAACCAATGCTTGATTTAATAAAAAGAAAAATAATAAAGCATAAAGACCAATTATAATTACAGAACCAACAAGGCCAGACTCCTCAGCCAAGGAAGCAAAAATAAAATCTGTCTGTCTCTCTGGTAAGAAACGTAATTGTGATTGAGTCCCTTTGCCCAAACCTTTCCCCCAAACCTGTCCAGAACCTACCGCTATTAGCGACTGTCTGGCATTGTAACTAGCAGCATCTTGCTCATAACGATAGCCAGTAAAAAAACTAGTTACTCTTAACTTTTGATATGGTTTCAAAATAAAAAACCAACCAATGATCAAAATACTTAAAACACTAAGCCAAAGAAAATTTAAGTACTGTTTGGGAATTTTTTGCCAAAAAAAGACAACACTAGCTCCAAGACCATAGAGTAGGGCTGTGCCGAAATCAGGTTCGGCTAAAATTAAAACTACAGGAACCAATAAATACCATAATAGCTCTAAGAGCTGGCTTTCTTTTAACATTTTATGCTTAGAAAAAGCAGGTAAAACTACAAGTAAAAAACTCAATAAAGCAAACTGTGAAGGTTGAAATTTTAACCCCCAACCAAGATCTACCCAAGCAGTTGCACCTCTAGTAGCTCTGCCAAAAATCAATAAAACTAATAAGACAATCATTAAGAATTTCCAAATCAAATGACCCCAACTCCACCAAAAATGCAAAGGAGTTCGAGCTAAAACAAAAAAAATTCCAAAACTAATCAGCCAAAAAGCTAATTGGCGCTGCATTAAATCAGGAGAAACACTCATTAGTGTAACTATGCTAAAAGCACCAAGAGCAGTGGTCACTAGAGGAATAAACCATAATCTCATCCTCTTTATCTTACCACCTCAGCTATTTCACCCTTAACTAGTTTCGATGAGGTTTTATTTTCTATCTCAGCTTGCCAAGATGCTGGCCAACTAACTAATTTAATAGTTGCTTCTTCACCCATCTTTAAACCAGCTTGACGCCTCAAGTCTTGAATCGTACGCATAGCTTCGCGAGCTTCACCCTCTGCCTTAAGCTCAGGAGTAACTAACCAATCAAACTCCACCACCATTTGCTCTAGTTCTGTTTTCTCCCAAATCACAGTTTTAACATTGAGTTCTAACTCTAATAATGACGAAAAATCTTCGAACATTTGACTATGAAGTACATCTTTTGCCAATTTAACAGTTATGGAAGACAAAGGCTGTCTAACTCTAATTCCTTGAGATTTACGAGCTGCATGAGCAAGCTCAACTGCTTTTTGTACAACAACCATTTGTTCTTCTAGTTGAGTATTTTGCAAACCAGAATCAAAATTTGGCCAATCTGTGTGATGAATGGAGGTAAATTCATCAACCATGGCGTGGTGAGCTAGCTCTGCAAAAAATGGAGCAAAAGGTGCAAAAGCTTGAGCTAGGGTGTAAAGCACATAACCAAAAACTTGTTGGGCTTCACCTGTTTCATCGTTCTTTAGACGTTCACGACTCAATCTCAAATACCAACGAGATAATTCATCAACAAAATCCATTAAGGCTCTGCTTGATTTAACTAAATCATATTTCTCAACATATTCAGTAACCTGTTTAAGAACAGTTTGCATCCTACTAACAACCCAAGCATCAAGAATATAACTTGGTTTTTGACTTGGTTTTTCCAAAGAAGTAGTTGTTTCCAACCCTAGATAAAAACTCAAAACATTCCACCACATAACAAATACTTTACGACGAATATCACCAACTTCTTTTTCACTAAAATTGAGATTCTCAGCTTTCATTACTGGAGAACTGGTTAAATACAAACGCAAACTATCAGAACCATAATTATTAATTAACAAAACAGGATCTGGATAGTTCTGCAATCTCTTACTCATTTTCTTACCATCTTCAGCCAAAACAATACCATTGACGATGACATTCTTAAAAGCTAAAGAGTTTTTAACTCCACCAGCAATGACGTGAAGATAATAAAACCAAGCCCTAGTTTGATCTACACCCTCACCAATAAACTCAGCAGGAAAGTTATCTTCAAAATCTTGTTTACTCTCAAAAGGATAATGAGCCTGACCATAAGGCATAGAGCCACTATCAAACCAAGTATCTAAAACGTCTGGAATACGATGCATAGTTTTGCCACAGCTACATGGCAAAGTAATCTTATCAACTACATGTTTATGTAAATCAGTTATTTTTTCACCGCTAGCTTCTTCAAGTTCAGCTACGCTGCCAAAAACTCGCAACTCGCCACATTCACATTTCCAAATTGGAATAACACTAGCCCAATATCTTTGACGACTAATTGACCAATCACGAGCTCCCTCAAGCCACTTACCCCAACGACCGTCCTTAATATGATTGGGAGACCAATTAATATCCTTAGCCAATTCAAGTAAGCGCTCTTTTATTTTGGTTACACTCACAAACCAACTACCAGTAGCATAGTTGAGTAGGGGAGTATCACAGCGCCAACAATGAGGGTAACTGTGTAAAAGTTTTTTCTTACTAAAAAGCAAATCTTTTTGAGCTAAATAACGAATAATCTCTACATCAGTCTTCTGGACGTCTTCTTTTGGTTTGACTTCCAATCCAGCGAAATCACTAACTTCAGCTTTGAATCTGCCATCCATACCAACGTGCTGAATTAGCTCCACACCTTCTTTTTGACCAACCCTGAAATCATCATCACCAAAACCTGGTGCAATATGAACAATTCCAGTTCCTTCTTCAATTGCTACAAATTCAGCCGTTACTACCCTGAAAGCTTGGGGAGTATTTTGATAATAAGGAAATAGGGGAACATAGTTGAGATCTTTAAAATCAGAACCCATAAAACTTTGAATTACTTCATATTTTCCCTCACCAAAAACCTCATCTAGTCTGGCCGTAGCTGCTATGTAAAGTTTTCCAGCTTCTTCACCACGACATAAAGAATAGTTAATTTCAGCACCAACAGCTAATAAAAAATTACCTGGCAATGTCCAAGGAGTGGTTGTCCAAGCTAGGAAAAATACTTTTTCTGGACCAGAATATAGATTGGAGAAATCTTTAATCTCAAACTCAGCCGTAACTGAAATATCTTTAATATCCTTATACCCTTCAGCCACTTCTGACTGAGAAAGGGTTGTTTCACAACGAGGACAAATATGCATACTACGGTAATCTTCATAGACTAAACCGTTATCATAAAGCTCTTTAAAAACCCACCAAACAGACTCCATAAAACCTAGATCCATGGTTTTATAGTCATTCTCCATATCTGCCCAACGTCCCAATCTCTTAATGATATTTTTCCAATCATCAACATAAGATAAAACTTTAGAACGGCAGATTTCATTAAATTTTTCTACTCCCAAATCTTCAATTTCATTTTTACGTTTTATACCTAGCTCTTTTTCAGCAATGTTTTCAATTGGCAAACCATGACAATCCCAACCCCATTTGCGTTCAACTCTTTTACCTCTCATGGTCCAATAGCGAGGAACAACATCTTTCATGGTACTAGCTAAAATGTGACCATAATGTGGAAGTCCTGTGGCAAATGGAGGTCCATCAAAAAATACATAAGAGTTGTTTTTATCTCTCATGTCAATTGATTTTTGAAAGGTGTTATTTTCTTCCCAAAACTTTAATACCTCTTCTTCCAAAGCAGGAAAGCTGGGTGTTTTAGTAAAATCTAATTGTTTTTTCATATTTTTCCTCAATTTTGCTACAAAAAAAGCCTTTTCACCAAACGCAATTAACGTTCAATGAAAAGGCTTCCTCTCGGAAAGGTACCAACCTCTTTTTTACTTAATTCCAGCTATTACGGGCTTGCCCGATCGGCTCTAATTTTTTTAGTAAACTAACTAAAAATTTCTACCGATGTCTTGTCTGTTGATTGCAGACTCAAACGACTTTAAATATATCGAAGATGATTATAACAAATTATAAGTTAGAAATGCTAAGGGGATTAAATTCTGCTATTTGCGTTGACGTAAAAAGGCTGGGATTTCAAATTCATCATCGAAATCATTACCACCCATGTCACTAGAAGATGAGTCATCCTTTTTATCATCGTCATCTTTTTTAGCATCATCATTGGCTGTTTTTTTCGTCTTTTCAAAAGCGTCAGATTGCACGAATGGACTAATTGGATCAACAGTTTTCTTGCCAGTCACCTCAATCTTAGTGCGTGGCTGAGTAAAGCCCTCAGGAGCTCGATCAATTCTAGATTCTGTTTCATCTTTGTCTTTATCATCAGCATCAGCAATCGACTTATATGAATTGCGGCTGTAGGCACCAAACATACTTCGTTGACCGCCACTATAGGTTTTTTCATCAAAACCAGTAGCAATGACACTAACTTTGAATTTATTTCCCATTTCTTCATCAATTGTGGCGCCAAAAATAATATTTGCTTCCGGATCAGCTGCATCAGCGATAATTGCTGAAGCGTCAGAAACTTCAGTCATAGACATATCTGGACCACCAGTAATGGTATATAAAATACCGCGAGCACCATCCACTGAAACTTCTAACAATGGTGAGGAAATTGCCATACGAGCAGCAGTAACACCTCGATTTTCACCAGAAGCTTCACCAATACCCATTAAAGCACTACCGGAATCTTGCATGATTGCTCTAACATCTGCGAAGTCAACGTTAATCAGTCCTGGAGTAGTAATCAAATCAGAAATGCCTTTAACACCCTGTCCAAGAACATTATCAGCCAAGCGGAAAGCATCTAAAAAAGTCATTTTTTTATCAACTACATCCATTAGGCGTTGGTTGGGAATAACAATTAAAGTATCAACTGATTCAGTTAAAATCTCGATACCTTCCTCAGCAGTTTGCATTCTGCGAATGCCTTCAAAAGAGAAGGGCTTAGTAACTACAGCAACTGTTAAAGCACCAACTTCCTTGGCTATTTCAGCCACAATAGGAGATGCGCCGGTACCAGTTCCGCCACCCATACCAGCAGTAATAAAAACCATATCTGTATCAAAAAGTAAATCTTTAAGTCTTTCACGACTTTCTTCAGCTGCAGTACGACCCACATCTGGATCTGCTCCAGCGCCCAAACCACGAGTGAAGTTGCTTCCAATTTGCAATTTTGTATCTGCTTTAGAAGTTAATAAAGCTTGAGCATCTGTATTGATAGAAATAAACTCAACACCATTTATTTGTTTTGAATCGACCATGGAATTAACGGCATTGCCGCCGCCACCGCCGACACCGATAACTTTAATTTTTGCAAAGGTTGTATTGCTTGGTTTGACTAATCCCATAGTTTTTCGTTCTTTTCCATTTCTCATTTTTCTCGAGAAAAATGGCAAAAAATACTAACTTATATGATCAAAGTGTAACACACACCATAATCGATTTCAGATACAAAGTAAACAGACAATTTTTAGGGTAGAACTGACTTAAGCAAACCACGAATTTTATCCCCAATCCCTTTTAAATCAATGCTTTCGAGAATTGAACCCATGCCACCACTAGCTGGCACAACAGCTATTTTATTCTTGCCGTAAAGTAATAAACCAATGCTGGTTGCATAAGATGGACCCTTAATATCACCCACCAAGCCTTGAAGATCGGTTGGTTCACCAACTCTCACTGGTAAATTAAAAACTCTTTTAGCAATTTCAATCATGCCCACAGTTTGAGCACCGCCACCACAGAGAATTAATCCCGCTGGCACCTTATCTAAAACATCTCTTTTATCCAAATCTTTTTTAATTAATTCAAAAATCTCTTTCATTCTAGGCAACATCACACCCTCAAGTAAAAACTTCTTAGACAACTCCTCAACACCCTCATGAATATCGTGTCTTGCCAAATCAAGTCGATCTGCTTTTTTACGACGCTTGGTTAAATCTTCTTTTGATTCACCAGCCTGAGGTTTAACTGGAGAAAAATCTTCTCCAGATAATAAAATCTTTATTTTCTCTGCATTTTCTAGACTAATACGACAACCCAAAGCAATGTCCTGAGTAATATGGCGAGCGCCCACCGGAACTGCGCCTGAATATTCCAAAGCACCATCAATAAAAACAGAAAGAGAAGTAGTACCAGCACCCATGTCAACCACAATGGCGCCCAATTCTTTTTCTGTTTCAGTCAAAACAACTTCAGAAGCAGATAAACCGGCAAAAACAAAACCATCAACATCCAAGCCCAAATCATTAACTACTTTTTCCAAATTACGCAAAGAAGCTGTCATTCCAGTAATAATATGAGCTTCTGATTCCAAACGAACTCCAGTCATTCCAACTGGATCCTTAATGCCTTCTTGTGAATCAACTTTAAAATCGCGAGGAATTACATGCATGATCTTACGATCAGCTGGTAAAGAAATTGCCCTAGCAGCTTCAATTACTCTTTCTACATCATTGGCAGTAATCTCTTGATCTGGAGCAGCAACAGCTACCACACCTTTGGAATTTCTAGAACTAACATGAGTTCCTGATACTGATAAATAAACGCTCTTAACATCAAAACCAGCCATTCTCTCGGCTGCATCAAGACTTTGGCTAACAGTAGCCAATACTAAATCCAAATCAACAATCATGCTGCGTTTCATTCCTTTAGAAGGAACTGCAGAGACACCGACCACTTTTAGATCACCAGACTCTTCATCTATCACGGCAATTAAGGTGACACATTTTTCAGTTCCTAAATCAATGGCGGTAATAACTCTCTTTTTAGGCATATTCTCCAATAATAAGATAGCACAATTAGGGTGCGATTTTCATAATACAAAATTTACTCCAGACTGTCGATTGGAAAATCAGCCGAATCACTACTCTCAAAACTTCTCATTACTGGCAAATCAAAGCGTAAATCTATCTCTTGTAGTGATAAGTCAATCTGATTTGGATTAAGGTTGTGTAAAACGCGCTGCAAACGCAGAGCTTGTTGCTGAGGATTTTGCTGGGGTTCAACCAGAAAATCAAGAAAGTCCTTAAAAACAATTCTGATCATTGTTGGTGAAATAAATCTTATTTCTTCAATTCTATATAAATCTTCACCCAAATTAGTTAAAAAACCAGCTAAAAAACTATGATTCAAATTAAAATCTTTTTCAAACAAACCATTTTTATCAATTACTAAAGGCAAAATAACACGATCATCATTTTTTCTTCCTTGACCAGATTTATTGAAAAGCAAAAGCTCACCATGTTGCTCTAAACGATAAAGTGGCGGGCTAGTCTCTAAATTAAAAGTTAAACTACCATTCAAAGAAGCTTGAATTGACTTAATTGTATAAATCTCTTGAGTTTCAGTAATAAATAACTTCTCCAATACTTCTTTTTCATCAGCTAGGTTTCGCAATAAAATTCTGCCACCTTTTAGTGATTGCAGCTGAATGCAAACTTGAGCACTATCAAGAAGTTGATTATCAATAAAACAATGAATATTATTAATTTTCACTAAAAAAATTAAAACAATTATCCCAGCAATGAGACCTATTAAACTAAAGAAGAAGCGTGATTTTGTCGTCACAATATTTATATAGCTGCTTTGATTAATTCATATAATTTAGCAGCAGCGTCTTTTTCAAATTTTAACTTACTCAAAGCTTCGCGCATTGGTTTTTGCATTAACTGAATTTTATCTAAAGCCAACATAAGCACTTCTTGGCTAAGACCAGCTTGTTCTATTAAAATAGCTGCTCCAATATCTACCAACCAACGAGCATTCTTATACTGTTCATCTTTATGGGAATTAGGAATTGGCACAAAAATTGCCGGCAAACCAGCCACAGCTATCTCTTGGGTAGCATTAGCTCCAGACCTAGAAATAGCCCCAATTGCATTGCGATATAACCAAAAAAGATCTTCTTCATCCATCCATTCGTGTACAAAATAATTATCTTGTTGTTCATGAGGTAAATGGGATTTGGCGGTCGATAAAGCCTTAAAGTAATCGCGAACAGTAGTTGGCCTACCACATTGATGAACAACCAGCCAGTCTTTAGTAATTTCTGTTAAAGAATTAATGATTAGTTCATTTAAAACTTGAGAGCCTTGATTACCACCCAATACTAAAAGAATTGGCTTAGTTATTTCTTTGGGTAACCAATTTGGTTTTTGATGACGACTGAGAAATACTCCAGCTCTAAGTGGATTGCCAGTTACAATAGTTTTTGTATTAGGAAATTCATTTTTACTTTGTTCAAAAGAAACAGCAATTTTTTTAGCAAAAAAACCAATTAGTTGATTAGCGAACCCAGTAGTTAAAGTCTGTTCATGAGTAACAATTGGAGTTTTAGTTAAGAAACCAGCTATTGCAAAAGGTACAGCGACATAACCACCGAAGCTCAAAATAACAGTCGGCTTTTGCTGAAGAATAATTTTTTTTGCAGTTTTAATGCTTTGGAAAAATCTGCTTAATTCTCTAAAAAAATGAGTATAAAAATCTCGTCCCAAGCGAACAGCAGAAAAAGCAATAAATGGAATCTTGCGTTTCTCTACCTCATATTTTTCTACAGCTTCCTGCTTTAATAAGTCTTGGCTAAACTCCCGACCAACAAAAATTAATTTATCGCTTGGTTGATTTTGAGCAATCCAATCCATACAAGACAAAGCTGGAGTTAAATGTCCACCAGTAATTAAAATTTTCATAACTTTACTTTTTCCTAATTCTCGAACCAACCGGCTCATTAATTGTACGTGCCGCTGATAACAATATACCAATTGTAGTCAAAATCATTAATAGAGAAGTGCCACCATAAGAGAAAAATGGCAACGGCAAGCCTGTTAAAGGCACCAAAGCAACTACAGCAGCTATATTAAGCAGTGTCTGGCCACCTAGCCATAAAAATACTCCAAAAACAAACATTTGAGCAAAACTTTTGTCTGGAAAACTCAAAGCTAAACGGTAAATTAGATAAGCATAAAAAAATAAAATCAATAATATTATTGATCCACCTATAAAACCAACTTCTTCTGCTACTATTGCAAAAATTGAATCACTACTAGCCTCAGGAATATAGGCATGTTTTTGCTGTGAGTTGCCAATCCCTACCCCGAACCAACCTCCATGTCCTAATGCCAAAGTGATTTGTCTAATGTGGAAACTTGATCCCAGCGGATCTTTACTAGGATCAAGGTAAGTGGTTAAACGCTGAAGACGATATGGAGAAAGCAAGATTGCAACAACCAACAATCCCAATCCTAAAGAGCCAATAATGGTTAAGAAACGTAAGTTTCCACCAGCCAAATAAAACATACCAAAAACTATCCATAATAAAATTAACAAAGATCCCATATCTGGTTGAAGTAAAAGAAATAAAGAAAAAATACCGGTAAAAAAAAGAAAACTTTGTGGTTTGGGGTTTTTACTCATCCAGCTTGCAGAAAAAAGAATTAGAGCAAATTTAAAAAACTCAACTGGTTGAAATACTCTTCCACCAAAAAGAAACCATCTTCTGGCACCATTTAGTTCAACACCAAATCCTGGTATTAAAACTAAAAATAGGATTAATAATCCCAAGCCAAACCAGAGTGGAGCTGTTTTTTGCCAAAAACTAAAGGGCCAGTGTTTGGTAATAAAGAGAATAATTAAGCCTAGAGTTAGAGAGATGCCCTGTTGTTTCAAAAAATGATATTGATGACCAACTAGTCTGTAACTCTCAGTTGTTGATGCTTCAAAAACAAAAAATAAACCAATTAAAGACAAAAAGAACGTGAGCAACATAATCATTTTTTCCAAAGAAAAAACACTCTTAGATTGAGTAGGGGAGTTGCCTCGATCTCTCATAAGTTCTCAGTATAACCAGTTCAAAGAAAAAACTAAATCACTGCAAGCCACACTCCAAATAAGGTGAGCATGATTTGCATTAGCCAAACACGTTGGACAATCTTTGGCTCTTCCCAACCATGGGCTTGAAGAGTGAGATGAAAAGGAGCTGCTGGAAAAAGTTTTCTTTTCCAAACTTTTCTAGAAACTATTTGCATTAATGAAGTGGCAACTTCAAATACAAAAACAAAGCCAATAATACCAAGAGCCACTACTTTACCAAGTAATAAACCAACAACTCCAAGAGTTGCGCCAAAAGCTAGAGCTCCAACATCTCCCATAAACATACGAGCAGGAAAAACATTAAAGTAAAGAAATGAAACTAATGAGCCAATCCAAAGAGATAAAAATAAAGAAAGAGGTACATCCAAAATAGAAGCTGATAAAAACCATAAACCAAAAAGTGAAATCATTAAAACACCAGAGGCTAAGCCGTCCAAACCGTCAGTAATATTGACTGCATTGGCAAAAGATACAATTACAAATACTGCGAATGGAAGATAAAAAACTCCCAGATCAAAAGTACCTATAAATGGAATGTGTAAGATAGATATTCCTAATTGGAAATAAAGCATGCAAGCAATAATTACTGCCAAAACAACTTGCAAAAAAAGTTTAAATGGAGCCTTTAAGCCAAAAAACTTTTCTTTACCAAAGCCAAAAAACTTTTTAATATCATCATAAAGACCCAAAATTCCATAAGATAAAAAAGTAAAAAATAAAATATTTACTTCAGTAACTGGAGTAGCATAAACACTCGTAACACTAATCCCTAAAAAACCCATAATGGGCAAAAACATGGCAAATAGCAATGAAACTACCAATATAACTAATAGGCCACCACCAACTGGTACACCAGCTTTTTTACCATGAAACTTATCAAAAATAGGAGTTAATTTTCCAAAAACATCTCTAGTTACTTGTTGGGCGCGTTGGAATTTTAGGTTGTAGAGCAAATCAATGAACGGCACAATCACAATGCTTGTACTGATAAAAGAAAAAATTAATAAACCTAAAAAAAGTGCTAGTGAACCCATAGTGATTAAAATTGTAGCCTATTTTTTACTCTATGACTCGTTTGATTTCTGCGCCCATTGAAACCAGTTTTTTATCAATCTCAGAATATCCTCGTTCTATTTGTTCAACATTATGCAAAATAGTTTGACCAGTTCCACTAATTGCAGCAAGCATGACGGTTGCTCCAGCTCTTAAATCATGAACTGTAAACTCACCACCATTAAAATTGGTAGGACCAGTAATTTTAATTGCTCTAATATCAGTTTCTTTTCTGTCTTGCCAATTAAAATTATAAAACTCTTCGGCATCGGTATTAACTAATGGAGAATATTCCTCAATATTGGCGCCCATTTGACGTAAAATATCCACATATTGGAAGCGGTTCTGCATGACAGTTTCATGAATAATACTGGTTCCTTTTGCATGGCAAGCCAAAACAGCCCAAAGAGGTTGCCAATCTGTCATAAAACCAGGATGTATTTCTGTTAACAAGTCTGTAGCTTTAAGAGGTCCTTTATAAAAAAAGCGAATGCCATAGTCACCAATTTCATAACCACCGCCAATTTCATCAAGTTTTTGTAAAAAAGCAATTAAATCAGCTTCACGAGCATTTTCAACAATAATGTCACCTTTGGATGCAATAGCTGCACAAGCATAACTAACTGCTTCATTGCGATCGGGCATTACTCGATGAATTGCTCCAGTTAGATGTTCTACTCCTTGAATTTCAATAGTACGATGAGCTGTACGACGAATCTTAGCTCCCATGTTATTCAAAAATAAAATTAGATCATCTATTTCTGGTTCTAAAGCTGCATTTTCTAGATAGGTAGTGCCCTCTGCTTTGACTGCAGCTAAAATTAAAGTTTCAGTGCCAGTGTGGGTATTTTTAGCAAAACGATATCTAGTTCCAATTAGTTTTTCAGCCGTAACAATTAACATGCCATTTTCTTGAGAAAAACTAGCCCCCATTTTTTCCAAACCCTCGAAATGTCTTTCCAAAGGTCTTTTTCCTATTTTATCTCCACCTGGCAATGGAACCTGAGCCTCACCAAATTTAGCAAGTAGAGGAGCAATAAAAATAGTTGAAGCACGAGAAATAGCGCCATATTGATTTCCTACAGCAAAACTATTCAAACCCTTAGGATCAATAAAATAACTACCTTCACCAGAAAATTTAGCTTCAGCTCCCAAGGAATTAATAACTTCTGCCACCATTGCTACATCGGAAATAGCTGGTAAATTAAGAATTCTAGATTTCTCATCTCCAAGTAAAGCAGCAACCATTAATTTGTATGAAGCATTTTTTGCGCCACTAACTCGAACACTGCCTCTCAATGGAGTACCACCAGTAATTACAAATGAGGTTTTACCTGTTGTCATAACTGCTTTCTATTTCAACCAAAATACTTCTTCTTGTAAAGAGACATTAAATTTTTCAGCTACTTTTTGCTTGACTCTAGTAATTAATTTTTGCACTTGGTCAGCAGTGCCATTGCCTTTATTAACAAAGAAGGCAGCGTGCTTTTCACTAACTTCAATATCTCCTTCGTGAGCTCCCTTGAGACCAGCTTGATCAATTAAAAATCCCCCAGGTACATGAGTGCGTTCCTTAAATTGAGGGAAGAGTTCTTTTAATGTTTGGCTATTGGGAACATTTTGAAAAATACAGCCAGAGCTTGGCAAGCCGAGTGGTTGAGTTTGAGCTCGATATTCAGTGGCTTTTTTAACCATGGCCATTGATTCATTTTTATCGCCTTGTTCTAATAAAAATTCCACCTGATAGATAATTTCTTTGGTACGCTGAAAACGAGAGCTGTCATAAGCAAATTCACATGTTTCTTTGTCAAGCCATGTAAAGTCTCCTTTTTCAGTTAAAACCTCAACTCTATTAACATGAGCTCCAATTAAATCTTCCAAATAGTGGGCATTGTTATATATAGCACCACCAATAGTTCCTGGTACACCTAAAAAATATTCCAAACCGCCATAGCCTTCATCAATAGTTTTTCTTACGCACAGGGCAGTTTTCATTCCAGCACCAACTCTAATTAGGGCGTAATTTGATTTTTTTTCTAGTTCAATTGATTGATTAATAATTTTAATTACAATTCCAGCTATTCCCTGATCAGCTACTATGATGTTGCTGCCTCCACCCAAAAAATGATATTGATAATGATTTTCTTGACACCAATTTATCAATGAAGCAATTTGTTCTTTTTGGGCAAGTTCTACATAGACTTCCGCTGGTCCTCCTAGTTTAAAATAGGTTTTTTGTGACATGGGTACGTCAAATTCAAGAGGAAATTCTGAGAACTTTGTTTTGATTTGTCGCTGTAATTCTGTCATATGAGTATATAAAGGATTTGCTTTATGATCGTTACCCAGAGATAATTCTCTCACGTCTGAAGCTATTCCTCAAATCAAACCACCAGCTACTGGCACAGAAGGTATCTTTTTAATTGATAAACCCACTGGCATTAGCAGTCATAATGCTGTGAATTATATACGTAATGTCACAGGAATTAGAAAGGTTGGACATTCTGGCACTTTAGATCCCTTAGCATCAGGCTTATTAATTATTTTAGTTGGTAGAAATTACACTAAGCTGCAAGATGTTTTTCTTAAAAAAAAGAAAACTTATGTTTGCACCGCCCAACTTGGGATCGAAACAGATACTTATGATAGTACTGGAACAATTATTAATAAGGCTGATTGGGAAAAATTAAAGAACATAACTTCTAGCATAGTTGAGTTGGCTCTAAAATCTTATAGAGGAGATTTCTTTCAAACTGTGCCGGCGTTTTCTGCTATTAAGATGAATGGTCAAAAGCTTTATCGTAAGGCTTTGAAAAAAACCTTGGATCTAGATAGTTTGCCCCAAAAAAAAGTTACTGTTGAATCACTGATTCTTACAAAATTACAAAAAGACCTTAAAAATAAGGTAATTTACATAACTATTGAAGCAACCGTTGGATCTGGAACTTATATTCGCTCATTAATTCATGATTTAGGTAAACAACTAGGTGTGGGAGCAGTAATTACTGAGTTGAGGCGTACAAAAATAGCAGATTTTTCAGTTGAAAATGCCCATAAAATAACTGGAGTTAAGACTTTGTCTTACGCCAGAAAGATTTTATAAAGGCAGTAATCTTGGGAAATACTTTAATGATTAGAAATATTATTAAAAGTTTTATCATTATTAAAAATTAGAATATGTAGCAGAATGAATTGGACCCATAACTGCTGGTGGCCAATAACGAAAAAATACCTTGCCAACAATGTCTTGCTTAGTAATAGGACCCCAAGTTCTTGAGTCGCTTGAATATGGCCTATTGTCTCCAGAAGCAAAGTAATTGTTTGGACCCATGACGACTGGGCCATTTTTGGTGTAGTTTCCTGGTAAAACTTTGAAGTCTGCTGGAATATATGGTTCTGGTAACTGTTTGCCATTTACATAAATAGCATTGTTTTTTACCTCTAAAGTATCTCCTGGGACAGCTAAGATACGTTTAATAAAATCACAACCAGTTCCTTGGGCACAGTGAGCAGCTTCTGGGGCATGAAAAACAACAATATCTCCTCGTTTTGGATTGCCAATTTTATAACTAATTTTATCCGTCAAGACATATTCACCATTTTGAAAGTTTGGTACCATTGATTGTCCATTTACCTGATGAGGTTGTAAGAAAAATAAATATACAATTAAAAAGATTGAAGCAGAAATAACTACTGTTTCCATCAAGTCTGTAAAAAAAGAACCAACTTTTTGCGAGATAGTTGCCATAATAGAAAACATTATGCCACTTTTGCAAAGTGACGAGTAGGGGAAAACATTGTTTATGAAATACAAATTAATATTAGCAATAATATTAATACTTGAGTTGGCAGTGGGATGGATATTTGTTAATAAATATTTTATTTTATTCAACAAAAAACCAATTACTACAAAAATAAATAGCGAATTTATTATTAATGGAGAATTAACTAAATCAAAATTCAAATATTTCTATAGCTTAAAAAATAATTTGGTTGAAAAAAATATTTGGCTTAATAAAGAAATAACATATAACTACAATTCAGACGGCTTACATGAAACAAATGATTACTCTTTGGAAAAACAACCTAATGTATTTAGAATAATTACCCTAGGGGATTCGTTTACTTTTGGACAAAATGTAGATACTAAAAATAACTGGACCGAATTATTAGAAAATGAGCTAAATAACAATCAGCTAGCTTTTTGTGAAAACAAAAAATTTGAAGTAATTAATTTGGGAGTTTTTGGTTATGGAATTCCGTATATTGTAGAAAGATATAGAATTTCAGGACAAAAATATAACCCAGATCTAGTTATTTGGTTGGAAAGTGGTACCGGATTTACTAGAAATAAAGAATTAACAGAACCAATTATTCTAGCTTGCCTGGAAAAAGAAAATAATAATGAATTGAATTTTTATGATAAATACAGAGAATGTTGGCTTCAAGTAGAAAAACAATTAATTGATGAAATTGGTTTTGCTGAATATTCAAAAAAAATTAATGAACATTTGAAAAATTTTTTTGAATTAATTGATATTAAAAAGGTTGTGTTTTTTGGTTTTGAAAAACAATTAAACAAAGAACATTCTGATGCTTTAGAAAAAAGACAAGAAACTTTTCCAAATATGGATTTTAGACAAAATGTTCCCAACATTTTTGATTTAAAACAAATTTTTTCAGATAATCATCCAAACGAAATAGGACACCAAACTATACAAAAAGCAATTTTACAATCCATTACAAAAGATATTAGTAATAATTGTAAAAAAAATACAATATAACCAAGAGCTAAAACTTCCTCTATAATAAAATTGTGAATTACACCCAAAAAACTTTGGCTGGCTTTAGTTGGCAAACTCTATACAAAGGTTTGCTGGTTGGCGTTGCCATGATAAAGATGTACATCTTGGCTCGCTTGCTTAATCCAGAAGCCTTTGGTCTCTTTTCTTTGACTGCTATTACCCTAGGAATAACTGAAAGCTTAACTCAAACTGGAATTAACGTAACCATCCTCCAATCAAAACAATCAGTTAAGTATTTCCTTGATACTGCTTGGGTAATTGCCATTATTCGTGGCTTTGCAATTGGTAGCATCATGCTTTTAATGGGCTTATTTATGCAAGGCTACTACCATGAACCAAAACTACTTGGCCTCATCACAGTCGCTGCCTTAGTACCAGTGATTAAAGGTTTTATTAATCCATACATTGTGACACTACACAAAGAAATGCAGTTTTTTCAAGATAGTGTCTATCGATTTTCTTTAGTATTGGTAGAAAGTTTAGCAGCAGTTATTTTGGGCATGCTTACTCATTCAGTTTGGTCATTAGTTTGGGCTTTAGTAATTAGTGCTATTTATGAAGTAATAATTTCTTTTATATTTTTTCAACTAAAGCCAAAATTTGCCTATATACCATCCAAGGGTAAAACAATTTTAAACAATGCCAAATGGCTAAGCATCTCTACAGTCTTAAATTATCTTAATGAGAACGCTGATGACTTTGTTTTGGGCAAAATCTTCGGAACACATGCTTTGGGTATTTACCATAATGCTTATGCCATGAGCCATAAAGCTAATTATGATTTTTCAAAATCAGCTCACCACAGTACTCTCCCTGCTTTTGCTCAACTTGCTGATTCACCAATGCGTTTGCACAGAGCTTTTTTAAGATCTTTATTTGCATTAGTAGCATTTATTAGCTTCGCTTCTTTACCATTAATTTTATTTCCAAAATTCTTCGTTACCTTTGTTTTAGGTAATCAATGGCTAGAGGTGATTCCATTAGTTAGACCTTTAGTTTTTGCTGGAATTTTACAAAGCGTGAGCAACCTTAGCTACGCTTTATTTTTAGCTAGAAAACAATATAAAATCTTAAATTTTCATCTAATGACAACCTTATCTATTATGTTCATCTTAATTATTTGGTGGGGAAATAGTTATCAATTATTGGGTGGAGTTTATGGAATTTTAGTAGCCAGATTTATTGGACTACCTTTGATCCTTGTTGGTATACTGCGTAAAGAAAAATGAAATCTCAAAATTTAACCTTAAGCGTCATCATCTTAACTCACCGCAATGATAGTCGATTTATTAAATCATTAAAATCTGCCCAGCCAGCTACTGAAATATTAATTCTTGATTTTGATAGTCAGAATGATTGGCAAAAACTAAAAAAAGAATTTCACTTTAAAGTTATAAATCGCAAAGGACCAATTAATAACTTTGCCCAGGAAAGAAATCTTGCTTTAAAAGAGGCAAAACAAAATTGGGTGTTTTTTCTAGATAGTGATGAAGAAATTTTGTCTGAAAGTTGGGATGAAATTGCTGAATCAATTTCTAGTGAAGAAATTGATGGTTATTTTATCCAACGCAATGACATTTTTTACAACAAAATTTTGCGTTTCGGAGAAACTGGCGGTGTTAAATTCTTAAGATTAATTCGCAGAAACAAAGCTAAATATCTAAGACCAGTTCATGAATCAGCAAGAGTTAATGGAGAAACTGAGCAAACAATGATCCAAATACTCCATCATTCGCACCAAAACATAACTGAATTTATCAGAGATATCGTTCGATATGCCAACCTTGAAGCTGAATACCAAAATGATGATAAATTAAATCCAAGATCACTAGGAATAAAAACCATAGCCTATCCAAAAGCAAAGTTTTTATATAACTATTTATTTAAATTAGGTTTTTTAGACGGATGGCGTGGTTTAATTTATGCCACAATAATGAGTCTTCACTCAATAATGGTAAGAGTTTTTTCTTATGAAAATCGTTAGGCAAATATTTGCTGACTTACCAACTAGTTTGTTAACTTTTTTTCTAATAACCATCTCTTTTGGTCAGTTACAACGCATTCAACTTAGTAACAACATTGCATTTTATGGACATGATCTTTTAATTTTATTATTTATTATTTGGTGGTTAATAAATAATCATCTAAAAATTAAAATAAAAAACTGGCAATCTTATAAACTAGAATTGTTAATGATTGTCGTTGTTTTATTTGGAATGCTTATTGGTTTGTTTGAAAATAGAGTTGGACCAAAAAGCTTTTTATATCTCTTTAGAATAATTAGTTATAGTTTCTTTGTTTGGAGCTTAAATAAAACCAAATTTAAATATGATAAAAAAATTGGTTTTATGCTAGTTGGCTTGGCAATAGCAATTTGGGGTTTATTACAATATTTTTTAATGCCAGATACTCGTTTTTTAAATATCTTTGGTTGGGACAATCACTACTATCGCTTAATTAGCACCACCCTAGACCCAGCTTTTACTGGCATGATTTTAGCTATTGCCTTTGGTTGGTGGCAAATCTTCATTATTCAAATTATTCTAATAATTGCGATCGTAGCGACTTTTTCTAGAGCTAGTTATTTAGCTTTGGCTATCATTTTGACTTGGAAATGGTTAAAAGACAAAAATTGGAAATGGATTCTTTTGGGTGGAATAGCAATTTTGACTTTATTGATCTTGCCAAAGCCAGGTGGTGAAGGAGTGAATTTAAATAGAACTAGTACGATTGAGGCTAGAGGAGTGAACTCAAAAGAGGCTCTAATCTCGTTAAATGGCACTCAATGGCTTTGGGGTAGAGGATTATTTAATAGTGATGCAGAAAAAGAAAGTTACACTAATAATCATGCTCAATTACCAGATAGCTTTCCTATTATGCTCATTAATGCAGTTGGAATTATTGGTGTTGTAGTTTTTATTTTCTTACTAAAAAAATGGCTACCACTTTTATGGCAAGAAAATCAATTGTGGACAATTTTACTCTTAGCCACATTTATCCATAGCTTATTTAACAACACATTATTACAACCATTTGTATTTCTAATGTTGTGGGGAACAAAAAATATAAATAAAAAGGTTAGTAGCGGAAATTAACTCTAACTTCTCGTTCAATCTTATTTCCAGCTTGGTCTTCAACTATAAATTTTAATTGATTATCACCCTCAGATAAATAATAGTTGGTGCGAAAATTTCCTTCAGAATCCACGTAGACAGATCGATCATTAATCGAGAGTTTTGCATGAGGCTCTGTTTTGCCCTTTATTTCATAATTTTGATTGGCTTTAAGAATGATTTGTTGATTATCAGTTAAATTTTCTAATTCCAATCCAGGAGCTTCTGTATCAAGATTAATTTTAAACTCTTTAACAACAGATTCATTTTTGGCTTCGTCTCTACTATATAAACCAATTAAATTTTCACCCTCAGATAATGTTAATTCGTAGGAAAACGATCCTTTGTCATCTACTTTGACTTCATCTTTCTTTTCGCCATTCTGCACAAAAATAACTTGGCTCTCTGCCTCAGCATAGCCTTCGACTTTTAATTTACTTTCTTTTGTTGCTTCTGGAAGTTGTAAGACAACAGGAATTTGTGGAGCTATTTCGTCATCATTATTAAAACTCAAGTCTCCTGTGCCTAAAAAATTAAAAAATAAATCAATAAGCCTGGGCATTAAAACAAAGAAAAATAAGATAACGACACCAATTGAAAAAATAATCATCGTTATTGATTGTCGAGCAATTTTCTTGCCTTGATTGCGAGCTAATCTAGATGATGGAGTTCTTTGCATAAAACTAATTATACCCTTAATATTTATTCCACTCTGCTTTTAGTTTATCATCAGAGCTAGCTGTTAATTCTAATCTCACAGAACCTGTTAGGGTATCAATTTGAAGACGAGAAATGCCGCCATCATTAATATAAAAAATCTGTGAGCCTCGCCCGTCTTTTCTTTCTAGTTCCTCAAGAAACTCCTCAACAAAATGTATCAGGTGAAGCAATAATTCTCCAGTTGCTCTACCTGGTCTAGTAAATAATTCATTTACTTCTTGAAGAGCCTCGACCAAACCTTCTTTATCTCTATTTTCTACAGCAGTAATTATTGTTTGTTTGACAGCTTCTTTTCTTTTTTCCAAAGCCTCTTCAATTGCCAAAGAATCAGCTCCAACATCAACTGGTTTAAATTGTAATAATTTTTTTAGTGTTTCCATAGATATGTTTTTATTGAGCCAGAAAAGGGAGTCGGACCCTTGACCTACGGTTTACGATACCGTTGCTCTACCAACTGAGCTATTCTGGCATTATTAAAAGTGATTTTACAACTTGAAGAGTTGAAAAACTAGCTTAAAGGTTTTTCTCCAAGTGATATTTTTGCCAAATGATGCCAATCATTTGGATTTGGAACTGAAGGCACAATTACTACTTCTCCAACTATAAATTCATCTGAAGTCAAATTTATTTCATTAACCATTTTTTCTCTATTTTCCATTGAAAAACTGTCGTCATAGCAAAGACTGATGTGTGGCATATATACGTTCTCAATTAGTCCAAGAGCTTTTTTTAGTTTGAGATTTAAACTCATTAATTGAGCATTTGCTTTAACCCTAACAAACACTGCCTGAAAATATGTAGTGCTAAATGATACTTCACTTAAGCTAAGGCTAATGGGCTTTTCCAAAGAAAAAAAATTATTACAAGAATTTATTAAATCATTTAGATCAGTTTCAATATTAGAAAGTAAGGTTAGGTGAGGTTCAAAACTTGGAGTATGATTTTCTAAGCTTTTATCATTGATAATTTGTTGTAACTTGGTAAAAATTGGTTCTGGAGGAATTAGCCACAAACTGTATTTCATGGTTTGATTGTACCTTATTCAAATCTTAATAATTGCATGATTTGAGCCTAGTATCACTGCCGTACAAATAATATTATTTTATCGACCGGCTTGTCCATTTATTTGCCCAAGAGTATAGTTAGATCAGGAGAGGAAACTATTTATGAAATTTAGCTTGCGTCTTTTATATCTTTATTTATTTTCTTTTGTTGGGTTGTTAATTACTGTGATTGGTAGTATTCAAATTGCAGATTTAACAATAAAAACTTATGTTTTTAGAGTCAGTGAATATCCTTATTATCCGGAATCTATCCCTGCTATTTCTCAAGATGAAAGCAAAAAGCGTTTTGAAGTAGAGCAACTTGATCAAAAAAAGAGACAGCTTAGTACTAGTTTATCTTTGATTATCGTTGGTGCACCACTTTATCTTTATCATTGGAATACAATTAAAAAAGAGAACAAATAGTTAAATTCTTCATATGATTGAAGTAGATGTTTTAAGCCAAAATCCAAGAGAGTTTTCTATTATTGCTGGAGTATTTGAATATTGCAGTCCATTGGAATACAAAAAATTAATCGAGATAATTGGTCAACCAGTTGTTGATTTTATTAGAAACAATCCAGATCTTTGTCTTTATCAAAAAAGACAACATAGTGGCTATGAAATAAATGGTTCTCTTTACATATTGAAGGGCTATGAGAGAGCTGTTCTTTTTGTTTTCAAAAATGCTCCACAAACCAATAGTTTTGAGTCTCTGGAAATTAACTTTACCTTTTGGGATGAGCTATTAAAGACTGGCAAATCAAATGTTGCTACTAAAGAAGAAAGGTTGAGACCAGATACTTTGAAGTTTTTAAAAACAATGAATCAAATACTGATGTTAATAGATAATAGTTGTCCTGTTGAATTCTCTGGTTCAGAAGCACAAAGAGATGCCATTTGGAGCAAAGCTATTGATAAACTAAGAGAGCATGGCAAAACAAATCTTAGAATGAAACCGAAAAAAGTTATTAAATTTTCTAATTAATTGAGCGGGCGACGGGGTTCGAACCCGCGATCTTCTGCTTGGGAAGCAGACATACTACCACTGTACTACGCCCGCAATACGTTTCAAATTATATCTTAAACCAATAATCCCGTATAATACCTGATATGGAACTTAGTTTTTGGCAAAAATTAAACAAACCCATCATCGGCCTTTCGCCAATGGATGGAGTTACTGACCAACCATTTCGTCAAATCATCAAGAAACATGGTAATCCTGACGTAATCTATACTGAATTCGCTACCGTAGAAGGCTTCTGTCGTGGAGTAAAAAAACCTCTCACAGATTTTCTTTACGATGAAACTCAACGACCAATCATAGCCCAAATCTATGGCATTACCCCTGACTTTTTCCGTCAAACCGCAATAGCCCTATGCCAACTAGGCTTTGATGGAATTGATATCAACATGGGTTGCCCAGCCAAAAGTGTTTCTCAAGGTGGAGCTGGAGCTGGGTTAATCAAAACCCCCAAACTAGCTCAAGAAATTATCGCAGCAACAAAACAAGGAGTAGAAGAGTGGCAAAATGGCCAAACAGTTCGTGACTGTCCAAACCTGTCCAATCGCATACATATTGAAATAGAAGCTAGACAACAAAAACTACCGGTTGAATATCAAAAACATGAAAGAATTGTTCCGGTCAGTGTTAAAACTCGCATTGGCTATGACATGGCCATAGTCCATTCGTGGATTAGTAATATTCTAGAAATGGAACCAGCTGTTATTGCTCTACACGGCAGAACCTTAAGACAAGGATATAGTGGTTTAGCCAGTTGGGAAGAAATTGCCAAAGCAGCAGAAGTCGTTCATCAAAATTCAAATAAAACTTTAATTTTAGGCAATGGAGACATTCATAATTATGAGCAAGCTATTGAAACTACAAAAAAATATGGCGTAGATGGAATATTAATAGGCAGAGCAACCTTTGGCGATCCTTGGGTTTTTCTGCCAGAAGATGAAAGAGAGAAACTAGACACTATTTATAATCGTGCAGCAATTGCCCTAGAACATAGCCAGCTTCACGAACAAGCCTTCCATCATGACGAAACCTATCGTTTTCTAGCAATGCGCAAACACCTAGCTTGGTATATTAAAAGTTTCCCCAATGCTAGCGATATCCGCTCTGAATTAGTTAGAACTGAAAATAGCGAACAAGTCAAGCAAATTTTGCTTAAACACCAATTAATAGGTGTATAATATCGCCAATGGCAAAGAACCCAGAGAACTCAAAAAAACAACTTAGAAAATCCATTGAATAAATTAATTCCATGGGGCATCCTCGCTGTTTCATTTTTTGTAAGTCTAGCTGCTTTTTCAGAAAAACAAAAAACCTCAATCAAAGAAAGAGATAATAATAGTTGCCAATTTCCTGGAGAACATGAATGTGGTGGTGGCCTATTAATTCATCAAATTATTCCTCCAAAATATGCAAAAAAATTTGGCATAAACCCAGACTTCGCTGCCAACGGCATAACAATTTGTCAAAATGCTCTAACTGGATCTCAAGGAATCTATCCAGATATTGCCATGGCTACTACAAGTAATGAGCCAGGAGCCTTAAAGAAAGCCATTACTTTGCGCACCACAAAACTCAATCAACGCCAGCCATATTGGAATGAAAAATATGATCGAGCCATGCATGCCATAGTAGCTCGTAATACCCAAACTGCAGAAAAAACTGGTTGGAACTTCCCACTTAAAAAAACCAGAAAAAGCAAAAAATCAACCCAATAAATTAAATTACTTGGGTATGGGCTCAGAGAAAAAATAAATAAGATATAATGAGATTCTTATGTCTCAAGATTTGAATTTTCTCAAGATATATAACTCCCTAAACACAGCACAAAAACAAGCTGTCGATACCATTGAAGGACCAGTTATGGTTGTGGCTGGACCTGGAACTGGTAAAACACAAGTCCTTACAGCGCGCATTGCCCAAATACTACAAAAAACCGATACCAATCCAAACAGCATTTTAGCTCTCACCTTTACTGAAAGCGCTGCAAAAAACATGCGCGAGAGATTGGTAAAAATGATTGGCAAAACTGGTTATTATGTACAAATAGCCACTTTTCATTCTTTTTGCAAAGAAATCATTGATAACCATCCAGAAGCATTTCCGATTGAAAGAGATAGTGCTCCCTTATCAGACTTGGAACGTTTTGAATTGTTTGAAGATATTTTTAATAACTTAGTTTTAGAAAATATTAAACCCCTCAACACTCCTTTTTTCTATCTTAAGGATGCAATTAAAGGTATTTCTAATTTAAAAAGAGAAGGCATTCAACCAGATAACTATGAAAAATTAATTAAAGACTGGAGAGAAAGACTAGTTGCCAGTGAACCAGCAAAATCAGAACCTGGAAAAAGAATTAAAAAACAACCGGGGGAACTAACTAGAACAGAATGGGAAAAAGACCTTAAGCAATTAGAAAAAAACACTGAGCTTTGTGAAGTTTATAAAATTTATCAACAACGTTTGCGCGAAGCAAAGCGATATGACTTTGATGATATGATTGCTTTGGTTGTGGAGGCTTTGCAAAAAGACGAAACTTTGCTTAGAGAATATCAAGAGAATCTCCACTATTTTCTAGTTGATGAATACCAAGATACCAATAGTGCTCAAAACACAGTTGTGAGCCTACTGGCTAGTTATTGGGCTGAAAATGCCAATATTTTTGTAGTAGGAGATCCCAATCAAGCTATTTACCGTTTTCAAGGAGCCTCAGTTGAAAACATGCTTGGTTTCTTACACCAATATCCAAATGCTACTGTCATTACATTGACCACTGGCTACCGCTGTCCACAAACAATTTACAATACGGCCGCAGATTTAATTTCATTGAATCAATTAGATTTTTCTTTACCAAAAAATGATAGTAATAAAAATCAAAATTTTTCTCTAACCAATAGGCTTGAGAGCCCACGTGGCAAGGGAGAGAAAATCACTCTTACCACCACTTCATCACAGATTTTAGAAGCTGTCCAAATAGCAGAAAAAATTAAAGAACTTTTGGCTAGTGGTGTTCCTGCTCACGAAATTTCAATTCTCTATCGAAAAAATGCAGATAGAACAGAGATAGCTGAAATACTAGATACTTGGGATATTCCATATGAAGTAGAGGGTGGGGGAGATGCTTTAAAAGAAGAATCTATCCGTCAATTAATTACTCTTTTTCAAGTTATTTCATTAATACGCAGCGGAGAAGAAACTGAGTTGCTCTATGAAACACTGCAATATGAGTGGTTGAAAAAAATCTTTGGTTGGGAAAATAGCGTGGTACTCAAAGTAGCAAGAGCTGCTGGTAAAGCCAAAACCCCAATTATTGATTTGGTTGAGCAGGGGGAAACAGTAATAAACGCCCATAATCCTGGCTATGAAATTACTCCATTAGATTTATCTCCAATAAAGAATTACTTTGCCAAACTTCAGGAATGGGATATTGCTGATGCAAATAAAACTTTTCCCGATTGGTTTGAAGCTGTTATTAAAGAATCTGGGTTTTTACCTTGGTTGTTAGACCAAGAAGGAAAAATATTTTTAGTCACCGTATTAAATTCTGTTTTTGGTGAAATTAAAAAAATGGTTAGTCATAACCACCACTTCAAATTAAAAGACCTGCTAAGAGCTTTAGATTTAATTTCAGAACATGATTTAAAAATTAATATTGAAGACCTCAATGTCAGAAGACAAGCAGTTCACCTTTCAACTGTTCACAAAGCAAAAGGACGTGAGTGGAACTTTGTTTTTCTTTATCAATGTGTTGATAAAAAATGGGGAAATAATCGTAGTAAAGATTTGATTAAGCTGCCTATTGAAATCTTGCAAAATACAGATTTATCAGGAAAAGAAAGAAACGAAGACGAACGAAGATTATTTTATGTTGCCCTGACTCGTGCCAAAAAACTCGTCATCATTTCCCACCCAGAGACTATTGTGAGTGAGGGAAACAGTAAAGATGTAATTCCTAGTATGTTCTTAACTGAAATTGAAGAAAATGATCGTGAAGCTGAGTCATGGGAAAAAATTATTGACAATGAAATTGAAGCAAATGCACCCGCTCATTTATTAAAACTTTTGCAACCAAATACCTCAAAAGAACTAGTCACCACTAATGATGGAGAAAAAATATATTTACGTTGGTTATTAGATAATTTCCGCTGGTCTGTCACTGCTCTAAATACTTATTTAAGAGATCCAGAAGAATTTTTACATAACACTTTATTGCGTGTACCAAGAGCTAAAACCCCGATTTTAGCCTTTGGAACAGCCATGCATAGTGCAATGGAATTTATATATAAAACTTATCAACAAACTAATGAGTTGCCAACTTTAGCTGAGGCCGAAAAACATTTTGAACTAGCTTTAAGCCAAGAGGTTTTAACAGAAAAAGAGCATTTACAAAGACTTAAATATGGCAATAAGGTTCTCACTGGTTATTTTAATGATTTGGTTAATAAAAAATTTAATCCTCTTTATATTGAAAGATTTTTTGGTGGTGGCAAACAAAAAGTGATGTTGGGAGATATTGCTCTTACTGGAAGAATCGACAGAATCGATTGGTTGGAGATTGAAAAGAAGCAAGTGAAAGTTATTGATTATAAAACTGGTAAAAACAGAAGTAACAATGAAATAGAAGGAGCAACTGCCTCTGCAAATCTTTCAGAAAGAGAGAGAAGTTTGCCTGAAAATATTCGTGGTCCATATAAGAGACAGTTATTATTTTATAAATTATTAACTCAATTAGATAAAACTTTTCCTTATGAAGTTATTAGTGGTGAGTTTGAATTTGTCGAACCAAATGAAAAAGAAAAAATTGTTACTCGTAGTTTCTTTTTAACTGATGAAGATACAAAAGATTTAGCAAAATTAATTGAAACAGTAGTGGGTGAATTAAGAGATAAGTGGCGCTAAAGGATTGAGAAATGAAAATAACTTTTGTTGCTTCAATTAAAGATAAAGAACAACAGAAGTTTTATTATTTGTCGATTGTTAGAATTCTCAAAGATTTAGGTCATCAAGTTTTGTATGAGCATATATTAAAAGAAGATATTGATTCTCTTCAACGATCTATTGATAAAAATATAGATTTTCATAAAAAATATTTTCAAAAAATTAATGAAGCCGATCTAATAGTTGCTGAAATTACTTTTGAGAATATTAGTGTTGGATATTTAATTCATGAGGCTTTGCAACTCAAAAAACCAATTATTGCAGTTTCTAGAATAGATGTTTGTTCTAGTATTCCTGTTTTTTTAGAAAATAATCAAAACTTTATTTATTTGCCTTATAAAAAAATCTTTGAATTAGAAAAAAATCTACCCAAAGCCGTTAAAATGGCTCCTATTGAAAAAATTAAAAAATTTAATGTATTAATTTCAGAGTCACTTGATTTAAAATTACAAAAGCTTGCTCAAGAAAAAGGTTTATCTAAATCAGAGTTCGTAAGAAGTTTGATTAGAGAGATGTAACAAGCTTACCTCTTCACAATATCAGATAAAATCCTCTATACTATTCTCAATATGTCTGATTTATTTTCCTCTAAAAACAAAACCCAAATAATAATCTCTCCTTCAATCGTTATTTTTACTGCTGCAATGCTTGGAATAATCAAATTTATTTCTTTAACTGGAAATATAATCATTTTGCTTTTTCTATCGTTTATCCTAATGGTTGCTCTCAACCCAGCTGTTACAAGATTTGAAAAAAAACTACGTCTACCAAGAGTTCTTAGCATGATCTTTGTATATATCTTGCTCATTATTCTTATTGTTTCTTCTACAGCACTAGTTTTGCCACCATTGGTTTCTGAAATAATCCGCTTTTTAAAAACCATAAATCTTCCCTATCTTCAGGAAATATTCTCTAGAATGGAGTTTTCTTTCTCCCAAATCGGTAGCTTAGCCAACCAATTTAGTTCCTCAGTAAATTTCTTGGTAAGTGCAATCACTGGCACCTTTGCCGGCATCTTCACCTTCCTGACCCTATTAATCATGTCTTTTTACTTACTAATTGATAGACATCACTTACACAAAAAAGTTGCTTGGTTTACTAATGAAGAAAAACAGTTGGAATTAGCGAAAAACTTTATCAACAGCCTAGAAAAACAATTGGGTGGGTGGGTAAGAGGACAAATAATCTTAATGATTATTATTGCAATAACCACATACTTTGGCTTAATGATGCTTAGAGTTCCTTTTGCTTTACCACTAGCAATATTAGCTGGTTTCTTAGAAATATTACCAAACCTTGGACCATTTATCTCTGCAGTACCAGGAATATTAATTGCCTATTTAACCTTTGGTATTCCAATGGCTGGTGCGACAACTTTAATGTACATAATAATTCAACAATTAGAAAATAACTTTATTGTCCCTAAAATTATGAGCGCCAATGCAAAGGTTAATCCTTTAATCTCGATGCTATGTGTTTTAACCGGCTTTCAATTGGGTGGCGTAGTGGGTGGTTTAATTGCAATTCCAATCTATATCACTATTCGTGCTAGCTATTCCTTATGGCGATCTCATAAAGAAAACTAGTCTGTATAATACCGACTATGTCTAGTAAAGCTATTTACGCTTTTTCAGGTGATCCTATTACCTATGGTCATATTGATATTATCAAAAGAGCTTGTCATATTTTCGATAAGGTCATAGTTGCGATAGGCACTAATCCTGAAAAAAAATACACTTTTTCTCCAATTGAAAGAGAGACTCTTGCCAAAGGAGCTCTAGAGAGTTTACCTAAAGTTATAGTAAAAAGCTTTAGTGGACTCTTAGTAGATTTTGCTTACGAACAAGAAGTAGATGTTATTGTAAAAGGCGTAAGAAATCCTGAAGACTTTAGATACGAACAAACCCTTAGCCACGTGGGTCTTTCACAGAATCAAGGCATTGAAACAATATTATTATTTGCCAAGCCAAACTTAGCTCATGTTAGCTCAAGCACAGTAAAAGCATTACAAAAAGAACATGGAGCTACCCAAAACTATGTCCCACTTGGAGTTAAGATTGCGCTAGAAAAAAAGCTCTCTGAACAAATAATTATTGGCATTACTGGAGAAGTAGCTACTGGAAAAAGCCATCTTGCCAATCAATTAATAGAAATTGGAAATACTAAAAAAGTAGAAGTCCATAACATAGAGCTAGATCAGCTAGCTCATCAAATCCAAGATGATCTTATTGAACCAATATATGTGAGTTTAAGAAAAAAAATAGTCGAGCAATTTGGCAAAAAAATTCTTAAAAAAGACGGCAAAATAAATAGAAAAGTTTTGGGAGAAATCGTATTCAAAGACTTAACACAATTAAATATCTTGAATAATTTAATGTGGAAACCGGTTTTAGTTCGTTTACGCAAAGAATTAAAAAATAAAAAAGGGTTAATTTTAATCAATAGTGCCTTACTAGCTGAGGCAAATTTATTAAGTGTCTGTAACAATAGAGTAATATTAGCCAGTGTTAAACCTAGTCAACAAAAAAAATATCTAGAAAATAGAAAACTAAGTCCTCAACAAATTGAGAGAAGATTAAAATCTCAATTAACAAATAAAGAAAAAGAAAAAATAATTAAAAATAAGATTGCTGAAAATAATTTTGGTAAACTGTGGCTAGTTGATGAAAACACGGAAATTTCTTCCTTTGCTAAAAAAATATTTTCTGCGATACTTTAGTTATGTCTGAATCAAATCGTTTGCAACGCAATAAAATATTTGCTCAAGGTTTAGAGCACACCACAACAATCGTAGTGCGTGTTTTGGTTGATATTTTTAAAGCACTATTAAATTTCATTAAAGAAATGATTACTTCCGCTGTTGGCGGTGGTAAATAAATTTATAAACAATTAAAACGAAAAACCCCGTACCTTCACAGATACGGGGTTCTTTTTTTCTGAGCTACTAAACATTTCACCAACAGTGTTTGTTGATTAATATTCATTAACCCTGGTCGCCAATTCGATTACCTCCACTCTCTAGCCTTCAATAGAAACAAAACGAAGGCAAGAAATGACAACAAACTATCAATGATGATAGCCGTCATCAATCCAGCACTTAAAGCACTGGGATATGAGGAAAAAATCACCAAACCGATGAAAGGCACCTGTCCCAACATGAGAAAAAAGCCCGCTGTTGGTTGAGGCTTTTCGAGCGAAATTACTGCCGCCCAAGCCAAAAGCCCCAGCGCAAGCGCCGGAGCCAAATAACTGCCGGGAAATAACAACCAAAGAGATAACGACAGAGCCGCCACTACAATGGTTGAACCGACAGCATGCCCAATCTTTTTTCCCAACAAAGCAGTCGCCATGAAGGTGGCAACTAGGGTTAAGACTGTGGCAAAGAACGAGAAGTAGTTAGTTTGTAGCATAGTTGTTTGTTCCTTTTTTTTAACTTAGCTTTTTGGGAGCAAAAAACGCCATCGTCACTAAAAACAGGTCCAAGAGGACCAATAGGAACAATGACATGTGCTGACCGAGAGCGAAGTTCGGATAATCTGCCATCATGACGAAAGGAATTTGTCCAAGCATCAGGCAGATTTTTTGCAGGAATTTTTTACTGCCATTGGGCATGGTTAAAAACCAAGCCCAAGTAGCAGCGCCGATGCCAACGGCAGGTCCAAGCCAAGTAGTACTGGCGAAGGCCCAACCAATGACTGCCAAAGCAGTGACAGCAGCCATAGCATTAATAGCTTTGCTGGCTGTATTCTGTCGCATAACCACAAACAGGGTTACCAAGCCGGACAAGCCAGCGAGGAATAACGCGAGAAAGGGATTTACCATTTTGTTTACTCCATCCACCGATCTCAGGTGGAAATACTAGAGTTTGGTGATTGGGTGGCGACCTTTTTATAGTCGAAATTTACTTGAATCAACGATAAAAAGCTCACCACCCGACTTGTTAAAGAACCGAATAATTGTATCAGAATATATCAAATAAGTCAAAGTTATAGGATAATTAAAAATACTGTTAATGAATAAAAAAACCGCTATTAAAGCGGCTATTTTATGAATTTATTATTTTGTGCCAAGCTCAGGAATCGGACCTGAATTTCATGTTTTTCAGACATGCGCCGTGACCAACTTGGCTAGCTTGGCATGTAAATGCTTTTAATGTGGACCCGAGAGGGCTCGAACCTCTGACCTTTCGGATGTAAACCGAACGCTCTAACCAACTGAGCTACGAGTCCATACTCATAGGTGGAGATATTTCAGTTTGTCATAGCTGGTGGATGTGCCCAGGAGAGGAGTTGAACCTCCACGGATTTCTCCACAGCCACCTCAAGACTGCGTGTATACCAATTTCACCACCTGGGCATCTGCACAGAATGAGCGAGAAACGGGACTCGGACCCGCGACCTTCTCCTTGGCAAGGAGACGCTCTAGCCAACTGAGCTATTCTCGCATTATCAATAATTTCAAAGAGCGTGATTTCTCACAAGACACACATTATATAGCATCTTGGCCAAAGTGAAAAATCTAATTTTTCTCGAGTGCCAGAGGAGGGATTTGAACCCACACGCCCGTTTTAAAAGCACTAGTTCCTGAAACTAGCCTGTCTACCAATTCCAGCACTCTGGCGGAAACACAGGGTATTATAACGTCAAGCTTAGAAAAATACAGCTTTAAGTCTTTTGAAGGCTGGAAATTTACGACGAAATGCTAATTCAATTACCTCAACAGCCTCATCAACAGAAAGATAGGTCGTATTAATGGTCAAATCATAAGCATTGCGACTATTAAGATCTTGTTTAAAATATTTTTTTACAAACTCGCGACGTTCTTTTTCATGATAAGCAATAACTTTTTTAGCTTTTGCTCGATCATAACCTTCGTATTCCATTGCTCTTTGCACGCGCAACTCATAAGGAGCCACAATATTTACATGCAAGCCCCTAGCAAATGGCGTAATAAAATTTGAACCACGACCCAAAATTACACAATTGCCTTGATGAGCAAAAGTCAAAATTACTCTTGTTAGTTCTTTAATAAAAGTATTTTCATCAACATATTCTGGATTTAAAGCAGAGTGAACCAAATCATTAACATAAGAACGACCTTTTTCATCAAGCTGTTGAATAATGGCTTTTCGGCGTTTGGTAGATTCTGCAATTTGATCAATAATTGTTTCATCATGAACAACAAAACCCAATCTTTCAGCTAATTTTTTAGCTATTGGAGCACCGCCGCTACCTGGTTCACGAGCAATAGTAATAAAAGGTTTGCTAAAAAAATGTTCTTCTGGCAATTCTTGAAGCAAGCGATCTTTGATTCCTAAGGTAGAAACAATTTTATTAATGAGGGGGTAATAATTTATTGCCATATTACATCGCAGTATAACCTAAATTTTTAAGTTTATAAAAGTCAATTTTGGGAAATATTAGGGAAAGAAAATAATGACGAATAACCTCAAGATATCAAATAGAGAAGTGTTATAATGACCAAGTCCACGCCTCAGTAGCTCAGTGGATTAGAGCGCAGGTCTTCGGAACCTGGCGTCGGGGGTTCGAGTCCCTCCTGAGGCACATTAACTTTTTGGTTTTTTTGGTTTTGCTCTCGACAAAAAACCTAAAAAAAATGATTTAATCATATCGGTGATTTTTAAATTCTTACCAACCTCATCCCACATTTGATCTGTAAAATCTACTCTCATAGTATCTAAACCAATCATAAATGAGTCGTTTCGACCGTTTTGTCGATGTTTAACATGATACAAAACTTCATCAGCAAGTTGCATTAATACCCAAGCTTTATGTGTATTACCATGTCTATCGTCATTTAAAGCATCTTCCTTAATTGCACCACCCATACTAAGAGTTATTTTAAGCTCACGACCATTACCAATATCTATTGGCATTTCAGCAATGCTCTCAACAATTTTATTCATAACCAATTTTACTTCATCTCGATTATGAACTTGAAGTAAAATCACAAATTCCTCACCTCCATAACGATAAAATTTGTCTTCATTTCTTATTAATTCAGCAATCCTCTTTGTTACAGCTCTCAATACCATATCACCAGCAGCATGGCCATAAGTGTCATTAACAGCTTTAAAATGATCTAAATCAAAAATAATTAAGGCAAGGTTTTGATCACTCTCTCTATCACTATCAAAGATCATTGGTAAATCAGCCTCAAGCTGTCCACGATTATTAATTTTAGTTAAAGAATCAGTTGAAGCTACTTTTCTTAAATCAACCTGTTCCACCTCAAACGCAGTATTCACTTTTTCCAAACGAATTACTCTAGCTAACAAAGAAAAATAAACTTCTAGAATTTTTTCAGATTCAGTTTTGGCATCTTTAAATTCATTAAACAAAAAAGCTAAGAATGTAATCATTTTTTCGCTTTTTGGCTGATCAAAAAACTTACTTGCAGCTAAATTAATTTTTTGATTGGCTAAATTAGCTATAAAATCCAAACCGTTTTGTGAAAATTCCACGCCGATTAATCTGGTTAGCTCAGAAATAAAAAATTCTTCATCAGGTGATAATCCTAATTTATAATCATCTAAGGTAATTTTCTCATTATTAACAAAGAACTGATAAATAACGTCAAGACTTTCACTACCAGGAAAATTGTCTATAATTTTCTCAGACAGCCTCGTTTCAGTTGCGTCTGTTTGTTTATCTTGAAACTCTTGATTCATAAAAAGGATCACCCATAAAAATGTGCTTATAATTGTAAAACAATTTAAGTAGTAATTGACAGTGGTAGACTGATCTAAATCTGGTGTTTTTATAGCAAAAAAAGTAAAATACGACACTTAGTGATAAAATACCCGTGTTGGGTCAGTAGCTCAGTCGGTTAGAGCGTCTGCCTCTTAAGCAGAATGTCGTGGGTTCGAGTCCCACCTGACTCACATTATTAAAAGACAGTTTAAAAAACTGTCTTTTTTTATACTCAAAACTAAATGAGGTATAATTCTCCCCTCAAGATGGAAAAAGAAATTACCAAAGAAAAATCTAGCACCATTGATGGCACTGTTTTCTTAGTGCTCCTCACTGCAGCTATTTCATTATTAGATTTCTATTCACACCCCAATGGAGGATTAGCTGATCCAGAGAGAAGAAAAATATTATTAGAAACCATAGGACCAATTACAAAACATCTTGGAAATTATGGCTTCACTGCTGGCTTTGCGATTAGCGCAGTATTTGTAAAAAACCTATTCCAAGAAGCTTTTCACTCTGAAATAGCCCAAAAAATTATTAAACAAGGCTATATCTTCAGTGCAGCTAGTATTTTAACTTTAAATGCATTGGTAGAGATTTTTCCTAAAAACAATGAAGTTGTTGGTGATATTTCCGTGGCCGTCTTAGCCCTAATAATGGCCATTCCTGCCTCAGAATTAGCTATTCAAAAATTTAAAAAAGCAAAATTAGAAAATAAATAAGGATTTTTTTGTATTTAAATTTGTTGTAGTCTGATATAATATTTTTTTTATGCTAGAAACAGTTTCTCCAGCCATCGAATGGCAAAAGGGAACAAACGATCTTGAATATTTTAGCAGCCTAACTTACGAACAGTTATTGGCCTTCCTAGATAACGAGGAAAACGCCAGATACTACGCCTCAGAAGTACTCTATCTCCAAGAATCAAAAGTTTATAGAAACGGCCTTCCAGTTAGAGAAGAAACCAAAATCATGTTTGTCATTGGTGATGGCATCAATCGCAACATGCGTCTAACAAAAGATTTCACTGGCAAATATATTCGCACAAAACAAGAAGATGGAAGAGACGCTGAAAAAGAAGCCAGAAAAAAACTGCAACGCCTCCACTATAAAGCAGCAGAAGCAGATGAAGTCAGAGCAGCTCTCTCATTTTATCTTGATGGAGAAAATGGTATAGATTCAGCCATGGCATTTGCTGAAATCTCAGATGTTTTTTACAATCTTTTCCATCTAGAAATAACTGATAGCGAAAATAAAAAACAATATGAATCATGGATTGAAGCCCTACAAAAAGTTTTGGGAATTAACCAATTACAAGCTGTGCAACTTGTTTCAGCTAAATATCATCACAGAATGTTTAATAATGCCGGAGCCAATGGCTTTAAACAAGAAGACGAAAATATTGCAACGCTAATAAAATCTTTTTATGGTGAAGTAGAAGAAGTCTTCATTAAACAAAGAGTCTCTAATTTTTTAACTATGGCAGACATATTATTTGATCGAGTTTTGGTCGATAGATTAAAAAAATTAAGAATTAATTATCAACGCCAAGAAAAAGATGAATTAGAAGATTCTAAAACTTTAGAAAAATTTAATATCTCCAAAGAGTGGAAAAGAAAAATAGGCAAATTCTTAAGAGGAGAAAGAAAAGAAATTAACATATTTCCTTCAGTTAGAGTTCCTGAAACCCTGAGAGGTAAAATCGGCAAAGCCATAAGAGGAGAAACAAATGATCCTATATTTAATCTCACTGAAGAAGACGTAGCTATCTTATCTTGCGTAGCCCATACCATCGAAAGCCTTTTGTCTGAAGCAGACAACTATGAAAAATCATCTGTAGCCGAGTCATAAAACTCGCGGTACACTATATCCATGAAAATTATCGCTGGCTCATCAAGCCCAAAACTTGCAGAAAACATTGCTTTACAATTAAATGCCCCATTGGTTGACTGTGATATTGATACTTTTGCCAATGGTGAAAAACGAATTCACATATCCAATACTGTTAAAAACCAAGATGTTTTAATCATTCAATCTTTTTCCAAACCAGTTGATGATCGTATTATAGAAACAGCTTTAATCGCTGACGCCCTTGAAAGATTGGGAGCTCATGAAATCAATCTTTTTATCCCTTGGTTTGGTTACTCTTTCCAAGACAAAGTCTTCATGCCTGGAGAACCACTTTCTGCCAAAGTAATTGCCAAAATTATCGAAAGCACCTGTATCAAAAAAGTATATCTCTTAGATCTTCATAACATCAGTATCCCTGGATTCTTTTCCATTCCAACCTATCACATTACCGCAATGAACGAGTTCATTACTCATATTAAAGAACATTTTGACCTCACTAAAGCCATGGTTATTAGTCCCGATTTTGGAGGACTAAAAAGAGCTAGATTATTTGCCAATGAACTACATTTGGAGTTAGGCGGAATCGAAAAACGTCGTGACCTAATCACTGGACAAGTAACTACTACCAAACTTGATGGGGAAGTAAAAGGCAAAAACATTTTCATTTTTGATGACGCAATTCTTTCTGGCCAAACTGTTGTTGAAGTTGCCAAAATGCTCAAAGAACAAGGCGCCAAAGAAATTCATTTTTTGGCCACTCATGGTGTTTTTACTGGCGATGCACTAGAATCATTAGCCAAATCAATGGTTGATAGTGTTACAGTCACCAATTCTATTGAGAGAACAGAACAATTTAAGAAGATTACTATTTTGGACATCTCAAAAGTCCTAGTAGAAAATTTACAAGGATAATTATATAATCCTTCTTTTCCTCTTTATAGAGAGTTAGGAAACAAGTATGAACCAGCAACACCTGCGCAATATTGCTATTATCGCTCACGTCGACCACGGAAAAACAACTCTCGTGGACGCTATGTTAAAGCAAACTAAAACTTTTGCTGCTCATCAAAAAGAAAATCAAGCTACTACCATCATGGATTCTAATGATTTGGAACGTGAAAAAGGTGTAACTATCTTAGCTAAAAACACTGCAGTTTTTTGGAAAGATTACAAAATTAATATTTTAGACACTCCAGGTCACGCTGATTTTTCAGGTGAAGTGGAACGTGTTTTAAACATGGCTGATGGCTGTATCTTATTAGTCGATGCTGCTGAAGGCGTACTCTCACAAACCCGTTTTGTTCTACGCTTAGCCTTAGAGCTCGGACTTGCCCCCATTGTTTTAATCAATAAAGTTGATCGCAAAGACCAACGTATTAAAGAAGTTGAAAGCGAAGTTGCAGATCTATTTTTAGAATTAGCTACTCAAGACTCACAACTAGACTTTCCACTATTATATGGCAGAGGCATCGAAGGAATTGTGGGCACAAAAACTACTGAAAACCCAGATTTTTCTGTCAATATCACTGATAGCACCAACCTAGAACCATTATTCGAAACTATCGTCAAAGCCATCCCTGCTCCAAAAGGTGATGAAAGCGCTCCTCTTCAAATTCAAGTTAATTCGTTAGATTGGGACCAGCACAAAGGTCGTATTGCTATTGGCCGTATTTTCCGTGGAACTGTTAAGAAAAATCAACCAGTTAAAATTTTACGTACAAACGGCAAAGTTGAAGCTGCTTCAGTCGTATATCTATTCAATCACTTTGGCTTAGACCGTTTAGAAGTAGAAGAAGCAAAAGCTGGAGAAATTATTGCCATCGCTGGCATTAATGAACCAGGTATTGGTGACACTATCGCCGATACTCATCAGCCAGAAGCCCTGCCACAAATGACTATTACTGAGCCAACCGTCAAAATGCAACTCATGGTAAATACTTCACCTTTTGCCGGTCAAGAAGCTGAATTTTCAACTTCTAGACAACTTCAAGCTAGACTTAAAAAAGAACTAGAAACCAATGTTGGCTTGCGTATGTTACCCGGTACTAGTGGTGAAAACGTCGTCATTGTAGGTAGAGGTGAATTGCATTTAGCAATTTTAATCGAAACCATGCGCCGTGAAGGATATGAATTTGCTCTTTCCAAACCACAGGTAGTACTTAAACAAGAAGATGGTCACACTACAGAACCTTGGGAATACGTCACCATTGATGTTACAGATCAACATACTGGAAAAATTACAGCTAGTATGGCTCAACGTCGTGGTCAATTAAAAAACATGCATCAAACAAAAACTGGTGTCAGATTTGAATATGAAATCTCAACCGCCAATTTAATTGGTTATCGCAGCGAGCTATTAACCAGCACCTCTGGTGAAGGTGTTATGCATAACACCTTCTTGGAATATAGACCTTTAACTGAACACTGTATTATCCATCGTGGCGGCGCCATGATTGCTCATGAAACTGGTTCTGTTACAGCTTATTCATTAGAAAAAGCTCAACAAAGAGGTACTCTATTCGTAGATCCAGGTGATAAGGTCTATGCTGGTCAAATAGTTGGTATCCATAAACGTTCTGAAGATATTGTGATGAATGTGGTTCGTGGTAAAAAACTTACCAACATGCGTGCTTCCAGTGCAGATGCAACTGTCGTTTTAGCTCCTGCTTGGAAACCTTCTCTAGAACAATTCCTTACCATTGTTAGTGATAATGAAGTACTTGAAGTTACTCCAGAGAGCATGCGTTTGCGCAGTATGGAAGACAACAAGAAACTTTTAATCAGTTAAGTTTATACAATCCAGGCATATCTCCCATAAAAGACTGTTTTCGTATACAATAACCGTTATGAAAATGTCCCAAATGGCTTTTAAGCCGCTAAAAAATCCTCCAGCCAATGCTGATACGATTAATCACAAACTACTTGTTCAGGCAGGCTATGTCCGTCAATTAATGGCTGGTGTTTATACTTACACACCCTTGGGTTTGAAAGTATTAAATAAGATTCGCAATATCATTCGTAAAGAAATGAATGCTATTGGTGGTCAAGAAATTTTAATGCCATCATTACACCCAAAACAAAATTGGGTTACCACTGGTGCTTGGGATAACGTCGATGTCTTGTTTCATTTAAAAAGTCGCACAGACAAAGAATATGCCCTAGGCCAAAGCCATGAGGAAATTGTAACTCCACTAGCCAAAGATATTATTAAAAGTTATAAAGACTTACCTTTGGCTCTTTATCAAATTCATTGGAAATTCCGCGATGAACTTAGAGCAAAATCTGGTATTTTGCGTGGTCGTGAGTTTGAGATGAAAGACATGTATAGTTTTCATGAGACCCAAGAAGACTTTGATCGTTTCTATCAACAAGTTAAAGATGCTTACATTCGCGCTTATAAAGCAGTTGATTTGGTAGCAAAAGTTACTGAAGCATCTGGTGGTAGTTTCACTCAAAAAATTTCCTATGAATTTATGGTTTTAACTGATGCTGGAGAAGATGATATTTTTTATTGTCCAAAATGTGAGTTTTGTGTAAATAGTGAAATTGCTAAACAAAAAGTTGGTGATGATTGTCCAAAATGTGGTCATGGCCAATTAGCAGCAGCCAAAGCTTCAGAGGTGGGTAATGTTTTTGATCTTGGTCAAAAATACGTTAAAGACTTTGACTTAACTTACACCAATGCTCAGAGTGAACAAAAATATCCAATCATGGGCTGTTATGGCTGGGGCACAACTAGAACTATGGGTGTGATTGTTGAAAAAACTTCTGATGAAAAAGGTATTGTTTGGCCTTATGCAATTGCTCCTTATCACGCAGTAATGGTGTCACTCAAGGGTACAGAAGAACAAGCTGAAAAACTTTATACTGATCTTAAAAAACACAATGTAGAGGTAATCTGGGATGATCGTAATGAATCCCCTGGTAGTAAATTTGCAGCCGCAGATTTATTGGGTATTCCAGTCCGTTTAGTTCTTTCCGAAAGAAACGGTGGTAAGATTGAGTGGAAAAATAGAAAAGAAACTAATCCTGAATTACTAGAGCATGATCAAGTTCTAATGCGTCTGTCACAGCTATAAGAATGAATCAAACATATAAAAATTTAGTATTTACTAAACATGCTTGGGAGAGACTAGATGACCGGTCTATCAGCCAGGATATTATTTATCAGGTAGTAAATAGTCCAGATAAAACTTTTCACAATCAACAAAACTATAAATTTATTCGAACTATTAACGGTCGCAAAATTCATGTCGTTGCTACTCCAGTAGATCAAGGAAAAATGCTTATTATCTCCACTTGGGTTAGGGGAGAAGACGATCGTGAACCATTTATCTGGTTGCTAATTACTTTGCCATTTAAAATTCTTTGGTGGTGTTTAAAGATTTTGTTTAAAACGATTTTTGGTGATAAAAAAAGATTTTGATCTTATTTGATGCATAAATTGCCTGAATATATTAACCTATAATCAAATTAATATTACAGGTAAAGCAAAATTATAGAACATCTCATCAATCTATTTTGACTATATCATTTATCTATATCATTTAATATATTACTGCATACATCCCGGTGAGGACCCCACGGCAGATCGCAAGATCTGCGGTGGGGAATTTTTTTATCTAACCATTTTTTCATCAAACTTCCTTGCACTTGATCTGTATAATAAAAGATATATGTCAAATTCCAGACCATTAATTGTGACGCATCATGCCCCAGATTTAGATGCCATCGCCTCAACCTGGTTACTAAAAAGATTCCATGCCCAAAAATTTGCTGAAGCCAGCATTGCCTTTGTAAACCCAGGAGATGCCATAACCTTAGAAGAAGCCGAAGAGCTTGGTTGCCAACTTCACGAGATTACCTATGTAGATACTAATTTTGGAGAATTTGATCATCATCAAGATGAAAGAGCAAAACTTAGAGTCTGTGCTACAAGTTTAGTTTTTGATCATTTGTGCGAAGTTTATCCAGACAAAAAAGATGATCTAGCTCTAAAAAGCATTGTTGAAATGGTTAATACCATTGATCATTTTGAAGAAATATATTGGCCAGAACCAGCTGCAGAAAGATATTTATTTATGATCCATGAACTAATTCATGGACATGAATTTACCGATCCTCATAATGATGATTCGCAAATGCATTTTGGCTTCCAGTGTTTAGATAATGTTTATGCTTCCTTAGGCCAATATCATAAAGCCATGGAAATAGTACATACCAAGGGTCAGGAAGTGCAATTAAAAGCAGGCAAAGCTTTATTACTTAATACTAGAAATGATGACACTATAAAATTAGCTCAACGAATGGGCTATGCCTTAGTGGTTCGTAAAGATCCAAAGTTGGGCCATATTAGAATTAAAGCTAGACCTGACGCAGATTTAATTCTCAAACCACTATACGAAAAAATCCAAACCATAGACCATGATGGAACTTGGTTTTACCATGGTAGTGGCAAAATGTTACTCAATGGCTCACAAAAAACTCATAATCAAAAGCCGAGTCCATTGAACTTAGATCAAGTCAAAATTCTTCTTGAGGAAATTTATGGATAATTGTATTTTTTGTCAAATAGCTCAAGGAAATATTCCAAGCCATAAAATTTGGGAAGATGATGGACATTTGGCTTTTCTTTCTATTTTTCCAAACACAGAGGGTTTCACCGTAGTAATTCCCAAAAAACATTATGGTAGTTATGCTTTTGCCCAAGAAGATATTGTTCTTGAAAAGTTAATTATTGCGACCAAAAAAGTTGCAAATTTGCTTGATAAATATTTCGCTGATGTTGCTCGTTGTGGTATGTTTTTTGAAGGTTTTGGGGTTGATCATTTGCATAGCAAATTATTTCCAATGCACGGCACTGGAAACTTAGAAAACTGGGAAGCAATTGAATCAAAAAAGGTTAGAACATATTTCAAACAATATCCTGGTTATTTAAGCTCTAATGATTCCAATCGAGCAGAAGATAGTAAATTAGAAAATTTGGCTGCCAATATCCGCAAAGCTAGTGTATAATTCTAGCTCTTAATACAACTAACAACTTGAGAAGGGAGGTGAGTAACAATGCCTATCGTCATCAAAGCTAAAAAAAGCGAATCAACAAGCGATTTAATTCGCAAATTTAAGAAAGCCGTTGCAGCTACTGGGATTGTGCAGATCGTCAAAGATCGTCGTTACTTCAAGAAGCCATCCAAGTTTAAAGCTGAAAAAACTGCTACTAATAGTCGTTTAAAGAGAAGAGCTCGTTCATTAAAGAAAATGAAGAACATTTCTCCACAAGCTTTAATTCGTATTAATCAAAAATTGGGTAAAACCTAATTTTTAGCTTAAGAATAAAAGAAAACCCCCGTTTTTTTTAAGCGGGGGTTTTATTTTTAAAAAATGTTTTTTATTTCTTACCACGAGGTCTAATTTTGGCTTTAATCGAAAAATCCCATTGATCACCATCACTGGTATCAAAACTCTTTGAATTGGTTAAGGAGTGATAATTAATTAAGTGATTGCTCAATGTTTCTTCTAATTCCTTTTGTTGTTCTTTGAGCTCTGCAATCATGATTTTGAGTGAAGTTACTTGGGGATCAGATTGCAATTGGCTTTTGCGTTCCTTCATTTTTGAAGTATGAACTTGAGCTTCTGCCTCTGCTTCAGCCAAGGTTGAATCATTCTCAAAGACACTACGCAAGCTTTCTTGTTTTTCTTTGATTTGCTTGCGTACTTCTTCAGCACTTAAAGCATGACGCTCAATAAGATTTTGCAGAGTATTGAGAGTATCTGCTACTTTATTGGAGTTTTCCACTTCGTCATCACCACCGACATGAGTGGCTTGAGTCAAAGCTTCCATTGCCAAGTCCTCGCTATTTTTCGTCTTTTGATCATCCGACATCTTAATTTCCTTTCTTTTTGCTATTCAGAGCTTTTGTTATACCAGGATAAAAGACCTGGAATCAATGGGAAAGTGTTAGAATGCAGTTTATTATGTCTCAAAAACCAACTATTTTTTACCTTGTCCGACATGGGGAAACTCAACAAAATAAAAATAATATTATTCAAGGACATCTCGATACAGATTTAAATGAAACTGGCATAAGTCAGGCTCAAAAACTAGCAGAAATATTTGAAAGCATCTGGCTAGATAATGTCTATGCTTCTGATCTTAAAAGAGCTCAACAAACTGCGGTTCATATAGTTTCCAAAAAAAACTTACCGATAGAATCTCATTACAATTTGAGAGAAATAAAGCTAGGGGATTATGAAGGTAAAAGTATAGAAAAGTTTCATGAAGAGCTTGGTGAGCTTTTGGCTTTTAGAGATGCCTTACCAAAGGATGAAAGATTTTCTCATAAGGTGAAGGATAATATTGAATCTGATGAAGAGTTGGTAATTCGTTTTAATAGTTTTTTTGAAGAAACAAAACTAGAGACTGAGGGTAAAACAAATTTAGTTGTTACTCATGGAGCAGCGATTAGAATCTTTCTAATTTATTTGGGTTGGGCTACTTATTCAGAGTTACCACATGGAAATGTTAAAAATACTGCTTATGTTAAATTGGAAAAAACTGAAGATGGTTTTAGGGTTGTGGAAACGCTTGGAGTAGTAAAGAGTACTGATAATCAAGCTTCGAGCAATCATATTGCTTGATATCCAAAAAAAAGGGTCCATATATGGAAAGTGCCACCCTTTTGAGGGGTGGCACCTTCTTCTTGCTGTTGTGATTGGTGAGTTTATAAAGAAATGAGCGGCTTTACAGCGCAATCATTTCGACGACTTCGATGGACGTCACGTGGAATTCTCCACACAACGGGCAAATAAAGCCGCGGACGATGATCATTTTGATCAACATTATTAGTCTCACCTCCTTCGTTTTGTAGGATAGTCATCTGTGGGAGCAGACAACTTTCCTTAATTACTCATTTAGAATAAATAAAGAAAGTTGTCCATTCTTGTTGAATGCTAAACTTGAGCGAAGGTTTTTAAAGAGCAAGAAGGTTTTATTGATAGAAAAAAAATTAGCTAGGCAACCTAGCTTTCTTTTGTTTATCAATATGCATATTATTATATCAGATATAGTCAAATAAACGAAAAGAGCCACTGGTTTAACAGTGGCTCTTCTCTTTAATTCTTAAGCAAATACCTCTTCCAACATGCGCTTGGTTTCTGGGTCGTTGTAAACAACAATTTGTATTTCTACATCCCAATTGCCTTCTGCCATGATACGGTCAAAACCAAGCTTGATTTGCCTGATGACTTCCTCATAACTTTTTTCAACGCGCCCAGCCATTCTGCCAGTTCTCATAACCGGCATAGCAATAGACTTATAGCCTACTTGCTTGGCAGCTGCCAAGGCAGCGTAGACAACTTCATTAAGAGGCGAACGAAGACGGTCAACCACAAAAATGACATCGTCAAAGTTGCCTCTATGGGTAAAGTCTGGAGTTCGCTTTACCACAATCACTTCGCCATGGTTCAAACCAACGGCCTCAAGCCGTTGTCTTGGTACTTGGTGATAATATTCATCTGCAATTTCATAGATTGCATTGTCAATCGCGCCATACCAGCCGCCAGTCCCATTGATAGGGGTGGCAATAGCTTGAACTCTGGAGGTGGTTGCAGTAATGCTACCAGTAGTAATTGAAACTTTCATGTTTCACGCTCCTCATTGAGTTATTACTAACCAGGATTGGCTAGTTTTATAATCACTTTATGAGTATAAAACTAGCCAATCGTTTTAATAGATATTTGCAAAATTATTAAAGAGCAAGTTATTTAAATAAATGAAGTGTATGCAAAATACAAAATTTATATAAATAACGTGTTTATTATAACAAAATATATCAAAGTAATCAAAATTATAGGATAAAAATAGAAAAATATTTTAAATATAATGAATTTAATGAAAAAAAGCCGTCCCATAAAGAGACGGCTTTCAAAAGAGAATGAGTCTATAAAAACTTCATTCTCCAACGACCGCACTTAGTGCATTTTTCCCAAACAAACGTAAACCATAAGAATTTCTCTGGGAAATATGACTTTGTGTACCACTGATGTGAGCACCACATGGCTGTGTCACTCCTTTCTTCAAGATTCACCACCTGAAGTGAGCGGTGTTTTATTTAGATATTAGATTATTAATATTCAAATAGAACACCACTCAAAAATAAGCATGAAAACTAAAGAAGAAGGTTATTAAAGAACAGGTCTTATAAATAAAAAGAAAAAAAATTCTACGCAATGTAAAAAATTTTCTTTTTAAGATAGGTTATTGTATTGCAAATGCCATCTTTTGTCAATGTTATAGGATATGTTACTTGAGCAAAATATAATTTAAAAAAAATAGTTATGAAAATAAAAAAAGACCTATCTAGTAGGTCTTTTATATTCTTGGCGAGCCCGGCCAGGATCGAACTGGTGATCTCTTCCGTGACAGGGAAGCATGTTAACCACTACACCACGGGCCCATATTAACAGATGGCAATTATAACAAATAAACTATTTTTTGCGCTAGTAGTTACCAAGTTACTCTACACAACAATTTGCTATACTATAGCTGTTAATAGTTTACTCCAAAGGAGTGTGTATGTTTTTCTTTTTAATCGCAGTCGTGGTCTTTGCATATGTAGTTGGAATTTTCAACTCACTTCAAACCCTTAAAACTCAGATTCAAGCTAGTATCCAAGAGATTGGCAATCAGCTCAAAAGACAAGCTAGTTTAATTCCAAATCTTGAATCAGCAGTTAAAGGCTACTTTAAACATGAAAAAGGCATTTTTAAAATGCTTACTGATGCCCGTAAGGCAGCAGAACTAGCAGATCAAACTGGTAAACCAGCAGACATCGAAAAAGCCCTTAGCTCAGTTCAAGCCTTGATTCCAAAAATTCAGGTAGCTGTTGAAGACAATCCAGAAATTAAAGCAGATACCACTGTCACTAAATTTATGGATGAACTAACTGATACAGCAGACAAACTAACTTATGCTAGAAGAACAGTTATTGATTTAACTCAAACCTTCAACCAAAAACTAGTGGTATTCCCATCAAATATGGTTGCAAACATGTTTGGTTTTAAACCAGAAAAAGGCCTAGAAACCTCAAATATGGGAGCCCACCTTTCAGTTAGCGCTGAAGAAACCAAAGATCATAAAGTTTCTTTAGATTAAGATGACACATTATCAATTGGTTGCTAGTAATAAGCAGAAATCTCTGGTCGTTATTATTAGCTTCATCGCTTTCATTCTATTTGCAGCCTACTTCATCATGGAGGGCTTTGGCTATGGCCTAGACGTCATGGGTTTTGCCTTGATATTTGCCGGCATATCAAGTTTTGGTAGTTACTATTTTTCAGACACAATAATTCTTGGTCTATCTGGTGCTCGCGAAGCAAAAAGAGCAGAATTTTTTGATTTCTACACCGTAGCTGAAAACCTAGCCAATAGCCAAAAAATGCCAATCCCCAAACTCTACGTCATTGACGATACAGCCATGAACGCCTTTGCCACAGGCAGAGATCCACAACACGCTGTTGTCTGTGCCACTACCGGCCTGCTATCCAAACTCAATCGCCGAGAAATAGAGGGCGTAGTAGCTCACGAACTTTCACACGTACAAAACTACGATATTCGTTTAATGTCACTTGTAACCATCATGGTTGGCTTTATTTCACTTTTAGCAGATTGGGTTTTACGCATGAGCTATTGGGGCGGAGGAAGAAAACGCAATGACCGCGATGGAGACTCTCAACTTCAAACAATATTCTTAGTAGTTGGCATGATATTGGCATTACTATCACCATTAATTGCCCAATTAATAAAGTTAGCCATATCTAGAAAAAGAGAATTCTTAGCTGACGCATCAGCAGTTGCCATGACCAAAAATCCCCAAGGAATGATTGATGCCTTACAAAAACTTGGCACCGATCGTGAACCACTTGAAGCTGCAAATAAAGCAACAGCTCATTTATACATCACCAACCCACTAAAAAATGCTCATGGAGGAATTGGAATGTTTTCCAACCTATTCGCCACTCATCCACCACTCTCAGAAAGAATCAAATCTCTTCAAGAAATTACTCGATAAAATCTCATTTTTCCTTCTGAAAACACCTCTGAATTCTGCTATACTCCCAGACGAAATGAAAAACTCTGTGACACCACAAATTGTTGCCCACATTGCTAAATTAGCTAATATTCCAGTTACTCAAGTCGAACAAGAAAAATTAGCTGCCGGATTTTCTGAAACCCTAGACGTCATTGATGAATTAAATAAGTTGGATGTAAAAAACGTACCAACCGCTCACCAGGTAACTGGCTTAGAAAATGTTTGGCGTGAAGACACTATTAACCCCAACACAATTTTTACTCAACAAGAAGCACTGGCAAACGCCGCTCAAACCCATAATGGATTTTTTGTTGTATCAAGAATTTTAGAGGAAAAAGATGCCTAGCCTAACCATGGAAGATAAAAAATTTCTTTTAGACCAAGCTCGTAAAGAAAGAATGGCCACTGCTCTGGAAGCTATATTACTTCAGTTCATAATCTTTAGCATTTTCATTTTTCTCAACATGACAGGATTTTCCAAAAAATTCTCCATAACCATTGGTCTCATTTATGTTGTGTTGTTTTTATCAGGTCTAATTTATTCAGCCTCAGCTTTCTTAAAAAATCAGAAAAAAATTAAAGAAGCTACAAAAATAGAAAAATCTTTAGGATAAGCAATTAATGTTAAATAAGCTAACTTTAGCTCAAACCATTGAGGGATTAAAAAACAAAAAGTTCTCACATCGAGAACTCTATGCAGATGTCCAAAAAAATATTGAGGAAAAAAATAAATCACTCAATATCTATCTCACTCTCAACAACCAAGCTCTAGACCAAGCCGAAAAACTATTAAATACACCGCTAGCCGGCGCTCCAATTGCCATCAAAGACAACTATTGCACTCGTGATTTTCGTACCACAGCCTCAGCCAAAGTCTTAGATAAATTCAAACCCCAATTTGATGCCACTGTCATTAAAAAACTCAAAAATGCAGGTGGAGTCATGATTGGTAAAACCAACATGGATGCCTGGGCTCATGGCTCATCAACAGAAACTAGTGACTATGGTCGGACTTTAAATCCTCGTAACACCGAGCATCTCCCGGGAGGATCTTCTGGCGGTAGTGCTGCGGCAGTCGCCGCAGATCTAGCCATTACAGCTCTTGGAACAGAAACAGCCGGCTCAATTCGTCAACCAGCTGCTTGGTGTGGCGTAGTAGGACTCAAGCCAACTTATGGCAGAGTTAGTCGCTATGGAGTAGCAGCTATGGCCTCATCTACAGATAGCCCTGGCCCAATCACTAAAACCGTAGAAGACGCAGCTATTTTATTAAACCAAATTGCTGGTCATGATCCACTGGACGGCACTAGCACTGCTCAAACCACCCCTGACTTTACCCAAACCCTAAACACTCCAGTCAAAGGTCTAAAAATTGGTGTTATTTACCACGACATTACTGGAGCTGAATTTGCTAATGAAAAACTCATGGAACAACTTAAAGTTCTAGAAAATCTTGGAGCTACAGTTGAAAAAACCACCGCTATGGACCCGCACTATGCTATTGGCGTCTACACTGTAGTACAAAGAGGAGAAGTTAGCAGTAACTTAGCTCGTTATGATGGAGTTCGCTACGGCAATGATCGTTCATATTTTAGCGATGAAGCAAAACGTCGCCAAATGTTAGGCACTTACACCCTAAGTAAGGGTTATGCAGAAAAATATTACGAGCTAGCACAAAAAGTCAGAACCCTCTTTATTGAAGATCTCAAAAAACTTTTTAATACCTATGATGTATTAATTGCTCCAACTTCACCAGGATTTGCTAAAAAAATTGGCGTCACTGAAGGTCAAGCTATGTTCGGAGAACTCGAAGACATGTTGGTGGAAGCCAGTTCAGTTGCTGGATTACCAGGACTCAACGTTCCATATTATCGTGACGAAAAAACCAATCTATTCCTAGGCATGGATATCATCGCTCCAATGTGGCGTGAAGATCTAGTCATTCAAGTAGGTGATGCCTTTGAAAAAAATACTGCTTGGAACTCTTGGAGGACTCAATCATGAAATGGCAAGAAACTTATGAAGCCGTCATTGGCTTAGAAGTACATGCGGAATTAAAAACTACTTCTAAAATGTTTTGTGGTTGCAACAACGATCCTTTTGGTGCAGATAAACCAAATATCTATACATGCCCAGTTTGTCTGGGTATGCCAGGGGGAATTCCTGTTGCAAATAAAAGGGCTATTGAATGGACGATTAAACTGGGCTATGCCACTGGTTGTTCAATTAATGAATTTTCTAAATTTGATCGTAAACACTATTTCTACCCAGATCTAGCCAAAGGCTATCAGATTAGCCAATATGATTTACCTTTTTGCTATAACGGCATAATTGAAACACCAATGGGTAAGGTTAGGCTTCGTCGTATTCATCTAGAAGAAGATACTGGCAAATTAATGCACACCTCCATTGAAGGAAAAAAAGTAAGTCTCATTGATTTCAATCGTGGCGGCGTACCTTTGGTTGAAGTTGTAACTGAACCAGATATTAAAAGCGGCACTCAAGCAAAGGAATATGGTAAAAAACTTCGTCATATTTTACGCTTTCTAGATATAGCCGACTGTGACATGGAACAAGGTGGTATGCGTTTGGAAGCAAATATTTCTTTACGCAAAAAAGGTGAAACAGAACTACCTAATTACAAAGTAGAAATTAAAAACATTAACTCATTCCGTTTTATGGAAGCTGCTATTGACTATGAATTGACTAGACAAGCGGAAATTCTAGAAACAGGCAAAACCCCAGTTCAAGAAACAAGAGGTTGGAATTCACAAAAAAATGAAACCTTCTCACAACGCATAAAAGAAGAAGCAGAAGACTATCGCTATTTTCCAGATCCAGATTTACCCCCATTTCATTTCAGCAAAGAATATTTGGCAGAAATTAAAAAAACTCTACCAGAACTAACCAATGAAGTTACGACTCGCTGGACTAAAGAGTTTTCTATTCAACCCAACAAAGCAGAAGAACTAGCTATGGTAGATGATGCAAAACTAATTAGTTGGTTAGAAAAAATCTTAAATTTATTAAAAGAAAACAAACTAAACATTACCAGCTTCATCAATGACTACATTAACAAAAAAATTGAAGTCAAAGATTTTGAAGAACCAAGTTCAGTAATAGAAAAATTTAGAGCTGCCCATAAAACAGAAGAAGTTGGTGACGAACTATTAGCAACCACCATAAAACAGGTTTTGGCAGAAAACCAAGATGCTGTTCAAAAATACCAAACAGGTCAAAAACAAGTTTTTGGCTTTTTAATGGGACAAATGTTACGTAGTTTAGGTAAAAAAGTTGATCCTCAGTTAATAAGACAAACACTCCAAGCAGCTCTTGAAAGCTAACTGAGGCTATGGGATATTGCAAGAAGTCATGTCGGCAGATTTTGTTCATCTTCACGTTCACACTGAGTATTCCATGTTGGATGGCTTGGCTAAAGTTCCCAAATTAATTAAAAAAGTTAAAGATCTAGGACAAACTGCTGTTGCCATGACAGATCATGGTGGCATGTACGGCGCTATTTCTTTTTACAATGCCTGCAGAGAGGCTGAAATTAAACCTATTATTGGCTGTGAATTGTATATAGCCAAAAATTCTCTTCATGACAAGCAAATTAAACCTGGAGATGATCAGGCTCATTTAACTGTCTTGGCTGAAAATTTTGAAGGCTATAGAAACTTAATGAGATTAGTCTCAATTGCCAATCTGGAAGGATTTTCGTATAAGCCTCGTATTGATGAAGAAACTTTGGAAAAATATAGCGAAGGACTCATTGTACTAAGTGGTTGTATGAATAGTCCTTTTAATAGACTACTGCGCAACAACAAAGACGAAGAAGCTTTGGAAAAATTTAAAAAATATCAAAAAATTTTTGGCGATCGACTCTATGTCGAACTACAAAACCATCCATCTATTCCAGAATTAAAAGATTTAAATAAAAAATTAGTGGCCATAGCTCGTAAACTAAAGTTGGATCTAGTTGCCACCAATGACGTTCATTACATCGAAAAAGATGAGGTTGATGCACAGGATGCTTTAATTTGTGTACAGACACGCAAATTAATTTCTGATGAAAAACGGATGAAAATGAAGGACAATCCTGATTTCTATTTGAAATCTGGTGATGAAATGAAAAATCTTTTTGCTGAATATCCAGAAGCGATTGAAAACACTCTCAAAATAGCTGAACGCTGTAATGTTAAGATTCCCACTGGTCAACTTATCTTTCCAAAGTATCCATTACCCAAAGGTGAAACAGCAGAAACTTGGTTAAAGAAAATGGTTTACAAAGGAATGGAGAAAAAATTTAAAGAAATTACTCCAGCCCTCAAAGAAAGAGCAGAATATGAAATGGGTATTATTAATGATAAAGGCTATCCAACCTACTTTTTGATTACTCAAGATTTTGTAAACTGGGCAAAAAATAATGGCATAGGCGTTGGTCCAGGCCGTGGATCAGCCGCTGGCTCATTAGTATCATTTTGTCTCAACATTACCACTCTAGATCCAATGGAGCATGGTCTACCTTTTGAAAGATTTTTAAATCCAGAACGTCCGACACCTCCTGATATTGATATTGATTTTGCTGATGATCGTAGAGAAGAAGTTATTGAATATGCTTCAAAAACATATGGCCATGACCATGTTGGACATGTGATTACCTTTGGAAAAATGGAGGCTAGAGTCGCGATTAGAGATATTGGACGCGTCCTTGGTTTACCATATGAAGACCCAGATAAAATAGCTAAATTGATTCCAAACGATCCTGGTAAAAAAACCAGCCTAGCTGATGCAATAAAAAATGTTCCAGAATTAGGAGAATATTACAAACAACCAAAGTTTAAAAAACTACTAGACTTGGCACAAAAAGTTGAAGGTACCATTCGTCATAGTAGCGTTCACGCCGCAGCTGTCATCATTGCTGATAAAGCTCTTTCAGAATACACCCCAATTCAAAGAGATGGTCGTAGCGGCAAAATGATTACTCAATATGATATGTATTCTTTGGACTGTAATGTTGACGACAATGCCATTGGCTTACTAAAATTTGACTTCTTGGGTTTGAGAAATCTATCAACCCTACAAACAGCAGTTAATTTAATAAGAAAATATCAAAAAATAGAGATAGATCTAGATACTCTACCTTTAGATGATAAAAAAACTTATGAATTACTTTCTTCTGGAGAAACTTCTGGTGTTTTCCAATTAGAATCTGGTGGTATGAGAAGAGTGGCAAAAAACCTACAACCTTCTCAATTTTCAGATATTACAGCTATGTTGGCGCTTTACCGACCTGGTCCTATGGATCTTATTCCACGTTTTATTGAAGGAAAACACAATCCAGAAAAAGTTGCTTATCCAGATGAGTCACTCAAACCTATTTTGGGCGAAACCTATGGCATCATGGTTTACCAAGAGCAGGTTTTAGAAATTGTACATCACATGGCCGGCTATTCTCTTGGAGAAGCAGACATGCTTCGTCGTGCTATTGGCAAGAAAAAGAAAAAAATTCTAGATAAAAACAAAAATCGTTTTATTACTGAATCAGTTAAAAAAGGTTATAAAAAAGAAGTGGCAGAGAAAGTCTGGAGCTTCATTGAGGCCTTTGCTAACTATGGTTTTAACAAATCCCATGCTGCAAGTTATGCCATGATCTCATATCAAACTGCTTACCTAAAAGCTAATTATCCAGTCGAATATATGGCTGCCTTAATGACAGTAGAAACAAACTCTCATTCAATGACAAGTGATGAAAAAGTCAACCTTGCCACAGCAACCTGCAAAGAGATGGGTATTATTGTTTTACCTCCAGATATTAATAAGTCAGATGATACTTTTACTATTGAAACAAATGAAAATTCTTTACAAAAAAAAGCCATTCGTTTTAGTTTAACTTCAATTAAAAATGTTGGCACAGCTGCTATTGAAAATATTCTGGAAACTAGAAAAGCAAATAAGAAAGATTTTCATTCTTTTACAGAATTCTTATATAAAACAGATGGTAGAAAAGTTAATAAAAAAGTAATTGAGAGCTTAGTTAAAGTTGGCACTATGGATGGTTTTGGCACTAGAGCCAGTATGCTAGAAAATCTTGAAGACATTCGTCAAACAGCTACTCAATTTCAATCTGAAGTAGATGGCCAAGACAATCTTTTTACAGATGTTGCCACAACTTCTACAACAAATATTGAAGATACTTTTACTATTATTCCAGAATATCCACTTCAAGAATTATTATCTTTTGAAAAAGAATTGTTGGGCATGTATTTGACTAGCCATCCTTTAGCAAATCAATTAGAAGCCGTACAAAGCAGATCTAATAAAAATATTGCCGATATCGATCAATTACTACATAAAGGCCAAATATTTCTATTTGGTGGTATTTTAACTAGAACAAAAATTGTTAGAACTAAAAAGACTGGAGCTGAAATGGCTTTTGGTAATCTCCAAGATAGTTCTGGCACAGTAGAAGTGGTTTTCTTCCCAAAGGTTTTTGAAGCTGCCAAAGATTACATCGTTCAAGACCGAGTAATTTTGGTTAAAGCAAAAGTTGAAGTACAAGAAGATGAAGTTAAATTAATTGCAGAAAAAGTTACTGTTCCAAAAGAGGAAGAAGTTGAATTTGCCACAGATACTTTGGCTCAAGAAATCTTTATTCCCAGAAAAACTAGTAAAGAAACACTACAAAAACTAGGAAAACTACTCAAAGCCAACCCAGGGAAAACCAATATTGTCATTATCATTCCCAACGGTGGCAAACCAGAAAGAATGAAACTACCGTATGGAGTAGAGTGGAATAAGACTCTAGAAGAAAAAGTAGCTGAACTATTGAAATAAGCTTCTCGCTATCTTTAAATTCTGCTAGACTAGAGGCAGGAATATATGTCTGCCCAACTTACTCCAAATGATATTCATCGTTTGACTGAAATCACAAAAAACGTCCGTAGCAATATAATTAAAATGCTCTACCACGCTGGTAGTGGTCATTCTGCTGGTTCACTTAGCTGGGCTGAAATAATGGTTTTTATCTATTTTTACCTTGCCAAACATCAACCACAAAATCCACAATGGCCAGATAGAGACTATGTACTCCTATCAAGCGGTCACCATTGTCCGGCACTTTATGCAGTATTGGCAGAAGCAGGTTATTTTCCGATTGAAGAGTTGGTCCAACTCCGTAAACTAGGAAGTCGCTTACAAGGACATCCACAGAGACAATTGGTACCTGGGGTAGAAATTTCAGCTGGTTCATTAGCTCAAGGAATATCTCAAGCTGTAGGACTAGCAATAGGCTTAAAAGCGGACCATAAACCCAATCATGTATTTTGCCTCATGAGTGATGGAGAGTTTCAAGAAGGACAAACCTGGGAAGCCCTATTATTAGCCAATAAATACCACCTTGGAAATCTTTCAATTATTGTTGATGTAAATAAAATCCAGATATCAGGTCATACTGATCAAGTCATGCCGATGCATCCTTTCTTTGAAAAAATTGCTGATTTTGGCTGGAATGCAATCAAAACCAATGGTCATAACTTCATTGAATTAAATAAGGCTTTTACTCAAGACTTATCCAATGATAATCCAAGTGTAATTCTTTGCCAAACAATTGCCGGTAAGGGCGTGTCTTTTATGGAAAACAATCCAGAATGGCATGGAAAAGCACCAAATAAAGAAGAAACAATTAAAGCACTGACAGAAATAAATGAGTCATGACAAAAACAAAAAGCCAAGAGTTAAACCTTAAAAGCACCCGCGATGGCTTTGGTGAAGCTATGCTGGAAGTAGCGACAACTAATCCAGAAGTCATGGCTTTATGTGCTGATTTAACAGAATCAATGCGTTTAGAAAAATTTGCTCAAACCTATCCGGAACGTTTTGTTCAAGTTGGCATAGCTGAACAAAATATGGTTGGAGTTGCTGCAGGACTGGCTATTGTTGGAAAACTACCTTTTGCAGCTAGCTTTGCTGTTTTTAGTCCAGGAAGAACCTGGGAACAAATTCGTGATTCTATTTGTTATTCAAATCTACCAGTAATAATTGTTGGCGGACACACCGGTTTAAATGTTGGTGAGGATGGCTATACTCAGCAAGGACTGGAAGATTTAGCTCTAATGAGAGTATTACCAAATATGATAGTTATAGCTCCTGGTGATTTTGCAGAAACAAAAAAAGCAGTACATGCATTAGTTGCTCTCAAAAAACCAGCCTATCTTAGATTGACTAGAGAAAAACTACCAGAATTTACTAAAAATACTAATTTTGAAATAGGAAAAGCTAATATTATCAAAGAAGGAACAGACCTGACAATCATCGGTAATGGACCAATTCTAACCGAAGTAATCACTGCACAACAAAATTTACAAAATAATTTTTCTGTTGAAATTATTAATCTTCATACCATAAAACCAATAGATACCGAAACAATTATAAATTCGTTGCAAAAGACCAAAGCTTTTATCACTATTGAAGAACATCAAATAATTGGTGGGGTTTATTCTGCTGTTATTGAAGCGCTAGCTCAAGATAAAGAAGGAAGCAAATTAATTGGTTTACCTCACCTAGCATTGGGTCTCAAAGATACTTTTGGTGAATCAGGAGCAATGAGAGAGCTCTGGCAAAAACATAACTTAGATAACACGGCAATTGAGCAAACAATAAAACAAGTAATAGAATGGAAACATGCCTAAATTTTTAAAATTTGATAAAAACAAAGTCGCTATTATTGGCTGTGGAAAAGTAGGCATGTCAACTGCTTTTGCTTTAGTCCAACAAGGCATCCCCAATGAACTCATGTTGATGAGCAGATGCAAAGAAAAAGCAGAGGGAGAAAAACTTGATCTTGAGCACGGCATGTCTTTTCTCAAGCACATCACTATTACTGCTACTGAGTCTTATGAAGATCTAAAAGATAGCGACGTAGTAATTTTTACTGCTGGTGCTGCACAAAAACCTGGAGAAACTAGATTAGATTTGGTTGATAAAAATAAGGCAATTATTCATGATGCTATTCCCAAAATTGTAAAATATGCTCCCAATGCCATTATCATTATTGTTGCCAACCCAGTTGATATTCTAACTTATGAAGCATATAAAATTGCTGGATTACCAAAGGGTAGAATTTTTGGTTCTGGTACAACACTTGATACCTCGCGCTTCAGATTTCATTTATCAGAAGAATTGAAAGTAAATCCAAAAAGCATCCATGCCTATATTTTAGGCGAACATGGAGACACTTCTTTTCCAGCGATTGCTGGAGCAACAGTCGGTGGACAAAGCTTGCTTTCAATGCCTGATTTTACGGAAGAAAAAGTTCAAGCTTGTTATAAAAAAACCCGCGACGCTGCTTATAAAATTATTGAGGCAAAGGGTGCTACTTACTATGCTATTGCTACTGCTACAGCAAAATTAGTAGAAAATATTTTAACTGATAGTAAAAAAATATTTCCAGTTTCTATTCCACTTCATGGATTTTATGGTTATCATGGAGTTTCATTAAGCGTGCCATGCGTCATTGGACGCAATGGAGTAGAGCAGTCCATTGAAATCAAACTCTCTTGGGAAGAAAAACAAATGCTAGAAAAATCAGTTACCACTTTGAAAAAATATCTTTAATTTTAAAATAAATAACTAACATTCCAATCAGCAACTTTCTCTTGTTCATTAATCTCTGCATGAACAATAAAGGGAATCTTTTCGTTAGCAACATCTTTGAAACAATAATTAAGATCATCTACTAGTTCATAACCACTATTCAATACTTTATCTTTTGGCAACCAAACCAACTCTCCCTCATCATTATCTAAACCAAATGGTACTTCTTTATTAGGTACTGAAATTTTAAAGAAACACATCATCCAATCGTCTGGATAGCCACCCTGCATACGAACAACACCAGCTAATTTAATATTATCTTCTGTAACTTTGTAACCAGTTTCTTCTGCAGTTTCACGAATAGCAGCTTGTAAAAAATTTTCCCCTGGCTCAAGTTTCCCACCAATGCCGTTTAGTCTATTTCCATCAGTTTTATTTTGTCTCTTTGTCCGATGAATAAATAGATAATCATCTCCACAATGTAAGAAATTAGTAACTGAATAAATCGTTTTTTTCATAATTATTTTTGGCAATTAGGACAAAAGAAACTTCCTCTTCCACCCAATTTAACTTTATTAATTAAAGCTCCACATTTTAAACAAGACTTACCATCTTGACCATAAACATTTAGTTGATTTTGATACTGACCAGCCATCCCAAAAATATCAACATACTTACCATCAAAAGTTGTTCCACCAGCAATAATACCAGCATCAATGACTTGTTTTGCAAAATTATATAAATCTTTAATTTCTTTTTTATCCAAAGATTTTGCCGATCTACGAGGATCTATTCCAGCTAAATACAATGCTTCACTAGCATAAATATTACCAATCCCAGCAACAGTAGAGTTATCCATAATAACTTGCTTGATAGGCATTGATTTTTTTACTAGTTTTTCTGTTAAGTATTCCAAAGAAAAATCAACTGTATTAACATCTGGTCCATAATTTCTAAATTCAAACTCTAAGTCTTTGGGATCAATAATTTTCCACCAGCCAAAAACTCTCATATCATTAAAAAATAATTTATCACCATCATTGAGATGAGCGATGATTCTAGTATGAGAACTTGGTAATTGATTTACCCAATCTGCTGATGGATGGCCACCACCAATTTTTTTATCTTTTGAATGATAAATTAGCTGGCCAGTCATTTTTAAATAAATGAGAACTATTTTTTCATTAGTTAAATGCAAACAAATAATTTTAGCGCGACGAGAAATACTTTTAATTTGTTGATCCAATAAAAAAGAGGGATTTCCTTGAAAACTTTTATCTCTCAATACACTCAACTCAATAATAGTTTTACCTGGTAAAACTTCAGTTAATCTTCTTACAACTGTCTCAACTTCTGGTAGTTCAGGCATAAATCAACCTAAGTGTTTGGAAGAGTTAATCAAACCACATTTTTTATATTTCAACCCACTGCCACATGGACATGGATCATTGCGATTAATTTTAGCTTGTTTAGATCCAGGCTGTGGGGTTGATCCACCTTTGGCACTACTCAATGCTTGAGCCAAGTCCCCCAATGAACCCTTTTTCTTCTGTGGTGCCGAAGCTGGAATGGGTGTGGCAGCATCAGCAACTTCTTTTGCCAAACTCTCATTAACATCATCTTTTCTTAATTGAATATTTTGAGGTATAACGGGTTGAATTGGTCTATTAACTGGGTGAACACGGAAAATACGATTGGCAATTGTACTTTCAATATTTGCTACTAATTTTTCAAACATAATAAAAGCTTCTTTTTTATATTCAGATAAAACAGTTTTCTTATCACCTCTCAACCAAATACCTTCTCGCAAACTATCTATTTCATCTAAATGATCCATCCATTGTTCATCGACGGTAGATAAAACCACCATTTTTTCTACATAACGAAGTTGGTCATCGCCAAGAATTTCGCGACGAGAATCATAGGTTTTTTCAATAATATCTTGCAAGCGATCAATTATTTCTGTTTCTGTTTCCAACTTAAGCAAATCTTTTTGCAAACGAGCTTGGGAGTTTTCATCAAATGGAATAAGCTTAATGAAATCTTTAATTAGACTGCGGTAAGATTCATCTGTAAAACCATTACTCATATGTAATGAAACTAATGAATTAATTTCATTAATCAAATACTCTTTAATTTGCTCTCTTAAATCTTCTCCCGTTTCAGCTTCGCTAGCTTCTAATAAACTGCGACGGCGAGTATAAAGAATTTCACGGTGTTTATTCATTACATCGTCAAACTCAACCAAACGCTTGCGTTGATCAAAGAAAAATCCTTCAACCTTAACTTGAGCAGACTCTAAAGATTTACCAACCATGGCATGTTCAATGGGTTGATCTTCTTCAATTTTCAAAAAATCCATCACCTTAGAAATTTGCTCACCACCAAAAATACGCATTACATCGTCAGCTAACGAAACAAAAAATTGTGAAGAACCTGGATCGCCCTGACGTCCAGCACGGCCGCGAAGCTGATTGTCGATACGTCTTGATTCGTGACGCTCGGTACCAATGATATGTAAGCCACCAATTTCTACTACCTCGTCATGTGCTTCTTGCCAACGTTTAACGGCAGCAGCATATTCCTTAAGCTTGTAGTTTGCTGGATTAATATTAGTTGGTAAATACAAATTTTCAAATTCTTTAGAAAGTTTTTCTTTTTTCTTTGTTAAAGTTTTTTTGCGAAAATCTTTTAGTTCCGGAGTAGAACCACCAAGTACGATGTCAACGCCACGACCAGCAATATTTGTTGCTACAGTGATAGCACCCTTTTTACCTGCATCAGCAATAATAAAAGCTTCTTTTTCATTGTTTTTAGCATTTAAAACTTGATGAGTAATTTTTTTACGTTGTAAAAATTGAGAGATAATTTGATTGTGCTCAATAGAACGAGTACCAATTAAAATTGGTCTTCCTTCGGCGTGTAACTCTTCAACCGCTCTCGCAATCGCAGAGTACTTAGCGGCAGTAGTTTTATAAACAACGTCAGATCGATCTTGACGAATTACTTCTCGATGAGTGGGAATGGTTAAAACATTAACACCATAGATAGTATTAAATTCTTCAGATTCTGTAGCAGCAGTACCAGTCATACCAGAAAGCTTGTGATAAAGTCTAAAATAATTCTGGATAGAGATAGTTGCTAAAGTTCTAGATTCTTGCTGAATTGGCACATTTTCTTTGGCCTCAATAGATTGGTGCAAGCCATCAGAATAACGTCGTCCATACATTAAGCGACCAGTGTGTTCATCAACAATTACCACCTGATTATCGCGAACGATATACTCAGTATCTCGATGATACAAAGTCATTGCTTTCAAAGCTGATTCAACATGATGAATAGTATCAAAACTTTCTTCATACAAGTTCTTAACACCAAGCTTTTGTTCCATGCGTTTCACACCCAAATCAGTTAAAGTAACACTGCGAGATTTTTCATCTACTACATAGTCTTGATCTTGAACTAAAGACTTAACCATATGAGCAGCATCGTAATATTTTTGAGTTGGTTCAGTATCAGGAGCAGAGATAATTAAAGGAGTTCTGGCTTCATCAATTAAAATTGAATCAGCCTCATCAACGATTACAAAATGATGAGGAGTATCTTGACGTTGAACCATGCCACTTAAGGTTTGGACCATGTTGTCACGTAAATAGTCAAAGCCAAATTCGTTATTAGTACCATAAGTAATATCTGCGGCATAAGCGTCTTGTCGAGGAATTTCCACAAAATGTTCCAAGCGTTCATCACCTCGTTCTTCGCTATCAACACTAGGATCGAATAATCTTGAATGATCATGAACAATGACTGAAGTTTTCATGCCCAAAAAATGATAAACAGGTCCCATCCAACCAACACCAACTTCTGCCAAATAATCATTAACAGTCACTAAATGAGAACCTTTTTCAAGCAAAGCATTGAGATATAAGGGAGCGGTAACTGTTAAAGTCTTACCTTCACCAGTTTTTTGTTCAGTAATATTTTTCTTATGAAGAGCAATTCCAGCTAATAATTGAACGTCATAATGGCGCATACCCAAAACACGACGAGAAACTTCACGAACTGTTGCAAATGCCTCTGGTAATAATTCATCAAGCACTCTTGCCTCAGCAGCATTCATTGCCTCAGCATTACCAGGCTCAACTTGAGAACGAACTTCTTCTATTCTGGCTTTAAATTTCTTTGTTTGGGCAGCTAACTTGGTATCTGAAAGTTGTTTGATTTCTGATTCAAAATCATTAACTTGGAGAACAATTTTTTGGTAAGAGTCGAGACTCTTTTTATTCTCGTCAAATAGAGAGGCAAAAAACTTCAACATAGGGGTTCATTATAGATCAAAGAGCTTATTTTTTCAGACGAAAAACTATTTTTCTTCACCAAAAATCAACTGCCAAACACTGCTGGTTCGCTCTTTATATTGTCTTACCTGACCATCTTCTATCCAAATGTATTGAAAAAAACCAAAAGTCATTAAACCAGAATTAATAAAGTTCTTTGATATCTCTGCTAAATGAGTATGACCAGTAATTAAGGTTTTATCAGAAAAATATTTTTTTTGAACCATTCTTAAACGAGCATTTTCAAATTCATATATTTTCCAAAAATTATCACCTAAAATCCAAAAACCAAAATAATAAATAGAATAAAATAGTCCCAAAAGAAATTTATTTCTCATTAACAAAGAGTTTTGACTTGGACTTTCAATATATTTATTTCCATGTAAACAAATAAAGTTTTTACCACCAGAACTAAATTCATAACTCTCCACTACTGCACTTGAAAAAAGATTGGTTCTCTTGTCCAACTTACTCATTAGATCATGATTTCCTGGAAGATAAATTGTGTGTTTTTGTTTTAATAACGGAAAAAGCTGATTCCATTTTGAGTTAACAAATTGATCAAAACTATAAAAATAACCTTCCCAAAAATCACCATTAATTATCACTTGATCAGCTTGCTCAATCAGATTTACTAGACGATCAAAGTATGCCTTTTTAAAAATAGGGGGGTGTAGATGAGAATCAGAAAAGAGCAGGATTTTAGACATCAACTAATTACCAATTTAACGAATAACTTCTTTTTTAAGATATGATTGCAAGACTTCTGGAACTTTAATACTTCCATCAGCTTGTTGATAGTTTTCAACCACTGCAGCCAGCAATCTTGGAGAGGCAGCAACAGTATTATTTAAGGTATAAACATGCTTTAAAGTTCCATCCTGTGCTTGATAACGAATATTCAACCTTCTTGATTGAAAATCATTGAAATAGCTTGCTGAATGAGTTTCTCTATATTTACTTTGAGCTGGGAACCAAGTTTCAATATCATATTTTTTTCTTTGACCAGCACCCATGTCACCAGTACACATTAATAAAACTTGATATGAAAGACCCAGGCCTTTTAAGATTTCTTCTGAATAACCAATCATTTTTTGGTGCCACTCACGAGTAACTTCTTCATCCGCAATGGTATAAACTACTTGTTCAACCTTGTTAAATTGATGAACACGAACAATTCCCTGAGTGTCTTTGCCATACGAACCAACTTCTCTACGGAAACAAGGAGAAATACCAACCATTTTAATTGGCAAATCTTTTTCTGTTAGAGTTTCGCCCATGTGGTAGGCTGTTAAGGCTACTTCAGCTGTACCAGCTAAAATAGTATCATCCTGAGTACGATAATGATCTTCATTGCCCCAAGGAAAATAGCCAGTGCCAACCATTGCTTCTTTTTTAACAAGGACTGGAGCACTCATTGGTTCAAAACCATGTTTAATCATCACATCTAATGAATAATCCAATAAAGCTCGTTCTAAAAGCAAACCATCACCTTTAAGAAAATAGCCTCTAAAACCAGCAATTTGGACTGCTTTTTTGGTATCCAATAAATTTAATTTTTCCATTAATTCTTGATGGGCTAGGGGAGTAAAATCAAATTTTGGTAGCTCTCCCTCAATCCGAGTTATCTGATTTCCAGATTCATTTGGACCAACTGGCACATCTATTGCTGGTACATTTGGTACCTGCAACATAGCTTCAGTAAATTCTTCCTCGATAACCTTTAATTCTGGTTCCAATTCTTTGAGTTGAGCTTTTATAGCTTTGCCTTGTTCAATTGCTTCAACTGATGGCTTGCCACCCTGAGCAACGGCAACTTTTACTTGATCAGCTACTTGATTAGCCTTTTTACGCAACTCTTGAACTCCAGCAATCAGTGCTCTTCTTTTTTCATCAATGGCTAAAACATTATCAACAACAGAAGAATCGAGTTGCTTATTCTTACAAGCTTCTCTCAATTTGTCAGGATTTTCCCGAATGTAGGCAATATCCAACATATTTATTCCCCCCTTTTAAATACTTCAATAAGAAATGATATGTGCTCATCTGGATTTTTACCAATTAAAGTAAAACCATTAGTAATATCTTCTCTACTAACATTAGCAGCGAAAGATTTGTCTTTAATTTTCTTTTTAACTGATTTTACTTCCATATCAGCAAAACCATTGGGTCTCATCAAAGAAACTGCATGCATTAAACCAGAGAGTTCGTCACAAGCAAAAAGATATTTTTCCAAAGTAGCTGTCGGTTGTTTACCAGTTCTTCCTGGCGCATGAGCTAAAATAGCTGCGAGCATCTCTTTGGGATAATCTTTTAAAATTTCATTTACGGCACGATTAGGATGTTCATCTGGATACATTTCCCAGTCTAGATCATGTAATAAGCCTGTTTGATACCATAAATCTTCATCTTCACCCAACTGTTTGGCGTAGGCTTCCATTGCTTGAGCAACCATTTGACAATGATGTAGTAATGCATCATTTTTAATATATTTTTTAACTAAGTCTTGTGATTCTAATCTGGTTGCCATAATTAAACCTTTATTTCCAGTTGATTAAGATGATTTTTTCGATCTTCGCTATTAATTGATAATAAGAACCAACCAGCTCTTGGACCTGATTTTTTACCCAAAAAAGCCAGATAAATTGCTTGAAAAGCTTGTTTGGCCCCCACTGTTTCTTTAGCTAAATCAAATAGAGCTTGTTGAAGTTCTGCTGGTTGCCAATTTTTACTATCAATTAACTTATCAACAACCAACAAATATTCTTTTTGCTCTACAGTTAAAGAACTAGCACTTTCAGGAATAACACCTGGTCTAAAACTCAATTGATATTCTTCTGGCGCATAGCGTTCAACCCAAATTTTGGCATAATGAACACGATTAGTTAGTTCTTCTTGTTCTTCTATTGTTAAAGCACTGCCTTTTATTTCAGCAAATTTTTCCACTAAATTCAATTCTGGTTGTTGCATCCAAGTAGCTATATCTCTAAAACGAGGCAAGAAATGTGGAGCTATGTTTGATTCCTTTACTTGAGAAAGAACAAAAGCTCTAGCCATTCTCTCATCACCAACCTCTTGCTCCCAATGGATTCTTGCTGCTTGATCATATTCATCAAATAAATCTGGAATTGCCATGGTATTTGGATCAAAATCAATTACTTGGTTGTAGTTTTTACTAACAAACAAATAACGTCCTATTTCTGCTGGAAAAAGCTCAACAAATTCTCTAGCTGAAGTACCAACACCTTTACTGGAACTCATTTTAGCTCCACGAATCAAAATCCACTCATAAGGGACATCAAAGGGAGTTTGAGTTTTGAAAATATGTTCCATTAATTGGTTAGCCATATCTCTTGAACCACCGGCTGAAGTGTGGTCTTTACCAGCTCCTTCAATAGTAATTCCAAGTACCGTCCAATGGGCAGGCCAATCTACTTTCCAAAGCAATTTGCCATTACCACCAAAAGGACTAATTTTGCCAGAATAACCACAACCTTGAGCCCAAGTTACCTTATGAGGTTGACACTCAAAGCTCACCTCTTGACCATCCCAATCAGTTGTCAAAGTAGTACCCAGCTTACCGCACTGAGGACAAATCACTTGGAAAGGAAACCAGTTTGTTGGTAAATCATAATCAGCCACTTCTTTATAAACTCGCTTGATTTCTTCTACATTGTCTAAGGCTGTTTTAATAACCCCATCCATTTTGCCAGCCTGATAAAGCTCATGACTCCAAATAATCTCTTGATCGCAGCCTAATTTACGAAATGCATCAATAAAATCATAAGCATAGAATTCGGCAAAGTTTTTAGCATTTTGAAAACGCTGTTTTTCTTCTGCAGAAATTTTACTAATATCTAAACCTGATTTTTCCAATGGTGGAGTAGGAATCATGAACATTGGTTTGCCCATATGCTGATCGTATTCTTCTTTTTCCAAATACCCTGGTAAACCATCCATTGGATCCATATCATTAAAAACGTAAGTGCTAACAATTTTTTGGTCTGTTTTTTCGCTCAGAACCTTAGCAATAGCATCATGAAGCATCACACCACGCAATGAACCAGTGTGAACTCTTCCTGAAGGGGTTTTCATATCATCTACATGGAGTTGTAACTCTGGATGTTTTTCTTGCCAACGCAAAATACCCTGAGCTAATTTATCCAGCCAATGTTGTGATTGTAGTAGTGTTTGTGCCATTTTTTTCCTTGTTAACCTGATTATTGTATAACGAAAATCCCCCGTCTTGGCGGGGGATTCTGATTGTTTTTTTTGGTTTTTCCTATTTTATTTCTTCGATTTTGTAAACAATTTCCCCCATGGGTGCTTTTACTGAGATAGAGTCTCCCTTTTTCTTACCCAAGAGAGATTTGCCCAGTGGAGAAACAGAGGAAATCTTTCCCTCTTCAGGATCAGCTTCAAATTCCCCAACAATTTCATAGGTAAAAGTTTTTCCAGCTTTGCCAACAATAGAAACTTCAACATGAGAACCAATGCCAACCTTAGAAGTATTTTTGGTACCTTTAACAACAGTACCTCTAGAAAGAATATCTTCAATCTCAGAAATACGAGTTTCAGTAAAGTTCTGTTCTTCTTTTGCGCTGTGATAATCAGCGTTCTCAGAGAGATCGCCTTGTTCACGAGCTGAAGAAACTCGAGCAATTACTTTAGGAAGTTTAACTTCTTTAAGCTGTTTGAGTTCAGCCTGTAATTCCCCAAGACCTTCTTGGGTCAATTGGATTTTGTCATTTGCCATAATGTGCCTAGTATAGAGCCTTTTTGAGATGTGGCAAGTAGATTATCAGATCTTAGATTTATGGGTTTTTTGGGCCACTTTAATTTCAAGCATTGCTTGTCGCAATGAAGCTTCAGCCATAATTAATTCTCTTTGATTTTGAGTAGTTTTCATTGTTTCATGGGCTGCTTTAACTGCCTGCTCAGCCTTTTCAAGACTGATGTCACGAGCTAAAACACCGCTATCAACCATCACTGTTACTTCTCCTGTTGGGGAAACATTAGCAAATCCGGTTGAAACAACTGCACTAGTTTCTTCATCACCATTACGATAAACAATTACTCCTGTTTTTAACTGAGTAAAAAGAGGAATATGCTTAAATAGAACAGTAATCTCACCTTCAACTGTTGGCAAAGAAACAGATTCTACTTCAGTTAAAAGTAGCTCTCTTTCTTGTGAAACAATGCGAAGGTTAAATTTTCTCATGTTAAATCTTTTTGGCTTTCTCTAATGCTTCATCAATGGTACCGACCATATAGAAAGCTTGTTCTGGAATACTGTCATGCTTACCAGCTAAAATTTCACCAAATCCTCTAATAGTCTCTGCGACAGAAACGTAAGCACCTGGAACGTTAGTAAATTGCTCAGCCACAAAAAATGGTTGGGTTAAGAAACGTTGAATCTTACGAGCGCGTGAAACAACCAATTTATCTTCGTCACTAAGCTCATCAATACCCAAGATAGCAATAATATCCTGCAGTTCCTTATATCTTTGCAAAACCTCTTGAACTCCACGAGCAACACCATAGTGCTCTTCACCAACTACAGCTGGAGAAAGAATCTTAGAACCAGAAGCGAGAGGATCAACTGCTGGGAACAATGCCTGTTCAGCTAAACGACGATCCAAGTTAATGGTGGAATCAATGTGAGCAAAAGTGGTAGCAGGAGCTGGATCAGTATAGTCATCAGCAGGCACATAAATAGCCTGAATTGAGGTAATAGAACCCTTGTTGGTTGATGCAATTCTCTCTTGTAAAGCTGCCATTTCACTAGCCAAAGTTGGTTGGTAACCCACAGCCGATGGAATACGACCCAATAAAGCGGAAACTTCACTACCTGCTTGAGAGAAACGGAAAATGTTGTCGATAAAGAACAAAACATCTTCATTTTTCTCATCACGGAAATATTCAGCCATTGTTAGAGCAGTTAAAGCAATGCGCAAACGATTACCTGGTGGCTCATTCATCTGACCAAAGCACATAACTGTGCTAGCCAAAACTCCAGAATCTTTCATTTCATTATAAAGATCGTTTCCTTCACGAGTACGTTCACCAACACCAGCAAAAACTGAGTGACCTTTATGTTCTTCAGCAATATTACGAATTAATTCTTGAATAACCACTGTTTTTCCCACACCAGCACCACCAAAAGCACCAACTTTTCCACCTCTAGCGAAAGGAGCTATTAAGTCAATAACTTTAATACCAGTTTCCAACATTTCAGCTTTGGTTTCATAATCAACTAAGGCTGGAGCAATTTTGTGAATAGGAGCAACTTCTTTGTTTTTGACTGGACCCAAACCATCGATTACATCTCCAACAACATTAAAAACTCTACCCAAAGTAGCTTCACCAACTGGTACTGAAATTGGAGCTCCAGAGTCATAGACTTGAGTGCCACGCACTAGTCCATCTGTAGGACCCAAAGCAATACAGCGTACCTTAGTATCGCTAATTTGTTGTTCTACTTCAAAAAGTAACTTTTCAGTTTTGCTTTTTTCTAAAACTAAAGCGTTATATACCTCTGGTAGATTTTCTGTAAATTCCACATCAACCACAGGACCTATGATGCTTACGATTGTGCCAAAATTCATATTTTTTTCTGCCATATACTTATTCCTTTATTCTAACTTAAAGACATTGTTGCAGAGATAATATCCAACAGTTCGGTGGTAATACCCTGCTGACGAGTCTTGTTATATACCAATTTAAGTTCTTCGACGAGTTCGCCAGCATTTTCACTAGCATTCTTCATTGCAACCATACGAGCGCTATGCTCACTAGCCTTAGCTTCTAAAAATGAATGGAAAATAGTATTTTCCAAATAGAAGGGAAGTAAGCTATTTAAAATTTGTTTTGGATCTGGTTCAAAAGTATAGTCTTTGGCTGGCATTTTTTCATCAACTCTCTCTTCTACAACATCAGGCTTGAATGTTCTTGAGATAGGCAATAAAGGAGCTTGCTTTGGTTTTTGAGAGAGGGTATTAATAAAATCAGTATATAAAACATCAACTGAGTGAAATTTTTGACTAGAAAAACCATTCAAAACCAAGGTAGTAAGAGGAACAATGTCAACGGTCGTAACTTGCTCAGCAATTTGAGTAAATTGAGCATGGACTGTCATATCCAAAGCTCTAGCAGCTAAAACAGCTTTTTTTCCAATAGCTATTACCTCGCCATCCTTATGTTGTTTTTTCCAAACAAAAAGTTGCTTCATCAAATTACCATTCAAAGCTCCACATAAACCTTTATCCGTTCCAACAACAACAACAATAGGAATTCCGGCTTCATGAGTAGAAAGCAATGGATGAGAATTAAGTTTTGAAACCTGAGAAATTGTGGCTATAGAATCATATAAAGCTTGAGAGTAGGGGCGAGCAGCCAAGGCCTGATCTTGAGCCTTCTTCATTTTACTGGCAGCTACCATCTCCATAGCTTTAGTAATCTTAGAGATATTTTGAGCTGTACCAATACGGCGTTTGACTTGTCGTTGATTCGCCATAGTCCTATTTAGTCCTCGTCCTTCACAATCATCATTTCTTTATGAAGTTCGTTAAAGACTGTCACTGCTTCTTTTAATTTACTAATCATCTCATCAGAAAGTTTCTTTTCTTGCATGATCTCATCAAGTAAAGATTGCTGAGTAGTGTGCATAAAATCTAAATAAGCTTTTTCCCATTTAGTCACAAGTTCTTCTTGAACTTCATCAAGAAAACCATTAACAGCAGCAAAAATTACAACAACTTGTTCTGCAACGATTAGAGGTTTGTCCCAGCCTTGTTTCAAAACTGAATTGACCCTGACACCACGATCAAGAGTTTTTTTAGTACGATCATCAAGATCAGAACTAAATTGAGCAAATGCCTGTAATTCTCTAAACTGTGCCAAATCAAGTTTCATAGTTCCAGCAACTTGCTTCATCGCTTTGAGTTGAGCAGAGCTACCAACACGAGAAACTGATAAACCAACATTGATAGCTGGTTTCATACCAGCATTGAATAAATCAGCTTCAAGATAAATCTGTCCATCAGTAATAGAAATAACGTTAGTAGGAATATAGGCAGACACGTCATTAGCTTGAGTCTCAATGATTGGCAATGCCGTGATTGAACCACCACCAAAATTTTCATTTAAACGACAGGCACGTTCCAATAAACGTGAGTGCAAATAGAAAACATCTCCAGGATAAGCTTCACGACCACTTGGGCGACGAAGTAGAAGAGAGATTTCACGATAAGCCTGAGCATGCTTGGAAAGGTCATCATAAATCACCAATACATCTCTGCCTTTTTCTAAGAAATATTCTGCAATAGCTAAACCAGTATATGGTGCTAAAAACTGTTCAGCAGCACTATCTGATGCGCTAGCAGAAACAACAATTGAATAGTCCATAGCGCCATTTTCGTCTAGTGTTTTCATGGTTTGAGCCACAGAAGCACGTTTTTGACCAATAGCAACATAAACACAAATTACATCTTCTTGTTTTTGATTAAGAATAGTGCCCAAAGCAATGGCTGTTTTTCCAGTTGAACGATCACCAATAATCAATTCACGTTGGCCTCTACCGACAGGAATCATGGCATCAACTGCCTTAATACCTGTTTGCAAAGGAACAGAAACTGATTTTCTGGTCATAACACCAGGAGCCATTTTTTCCAAAGGCATGTATTTATTGATAGCAATAGTGCCTTTACCATCAATAGCACGACCTAAACTATCAACAACTCTACCAAGAACTGCATCACTAACGCCAACAGAGAGAATGCGGCCGGTTCGGCTGACAACATCACCCACACCAATACCGCGAGGATCTCCCATAACCACAATGCCAACAGAGTCTTCATTGAGGTTAAGAGCTAAGCCAAGCTTTTTACCAGCTATTTCAACGATTTCACCGGCTTGAACTTCTTGTAGTCCAGAAGCTTTTACCACTCCATCTGAGTAGGAAATTACTTCTCCGACCGACTCTACTTTAGATGAAATTTTAATATCATCAAATAGAGCCTGAAGTTCAAAAGGTGAATTCATAGCTGCTTTGGAAGAGGTGCTTTTACTTGGCATAGGACAATTATTCTATGGTTTACATTTTAGCTAACACTTGTTTCTTAACCTGAGAAAGTTGACCTGCGACAGTCATGTCGACGGCCTGTGAACCAACTACTACTTTAATTCCACCAATAACGGCAGGATTAACTTGTAAGTCGTATTCAACATCTTTCCCATATTTTTTGGCGATTCCTTTTTGTAGAATCTCCAAAAGTTGTTTAGAAAGTGTGCGAGCGGTAATAACGGTAACTTTTTTCATACCTTTCTTTAAATATTCTGTAGTACTTGATCAATGCCCTTGGCGATGAGTTTTTCATCAGTCTTAGCATTGATTTTTTCTCCTAAAACTAAGGAGCTAACTTCAACTACTGCTTCAGCAATTTGTTTTTTAGATTCAGCGACAAGCTGTTTCTTTTCTTCTTTCCAAGCTGCTTCAGCTTTCTTCATTTCTGCTTGAAGAGTTTCTTTAGTTTTTTCAACCAACTCTTGTTTTTTGACATTAGCTGACTTTTGAGCTCTTTCTAAAATTAGAGCAGCTTCTTTATCAGCTTCTCTCTTAGTTTTAGTTTTTAAAGATTGAATTTTTTCTTTTTCTTCTTCAATTTTTTCAACTTCTTTAAGAGTATCAGCAACACGTTTGGCTCTTTCATCTAATATTTTTTGGGTTGGTTTATAGAGCAAATAAACTATTGCACCAAAAACAACACCAAAATTTACTAGTTGAAAAATAATCTGTGGTAATTGAATATCCATACTTTATTTTCCTTTTAAACAAACTTCAAGATAAGGGCGACAACCAAAGCATAAATAGCAATAGCTTCAGTGAAGGCCATACCAAGAATCATGTTAGTTTGAATCTTACCAGTAGCTTCTGGGTTACGACCGATGGCTTCCAAGCCTTTACCGACCAATAAACCTAAACCAATACCTGGACCAATCATGCCAAAACCCATGATCAAACCAATTCCTAATTCAGAATACATAATATATATCCTCCTTTTACTTTATATATTTCTATTAATGTTCATCGTGACCAATGGTCGCAATGTTAAAAAATACTATTGATAGTAGTGAGAAAACCAAGGCTTGAATCACACCCACGAATATTTCCAGGCCATAAAATGGCATAGGAACCACTAGGGGAATCAGGGCACTCATTACTATTAATAATACTTCGCCTGCAAAAATGTTTCCGAATAAACGGAAGGTATAAGAAAGTACTTTTGAAAATTCAGAAACCAATTCAAGGATTCCAACGAAACCCATAATTGGATCTTTAAAGTTAAAGAACTTCTTGAAATAAGATAAACCAAGATATTTAATACCAATGACTTGGGCCATAATCTGAGAAAATAATCCAAGTGCCAAAGTGGTATTAATGTCAGCAGTACCAGCTCTTAAATATGGTACAAAAACTGATTTTTCTTCTGTTGTTTCAACTGCTTCATTGGCGGTTTCTTCAACTTCATTAGCTTCAACAGTTTCTACAGCTGCTTCATCAATTTTTTCTGAAGCTTGAACCTCAGCTACTGGAACTGAAATTTCTTGTTGTAGTAAAACAGCGTGCTCAGTGCCTTCAACTTTTTCTTTAAAACCAATAGTACCTACTCCTGGCAATAAACCAAACCAGTTGTTAAAAAGAATAAACAAAAAGAATGAAGTGAAAAAAGGCATAAAAAAACGGGTCTTTTTGTGATCGCCCGTTACTCCTTGAACCATGCCGTAAAATCCTTCGATAATAAATTCGGATAAATTTTGCAAAGGATGCAAAAGACCATTTTTTTGCTTACCCATACTCATACGCACTAAAACAAAAAAACTCACCATTAAAACAGTGACTATTGAGCTGGTGAGCAATGAATTAGAGAAGTTAAGAGATCCGAAAGAAGTTAATGTTTCGGCTGAAATAGAAATATGCAGATTTGCTGCCATCGTGTCTTTCCAGATTTTAGTTAATATTTACTTTTTTAGTAACAAAAAACAAAAATACGATGCCGATTGTATCATCTGTAAAAAATCTCACAAGAGCATTTTTTGCAAATAATTACTCGGCCAGAACTAGTACCAGATCAAATTGAGCTGTTGGATCTTCAACTTCTTGAGTAGTTAAATAGCTAACTTTCAGATCTAAATCTTTTTCAAGCTGAGCTATTAAGGCTGAATTTTCCTCACTCATTAACACAAAATTACCTTTGTCAGCATAATCTCCCCTAGCATTTTTTGCTGTTACATCTTCAAAACCAGCGGTTTTGAGTGAAGTAGCAATTTCTCCAGCATAGCCAGCTTTGGTAGTAGCATTGACAACCAAAACATTGAATTTGGTTCTATCAACTGGCTCTAGAGTTGGCTCTAGGGTTGGCTCTAGGGTAGGTGACACTTCAGCTACAACAATAGGTTGATCTGTGACTGCTTGTTTGTTTGTAAAGGTAAGAAAACCTAAACCAATGCCCAAGCCAATTCCAACAGTAATAAAGAAACTAACTAAAGCTACGAAGACCATTTTTAACATACTGCTGGTTCCCGCATCGTTTTTGATAATTTTTTTAGTTTGAGAAATAGTTTTAGATTCTTTTTCTTCTAATTTATCTTCAGCATCTTTTTCTACAGTTGTTTCTTCACTAATAAATTTGCGTAAATCAATAGTAGCTGGCTTATCTTCAACAGTGGGAATAGTTATTGCAGGCTTTTCACTTACTACTTCAGCAACTTCTTCATTGTCTTCTTTGGTCTCTTCAATTTTTTCCTCTTTTACCTCAGCTTTTGAGTCTTTCTTAATTTCTTCTTCAGATAAATTGGTTTTAAATGGCATATCTTCTTTAGTTTCTTTGTCATCAGTAGAGTCTGTTTCTGTTCCAATTTCTGTTGGTATTGGCAAAGCTACTGATGTTTCTTTTTTATCTTCTGCTTTGGTTGTCTCAACTTCTTGATCTGCTTCAACTTCAGTCTCTACCTTAGTCTCGATGACTCCATCGGTTACAAAAGCAAAAGATGGAACTTTGTAATCTAAAATTTCAATAGTCTTTGCAGTAGCTTCAATAACTTGTTTGATATATGAAGGCATTTCTGACTCTTCATCTTCTTTAGCAAGCTGTTGAACTGGCAAAATACCCTTAAGTCCTTCGGTAATCTTTGATTCAACTAAAGCATTTGCCAAAAGATAAACAGTCTGAATACTTGGCTCAGCTCCTTTTAGAGTCTTAATTGTTTCAACTATCTTTTCAACGTCTTCAACTTCTGAATTATTTGCTTGATCAATACCAATATAGTGTTGAGCTAAATATAAATTAGCTCCCATTTGTAAAACACTAATTGATGGTTCTAATGAAATTAGGGCTTTTGTAGTCCAACTAAGAGGAAAGACTTTGCTGATAGTTAGTCCTTTAATCTTGGCAAATGCTGTTTGCAAAGGCTTGAGAACGGTTTTTTCTAAAGCAGAAAGCTGAACTTTTGCATGACCCTTAAATTCTGTTAAGACAAAAGTATGAAGCTCATGTGTTTCAGCTGAAATATCAAGATTAGGAATAATAGTTTTTTCAACTAACTCAATAATTTTTTCTGCACCAGATTCATTTACATTGACAACTGTATTTGTAAATAAAAAGTCAGGCAAAACCAAATTGTATTCTTTTGCTTGAAGGCGACTAGCTAATTTTTTAATGCTTTCATCAAGAATTTCATTTTCATCCATGAAATTACCATTGATTTGAAGATAATCTCTTATCTGTAATTTGTCTGAATCTTTAGCTTTAGCTAATTCAACTACATAGGCCACATCTGGAAGTAGATAAAGAAAGTTTTTAGAATTTTCTGACATAAACAATTTTCCTAACAGGATTAATACCAAAGTTTTTCTGTTGCTATTATGGCTGAAAATCAGTTGAGGTTCAACAGGGGATGACTGGACTATTTAACTGGTGCTAAAAGTTTTTCAACTTCGATAGTTGCTACCCCGATCACTCGATCAGCACCACCATAATATACAAATAGTCTGTCATCTTTAATTACTGCACCACAAGAAAAAACAACATTATTCACAATACCTATCTTTTCCCATTGCTCAACTGGCTCTAAAATTGGATATTCGCTACGATAAATTACCTTGAAAGGATCATTTAAATCTAGAACTGCATAGCCCAAACGGTAATTTTTATCTTCTTCACTAACACCATGATAAATTAGCAACCAGCCTTTTTCAGTTTCCATTGGAGGACCAGCAATGCCAATTTTAGCACTATCCCAATGTCCTGGTCTTGGAGAAATAGAACCTTCTTTTTCTAACCAAGTTCCATCTTTAAAATTTAAATCATTTAATAAATCAATAGCAATTTCATGTCCCATAACTCGGTGTAAAACCACAAATTTATCATTAATTTTCTTAGGAAATAAACAAGCATTCTTATTGTCAGTATTGGGATCAGAAATAAGGATTGGTTCACTCCAAAGCCATTTTTGTTGTTCAAAATCTTCAACGCTAATACTTGATAAAGCTACTTGTGGAGGATTACTACCATTATATGCCGTATAAAACATGTAATATTTATCTTCAAATTTAGTGATTCTTGGATCTTCGCAACCAGAAAAACAATTTTCTTTAGTTTTATGTTCAAACTCAATCCTGGGAATATAAACTGGATCATGATCGATCTGTTCAAAAACAAAACCGTCATCACTCAAAGCATGACCAATTACAGAAGTATTGTCCCAAGACATAGCTCTATAAAGCAAATGAACTTTGTCATTAGCCAAAACTGCTGCTGTATTAAAAACAGCTTGAGCTTTCCATGATTCCGATTCTAAAGGAACTAAAATTGGATTTTCCTTAGCTCTTGTCAACTTTGGCACAGCAAAATATGGGCTTTGCTTCAGATAACTTAAAAAGGCATCTAATTTTAATTTAGCCATAGCCACAACAGTATCAGCTGCGCCATAAAAAACTAACAAATCATCGCCACGCACCATTGCTCCAGAGGGAAATACTACATTAGGAATTAGGCCTTTAACCTCATATTCAAGTTCTGGCTCTAAAAACGGCTCAGTAGTTCTACCAATAATCTTGGCTGGATCATCACTATCCAGTAACAAAGCTTCAATACCAAAAATTCTGCGGTTTGGTTCGTAATAATGTTGAATATGAGAATAAACCAAGACCCAACCATCCCTAGTTTTTACTGGTGCTGCTCCAACCTCAATATGATCTGTATTTAGCCTAATAATAGGTAATACATGTTGATCTAGATTTTGATACCAATTAAACCAAAAATCATAATCCCAGAGCTGTTCTAAACGATCAAATTTGATCATAGCCACTGATGATGGGGGTCTGTCTGTATTAACAGTTAAAATTGCCACATATTGATTGTTTATTTTCTCTGGAAAAAGCACCATAGCTTTTGCATTAAATGGAGTAACTAGGTGTTTAGCAGAAATCGTTCTGAGGTCAGTGCTAATTGCCAAGCCAACTTTAATAGAATCAGCGTTAGGAGGGAATTCGGATAAACCAGTATAAAAAATTAAATACTTACCATCTATTTTGGTTACCCGAGGATCTTCACAGCCATAATAGTCCCAAGCTTCTGATGGAGTAATTAATTGGCGAACATTGGAGATTTCATAATTTTCGTCTGCTTGTGCATAACCAATTGTTGAAACACGATAAGATCTACCTTCAAACTCTTGTTCTTCTGATTCAGCTCTGTATAAAAAACCAGTATCCAAACCCAAATCAATTGCTGATGCATTAAAAACAGCCTTTGCTTGCCACAACAATCTTTCATTAGGAGTTAAAATCGGATTTTTTTCGTAACGATAAGCTGAAATTTTACTCATAAAAACTAGCTTCCTCAACTGCTAGCAATGCAGAATTTAGATCTGCAGAGCCAGTCTTTTTTAAATCGCTAATAAATTGACTTAGATTAGCCGTTGCTACACAAACATACGAATCAGCTCCACCATAATACACAAAAAGTGTTTCGTCCTTAATTACTGCGCCACACGGATAAACAACACCAGCCTTAAAACCAACATTTTCGTATTCTTCTCTTGGCAAAAGAATTGGGTGTGCTGAGCGAGCAATGACCTTAGCTGGGTCATTTAAATCTAGGAGCATCGCTCCAACTTTGTATTCACTGGCGTCCTTATCATCAACTGCTTGATAAATAAGCAACCAACCTTCGTCAGTTTTAAGAGGCGGAGCACCAGCTCCAATTTTACGACTATCCCACCATTCTCTAGATCTTGGTTCAATCTTCGTGTGTCCTTGCAAAAAGTTGCCCTTAGCGAAATCCAAAGAATCCACATAGTCAATCAATATATCTGGAAAGACACGATGCATAATCACATATTTGCCATTAATTTTTTCCGGAAAAATTACGGCACTCTTATCAACTACTCCTGGTGGAGAAATTAAAACTGCTTTTTCCCACAAAAAATTTCTATTCAAAAAATTTTCCAATGATATTGAGGTCAAAGCAACTCTGGGTGGATTCCAACCATCATAAGCAACATAGGTCATATAAATACGGTCATCAATAACAGTAACTCTAGGATCTTCCACTCCACCGCAGCCTCCTCCAGAGACAAATGGGTTATTAGGGTCTCCTGGTGGTAAACTTACTCCTTCAAAAACTTCTCTAGGACGATAAATTGGTTCAGAGATACGTTCTGAGATTGTTAGTCCATCGTTACTAGTGGCATAACCTACTTGAGAAACATAATCATAACCTTGAGCTCGATATAAAATATGGACTTGATCTGCAGCAAAAAAAGCAGCTGGATTAAAAGTTGTAAAAGCCTCCCAAGAATTTTTATGATGAGGCCTGATCATTGGATTGTGCTGATGATGCTTGGTGAGTAGGGGAACAGCATTTTTAACTTCAATTTGACCTTCAAAACGATATTTGGGATAAATTCTTAGCGTTTGGCCAAGTTTTTTTGAATGCCAAATAGCTTCAAATCTAGTTTGTGTTTGAGTCAATGAAATAAACTGCCATTGATCTTGGTCTTCTGGGAATTCCATGATTAATTTTGGTTGATGCCACAAAGCATGCAAAGGAGCAGAAGCTTCAAAAAGCATAACCAATACTTCTACTTCTTGAGCTTTGAATAGGTGATAAAAAACCAAGATGCCTGCTTGAGTTAAATAAATGTTTTCTAATTCAATTTTGTCGTTAGAAGAATGATAGTTTTGCTGAAGCTTGTTTCTATAAATTTCTTTGGCTTTTTCAAGCTTGTCGACTGATGATCCTGTACCAAAAAAATTCTTAAGAAATCTGGATAACTGAATGTTATTGATTAATCCTCTAAAAATGCTGGTGGTGGCAGGAACAAAAGTATTCCTAATAACATCAAATAATTTCATGCAAATAAATTTGTTGAAAACACACTATTTTACCGGTAATTAATCATAGCAATATTTCAGATAAGATTGTGAGATAAAATCTAAATTTTTAGACTAAGTTTGATCTATTTTTATGGTAGTTTGAAATGTTATTAAAAAAATAACAGGAATTTTGGTATAAAAAAACTTCCATTACTGGAAGTTTTTTACAAGTGAGTCCGCCGGGACTCGAACCCGGGACGCACAGCTTAAAAGGCTGTCGCTCTAACCGACTGAGCTACGGACCCAACAATAATTTTAACGAACAGCATTATACCGCAAATTACAGTATACCCAACATCCTGATTTTAGTTAGCTCTTGAAACGTATTCACCAGTTTCAGTATCTACGTGTAAATAATCACCTTTTTTAACAAAAAGAGGAGCTTGTACAATTAAGCCTGTTTCCATAGTAACTGGTTTTTTGCCAGCATTTTGACGATCTCCAGCAACTGCATCTTCAGCTTCTGCAACCAACATCTTAATTTTGGGAGGTAATTTTATACCAATAGCTTTTTCTTCATAAAACAAAATATAAACACTTAGTTCTGGAACCAAATAACCTTCTTTGCCATCAAGCAAAGAAACAGCAACTGTCACTTGTTCATAAGAGCGAGGATCCATAAAAACAACATCTTCACCCATTGAATAAAGGAATTGTAATTCTTTTGATTCAACTTCTAATTCTTCAACAGAATCATGAGATTTGTATACAAATTCAACAGTAGTACCATAACGAATATTTTGAATTCTAGCTCTAGTAAAAGCAGAGCCTTTACCGGGAGAAACAAATTGAGTTTTGGTTACTAAATGAGGTTGTCCATTATGTAAAATGTACATACCTTTTCTGATATTTCCGGCTTTAACTTTCATAGTTTGCTATTGTACCTCAAGAGTTATTCCTTGTCAGCCAGAATAAAAATTATGAAGAAAAAATTTCTTCAGCGGGAAAAAAGATTGTCTCATTAATATCTTGAGCATCAGCTAATAACATTACCAAACGATCAACTCCAACCGCTATACCTCCAGTTGGTGGTAAACCACTTGCCAAAGCATCAATATAGTCCTGATCTAATCCATACTCAGTTTTTCCCAACTGCTTACGCAGAGCTAGTTCTTCTTCAAAACGAGCTTTTTGTTCAACAGCATCAGTGAGCTCCGTAAAAGCATTGCCAAGTTCCAATCCTCCTAAATAAATCTCAAATCTTTCTGCAAATCTTGGATCACTATCTTTTTTCTTAGATAGAGCAGCCTGAGAAGCTGGATAATCATAAATAATGACTGGCTTGTTTTGATCTATTAATTGGGGTTCAATTTCATTAAGAAAAAGTTGGTTATAAACTCCTTCCCAAGTGGTTTCTTCATCCACCTGATAACCTCTAGAGCCAGCTACTTTTTTTAGGGCTGCAACAGATAAAAGTTCATCAGTCGTAACACCCACATATTTTTCAAAAGCTTCTGCCACAGAAATTCTCGTATATGGAGCAGAGATATCATATTCCTTGCCTTGATAAGTAATCTTGCCATCCGTTCTATTTTGAATTTTTTCTACCAAAGACAAGAGTAATTGCTCAAAATCATTCATGATTTTGGTGTAATCGGCATTAACTCGATACCATTCTAGAATAGTAAATTCTGGGTTATGGCGCTCACTCAAACCCTCATGATTTCGAAAGCTTTTACAAATTTGAAATAAATCTCCCATACCACCAGCAATAAGTTTTTTCATGGCATATTCTGGACTAGTGAGTAAGAAAGCGTTTTGAGTTTTTTCTGGAGTAACAAGTTCTGTTTTGAAAACTTCTAAATATGGCTCTGTTCCGGGGTGTTTCACTAAAAGAGGAGTTTCAACTTCATGGAAACCTTGGGTTTTGAAGAAATTACGAAGACCGTCAAATACTTTTTCACGAGTTAATAATTTATTTTTTAAAACTGAATCTTGAGATATGCGTTGCCAATTTTTCATGCTTGCGATCTTACCATCCCATGAGCTTTAAAGAAACATAAACGACAAATAAACAAACCATTAAAAAAGATTCTTTTCGTTCAAATTTTTTACGAGACAACATAAATAGGATTACAACTACCATGCTAAAAAGTAAAAATGGCAAATCAAATGTTGCTACTCTGCGATCAATTTCCCATTCAGATATTACAGCTCCACCTCCTAATGCTAAGAGTACATTGACTACATTGCTGCCCAATAAATTGCCAACTGATAGCTCTTTTGCGCCTTTGACAAAAGCATTAATTGAAACAACTAGCTCTGGCAAACTTGTGCCAATACCCACTAGGATTGCACCGATCACAACTTGATTAATACCTAACTGGATAGCCAAGCCAATTCCAGATGTAATAACCCATTCTGAAGATTGAGCAATGATGATTAAACCAAACATAAGTTGGAACAATAATTTGCCCAAGCCTTTTCTTTTTTTTGCTTTGGTAGCTGAAACCGATTTATTGAGTTTTTGAGCAAAAATAAAGTAAAGAACATAGCCAGCCATTAATATTAATCCCTCCTGCCTGGTGATCCTGCCATCCTGAGCAAATACCAAAAAGGCTAGAGTAGAAGAAACTAGTGAGATGCCCTGAATCCAAATTTCTCGTTTGTAAACTGCGATAGTTCCACCTAATAAACCGGTAATTCCCAAGATTAGGGCCATGTTGCCCATACTAGAGCCTATTATGTTACCAATAATGATTCCAGAAGTATCAATGCCGGCTCTCTTTTCTAAAGCTCCGGCTATGGTAACAACGATTTCTGGTAAGGAAGTGCCGAGCGATAAGACCACCAAACCAATAAAGCCTTCACTAAGGCGAAAGCGATGGGAAAGTCCTAGGGACGCGCGAGTAATTAACTCTGCTCCAGCCAATAGGCCTATTAGGCCCAACATGAAAAATATTATTTGATTCATCCCACTTACTATTTAAGCAGAAAACACTAGGTAAAACCAAGTACAAGTTTTTGTAAAAATAAGGCTAGTTATTGTTTTCAACAAAACTTACGCAATCCCCTTGATTCTTAAAAGTAGGCTCTGTGAATGTTTGCCAATCAAATATTTTCCAGCCATCGTTGTAGCATTGGTCTTTGCTGGTTGGAGGACCAATGGTAGTAATGTTTTTATATAAAATCAATTTATGATTGTCGATTGGTAAATCAAAACCATTCATTTTTACTGTTCCATCTGGGTTGGTTAAGGTGTTTCCATCAGAGAGAGCTGGAAATTCGGCCAGACAATTCCATGAAAGTGATGCTACGTCATAAGACATGTCATTTTTGGATATGGAGTTTTGCCAAACAACTTTTTTACTGCTATCAAGCACCACCATATCAACAACCAAAATGGTACCAACAGAGTCTAGCTTTGATCTAAGTGTGTACCAACCAGTTTTTTTAACTTCATAAAATGAACTATTTTCCAAATCTTCTTTTGGAATGGTTGTTGTGTCAGTTGATGCTCCAATTAAAAGTTTTTTGGTAGAAGTATCTTTGGTAACGTGAAAAACGAAGTTTCTTTTTTTACCACTTAAATCTGGAGTTATCTCTTTGGTTTCAATAGAATAATCAAAACCTTTTCCCAATTTCCAATTGGTATCTAAATATACGTCGATTTCTGTTAACCAGCGTTCAGCTGGCTCTCCTACCTCACATTTATCACTAAATTTTGAATAACTTGATTGTTTGCTAACGATGCCATAAAAATTTCCAGAGCTTGCCAGAATACCATTAAAGCCACTAGCCGCTTGTTTAATAGCGGTAGTTTGTATAACTACTGGGTTTGTTGGAGATGTTAAGTTATTAGGAAACCAAGAATAAGTATTTAATGTTTCACCATCTGGTCCATTAACTGCAATGGCTGGTTCTTCAAAACCTTGAAAATAGGTTATTGGGTTAAAGCTGTCATCAGCTTTAACTATATATACAGAATATAAAGCCCAAAGTATTAAAACCAAAGATAGGAATGCTGAAATCTTAACAACTATATTTAGGTCTTTGATTAAAAAAAGCCAACCATTTTTCTTTTTAGAACTTTTCTTTTTTAGGGAAGATTTTTTAATCATACTTCCATTATGGAGAGAAATGACTGACTTGTCAAAAAAAACTATAAATCCAAACCAATAATGTTCTTGGCCCATTTTTTCACTCGATACCTATCAATAAAATGACTAGTATTGATAGGATAAATATTGTCAGTAGCTGCTAAACCATGAGTAGTATATCTTTTATATTTTCTGAGTCTCTCTAATATTCTCACCAAGCTAAATGAGACTGGGTCAAATAGACCAAGTCTAATATATGTTTTATTTCCTTCTGCAAAGGTTTTTGTTTTCATCAAATTTTTTACATCAACCATCGCAGCCTGTTTTTTTAAACTAACATCTTCGAGGCTATCAGCTGGCTCAATACCCAAGGTTCTAAGGGCTCGTTCGCTTTGTTTATAAAATTCAGGTTCATGAGACATTGATTTTTTAATTTTTGGATCAAAAACTAATCTCAAAACAGATTCTAGTAAAAATCCTATTGGTACTTGAAGAATGTTGTTACTTAAAACAGGGTTGTCTAAAAGTAGTTGAGTGCGATCTTGAATATCAGTGGGAAGTTGTTTTCTAGTTTCAGCAACTACGGCAGTACCCAAAGACATACCATGTAGAACCACCCTCGGTGCTGTGTCATGGTGTTTTTCTTGATCAAAAATTGGTCCTAGTAGCTCTGCACATAATTTGCCGTAAGCAGAGAAGCCTTCTGTTTTTAATTTTTCTATCCACTCTGGAGTTACTTTTCCCCAAAGAGAATTGGGAGAGCCAAGAACATATAAGTCTGGAATTGGTTGTCCTTTTTTGCGAGCTTTAATGGCTTTGGGAAGTAGGTCCATTACCCTGTCATAGGCAATGTCCCAAGGGGTAAAGGGGTGTCCAGCTGGTGGATAGGCAAAGCCAGAGGATATGACATAGATGGCTTTTTCATTGCTGAGATCGTTTTTTTCAGTAGGCTCTTCTTGTTCAAGAGTAGGGGCTATCTCATCAATTAAGGTTTCTAAAGATATTTTTACATAGGGCAGATTTACACCAGGAAATTCTTTAGATTTAAAGACACTAAAATTTTCAATGCCTTGTTGGTCAATGTTATCTAGAATGTCTTTGGCTGTTTCTTGGTTTTTTTCTGATGATGGGTGATTTTGTAGTTCTGCATTCAACAAATCTAGAGCACCATGGTAGTACGGAGAGTGTACTTCGGTATTTTCTCCAATTATTTCTGGAGTGTCTTGAACTTTTTCATGCATGTAGTGCAATAGATTATATATCTTTGAAAAATGAATACACTCAAAGTTTATGTTTTTATTAACAAGTCAACAATATAAGCAGAAATGGGTAGATATATTATTTCTGAAATAATTCCAACTACTGCTTCTTTCCAAGAATAATTTTGTTCAATTGTTTGAGAAATTTCACCAAAAATAAATAGGGGAAGCCAAATAATGGCATACAAAAGCCAATGGCCATTCAATGAGTTATTTGTAAAATTGAAGATTAGAACAAAAGTTGCAGCTGTCCCAATTTTTGAGATAAGTACATTTAATAAAAATGCTATTGGTGATAATTCTGCTGGAGTTTTTAAATCTAAAAAGGAGGCTAATGATCCATAAATAATAAATGGAATAGTAAAAATAACAATAAGAACCAATAAAAAACTTAAAATTAAGTTAAACATAACTGGAGCTGATAACGAACTTCTATTTGAACCGCTCGTCATTAAAGTACTTGCTCATTTTAGCAAAAGGAAAAGTTATATAATAGTTGGGGTTATGAGATTTAATTTAATTAAGAATAATATAATTTTGGGATGGATCTTTTTTGGCTCTATTTTGCTTCTTTTTATCCCATTTCTATTTATGCAATTTCTAGTACCACTCTATGATCCTGAGAATAAGTTTAAAATAATTAATTGGGATTTCTTTGATTTCCTAGTAATGGGAGTATTAATATTTGTTACTGCAAACTTATTTGTGGTTATTGCAAAAAAGATCCAACGAACATCTCATCGAATATTGGTAGCCATGGGACTACTACTTGCATTTTTTTGGCTTTGGGCTGAATTAGCTGTTGGAATTTTTACCAATTGGGGTAGTTAAGCTATGTTTAAATTTCAAAAAATATTAATTGTTATCGTATCTCTATTGACCACTATTGCAACCTACTTTGGTATCTATTCAACGGGTGGATCTGGTCAATATTATTACACCTCTATCCGAGGTCAGGAAATTGCGATCTATGGCAAGGGTATTTACAAAGACATGTCCACGGACGTTGCAATTCAGGGTATTGCTCAGGATTATGTTACTTTATATTTGACTATTCCATTACTTCTCGTATCATTTTTCTTTACTCTACGTGGAAATAGTAAATGGAAATATGTTTTAACCTCAATTGTAGGTTATATTTTTATTACCTATTTAATGTATCTTAATATGGCAATGTATAACACTCTATTTCTTGTCTACACCATAATACTTGGCTCATCTTTTTTCTTACTACTTTCGCTGCTTATTCAAGATCATGATAAATCTTTAAATTTTAATTCCAAACACGCTCCAATGTTTAAGTGGTCTGGAAATTTCCTTATAATCAACGCTACTTTAATTGCTCTATTATGGTTGTCAGTAGTGGTGCCACCCCTACTAGACGGATCAATAATACCATTGGCCGTTGCACATTATACGACACTCATAGTACAAGGCATTGATCTTGCGCTCTTATTACCCCTGTCTTTCATCGCCGGATATCTTTGCCTTAAAAAGCACCAGGTAGGAGCATACTTTACTCTCATTTACACTATGACTCTAACCATACTTATGACAGCCTTATGTGCCAAAATATTATTTATGGCCAATACGGGTGTGAATGTCATTCCTGCAGTTTTTATTATCCCAACAATTACACTCATCGCCACTTATAATTCCTTTAAAATGATGCGGGGTATAAACTAATGATTATGGAACAAAACACAAAACGATTTGGATTTATATTTTCACTTCTTACTGTATTACTAACAATCATTACCTTTGGTATTGCGATAGTCACTCCGCCGTTGTCAGGCCCATTTTGCCAAGTGGATTGTTTTGCCTACCCATATACTGAGATCATTTCTCGATTTCCTAGAGATTATTTCTGGATGTATCCGGCGATGGCGCTATCTATTGTGACAATGATTTTATTTATCTGTCTACATTTGGAAGCTTCCAAAGAAAAGAAAGTTTTTAGTTTAACTGCCTTGATATTTGTGATTATTTCTTCGAGCGTTTTATTAATGAATTATTTTGTACAAATTTCAGTCGTACAGCCATCACTACTACTAGGAGAAACCGATGGAATAAGTCTCCTCACCCAGTTTAATCCCCATGGACTATTTATCATATTTGAGGAACTGGCATATATTCTATTAGCACTTGCATTTATATTTACCGGGAGTGTTTTTGGTTCCAATCGTCTTGAAAAAGCATTAAGAATAGTTTTTCAATTCAATGGAATTTTTGTTCTACTATCTTTTATAGGCATATCAGTCTACTACGGACTACAACGAGAGTATCGGTTTGAAGTATTATCTATTTCGATTACCTGGTTAACGTTGATAATAAACGGGAGTTTGTTATCCAAATATTTCAAAAAGTCCTAAAAAAAATAAACTTGTTGTATTCATCTACCTTGAGAATGGAGAACTTCATTTGGAGCGGGTGAAGGGAATCGAACCCTCGTCACCAGTTTGGAAAACTGGAGCTCTGACCGTTGAGCTACACCCGCTGTTAAAGAATACTCCAACTTTATCACATCTCTCGGGTTAATCAACCAGAATTTTGTCTCTTTATAACTTTTCTGTAACAGAATCTATCGCTTGTCTAATTGCAAAAAATTGAGTTGTAGGCTTGTTATCTCGATCAAAAAAACCAAACTCAGCAAAAGGACCAGGATCACCCTTGAGAATAAAAAATGTAACACCCTTTACCTCTGGCTTCGACCAAACATGTTGTAAAGCATAAGTATAGTAAGAGCCAAGCCATCTTTCAGTAAATCTAGTATTTCTCCAACCAGTTTCTGTAATGAAAACCTGAAAATCCCTATTAGTCTTGTGTTTAACAAAAGACAATTCATGCTCAAAACCTCTAATTGAATTTTGGGCAGTTCTAGTGGGGGAAGAACTAAAATCAGGATTAGGGTAAGAATGAGAATTCCAATAGTCTACCTTAGCCAAAACCTTATCATTAGCCCTATTCATCTGCTCTAAAAAATTAAATGCTTCCATCGTATTACGACCATTGGGCGCAGCCAAATCCATTGCTGCTGGTAAAACCATATAGTTTTTACCTTCAGAATGAGCCCAATCTGTAGTGAAACTTAAGATCTCAGCATAACCAGCTGGATCAAGAGAATTACCCCATTCTTGAGCATGGTTTACTTCATTAAAAACAATGATATAGCGCTCGACCGTTGGCCACTCAAACTGATTTAAAAATTGAAAATATGAAGTAATTTCTTTACGATCTGGTATTTGCCAAGCACCATCCTCAAATCTAGTGACTAAACGAACAATAGGAATAAAATGTAGTTCCCTTGCTTGCTGAAAAAATTGACGCCATTCCTCGGTTTTATTCAAATCTGCCAAACTCAAAGGAACAGTCAAATATTGCCACTGCAATTCATCTCCAGATTTTTCAGTAAACAAATCTCTAGCCTGAACAATTTCACTGGGATTCAAAATATGCACACCAAGAACATCTGTTTTAGCGTAAGCAGAAACAGGAGAAATCAATAGGAAAAATAGTAGTAAAAGAGTAATAATTTTCTTCATTCTTTTCTCGAGTTATCACGGTTATAGGATAGCATGTTTTGGCGGTTTTTTCTAGAGCTGGTATACTGTGGAGATATGAGAAGTATTAAGCAGCCATCTTTCAAAACCATCTTCGTGGCTTATGCCTGGATTTTGGCTACAACAGGAGCTGTTTTAATCAGTTTAGCTGGTGTTCACTTTTACTATTTAACTCAAAAAAACAAACTAGCTAATACCCAAATAAGTGATTCTAGTCAAACAACCCTATCAGATCTCAACAAACCTGAAGTTAAAGGCGTACAAACAATAATCGAAACAGAAGATAGCCGAGCAGAACTAATTGCTAAATTTCTGGAGAGACACAACTCTCCTATGATGCCATACGACTATTATGGTCAAAAACTAGTGGAAATAGCCGATAAATACAATCTTGATTTTAGGCTATTACCAGCTATTGCCATGAGAGAAAGTCAATTATGTAAAGACACTCATTCAAGAGCTCCTCACAACTGTTTGGGATTTGGTATTTATGGAGATCTAGCCTTAGATTTTGATAGCTATGAAGCTGGTTTTGAACGAGCAGCTAAAGAACTCAGAGCTTACTATATCAACCAAGGAAGAACCACAACCGAAGAAGTGGGTCAAAAATACTCTGCAAGTGATACCTGGGCAGAAGGTGTTGATCAGTTTATGGCTGAATTAAGATTTGATGACAGAAAACTAGGCATTACAATGAAAAAAGAGACTAATGTTTTGGAATTTGCTAGGGGAGAAGAGTCCCAATAACCTCAAGTAAAGTGATATTGCATTTTTGATAAGTATAAGAGAGAATACTTCTTTTATTGACTTTTTGATCTCTTATGATATAGTTAATATTACCTCAGGAGGTTTTCTCTCACCGGGAAGTACGTTCTGAGACAAAAGAGCCCCATTTTTTTGGGGTTTTTTTGTGCCTAATTTAATCAAGAAAAAATTAATATTTTCTTAAACCATTTGGCTTACGCTCTCCGGGTTGAAGAGTAATGGTTGGCTTAATTCTAAGTCTATTTTTGCCATTTTTACCCGATTTATCAACCTCAATTCGATGATTACCAATAGGCATCAAATTTATTGCCATAGCCAATAACCTCAATATAGAACCGTCATTGGATGATGTTACTTCGTGACGTGCTTTTTCTACCATAAACTCACTTTCTTGTGCTCAAATACAAAGAAATTGCTTTTTTAAGAATCTCAACTGCCTTAACTAATAATTCTTCACTAATCACATAAGCCAAACGAATTTGAGATTTTCCCCTAGAACGATCCAGGTAGAAACCACCAGAATTAGTTAACATCGGAGTAATAAACAAAGTCTCTTTTGTCTTGGCTAAAGCAGGATATTCAGTCAATAACCATTTGGCAAAATCAGCACCGTTAATTCCAGTCAACTCAACAACCAGATAAAAAGCACCCTCTGGAGGCTGAGGGGGGACCACAACTCCAAGATCTGCTAATTCAGCCAATTTGGTATAAAGCAAATCTCTGCGTTGCTGAAAAACAGCTCGGTTATCTACAAAAAAAGAATCTGGAATCTCATTAATAGAAGTGATAGCAGCCTGAGAAATTGTGCTGGGACAACCTCTGGTTGAAGCAATCTTTACCATTGTCTTGATTAACTCACTAGGAGCTGTAATGGAACCGATTCTAGCTCCACAAAGACCAAGTAATTTAGACATGCTGTCCAAAACAATAATTCGCTCTAAATCTTCTTTGGTAGCATAATCAAGAATTGACGGAGCACGATAAAAACCAGGCTTATCCTGTTCAAAAACCAATGAACGATAAACTTCATCTGCAATCAACCAAATCTTGCGCTGACGAGAAATTTCCAGCAACATTTGCAGTTCTTCTTCTTGATAAACAGCACCTGTTGGATTGTTTGGAGAACTCCAAATAATAGCTTTTAAATCTTCAGGAAGATTTTCCAGACTCTCCTTGCTTAGATGAAAGCCAGCCTGGATACTGGTTGGAAGCGCATACATTTTAAGCGAATTTTTATTCGCAATAGTCAAATAGTTGGGATAAGTAGGATCTGGAGTGGCAATTGTATCTTCTTGATCAGCAACAGCATAAAACACTAAATCTAGTGCCTCGCTAGCACCCTGAGTAACCATTAAGTTTTCTGGGGAAATACCAGTAAAACCACATTTTTTAGTATAAAAACGAGTAAGTTGGGCGATTAAGTCTAGATTACCTGCACTAGGACCATATTTTAAGGCTGGAGTATTCTGTAAAAATTGAACCGCACTCTCAATGCTTTGTTTGGGAGAAAAAGTATCTGGAGCTCCAATGTTCAAAGGAATAATGTTTATTCCAGCAGCCCTAGCTTGATTTGCTAAAGGCTCTAAACCCCTAATTGGATTATCTGGAAATTCACTGGCTCTTTGAGAAATATTGTTTAACATCTTCTTTTTAGCTCCTAGCTATTATTCTCATTTATACAACTAAATCAAACTAATTTATATAACTTTGCTAACATTCTTTAATTTTATAACTTTGCCATAATTGCTTCATAAAGTAAATTTTCATGAGCAGTTTTCTCTGCCAATCTCTCTGGTTCAAGAACTTCTTCATTACGATGCAAAATAATACCAGCAGCTTCAATTGGACCAGCATGAGACAAAACAATAGGCGAATGAATTAACTCTAATGTATTGTTTTGCAATGAAACATAAAGACGAAAAGATGGTTGGGGAAACTTAATATTATCTGCACCTAAAGTCTTTGCCAAATCACCACTCTCACAAAACTTTGTATAAGCCTGATAATGATCAGCTGCAATCAACTGTACTCTTTGCAACCAATCAAACTGACTATAATCTCCATTTTTTGGTCCAGCGATAATTAGGCTGTGACCAAATGGGGGAGCTTCTCGCACTGCAAAAGAACAGTGACGTAAAAAATCTGGATTCATTCTTTTTTTAATACCTTCAACAATTCTAGTTTCTGCTCCACGCAATAAGCCCCATTCCTGCCATAAATGCTCTGGTATTCCAAAAGGCAATGGTTGGCCATTGGCATTTGTTTCACCAGCAGCAACAATATTGTCTAAATAAAAACCTAAAATTCGAGCGTGAATCAAATGAATTGACCTTGCTCCACGATGATTTTCATTACTTAAAAAATGATTAGAGTTCTGGGTGGCAAAAACACGATGAGGACGCTGTGGCTCTTGTTGAGCCATTACTTTAGTTGCTTCACTAAGACCAGTTGTTAAAATCTGCCAATAAATCAGCTGGTCAACTGCTGAATAATCATAAATTTCTTCTGTCTTTAAAGTGCTTTCAACCTTTTTTGGAAAAACCATTGGCATTAAATCCCAATCAGCATAGGGTGCCACTGGCCTAATAAAACCAAAGCGTGTGCCGGTTGGAGAAATATAAGAACCACAGGCTTCATTTTCATAAATATTCTCCAACCACTCCTCAGAATTAATCAACCTAGTACGTTCCACAACATCTTTTAATTCAGAATGAGTATTAATTCCATGTGAAGAAACTGGAATACTAATTCTTCCAGGAGTTAGTTCAAAAGTAGAAAATCTTTCGTGCACGCCAAGTAGTATATTGCCAAAAGAAAAAAATTCAAGTTATGTGCGAAGAACCATTTTTGGTTCATGTAGTATAATTATCCCATAATTATTGATTATAACTACATATTATGCAAGAAGAATTATCACCATTGTCACCTTTAGAACTCTGCATTAACTTGGTAAATGCCAAAATCGGACACTATCGCAGAGCAAAATTTCTTTCTTCTAGAAATCTACCTCAATTGTTTAATGAAATTGTTATTGAAGCACGTAAACACTCAGCTGTTTGGGACCAATATGTGTCCTATACCAAAAGTCACTCTGGCAGAGATAAAGAACTTATTGAGCTTGTGAATTCAGTTAGTAATCGTTTATAAGATTCAATTTAAGTGTGCCCAGGAGAGGACTTGAACCTCCAAGGATTGCTCCATACGGTTCTAAGCCGTACGCGTATACCAATTCCGCCACCTGGGCATAAGGTCACATTATACCTTTTTTTGCTAAAATTGGGTTGCTTTTCAAGACGAGAGTAGAGTAATATTAAAAATATGAATTCGGTGCCTACCATCAATAAAAACCCTCAAGAAACTCCATTACAAACCATTCAAACTAATAATCTTCCTTTGCAGGGAAACCAAATTCAGACAACAAACACAATCCCTACTTCTCCAGAACCAGCGCCAGAACTAAATATTATAGAAAAGCTAGAAACCCCACTAGCCGACCGCTTAATAACCAAATATGGACATTGGGTACATAAATTAGTAGTTTGGGGATTAACTTTTCAAGGCTTACAAGCAATCTATAAATCAGGAGTATTTGTTTTGGTGGAAATTCCTACTCAGAGCCTAGCTCTCAAAAACGGTTTAATTGGTCAAGAAGACGTTAATGCCCTTACTAGTAGAATAATCATCATGGCGTTCTCAGCCTTAATCAGTATGGTTTTTGCTGTCAAACTCTCTGGTATAAAATCAGAATTTGCTAAAAGACTAAATACAGTTATTGGTATGATCATCTTTTTTACTAACTCAGAAATAATCCAATTCTTAAACAGCCAAAACTCCAGCAAAATCCTCGGTGACTTACTCTTGCGTTTTCTCCAACCCAAGTAATACTAGAAGTCCTATTTAATTAGTTTAAACATATGGAATACACGATTAAAGTTAATCCTAAGTCGAGACGCATTACTCTGCGGATTGGCAAAGATGGTATTCCACTAGTCACAGTGCCACCACTCGTTCCAAAGTTTTTTATTAAACGCTTCGTTGAACAACAACAGGCCTGGATAAATAAAGCTAGGCAACAAAAATTATCACAACAAAACCAATTTTTTGCAGAAAACTCTATTAGCCTTTTTGGTAAAAAATATCTTTTGGATAAAATTAATACATTAAAAGCCTCTCAAGTAAACTTACAAAATGATAGACTAATCATTGCCTTTCATCAGAATAATATCGACGCCAAAATCCCAATATTTAACCCAATAGACCCTCCGGCTTTTTTTGTTAGATTCCTTAAAAACACTGCTCAACACTATCTTTTAAAACGCACAGCTGAATTGGCAAAAGTTATGAATACCAAATACAACGATATCCATTTCAGAGCCCAAAAAACTCGCTGGGGAAGTTGCAGCTCACAAAAAAACCTCAACTTCAATTGGAGGCTAGTTCATTTTGAACCAAAAATAATTGATTATGTAATTATCCATGAGCTAGCTCACCTTACTCATATGAATCATTCCAATAAATTTTGGGAATTAGTGGAAAAATATGACCCAGAGTATCGGCTTAATAGAGGTTGGCTAAAAAGACAAGGTGGACAACTGGAATAATAAAAATTATGAAGTACTTCACAGCGTCTATAGAAATGATATGATCTTTGTATGATAAAAATTCTCCATGGAGAAAACACTATCAAATCTCGAGAAAAACTAGTTTCTTTGCTAACTGACTTACAAGCAAAAGGAATAAAAATAGTTCGTTTGGAGGCAAACAAACTCAATCTTCCAGAACTAGAAGCTGCCTTAATTCAAACTGATTTATTTGGTGCCACAGAAACAGTAGTAATTGAGGAATTGCACTCATTATTAAAATCAAAAAGAAAAGACCAATTAATAAACTTAGTTGCTGCTGCCAACAAAGATGTGATTTTGTGGGAAAAAAGAGATTTAACCAAACCAATGTTGGCAAAGTTTCCCAATGCAAATATAGAAATGTTTAAATTATCTAGCGCCTTATTTAGCTGGCTAGATCTATTTCATTCAGAAACCCAAATTCAAAAAAACCTAGAATCACTCCACAAAGCAATTGAGGCAAATACTGACCACATGTGCTTTGTCATGCTCATGAGACAAGTTCGCTTATTAATTCAAATTAAGGAAGGAATAATTCCCCCAGGAGCTCCCTTTATGATCCAGAAAATAAAAAAACAAGCTAACTATTTTTCTTTGCCAACCCTATTACAAATCCATGAGGATTTATTCAAAATAGACATGGATTTAAAGTCTTCAAAAGGCTTTTCTTCATTGCAACAGAGACTTGATCTCTTAGTAGTAAATTTATACAGTGATAAACATCAATAGAGAAAGGAATTTATGTATTCAATAGTGAAAAAAATCGATCCCACCATTTTTCGTGGCTACGACATTCGCGGCGTAGTTGGTAAACAACTTAATGCCGATGTCTACTACACCATGGGTCGTGCTTATGCCACTTTTTTAGCCGAACGCAGAATTAAAGAATCTGCTGTTGGACATGATAACCGTTTAACCAGTGTGGAGTTTAGTAAAGCTTTCATCCAAGGCCTTAACGATGGAGGAATAGACACTATCTATATTGGCTTAAGCTTAAGTCAAATAGTCTATTTTTCTAGTTATGAATTTAAAACTAAGGGTGGCGCCATGATTACTGCCTCTCACAACCCCAAAGACTTTAATGGCTTAAAATTGGGAGTGGGCTATTCAGACACTATGATTGCAGAAGAAATTCTGTACATGAAAGAATTGGTTGAAAAAGGCAAATACTCTGAAGGCAAAGGTAAAAATAGAGAATTTGATTTGTTTCCAATTTATCGCGATGAAATCAACAAATACTTTAACCTCCAAAAAAAGTGGAAGGTTGTAGTTGAGGGTTGCAACACTGGTTCTGGCAAATTTTATCCAGAGCTTCTTCGTCAAGCAGGTTGTGAAATTATTGAACAAAACTGCGAGTTAGATGGCAACTTCCCATTAGGCGTTCCAGATCCCACTGAAGTAGAAGTGCTAGAAAGACTTTCTGCTGGCGTTAAAAAAGCTGGAGCAGATATCGGCTTTGCCTACGATACAGATGGTGATCGTATGGCAGTGGTAGATGAAAATGGCAAAGTGCTTTGGATGGACACTATTGTCGCTTTATTTGCTAAAGATGTTTTAGACTTCATTCCCGGTGCTCCAATTGTCTATAACACTCTTTGTTCTAGACAAGTAACTGAAGCCATTGAGGCGGCTGGTGGCAAACCAGTAATGTGGATGACCGGTCACTCATTTATTAAAGCTAAGGTTAAAGAAGCTCGCTCTCCATTTGGGGGTGAATTATCTGGCCACATCTTCTTCATGGATAATTTCTATGGTCACGATGATGGTGCTTATGCCAGTTTGCGTCTACTTCAATATTTGGAGAGAAAAAACATGAAGCTTAGTGAAGCAGTCGGAGAATTAACTATTTATGTTAGTAGTCCAGAAATTAAGTTTGGCCTAGCAGACGAGATTAAATTCCAATTTATTGACACTAAAATTCGTCAAGAATTCAAATCTTTATGGCCAAAAGCTGATTATATTGATATTGATGGTATTCGTATGGACACCGACAAAGAAATGGCTATCGTCAGAGCTTCACAAAATGGTCCATATATTACTGTTAAATTCGAAGGTAAAACTCAAGCAGACTATGATGCTATGAAAAAAACTCTAAGAGAAGTACTTAAAAAATATCCAGAAATCGATTGGAAATCAGGCGTCAATACTCACGCTTTAGATTAATAAGAAAGATATGTCACTGCACACTAAATTTCATCAGCTCTACCAATTCTGTCCTCAATGTGGCAATGAATTGGAACATGGTGATATTGATAAAAATAGTGTGCAGTGCAATAAATGTGGTAATTCCTGGTATGACAATCCAGCTGCCTCTACTTCTATTGCTTTAATTAAAGATGGAAAGATATTGTTAGCAAAAAGAGGAATTGAACCAAAATTCGGAGAATGGGATATTCTTGGTGGTTTTATTGAAGCAGGGGAGTCTTGCGAGGAAGCGGTAATTAGAGAAATGAAAGAGGAAACTGGTTTAGATGTTGAGATTAAAGAATTTTTAGGTTCTGTCTGGGATATCTATAATGAACGACCTTCTATTCCTTTTTTGTATTTAGTTGAGGCAAAAGATCCTGAACAAAAACCAATTGCTCAAGATGATGTAGCAGATTTGCAATGGTTCTCATTAAAAGAAATTCCTCAAAAATTAGCATTTCGTAATGTAGAAATAATTATTGAAAAAGTAAAAAAATATTTAAAAGACTAAGAAAGATCTTAAAAAGTTATGACAAATAATAATTCAACAGCTATTTTAAATTCTAGAGATTCAATTGCCAAATTAGACCTCTCAAACATGATGGGTTCTATTGATGCTTTGGCCGACCAAGTCAAACATGCTTGGGATGATACTCAAAAAATTATATTTGCTAAAAAAGAAAAAATTGAGCAAGTAGTGGTCGTTGGTATGGGTGGCTCAGGATTAGGAGCAGATGTTTTTAAACATCTTTTTGCCGATCAGTTAATGGTTCCTTTTGAGATCTATAACGACTATTTTTTACCAGCCTATGTTAATGAAAAAACTTTAGTCATCCTATCTAGCTATTCTGGAACAACTGAAGAAGTACTTAACTGTATTGAACAAGTTAAAGAAAGAAAAACTCAGGTAGCAATAATTGCAGCTGGAGGAGATTTGGTTGAGCTAGCTAAAAAAGAAAATTATCCAGCCTATGTAATCAATCCCGTTCACAATCCTTCCAACCAACCGAGAATGGCTTTGGGTTATGCTTTAGTTGGTCTATTTGGCCTAATGAATGCCGCTGGAGTAACAAATATTCTTCAAGAAGAAATCGATGAGGTAATTACAACTATTATTAGTACTTCTGAAAAACTTAGAGTAGAAGTACCACAAGAAGAAAATCAAGCCAAGCTTTTAGCATTTTCTAGTGTTGAACGAAGACCTGTGTTTGTAGCTAGCCAATTCTTAAAAGGAGCTGCTCATGTTGCTGCCAATCAGTGGAATGAAAATGCCAAGATTTTTGCTGATTTCAAGGCAATACCAGAGATGAATCATCATTTACTTGAAGGTCTGAAGTTTCCAAAAAGCAATGCTTTAAATCATTTCTTTTTATTCTTCAACTCTAATCTATATGATGAAAGAAATCAGAAGAGAATGAAAATCACCCAAACCATTGTTGAGCATAATGAAATTGAAAGCATGGCAATTCATTTGACTGCTGAAACAAAACTAACTCAAGTTTTTGAACTAATTACCCTAATGAGTTACTCTGGTTTCTATCTCAGTATTTTAGAAGGAATAGACCCAAGTCCCATTCCTTATGTTGATATGTTCAAAGAAGAACTCAAAAAATAAAGAATAGCTGCTGGTCTAGTCTAGTAAAATTCGGTATAGTGGAATTATGTCTGCCATTCGTGCCATTGTTGCTAAAGAAATATTAGATTCCCAAGGTATTCCAACCATACAGGTTTCTTTGTGGACTGACGATGGTTTCTATGTTGAAAGCAGCATTCCCAATAGCTCTCAGCATCTAGCCAATGAGGCTCCAGTTTTAGTTGACAATGATCCGGATCATCGTAGTGGTAGGGGAGTTCAAAAAGCTATTTCTTTAATAAATAAAAATTTAGCTCCACTACTAATTGGACAAGATCCTACCCAACAAGAAGCTTTAGATAAAATTCTTTTAGGACAAAATCCTTTAGAACAAAAAAAACAATTCGGAGCAAATTCATTAGCTGTAATTTCTCAAGCTATTTGCAAGGCTGGTGCTGCTATTAATGGCACAGCTGTTTATCAATATTTGTTTGAGCAATACCATTTAACCAATGAACTAGAAATACCAAATTGTATTTTTGGCTTAGTAAATGGTGGTAAATATGGGTCTGGAAATTTAGATTTACAGGAATTTTTAATTCTACCCGCTAGCCATGTTGATTATAGGGTGGCACTGGAGATTGAGAGTGCTATTAGAGAAAGTTTGCTAAATATTTTAAAAGGAAGAAAAGCTGGTTATTCAACTGGAATTTTAGGAGGATTTACTCCTGCTTTACAAAAAAATACTGATGTTTTTGATTTTATTATTGAAGCAGCACATAAGACTGAATACATTTTATCGAGAGATTTTTTCTTTGGCCTTGATTCTGGTGCAGAAAATTTAGTCGATAGAGGAAAATATATCCTTCGAGATAAGACAGCTGTTTATAGTAGTAAAGACATTCTAGATTATTACAAAAATCTCAAAGAACAATACAACATTACATATTTTGAAGATCCTTTTACTACTCAAGATCTTGAAACATGGAAAAACTTTACTTCTGATCTTGGCAACACAACTAGAATAGCCACAGATGCTTTCACTGTTACTGACCAAGCAAAAATTCAAGAAGCTGTTAATCAAAAATATGCTAACACAGTTATTATTAAGCCTAGTCAAACCGGCACTATCACAGAGGCAATTCAAGCAGTTAAAACTGCTAAAAATGCTGGTTGGAATATTGTAGTTTCACAAAGGGGTGGAGAAACTAATGATAATTTTTTAGCTGATTTTGCTGTTGGTGTTGGGGCAGATTTTGTAAAATTTGGACCAACAAATCGTGGAGAAGCCGTAGAAAAATACAACCGTCTAGCCGATATTTATATTGCAATTGAACAACAAAATATTGAAGGTGAAGTTATCAATCAAACTATTGCCCAAGACCAAATAAACACGAATCCAACTCCTGTCCAAGTAACAAATAATCAAGGAGAAAGTTCAGATATGAATTCTCAACCAACAAATCCAGTGACTGATGTCACTGCACCAACACAAACAGTAGCTACACCAGTTGCTACCCAAGCTCCAAACCCATTTGCTCCTGCTGATGCGGTAGCAACTCAAGAAGTAGCAGCTCCAGTTGCTCCTACTCCAGTGGTAGAACCTACTATGCCTCCAGTTGTTCCAACTCCAGCAGCAGCAACACCTCCAACTATTCCAACTCCAGTAGCAATAACAGAAACTCAAGTTACTCCAGTAGAAACAGTTAATGAGCCTCTCTCCATGGGAGCAGCAGCAGTGACTACTGCACCAACTATGGTTGCCCCAAATCCTTTCGTCGCTGATAGTCAGCCTCCAATGAACATTCCACCCTCCCCAGTAATTCCTACTACACCCATTGAAAATGCCGAACCAACAGCAACTCAAGAAAATGTTCCTACAGTAGAGACAACCGACCCAACAGAAAAGGTTGTAGAGGTTGCTACTAATGCCCAGGAAGCCATTGATACTACCTTGGCTGAAATTGGCAAAGTAGCAACACCAACTGCTCCAACTGTAGACTCAACTGATGAACTGCCAAAGACAGAACCTGAAGTTTAAAGTAGAAAAAATAATTAAATCATCGCTTTAGCTTTTGCTTTAGCGATGATTTTTTTTGCATCAAAGCCAAGAATAGCTGGCAAATTATTAAAATATTTAATTGCTTCACCCTGAGAATTGAAAGGACCTACCTCTGAACTAGTTTTTAATCTAAAAGCGCAAGTTACAAAATGACCCCTAGGATCTCTTTTTGGATCATCAAAAACTCCTAACATTTCAATTATCTCAAAATCAATACTACCAACCTCAGTAGCAACAACTCTCTTCACAGTATTTTCCAATAACTCATTTTTTCTCACTACACCGCCTGGCAAATGCCAAAGACCTTCAGATGGTTGAGTGTTGCGCTTAACTAAAAGAACTTCATTTTTTTGATTAAAAATAACAGCATCAACGCAAAGCACAGGAGCTTTAGACAACCACTCTTGCCAAAATGAAGAATCCCAATTTTGTAATTTAGCAATCATTTTATTGATTATTTATTTTTATTTTTCTTTGCTTTTAGTGTCTCAAAAATAATTGGAACAACAGAAATAGCAATAATGCCTAAGATTACTAAAGTAAAATTATGTTTGACACTGGGGATATTACCAAAGAAAAAGCCAGCAAAAGAAAATAGCAAAATCCAAACTGTACCTCCAAGAACGTTATACATTAAAAATTGAGCGTAGTTCATTTTTCCAATACCAGCAATAAAAGGTGCAAAAGTACGGACGATTGGTACGAATCTAGATAACATAATGGCTTTACCACCATATTTATTGTAAAACTTTTGTGCCTCATCAATATGTTCTTTTTTAATCAAAGGAAATTTTTTGCTTTCAATGATTTTTTGCCCAAAAAAATGGCCAATCCAATAATTGACTGCATCCCCCAAGATAGCAGCTGCCAATAAAATTCCCACAATCATCCAAATATTCATAGTTCCCAGGGCTGCTAAGGCACCTGCCGCAAATAAAAGTGAGTCTCCTGGTAAAAATGGAGTTACCACAAATCCTGTTTCAGCAAAAACAATTAAAAACAAAATTCCATACGTTAAAGCACCATAAGTAGAGGTCAAGTCAGTTAAGTGCGTATCAATGTGTAAAATAAAACTAATTATTCCAGAGATAAATTCCATATCTGTTCCTTTTATTTATTAATTCATCTGATTAAAGATAGAGAAGAGTATAAAGAGAAAAACTTGATTTGAAAAGCCTAACCTATCACAAACCCGAATCATGTATTTGTTAATTTATCGAAAAAGATATGTTTAGATACTTAAAGTTGCTGTTGATGTTCGGTCTTTACTTGCATATACTCTGGGTATTGTTTGGGATAGTTTTGGTATATATAAACATTAAAAAGGAGAATTTATGGCTGTTACTCTTTATAAAAGACAAAGACAAATTGTGGACTATATTGCTCAATATATCCAGAAAAATGGCTTTTCTCCAACCTTAAAAGAAATCGCTGGCTCTATTCAAGTTTCATCTTTAGCTACAGTTCATGAACATCTTCAAGCTTTGGAAAGAAAAAATGTTATTAAAAAACATGAAGGCACTGTTAGGGGTATTGAACTAGTTGATCGCACTTTTCTTCATGTTACAGAAAGTATTGATTTGCCAATTTTAGGCTTCATCGCAGCTGGTTCTCCGATTGAACCATATACCGATACTGATGCAACCTTTAAAGTCTCCCCAGAAATGATTTCTGGTAAAAAACGTGCCTATATTCTTCAGGTTAAAGGTCAATCAATGATTGAAGACCATATTGATGATGGCGATTATGTAGTCATTGAAGAAACTGCTGAAGTAAATAATGGTGACATTGTAGTTGCTCTTCTAGACAATGGCCTTGCCACCCTCAAACGTTTCTATAAAGAAGTAACTCGCGTTAGACTTGAACCAGCAAATGCCACCATGAGTCCAATTTATGCCACTAATGTGCAGATCCAGGGTAGAGTGGTCGGTTTAATTCGCAAATTTCGTTATTAAACGTAGTGTTCTTCAACACCAAGTTCTTCATTAATGAAACAACGCAAAACATAAAGATAGTCAGAAAGACGATTGATTGTTTTAAGCAATAGTTCATCTACTTTGTTATCTATTTGATAAATAACACACTCTCGTTCTAATCTTCGGCAAACTGATCTGGCAACATCTAAGTGAGCCGCTAATATATGTCCTCCTGGCAAAACAAAGCGATTGTGCCAATCAGCTGCCATTTTCTCCTGAAGTAAGATAGAGTTTTGCTCTAAATTTTCAAGAAATTCCAAAGATAGTTTTATGTTTGCTTTGGCAACATAACCACCCAAAACAAAAAGTTGTTTTTGAATTTGTTTAATGAGATATTGCTGATCAGATAAGGTCTTTTTTTCTTTGGTTTTTTTTAACTCAGAATTTAATTTCAAAAATAAACTATTAACTACACCCAAATGAGAATTTAATTCGTCTAAAGTGCCGATAACAGCAAAAGTAGCATCTGCTTTAGACAATCTTTTGCCATTGGCAAGCGAGGTTTCACCTGCATCACCAGTTTTGGTTGTGACATTTAACATTTCACTAGTGATTGTACACTGAACTTGCAAATCAATTAATTAAAATATTATTTTGCCAAATACTAGCAGTGGCACCAATTTATCCAGATGAGATACCACAGGTTGTGGTTACTTATTCAAATTAGTCCTTTTCGTTATTGACGTTTGTCGGTACAATTCAATCCCGTGAGATTAGACGGGTTACTTAATTTTTCTAGCAAAAAACCAAAGAAATACATCTTCGTTTCTGGAGGTGTTCTTTCTGGTCTAGGAAAGGGCGCTACAGCCGCATCTATTGGAGTTTTATTCAAGCAACATGGTTTTTCCGTCACTAATTTGAAGTGTGAAAATTATTTAAACATTGACTCAGGCAATATTAATCCCATTGAACATGGGGATGTTTTCTTATGTGAAGATGGACTCGAGGCAGATCTTGACCTTGGTACCTATGAGCGCTTCATTGGTAAAGAAGTGGGATATAAAAACTTCACTACCATGGGCCAGATTTATTCAACTGTTATTGAAAAAGCCAAAAACCTTGAATATGAAGGTGCTACTGTTGATGCCATTCCCTATGTTCCAGAAGAGGTGATTAGACGCATTAGAGAAGCTGCAGAGGGCTATGACGTGGTTATGATTGAATTGGGTGGCACTGCTGGGGAATACCAGAATATCATCTACTACGAAGCCTATCGCATCATGAAACAAAGTCTACCAGACGATGTGGTATTGGTTCATGTTACATACTTCCCAACTCCTCATCATATTAATGAGCTTAAATCAAAACCAACTCAGCTTTCTGTTAAAAATTTGCATGCCATGGGTATTCAACCAGATTTAATTGTTGGTAGAGCAGAGGCGGTTATTGATGATAAGCGCAAAGAAAAAGTAGCTTACTTTTGTAATATGCAAAAGGAAGATGTTATTTCTAATCCAGATGCAAAGAGTATCTATGAAATTCCTTTAACTTTTCACAAGCAAACTGTCGATAAACAGTTGATGGCTAAATTAAAATTGCCATATAAACCAGTTAAGTTGAAGGAGTGGGAGAATTTGGTCACTAAGATTTTATCAAAGAAGAAAAGAAAAATTTCCATTGCAATTATTGCTAAATATATTGCCACTGGTGATTATGAGTTAAAAGATTCATATACTTCTTTATTAGAGTCACTCGATCATTCTAGTTGGTACAACGATACTGACTTAGAAATTATTTTCATTAAAGCAGAGCTTTTGGAAAAGAATGATGAAAAAGCACTAGAAAATCTTCATCGGGCTGATGGAGTTATTGTGCCAATCGGTTGGGGATCCAGAGGTGTTGAGGGTAAGATAGCAGCTATTAAATATGCTAGAGAAAATAAGGTTCCATATTTGGGTCTTTGTTATGGTATGCAGTTGGCTTCAGTAGAATTTGCTCGTAATGTTGTTGGTTTGGAAGATGCTAATACAAAAGAGGTTAATCCAAATACAACCAATCCAATTATTCATGATATTCCTTTTGAGGCTAAATACCAGCAAATTAAAGGAGTAGGGGCTAGCATGAGACTTGGTGGCTATGATTGTGTGTTAAAACCAAAGACTCTTGCCCACCAGATCTATTCCAAACATAATGCTTTCAAAGATAAGGGTAAGAATTTGATTTCTGAACGTCATCGTCATCGTTTTGAATTTAATAATGCTTATCGCAAGGTTTTGGAAGATAAGGGTTTTGTAATTTCAGGTACCAGTCCAGATGATTTTTTTGTCGAGATGATTGAGTTGCCAATTAGTGAGCATCCATTCTTTATCGCTACTCAGGCTCATCCAGAATACAAGTCTCAGCCTTTGAAACCACATCCAATTTTTATTGAGTATGTTAAGGCTGTTCTCGATTATGATGCTAAGCATGACCAGGGAACTACTAGTAAAGCAGAAAAAATTTCAGAAACTGTATAATAACTAAAATACCGGACTTGCGATAACTAGCATTCCAGAGTAAAATATCCGTCTGTCGTGAGCGATATTCCGACAGCAAACAAGAACATCTCTCAGACTTTGAGAAAGGGAAAAATAATGGCTCAATATTTTGAATATAACAACAACAATGTCTCTATCGGTGATACCGTTCGTGTTCATCAGGAGATTGTAGAAGGTAGTAAGAAGCGTATCCAGATTTTTGAGGGTATTGTTATTGCTATTAAAAACGTCGCTTCTGGTAAATCTTTTACTGTAAGAAAGATTGGTGCCAATGGTATTGGAGTAGAGAAAATCTTCCCAGTTATGCTTGGTTCAATTAAAAATATCGAAGTGAAACGCAAAGGTGCTGTTCGCCGTAGTAAATTATATTATTTACGCGAAAAGATTGGTAAGGCTGCTTCTCGTATTAAAGAGAAGAGTGCTTTTACTAAAGCTGAATAATATTGAGTTATTTACGAGATAGTTATTAATTTGCTATCATTGCTAGCACTTTGAAATGTTGGGTGACTGATAGCCTTTTTAAAAGGCCCCATCGTCTATCGGTTAGGACACCAGGTTTTCATCCTGGTAAGTAGGGTTCGACTCCCTATGGGGTCACAACAGTTGAATCATCAGCACCAAAATCCTGAATTAGTTGGAACAATCCACCTAATTGAGGGTTCGAAAAAAAATAGCCTTCTCTGGTCTTAGTTAAGTAAACGCCACCAGGCAGAACAAAATTCTGAATTTTCTTCTTAATCTCAAATGGAGCGTCATACCAGACTTTTTCAATGGTTTGAATAAAGCTCTCCGCATAAGCCATCAAAAGCTGAACGTCAATCTCTTCTCCATGAGTTTCTCGCAGTGACATTTTTGCTAAACTAAGCTTTGATTCAACTTCCTCAATAGCATTCTTGAAAGTGTCATTTTTCAAAACTCCCTTCTTACCTTGGTCAATAACAAACTTAAGGTCTTTCTCGAGTTTTTGCACATCTCCAAGCTTTCGCAAATACTCACCTTTTAGGTCTAGCTCACGGGTTTTGTAGCGGTCCAGGAATCTCTCCTGGAACCGCTTTACAAACTCTTTAGTTGGTTTAATTTGTCGCAAATAGATGCCAAACTCATTCTCTAATTTTGACCGCTTGTACGTTTTACGAAATAAATTGCACTTATTATTTCTGCAAAAGTAATGAGGATGCTTAGTACCTCTTGCAGAGTTGGAAAACTGAGCCGTCAATAACTCCTTGCAACTTGCACAGCGCAAGGTTGGTTTCAAGGGAAATTCTGGGTTATCGTGCAGTCGTTGACTTCCAGCGGTGCCATTAGACTTTTTGTGCAAGATATACTGGCATTTCTCAAACAAACTTGGCTTAATAATAGCTTTATGCTTTCCTTGGATATGCCTGCCATCTTCATGAACCAAGATTCCCATATAGTAGCGGTTGTTAAGAATATTATTGACCGACTGGGGTGAAAATTTAATTGTTCTCCCTTTATAGTCTGTTAATTTCTTGGCTGCATACTCTTTTGACAAATCGAATTGAGAGACAGTGCCCGTTGAGAAACTGGTGAAAAGGTCAATAATTGCTTGCTCAAGCCCTGGGTCTGGTACGTGAGCTTTCACTTTCTCATCCTTTTGACGAATTGACATATAGCCAAGTGGCGGATGCCATGGCCACATGCCTTCCTCAACTCTGCGCCAAAGAGCTGCTTTAACCATTTCAGACTTAACACCATTATCAAACTCAGCTAAAGCAGCTAATATTCCTTCAGTTAACTTACCCATTGGAGTTTCATCTATTGGTTCAGTGGCAGAACGTAATAAAATACCTAATTTTAGAAGTTCTGACCTCAGATAATGGTGCATTGCTTGGTCTCGAGCAAATCTATTAAGCTTGAAGACCACGAGTACCTCAAATTTACCCTTATTTCTTTTGCAAAATTCTAGTAATTCTGCAACTCTACGGATATTTGAGGTTTTAGCTGTGACTGCTTCGTTTTTCTCAACTATTACTACTTTCCATTCATGTATTGCGCAGTAGTCACGACATGATTTGTTTTGAACTGCAATTGATGTTCCACCAATTTGCTTATCATCGCTAAACCTTAGATATAGACAGGCTCTATTTATATTGATTGTTTCTTTTTTATTTTTCATAAACTCATACTTTCATTTACTTATTATAATTTCAACCTTGGTCTTTTTACAGGCCTACTTTTCAAACATACTTACTCCCTTCTTTTTCAACACAGACACATCAAGCTGGCCCGAGCGATACTTCACAATGAAGTCGTCAATAATCAAGTCGATAAAAGAATCGACAAGGTTATCGAGTTCATCACTCGAAAATTTGTACTGTTGGGCAGGACTGTTTTGGGGGTTTGGTAAGCCAGTCGTCGCTTGTCGACCGCTAGAATGCCTTTTGGACATGATGAGTGCTTCCGCGCTTCATCAAGTCACACAGGTGGAGCTCAAAATTTGAAACTCAAAGGCGTGCCTAGATTATGCAGTTATTTATAAAAGATAAATGCTTGTGAGGTGTTTATAACACTGAGTGTGAAAAAAAGACATTCTTGACTTTTAAAAATCTCTTGTGAGGGCTTGTAGTTGCAGTTATAGTTGAAGAGGCTCATAGTAATTTTCATTTCAAGCAAGTTAACATCCGCGTATTTTTTCTCTATGTTCATTTTTCATACTTGAGGTAATAATCTTATTTTGAAGGTTGTTTTGAATTCGGTCAGATAGAAAGTGATGTATCCTAGAATTTGTCTTTCCTCTGAACTCTTGAAGCAAGTAAAGCTCTATCAATACTTCAAATTCTTCTCCCCATTCTTGCTCTAATTCCTTCATTTTTTCCCACACTTCTTCGCTTTCGTAATCTTCTGACCATGGATAGGGCTTCCTAAATTTCTCTTCCCAAGCTTCATAGAAATGAATGTTGTAGCCATGAACAAGGCTTAATCTTTCTCTAAGTGTTCGAGCCTTGTTGGCTAATCGCTTACTCATTGGGCGGTTTTTTACGCTACGGCTATCGCCTTTAGACCGCTCGCTCGAGCTTCGCTCAGAACCAAGAGAAAGAAAGTTGGTGTCATCTACCTCTACATGTACACTGGTTTGCTCCAAACCAGAATAATGATTAATAGGTGGTTTATTTACTCTGTGTTTAGTATCTGGTATAGGTTGGACATTGTTGTCACCAGCATCAGAACTGGCAGGTGAATCTTTTAGACGTTTTTGGTTGATACCATTGCAAAGTGTGCAATCTTGTCGGTTGCATTTGAGTGAATACCATTTTGTGCGGTCATACTGATGCCTGTTGTAATTACCAGAGATAAGATAACCTTTTACTTCAAGTTTTTGAAGGCATCGGGCAATCTTTCGTTCATGCATCCAGTCAAATATCTCGGCGAATCTTCTGGAGCTGTTGTAAGTCCAGTAGTGCCCACCATGAAAATTCGAATCTGAGCTTTCTTCTTCTTTACGAGTTACCCAGTATTCAATATTTTGTAGAATAATGGCCGAGTCAGTTCCCACCGATTTAGCTATCTTGGGGTCAAACAACATTTTTACTCTATCTTTGGGAAGGGAAAATGAAATGTTCATAGCTACAAAAATCCTTCGGCTCGCCAGCCGTTATTAATAGGATTGCTTGTAACTAGAACTAAAAGGGATTCTGCGTAGAATCCAGGGAAGTCTAGTGAGTCACATTTTAAATTCTTAGTGATTGTTCTGCAATAGCAAATTTAATTGGTGAATATACGACTTAATCGCTCGGCTTTCTGTCGATATTTCAAAAATCGCTTAAATCTCTTGGTTGGTCTACCTTTATAGAGAAATTTGACCCTCTGTGGCCCCTTAAAAACGGCTTCGGCTCTTTCATCAGCATCAAAGGCCATCATCAGTAAACGTGAGCTACCACTGAACCCTTGAGAACGGTAGCGAAGATTAGAACACACTCTGCAAAACAAGTCTGTGCCGTTCTCATTGAGATATAAATTTCCTGCTCTTTTACTACATAAATTACACTCAAACCAAGGTCTAGTGCCACCAAAATAGCATTTCGTGGTTGTGGTTTTTGCGAAATAAGGTGATTGGTTGCCAATGCTATTAGTGAGGCTCAGTTGAACGACTGAATTTCGTTGACTGACAAAATCTTTAACGCTAGAAATGGAAATTTGCGGTGTGGCTTCAACCACCCTTTTGCTGGAGCTCATGATAATATTTGCCGAAATCAATTGAGATAGAGGCTTGAAGAAAAGACTATCAGACTAGACACTCCGAAGTGAGTTTTGCATACTACTTTGCTTCTTTTGTTCTTAGCTTATTCCATTGATACACACTAGTTGGAAACCATATAATTCCCACCAGAATAGCAACTCTTGTTAGTATTGCGTAGAGTTCGCCACCAGCTGGGCGGTAATATGAGGGGTCATCTGTCCAAGCATCACAAATGTCTTTACCCATTTCACGACTTGTCTCAATACAAGTTTCATAACCGAATCTCGTGCCGTCCGAGGTCAATTGGGGCCAAGTATAGAGTGCCATAGTAGTAAACAAGACAGACACAATTACGCCATAGATAAGTATGATATTGATTGGTTTTAATATCTTTATTTCCATTTTATAAGCCTTCACATTTTCCAAGTTTATAATTAAGGTCATTGCGAGTAATCTCTAATGCTGCAGTCTGCACATTGCCGCCATAGGTTTGAGCAGCGGCTACTGCTGAGTTATATTCGGATTGTGCGGCGGACTTGCAAGCTTCTTTCGCTACGGTATTATCTGGTTGAATAGTCGTGGTATCTGGTGGAGTAAAAACGTACTGTATATTGTTTAGTGATTCTTCAAATTCTTTTTGTTCTTGTTGCCAACGGGCACAAGTAGTGGGGTCAGTGTAATAATAGGTATAACCACCAACGGTACAAGGTGGCTGTTTTTGTCCATTTTGGGTTTCAGTGTATTTTTGTTGACTTGGTAAATCAGCAGGTGCTAGTTGAGTTTTAGAGGTGTTGCCCCAGGCGGCGTTGAAGTTTTCACATTCTTTCTGAGTAGTTTGGAACTGCTTACCGTCAGGCCCTGTACAAGTAATATTGTCAAAAGCTTTTTTGGTGGTTGGTTGTACAGTGTTTGGTAATGGGGTTGCCCTTGGAAACTGATTTGAGGTTGGTTTTAATGTTGGGGTTGGTGAAACCACAAGTTGAACACGTTGAGTGATTTGTTGCTCGCGGTAATGTGCAAAGGCTACACCAGTACCAATTAAAAGCAATAATAAAACTGCTGGAAGAATTGATGTAATTAGTTGTCGTAGTTTTTTCATTGCGGCCTTTTCGGCCGGAAGACGCAAAAGTCCCCCGCCGGTTTAGGTGTCTCCACCCGCACAAGTTTCCCTGTACGACTCACAACGAATTCCCCAGCGAGGGGCTTTAACCGTTGTGAGTTTTTTGACCATGCCTGATTTCGAAAAACCAAGTTTAGGTCATCTCTTTGTTATGGGGATATTATACCTCAACTAGCGATTATTTATGTTGTGAATTTTTGCATACTTTGCAATATTGGTTTTGGTGTAGAGCTTTTTTGAGTTAAAATGAAGCTTATATGAAACTCTTTCTCATTAGCCCAAATATTAAAGCACTACTTTCTGAAAAGCAGATGTCTCAGCTTAATGATGTCAGTGAAGTAATCCTTCATTCTGACATTACACCGTTTGAACAAATACCTGGCTTACTTGAAGGAAATGAAGAGAGAATTCTTGCTATTGACCCTGATTTTTGTGATTGGAAAGTGCCGAACAAGATAATCGACAAAATACCACAACTGAAAGCTATAGTTTTGCAAACAACTTCTTTTAGCTGGATTGATGTAGACTTCGCAGAAAAAAAAGGCATTCCTGTGATGAATCTCCGCGGCTTTTCTAGCATTGCTGTCGCAGAGTGGGCAACAATGATGATGCTAGCTTTGGCACGTAAACTACCTATCATTATCAAAGATAGCTGGAAGCAGGATTATATTGCCCATCAAGGTATTGAGTTACGAGGCAAAACTGCAGGAGTCATAGGAATAGGTAATATAGGCACGGCTGTAGCAGAAAACTGTCATGGGCTTGGTATGAATGTTCAGTATTGGTCAAAAAGTTCAAAGGATGACCGTTTTAAGCGTGTAGAACTTGAAGAGTTATTGAAAACATCTGATGTAATCATCCCTTGTGTTGCCCAAAATGATGAAACGCAAGGAATGCTGACTGACGACATGCTTAAATCAATGAAGAAAACTGCAATGTTTGTAAGTGATGTTCATGCCGTTTATAACCACGATTTACTACTAGAAATGGTTAAGAATGGTAACTTATATGGTTATGCATTTGAAGATGGTAAGGCTAAGATGGAAAACTTCGAAGGAAATGTTTGGGCAGGCCCCGAACTTGCATGGTGCACTGAAGATTCAATGAGAAAAAATGCTGAGCAGTGGGTTGAAGCAATAGTTAACGCATGTAATGGAGAATATCTCACACAGGTAAATTAAATAACATGACACCTATCATCACCAAACTAAATTACACCTACAAAAAACCTGATACCGATGTCTGGGTACTCAACACAGATGACATTCCTGTTGGTAAGGAAAAAATCAAAGACCAACAGATAGTTCACTTAGCACCTTTGAGTATTGGTGGCAATCACAAACATCCAAGAACAGAATGGTTCATTGGTATTGGTGACTTACTGTTTGTGTGGCTAGATGAAAATGGCGCAAAGTATGAAGAACATATGCACCCAGATGGGCAAATTTTACTAATTGAAGTGCCTTCATATTTACCACATGCCGTTGTTAACCAATCAGAGGTTAATGTAGGCATACTGTTTGAGATGGCTGACGGCAAAATGGTTGACGTTGAGAAGATTGAAGTCTATGAGTGATAAAAAAGCATTTGACCTAGCTAGAAAATACATAACTGAAAGAGTACAAATGGTTATAGCAACTCAGGGAGAACATCCTTGGATTGCTACTGTTTATTACTCATTTGACGATGACTTGAATTTGTATTTCTTAAGCAACCCAGAAACGATTCACTGTAAGCACATTACCGCTAACCCACAAGTGGCGGTAGCTATTGCCGATTCACCACAAAATCCTGCAAGCAAGAAAATGGGGATTCAGATTTTTGGACTAGCAGAGCAGATTACCAGCAAAAACAAAATTGTTCATGCTCTCAAACTTTGGAGGAATACACTGAATGTTAAGAGTGATGCCTATACGTACGAAGGCATGATGAAGAAACTGATAAAAGGGAGGATGTACAAAATCACACCAAAGAAAATGAAATTTTTTAATGAAGAAGTATGGGAGGAAGGTGATGAGCCTTTAATTGATTTATGAAAAAAGCGCTCATCCTCCACGGCACAAACGGCAATTCCCAAGAAAATTGGTTTCCTTGGCTTGAGACTGAATTAAAGTCACGAGGTTACGAGGTTTGGACACCTAACTTGCCTGGAGCTGATAAACCCAATATTCAGAGATATAACGAATTCATTTTGAGCAACAAAAACTGGAAGTTTGATGAGGAGACCACAATCATTGGTCACTCATCAGGGGCTGTAGCTACTCTCGGTCTTTTGCAAGCATTGCCAGAGGGTGTTGTTGTCAAAGCCTGCTACTTAGTGGGTTCATTCAAAGATGATTTGGGATGGGATTCTCTTAAAGACCTTTTCATCACACCATTTGACTTTAAGAAAATTAATTCAAAGTCTCTGACATGGTACTTCATCCACTCAGATAATGACCCCTATTGCCCTCTCGAGCACGCTGAATACCTATATGAAAAAATTGGTGGCGATTTAATTGTTTTGCCAGGACAAAAGCATTTTAGCGTTGGCACATTTGGCGAAGCATATAGACAGTTTCCTTTTCTTTTGCATCATATCGCGGGTGATGCAATGACAGAGGAGTATGTGTTGGAACTTATAAAAGAATTCAAAGATAAAAATATTGAATTTTGGCTTGATGGTGGCTGGGGCGTTGATGCTCTATTGGAGAAGCAAACTAGAGCTCATGGTGACCTTGATTTAGTTCTTCAACAAAAGGACGTGACTTCCGTAGTTAATCTACTTAAAGTAAGAGGTTTTAATCGAGTAAAAAGAGGTGATGAAACCGACTGGAATTTTATCATGGGTGACAAAAATGCTCGATTCGTTGATTTTCATGTTATTAATTTAGATGAAAATGGCAATGGTATTTATGGCCCAGTAGAAAACGGCAATTCCTATCATAAAGATGCACTTAGCGGCAAAGGTTGTGTTGACAATATAGAGGTGAAGTGTATTTCTCCAGAGTGGATGGTCAAATTTCATACAGGATATAAGCTGAGAGCGAGCGACTTCCATGATGTTAAAGCACTTTGTGAGAGGTTTGGGATTGAGTTGCCGGAGGAATATAAATGAACATTAATATGATTGACTGGTTTCAAGTGTTTCTCTCATTAGGAAGTGGTGTAATTGGCTCTGCTGCAGGTGCCCTTGCAACTATCTGGGCTACAAGGAAAAGCATTGATGCCACGGTAGAACAGTCTCAAAAAACAGAGTTAGAAAGGGCAAAAAAAGAGAGAGCTAAAGACGAAAGAGAAAAAATGGAAAGAGTTGAACAAGCCAAGAATTGGATTCACGCTGAGATTATGCAGATGAGTGATATGGTTAAGGACCTACCAAGGAATAGGAGATTTCCGGATTCGGCATGGGAATCAACGAAAATGTATTTATATTGGTGGAAACCTGAAGAACAAAAATCCTTGATTAGTCTTTATAACGAAGTTGCTCTATACAACGAAGAAATAAACCTTTACACACATAATCAAGAAATACAAAGGAATCATGGTGGACAGCTCACAAGTATTTCACATAGGCTAAAACCTGCCCTTAGTAAAGCAATTAAAGAATTAAAAGTAGTTATTCCAGAGTAAACATCAACCCCAAATCATTGCTTGGGTTAGCTGAATGGTAAAAAATAGTAAAAGTATAGTCGCCACGACCACTATTAATTCAGCAATCTGGTGACAAAGCCTTTTTAAGAATTGTTCTCTATCCCTAGCGTTTGCATTCTTATTTTCCGCATTTCTCAACTTTTGGATGTTACTTTTACAAATCTCTATTTCAGATTCTCGAGTTCCCCCTTTTGTCACCAGAATTTCATTGCTTTGGCTATTTTGGAGTTTCTGATGTATAGCTTCCTGTTGTTCTCTCTTTCGTTTGCAGTAGTTGGCCATGCCGAAGTGACCAAGGTACAAAGCATCGAAACGTCTAGATAATAGAACCATAGCACATGTGATGAGATAACCACCGAGGCTTAAGTAGAGCCAATAGATATTTGGATATAGAAAGCCTGCTTTTGCAAGAGCGTTGATTCTGTCGCCAACGACTAGCCCTACCAGGGCAACACTAAAAGAAAAAGCACCAGCTGAATATAGAAGAATCTTGTCATAAAAAATATCAAACTGTCCCCGACTCTGGTTTGCAAGGTCTTGGTTCTGCTTGGCTGCTAAAGAAAGTGCCTCTTGAGAACTCCTAAGCTCATAGTCATCCAGCTGGGATTTTTCCCACTGGTCAATATAATTATCCATGAGGTAATTATATCATTTGAGAGTGCTGTTCATCTGGCAAGATTAAATCGTTTGATGTAAAATAATCATCATGTGGTCATACATTTTTACCGCCGTTGTCGGATTCTCTTTATACAGCATTTCCTCCTCTATAAGTAAAAGATTTGAAAAAATAGAGGATGAGCGAGGCCCTGGATTCTCAACAAGCTTCAATGTGAATGTTATGGAGGCAATAATGAGTCATCCAAAGTTTGGAGAACTCACTGGAATTAAGAGTGCAGGCAAACCCTATAAGGATTGGAGTAAAGCAGATAACGAACTATGGCACAAAAAATACAGAGAGAAACTTGGCAATAGAGCTTATGTTCACTTTCACTATTTGGTGGGTGAGAATGTCTACTTTGTTTCGACCAATAACAACGGTTCCAACCTTAGTGGTCTCGTGAAAAGAGACGGCACAACCAACTTGTTGTATTCTTCAATTGTGGCTGGTGATGAAGATGGGTTTGAGCCTAACTTAGAATTTTCTGTGTATGAACGCCTGATTAAGTTTGCTGATGGAAACAGAGCATGGGTTCTTAGTCCATGCCTTAAGTACAAGGAGGGTACTTTCGAAGATGAAGACTTCAAAATCTTATTTGATTATCCGCTACATCGACTTGATATGGACGATGATAAATTCAAGAATTTGGGTTTCAAAATTGATAGATTTGGCGGTGATGATATTTATACTGATGATTTTGGTGAAACACATGGCTTGCCAGGATTTATGAAACTAAAAAAAAATGGAGCCGAAATTTCGTTTTCATTTTAAGTGTTCAGGTGAACTTGACACAGAATTATTGGATATAAATTAATTTGCTCTTTTGCAGCACAAGAAAAGTGCTATAGTGAATGCTAAACCATTATCTCATGGTAACCTGCCCAAAACATCGTAATATTGAATAGTAGAGGCACTAGCTATGAGAACTCAGTTGATTTCATGCAAAATTTCAAATTTTAAGTCGATTCAGAATACTGGTTTTTTTAATTTTCCAGCAGACAATATTTCAGCAATTATCGGACAAAATGAGTCTGGCAAAACTTCGATACTCGAGGCGCTTGAAACATTTTCAACGGGAAAACTTAATCCAGATGCTTTACGAGAAGACGGCTTTCCAGAGATTACTTGTGTTTTTAGGATTCAAAAAGCTTGGTTTGATGAAAATTTTGAAGAGGGAGAACTGCCAAGAGGATTGAAGGCAAAAATTAAAGAAGCAGAAAACAGGATTTCATTAACTAGAAATTGGTCGACACTGACAAAGAACGAAGTAAAAATCAACTTTCTTGATTTAGAAACACTTTTTGCTCCAATAGCTCCTCCAGAATCAGAACCGCAACCAGCTGAAAAACAAACTGTGGGAGAAACTAAAACAGAGACTCCAACAGCTCCTCCAGAACCAACAGTGAAACAACTAACGGCTAAAGAGTTTACTGACCGAGTTGTTTCATCTCTACCTGAATTTCAAAAATTTGTAGATTTTGAAAGCTTACTTCCAGATAAAATTGACATTAAAGATGTCATCAAAAAAAATCCCAAAACTGAAGGACTACATGGTGTTTTGAATCTATTGGAAATTTTAGACATTAAAGTTGATGAGCTTGAACTACTTAGTGATAGATTGAGAAACAACCAATTAGGAAAAAAATACCGCTCGTTCACAGCTGACTTTAGGCAATTTTGGTCACAAAAAATTGGCAATCGTGACGAGCTAGAAATTCAGGTTGTTTTCCAAAGACATGGTAAAGATGAACCAGAGCTTGTTGGAGAATCATATTTGAGTTTTTGGATAGCTGAGAATGGGGTGCAGTTCTCCCCAAGACAAAGAAGCAAAGGATTGCTCTGGTTCTTGTCGTTTTATTTGCAATTAAAAGCTTGTTCAGTTAGAAGTGAAAAACAAAGTGAGGACAGCGATGGTGTTAAAAAAGATTTAATACTCCTAATTGATGAGCCTGCTGGTAGTCTTCACGCTAAAGCACAAGAAGATGTACTAAGAGTTTTTGAAACACTTAAAAAAAATATTCAAGTCATCTATACAACACATACTCACCACTTGCTTGACCTAACTAGACTTTACAGGATAATTGCGGCTCAAAGAGAAACCATTGAAGGAGACGACTATAGTTTGGCCAACACGCGTGTTTTCAGTGCACATCAATTAGGGGCATTATCATCTGATACATTGACTCCAATTTTTGATTGCATGGGTAGCAGTTTTGCTAATCAAAATGTTATTGATAAAACGAACAATATAATTGTTGAAGAAGTAAGTGTTTGCTATTATCTACAAGCACTTTTCAAGCTCAAAAATATTAAAAATGTTCATTTGCTTCCAGCCAATGGCACAACAACAATACCTCAACTTGCGCGCCTTTTATTTGGTTGGGGCATTACATATGGCGTATTAGTTGATGATGAAGACAGTGGGAGAAAAACTCTAGAAAAAGTTCGAAAAGAGGTATATCCGGGAGACGTACTAAAAGAAAGACTAGACAAAATCTTACGTGTAATTCCTGGTTGCAAAGGCATAGAAGATGTTTTCAGCAAAGACAATTTTGCCAAATTGATTGCTCAGATTGATATCAAGGATATTTCTAAAGAGAATTCTACGTATATGAAACACCCGACAAAGAAAGAATCAAAGGGGTTACTTGCAGTTCGTTTCTTTAACGCAGTGGAGGACGGTACTATTACATTGAATGAATTAGATAACACTTCAAAAAAGAATCTCGAGAAATTAGCAAAAGTAGTTGAGGAAATAATGACAGAAATTTCGCCACCTGTTCAAACAGAATCACCGACAGAACCAATTTCTGAGTAATGTTTATTGAAATATGAATATTTCAATATAGGTATTATTTAACCTATAAACCAAGCTATACCATTAGTATATGTCGCCCCTTTAAGGGTAATTCCCACGCAGGGGGTGTAGGCCACACCGTGGGTGGGCTAATATGCAAGTGCAGGGGTTGGTAAAAATGCCTCGCCCATGCTCGCGATGAAGGCTTTAAAGTCTTCCAACGCATGGACAACATCAGATAAAAAGTTTGAACCAGCCAAACGGTTGCTCACCAGTTTTCAAAAAAATTATTTTTTATTAAGATTGCTAATTTTTCATTAAATCATTAAAATCTTGTGAGTTGTGTATAAGTTTTTAACTCAAAAATTTAATCTGTATCTAATTTTAATTATTCTGCTTGGAATATTTTTAACCTCATTCAACTTAGGCTCTGTTCCAAACGGTTTTCATTGGGATGAATCAGCAAATGGATACAGTGCCTATAGCATATTAAAATCTGGAAAAGACGAATGGGGGATAAACTGGCCATTATTTATTAAATCATTTGGCGACTACAAATCTGCATTTTTATCATATGCCATTATTCCTTTTTTTATTATAGGTGGAGTAAATGAAACTATGGCCAGATTACCCAGTGTAATTCTTGCAATAATAGGAGTTTTAGGGCTAATTAAATTTATCCAACCAAAAGCAGATAAATTATCTTTAGTTACAGGATTAATACTTGTTACAAACCCATGGTTTCTTCATTACTCAAGAATTGCCTTTGAACCAATGCCATCACTTGGATTAATGCTAATGGGACTCTGGTTTTGGACTGTAAAAAATAAAAAACTAAATATACTTGGCGCTATTTTATTATTAATGTCCATGTATGTTTATCATTCAGCCAGACTATTTGTTCCAGTTCTAATATTTATTTATCAAATAATTTTTTATAAAAAAGAATTTTGGAAACAAATTTTAAAACAAAAAACTCCATGGATGATACTAGTAATTGGAAGTATTTTAATACTATACAACGCTATTTTTTCTTTTGGAGGAGAACGCGCTAAAACTGTCTTTTTTTGGAATAGCACAGAAATAACAAGTGCAACGGAAGAAGGGATTTATAGAAATAGAATCCTAAATTACCCATTTGTGAGAATCTTTAATAATAAAGGCTGGTATGTAATAAATCAGTTGGGAAAAAAATATACATCACATTTTTCACCAGAGTATTTATTGCCCTCAAACAACCAAACTGCTGCTTTTTCGTTTAGCATACATGGAAACTTTTATTTATTTTTAGTGCCATTCTTAATAATTGGTATCTTTTCAACAAAAAACAGAAACAACATGTATTGGTTCTTCATATCATGGCTTCTCATCTCTCCAATCCCATCAACTCTTACAAGTGGTGACACCAACCCAAATAGATCGCTCATTATGATTCCAGCCCTCTGTTTCTTCGCTGCAAAAGGAATCATTGATAGTATTAGTTGGATTAAAATAAAAACCAAGAGCTATACTTTCACATTATTTTATAAAATAGGTATTATATTAATCTTAGGCTTAAACTTTGGTTTATATTTTCATGATTGGTTAATATATTTTCCAGAAATGTCTGAGCCTTATTGGCATGGTTTTTATAAAGAAGCTAGTACAGAAATCTGGAATAACAGACATAATTACGACAAAATTTATTTTACAAATACCGACACACAACCATATATTTTCTTTTCTTGGTACAACCAAATAGATCCTAGTCTAGTTCAATTTCAAGCAAACAATCGTGATGAAAAAACCCTTGAAGGAATTAAACAGTTGGACAATGTCTATTTTTGGGCTGTTAAAAACAATACCGCTCCATGTTACTTAATTGAAAAAAATGTCTTAGTTGTAGCTTCAAGCAACGATGTTGATGCCATTCCTATTGAACAGTTTAAGCCAGATAGAATCTATACTCACCATAATAGATTTCATCCAGAAAAAATTGCTTTAAGAGCTTGGGAATCAAAAAATATTTCGTTAGAAAAAAAGACTGTTTTGCTTGAATTATGCAAAAAGGCAAAATTAAATTAAAAAAAGAAATAATAACAATTATTTTCATTAATATTAAACAAAAAAAGCTCCCTTAGAGGAGCTCTTATTATGTTTATTGCTAATTTGTGTTTGCCACACTGATAAAAAAATATTTATCCACTCCTAAATAAAAATCTTATCTTCAAAGGTGGGATGTCAACTAACGACATCCCACCTTCTCAAACTATTAATACATATCATCTACATCCTGCTCAGTCTTTGGGGAAAAGAGGGCATCAACAATGGCAGAGATAACTAAGCCAATGAAAATTCCCACAGCGAAAGTGACTGGATTGCTTTCATAAACATGAGCAAACAGCAACAAAGCCATCGCGGTCGAAAGACCAGCGCCCCAGCGACCAGCGCCATACCAGTTCTTGCGAAGCTTGGCAATGGCAAAAGCAATAGCAACGCCCAACAGGGTTTGCGAAATTGCCCAAAGGATAGCAAATAGAATATTAAGATGGTTAAACATGATACTTCTCCATAAATGACTCATTCTGTGGTTCTTTCCCGAGTCAGGGTTTAGAATCTAGGGGAAAACTATATTTACAAAATAAACATAATTTTCCCCTAGAAAATAGAGAATATATCAGTGTGGCGTATGAATTAGTAAAACAAGATATTTTTGGCATTTAGCCTTGAGACGCAGTGTCTCCAACATCTTGGATAACTAAATTGGTAAAGAACACCAATAATTATACTTTATATCCTATAATATGTCAATATGAGACTAAATATCTGAATCATTTACTATTACTTACTGGGAAAAATATCATATCTTCTTTCCAAGAATTTCATCATAACTATTGCCCCTAATATCAGCTAAAGCATTTATATATTTTTCAATACTTTTCCTGTCGTATCTACCATACAAATCAATAATATATTTTCTAGAAATACCCCTAGTCTCAATAAAATCTCCAAGACTCTTATTCCAAGAAATTGGCTTACCCAACATAACGGTTAACACTAAAAAATCCCACCAATTCCTAATGATATTAGGACCTCGCTCTGGCAATTTATACCCTGATTGCTTTTCTTTTTCTTCCATTTCAATTAAAAACTTATTACCTCAAAATCTACTATTTTTCCATCTTTTATTATAACCCCCTCAGAATTAAGAAGTAATTGTTTTTTAATTAAATTATTCTTGGATTTACTACCCATAAAACCACCAAGAGATCCGTCGCTGGCAACCACCCGATGACAAGGAACTACTGGAGCGTAAGGATTTTTTGCCAAAACAGAACCAACAGCCCTATAGGCTTTTGAGCCAATCATCTCAGCTAATCGCTTATAACTGATTACTTTCCCCCTAGGAACTTTTTTCAAAGCTTCATAAACCTTTTGAGCAAATTCAGTTGACATATACAAACATAATACATCCAAAATATAAAATTATTTATTAAATAAAACTTGTGCTATATTATTTTTAAATGAGTCATTCAAAAGAGATCGAAATCTACACTGCTAAAAATATTAAAAAAGAAAGTAACGATACTTTTTCCTTAGAAATAACCTTAGACAACCAAAAATTTCACCTTCCAATCATTAATGTTGGAACCACAGAACACCCAGAATACATTGCCATTCTAGACCCAAGATCTCCAGAACTAGGCATCGCAGGAGCCAATGTTTTGGCTGAATTCTTAAAGAAACTAAAAATTGATTTAATCATCACTGCACCATCTTCAAAATCAGAACAAATGATCCAAGAAGCAAATATTAAAGCCGAACTTGAAAATCAACCAATTATTATTCTTGGCGGATCAACTCAAGAAAACGGACAAAAACACATCTACACCAAAGACGAAGTAGTAAAACTAGCTAGCCCCAACGGAGAAACATATTGGATAGAAGAATGTAGACCAATCACCCTAGGACCAAACGATCCATCAAAATTCTTTGCTATTAACGAAGAAACTCTAGAAAAAATAATCAACCTAATTCAACAAGGAAAAAATATTGCCTTTGTCGATGACGTCTACAGCTCTGGAGCAACCATTAACTCTCTAAAAAAACTCATCTCCAAAGCATTACTAGACAAACAAATCTCAGTACCAACAATTCCAATAATTGTTGTAGCCAGAGAATCATTAGCAAGTGACGAAATATTTAACGATCAAGAAACACTGATTGCAGACAATGAAGCCCTAAACCTCTATGCCTCAATTCTAATTCCAGTTTTAGCTGAAATACCAGAAACAGAATAAGAATCTGCTAGCTTGTGCTTATCCTCAAGTCAACGTATCATTATTTTGATGCAAGAAGACTTGTCACATGAACTAAATACACAATTCTGGAACATCCCAGAAAAAACTTCCCTCAAAGACAAAGAACTAGAAGCAAAAGCAGAACAACTCATTGCTGAAGCATATTTTTTAATGAATGAAAAATATGGAACAAAAGGTAAAGAACCAAGAATCTATCATAATCCAGAACACATCAATACCGTAATGGCAGTAGCAGAAAAAATTGCACAAAAAATGGGATTACCCAAAGAAGATACCATTCTTCTAAGAATTGCTGTTGCTTGGCACGATATAGACAGCAACCAAGAATCTGGCATTGATGAAATTAAAACTGCGACGACTGTAATGAAAAGAATGGCAGAATTAAATTTTCCTCCAATACAAATCCGCAAAGTAATAGAAACAATCTTGGCAACACAATGGTATATGGATACCAATGGAGCAATCGCCCAAAAAATAAACAACTTACTAGGCAAAAGAAAAAATACAATTGTTCCTACTCTTGGTGGGGGAGAAGAAGTTACAACCTGGGATGCAAATTTAAATACCAAGGACAGCATTGGTATTTTAAAATTAAAAAAAATCATGGCCGATGCCGATTTATGTGGCATGGGTAGCGAATGGAATACTTATCTAAATGGAGCAATAAAAATCTGCAGAGAACTAGGAATCTTACCAAGTCATGAAGAACCATACACCGATGAAGAATGGATAAAATTCTATAAAAGCCAAGAAACAATCTTAACTGGCTTCCTAAAAAGAGAAAGCGCTAGAACCAAAGAAAACCAACCAACAACCTACGGCTATTACACTGCAGCCGCCCAAGAAATACTGCCGCACGTAGCAGAAAACTTAGTCAAAACCCAACAAATCTTAGGTGAACTACAGGCAAAACAACAAACAGCCTAAAAAAAATAAAAAGCACCTCGAATTTTAATGATTCAACCAGTATAATCGCACCCGTACTGCTTACCGGTGAGAAACGGCACGATACCAGAGTGGCCTAATGGCGAGGTCTGCAAAACCTTCGTTCGCGGGTTCGAATCCCGCTCGTGCCTCAAGTCCTATTTATTATGAAAAAAACATATTTCATTCACACCTTTGGCTGCCAATCAAACAAAAGTGATTCAGAAAGAATCGCTGGTGATTACGAGGCCAGAGGATATGAACCAGCCAAATCTTGGGATAACACTGATGAACTAGTGGTAAATACCTGTGCCATCCGCAAAAGCGCCGAGGACAGAGCAAGAGCTTTTGTCCTTAAAGTAGTTAAGTCATATGCTGATCGCAATTTACCAAAACCAAAAATAATCTTTACTGGCTGCATGCTACATCATGGCAAAAACAAAATCATGGAAATGGTCACAGCCATTGATGAAATTTTGCCTGTCAATGAGGTTGGCTTCAATCAAAGCGCTGTTCGTAGAGATAAAAAACATGCTTGGGTACCAATTTCTGCTGGCTGCAACTCTTTTTGTACCTACTGCATAGTCCCATATTCTAGAGGCAGAGAACAATCCAGAAGCATGGAGGAAATCATTATAGAAGTTGAAGATTTAGTAAAAAAAGGCTATAGCGAAATTACTTTACTTGGCCAAAACGTCAATTCCTGGGGACTGGAAAAAATGGGCATTAGCCTTAGAAAAATGTTAATGAGCGATGAAAAATTCACTAGAGAAATGATTCCAAATAACCAATCCCAATACCTAAAACCTGAGGGAACTCCACCTTTTGTGGAATTATTACAAAAAATTTCAGCTTTCCCAGAAATAAAAATAATTCGCTTTTTAAGCAGCAACCCTTGGGACTTCCATGATGAACTAGTGGCAGAGATAGTTAAAAACAAAAAAATTGATCGCTATGTCCATCTACCAGTTCAATCTGGAAGCAACACTGTTTTGGATAGAATGAATCGAGGTTATACCACCGCAGACTATGCTAAAGTAGTTGAAAAACTAAGAGCAGGAGACCCAGAAATAGTATTAGGCACAGATATTATCGTAGGTTTCCCTGGAGAAACAGATGAAGAATTTAATGAAACAGTAGAATTTGCTAAAAAAATGAACTGGAAAGTAGGCTTTGTCGCTATGTATTCCCCAAGACCTGGAACAGCAGCACATCGCCTATATCACGACGAGATCCCATACCCAATTAGAAAAAAGCGTTGGGAAATACTCGATCAAATCATTAATAAAGACAATTTAAACAACCGACCAAAAATCGTTTAGCTACAACAGCCTTTGCCGCAACCACATTTTTTACAGTCACAGCTACCGCATTCATCATCAGAGCAATCTTCGCATTCGCAACCACATTTATCATCTTTTTTATCAGCTTTGCAATCTTTACAGTCGCCACAACCACACTTCTCATCTCCACATTCTTTACAACCATCATCACAACATTCTTTACATTGCTCCTCGCTACAACAACTTTCACATTTTTCATCATCACAATCACCACAACAACAATCATCCATCATTTCTTCGACCTCCTCACGATTGCCATTTTCATCATAGCTATAAAGAGTGTCTTCCTTTTCATCCAGAGTTTTTAGATGAGATTTATCACAAAATGGCTTGTTTTTACTCAACCCACACTGACAAACAAACTTATCACCAACTTTAACTGGACCCTGTTGATCGTGAACTATTATTCTTGACATAGGTATTTCCTTTATTTAGTTATAATAACTATGTGATTAATCGTAACACACCTTTATTTATTTCTTTAGTCGGTCAAACAGCTACAGGTAAAACTGAAAAAGCCCTTAGCCTTGCCAACAAACTCCATCAACAATTTCCTAACTACAAAATAGCTTTAATCTCCGCAGACTCAAAACAAGTATTCTCAGAGCTCGCTATTCTCACTGGAGCAGATATTCCAAAAAACTGGTTGAAAAAGAAAAACGACTCACTAACTTATCAATATTTTGCTCACCAAAAACTACCGATAACCTTGCATGGCACCAGCATTTTAACTGGTGACAAAGAATGGTCAGTTGGCCATTTCCATAACTTAGTTATTAATTTAGTAGCTAATTTAACAGAAACAATTTTTATTATTGTAGGAGGCACTGGTCTTTACCATCAACAGATTTATCAACCAGCAGCAACTCTTCATCAGCAACCAAATGAAAAACTAAGAACCGAACTAGAAACCAAAACCCTAGAAGAACTTCAAAATCAACTAATTGAAAGTGATCCAAATAAATTAATTGCCATGAACAACTCAGATTTAAACAATCCACGTCGTTTAATTAGAGCAATAGAAATCAGTTTATCTCCTAAAGATAATCCAAAAAATAATAACATTAAAAAAATCATTCCAACTATTCAAATAGGATTAACCACAGAAAACTTAGAGGAAAAGATAGCTCTAAGAGTAAAAAAAAGAATCGAACAACAAGTAATTGAAGAAATAAAAAACTTTGAAAAAAACTATTCCACAGAAAACTTAATTGCCAAAGCTTCACTGGGTTACCAAGAAATTAATCAATACCTAAAAAATGAAATAGATCAAGAAAAAATGATCGAGCTTTGGACTACAAGTGAAATCCAATATGCCAGACGACAAATGACTTGGTGGAAAAAACAAACCCAAATAACTTGGCAAACTGCAGAAGAATTTTCTATAGAATTAATTATCAATAAAATACTCGAAAATTAATTAAGGTATAATATAGGTTGCGTACAACCGGGCGCGGCCTCTTTTGCTTTATGCAAAAGGGGAGGAAAGTCCGGACAGCAGAGTAGACGGTGCTCCATGAAAATGGAGGCTTTGACAGTTAGAGCAACAGTGACGAATCGGGTGGCGCCGAGTGAAACGATCAAGCTACTGGATCTATTCCTTCGGGAATGGGGCAATCCTCCCGGCTGCAACGAACGACCTTGACCTTATTAGACCTACTCCTGGTGCTTTGGCAACAAAGCCGGGTCATCAAGCTTTCGGCATTAGACAAATCTCGCCTAAAACAGAATCCGGCTTACGGGTTGTACGCTTTTGTGTATATAATGGGATCATTATGACAAATGAAGCCCTACAAAATTCCTTCCAATATCTGGCCTTACAGACCACCCAAAGCCTCTCACTTTTACTACCAAAAATACTAGGTGCTCTTACTGCCTTAGTAGTTGGAGTCATCCTAGCAAAAATGGTTAGAAGCATTGTTAAAAAAGTTCTTAAAGCCATAAATTTTGCTGGCTTTGTAAACAAAACTCCATTACAACTAGCTTTTGAACAAGAAAATCTTGGCGATCGAATTGTTTTCACCATCTCCAATCTTTTTTACTGGTTAACAATGCTAGTAATTATTCATACCATTGTCTCCATCCTAGGCTTGGGCTCAATATCTATTGTTTTAGAAAAAATCCTAGGTTACATCCCCAATGTAATCTCAGCCATGTTTATCCTGCTCTTTGGTGTTTTGGTTGCTGGTTGGGTAGAAAGCTTGGTTAAAGGCGCTATTAGAACCATTGATCCAAAAACCGGTCGTTTACTGGGTAAAGTTTCTGGATATTTCGTGATTACCCTAACAGCAATGACAGCTTTTTCTGAACTTGGCATTGCGGCAGAATTTCTTACCATCGTCTTTATTGGTTTTGTAGCCATGCTTTCACTAGGCTTTGGCCTAGCCATTGGACTTGGTGGTAAAACTCTCGTGGAAAAAATCTTGAATGATCTTTATGAGAAAAATGTCACTAATAATATAGAAGATAAACCCAAGAAAAAATAATTATTATGATGAACACATGGCAAGCCCTTATTCTAGGATTGCTTCAGGGAGTAACTGAGTTTCTTCCAGTCTCAAGCTCTGGACACTTAGCTTTAGCCCAAAACTGGTTTGGTATCCAAGAACCACTTTTATCATTTGACGTCTTTCTTCATGGCATGAGCTTAATTGCCATTTTAGTATTTTTCTTTCAAGAAATTCGCCAACTCAACTTCAAACAATATTTTCTCATCGGTATTGCCACTATCCCAGCAGTAATAGTTGGACTTCTTTTTAAAGATACTTTGGAATTAGCTCTGCAAGTACCTCTACTAATTGGAGTTGCTCTGTTAATTACCGGTATCGACAACCTTTTTTCTCATCGACTACTACAGAAATCACCTAAAGAAGAAACTGAAATTACTCCCCAAAAAGCTTTAATCATTGGACTATTTCAATCTTTGGCTTTAATCCCTGGAATATCTAGGTCTGGTACAACCCTCTTAGCTAGTTTAGGACAAAAACTGGGAAAAAAACAAGCTTTCACCTTCACTTTCTTGTTGGCTATTCCAGCCATCATGGGCGCGCTATTACTTCAAGGAATAGATATCATAAGAGATGGAGCTACCATGCCCCATTGGTCACTATTTGTAATAGGAGGCATTAGCACTTTATTTGCAAGCTTAGCCAGTTTAACTGTATTTAAAAAACTTATTAATAAATCACAATTTACAGTGTTTGGAATTTATTGTTTAGCACTCGGACTAATCGTGATATTTTCGCAACTAACCTAATAAACCAAATTAAACAATAAATTATTCCAGATCAGAGGACATTTTACTGATATAATGAATAAATTCATGCAACAAATCTTATACCGTTTAAAATACTGGTATCATTTTTTCAAAACCGGCCTAATAAAAGGAGCTATCGCTTCCTTAAAATATCGCAATCCAGCCAGAAAATTAAAAATCATTGCTATTACTGGCACTGATGGCAAAACTACTTCTTCAACCTTGCTTTATCACGTTCTTAAAAATGCTGGAAAAAAAGTAGCTCTACTCTCCACAGTTGCTGCCTACATTGGTGATGAAAAAATTGATACTGGTTTTCATGTCACCTCTCCAGACGCTAATTCACTACAAAAGTTTTTAGCTAAAATGGTTAAAAAAGATATGGAATTTTTAGTTTTAGAATTTACCTCTCATGGAGCTTATCAAAATAGACTTTGGGGAATTAAACCAACAATTGTAGGTGTCACCAACATTACTCAAGACCATTTTGATTATCATCTAAATTATCAAAACTACATCGAAGCCAAATCACTTATTATTAAAAAAGCTCCTCTAGTTGTTTTAAATCAAGACGATGGTTCTTTTCATAAAATTAGAAAATATTTAACTGAAAAAAACAAAGTCGTATCCTATAGCCAAGAAGAACCTTTGCCAAAAAAAATCAGAGAAATAGTTGACCAACGTTTTCTAGAACCATACAACCAAATGAACTCTCGTCTTGTAACAAAAATTTCATTACAATTGGGTTTGGCACAAGATGAAATAGCTCAGGGAATAAAATCTTTCCCTGGCGTAGAAGGAAGAATGCAGTTTGTAAAAAACAAAAGAGGACTAAACATCGCTATTGATTTTGCCCACACCCCCAACGCTCTTGAAGAAGCATTAAAGTCACTCAAAAAATACATGAAGGTAAATAAAATTACTGGCAAACTAATCGCCATATATGGCTGTGCCGGACTCAGAGATGCCTTAAAAAGACCCATGATGGGACAAGTTGGGCTTCAATATGCTGACTTGGTAGTCTTCACTGCGGAAGATCCTCGCACAGAAGATGTTTGGTCAATTATTAGACAAATGAAAGAACAGCTAGAAACTGGTCACAACAGAATAATTTCTATTGCGGATCGCAAAGAAGCTATTGATTTTGTTATTAACAAACTAGCAAAAAAAGGTGATTTAATTGGTATTTTTGGCAAAGGCCCAGAAAAAAGCATGTGCTATGGCACAGTCGAATACCCATGGGATGAAGAAGCAGTAGTCAAACAAGCTCTTGAAAGAAAATGAACATATTAGAATTTTCTAATTTTTATTTCGTTGGTATTAAAGGAGTCGCCATGACTTCTCTAGCTCAAATGTTAATTGACGCTGGAAAAACAGTTGTTGGTAGCGATGTAACTCAAAAGTTTGTTACTGAAAAAATTCTCCAAGATTTGCAAATTAAAATTGATAATTTTGTTTTACCACTACCTAGTGAAATTGATTGCGTTGTCTATACCGCTGCTCATCAAGGCATAAATAATCCTCAAGTTCAGTGGGCAATAGAAAATAATTTACCAGTTTTTTCACAAGCAGAAGCTATTGCTTCTTTATTTAATCAAAAAAAAGGCATTGCTGTCTGTGGAGTAGGGGGCAAATCAACTGTCTCCGCCATGATCACTTGGATTTTAGAATATCTAAAACAAGAACCGTCTTTTTCAGTTGGAGTAGGTAATATTCCTGGTCTAGAAAAAACTGGAGCTTGGAAAAATAAATCTGAATATTGTGTAGCCGAAGCTGATGAATATGTTATTGATCCTTCTGCCCCACAAAGGGGAGAGTTAATTACTCCTCGTTTTTCTTTCCTCAAACCATACGCGACAGTTTGTACTAATTTACGTTATGACCATCCAGATGTTTATGTTGATTTTAACCACACTAAATCTGTTTATAAAGCTTTCTTTCAACAGATAAATCCAAGTGGTTATCTCGTCGTTAATGCTGATGATCAAAATTTAATGGAATTAGTAGAAAATTTGGAAATTAAAAAAATCAGTTTTGGTGAAAACGAAAAAGCGGACATTAGATTAATTGAATACAAATCAGAGTTGGGAAGAACTTACGGAAAATTCACTTATCTAGAAGAAACCTATGATCTTGAGTTACAAATTCCAGGTAAATACAACTTTCTAAATGCTCTAGCTGCAATTACCGTAGTGGCCCCCTTATATCCAGAAGTACTGACTAATAATGGCTTAAATAAGTTTCGATCTACAGCTCGTCGTTTTGAAAATAAAGGCTCTATCAAAGGAGTTCATTGTTTTGATGACTATGCTCACCATCCACAAGAAGTTAAAGCTGCCATTCAAGCTCTTAATGAATGGTATCCCAATGCTCGTAAAGTAATTGCTTTTCAGTCTCATACTTACTCTAGAACTAAACAATTATTTCCAGATTTTGTTGATGCTTTTGAGCAGGCAAAAGAAGTGGTTATGATTGATATTTTTTCTTCTGCTAGAGAAAAGGATGACTCAACAATTTCTAGTACACTTTTATGTGAGGCAATCGTTAATAAGTACCCAATGATTAAAGCAAAAAATCTTGGTTCTATTGAAAAATTAGCTGACTTTTTTAACTCCACTCTACAACCAGGAGATGTTTTTCTTACTGTTGGAGCAGGTGATATTTATGAAGTGTACGAAAAACTTTAATACATCGTTGTCATATGCCTAATGAGTCATCTAGGTTTGAATCCAATTTCCTAGCTTTATTAGAAGCAAAAAGAGCTATTAGAGATCGTCTATTAGAAAAAAATGATGTCTGGACTTTTGATAATGAAAACTTGATTGCCTTTGATAATTTTTTTAGAAATATATTAAAAGGCAAAAGTATTGCTGATGTGGTTGATGTAATTAAACAAAAGAAGGGACTACTAAAGGCATAAACTTATTTGGTGGAACAACAATTCTAGAAGACCTAAATCTAGATGAAGGTCAAGCTGTTCAATTGAAAAAGAAAAAAGATTCAAGATTTGAAACTATTGAACGAGACTTGCTGGATAAAGAAACCTGGTCTCAAATTCAAAATAACTTAGATCTGGTGCTAGCCATGCCTAGAGGAGCTCTTTATGATTTACCAGATAGCTTAGATTCTTTGTATTTCTTAATTAATAATATTTGGGCGAAAATGAATAAAAATGGGAGTATGGCTTTACTACAAATTCCTTTTTTTCTAAAAAAAGAATTTCTTGCCTGGTATAAGATTGTAAGAAGTAAAAATGTGAGCATAACTTATTCGATAGAAAATACAGAAGACACAGATAAAGATACTTATATTGCTGTTTGTTTGGTTAAAAAAGAAGATGATCCTGATAATTTACCTATTTTAGATTAAAATTTGTGCCGCGGGTGGGAATCGAACCCACACTCTATTGCTAGAACGAGATTTTAAGTCTCGCGCGTCTACCAATTCCGCCATCGCGGCACTTCACACAAGAGATGTTAATGTCGGAGAGACAGGGCTCGAACCTGCGACCTCACGCTCCCAAAGCGTGCACTCTAGCCATCTGAGCTACTCTCCGAAAGACTTAGAGATTATATCACTTAGTTTTCTTTTCTTGGGAGGATTTTAACCCTACCTTTTCAGGAAAAGCTAATTGATAAGTTAAAATAAACTCAACTAACATTACTGCCTGGCATGCCATACAGATGGCCCATAAAACATGCTCTACAAAAATCTCAAGAATAGTTAATCTTAAACAAAAAACCATTCCAAAAACAGCCATGTAATACGCCCATTTAAAGCTCTTGAATTTAGCAGTTAAAAAGATTACCACATAACCAACCAAACCTATTAAGGCCACAGGAATTCCCCAAAGCTCTGCTAAAGAACCAGTGGTAATAGGAGCACAATTAAAAACAGCATTAATATTACAAATTCCAGCTGTATCTTGGATTAGATATTCATAAAAAAGATAAGAAGCCAAGCCAACGCCAAAAATTGCCAAGCCCATAACCCAGTTTTTATATTTTTCTAGCAAGTTAATTGAATCTTTCATGTTTCCTATTATTCATCATGATCTGGTTTCTTGCAAGGAAGATTTCATACAATTTTGCCAATATGGAAAACCAAAAAATACTTAACATCTTAAATACGTTTTTTAAACTTAAAGAATTTCGCAAACCTCAAGACCAAATCATTAAAACTGTTCTAGAAAACAAAAAAACCCTTGCCCTTTTGCCAACTGGCTATGGCAAATCAATTTGTTACCAAATTCCAGGTCTATACCTAAACGACTATACCTTAGTTATTTCACCATTAATTGCGCTAATGGACGACCAAGTTTTACATTTAAAACAAAATAATATTTCAGCTAGAGCAATTCATAGCCTAAATCCTTTTGATTCAAAAACTTTCGCCAACATTAAAGATAAATTTATCTATATTTCTCCTGAAAAATTGCTTTCAAAAAAATTCAATCAAATAATTAAAGAAAATCCTCCAGCTTTAATTGCTATAGATGAAGCCCATTGTTTTTCTCTTTGGGGACATGACTTTAGACCTGCCTACAGACAATTGCCAAATTTCATTGAATCACTGGACAAATCAGTTAAATTAATTTTGCTGACTGCAACTGCCTCTCAAAGAGTAATAGACGATTTACAGCAAGCTTTTGGCATTTTAAAAACAAATACTTTTGCAGGTAGTTTTTTACGAAAAAACCTCTTTATTAAGATTACTAATTTTTCATTACGTCACCAACGCTTTCTCTATCTTTGTTATTTAGTATTAAAGAAATATACACAACAAAATGGAATTATTTATTGCATTACCAGAAAAGAAACAGAGGTAATTTTTCAGGCTCTAAAAAAATTTGATTTTGAGAAGCAATTAAAAATAGATTACTTTCATGCTGGAAGAAAACCTGAAGAAAAACAAGTTGTACAGAATAAATTTTTAAGTGGGAAAATTAAACTGTTGGTCACTACCAATGCCTTTGGCATGGGCATAGATAAAAGTGATGTGAGATTTGTTATTCATGCTCAATTACCAGCTTGTTTGGAACATTATGTGCAAGAAATAGGTAGGGCTGGTAGAGATAGAAAACTGTCTTTTTGTGAATTACTTATTCATCCTAGCGATATTGTTGTTCAACAAAAACTTAATAAAAATAATCAGGCTTTAGACGTAATGATTGAATATTTTGCAACTAAAAAATGTCATCATCAAAAGATCCTTAGTTTTTTTGGTGAAAAAACTTATACTAATTTTTCTTGTGCGGCTTGTGAATATTGCAGTCCAAGTTGCGAGTTAATTAAACAAAAAATCCGTCAAAAAATTAAACATAATAAATATATTAATACAACAGTTGAACAACAAAAAATAATCTTTGATTATGTTAATCAGTCAAGTAATCTTCAGCACTATCTGGGAGTAGGGGAAAATGTGCTAAAATATATGTCTCATGAATAATAATGATTTAACTATTAATAAATTGGTTGAAGAATATAAAGAGGTTGGTGAATTTTTAAACACTCGCTGGCCTTTGAAAGATAAGAATCAACAAATTTTTGCTAGAACCATGAAGGTGGTTGAAGAACTAGGTGAATTGGCTGATGAAATTCTAACTAGTATGAACCTTGCTCGTGATACAAAAATTGCAGCTTTTAGTCGTGAAAACATGGAAGATGAGTTTGCTGATGTTTTGGGTTCACTTATCCTATTGGCTAATGAATTAGATATTGATGTTGAACAGGTGATGCGTAAAAAACTCAAATTTACTCGCGACCGTTTTGGAATGAACGATTAAAAAGATTTTTGTTTTAAAAAATCATTTATTTCTTGTGAGTTATTTACTTCACAAGTACCCCACAAACCTTTACCAGATACCATTGCTTGTTGCTGCAAATCTTTGAGCTTTGTTTGTTCTGCTACATCAGGTGGATATGAGCTAGCATAGGCAAAACCCTCTTGAACTAAGAACTCATTGATACTCTGGCCATCGATATAGACATAGCGTAGTAGTCGACCATAGCGATCAGTTTCACTCACATCTTTCTCCATAGTTACTTGTTTACCCTCGATTAATTTCTTCAGTGTTTCACTAGAAACTTTCCCATAGCACTCAACTGGTTGCTGTGGGTGGACTGTTTCTGGAGCATCAATGCCGATTAATCTAACTTTTTCACCGCTTTCAATTTCAAAAGTATCTCCATCAACTACTCTGGTAACTAGTACTTCGTCGTTTAATGGTTTTTGAGTTGCATCACCTAGGACAAAGTGTTCCTGAAAAAGTTGAAATAGGGAATAAATGGCAATAAATACTAGTGAAAGTAGGGAATAAAAACTTTTGCTTTTTAAAGATATTTTCACTCTTTCACAGTAGCGAAAAAAACCTAAAAATAATAGAGGAAAATTATTTTAATTCTCGATGTTGATAAAGCTCTCCATCAGTAAAGCCTTTTTTACGATAATATTCTTTAGTGCCTATCGCAGAAATAACTGCTAAATCCTGATAGCCTTGGTCTTTCGCTCGTAAAACTGCTTCTTCTATTAGGCGTGTACCAAAACCAAAATGTTGGGCATGTTTTAAACCTTTTTTACCAATTTGCAAAGCTCGACCATAAACGTGTATCTCACGAATGATGGCGCTAGTTTTTAATTCTGGAATAAAGTTTTCTTTGGGAAAACTAAGTCTTAAGAAAGCAAGAAGTTTTTCACCATTTTCAGTGGGTACTATGAACTGTAAAAATTCTTCATCGCTAATTGAGGTGCTGTATTTTTCAGTTTTTAGCTCTGCTTTAGTTGGGTCAAATACTTCACCTCTAACTTCACGAGATCTGATGTCATGAGAGATAATTCCCTTGTCTTTAATTCCTTGTTCAGCTATTTGTCTAAAATTGCTTTTTTTGTTTCCTACCACAATGTCTTGTGATGGTATGTCGCGAATAATTCTAGTTAAACGACAATAGGATGGAGTAGTTTCTAACACATGTTCTAATACTCCCAAAAGTTCTTCGTGAGAATATGGTTGCCATAAGCCTTTTTGGTAGTATTGCATTAGTTCAGCACTATCAATCAATGAGCAAGGGTAAACTTTGAGTTCGTCTGGATAGAAATCTTTACCAGTAAATAAGTGATCAAAATCTTTTTTATCTGCTGCTGGATTTGAGCCATAGAGATTTGCCATCCAATGAGCATGAATTTTGAAGCCTGCTTGGCGCAGTAGCTTGAAGGCTCTACGAGTGGCATCGACATTATGTCCTCGATGGTTTTTTTCTAAGACTTCATCGTTGGTGCTTTGCAAACCAATTTGTGTTTTAGTACAACCTAATTTGCGAATTCTTAAGACTTCTTTTTCAGAAATATTGTCTGGTCTGGTTTCGATTACTAGGCCTACGTTGCGAATACTAGCAGTTTCATTTTGTTTTTGTTCTTTAGCTAATTCTTCCCAAGTAGCGGTTTGTAATTTGTCGATGCCAAGTTTTTTTTCTGGAGCAATATAGAAATCAGCTACGGTTTGGTTGTATGGTTTTATAAGATCAGCACTAGAGATTAAGGCATCGGAAAAACGTTCTCTGTTTTCTTCAGGACTATCGCTTCTTACGTGTTGATTATTTTTTTCTAAATCCTGTTGTATTTTTTTGTATTGCTCACGAATTATTTTTCTGTCGTCTTTGACTTCAAAATTGTTTAAAGCTCTAAAGCATTCTTTAATAAACCAAATTTGATAATTTTCTGGATAATATGACCAGGTTCCACCTAAAATTATTAGCTCAACTTTATCAACCGTATGTCCCATTGCATGTAGGGCAGTGAGTCTGTTATAGGTTTGGAGATATGGATCAAAATAGTTGCGTTCAGCTCTTTGAGCTCCTGGCTCGTCGCTTAAATAGCTTTTGGGCATGCGTACATCACTGGGACAAAAAATGCATTTTCCTGGACAGGGAAATGGCTTAGTCAGAACAGTGACTGGAGCTACGCCAGAGAGCGTTCTAACTGGCTTCATCATGATTCTTTTGATCACCGATTCGTTGAAATCTGCCAAACCATGTTTTCCAGCTAGCTCTGCATATGCTTCAATTAATTGGGTTTTAGATAATAGATCGCCATCAGTCAAAGGATGTTTTTTGGTGAGCTGACTTAGTTTTTTGGCACTAATGCGTGGTGAATTTTCTATTTCTTTCAAAATGGCTACCACTTGTGCTAGATGATCGGTATAATTAAGATGTTTCTTCATTTAGGAAGTGTATTGTATCAATGAAACAGGAAACCGTCCTCCAGCTTAATCGTTTAAATCAGCGTTTTTATCAAATTACAGCTGAGGAGTTTAGTAAGACTCGCAGTTTTTATTGGCAAGGTTGGAAAGAATTGGTTGGTCCTTTGACTGAGTTGGGGAAGAGTCATTCTCAATTAAAGGTTTTAGACTTGGGTTGTGGCAATGGTAGGTTTGCAGAATTTTTGCAAAAAGAGGGGGTTCATAAAAAACTTGTTTATCATGGTGGAGATAATAGCAAAGAGCTTTTGGCTTTTGCTCAAAGCAGGTTGGAAAAGCAGTCTTTTGAAAAAAATCTTTTTTATATTGATCTAATTGATGCTTTGATCAATGATAATTTAACGAATATTTTGCCGTTAAAAAAATATCATGTTATTACTTTGTTTGGAGTTTTGCATCACATTCCTTCTTTTGCTTTGAGAAAAAAGCTTTTTAATGCTCTGGCTGAACGTCTTACCGATGGTGGTCTTTTAGTTTTTACAGCGTGGAGATTTTTGAATGAGAAGCGTTTTGAGAAAAAACAAATTCATCCTACTTTAGCTAAAATTGATCCAGATGAAATCGAGGAAAATGATTATATTTTGGATTGGCAAAGGGGTTTGACTGCCTATCGTTATTGTCATTATACCAATGAGGGGGAAGCAAAAAAATTAATTGAACAAACTAGTTTGGTATTAAAAAAAGAGTATACGGCTGATGGAAAATCTGGAAATCTGAATAATTACCAAATTCTGAGTAAGCCTTGAGAAAATAGCTGTTAGAGCTTAGAATATCAAAGTTCTATAACATAATGCCCGGTCGTCTAATGGCAGGACAGAGGCCTTTGAAGCCTTCAATCATGGTTCGAATCCATGCCGGGCATCACAATTAAACTGAGTTATTCTTTTTGAAAATCTTTTTTGGTCATCCCGTAAAAAAGAACTAACCTTAAAAAATGTAATGGATCTTTAAGAGGATTTTCTAATATTTCTAGATTTTTCTGATCACTTATTTTCCACAAATCTCCAATAGTTGATTGATTTTTTTCCATATAAATTTATTTACTTGGAGTTTCCAAAGATACTCTGACTTCTTTTGCTTGTGGTACATCAGTGGTAATGCTGTGTTGAATTTTATCAACTAAAAGTTCTATTTCATCTGTTGTTAAATTATTTTCTAAATTAACCTCGATATCAACCAATAAAGTACCAGTTCCCATATGTAGGGTTCTGAGCATAATTATTTCTTTTACTTCTTTAAGGTCTTTAACAGAAGTTCTAATTCTATTTTCTATTTTTACTGAGGCGCTTTGACCAACCAAAAGGTCTTTGGCGCTCTTTAAAATATAAATTGTTAAAACAGCCAGGATGACACCAATCACCATAGATCCAGCACCATCAAATCTTTGGTTGCCTGTTAATTTATAAATTGTGATTGAAATCAAACCAATGATTGAGGCAACCGTGCCCATTAAATCTAAGACAAAAGCTGTTTTGGTTGTGATAAATGATGAGTGTAAAAATATTTCAAATATTTTTGTATAAACATTTTTACCCAGCAATCTTCTAAAGCTTAAGGACATTGCATAGCCATTAGTAAAAATAGAGATTAGCAAAACAATAATTACGTAATTAACATTTTTAACAGACTCTGGATTTAAAAATCTTTGTAAACCCAAAAAAAATGACATGCCAGCTGTGATTGTGAAAGTGACCAATGCTGAAATGAAAGTCCAAAAATATATTTCCCTACCATAGCCAAATGGATGTTTTTTATCAGGAGCTCTTTTTGATTTGTTTGCTCCAACAACTAGCAATCCAGAAGCTAACAAACCAGCTCCTCCTTGCAAGGCTTGGGAGAGCATAATAGCGCTACCAGAAATAATAGTTAAAAATACATTTATTAAAACATCGCTGACATCAACTAAAAAAGATACTGTAACTACTTTTTCAGCGCTTATGTTGGTGTTTTTGGGAGACATTAGATGCAGTATTATAACTGAAAATTTGTTCTTGAGAAAGATAAATTTAAGTTAACATACATTAATAACATAAATAAATAATGTATACTTGATCTATTCATATGAAATTAATTAACTCATTTAAATATGCCATTATGGGAATCATTGAGGGCTTTAAATCTGAAAAAAACATGAAAATTCATGTTTTAGCTGCGATTGCTGCCATAACAATGGGATCTGCTCTTCACATCACCAAAGCTGAATGGCTACTCATTACATTTGCAATATCACTAGTTATTTCAGTCGAACTCTTAAATACAGCCATTGAAAAAACAATCAACAACATCACTAAAACCAACCCAGAAACCTATAAAGCCATGGGACTGCCAAAAGATCTCTCGGCTGGAGCAGTTCTAATTGTTTCCATAGCAGCGCTCGTTGCAGGACTAATAATCTTCTTACCCTATTTAATCTAATTCTATGAAAATAAGACATTATTATTTTCAAGCTCTCAGCAAATCAAAAAAAGTTCTCATCATCTCCATGGAAATAATGGTTGGATTAATTTTCAGCATCGTCTCCATCGTCTCTTTCAATGATCTGGCAGACTTTGCTACTAACAAAAACCTAGTCAACCTTGACAACCAATTTATTAGTTGGGTAAACACCATTAGAACACCCCTTTTAACCCAAACAATGTTCTTCTTCACTCATTTGGGTGGTGCCGTAATCTTAAGCCTAGCCACTCTAATAATTTCTTTACTACTACTCAAAAAGCATAGAAAAGAAACAGCTTTATTTTTAATCAGCATGATCATGGGAGTAGTAATTAACTCCACATTAAAAACAATGTTTGATCGACCTAGGCCACAATTTAATGCCCTAGCATACGAATCTACCTATAGCTTTCCATCAGCTCACGCAATGAACAACTTTATTTTTTATATTCTCTTAACCTATCTAACCTATCATTTATCAAAAAACAAAAAACTCACTTCATTAGTAGGAATATTCTCAATCTCCATGGTTGGAATAATTAGTTTCAGCAGAATATATCTAGGAGTACATTATTTTTCAGATGTAATAGCAGGCTTTGTTGCTGGATTCTGGTGGATTATGACCATTCTTTCAGTTGCCTATACCATGGTACTTTTTGATTTATTCATGCCAAAACCAACTTTAAAAGAGCGAATTTTTATGTTTATCACCAATTTATCAACCAACATCCTCTCATTTACAAAAAAACATTAATAACCAAAAAGCTATATAATAACGAGATGACAACAAAAAATACAAAAACAAAATCCTTCGAAGTTAATGGAGAAAACCTACTTAAAAAAATAAAAGAACTAATCCATCAGGGAAATATTAGAAAAATAATAATTGAAGACAAAGATGAAAAATCACTAATTATCATCTCCGTCACTATCGCCACATTTATAACCTTAATCTTCCCACCAATAACTATTATCACCGCCATCTTCGTACTACTAACTGAATGCACTGTAAGAATTGAAACTGAAAAAGAAGATTAATTTTCAAAAACAAACATTTGGTTGACAAGAAAAAAAATTAAGACCAACATAGGCTTATTGTTTCTATTATTAGAAACAATTGGAAAGGATCTAATGAAAAATCTAGAAAAACTATCAGAAAAACTCACTGTTTGGGTAGGCACCCCAGCCTCGATAGTTACTCATACTATTTTATTTATCAGTATCTTCTCACTTAGATTCATTGGAGTTAGCAATGATGACATCTTGTTAATTTTAACCACCGCAGTCTCCCTGGAGGCCATTTATCTTGCCATTTTTATTCAAATGACCATTAATAAAAACCGAGAAAGCCTAGCTGGAGTAGAAAAAGACATTGACGACATCCAAGAAAACGTTGAGGATCTTACCGACGATGTAAAAGAAATTTCGGATGACTACATTGAAGACGATGAAGATGAAGATAAAATAGTAGTTTCAATCGAAGAAATTAGAGCCAGTCTAGAAAAACTTAGCAAAGATATTACTAAATTACATCAAGTAAAATAAATAATTTATCCTATAGTTTGACATTAGTTAATAATAATGCTAAACTTCCGGTTCATTGATTGTTCTTTAATGCAATCAACCAGGTTAAGCTCACAATTGGCTTTAAGAAGAATTTTTTCCCTTAATTACATTTGTTTCTTGTCTTTAACCTAATAATAGTTAAAGAAAGAAATATATTATGCGTCAATTTAACAAACGCTCATCTTCTAGTTTCGGCAACCGCAATAGCGGGGGATACGATCGTCGTTCCAAAAATGGAGGCGGCAGAAGCTTTGGTGGTAACTACAGTAGCAGAAGTCGTGGTGGTAAAAAGGGTGGCATGAAACAAACCATCTTTGACCCAACCTCACTAATCATGCAATCTGGTGTTAGAAAACCAAAACAAACCCAAGAAAACTTCGTGCCAGTAAATCAATTTATTGATTTTGACATTGCTGAAGAACTAAAAAAGAACATTATTCACAAAAAATATCTAACTCCTACCCCAATTCAGGATCAAGTGATCCCTCATGTCTTGGCTGGTAGAGACGTAGTTGGCGTTGCTAAAACTGGTACAGGAAAAACTGCTGCCTTTTTAGTTCCTATGATTAATAAAGTTCTTAATAACTCTGAAGAAAAAGTTTTAATCGTTGTTCCTACCAGAGAACTTGCTATTCAAGTACGTGATGAACTAGCTTCTTTTGCTTTTGGCTTAAGAATCTATTCCACTGTTTGTATCGGCGGTTCTTCAATTCAAAGACAAGTTGATTCATTGAGAATGGGACAACACTTTGTTATTGGCACTCCTGGAAGAATTAAAGATTTAAATCAAAGAAGAAAATTAAATTTTGATCAATTCACCAACATTATCTTAGATGAGGTGGATCGTATGTTGGATATGGGATTTGTCAAAGATGTCAAAATGATTATCGATGGCTTAGCTGAAAAAAGACAATCATTGTTTTTCTCAGCCACCATGTCAACTAAAGTAGAAGAAATCATGGGAGGTTTTTTAACCAATCCAGTTTCTGTTACGATCAAAACTCAGCAATCTTCAGAGAACATTGAACAAAAAATTATTAAAGTTCAAGGTAGACCAAAAATTGAAGTTCTTAAAGAACTATTAGTTTCAGAAAACTTTGAAAAAGTCCTAGTCTTTGGTCGTACCAAAAGAGGGGCTGAAACCTTATCTAGACAACTTCAAGATAATGGCTTTAAAGTCAATGCCATTCATGGCAATAAAACTCAAAGCCAAAGACAAAAAGCTTTAAAACAATTTAAAGCAAATCAGCTACAAGCCTTAATTGCAACTGACGTTGTAGCTCGTGGACTTGATATTGATGATGTAACTCACGTTATTAACTATGACCTACCAGGATCTTACGAAGACTACATCCATCGCATTGGTCGTACAGGTAGAGCCAATAAAACAGGCATCGCTCTAACCTTTATTTAATATTTTCAAATGCTTTTCTAAGAACAGCAAGGTCCTCAAGGTCTTGCTGTTCTTGTATTTGCTTCAATGCATTAAAATTCTTTTTCACCTGAGCTATGGTTTCCAATGAAGAACTCATGTGAGCCAAACCAACACCATTGGCTTGATCAACCTTATCAATTCCCTCCAAGCTATATCTCTGTTTTCTTAAGCGCCAATGCCTCACAATATCCATATATCTAAGAGTCGTAAAACCAGTAAAAATCATTCACCCGACAACAGAAAAACAACCTTGTAATTTGACTACCTACGGTGATACCATTCCAGCATTCTTATGAAAAAAGAAACAATTATAATCATCATTGCTATCTTTGTAACTTTAGGTGGATTCGCTTTATTAATGAACAAAAACAACTCATTAAAAAATGAGGCCTATCTCAACCAGAACACCCAAGTTCCAGTAGTTACACCAAAACCAACCGCAGTTCCAACTTTAGCAATTAATATTAATAAAAAGGAAAACATGAAAAAACAATATGATTCTGCTCCAACAATGGCCATTGATGCAAATAAAAAATATCAGGCCACTTTTACTACTTCAGCCGGTGAAATCGTAGTTGAATTATATGCAGACCAAGTACCTAACACTGTCAACAACTTTGTGTTCTTAGCTAATGAAAAATTTTATGACAACACAATTTTTCACCGCACTATCAAAGGTTTTATGATCCAAGGAGGTGACCCAGAAGGAACTGGCATGGGTGGACCAGGATATCGCTTTGCCGATGAAAAGTTCTCTGGTGAATACACTCGCGGTACCATCGCTATGGCCAATGCTGGACCAAACACCAATGGCAGCCAATTTTTTATCATGCATCAAGACTATCCATTACCACAGAACTATGTCATTTTTGGCAAAGTCATTAGCGGTATTGAAACAGTAGATAAAATTGCTACTGCACCAGTAAAAACAAGTTTGGGTGGAGAAAAATCTAGCCCAGTTGAACCAATAACTGTTCAATCAATAACTATCAAAGCCGAATAATTACAAAAAGCTTAAAAAATAGAATAAGCCAGCGAAAGCTGGCTTATTTAGTATTTGAACTTTTTTTAAACAAACGCTTGAAAAGGTTTTTCAAGAGAAATTTTTTCCGCTCTTTGTTCAAGTAAAGATTGTTTCTCCAACTGACTTAAATGTTTATGATAAGCCAATAAACTAGGATCATGATAAAACAAACCAACAGGAATCTTTTCAGTCTCCATAGCTTTTTCCCAAGCCAATCTCTGGTCGTATGGTTGATAACCTTCTTTATCCAAATCATAAACTTTTTGTTGAAACCATTGATAAGTATTTACCTTATTAAAAGTTGGACAAGGCTGTAAGACATCAACCAAAGCAAAACCCTCATGATTTAAAGCCGCTTTAACCAAGTTAATCAGTTGAGCCATATTACCAGCATAGGCTCTAGCAACATAACCAGCATGAGCAGCCAAAGCCATAGTCAAAGGATTCATTGGTTCTTCGATTAGACCGTCTGGAGTTGATTTGGTTGCAGTCCCCTTAAAAGTAGTAGGAGAACTTTGGCCAGTAGTTAAACTGTAAGTCTGGTTATTATGAACCAAAACAGTAATGTCATGATTACCACGAGCAGCAGAAATCAAATGATTGAGACCCTCACCATAAGTATCTCCTTCGCCAGCAACTACAATCACCTTAAGCTTATGATTTGCCATCTTAATACCCATAGCATTTGAAATAGCTCGACCATGAAGTGAATGAAAACCATAAACCCGATTAAAATCCGCCATATTACCACTACAACCTACACCATAAACTACCACCAAATTTTCTTCTGGCATAGCCATTTGCACAAAGGCTTGTTTAATAGCTCCTAAAATCCCAAAATTACCGCAACCAGGACACCAAGTTGGAGTAATAGGTGATTGAATACTTTGTTGCGTTATATTTGACATATTTATTGCTCCAACCAATTCAAAATATCTTCTGCATAAAAAGGACGACCATCAAAACGACGCAAATTTTCTTTAAAAGTAATACCAGTTTCTTGACGAATTAACTGTTCTCCTTGTCCGGTATGGTTACCCTCAACCATCACTAATCTTTGAGCTTTTGCTGCTAATTCAATAAAGGCATTAGAAGGAAATGGCCAGACACAAGGCAAATGAATTACATTTACTTTATCAGTCATAGCAACCAAATCTTTCAAAACATTAACAGTTGAACCCCAACATACAAAAGTAGTGGGAGCATCCTTGGGACCAATTAGTTCTGGCTGGGGAATTTCTTTAATCAAACCATTATATTTTTCAGCTCTTTTCTCGGTTTGCTGACGAGTCATATCAGCATCTTCTGTTGCATAACCAGAAGGATCATGTTCATAAGAATTACTAATATACAAACCATGTGGTTGACCAGGAACTGAGCGAGGAGAAATACCATCTTCTGCTTCTAGCGAATATCTTAAGTAACTATCATCTGCAGACAAATCTTTATCTGCCATATAACTAAGCTTTTTCACTTCGACTTCTGTGGGTGGTTGTTGCCAAGTTTGGTGTGATTCAAGGGCATACTTATCACTCACAATAAAAACCGGAATATGGTACTTCTCAGCGAGATCAAAGGCCAGTTTAGTTAATTCATAGTGTTCGGCAATAGTGCCTGGCGTCAAAACCACTCTTTGAAACTCTCCATGACCTGCTCTAAGAATAAATTGTAGATCAGCTTGCGAAGTCCAAGTTGGTAAACCGGTAGCTGGACCTGGTCTCTGACCATAAAGAATAACCAGTGGGGTTTCCGTAATACCAGCCAAAGACAAACCCTCAACCATTAAAGCAAAACCGCCGCCAGAAGACCCAGTCATAGATCTTACTCCAGCATAGGAGGCACCAATAGCTTGGTTAATAGCTGCTATTTCATCTTCTACATGTTTAACAATTAAAGGATAATTTTTTTGTTGATCAGCCAAGAAATGCATTGCAGCCGAAGCTGGAGTCATAGGATAAGCGCTATAGAACTGAACACCACCAGCCAATGCCCCAAGTCCAACTGCTTCGTTACCAGTAGTAATAACTTGATTATCAGTTGCAACTTTAAATTCATGAAGAGGAGAGAGCTCAGCTAAAATTGCCTCGTAACCCAACATAAAAGCTGCATGGTTAGTTTTAATTACTTCTTCTCCCTTACCAACAAATGCTTCGCTTACCAAAGATAGTGAAACTTTTTTATCAAAACCAAAAATAGCAGTAGTAATACCAAAGGCAACTGTATTAGTTGCTAATTTTGTTTTGGTTGCTCTACGTGCAAATTCATTCAATGGTAAATTAATAATTTTTCCCTGACAATCATTTGTATCTTCTGCGGTTAAATCACCAGCATTTTGATTGTAAATTACAATAGTTTTTTTAGTAATTTCTTTGACATGCTCTTTGAAAGCAGCTTTACCAAAAGCAATTAAAACATCTAGTTCTCTTTGTTGAGAAAAAACTGGTTTATCAGAAAATAAAACTTGTCCAGTTTGATGACCACCCTTAATTAGTGATGGATATTCAAGATAGTTAAAAGCATAAAGACCATGCCTTTTAGCCAATTGAGCCACCATTCTTGAAACAACCATTACACCTTCGCCAGCCTGACCAGCGATTTTCCAGTTCCACTTCATCATGGGGCAATTGTAGGGTTAGAGTAGACTTAGGTCAATAGAATTAGATAAAAATGATACAATTTTGCTATGAAAACTCTTCTTTTATACGGTTCTTTAACCGGCAACACCCAATATGTAGCTGAGCAAATTTCTGAGTTTCTAACTCAATCTGGCGTTACACATGACCTAATTAATGCCAATGAATTTTCTCCAAATGAAATTCAAAATTATGATCTATTAATCTTGGGTTCATCAACTTGGGATGATGGTTTGCTTCAATATGATTTTGATGCTTTTTTCCAAGAAGTACAAAATATGGATTTTACTGGCAAAAAATTCATAGCCTTTGGCTGTGGTGATAGTAGTTATGAACACTTTTGTTTTGCTGTCGATAAAATTGAAGAATTTTGGTTAAGTAAAAATGCTGAAAAAATTATGGACAGTTTAAAAATAGATGGCTTTCCACAAATGGAAAGTAATTTGGAGGCATTACAACAGTGGCTGGCAAAATTACAAAATATAGTTAAATAAAAAAAGCCCCATATTAAATGGGGCTTTTTATTTTCAAAAAAAATTACTTTTTCTTAGCAACTTTCTTGCTAACTTTTTTAGCTGCTGCTTTTCCCTTAGCTACTACCTTCTTAGCAGTAACTGCAACTTTTTTGCCTTCTTTTTTAGCAACTGAAGCTGCTCTTTTTGCAGTCTTAACTACTTTTGCTCTGTTCTCTTTTTTAGAAAGAAATAAAGCTGTTGCGCCAACTGCTAAACCAGCAATTAAAGCAAGCAAGCCACCTTTTCTTTTTGCCATAAGTACATCCCTCATGTCTACTTTGTGATGTATTCATTCTCTAGTAAAAAGAATGTGGTTGTCAAGAGATCATTTAACATGAACAATTGACAAGCTATTGGTTAATCCTGGTGTCTTCCAAATAGTGCCATAAATCACCAAAACAGTTTCTCCGGATTTTACAATTCCTTTTTCTTTTAGAATTTCTACCATAGCATTTGGCTCTTCAATCTTGCCGCCAGCAAACTCCACAATATGAGGAATTACACCATAATTAAGAGCTAATTTACGATAAGTAAGTTCATTACTAGTCAAAGCATGAACATCTACTTTTGGTCTAAAGCGAGTTAATAAGTTAACAGTATTACCAGTCTCAGTCAAACACACAACACTATCAATAGAATTCTCCTCATTTTGCATTAAATAAACTGCTGCGTGAGCAACTAAACTTGGATCAGTTTCATCTTCCCATTCATCCAAATATGATGTTTCATATTCTTCATTGAAAGCTGCAATTTTTGCTTGAGTCTCAACTGCTTTAACTGGAAACTTACCAATAGTTGTTTCTTCAGAAAGCATGACTGCATCTGTACTATCGTAAACAGCGTTGGCAACATCACTTACTTCAGCACGAGTGGGACGTGGGCTCTCAACCATTGATTTCAACATTTGAGTGGCAGTAATTACTGGTTTACCAGCCAAACGACATTTGGTAATAATGAGTTTTTGCCAAAAAGCCAATTGCTCAAAAGGTACTTCTACAGCCAAATCGCCACGAGCCACCATAACAGCATCACTGGCATTGATGATTTCATCAAGATTGTCCAAGGCTGATTGATTCTCAATTTTGGCAACAATACTGGTGTCCTTAAGACCACGCTTGTCTAGCTCATCGCGTAAAATTTTAATATCTTCTTTGTCCCTTACAAATGATAGACCAACAAAATCAACTCCAGTCTCTACAGCCCCATCAAGTTGTACACGATCTGGATCGATCAATGAGGGCATATCAATAACAATACCAGGAGTATTCATAGTTTTTCTAGTTTTTACTTCAAAATCACCTAGAGCTTTTGCCATTAAAAAATCATCTTCTTTTTTTACTATTTCAAATTCACAAGCACCATCATCCAAAAGAACAAAGTTGCCAATTTGCAAAGTATCTACTACGTTTTCAGGAATAAAAATTACTTTTTCTTCAGTTGATTGCTTGTTAAAAGTAAAAAATACCTCTTCACCATCACGAACTGAAAAAGCTTGACCATCGCGTAAATCTACGCGAATTTCTGGACCCTGTAAATCAAGTAATACTGCTACTGGCAAACCTTTTTCAGCAGCAACTTTACGAACTCTTTGAACCCGCTCACGATGCCATTCTGGAGTACCGTGTTTGGTATTAAAACGAGCTACGTTCATACCAGCATCAATCAATTGACCAATAACTTCTTCTGTTTCTGTGGCTGGACCAATAGTAGCTACAATCTTGGTTCTTTTGAGCATTTTCTGCATGAAATTTCCTTTAATAATTTAATAAACAAAACAACTACCCTAAAGGGAGTATTTTAATTATATCTCGTATCCCTTGATGTTTAAATATCAGTTCTTGATAGTTGTGTTAAAGTTAATCAATGACAATGACTAGCTCTCTCATTAAAGACCTCGAAAAGCTTAAAAATCTAGAAAAAGCAAAAGTTTTGCAGAGATTTTTTAAAACTGGAAAAGGTCAGTATGCTGAAGGCGATATTTTTTGGGGAATTACTGTGCCACAACAAAGAAAAGTCGCCCAAAAATTTGCTCCAAAGATTTTAACTAATTTGCCAGATTTAAAAAATCTCATTGCCAGTCCAATCCATGAAATTAGACTGACTAGCCTTTTATCTATGGTCTATGCATATAAAAAAGCGACTGAAAAACAAAAAGGAATAATCTTTAATTTATATTTTTCTCAACGTAAATACATTAATAATTGGGATTTAGTTGATGTTACAACACCAAACATAATCGGGGATTACATTTTAAATAATCCTGAAAGACAAAAAGAAATATTTAATTTAATTAGCTCAAATAATTTATGGGAAAGAAGAATTTCTATTCTTGCCTGCTTCCCATTTATTAAAAACAATGATTTCAAACAAATTCTAAAGATTGGTAAACAAGTATTAAATGACCGACATGATTTAATCCACAAAGCCAGTGGTTGGATGTTGAGAGAAGTAGGTAAAAGAAACGAACAAATTCTCAAAGACTTTCTTTATCTCAATGCTACTAAAATGCCAAGAACAATGCTGCGCTATACCATTGAAAAATTTCCAGAAGACATTCGACTTGAATTTTTAAAAATGAAATAGTTATTAAACAAAAACCAGCCTCCTTATGAAGAGGCTGGCCATCTAATTACTTTTTTCTTTTAGTAAGACAATCTATCCATTAAACGAGTGAAGAAACTAGTAGAAGTATAGTCTTGACTCACCTCACCAGTAGCATCATCAAGAGTAACTTTACGTTCAACTGTTCTTGGGAAAAAGCTTAAGAATTTTTTCTTCTCTGCCACAGTTAACGAATATTCAACTCCATCATCATTGGCAACAGCATCCAATTGCTGATTCTCTGAATCAAAGCCAGAAATTAATCCAGCTTCTTGCATTCTAGCCAAAGCTTGGTCTGGCAAATGAGTTAAAACATGAGTTTGGCCAGATGGGGTTGTAAGAGCAACATCACCAGTAGTTGGATCATAAACAAACTCTGCACCGTTCATATGAGCTTTGACATTCCTAGACTTTAATTCCAAAGCTTTGCTATCAGCATTTTTACGCTCACGAAGTTCAGTCATTTCTTGAATACGCTCTTGTCTAGCAGTACGAATTTTTTCCTGATATTCACTAAGCTTTTGCTTTTGCTCATCAGTCATATTTTTAGTTTTTGATGGAAAACGCACTTCTAAATTCTCGGTTTTAACAACATCTTTCTCGTCAACAACTGTTTGCTCTAAATCATCTTTAAGTTCAATTTTTGCCCCATCAGCTTCCATGGTTACCACCATATCTTTATTAGAAGAAACAGGCACTATTCTAGATGGAGCTCTTGATGGCATCGCTTGTCGAATAGCTGGTCTACCATCGGTAGATCTACCCAAAACATAGCCCTCATACATTTTCATATTACCAGCTTGATCGACTTCTACTTCAAAAGCCAAAGCTGGAGATGTTAAGGCTATAAAAACAAAGGTAGCCAAGCCAAATTTTAATGCAGTTTTTTTCATTTTTTTCCTTTTTAAATAAAAATATATTCTATTGATAGATTGAGTATGGCAAATTCTTAAGGTTTTTACAAGCCAATGGATAAGCTACAATCTGGTGTATGGTAAAAAATATTTTATTAAAACTATTTCTTTGGTACATCAAAAATTTAGCCAAGTTACAGCTTAGAAAAACCAAACCACTAATTATTGGCATCACTGGTTCTAGCGGTAAAACCAGCGTTCTAAATGCCATAGAAGCAGTGTTAAAAGCCTTGCCTAATAAAAAAATAAGTGTAAGTCATAAGGCAAATTCAGAGCTAGGACTGCCTCTCCACATTCTCGGAATTACAACTCAAGATTTCAGTATTGCAGCCTGGTCAAAGATTGCTTTTAAAGCAATTTGGCAACTACTAGTTAATTGGCAACCAGTGGATATTTATGTCGCAGAAATGGGAGTTGATAGTCCTTTTGCACCCAAAAATATGAGTTATTTATTGAGTTTCTTAAAACCTCAAATTGGAATATTTTTAAATGCTGAAGCTGTTCACAGCGAGGCATTTGATTCTTTAGTTAAAGAGATTGATCAAAATAAAAAGAAACAAGCAGTTGTTCACGCCATTGCTCAAGAAAAGGGGAAATTAATTACTTCATTACCCAAAAATGGTTTTGCAATTTTAAATAGAGATGATAGTGAGGTTTCAGTCTTCTCTAACAAAACCAAAGCTCAAGTATTATTTTTCGGCCAAAAAAATAAAGAAGATGAGGGAGCATTTCTCATTAATTGGCAGACTTCCTTTGAAGGAACTAAGTTTATTTTTAAACAAGACTTAAAAGAATTTTCTTTAAACTTTCCTCAACATGTACTACCAGAACAATTTGGATTGAGCCTAGCAGCAGTATTTAATTTAGCCAAAATTCTAGGCATTACTCAAAAAGAAGCAGTTAGTGCTTTAGAAAAAAATCTAGTTAATCCACCAGGAAGATCTAGTCTTTTTCAGGGAAAAAATAATTCCTATATTCTTGACAGTACCTATAATGCCTCGGTTAAACCAATGGAAATGCTATTGGAACTGCTTGATAAATTACAAGCAAAAAGAAAAATTGCAGTTCTTGGTGATATGAGAGAGATGGGGGACGAGGCCAAGCAAGCTCATCTGCAAATAGCAAAAAAAGCCAGTCAAATTGCTGATTTAATTATTTTAATTGGACCATTGATGAAAGAATATGCTCTTCCTTATCTTGAACAACTAAATGGCAAACCACCTGTTTATTGGTTTTCCAATGCCCATAAAGCAGCTGATTTTCTATTACCAAAAATTCAACCAAATGACTGTGCCTTGGTCAAAGCTTCGCAAAATACTCTTCTACTTGAAATTGCCGTAGAAAAACTTCTGGCAAATCCAGAAGATGAAAAATATTTGTGTCGTCGTGGTAAATATTGGAATTTACAAAGACAAAAACTACTCAATCAATAAAACTTGGGTTAATGGGATGAATTAGCTTTCTTAATAATTTTTGTTGACACTCATCAATCCATTTACCATATTTACGTCTTAATTCTTTAATTTCTAAGGTATTATCGACAATATAAATCTCATGTTCTTCTTGTAAACTCTTCAATACTTTCACAGCTTCTTCTTTGGCAAATAAAGGAACTAGTCTTTCAATTTGTTTGAGCACTTCACGGCTAGTGATAATTCTGGCTTTGAGTAAATAGAAGCGTTCAGTGACCAAATGCTGGTTTTCATTAAATAAAAGTCTCTTAATAAACGGCAAACGTCTCATGATTCGACGCACTCTAGATAATTGTTTACGAAATAATTCACGCTCGGTAATTCTGCTTTTTGAACGAAAATTTTCTTTGTTATATACCTCTGGATATTCCAAAGCATCCTCCAATAAATCAAGTCGCGCATCAAATTCCAACATAACATTTTCACTTACGTAACCCTGCCAAAATAAACTTTCAAGATGTTCACGTTGCAAAGAAATGAACTCAAGTCTCAAACTCTTTTCTAAGCTCTCAACTGTTACTAATGAGTCTAATTGTTTTTTATACAAAGCTTCTTCATTTTTTAATAAAATATCCATTTCATTAAGATTGGTAATATTAAATTCACCACTAGGTAAAGAGGCGAGAATGTTTTTAGCTTTTTCTATTCGAAAAATATCTTTTTCTATTTGTGCAATCTGAACTTCTTTTTTAGTTATGTTTAAACCAAGAAACTTTAATAAATATTTGATTGTTAAGCCATTAACAAAAAGTGAAAATAATAAAACTGCAAAAGTAAAGATTGTTAAATCCTCTTTATACCAAACAGAGTCTGGAATAGAAAAAACCAATACCAGTGGAATAACTCCTCTCAATCCACCCCAATTGAGAACATGTTGCCAATTAAGTGGCACAGTTGGTTCATCTTTGAATAGTGGTAAAACATTGCTAATGGCATAGGTTAAATAAGTAGAAATTGATCTGGCAACAATCACAATTCCTATGGCTAACATCCAACGAGTCGGATTATATAAAAATTGAGTTGTATCAAGTGAAAAAGTAGCAAAGAAAAATACCACAGATACAGCCAAGTAACCCAGATATTCCCATAGCTCGCTAATAAAATGGGCAACACTTGGTGAAAAACGAGATCTGCCCATGTTTCCTACTACTAATCCAGCTATTACACTAGTAATAACCCCAGATAGATGAAAAAAATATTCAGCACCAGTAAAGGCAATTAGAGCTGCACCAATGGTTAGAGTCATTTCTACAGCATAGTTATTGATTTTTGAAACCAACCAACTCACTCCATAGCCTAAGATTAGTCCAGCAGCAATACTACCAAAGAAAACATAAAAAAATTCTTCAACACCTTCAACTAAAGTATAACTAGAAAAAACAGTCGCACCAGAAACTATGGTAATTAAGATTCTAAATAAAATAACGGCTGTAGCATCATTGAACATACTTTCACCGTCTGCTAATAAAGATAAACGTTTGGGAGCGCCTAAAGTTTTAAAAATTGCTAAAACAGCAATTGGGTCTGTGGCAGAAATTAGAGCTCCAAAAAGAAAAGCTCCTTCTATGGGTAAGCCCAATAACCAAGTTGTTCCCAATCCCACAATTAAAATTGATAACAGTAAACCAAAGGTAGCGGCAAAAGCTATTGTTTTAAATTGGAGTTTGAATTGATGTAAACGAATATGCATTGCTGCCCCAAACAAAAGAATGGGAAGAAGAAAGAAAAAAATAAAATCCGGAGTTAGCTCTGCATGGATTGGGATATGAAAAACTCTTGAGAGGTATTGAACAAAAAATCCCAAAATCAATAGTGCAACGGTGTAGGGGAATTTAACTTTCTCTACAAACACTTGCAATAGAGATGCAACCGTAAAAAAAATACCAATAAAAAGAATAAATTCAACAAATTCGTGAGTGTTCATAACATTTTTTCATCCATTTTAGGTAGTTAAGCCCATTCGCTTTTTGTTTAAAAGTGAATATTACGACACACAATAAAAAACAAGAAAAATGATAATCAACTGGCTTACTACAAATATATAGTAACACAAATTAGTCAGCAAAGACTACTTATATATAGTTATAGTAATAGAAATAACAGTCTTATAACAAATATATAATAATTACCAAGTTTTTTGAAAAAACTCCATTTGTTCTTTTATTATTAAATTGTGCGTATAATAAGACACATGGATTCTTTCCAACGCTCACCCTTCTCTAGTAACCAAGTTTCTCCAACTCCAAAAATTAGGTTGGAACAACCAGAAGAAACAAAAACTGAACAAACAAATCCTGGTGGTACTTCAATTCTAAAATCTTTCAACGATGATGCTGATAAAAAAATAGCAAGAAAACGCATGATCAAAATTGCCATGTGGATTTTTGGTGCTTTTCTAATAGCATTATTCTTCTTCTCTGTTGGTTTTTATGCCAAAGCATCCTGGAAAAAAACTCCAACTCCAGAACAAACTCAGGCTTTGCCAGATATTGGAGAAACGCTTTTTGCTAAGTTTGGTACAGAAGAAAAAGTTTCGGCTGGCATGGTTAAATTCCAGTTTTGGTTTGATCTAAATGACAATGGCAAACAAGAACAATGGGAAAAAGGCCAGGATGGAGTAGGCATCAATGTTCGCCGCAAAGGAGAAACACTTCCCTTTATCAGCTTAGAAACTGATGGCGAGGGAGTAATTATGCTTAGTGGCTTGGACAAAGGCGATTATGAAGTAGCCTATTATCTGAGTCCTTACAATAATGAGTATGGCCCAACAGCTGACCAACACTTTTTTGGTCAAAAATATTACCAAATCTTTGAATCATCTAATGGAGTCACAGGTTTGTTTCCTACCACCTTCAAAGAACTAAAGGTCTCCCCAGAGGGCACTACTGTAACCATGGGACTCAGAGAGTATAAACCAAAAAAGTTGGTGGGAATTCAAAATAGGCAACTGGTTCTCTATGATCCAGCTGAAAACATTCGTTTTACTGGTAGTAATATTTGGGATGACGCAAGTTTTCCCAAGAAATTTGAGATTCGTGACAACAAACTTTTTTATGTCAAAAGTGGAGCCTTATATAAATACGACCCATTTGTAAGTTATAACGGTTATTCTGAAAAAGTTTATGATCAAGTCACTGCGCCAGACGATAGTTACTATGTCATCTCTCCACAAGGCACAGCCATAGTTTATGGTGGTCATGATGGCGCTTTTTTCCAAACACCTGACTCTGCTTGTGGTAGACAATTAGTACGTTACGACAACAAACCAATTGAACTTTATAGCGTTTCTTACCCATATGATCCTATTGCTGCTCGCTTCCAAAATGAGACCCATGCAGTTATCTATGGCAAAGCAACTGGCGAGGATTGGCGTATCTACACTTTGTCATGTGACGGCAGTACTTTGACTGTCAAAAAGCTACCCATTGTTACCGCTTGGACTTTTGCTGGTGGCTACATCAGCTATGACAGGTTAATTATCAAAGGACCAGTGTCTCAAGAAAAAACCTGTAGTGGTTCAGAGCCATGCGAAGTAAGCGTTTTTAGTGATGGTATCTATATCTATGATTTACCAACAGATAAATTAGAAAAACTAGGTGACACAGAATTTGAAAAAATGAATATCAGCAACCTTGCCTATGACGGCAAATATATGTGGTTAACAAATTATGAAACTGGAGCAGTTAAAATTCTTGATTTCAATAATAAGGAAAACACCAAAATTCTAAATGTTGATTTAAAAGGATACTTTAAAAACTCAGATCCAAAAAGAATTAATGACACCAATGTTGCCTATGTTGGCGATGGTAGCTTTATGTTTGTTGATGCTTTTACTGAGTGTGGTAAACAAAAAGACTGTGCCACAGTCAAAAAATTTACAGTCAATGGTGAAAACTTGGACAATATGACTGATGTTATTACTATCCAAGATATGTATCCACAAAGATTAGTTGGGGAGCTTACAAAATGAAAAAAACAGGAACAATAATTTTAGCTAGCTTGGCTGCGTTATTTCTCATTGCTGTTGCTACCTTTGCTGGCTGGAGAGTAGCTGATAACTACAGAACCCAAGAAACAATTGGAAATGAAACTCCCAATACTGAAACAGCAGAACAAGCAACGGTTTATTTTTATCGTACTGACGGAATTTATCGTGTAACCTCAGAAAACTCAGAACCTGAAAAAATCGTTGAAACTACTTTTAACCAAGAAAAAGGCTATTATTTTAGTCCTAAATTTGAAATTATGGGAACAGATCATAATTGGTTGGTTTATCGTGATATGACTAAAATTGATGAATTAGAGCAAGTTCAATTTGCTTTAGTTGTTTATGATTTGGAAAATAAGAAAGAACTTTTAACTGTCGCTGAAGATTTGGGTTCTGTCATTTCCTTTACAGTTTCTCCATCGGGTAAAAGTTTGGCTTATGTTGTTAACAAACATGATCCTGATAAAAAAATCTCAGATGGTCCAGAACCTTTTTTCCAAGAACTATATTTTTGGGATGGGGCAGGGGAAGCTGAAAAAATCCTAACTGAAGAAAGTGGTTTCTTTTCTATTGTTTTGGGTAATTGGCTAGATGATGAAAATTTCACTGCTGGTAGGGGATACGAAGGAGTTTCTTTTTGTAAAATTAATGTAACTACAACTAAAAAGTTCCCCGAAGATTGTACTGGCTATGGAGAATCAACTATGGGAACTACTGATAATGTTGAAGCAATTATTGATGGCGTTGCCTATGGTTTTCACTATGAATGGCCAGAAATTGTTGGTAACCGTCGCACAAATAACGGTATTTTTGAACAAACAGAAAATGGTGAAAGACGCTTTATCACCAGTGATGTTCCTAGTGATCTAACGGTTGATAAAGACAATATCTATTATCTGCGTAATAGTCGAGATGGATCAAAATATACTTGGAATGGTTCAGAGAGTGATCTTTATTTGGTTTCAAAGAATGGCGAGACTCTTAAACGTCTTACTAATGATGGAACTAGTATTGCTGCCAAATCACAGCTTTCACTGTCTAATGACGGTAGATTTTTAACTTACCAAGTCACTGATTTGAGCCAACTTTCACCAGATAAAAATACTGTTGAAGAACAAAGTGATAACTCAAAAATTTGGCTTTATGATCTTAAGTTGAATAAATATTATGTTGTTGCTGAAAAAGGTCTTGCTCCTAGGGTTGTAATTAAATAACTCTCCAAACATAGAATATATTTAATAAAAAACCTGTAAACACTTTTTTGTTTGACTAAATCATCACTCATTTATTGAAGATTAAAACGCAGTTTAAAAGCTAAAATAAAATAATTTTTTAGCATCTCAAACAATTTGGATTTACTTACACCATATTTTCTTTCCTGGTAATAAACAGGAATCTCTTTAATTCTAAGACCCATCCGTTTTGCGGTATAAACCAATCTCAAATGGTATTCTCCATAACCTTGATAAATCTTTTTCAGTGACATTTTCTTTAATACCTTGGCTTGAATAGCATAATAACCACTGGTGTTGTCAGTAATAGGAAATAAAAATATTTTGCGCAAAAGATAATTAAAAAATTTAGTGGTATAAAAACGCAACTTATCATCCATTCCTCCACCAGCCATAAATCTTGAAGCAACCACCAAATCAAAATCATCACTTACAACTGATTTAATTAGGTTATTAATAACAGCCGGGTCATGATTAAAATCAGCATCCATACCAACAATAACTTTTCCCTTAGCCTTAGTAATTCCCAATAAAATTGACTTTGATAATCCAACAGGAGGGGGATTTAAGTAAAAAGAAATATTTTGGTTAGAGCGTGACAATTTCGTTAAATCAGTGATAGTACCATCACTACTATGATCATCAACGACAATAATTTCATGAGAAATTTTTTGTAATTGTTTTTCTAACTTAGTAATAAGCAGGGAAATATTTTGTTTTTCGTTAAAAGTTGGGATGATGACACTAACTAACAAGTTATTTTTCATAACAACAAAAAAATGGGTGGCTGACGAGACTTGAACCCGCGACCTCCGCTTTCACAGAGCGGCACTCTAACCAACTGAGCTACAGCCACCATGTGCGCCAAGCAGGACTCGAACCTGCGACCTACGGCTTAGAAGGCAGTCGCTCTATCCAGCTGAGCTATTGGCGCATACACAAAAAAATGGTTTAAAGAACTAAGAAACGTATTTTCTCAAACAAACACTGATTTTACCAGACTTATCGAGGAATAGCTCTCCAGATCTTAACGATCTCAATTATAATACCTCCACATGGATTTCAAGCTACACACTCCATACCAGCCAACTGGAGATCAGCCAACAGCAATTAAAAAGCTCACGGCCAGTGTTGAAGCGGGTAATCCGCACCAAACACTTCTTGGCGTAACTGGCTCTGGCAAAACCTTTACCATGGCAAATGTTATTGCCAACACTCAAAAACCAACCTTAGTCTTGGCTCACAACAAAACCCTAGCCGCTCAACTTTACCAAGAATTTCGTGACTACTTCCCAGAAAATGCTGTTAGCTACTTCGTTTCATACTACGACTATTACCAACCAGAAGCATACATTCCCACAACCGACACCTACATTGAAAAAGAAGCTGATATTAACGATGAAATCGACAAACTACGTTTGGCTGCCACCACCAACTTATTAACTCGCAAGGACGTCATCGTAGTCGCTTCCGTCTCATGCATCTACAACCTTGGTTCTCCTGTGGAATATGGTCAAAACATCTTTAAATTCATTGAGGGAGAAGTAATTTCCCAACATAGTTTTCTATTGCGCCTAGCCCAACTCCAATATGATCGCTCTACCACAGACTTAAAACGTGGTTCATTCAGAGTACGTGGCGATACCATTCAAGTCTGGCCAGCTTATCAAGATTCAGCTTTAAAAATTGAAACCCTAGAAAACACTATTACCAAAATCCAAGAAATCGACCCAATCAGTGGGGAAGTACTACCCCCAATGCATCGAGATCCACAAACTCAACGCTACACCCTTTGGCCAGCTAAACACTACACCATGAACCCAGACACCAGAGAAGCTGGTATTGCTGCTATCGAAAAAGAACTAGCTCAACAAATAATTGATCTTGAAAAAAATGGTAAAACCATCGAAAGCTACAGACTCAAACAAAAAGTTCAATATGACCTAGACATGATCCGTGAATTTGGCTTTGTAAATGGTATCGAAAACTATTCTAGATATTTTGATGGTAGAAACCCTGGAGATCCACCTTTTACTCTATTAGACTATTTCAAAGAAAACACCAAAATCTTCAATCAAAAATCATTTTTAACCATTGTCGACGAAAGTCACATGTCATTACCTCAAGTTAGAGGCATGTTCCATGGTGATCGCTCTCGCAAAGAAACTTTGATTAACTATGGCTTCCGTTTGCCCAGTGCCTTAGACAACAGACCATTGCAATTCCACGAATTTTTAGAAAGAACCCCACAAAACCTTTATGTTTCTGCCACTCCCAATGAATGGGAAATGCAACATTCTGGAGAAAATATTGCTGAACAATTAATTCGACCAACTGGCCTAGTTGACCCAGTTATTGAACTCAGACCCACTGAACACCAAATTGAAGATTTGGTAATTGAAGTAATTCGCCGCAAACTCCAAGGACAAAGAGTTTTAGTTACAACTTTAACTAAAAAGATGGCCGAAGCCCTAACCGAATATCTCAATACTCCAGAAAAAATTAATGCTTTAGTTAAAGATTTTCAAACTCGTGCAGCCGAAACACCAGATCCAGAAACACCATATCAACAAGAAACAGAATTTATCCCCATTGAACAAATAGAAATCGGTAAATTAGCACCAGATTTTTATGCTCATTTAGCACCATTACCAAAAGATCCTTTAAAAGAATATCCTAAGGTTGCGTATCTACATTCAGATATTGAGACTTTAGAAAGATCGGATATTTTGGATGATCTACGTAGCGGAAAATATGATGTTCTAGTTGGTATCAACCTATTGCGTGAAGGCCTAGATCTACCAGAAGTAAGCCTAGTTGCTATTCTCGATGCCGACAAAGAAGGGTTTCTGCGTTCTGCCACTGCTCTGATCCAAACCATGGGACGAGCTGCACGCCACGAAAATGGTAGAACCATTCTTTTTGCAGACAACATGACCAACTCAATGAGAAAATCTATTGAAGAAACACAAAGACGCCGAGAAGTTCAAGTCGCTTACAACTTACAATACAACATCACCCCAACTGGAATTCAAAAACCAATTCGTGAAAAACTATTACTAAAAGAAGAAGATGAGGAAGGTACAGAAATAGCTGCCCATAAAAGAAAGGGTAGAGTAATCCAACTCAAAAAAAATGAGTTTGTTAATCTACAAGATCTCAAACCAGACTCCTTAACCCCTGATGAAAAAGAGCAATATATTAAAAAACTTGATTTAAAAATGCGTCGCGCAGCCGTTGATCTTGATTTTGAATTAGCTGCTGAATTAAGAGACATAATCCAAGATTTAAAACAGTAATCTTTTTTACTACTCCCATACTCGAAATATAACCGAATCTGAGGTATAATAGCTCCTCGTTTTTAAGACAAAAAAATTATGCTTAAAACTTCTTTGGACCACATCATTATCTCTGGAGCTCGTGAACACAACTTAAAAAATGTCTCGCTCTCAATTCCTAAAAATCAGCTAGTAGTTTTTACCGGCCTTTCTGGCAGTGGCAAAACATCCTTAGCCTTCGACACTCTCTACGCGGAGGGCCAACGTCGATACGTGGAATCATTGAGTTCTTATGCCAGACAGTTTTTGGGCATCATGCAGAAACCTGATGTTGACCAAATCCAAGGATTATCTCCAGCTATTTCTATTGACCAAAAAACTACTTCACACAACCCTCGTTCTACAGTTGGCACCATCACAGAAATCTATGATTATTTACGCTTACTTTTTGCTCGCATTGGTCATCCTCATTGTCCAGAATGTGGTCGTGAAGTTAGCACTCAAAGCATCGACCAAATTATTGGTCAAATCGTAAATAAATTGGAAGAAAAAGCTGATGCTCAACCAACTCGATTCATGATCCTTTCTCCAGTTATTCAAAATCGCAAAGGTGAGTTCTCCTCAATGTTTAATAACTTGCAAAAGCAAGGATATAGCAGAGTGCGTATTGATGGAGAAGTCTTTGATTTAAATGAAAATATTTCTTTACTAAAAACCAATAAACACACTATTGAAGCAATTCTTGATCGCTTGAGTTTTTCCAAAAAACAACTCCGCGACAAACAAGAAATGAAAACTCTAAAATCACGTTTATCACAAACCATAGAAGAAGCCTTAAAACTTTCTGCCGGTCTAGTTGTAGCTAGTTTCATTAATGATGACTCACTTAATTTTCCAGACAAACCAAAAAACATGGAAGATTATCTTTTTAGTGAAAAACTAGCTTGTAGTCATTGCGGGATTTCTATTAAAGAACTTGAGCCAAGAATATTTTCTTTCAACGCACCAGAAGGAGCCTGTGCTACTTGTAATGGACTTGGATCTCTTTTAAGAGTTAACTCTGAAAAAATCATTGCCCCAAGTTTAACTCTTAGCGAAGGAGCCATTATTCCCTTTGCTCGCACTATGAGCAATGACACTTGGTGGGCCAGACTTGTCCAAACAGTAGTAATTGAAAATGGCTATGACTTCCGCAAAACCACCTATGAAGAAATGAGTGAAGAATTCCAAAAAACTTTACTTTACGGCTCGCCTAAAATTTATACCGTTACTGGTGAAAACCGTTTTGGCAAGGAAACTTTAATCCAAGAAAAATTTGAAGGCTTTATCACCAACCTAGAAAGACGCTATCAAGAAACAGACAGTGACTATATCCGCAAGGAAATTGAACAATTCATGCACAAAGAAACTTGTCCAGATTGTAAAGGCCTTCGTCTCAAACCAGCTTCGCTAGCAGTTAAAATCGATCAAAAAAATATTGCTGATGTAACTGGAATGACAATTCAGCGCGCACTAGATTGGTCAGATGCCTTACAACTAGAAAAGAAACTTTCTAATAAAGAAATAGAAATTAGTAAACCAATCTTAAAAGAAATTGTGGCTCGTCTTCGTTTCTTAACTTCAGTTGGTTTGAATTATTTATCACTCAGTCGTGAAGCCTCAACTCTAGCTGGAGGAGAAGCTCAGCGTATTCGCCTAGCCTCACAAATTGGTACCGGCCTAACTGGGGTTTTATATATTTTAGATGAACCAACTATTGGCTTGCATCCTAGAGACAATGATCGTTTAGTTGAAACTTTACAAAACCTCAAAAATCAAGGTAACACCGTTATCGTAGTTGAACATGACCGCGATGTAATGTTGTCTTCTGATTACATTTTTGACTTTGGACCTGGAGCTGGCAAACATGGAGGTTCAATCATTGCCGAAGGCACTCCAGAAGAGATAATGAAATTACCCAGCTCTATAACTGGTAAATACTTATCTCGTAAAAAAGACGTAACTAGAGAAAAAGAAGTAACAAGAAAAATCATTGACCCAGATGAAACTGCTAAAGTTAAAGGTCACTCTGGAGCTATTCAGCTTCGTGGTGCAACTCATCATAATCTTAAAAACATTGACGTAGACTTTCCACTTAATTCTTTAAACTGTATTACTGGCCTCTCTGGCAGCGGCAAATCTACTTTGCTTCACGACACTCTCTATCACCAACTAATGAAACACTTGGAACGTAAAACTGAAAATTATGCTGGCTCAGTACAGCAAGTTATGATTCCAGATGTTGTCCGTAGAGTCTCATTAATTGATCAGAGTCCTATTGGCAAAACACCTCGCTCCAATCCAGCTACTTATACCAAGATTTTTGATTACATTCGTAAAATTTTTGCCAATACCCAAGAAGCTCATATTCGTGGTTATAATCCCGGTAGGTTTAGTTTTAACGTCAAAGGTGGACGCTGTGAAACCTGCCAAGGAGATGGACAAATTAAGATTGAAATGCAGTTTTTACCAGATGTTTATGTTACTTGTGATGTCTGCAATGGCCAACGATATAATGAAGAAACACTACAAGTTTTATACAAGGGCAAAAACATTGCTGAAATTCTTAAATTAAGCATTGAAGATGCTTTAGAATTTTTCAAAACCAATAGCAACTTAAAGCAAAAACTCCAAACCCTAGTCGAAGTCGGTTTGGGATATTTGGAACTAGGACAACCAGCTCCAACTTTGAGTGGTGGAGAAGCCCAACGTGTTAAATTAGCTCGTGAATTAAGTTTACGCACCAATGACCACGTAGTTTACTTATTAGATGAGCCAACCACCGGTCTACATTTTGCTGACGTACAAAAGTTACTTTTTGTTTTACATCAATTGGTTTCTCAAAATAATACAGTTGTTTTAATCGAACACAATCTCGATGTTATTAAAAATGCCGACTGGATCATTGATTTGGGACCAGAGGGTGGGGAATATGGTGGTGAAATCATTGCAACTGGTTCACCACAAGAACTAGCTCAAATTACAAATTCTTTTACTGGCCAATATCTCAAATCAGAGTTCGCCGCTCAAAAAAAATAAACCTTATCTAGCATTAACTAAATTTATTGGCTAATATAGCCTTAGTATGATGCGTAAGTTATTACTTGGATTATTTTTTAGCATAATCAGCCTTTTTGGCTTTAATTCTGTAGTCCTTGCTCAACAAGAGCAAATAGAAGCAGAGCAAGCTTTTGAAAACTCCCTAAAAAGTACTTACAACGTCCAAGAAAATGGCTCTACTTACGTTGAGCATACATTTACCATCAAAAACCTTACCCCAACCTATTACATTACTAAGCATGGCCTACGCACTAGCTCTACTAGTATTTCTGGTGTGAGAGTAATGGAAAATGGCAAAAATCTTGATCCAGAAGTTACTCAGGTAGACAACCAAACTAACATTGGTATTACTTTTCCAGATAAATTGGTTGGTGAAGGCAAAACAAGAACTTTTACCATTAGTTACACCAACCCAGATCTTGCTCAAGCCAACGGCAGTGTTTTGGAAGTAGCAGTTCCCAAACAAGCTGATCCTCATAAATATGCACATATTGAAGTTGTGCTCAATACACCAATTCGCTTTGGTTCAGCAACTAGAGTAACTCCAGCTACTAACTATGTGCAAAAATTAACTGAAAAAGGCGTTCAAATGGTGTTCGGAGATTTGGGTGACCAAGGAGTCTCTGCTCTTTTTGGTTATGAACAAATTTATGATTTGAACTTTACTTACTTTTTAGAAAACAATAATTCTCAGCCCATTCTATTGCAAACAGCTTTACCACCAGATACTCCTTTCCAAAGAATGAATTATTCATCCATTGAACCAGAGCCAACCGAAATGAAACTAGATAAAGATGGTAACTGGATCGCTACTTTTTATATGCAAGGCAACACTGCTCAAGCGGTTAAAGTTAAAGCTCAAGCACTTTTAACTTTAGAGCAAAATCCTTTGGTTCCCATTGCTTATCCCCAAGCTTTTAATTTGGCCAAACAACCATTTTGGGAAACAGACAATGCTGACTTACAGAAAATTGCCGCTGAACACCCTAGTCCAAAAGAAGTTTATGACTTTGTTACTAGTCAATTGGAATATGCACAAATAGATTCTATTGATAATTTGGAGCGCAAAGGAGCAATTAAGGCTTTAGAAAAACCAGATCAAGCGGCCTGTCAAGAATTCTCCGATTTATTTGTAACCCTAGCTAGAATAAACAAAATCCCTGCTAGAGTAATTACTGGTTATGGCTATGCAGAAAACAGTCGTTTGCGACCACTAAGTTTAGGCAATGATATTTTGCATGCCTGGCCAGAATACTGGAATGAGGAAAAACAAAACTGGCAACCAATTGACCCCACCTGGGAAAATACTACTGGTGGCGTTGATTATTTTAATCACTTTGATCTTAATCATATTGTTCTAGCCATTAATGGAGAATCAAGTACTTTGCCATACCCAGCTGGATCATATAAAACAGACAAACAGCAAAAAGAAAAAACCCTAGAAGTAAACTTTGGCAAAAGCTTTCCAGAACAAGAACCAAATTTTGAAGTTACTTTGGAACCACAAAAAAACACCTGGATTGGAATGCCTGGTTTTTATGATCTTAAAATTAAAAACAAATCAGGAGCTGCTTGGTATAACCTAAATTTTGATTTAGCTTCAAATAATTCTGGAGTTAGAGTTTTTGGTGACACAGCCATAAAAGCTCTACTACCTTTTGAAACCTTAAGTTTGCAACTCTTTGTTTATAATACACATGGAGCACTGCCGACCAAGGACACTCTCCATTTCACTTTCAACATGAATGGTGAAAGTGTCGTAACAAAAGACTTTGCTATCACCAATGCACCGAACTTCGTCCAAACCATTGCCCATCCTTACACCATCTTTGCCTTGGGCGGAGCAGCGATCCTCTTGGCCCTTGGAACCGGGAGTGTACTCGTTCTTAGACAAAAACGCTAAGATTCTTTACGTTGGTAAAGCCAAAAATCTAAAAAATCGCCTCACTAGTTACACTCAATATTCACAGCTTTCTTCACGAATTAAAAAACTCGTCACAACTGCAACTGAAGTAAGATATCAAGTTTTAGATAGTGAGTTAGAGGCTCTATTAATTGAAGCAGAACTAATTCATACCCATCAACCCTTTTTTAATATCAGGCTCAAAGACGACAAATCTCCCATCTACTTATTAATTACTAATGAAAAGTTTCCTAAAGTCTTAAAAAAGCGTAAAACAGATTTGATTACCGAAAATCCCAAAGGAACTATTCTTGGGCCATTCCAAAGTAGTTATAAGGTTAATGAAGTTTTAAAAATTGCTCGAAAAATATTTCCTTGGTGCAATCAACCAATTACTGATCAAAAAAAGGCTTGTTTTTACTACCATTTAGATCAATGTCCAGGGGTTTGTCTTGACTTAATTTCTCCAGAAAACTACGCAGAAAATATCAATAATTTAAAACTTTTTCTTAAAGGCAAAAAGAGAGAAGTACTTAAAAACCTAACCCTACAAATGCGTCAATTTTCTGAGACTCAAGAATATGAACAGGCACAGATAATTAAGCAACGCATTCAATACATCCAAGAAGTTACACAAAAAAACTATCAACTTAAACCGGATTTAGTTTTACCTGGCTTTGGCCTCAATCAACAAGAATTAGGTATTATTGAATTAAAAAAAATTCTTTCAACTTATACTAGATTTCCAAAAACTAAAAAATTATCCAGAATTGAAGGTTATGACGTAAGCAATGTTCAAGGTAAAAATGCCGCTGTTTCGATGGTGGTAACAGAAAATGGAATAGCAAATCCAAGTGAATATAAGTTATTTAATATCTATTCTCTTGATACTCCTAATGATTATCATATGATGAAAGAAGCTTTGGTTCGTCGCCAAAATCATCCAGAGTGGGGGAAGCCAGACTTGGTGGTTATAGATGGTGGCAAAGGCCAAGTCAAAGCAGTTTTACAAATTTGGCAATGGCAAATACCAGTAATAGGTATTGCTAAAAATCCAGATAGATTAGTTATCCCACTACCAGTAGAAAAACAAGAAAAATATCAAATTCTTAATCTTGGACCTGATCATCCAGCATTGAAACTAATTCAACAATTAAGAAACGAAGCTCATCGCTTTGCCAAAAAACAATGGAGTAAAAGACACACTAGAGCTTTGTTGAATAAATAGTTAAAAAGTGTGTAAAATGTAACTATGAATGAAGAAAATAATCTATTGGCAGGGCTAGAATCAGCTTTTGAAGAGTTTGATGCCGCCCAAGAAAAAGAATCTAACCCGCAACATAGCGAATTAGTTGAAATAAGAACAAGTTTTAAAGAAGGTTTTGAAGGTGATGTTTTAGCAGATAAATTATATGGAATTTTGTCTAGATTTTTTGCTGATAAAAAATTAAAACATAAAATTGTTGTTTTCCAAGATGATCAAACTTCTATTACCTCTCAAAAACAACTAACTCATTTACAAAATACACTTCCCAATGGCAGAGAAATAACTTATAAAACTGTTCGGGTTGCAGATGCTAGTATTGATTGGACTCCTTCTGGAATGACTGAGCATGGATTTCTGTTATGGGAAAAAGTTTTACCAATTTTGCCAACCGGTGAAGAAATGGATAAATTTATTGAACTTTTGAAAAATGATCCAGAAGCAACTAAACTTATCTTGGAATTGTTTAACTTAGAAGGTGATGAATTAATAAAAGAAGTTGCAAGTAAAGCAGCTGAAGAAATAAGAAAATATACATAAACAATTAATGCTTAGACTTTTTCTCAACACCAGCGTTACTTTTTGGATTCTCTCTTATTTTCTTCCCACCATTAGTTTTTCAGACTGGACCACTATGCTCATTGCCAGTCTAGTCATGGTCTTTGTACAAAAAATCATTAAACCAATTATTAAATTTCTATTTTTACCTATCAATGTTGTTACTTTTGGTCTGTTTTCCGTCGTAATCAACGTAGCAATGTTGTGGTTAGTTACCTATTTAGTACCTGGTTTCGAAATTTCCAACATGATCGTTTTTGGCTATCACTTGAGTCGATTTGGCTCGATTCTCTTTGCTTCAATTTTAATCGGTTTTGTTCAAGGTTTTGTCACATTAGTAATCTAAGTTTGGTTGTGTAAAAAAATGCACTGACCAATCAATCCTGGTATAATAACAATATGAAAAAGCTCGGATTAACCCTTCTATTTGTTCTACTATTCGGACTTATCGCTGTCTTTCCAGCCAAAGCCTTAACAGTAGAACCACTAAAACAGGTATTAGAAGCAACCAGCCCCATCGAAGCTAGCGATGCTGGAAATCTAGCATCTTCATCGGCTGAACTAGACCAAAAAATTCAAGAAAAAAAAGATCAAGACATTACAGAAACTGGTGGTAAGCAAAAAAGCAAATTAGCTGCCTACTTAGACGAACATCCCATCGGAGGATTGTCTTGGCACAATCCTTTACAACACGCCATTCGTAGAGCCATTGCCAATGGCTTACCAGCCAATATTATTGTGTTGATGTTATTATTTCCATTAATTGCCTCATTAATTGCTGTTTCCCGTCATGTTGTGGGTCTAAAAGGCTTTGGTGTCTACATTCCAGCCGTCTTATCTGTGGCTTTTGTTTCAACCGGAATCATAACTGGTGTCTTAGTATTTGTAGCAGTCTTAGCAGCCGCAACCATTGCTCGTAGCGCTGTAAAACACTTCAAGCTACCATTGCTACCCAGAACTGCCATGTTGCTTTGGGTAGTAACTTTCTTAATCCTCAGTTTACTAATACTTGCTTCCTGGATTAATGTTAGCTCACTCCTAAGCATTAGTATTTTTCCACTTTTAATTATCATGCTCTTAACAGAAAACTTTATGAGTACTCAACTATTCAGTAGTCAAAAAGAAGCCCTGAGTATTACTTTTGAAACTCTTCTAGTTGCTATTCTTTGTGCACTATTAATCAATCTAGAGTCAATTCAAAAATTCGTCTTACTTTATCCAGAATTCAGTTTATTAGCTGTTGCTGGCCTAAATATTTTAATTGGTAGATATACCGGTTTGCGTCTCTTGGAGAGAGTGCGCTTTACTTCAATCATTGAAGAAGAGGAATAAGCTTATGGTACTCGCCAATGACATCCTGGGCATGAATGCTCGCAACCAGCTTTATGTCCCACTCAACTCTCGCAAAGCTCGATCTTTTTGTATTTCAAAATACGCTACTAAATTATTATTACAAAGCCAAAATATTCCCACCGCTCAAGTTTATGGTATCTTGGCAACCTCAGAAGACATTGAAGAATTTGACTGGAAAAAACTAGAAAAAGACTTCGTGATCAAACCTACTAATGGCCATGCTGGTAAGGGAGTAGTTGCTTTCCGCAATCAACATGCTGATAAAGAACATTGGACTGATGCTATAGGTCACGTTTGGAGTCTCGATGATATTAAATTGCATTGTGGTGACATTTTGTCTGGAGAATATAGTACTCATGGTTCAAATCACAACATCATTGTTGAAGAACGTATTCCAATTCACCCCAAACTACTAAAATATAGCTATAAAGGCACTCCTGATGTTAGAGTGGTCGTCTTTAATAGCGTTCCGGTTATGGCTCTTTTACGTTTGCCAACTGAAGAATCTGGTGGACGCGCCAATCAAAGCCAGGGAGCTTTGGGAGTAGGTGTTGATATAGCTACCGGCATTACTACTCACGCAGCTGCTCATAAAAATCAATTAATTCAATACATGCCCGATACAAAAATTAAGCTCAATGGCATTCGCGTTCCATTTTGGAAAGAAATTCTTTTGACTGCGGTAGGAGCGGCAAGAGCAGCTGGCCTAGTTTTTACCGGAGTTGATATTTTTATCCATCAAGAAAAAGGTCCTATGGTAGTAGAGCTCAATGCTTATCCTGGCTTATCTATTCAAGTAGCAAATAAAGCGGGACTCAGAAGACGCTTGGAAAGAGTTAGAGATCTCAATGTTCTAAGCACAGAACATGGGGTTAGAATTGCCCAAGCTCTGTTTGCTGAAAATTTTGCCAGTAAAATCAAGGAAGACGGCGAAATTCCAATTATTGAAATTGAAGAAACAGTTACTATCTATGGTGACGATAAACAAAAAATCGATGAAAAAGCCCTTATTAACACTGGTCGTTTTCGCACCATTATTTCTAGTGAACTAGCAAAAGAACTAGGCTTAATAGATGTCGATGATCTCTTGTGGTATCAACAAGTAGCTGGAGAAGGTAAGCGCCCTGTAGTGGAATTGAAATTCAAACTCAAAGATAAAGTAATTACTACTTCAGCAGTTGTTTCCAAAAAACTCAATAAAGGCACTCAAAAAATTGAAATAGGTAGGAATGATTTGGCAGGATTTGTTATTAGACCTGCTTAAAAAGCTAAGTTAAAAACATGGGACTCGTTGCAGATCTACAACCAACTAATTTTTTAGCAGAGAAACAACGTTTTCTAGCTAGTCCCAACTTTAATCCTCAATTTAATTATTATCGTTTTTTCGCTACTGAAGATTTAGTGCAAAATGGTTTACCCAATACAAAATATATTGATTTAGCTGAAAAAATTATTGAAACTACTTTTACCAAATTTTCTATTGAAGAGCTTCAGTCTCAACGAGGCGAACTTTTGAATGAAGAAATTGTTTCTCGTGAAATTAGAAATTTTCTCAAACTTCATGGATTGGAAAGAAAATTTGAGATTATTTGGTCGGCAGAGTTCGTCAGTAGAGCAGCTATCAATGCCAACGAAATTAAACTAAGACTCCCTTGTTCAATTTATAAAGAAGACCTAGATAGTTTGCTTTACCACGAAATTGGAACTCATGCCCTACGTCGAATTAATTATGAACAACAACCTTGGTTTAAGAAAAAAAAGAACTACGGTTTTGCTCCATACCTAAAAACTGAAGAAGGTTTAGCTGTCTTACATGCTATGTATCCACAAAAAATGCAGTTAACCTACATGGCTGCCCTAAACTTTTTAGCCACAATTAAAGCTCAGGAAGAATCATTTTTAGAAGTATGGCAATATTTAAATCACTATCTAGGCGATGCAGAACGAGCTTTTACTTTAACCTTCAAAAAGAAAAGAGGACTCACTGATACTAGCAGGCCAGGAGGTTTTACTAAGGATTATGTTTATTTTGAGGGTTTTGTGGAAACTACCAAGTTTATGGTAGAAAATAATTTTCCTTTAAAAGAACTCTATTATGGAAAAATATCTTGGCAGGATATTACAAAAGCAGTTGTTTTAAATCCCAAGTTTCAGCCGATTTTGCCTCGTTTTTACACTAAAGATCCAGATGCTTATAAAAGAAAAGTTGCTGAGATTGCCAAAGAAAATTTCTTAGTCTAGTCATTGAGCTATAATACTGACCACTTATGTTAGTACCCGATAGTAAAAAAATAGTCTTAGGCCTCTCTGGTGGTGTTGATTCCGCCGTTAGCGCTCTGCTTCTTAGAGATGCTGGTTATGATGTGCATACTGCCTATATTGAGTGCTGGAACGAACCAGGCTGTAGAGCTGAAGGTGATCGTAAAGACGCACTCAAGGTTGCTTTACAACTCAACCTTCCTTTTCAAGTTTTAGATTTCAAAAAAGAATATAAAGAAAAAGTCATGGGATATTTTTTAAGTGAATATCAAGCTGGTCGAACTCCCAATCCTGATGTGATGTGTAATAAGATTATTAAATTTGGTTTATTTTATGAATGGGCAATAAAAAACGGCTATGAAGCCGTTGCTACTGGTCATTATGCTGGTACAAACGGCAAACAATTACTCATACCAAAAGATAAACATAAAGATCAAACATATTTTCTTTATGAAATAAAAAGCGAGCAGTTACCTCATATTGTTTTTCCCTTGCAAGAGCTAAATAAAGATGAAGTTCGCGAAATAGCTATAAAAAATCAGTTGTCAGTCGCCAATAAAAAAGATTCTGTTGGTATTTGTTTTGTGGGCGATATAAATGTACCCAAATTCCTCAAAGATAATTTGGGCGAAAAACCAGGTGAAATAGTTGATGAAGCTGGAAATATCTTAGGAAAACATCATGGTTTATGGTTTCATACCATAGGCCAAAGACATGGTTTTACCTATGATAAGAAAAAATATGCAAAACTTAATCCAGAACTATCAAAGGGTGAATTACCAGCTCTCTATGTGATTGATAAAAAACCAAAAATTAATCAATTAGTAGTTGGTCCTCACCTTCAAGTACTAAAAAATTCTTTTGCTTTGGAAAAATTGCATGTCTTGGGAATAAGCGAAGATGAGCTTTTAGCTAATAAAAAGCTTACTATTAGAATTCGCCATACTGGTGAAAGAATAAGTGGAGTAATTGAAAAAAAAGACGGACATTTCAGGGTAAAATTAACAAAAAAAACCCATGGAATAGCCAGTGGGCAATCAGCTGTTTTCTATTTAGATACTCAAAATCAGATAATCTGTGGTGGTGGTGGAATCATCCTTTGACATCTCATGATTACTTGATACAATATCTCCCACTTCACAATTCGTGTCACATGACATAGAATTCACAAATCGCGGGAAAGAAGAGACGGCCCCCAGCGGGGATTGTTTCTTTTTTTCGGTGAAAAAGAAGTTGAACATTAACAAATTAATAGACTTAAGACAGAATTTACACCATGGATTCATATTCTGATATGAACATGGTGGTGAAATATGTTACATTGATGGATTTTTTTTAAAAAAAGAATCCGTTAATTCCAAATCGATGATTTATCCCAGCAGGGGTAAATTATCAACCAGAAACAATAAATCTTTTAGATAACGAAGAAAAAAAGATCAGTTTCAAACTTAAAAATAAATTTTTATTTGAGAGTTTGATCCTGGCTCAGGATGAACGCTGGCGGTGTGCCTTAGGCATGCAAGTCGGACGGGATTTACACCTTCGGGTGTAATGAGAGTGGCAGACGGGTGAGTAACGCGTAGATATCTACCTTATAGTAAGGAATAGCTCATCGAAAGGTGGGGTAATACCATATAGTTCCCTCAGGGGTAAAGGCTTCGGCCGCTATAAGAGGAGTCTGCGTCCTATCAGGCAGTTGGTGGGGTAATGGCCTACCAAACCTATGACGGGTAGCCGGTGTGAGAGCACGACCGGCCACAAGGTCACTGAGACACGGGACCTACATCTACGGATGGCAGCAACCGGGAATTTTGCGCAATGGGCGAAAGCCTGACGCAGCGACACCGCGTGTGGGAAGAAGTTCTTCGGAATGTAAACTACTGTGGCGAGGGAAGAAGTATGACTGTACCTCGCTAGAAAGCACCTGCTAACTACGTGCCAGAAGCCTCGGTAATACGTAGGGTGCAAGCGTTATCCGGATTTACTGGGCGTAAAGAGTTCCGTCGGCGTCTTTATAAGTTGCTTGTTTAATCCTGTGGCTCAACCTCAGACCAGCAAGCAAAACTATAAGGATTGAGTCTGTTTGGAGAAGCTAGAATTCTTGGTGGAGGGGTGAAATCCGTAGATATCAAGAGGAATACCAGTCGCGAAGGCGGGCTTCTAAAACAGCACTGACGCTCAGGGACGAAAGCTTGGGTAGCAAAAGGGATTAGAGACCCCTGTAGTCCAAGCCGTAAACACTGTTCGCTAGTTGCCTGCTTTTCTTTGCATATTTTTAATGCAAGTTAAAGAGTATGCAGGGAAAAGTGGGTGACGTAAGGTAACCCGTTAAGCGAACCGCCTGGGGAGTACGACCGCAAGGTTAAAACTCAAAGGAATTGACGGGGGAGCGCACAACCGGTGGAGCATGTGGTTTAATTCGATACAAAGCGAAAAACCTTACCCAGATTTGACATGTACCTGCACGTTTTGGGAAACCAGAACTTCTTCGAGAGTGGTACACAGGTGATGCATGGCTGTCGTCAGCTCGTGTCGTGAGACGTCCACTTAAGTGTGGTAACGAGCGCAACCCTTGCTGTCAGTTACAAGTGTCTGACAGGACTGCCCCGCCTCTGGCGGGGAGGAAGGAGAGGACGACGTCAAGTCAGCATGTCCCTTACATCTGGGGCTACACACATCCTACAATGGAGCCGACAACGGGTCGCAAAGGGGTAACCCTGAGCCAATCCTAAAAACGGCTCCTCAGTTCAGATTGAGGGCTGCAATTCGCCCTCATGAAGCCGGAATCGGTAGTAATCGCAAATCAGCAGGTTGCGGTGAATACGTTCTCGCTCCTTGTACACACTGCCCGTCAAGCCAGCAAAGTCAGCAACGCCCGAAGCGGGTGACCGTAACTCTTAGGAGAGCGGCCCTTCTACGGCGAGGTTGGCGATGAGGACTAAGTCGTAACAAGGTATCCGTACTGGAAGGTGCGGATGGATCACCTCCTTTCTAAGGAGAACGGGTAGGAGATATCACGACCTCCTTTCTCCCGAGAACAGTAATGTTCTCGAAATAACAAGTCCTATGATCACCATATCTAGGCCATTTTTCACCACCGTGTTTAGCTCAGAATTTATTCTGATGTTAACATCTGTCTCACTGCCCTTAAAAAGAGCAGATGACAAAACCAACCCTCAGTACTGAGGGTTTTTTTGTATTTAATTACTCTATTATTAAATAATATCCTGATTCATCACTAAAATAGTCAATACAATATAGGTCATTAGCAGACAATGGCAAACTCTGCTAATTGCTAGTTTATAAAATATATATTGATATATCATTATTTTTTATATGATATACTTTGATATTATTTGATAGATAGGGTTATATTTTTCATAGGAAAGAGGATAGTTTTTTATTGAAAATTTTTTAATAATTTTTAATAAAAAAATCTAACAACAATACAAAGTTTATTTCTAAAACAACCTCAAGGTTTTACAATAGAAAAAAGAAAATTTCAGATAGCAAAAATATCCGAGCATGTTACAATACTGGTTATTATTTTGGGTGTATAGCTCAGATGGTTAGAGCGCTGTCCTGATAAGACAGAGGTCCTACGTTCGATTCGTAGTACACCCACTTTTTATTCCCTGAAAACTAGATTCGTTTTGCCTTACGCTCCAACAAATATTTCATTGGCCAATACAAAAAGAATTGAAGCAAAATAAAGATTGGGGGAGCCCAACGCATAGCAAACTCAAGATTTGAGAATGCCATCACAGATAAAAAGCTCAAAATCCCCACAGCTCTTCCTAAATTAAAAAATATCTCATTATCAAAAACGTAGGCATAACCAGCATGTTCATTCTGACCCTTGAGCTCCTCATCCATTGCACTCATCACTAAAGTATAACTATTGGTCCATCTAACTGATTCTAAAATAATCTGAGTCATTAAATAAACTAAACCAAATAACCAAGAAAACTGCCAAAGAAGCAAGCTCATAGTTATCAAATAGAGCAAATGAGCAACATTCATAAAGCGAAGCACATGGCCATCCTTCATTTTACGGCCAGCAATATATAAACTGCCAGCAGCCAACAACTGCATCACAGACTGCAAAGTACCCAGCAACCCTTCCTTAGCCCCAAAATTTAAAATCAATAATGCTGGATAAAAAAGATTAATACCCATTAAACAGCTATAAATAAAATTGATCGCTCTAGCCATAGACCAATTCTTACTTTTCTTTGTAACCCATAATTGAGCTGAGCCAATATCTTCAAAAGCGGAAAACTTCATCAACAGCCCACTAACAAATAATAAAAATAAAGCGATAACGATCATAATTTTATAAGCACTAGCCACTGAATAAAAAGAAATTGTTTCTCCCAAAGCCAGAAACCAACCAACAATTACTGGAACTACAACTCCAACCACCAATCTTAAGGATGATTCTATGGAATTGTAATACATTCGATCTTTACCCTTGCTCAATAGATAACTTAAAGAATTCTTATTAGCCCAAAAAAATGAGGCCGTCAGACCAAAGAGAAAACCATAACTTAATATTGAAAAAGGAGAAAATACTGTTGAAAAAACGGCCAAAGCAGCACCGGCTCCTTGAAAAACAACCCCGAAAAAATAAAGATTTTTAACATGAATTTTCTTTAGAAGAAAACCATTAATCAAAAAACCAACTGGTAAACCCAATACCCAACCCAAATAATACATAATCACCAAGATAGCTCCATTAGCTTGACGCCATAAAAAAGCACTCATAAAAACATCTAGTAGGGGACGAGCCATTAAATAAAAAATATAGGAAAGCATTAATCTTTGAAGGTTAATACCCATGCTTTGGTAATGACTCCATTCGATGCTAAGACGTTGCAATAAGGTTTTTTTCACAGTAACTTTATGTTGTTATTAAAAGAATTACCCCAGCAATAGTTACTAAAGAACCAATGGCCTTCTGCAAAAGATGTTTGCGTTCACCCAAGAAAAAGACACTTAAGAAAACCGTAAGAATAACGCTCGTTTGAAATATTGGAGAAATTAATGAAGCCTGACCGCCAACCTTATAAGCAGTAAAATAGGCAATAGAAGAAAAACAATAAAGCACTACTGCACTAATAAGCATATTTGAAATTTTTATTGAAGAAAAATATGAAGCCAAAGATTTGGTTAGCTTTGGCTTAAAAAATAAAATTACCAAAGAGGGTAAAAGAAAAATCATAAACATATAAGAAGAAACTGATTGGAATAATTTCAAAATATAAACATCATTGGTAAAAGCAATTCCGTATAAAAAAGAACTCAATAAAGCAAAAACATGACCTTTATTAAACCTCCAACTCGATTTCTCAAAATAGGTAAATATAATACCCAAAATTACGACCGCAATTCCCACGATTTGCCAAACACTAAGCTGTTCTCCAAGAAAAATAACAGCCGTTAAGACTGCCCAAATCGTACTAGTAGGAAATAGAATACTTGCCTCCGAAGCTTCGGCATGTTCAAAAGCTAAAAAAGAAAGAATATTACCAGCAGCATAAAGAAAAATCATAGCAATGACATGTGGCCAAACAGTCCATAAATTGGGAATTTCAAAAGTATTAGTTGCTTTACTGTAAATAAAAAAAATAACAGCAGCCATAAACTGAAATAAAAAACTCAGTGCCATTGAATCATGCTTTGGATTCATCATCACTTTTTTTTGCAAAATTCTGGCGATAGCTCCAGTTATGGATGCACCCAAAACTAATAAAACCCATGGTTGAAACATGGAGCATATTATAGTTACACTATTGTTTAAATGCGCAAGCAAAAAAAGAATAAAATAAAATTCTCTTTCTTCATAAGTTTCTGGACTCTTCTTCGTTTAATAGCTGTAATTACATTATGGATTTGGAATCCCTTTTGGGGAGCAGTGCTCAATATTTTAATTGATGCTGTAGATGGCCACATGTTTGAATCATTTGGCATTCAACGAGATACTTATGAAGTATATGATAAGTGGCTTGATTTATGGTTTTACATTGCTATGGCTTTTTATACTTATCAATTTTTACAAACCTCACCTTATTATTTATTGCTCATGGGATTGTTCACCATGAGACTAGTAGGCATTTTAGCTTTTGCCAAATTTAACAAAGAATGGTTATTATTTGTTCTGCCCAATCTCTTTGAACCAGTTTTCTTAGTAGTAGTTGGCTTTCCCCAATCATTTAATCTTTGGGGTGTAACCACAGTTTTCAGCATAGTATTTGTCAGCAAAATGTTTATAGAATGGTGGATCCACATTGCTCATTTGGATTTAACTAGCCTAATTATGGGAAAACCAACCAAGTGGTTTCGAACAAAATCTTAAGAACGGCTTTCTAAAGTTTTGAACCTTGCCATCTAGCAGACGAAAATATAGAATGCTAACCCACTAGAAGGGGAGTATCTAAATACTCTATATACTAACCCTGGCAAAGAAAGTCAGTTATGACTGAAAAAACTTCGCAAAGCCTTACTAGCCAACTTCTTTTACCAATAGTCCCACTTAAAGAGGGAATCCTATTTCCTGTGACTGAATCTGTTCTAACTTTTGGTCGAGATATTTCTTTATCTGGAATAAAAGCAGCAGCAAAAAACCCCCAAAAACTAGTTGTTTTAGTCGCACAAAAAAAATCAACCACAGCTTTACCAAAACCAAGCGACCTATATGAAGTAGGAACATTGGCCATAGTTGAAAGAACAATTAAAACAGAAAACATTGTCAACGCCTTAGTTAGAGGAATTGGCAGAGTTAAAATTCAACATTTCACTCAATCAAGTCCATATCTAGAGGCTCAGGTTATCAGAATTAATGACATAGAAAATAGTGATGATGAAACTAAAGCCCTAGCCAACAATCTACAAAAATCATTCCGTAAAACTGTTCAAATGGGCAAGCAAGTCGAATTTTTAAACTTCATGAAACTCCTTGGTGGAGTCAAGGCTGGAGAATTAGCAGACCAAATTGCTAGCACTCTAAGCATTGATACCACAATCAAACAATCAATCTTGGAAACCATCGATGTTAAAGAGAGACTAAAAATCGTAACTCATCATTTAACTAGAGAAATCAAAGTTTTAGAAATAGAAAAAGACGTTGTTTTCAAAACTCAAGAACAATTTGATAAACATATGCGTGAAACAATTTTGCGCGAACGCCTAAGAACTATTCAAAAAGAACTAGGCGAAATAGATGATGAAGATGAGGCAGCTGATGCGTATTTGGCTAAACTTAAAAAACTAAAAGTTGATGCCGAAACTAAACAAAAAATAAAAAAAGAAGTTAAACGCTTAAGACAAATGTCTCCTAATAATCCAGAAAGTGGATATATTAGATCTTGGTTGGACATAGTTTTTGATTTACCTTGGGGAAAAACTACTAATAACAAAGTTGATTTAAAAGAATCAGCAAAAATTCTTGATCTCCACCATCATGGCCTACAAGAAGTAAAAGATAGAGTTCTTGAATATATCGCTGTATTACAACTACAGCAAAAAAATATCAAAAACAATAAACAACAAACTCCTACAATCTTATGTTTTGTTGGACCACCCGGAGTTGGTAAAACCAGCATCGGTCGTTCTATCGCAGAAGCTTTAAATCGAAAATTTGTTAAAGTTTCTCTTGGTGGCATTAGAGATGAAGCCGAAATAAGAGGCCATCGCAAAACTTATGTTGGTGCTATGACTGGAAAAATTATTGCTGGCATCAAACAAGCTCAATCTATGAATCCAGTCTTTATGCTAGATGAAATAGACAAAATCGGTAATGACTTCAGGGGTGATCCTGCGTCTGCCTTACTAGAAGTTCTAGATCCAGAACAAAACAAAGAATTTGTGGATCACTATTTAGATTTACCATTTGATCTCTCACAAACTATTTTTATTACCACTGCAAACACTCTTGATACTATTCCTCCAGCTCTAAGAGATCGTTTGGAAATAATTAGATATTCTGGCTACACTCCTGAAGAAAAACTACAAATTGCTGAAAAACACTTATTGGAAAAAGTAGTAACCAGTAATGGCCTAAGTATGGAAAATGTTGTTATTCCTACAGCCACCATTGAAGCCATTATTTCTGGTTATACCAGAGAAGCTGGTGTTCGCAGTCTGGAAAGAACCATCCATAATTTAGCCAGAAAAGTTGCCAAAGAATTAGTGCTCAAACCACGTAAAAAGAAGATTGCCATTGAAACCAAGGATTTAAAAAAATTCTTAGGACCAAAAGACTACGATGAGGGACTAGCTGAAAAGAAAAACTTAACTGGTGCAGCCACAGGATTAGCATGGACACCAGTGGGGGGAGATATTCTTTTTATCGAAGTAGCTCTTTCTCCTGGTAAAGGAAAAATTCAGCTCACTGGCCAATTAGGAGATGTAATGAAAGAATCTGCTCAAGCAGCTTTAACTTTTGTCAAATCCCATCTCAAAGAATTAAAAATAACTCAAAAGAAAATAGAAGAAACAGATATCCACATCCATGTTCCAGAGGGAGCAGTACCAAAAGATGGACCTTCTGCCGGTGTAACCCTAACCACAGCCTTAGTATCTGCTTTAACAAAAATCCCAGTTAAACGCACAGTTGCTATGACCGGAGAAATTACTTTAAGAGGAAAAGTTTTAAGAATTGGTGGTCTAAAAGAGAAAAGCATTGCAGCTCACCGAGCTGGCATTACAACTATTATCATTCCAGCTGAAAACAAGAGAGATTTGGAAAAAATTCCAGATTCAGTTAAAAAAGTTATTACTTTTAAACCAGTAGCTATGATCGAAGAAGTACTCAAAATTGCTCTTGTTAAACCACTTTAAAAGTCTGGTACACTATCAACAGATGAGAAAAATTCTATTTCTTTTTTTTGCTGTCTTTACAAGTATTTTTTTAGCTGGCTGCAATCCATTGGAATTTAAACAACAAGCTGGATTACAAGTCATAACCAATGAAATCCCAGCTAGTCTTTTCCTTGACGATCAATATTTGGATAAAACACCTTTTATCAATAAAAAAATTAAACCTGGAAACTATAATTTACGCATCCAACCAGATGATAAAAGTTTGGTTCCATATGATATCCCAGTAGTCTTACGCAAGGGCATGATTACCGTTGTTGATTGGAATCCATCTAGCAGCCTAGAAACCACTGGTGGTGTAGTTTTTGAGATGGATAAATCAAAAAATGGTCAAACTACATTAGAATTTGAAAGCATCCCTAATAATGCCATCATAACTGTTGATGAAGGCACTAAACAATTCAGTCCATTGACCATGGATGTATCTGAAGGCAATCATACTTTTGAAGTAAGCTTACCTTCATATCAAACTCAGCAACGAGCGGTTAATGTCATTAAAAACCACTCAATTAAACTCACAATCATTCTGGGCAAAGAGCTCACTCCAATAGTCCCACCGCAAGAAATAATTCCCAATATTCCAGCAGAAACAAATCCAGAAGCCACTGAAACAGGTATTGCAACAGACTCTGCCAAACCAAATACTAGTAGCTTGCTTGGAAATAGCGATGCAAAAGTGCAAATCCTAAGCACTGGTTTTTTTGTTGAGGGCCAAGAAGTTCTTAGAGTTAGAAATTCTCCTAGCTCAGCTGGAACAGAAATAGGTTTTGCTAAAGTTGGCCAAAGCTACCCTTATCGAGAGCAAAGTGGCGAATGGTTCGCCATAGATTTTGATGGTCAAATAGGCTGGATTGCTAATCAATATAGTCAAAAAATCTCCCCTTAAATAGGCATCATGCATTTTCCTATTAATTTAGGTATAGTAGATGCATATGCAAATGCCAAACTGTTCTCATGGGTTTCCTAAAACCCTATTTGTATTAGCTATCATTGGTCTTACCTTCTGGTGGACTCAATACCAAGGTTTCGAATGGGGAACGCTACAATTAGCCAGTCCTTCAACCATTACTGTTACTGGCACAGCAGATGGCTCACAACTAAACCAAAAAGCTAGTTTTAATGCCACTGTTACTGCTGAAAATGTAGATAAAACAGTAGCTGTTAAGGAATTAACAGAAAAAACCAATAGCTTAATTGAACAAATTAAAAATTTTGGAATAGAAGCAAAAGATATTAAAACTCAAAATCTAAGTGTCTATGAGTATGAGGAGCCTATTTATACTCAAGAAATAGATATGATGTATCCAGGGAGACCAACTAAAACAGAGAAGAAATGGCGAGCTTCAAATACAGTAGTAGTAACTATTACTGATATCAGCAAAGCATCTGACTTTGCTACTTTACTAATGGATTCTGGAGCAACTGATGTTTATGGCCCAAATTTTCAAGCAGGCGACACTGACGGACTTGAAAGAGAATTATTAGCCAAAGCTATGTCAAATGCCGAAGAAAAAGCTAATTTACTACTTGAAGGATCCAAGCAAAAAATCCGCAGAGTCTTGCAAGTTAGTGAAGGATATATGGGCAGCACTTATCCAATAATGTATAAATCAGCTCTACCAATGGCTGGAGGTGGTATGGATCTAGCAGAAAGTATTGGTGTTGAGCCAGGTTCACAAGAACTAAGTAAAACAGTGACCGTTATTTACGAAATAAGTCGTTAAAAATATAGAAGAAAATATGTAAAGAGGGTAACCATTGGTTGCCCTCTTTTTTTTATTTTTTAGAATGAATTAATTTTCCAACTACAACCTTAGCCTTATAAGCTATTCTCTTACGCAAAGAATCTGGCTTTGGCTCTGGAGAATGAAAAATAGAGATCAAAGATAGGAAGCCAAAAACATTAGTCAAATACCAATACATAAGTTTTTCACTCATAAAAACAGGCTCAAAAACAATAAACAAAACTCCATGAATTAAAAAGAATAATCCATTAAAAAGTTTCATTAATTTTAAAAAACGAAAATCACCAAAATCTGAAATTTTAAATACTTTAAAAACAGCCATAGCAACAAATGGAGTAGTTAGAAGAATAAAATAGAAAATAGCTTTAGGAAATACAATTGGCAAATCAAACCAAATATTAAAAATAGCCAATGAAGTAGATAGAATCATTGAACCAACAAAAAAAATGGTGTGAGACAACCAAAGATGATAGTACTCAGAATGCTCAAACAAATCATAAAGAGGATCTTTTTTTATTTTTAGCTCAAAGCTTTTTGTTAAAGAATGAATAACAGCAAAAGCAAAGATAAAAAGGAAAAAAATAGAATAAGCAGTATCGTAAAAAAACAATTCTTGTTGAGAAATTTTTTGATTTAATTCAGTTTTTAATAATAAATATAAAAAACCTTTAAACCACACATAAACAGTGGGCATCAAGATAAAAGCATAAAAAAACTGCACCATATCAAAACGTAAAATCTCTTTTTTACCATTGTGCCTATAAACAAATAATGCTGCCAAAATTGCTAAAACTGGAATGAGTGTAAAAACAATCAACATAATTATCTTTCAATAATATAAACTCCATCCTTAGAATAAATCACTTTACCCAAATCAACTAACAAATCATGATTTAATTTATAAACTATTTTTTCTTGAGAACCTACAAAAATATATTTCACTTTATATTGATTTAATAGATTTGAAGCCTCCACAGAATTTGGCTGTTCAAAAATTTTGGCTACCTCAGTAGTTCTTTGACCAGGTATTGCAAATCCACCTCTCCATAACCATTCATGAACCCTCCAACCAAGCACTGTAGGCATACCAGTAAAAACAGATACTCTAGCTTTTTTACTATAACTCTCTCCTACAGCCTCCAAAATAATTGCATTAGGATCTACATTTTTTCTTAACCATAAAATAGCTTGATAATCGGCTGGAGTTTCACGTTTCATCCAACTCAAGCCATCCCAACCATCATTAGTTTTAAAGTGACCATAGTAACTCGGATAACCCAAAAAAGGAAAACACAAAGCAACAAGAAAAAAACCTCCTACAAAAATTAAAACTAAGATTTTTAATAATAAAGAAATTAAAGATTTAGTAGATTTTTGCAGCAACATACCAAAACCCCAACTGATTAAGAAACTCATCAAAATAAAAGCTTGAAAAGTAAACTTAAACATCGTGTTAGCCCTAGGATGATTGGGGTATATATCTTTAAAATAAATCAATTCTGGTAAAACTAATAAAATAAAAGCTGTAATACCCATACTCAATAAAAATATATAACTAGGTTTTAATTTTGGGGAAAACTTAATCATTGCTACAAATATTAAACTCAATAAACTAAATAAAAAATGTCCTCCCCATAAAGCAATTAATTGCCAAAATGGTGAATGCTCATAAGCCAAAAATACTCCCTGAGAAATGGAGGTAAAATTTAACATCCATAAACTAACACTAACAATAGCTGCCAAACCAACTGCTATAGCAGAAAAAACAAATAACCAAAATTTTTCAGTAAATTCCAACAGCAAAAACACACCAAGTACAGCTAAAAACAAACCATAGATCATGGTATCCCAGGTACTAGTCATTGCTAAAATTCCCAAAATAGCACCCATAGCCAAAGATTCACGAAAATATGACTGATTTAATAAACTACCAATTTTTAAAGATTTAAAATCGCCAAGTTTCGAACGAAATGAAAGATATTTCTTTTCTTCAGCCAAACTCAATTTCCATTCCCAAGCAATAAACAGCATCAAAATAACGATTGGCATTGCCCAAACATGAGCATGCAAATCGCTAACTATATAACTATAAGCTGGAAATTCGTGGATAGTTCTTTCAATGAATCTAGTTGCGTCTGGATACCAATATTTGTCAAAACTCCCATTCTTAATAAGATACCAAAGTGGGTGGGTATTGCCAGCAAAATTTACCAAAAGCATTGAAAGTAAACCAATAAAAGTTAGTAAAAAAGCATTTCTTTTGAGATGTTTTTTTGGAGCCTGAGCAATGAAAGGCTTTAATAAAATTCTGCCAAAAGCAAAAGACTCTATACACATCAAGCCAAGAATATAAGCTAATAAAATATTGTAGCCCCATTCCATTGGCAACTTCCAAAACCGCAGCATCAAGCTTCCTAAAAAATGACCAAAAGTATAATAATTAATTTTTTCACCAGCCAGCCACATATCCTGAATAGGAAGGGTAGGGGAAACTAAATAGCGCTGCATTAAACCACCATCCATAAATTTTTCTAAATCTAAAACCTGAGGATTATAAGTTCTCATCAAACCAAGAAATATAAAACCAAATAAAAATATTAGTTCAAATAAAATTATTTCTTTTTTAAACTTTGCAACAAATTGTTTTAATTCACTCTTCAACTCTTTATTTTTAATAAATACAACAAAATACGTAAATATAAAAATCAACCAAAAACCCAAATCAGTATTAAAAGGTAACAAATGACCCAAAAACCACATAAACAAACCAATAACTAACCAACCGACAATTCTCCCCCAAGCCCATACTTCAGCTGTCATTCTTTTTTTAGGCAAAAATAAATTTAGCAAAGCAAAACCAAGAATTTGAAAAAGTAATGTAGAAGTGGCTAAAAATAATAAGTAAATACCATTTAAAAACATACGCTCGAATATACCAAAATATCAGGTAAAAAGAGAGATTGAAAACCCAGTAACTAGGAAAAAAAGACTCCGTTATAATGAAATACGTGAAAGCATTTCTTTCTCTAGTCACCTTGGTCTTACTAGGCTTTTTTATAAGAGTTTTAGGAATTTACTGGGATCAAGGCACTTTCATGCATCCAGATGAAAGATTTTTGGTCATGGTTGCTCAAGAACTAAAAATTCCCAAAAATCTAAACGAATATTTCTCTTCAGACTCACCCCTGAGAGTTAAAAATACTTCCTATCAATTTTATGTCTATGGCAGTTTTCCATTAACTGTTATTAAAGTGATCGCCCAACTCACTCACACAAAGGATGCCTTTTTACCATTTGTTTTGCTTGGCAGAACAATAAATATTATCTTGGAAACAGGCACCATTGTTCTTGTCTTTTTGTTGGCTCGCTATTTTACTCAAAAATTTAATTTACCAAAAAAAACCTCTCTCTGGGCAACTCTCATCTATGCCTTAATGGTTCTACCTATTCAACTCTCTCACTTCTTTACAGTTGATCCTTTTGTTACTTTTTTTTGCTTAGCTAGTTTGTTAAGCATTTTTGCAGCTATTAAAAAATCAAATAACATCTTTATTGAAATATTTTTTATTCAACTAGCTGGAATTTTTTGGGGCATGGCACTAGCCAGCAAATCATCAGCCATTTATTACGCACCCTTACTTGCTGCAGTTTTTATTTGGCAAACAGTTTTAAATAAAAAAAAACTATGGCAATCAATCTGGTTGTTATTAAGAAATGGACTATTTTTTGGCTTAGTTAGTTACGTAACCCTAAGAATTTTAAATCCAGATTATTTTTTCAATAATTCATGGCTAGATCCTCAAATTTCTCCAGCCTTTATAAAAAACTTACAAACACTCCAATCATGGTCAAAACCAGATACTTGGTTTCCACCATCCATGCAATGGCTAGATAGAACCCCAATTCTATTCAGTCTAAAAAACATGGTCTTTTTTGGCATAGGCATTTGGCAAAGCTTGTTAATTTTAATTGGTTGGCTTTGGCTAACTATTAAAAGACCAAAAACATTTTTATCAATACTTTCAATCTGGATAATACTATTTATTTGTTGGCAGGGATCACAATTCACACAAAACCTACGCTACTTCGCCATGCTTTACCCATTCTTTGCCTTTTTTGGTGGACTAGGAGCAGCTAGAATCCAACAAACTATTGGCAATAAGAAGCCTTTTACCACTGCCATCGTACTCATCATCATAATTATGTTTTGGCCTTTGATGTTTACAAATATTTTTGTCAAACCATTTACTAGGGCAGAAGCCACTAGATGGATTTATCAAAATGTTCCCAACAACTCAATGATTCTCTATGAGTACTGGGATGATTCTTTGCCATTGGCTTATGTCCCTGGAAAAATCAATAATTATCAAGCCAAAGCAATTTCAGTATTTGACCAAGACTCAACTCAAAAATGGGAAACTATTAATTATGAACTAGCAAATGCAGATTATTATATTCTGTCCTCAAATAGAGCTTGGGCCAGTATTTCTAGAATTCCAAATAGATATCCTCAAACAAGCATTTTTTATCAAAACTTGTTTGGTGGCGAAACTAACTATCAAATGGAAAAAGTTTTTCAGACTAGTCCATCATTAGAATGGCTAGGTATTCCAGTCACGATTGATGATCAATGGGCAGAGGAAGCATTTACTGTCTATGATCACCCTACGGTTTATATTTTTCGCAATAAATCTAAAAACTGATTAACTGTTTCTTTGCTAGAAAATATCTGATTAAATTTTTTAATATTTTTTGTCTTATCCTTGAGTTGTCGTTTATCCAAAGTTTGCTTAATTGCTTTGTATAAACTAAATTCATCTTTTGGTTTAAATAACATTCCCAAACCAGTTTTTAACACTGGAACTCTAATACCAGGAAGATTTGAAGCCACAACTGGAATACCTTGTTCCATTGCTTCAAGTTGTACAATTCCGAAAGCCTCAGTATGTTTTTCTGAAGGAAGAATTAAAACATCTAATAATGAAAATAAACTAACTAATTTATTATTATTTAAGTCATTAAAAAAAATAATCCTAGCCGATTGGTTCTCAACAATTTTTAGAACTTTCTTTCGATATTCATTTTCTCCAGTAACTAAAGATGGACCAGCAATAATTAATTGATGGTTTGCTGGTAATTTTTGCAAAGCTTTTAAAAGTGTTTCTATGCCTTTTTCAGAAGCTATTCTTCCAACAAATCCAAGCCAAATATTTTTTTTCTTCTGCTGCTTAATTTTCTTGAAAAATAATTGATCTTTTTTTTCTGATCCAAAATGTGGATGAATTTCTTTTATCTTTGGTGAATATTTTTGATAGCTTGAGAATTGATAAAAATAGTCATCTGCTAATACGGCAACTTTATCACTAAGATCCAAATGAACTAAGGCTGAAAATTCCAATAATTTTTTTATCAAATAATTAATTAATCCAGTTTCAAATTGAATTTTACAATGAAAAGCTGTAACTATTTTTTTTCTCATTAGTTTGGCAAAAATAATTAATGGCAAACCTTCTAGATTAGGATAGTCAACGACAACCAAATCTGTGTTAATTAAATTTTTAAAAAAATAAATAATTGATTGAAAAGAAATAAATCCTTTTTTAAAATAAAATAAAAATGGCATTCTAATAATTTTTAAACCGTTGAAATACTCAAAGTTTTTTAATCTTGCTGAAAATTTAAAGCTTAATACAGTAATACTATATTTATTAGCAATTTCCGAAAGCATCTTTAGTGAATACTGAGTAATACCAGACTTATGCGGGTAGAAGTATGGTGAAAAAAATAAAAGCTTTGGTTTGTAATTTGGCAATGATTTAAATATTTTTTGCAAACTCAAAAATTTATATTCATAATTCTTTTTATTATCAACTAAATTGGTAATCCAAAAAATCTTTTTCTTTTGACCAAATTTTTTATTTAAAAACTGAACAATATCCCAATTGTCTTCAACAAAATAATCTAACTTTAATTCATCAATTTTCCTTGCTTTAAATAAGTGCGGTTGCTCATTTTTTTCATTCAAATAACAGGTTTTAAAAATCTTCTTTTTGGCAAACTTATTAAACCAATACTGAGTATCTGGCTGAAGATACTTAAATCTAGCAGTTACAACATAGGCCTCAATTTCACCAGCTTTAACAAGCCTCTCAATTTCCTTAATTCCAGGAGAAACAAACAGACTTGTCTTATGAAATAGCCGCCAAAAAATCATTTCCCATTTCCTAGTGGGAACAAAAAATTGCATTTCCTTGCGCTGAATAATTTTTTTCTTTTTTAATAAAGAAATAATAGGACGAACAATTCTCACTGGGTTGTAAAGTAAAACTCCATCCAAATCAAAACCAACTCTGATTGGTTTTTTTATTGACATATTTCCTTTACATCATAAACATATGTGCTCGATTGATTTTCTGCTTTATCAAAAATCAATGGTTTAGAAAAATAAATAAAACTAGACTGATCAACTCTGTACTTACTCATAAAATCACCTTGATTTTGGTCTAATGCCAAATAATCAATACCCTCAGAGCTTAGTAGGTTGCACCAGTCATCTTTAGCAATATCTTTACTAAAAATCTGGTCCTGTTTTTTTCGACGATCATGATCTGGATAACCCATTGACCAAGAAAAATAACCATAATCTAGATAGAGTTTTCTACCAGCTAAAGAAATTGGATTATATAAATATTCATTTACCAAAAAAACCGAATGTGGATCAATTGTGACTACCCATCTACCAAACTCAGATCGCTGATAATCTTTTTGCACATACAAGCCATCATTGAGAATTGGAAATAAGTCTATTAAGCCAGAAAAGGTTAAGAAAAAGACTATTAAAGAAACACCAATTTGCTTCAAAAAAACTTGTGTTTGATAAGTTTTAACTAATAAGCCAGCAACGCCTAAATTCATAATAATCAGAAAAATAGTAATAAATTTATGATTATTAATCATGTCTGTAGAAAAACGAAAAATAAAAGAAATAATAAAAATAAATAAACCAGTTAAATAAATCTTACGAAATTTAAAATAATCTTTTTTGAAAAATACTAAAAATAAAAATAGCGGAATAAAAAATAGGTAAAGTCCAAAGTTTTGTAAACAATAATTAAAAATACTTGGTAAGTTTTTTTCTAAAGCCAAAAAACCAATGTCTAAAATAGGTATAAAACCATTTTTAAACATTAAATATGATTTAAAAGAAATAAATCCCGTAATAATAAAAAATAATAAATGTTTTTTTAAATAAAATTTTGGATTAGAGAAAAAACCAATTAATAAATAAATTACTAAAACAGCAAAAGAGGCCTGATGAAATAGGGGCAGTAAAACTATTAAAAAAGCTATTAATAAATAATCTCTCTGATAAATCTTATTTTTCTCTTTAAAAAATAATTCAAACCAACCAATTAAAAACAATAAAATACTAATACCCAAGCCCAAATGACGTTGATTGGTAAAAATATTTAAATTCCAAAATGCACTTATTAAATCTCCATTCCAAGGACCAAAACTAACAAATGTTCTTTGAGTAACTAAAGTTTGATAAAAATTTTCAAAATTAGTAAAAATATTTTCTTTAAAAAATTGAATAAAAACTAACGAACCATTAAATAAAAATAAAAAAACTGCCAATAAACCAGCGCTAAAACTAAAATAGTACTCACCAAGCCAAACAATACTAGTCAATAAACCAGCGCCACCCAAAGCACTTAGAAAATTTAGTGCGTAATCAATTCTAAAACCAATTCTTTCCAAACCACCAACGACTGCATAAAACAGAAAATGATAGTTAATCTTAAGTCCAGCAAAAAAAGGATATTCCACTGGCCAATTATCTCCAAGACTAAAAGACCTAATGAGTGGAAGGTGGGCAGCAAAATCGCTCCACAATTTTGCTTTAATAAAAAATTTTTGTTCATGATAAGAAAATGTTGATTGAAAAAAAATAAAACATATTAGAAAAAAAATTCCAAAAATTACAAAATATTTTTTAGAGCTTTTTTGCTGAAAAAAATTAATCAAATTTTGAAATATTTTTTTCATATATTTAATCATTAAAATATTTAACAGCTTCTAAACCAAATTTAACCGCATAATTTATGCCACGATCCCAAGGGTAAACATGTTGCATGCTGACCCAATAAACTCCATTCATATCAGTTTTAATTAATGGCACCTCTTTAGAATGGTTGGTAAAAACCAATGGTTGGGCAAAGTCTGCATCAAAAATCCAGCTACGCTTTAGATATTTATTAAATCCAGGAGAAAGTTTTTCTAAAAATGGCTGATATATTTTAAGAATCTCTTCTTTACTAAGTTTATAAAAAGATTCTTTTTTATCTAAATACTTACCAACATAAATAATAGTTTTGTTACCATAATTTTTTTTGTTAGTAAGATTGGTATGCTCAACCACAGCCAAAAAAGGCCAGTTTTTCTCATGAATACTCAGCCAATATGTCTGATCAATAAAAAATTCTTTATCTAACTCTAATACTAAAGTTCTTGCTGATAATCCTTTTAAATTATTCTTTGGTAAATCAACCAACTTGCTAGCCACTGGAGATGGAAGGGTTATTAAAACATTATCAAAAGGAAGACTTTTATTTTTTTCCAAAATTACATTTATTTTTTTGTTACTGCTTTTTATTTTTAATACTGGAGCAGAAAAATGAAACTTAACACCTTTTGATTTTAAAACTTCAACCATATCTTCTGCTAAACATAAAAATCCACCCTGATAATATCCCAATTGCTGTGAGCGAGAACTGATTCTAGCCCAAAACCAAGCCATGTTTATCTTTCCAGCTTGCTTGCCAAATTTGCCATCAAATAAGGGTTGCCATAAAATTTCCCAACCAGCTTTCCCCATAGTCTTAATTAAAAAATCTTTAGCAGAGTATTTTTCTAACCAACGACCATTGGGTAAAAATTTTAAAAACGCAATAACAAAACCAACTCGTAAACGATCAAAAAATGATAGGGGAGAGAAGCGAAGCAAATTAATGGGACTATCAACTGACCAAGCTCTTTTATCAAAATATGATCTAGTGTTTACTGTCTTAAAAAATATTTTTTTATTCAAATTCATTTCTGACAATAAATTGAGAATATCTTTATCTGTTTGAAAAATATGATGATAATGATGCTCCAAAGACCACAACCATTTATCATTTTTTAATCCAGAAGCCAATCCACCTGGTAGTTTTTCAGCTTCAAAAATATCAACTTTGTAACCTGATTTAACAGCTTCCCATGCTGCAGCCAAACCTGCAAAACCAGCTCCGATAATTGCTATTTTTTTCATTTTTGAACTAAACTTCCAAGCTTAATTTTTAAATATAAACTCAAAGCCTCAATTCCAGCTTTAATAATTACCTTCAAATTATTTCCAGTTGGAGAACCATATTTTCTTTTTTTATGATCAACTGGCAGCTGAACAAAAACTTCACCTTTTTTCTTTAACTTATAAAGAACCTCAGAGCTAGTAAAAGCTCCAGTAGATTCTAAATGCAAAGATTGCAAAGTTTTCCTATGAAATAACTTAAATGCACAGTCAATATCTTTAACCCCAACTCTAAAAAGCAAATCAATATAAAGCTTAAATAACCAAGCATTAAAAACCCTAGCTTTGCCATCCGCTCTGTTTTTGCGATAACCAATTATCACGTGGTTTTTATCAGTATAAGGAATAAATTTTTTAAGTTGAGACAATTTAAATTGCAAATCACCATCGGTAAAAAACACCCACTCATATTTGGCTACTGAAAAACCAGTTCTCAAAGCAGCACCATAGCCCAAGTTTTCTGAATGATGAATTACCTTAATAAGTGGATTTTCCTTGGTTAGTTTGTCAGTAACTAATCTTGTATCATCCACACTCCCATCATTTATGATAATAATCTCAAACTTATCAGCAATTTTGGGAAGAAAATTAAGCGCTTCATCAATAAAAAAAGGAATATTTCTTTCTTCATTAAAACAAGGAAAAAAAATAGATAGAGAAGATAGTTTTTTCATTTTATATCTGTCCAGGCAGGAAATAGTATACTGTGTCTTGTAAATCTTTGGAAACTGGAAATCCAATCCAAGCTGGATAATAAAGCCAGAAAACAAAAACCAGGCAAACAATTGTAAATAAGAATAATAAAGATTTTTTAACTTCAACATTCGAAAAATAAATTTTCTTCAACCAATATCCCAAAATTATTGCCAAAAATGGCAGAGCTGGAGTGTAGTGATAATAAAAAAGTATCCGTGGACTAAAAACCCATAGCACAAAACTCATGGCGTAAAAAAACAATAGCAAAGACAAATATTGATGATTAACATTTTTTCTTGCAATTGCATAAATGGTTACCAACAAAGCAATGTTTTCTAGAACAACCAATAATGGATTATTAAAAGCATAAATATTTTCATAATTAGAGCCGTGCCAATACCAAACAACACCAGTATTATTTATCCATTGGGCTGGAATAGATTGAAACAAATGCAAGGATTCACGATGAGTCTGATACCACCAAATATTTTTATGTAATTCTAAAAAATAACTAAAATCTTTACCCTGAATAAACATAGGCAAATAACTTAATAAGTAGATAAAAATAGGCACAGCTAATAAACAAAAAACTTGCCAAGGAATCAAGCGCCAAGTTTTTTTTCTCCAAACATTAACTAGTTCATAGCTAAGAATTCCCACCAACCAAAACATGGCTGTCCACTTGGTAGCTATCCCAATACCAAGAAAAATTCCGACCAACAGCAACAAAGAACTATTGGTTTTTTTCTTCAGCTTTACATAAACAATAGCAGCCAGTAGCAACCAAACAGTAACAAAAACATCATTCATTCCCACTCTAGATTGAACTAGCCACAAACCATCTAAACTCAAAATTAAAGCAGATAAAATTCCTACCAATCTGTTATTAAAAACCAAACTACCTAATACATAGGTTAAAACTATTCCCCCTAGACCAAAAATAACTGATCCCAAACGCCAGCTCTCTACTGAGCCATGACCTAATTTATAAACAGTGGCTTGAATATATTTAGCCAAAGGAGGATGAAGCCAATCATGGTTTGAAACACCATAAATTGGAGGATGCCACCACTCAAAAGCTCTAGGGTCATTTTCAGCAATCAATCTGACAGCTGGAAGATGATAACGCTCATCAAAAACATAATCTGCAGGTTGACCAAGTTGAAAAAATCTTACCAACAAGGAAAAAAACAGAATCGCTAATAGTGAAAAGCTATAAGGTATCTCAAATAATCGTTTCATGAGCCAATAGGTGTTTTCCCTTGGGCAGCTCGTAAAACTGATACAAATTGTTTTGCCTCAAGTGAGGCAGTGCCAATAATAACTCCATCAGTGACAAAAAGATACTCAGCAATTGATTGCTCATTAACACTTCCACCATAAAGATATGGCACATCTCCACAAAGTCTTTTAACCTTTTCTTTAAAATCAGTTACATCACTTAATGAAGCATTATTTCCAGATCCAATTGAGGCAGAAGGCTCATAAGCAATAATACATTTAGATAATTCTTCCACAGAAATTCTAGCAATCTGCTCATCAATGGTTTCTCTTTCAACACAAACAATTGGAGTAATACCAATAGAAAGTAATTGGGTGACTTTTTGAGCAGCGGTGGTGGATGTTTCAGTAAAGTATTTGCGACGTTCTGAATGAGCAATTAAAGCATATTTCACCCCAAAACCGGCAATATTTTGCACCGAAACACCACCAGTATATGAACCAGCTGGATAAGCGCTAATATCTTGCAAACCCAAACTAATTTGCTTAGGCAAATTTTCTTTTACTTCAGATAAGAGTGGAAAAGCAGGAGCTATTACTCCTTCAACTTCTAACTGAGCATCTTCAGCTAATTCTTGATTAAAAATCTCAAGCCATTCTCTGGCTTGAGTTAAGGATTTATTAGCTTTCCAATTACCAAAAATAATTTTTCTCATAACAGCATCTTACCACTTCACTGGGGCAGAAGTCATAACCTGTACAAGTCTGCTGATCATGGTAGTATGACTAACATGCCGTACTCCTTGGACCAACTCAATGAACAACAAAGAGCAGCCGTCCTACATCCAGAAGGACCAGCTATTGTTCTAGCTGGAGCTGGTAGCGGCAAAACTAAAGTTCTTACCACCAGAGTTGCTTATTTAATTGCTGAAAAAAAAGTAAATCCAGATTCTATTTTATTAGTTACTTTTACCAATAAAGCAGCTGGCGAAATGAATAAAAGAGTTTTTGAATTAACTGGCAGACAATTGAGATTTTCTGGAACTTTCCACAGTTTATGTACCAAAATCTTGAGAATTCATGCTGATAAAACCAATCGTAGCCATGATTTTACAATTTATGACAGCAATGACCAATTGTCTTTGATAAAGCATATCTATAAAGACCGTAGTTTTGATCCAAAAAAATACACTCCTCAATTTGTTAAATCATTAATTTCTCAAGCAAAAAATGAAATGCTTGTTCCAGAAGAATATAAGGCTCTGGCTCATGATGATGCTCAAGAATTTGCAGCCAAAGTTTATCAAATCTATCAATATAAACTACGTGAACTAAATGCTTTTGATTTTGATGATTTGCTCTTAGAAACAGTAAATTTACTCCAAAATGATAAAGAAATTTTAGGATATTACCAAGATCAAGTTGAACATGTTTTAGTAGATGAATATCAAGATACAAATAAAGCTCAATATTTTTTAACCAAATTTTTCGCTCACCCACACGACAATTTATATGTAGTAGGTGATTTTTCTCAAAGCATTTATGCTTGGAGAGGGGCAGACTATCGCAACTTAATGCGCCTTGGCCAAGATTTCGAAAAAATTAAAGAATACAAATTGGAACAAAACTATCGCTCTACTCAAACAATTCTCGATGCTGCTACCCAAGTAATATCACAAAACACTTCCCACCCAGTTTTGGGCTTATGGACAGAAAACACTCAATCAGAACCAATTACCGTGATTGAAAATGCTGATGAAACTACAGAGGCAATGAAAGTTGCTCAATGCATTAGGCAACAAGTAGGGTATTCATACCAAGACTTTGCCATTCTTTATCGCACTAATGCTCAATCAAGAGCTTTTGAAGAGGTTTTTGTTAAAGAAAAAATTCCATATCGCATCGTAGGCGGAGTACGTTTTTACGATCGTAAAGAAATTAAAGATTTGATTTCATATCTCAGACTACTACTCAATCCACAAGATTTAGTTAGCATGGAAAGAGCCCAAAAAAACGGCAAACGTAGACTAAACAAACTATTACAATGGCAAACAACAGAAGAAGAAAAAATAAAAACTCTAAGTCCGCTGGAACTACTGGAGTCAGTAATTAAAAAAACCGAATATCTTAGTACCTTTGATGAGAAGGACCCGCAGGACTCTGCAAGAATCGAAAATATTCAAGAACTATTAAATACCGCCGCCCAATTTGAAGACACAACTGTATTTTTAGAAAATGTAGCTCTAGTTCAAGACGGTTTTTTCCATGATGTTGATGGTAGTAATGCTAAACCAGGTGTTACTTTGATGAGTCTACATTCTGCCAAAGGACTAGAGTTTCCAGTAGTCTTTTTGGTTGGTATGGAAGAAGGCTTGTTGCCACATCAACAATCACTTTGGGATAAGGAGGAACTAGAAGAAGAACGTAGACTTTGCTATGTAGGAATTACTAGAGCCAAAGAAAAACTTTTTTGTACTTACGCCCAAAGACGTTGGAATTTTGGCAAAATAACCCACAGCACCCGTAGTAGATTTTTATCTGATATTAAAAAACACTTATTGGAAGAAATTGGCGTTTCTCATCCTAATGGCAATGTTAAAGTAGGGTACACTGCAACATATACTGGAAGAAAAATTATAGATGACGATACCCTGGATGCATTACTAGATGGAGAGATGAATATTAAAGAGTTTTTGGATAGTTGAGATTTTCTTCCTGACAATAAATTAAAAAAAACATATAATTGAGTACCGCTATGCTGATTAGGGCCCTTAGAAACGAAGAACAAGCACTATATAACTTAGGCGCTCACCATCCTTTACAAACTTGGGAGTGGGGTGAATTCCGTAAAAAAACTGGAGTAGAAATAGAAAGACTGGGATTTTTCGAAAATGGAAAAATCACTCAAAGTCTTCAAGTCAGTTTTCATCCCCTACCTTTCATTGGTAAAACAGCAGGTTACTTTCCCAAAGGTTTCATGCCAGATGAAAATCAATTGGCAGCATTAAAAAAATTGGGAGAAGCCCACAATGCTCTATTTATCAAATTAGAACCCAATGTTTCTCAAGCTGCAGAAACTGCAACTTCAGCTCACTCTGCCATTAGAAAATTTTTAAAAACTCATGACTGCAAACCAGGGAGACCTCTCTTTACCCAATACACTTTTGAATTAGATTTAAATAAAACTGAAGAAGAGCTATTTGCTCAACTCTCCAATAAAACTCGCTATAACGTTAGAGTTGCAGATAAAAAAGGAGTTAAGGTTTTTGAAAACTCCACTGCTGAAGGTATGGAAATTTATCTCAACGTCTTAAAAGAAACTACTGATAGACAGGGTTTTTATGCTCATTCCCCAGAGTATTTTCGTACTATGTGGCAAGAATTGGGTAATAGCGGCATGATGAGAATCTTCAATGCTGTTTATGAAGGAAAAGTCTTAGTTTCTTGGATTATGTTTGTTTTCGATAACGTTTTGTATTATCCGTATGGAGCATCTAGTAGAGAATATAGAGATGTAATGGCTAGCAATTTAATGATGTGGGAAATGATTCGTTTAGGCAAACAACTGGGTTGCAAAACTTTTGATATGTGGGGATCATTAGGACCAGAGCCAGATCCTAAAAATCCATGGTTTGGTTTTCATCGTTTTAAAAAGGGCTATGGTGGCCAACTTAAAGAATTTATTGGTACTTATGACCTTGTGCTAGACTCAACAATGTACTCACTATATAGAGTTATAGAAGAACTTCGTTGGAAGTTCCTCCGTTTACGTAAAAAAGTAGGAATATAAAAAAAGAAAGCTGTTTTATGAAAAACCCACGCTTCAAACGCATTCTCCTCAAGGTAGGTGGAGAATCTATGATTGGCAACAGAGAATATGGCATTGATCCACAAGCCGCTCTAGAGGTTGCTCAAAAAATAAAATCTATTCATGATAAAGGAGTACAAATTGCAGTTGTAATTGGTGGTGGCAACATTTTCCGCGGTATTGCTGGAAGTAAAAATGGAATTGATCGTGCTACAGCAGACTATATGGGAATGTTAGCAACCATTATGAATGGTTTGGCTCTTCAAGATGCTTTGGAAAAAGTAAATGTTTCCACCCGCTTACAGTCAGCCCTTGATATGCCTTCAGTTGCTGAAACTTTTATTCGTCGCAAAGCAATTCGCCATATGGAAAAAGGTCATGTTGTTATTCTTAGTGCAGGAACAGGCGTACCTTACGTAACCACTGACACTGGTGCATCACTCCACGCCTTAGAACTCAATTGTGATGTATTCATGAAAGCCACCAAAGTTAATGGTGTATATGAAAAAGATCCAATGAAATTCCCAGATGCCAAGCGCTACCAAACTCTTTCTTTAAAAGATGCAATTTCTATGGATGATGTTCAAGTAATGGACACCTCAGCTTTAGCCATGAGTCAAGAAAACAATTTGGCAGTTATGATCTTCAAACTCTTCGAAGGTGATAATCTAGAAAAAGCTGTTGATGGTGAAAACATCGGCACCTATGTCAGTAACGATGTCACTACAAAATTGGTTTAATAATTGGCGACAACAAAGAAAGGTTACTCCCATGACTAAAAAAGTCTTTGGTATTAATGGTTTTGGTCGTATAGGTAGAAACGCTTTTAGGGTGTGGTGGCAAGCTCATCGCGATACTCTTGAATTAAAAGTCATTAATACCTCAGGATCAATGGACATTGCTGGTTGGGTACATTTGCTCAAATATGATTCTCATTATGGAATGTTCTCAGAAGAACTTACCTATACCGAGCATCAAACAAGAGATAAGGTAACAGATGAAGATCCAGTTTTGGGCACTTTAAAAATTGCTCAATATGAAATCTTAATCACTGCTCAACGTAGCCCAGATAAAATTCCTTGGGGTAAAAATGGTGTAGAAGTTGTGGTGGAATCAACTGGAGTTTTTAACACTAAAGAAAAAGCTAGTCTCCATCTTCAGGGCGGAGCCAAAAAAGTTTTACTTTCAGCACCAGGGAAAGGTGAGGGAATTAGCACTGGAGTTATTGGAGTAGGAGGAACAGACAAACCTGAAATTATTCACTCCAATGCTTCCTGCACTACCAACTGTACTGCACCAGTAGCCAAGATTATCTCTCAGCATTTTGGAGTGGAAAAAGCCATGTTAACCACCATTCATGCTTACACTGATGATCAAAATCTGCAGGATAACTCACACAAAGATTTGCGTCGAGCTCGTGGTGCTGCCGAGAACATTGTTCCTACATCAACTGGAGCAGCTAAGGCTGTTGGTAAAGTTGTACCAGAATTTATTGGCATCTTTGATGGCTTAGCCATCCGCGTACCAACTGCAACTGGTTCTTTGTCTGATATCACTTTTATCACTAAAAAAGAAACTACTGTAGAAGAGGTTAATAAGGTTTTAACTGAAGCCTCTCAAAAACCAGAATGGCAAGGAATTTTAGCTGTTACCAACGACCCAATTGTTTCCTCAGATATTGTGGGCCGCAGTGAATCTTCAATTGTAGATTTACTTTTAACCCAAGTTGTTGGCGGCAATATGGTTAAGGTGATTAGTTGGTATGATAATGAGTGGGGTTATTCTCACCGCTTAATTGAAAGCATAAACTTGCTTTAATAACAATTAATTTTTATAAAAACATAAACCCCCGCATTGCGGGGGGTTTTTAATTCTAAAGTTCTATTTCTCAAACTACAAAGGTTTGATTGTCAACTCTGTTCCACCGGCTGGAAAACCAAAACGCACAGAAGCAGTTTGTTCACTCATGTGATGAACACGCAAGAATAACTCGACAAAAGGATCTGCATAACCAGAAGAGCCAAAGTTAATTGCCAAAACACCTCGATCAACACCAAAACCACCAATAGCTACAACACCAACCATACTAATTGAATTAAGAGTGACTTGTACTTTCTCTCCAGGTTTTAAGCCCAAAGCCTTGAGATGAGAAGCTCTAGTAGTAGTTTTAATATTGCCAAAGCCATCTGTCCAAGCAACTCTGTTGGCTGGAATTTCAGGAATAGAAGCAATGTCTAGTTCAGTTGTCAAAACAGAATGATCGCCATTCATTATTTTTGCCACTCTCTCTGGAAAAAAATCTCTAGAACGAAATTGTGAGCCACCAGCTGGACAGTCAATATCACGAAATTCAACAATTTCATCTTTAATAAAACCAAAGGCATATTCAGAATCAACATTAATTACTTCGGTGCCATTTTTTAATCTGGCATACTTAATTCCATCACCAACATTGTCTTTGAGAGCAGTGTTCTTGTCTCTACGTGGAGCAGCATTGCCATAAATCACTCTTTTACCAGTAAAAGGAGCTAAAGCGTATTGTGCTGTAACAAATCCCAAAGCAGCAGTGTCCAATGGAGGAACTTCTGTGGTATGAACTAGAACTTCAGTAGGATTTTCCAAAGTTTCAAAAATTCTAGTGTTTATTTCTCCAAACTCCAAACCACCAGCTTTATAATCACAAACGACATGTAAAAGTTTTTTTTCTTGAGGCATATGAATGTCTTTCTTTTTTTTAATGAAAAAAATTTATATTAATGAGAGTTATATTCTACCAAGCCTGGTGAATCTTGCAAACTACGATATAATCGCACCATGACAAAAAAAACTACTCAAGAACAAAAAAAGGTTACTAAGGCTACTACTGCTCCTAAAAAAGAAGAAGGAACCTCACTTTTATTGCCAAATAGCACTATTACAATTACCTTAAAAAAAGATGATGTTAACAAAAAATATTCAAGTATTTTGGCTTCTTTAGCTAAAAAAGTCTCTGTTCCAGGCTTTAGAAAAGGCAATGTTCCAGCCAAAGTAGCAGAAGAACAACTTGGTCAAAATCAAATAGTTGAACGTGTTTTAGACGAATTGGTTCCAGCAGCTTATCAAGAAACCATGGAAGCTGCCAAGAAAAAACCAATTACTCATCCAGAATTCTCTATCACCAGTACTGAGATTGGCAAAGATTGGGTAATTAAAGCACATTTTGCTGAATTGCCAGAAGTTACTGTTAAGGGTTATGAAAAACATGTTAAGGCAGGTGCTAAAAATGCTGAGAAAGCATTGGCTGAAGCTAAGAAAAAAGCTAATGAAAACAAAGATAAAGATACTAAAGAAGTGTCAGCTCCAACTGCAGAACAAGAAAAAGAAACTAAGCTTCAACATATTTTCCGCGAATTAGTTGGTCAACTTAAGCCAGGAGTACCTGAGTTATTACTCAAACATGAAACTCAGCATGAGTTTGAACACATTGTTGATCAGCTCAAACAGCTCAATATGACAGTTGATGATTATCTAACCCGTCGCAATATGACTATGGATACTCTTTCTCAAGAATTAGCTGTTTCTACTCTCAGTAGACTTCAACTAGATTTATTACTTGGTGCTATCGCTAAAGATCAAAAACTAGCAGTTACTGATCAAGATAAAGATAAATATTTTGAAACCATCACCGACCTCAAGGTGAGAGAGCAAGTCAAAAAGGACAAGCATTATCTTGGTCATTTGGAAACCAATCTTCTCAAGCAGAAGGTAGTAGACCATTTGCTCAGTCTTGCGTAGAATCATCATTAATGAGCCTAGCTCTGCCTAATAAGAAATTTCTTGACAATAGCCTGGTATAGTCCTATAATTAAAGCTATTATATATGCAAACTCTTGGGCAAACAAAAAAACCAGCTGCAAAGCAATCCGGAATTAATCCGTTTGCTCAAGCTTTGGTGGAAACTGAATCTCACGCTCATCAAGCCAGACAAGAAACTGGTAAAAATGAAAGCCAACTTTTTAGTGAGGCTCTAGCTAAAACCGGTGGCAATCTTGAGCCTAAAGGCAAAAATTCCAGTCAAAATGATCTATTAGCCCAACAACAAGCTGAGTTAAAAAAACAAGCTGAACGAGATGCTTTGCGTAAAAAACTTCATGATCAAATCAACCCAGTTGATAACCATGAGATTTATGCCGCTCGCCAAGAGAGGGAGCTAAAAGAAATTAACCAACTTAAAAAAGAAATTGCATTACTAATGTCAGACCTTGGTTCTTTGCAAAAAGAAGCAGAAGTTACATTAATGACTCAAATTACTCAACCAGGGCAAGAGGGTAGTTACTATAAAAACTTCTTTGCCAAACTTCGTAGTTTTATCATGTTATTGAGACAAAAAGTTAAAAGCGCTCGTACCTGGGCCAAACAAATGAATTCTAGAAAAAAGAAAATGTCTCAACGTCGAGGCGGGGGAATGGTAGTTGATAGTCAAGAAACTAAGTTTGTCCAAGACACTATGCACCATGAAAAATCCACTGCTTTTAGTGGTAGTTAAATATTAATAATTGTTCCTTTTCAATTAGTTTTCTGCTAGCCTTGAGCATGTCATTTCATGCAAGAAAATATAGCAACTACCTTGGATAATTCTCATAAAAGAAAAATGGATCAACTCGATGAGTTAATCCGTAATTGGTATGACAAACCAAAAGACTATGATGAGCAAGTAAAAGCCTTTCCATCAGAGATAAAAATTCAATACATTTTGACAGCCATAGATTCTGGTCAAGAGAGTGCTATTGTTAGAGCAAAATCACTTGCCACCACAGAACCAGAGCTCATCTCTGAAGAACTGCTTTATGAAATTTCAGATAAACATAATACGATTTATCAAGCAGCTGATCCGTCTGGAGCTTGGGAAACTAGTCCAGCCGATGCAACAGCAGATCTACTGGAGGTCTATTTAAAAAACAATAAAACTGCCTTGTCAAAAAGGTATTTGTTGGTTTTAGCAGAAAAAAATCCTTTAACATTTGATAAATTTGTAAATTCTGAATATAAAGAAAGTTTTTCTCAAGTTGATATAGAAGTAATTGCCAAATTTGTAAAGAAAACCAAGTCAGAGGAAATTCCAAAAAACCCTCCATATTTTAGCGATGAAGAAGCAGTCTCAGTAATGTCTTCTTATCCTCATGTTTTTGAACTCTATTGGGATTGGTTTGCAACAGATTCAGCAAATTTTCCGATCGAAATGGTTAAGGAAAATCCTTTTCTAATGGCAAAACATCCAGAAAAATTTCCAGATCTCTCTCATAATGATCTAATAAATTTATTGACTGATAAAGAAAAAGCCTGGGCAATTTTAAAAAATCTAGATTTATATCCAACCCTTGATCATAATTTTCTAATCCAAAAAATGGTTGAGAATAATGATTTTCCATGGTTTGTATTAAAAGACGTAATTCCAAAGTTTCATGGTTTAACAAAAGAAACTGCTGATTTTTTATTTGAAAATGATAGATTGGACTTTATTTTCTCTGCACAACACGCTTTTCCTCCAGAAATAAATGGAAAATATATCTGGAAACTATTATCAAAAAACCCTAATTCAGAAAGAAGAAAACAATTTGCTGAAGCATTTGCCATTGTCAAAGGAATAAATAAAAATCAAATATTAAGAAAAATCTTTAGTACCTGGGATGATGAAGAAATAAAAGAGCTAAACTTAACTACAATAAGAAAATTCCCCCAAAGTGTTTTAGATATCTATATTGATAGACCAGATTCAAAAAAAACTGAGTGGTTGCTATCAAATCTTAGTTTTTTTGAAATAAAAACCCATGACAAATTAATGAATTGGTTTCTAAAAAATAATAAAACCTTACCAGAAAGACTTGACGTTTGGACTTTTGCTGAAAGCAGAATGCAAAATATCCAAAAAATATATCGATATACTCTCAATAAAAACTACAAATTTGTAAATTGGAAACCCTTTTTAACATATTTATACAAAAATCAAGATTTTCCAGTTCCAGATGACATAGAGAATGAAATAGCACTGACATCATGGATAATTCAGTTATTACTACTTAGTTATGATAAGTTTGGTTTTCCAGAAAAAGAAGCTCTTGCTGAAATTAGAGCTAGCTTCTCAATAGATGATTGGAAGGAAATTGTAAATCAAGTACACCCTCTGACTGGTAAAAAAGTCTTCGATTATAAATCTGGGTCTTCGATTACCTCTGAAACAATTATTTTGCAAGGATTGGAAGGAAAAAATAATAAAGAAGCAGAAGTCGAGGCTATTAGAAAATTTTCAAATAATGAATTTTTTAGCGAGTTACTATGCAGAACGGTTGAAGTTTATGATCTTTTTAATAATTATTCTGCCGAACAAATTGAGGTTGCCCTAGCTTGTTTAGAAAAAATTGCTGGAATTCTTTCTGCTCTAAAAATTGATTTTTCTGAACACAACCTTTCAATCATTTTCAATAAAATGAATAATGAAGTTGGAAGTGATTACGCAGATGAGGTTTTTTTTGAAAAATTATGGGAAAAATTAGAAAAAATTGACATCGACAAATTTGATCTAATTAAAGACTCGATAGAAGGATTCAGTAGAAGTTTTATTGCTCCATTGTTATTGCTTAAAACAGAAGTGTTCATGGACAAAGATCTTGGTAAACTGCAGTTGGAACTAGCAAAAACTATTGCTGAGGATTTTTTGTTTTTAAACAATGACCAGAGATTAAATCAACTTGGTTTACCTTTAACTTTTAGTGAGCTGGCTTTGTTTGCTCAAACTGAACACTTGCCTCAGCATAATTTTCCAGAAAATATTAAAGATCTCGTAGATACTAGGGAATGGAAACCATTGTTCTCCGACCCAGAATATAGATTTGAATGGGGGAAAACAACATACTTTTTTGTTCCACTCACAAGCTCTCAACAATTAGTTGATGAGGGTAGCGCCATGTCACATTGTGTGGGTAAGGGAGGTTATTCAGATAAATGCAGCAAAGGAACTCACCATATAGTTTCTATTAGAAAAATAGTGGATGGAAAAATGACAAGGGTTTCAACTCTAGAACTAGAAAGTGGCAAAGAAGGGAAGATATCAATAATTCAAAACAGAGGTATTCATAATCATGATCCGGAAGATGGAGCAAAAAAAGGTGCAGAAGAATTTTTAGTAGCTATTAAAGAAAAAAGAGTTCATCTTAATGATAATCCTGGAGAAATAAATAAGGACTCTAAAAAACAAAGTAAATTAGAAGAGTTTAAGAGTAAATATCCATATTTAGTTAGCATTGGTTTTATTCCAACAAGAGAGAAAGTTTTGGCAGTGCTAGAACATTATAAAAAAGTAAGTTGGAATCCTCCAGAAAATAAGAGAAAAACTAAGTCGATTTTTGTCACTGAGGGAATAGTTACTCAAGGTCAAAACCATTTTGACTATATCCATAAGCTTTTTCTTGGGCTGGGTAGGGAAGAGGCTAGTATAGAGAATATTATTGCGAAGTTCGGTCCCATTTTGGATGAGATAATAGACCAAGCTTATAAAAAATGGGCTGATTCAACTGAAAATTTAAAAGAAACAAAGGAAATACTGGCATAAAAAAACTCCCAAATTGGGAGTGTTTTTATCTGGGTGAGCCCGAGAGGACTCGAACCTCTGACCTCTTCAATGTCAATGAAGCGCTCTAACCAACTGAGCTACGGGCTCTCACCGAGTAATGGTGGGAATTATACCCAATGAAACTCTAATACACAATCACAAAGAAAATGATATAATCAACGTTCGTTGTTCCGGGACTTTTTCTCGGGAAAACATAGTAATAAGTAACTTAAAAAACGAGTGATCAACAAACCATACAACCAACAAGATAGATACAACAGAAGAAAAGCAGATTTCATTCAGGCAAACCACCACATTCGCTTCCCTCAAGTCAGAGTTCTGGCAGAAAGAGGGGAATCCTTGGGAATAATGAGTTCTCAGGAAGCTTTGGAAAAAGCTAGGGAAGTTGAAAAAGACTTGGTTGTAGTCACTGAAAAAGCTGATCCACCTGTAGTCAAAATTATTGAGCTGAGTAAATACAAATATCAGCTACAACAAAAACAGGCTGATCAACGAAAAAGTGCTAAGGTTCAAGAACTAAAAGAAGTTCGTTTTTCTCCATTTATTGGAGAAGGTGACTTTGAAACACGCTTGAGAAAAGTAACTGGATTCTTGGAAAAGGGTCATAAAGTTCGTTTAAGTTTGATGTTTAAAGGTCGCACTATTGCTAATAAAGACCAAGGTTTCGAAGTCTTTAATCGAGTAATAGAGCGCACCCAAACAATATCAAAAGTTGAGATTGAAGCAAAATTATTAGGAAAAAAACTAATTGCCCAGCTCTCACCTGATAAGAAAAAAGAAATAAAGTAAATAAGGCAAAGCCATGAAAAAAATCAAACAAAAAACCCGCAAAGGTGCTGCTCGTCGATTTAAAATCACCGGCACTGGCAAAGTAATGCACAGAGTACAAAATCAACGTCATCTGCTTCGCAACAAAAGCAAGAAGGCTAAGAGAAATTACCGCATCTTGGTTCAAGTAAAAGGAAAATGGGCTACTAAAGTTAAGAAAATGCTTGGCTTAGCCTAATAGAAAATATAAATAGAGGAAAAATATGTCTAGAGTTAAAACTGGAATTGTCAGACGCAAAGCACACAAAAAAATCCTAAAAATGAACAAGGGTTTCCGTGGCACAAATCGTCGTTTAATTAAAAGAGCTATAGAAGCCAATCTTCATGCTGGTCAATACGCCTTCGTAGGTCGTAAACTTCGCAAAAGAGATATGCGCAAACTTTGGATCGTTCGTATTACTGCAGCCCTTACTCAAGTTGGCGATGGTTTAAAATACTCTCGCTTCATCAATGGTTTGAAAAAAGCTAATATTGCTTTGGATCGTAAGATCCTAGCAAAATTTGCTGCAGAAAATATGGCTGCCTTTAAAGCAGTCGTAGAAAAAGTTGCTAAAGCTTAATAAATCTGTTAAAACTATAGATATCATGAATAGTCTTCGTGTTCGTACCAACCATTCAATTTGCTCCTTTTTGTTTATCCAAAAGGCTAGTGGAGTGGTGTTGTAGAACTTGAAGAAGTAATAAAAGAAAAACAACCCCGCTCCAAAAGAGCGGGGTTTTTGGTTTTTCGGAAAGGAAGAATGCGAGAAAGGATGTTCTATTTCTCACACTTAGCTAAACAGCACAGCTTCGATCGTTATGAAGCAGCTGAGGATTGGAAACAAGCTGGGAGACTCGAAAAAGTCATCAACTTGCGCTCAAAACTTCCTATTCAATCAACCGATAATCAAGAAGAGGAATCAGAATAATGGAGAACCACCTTTTAATAATTCTCCCTAGCCTGGTACAATAAAGAAATTATGTCAGCCGATACTTTATCCAATTTAAAGATTCAGATCGAAAAACTTAAAAAAGATTTTGATCAAAATCAACAAATCAATGCAGATAAAAAACTTATCTACCTTGGAAAAAAAGGATTGTTCAATGAACTTTCAAAAGAAATAAAAAATGTTTCTAATGAAAACAAAAAAGTTGCTGGACAATTACTCAATGAGCTCAAAACATATCTACAAAATCGTTTGGAAACAAATTCCTCTGTTGATCATAAAAACAAATGGGTTGATTTAACTATTCCAGGTAAAGACCAAGAATCTGGTCATGTACATCCTATTTCTCAAGCTATAGAAGAAATTTCTGGGATTTTTCAAAAAATTGGCTTTACACGAGTGCGCTATCCTGAAGTTGACTGGGATCACTATGCTTTTGAAGCCTTGAATATGCCGGCCGATCACCCAGCTAGAGATGAATGGGAAACATTCTTTGTCAAAGTACCGCCAAATAAAAAAATGGGCAAGGTAGTTCTTACTCCACATACCTCTAATGGTCAGGTAAGAGAAATGGAAAGACTCAAACATCAACCGCCAATTAGAATGATAAATATTGCTCGTTGTTATCGTCGCCAACAAGACGTTACTCATACTCAAATGTTTCATCAATTTGAAGGTTTAGTTGTAGATAAAGGAATTAATATTCAACATTTAAAAGGCACTTTAGATTATTTTGCTCAAGAATTCTATGGACCAGGAACAAAAAGTCGTATTCGTCCATTTCATTTCCAATTTACAGAGCCATCTTTTGAAGTAGATTTTAGTTGTCACATTTGTCATGGCACTGGCCTTATCGCTGATGAACATGGAGATAAACAAAAATGTGGTCTCTGTAAGTCTGGTTGGCATGAAGTAGGAGGTGCTGGTATGGTTCACCCCAATGTTCTTAAAGCTGGTGGCATTGATCCTCAGGAATACACTGGTTTTGCTTTTGGGTGGGGAGTGGAAAGAACTTATACCCTCCGCAAAGGCCTGAATATTGATGATATTAGGTATTTCTATTCTGGAGAAACTCGTTTCTTAGCACAATTCTAAAAGGCAAACATGAATATATTAATCCCTCATAAATGGTTACTTGAACAACTAGAAACTGAATTAAGCCCTACAAAAATTCAGGAATATGTTTCTCTCTGCGGACCCTCTATTGAACGCATTTATGAAAGAGGTAATGATAAAGTCTACGACATTGAAATTACTACCAACCGCGTTGATAGTATGTCTGTTCGTGGTGTTGCTCGCGAGGCTGCAGTTATTCTAGGACAATTTGATATTCCTGCTAAATTAGCCAAGCAAAATTTAACCTTAAAAAATTTAAAAGAAAATAATTTATTACCTTTACCTAAAATCATAGATCCTCATAAATTTTGCAAAAGAACTTTGTGTGTAGTTCTGCAAAATGTTAAAAGAACAGTTACTCCAAAATGGATGGCAGATCGTTTAACTCAAGTAGAAATGAATATTCATGACAGTGCTATAGATATCACAAACTATGTAACTCATGAGCTTGGTCACCCTATTCATGCCTTTGATTACGATAGAATTATGGCTCTTGGTGGAGAAATTCATGTTACTGAAGCAAAGAAGGGTGAGGCTTTTGTAACTTTGGATGGTGAGTTGCATAGCTGCGTGGGAGGTGAGATTGTTTTCAAAAATTCCAAAGGTGAAATTATTGATCTACCAGCAATTAAGGGCACAGCAAACTCCTCAGTTAATGCTGATACAAAAAATATTTTGCTTTGGATTGAATCATTAGAACCAAGCAAAATTAGATTTGCTTCAATGTCTCATGCTATTAGAACTGTGGCTGCTCAATTATCTGAAAAAGGGATTGATCCACATTTAGCTGAACCAACTTTTGTTAGAGCTATCGAACTTTATCAAGATCTTTGTGAAGCAACTGTTGCTAGTAAAATTCATGATGATTTTTCTGGAGAAGAACAGCCACAACCAATTATTTTTGATAAAGAAAAAATTGATATATATCTTGGTCTAGAAATTGAAAAGGAAAGAATTGTAGAAATACTAAAGAAACTAGAGTGCAAAGTGGAGGTAATAAGAAATACTTTCCACATTGTTCCTCCTACTTTCCGTAAAGACCTACAAATACCAGCCGACATTGTAGAAGAAATAGCTCGCATCCATGGTTACCATAATTTACCCAGTGTCCTAATGCCTACTAAAATTCCTTTGACTAAACCAAAAGATCTAAACTTTTCTGCAGAAGAAACAATCAAGCATTTTTTAGCAGATAGAGGTTGGTTTGAAATTTATACCTACTCGATGGTGAGTGAAAAAATTGCTCAACAGAGTGGTTTTCAAATTACCAGACACTTACAATTAGCCAACTCTTTAACTGAAGATAAAGTATATTTGCGTCGCTCACTTTCTCCTTCACTTCAAGAAACAATTGCTAATAATCCACAGGTAGAAAACTTATCAGTATTTGAATTAGCAAATGTTTATCATCCACAAGAAAATGAATTGCCCAATGAAACAATGTTGTTGAGCTTGGTATCCCAAAAACCACTTGCAATAGTTAAAGGTGATTTCGAAGCTTTACTGAGAAAATTCTATTTAACTAAACCTGTTGTTAAACAAAAAAATGGGGAAAGTTATGGAGAGATTTTAGTAGACTCAATAAAGATTGGTAGAATCTGGCTAGAAAATAATTTAACTTGTATAGAAATAGAGCTAGCCATTTTATTGCCATTGGTTAAACAACATCCCAACTATCAACCACTGCCGAAGACTTCAAGCATAAAAGAAAGTTTGACTTTTACCTTACCAGTTGAAACTCAAATAGGACCAGTAATTGATGAAATAGCTGGCCTTAGTCAATATATTAAAAGTGTTACTCTAGAAGATGTTTATCAACAAAACTGCAGCTTTGGCATTGAGTACTGGGATCAAAAGAAAAACTTAGCAAATGAAAATATTAAACCACTGAGAGAAAAAGTGGTGGCAATGGTAACAAAACAATTTAATGGCAAATTGGTTGGCAAGTTATAATCAACGCATGAATTGGAAAGAAAAAATTCAAGAACTTTTAGTGATTCTTGCAGTTGTTTTTTCTTCCTTAAATTTATTTTTAAAATGGCAAATTAATAGTGCCTATCTTAATGGCATTTTTAGTGATTACCTGATTCCTAAGTTTTGGCTAGCAGAAATATTTGTTTTAGTTTTAATAATAAGTTTTTCAGTTGGACAACTGCATAAAATAAAAATCAAATTAAACTTAACAAGTGTTTTATTCTTAATACTTTTCATCTTCCAGTTTTTTACACCCAAACCATTAAATAGTTTTCTTTGGCTGATTAAGGCTTTTGAGTTAATTGTTTTTTCGGTTTTAATTGTCAAACAATCGAGATTGCTAAATGCTTTTAAATATGGAGTTTTATTTGCATTAATTCTACAAATCTTCATAGCAAATCTACAATTTATTTATCAGAGCAATCTTCTTCCATATCGTTTTCTGGGAGAATCTCAACTGACAAATTTCATTAATATTAGCCGAGCTCAATTAGCTGAAAAACTACAAATTCTTCCATATGGAACCACTGCTCACCCCAATATTTTGGCTGGACTATTGGCTGTTGGTTTGGTTTATGTTTTTGAAACAGAAACTAAAAATAATAAACAAATAAAAAAACCTTGGCTCTTACTTGGTTTATTGGCAATTACTTGTCAAACTATTTTTCTCACTCAAGCCTATGGAGCTATTGGTGTTTTAGTTTTTTACTTTGTACTTAAAAATTGGTCTTTTTTATATCCAAAAGTTGGCACTAAATTATTTAAGCTTGGAACAATTATTGCTATCTTATTTTCACCATTAATTTTAGTTAAATTGGCCACAGAATTTCCTCTTTTGTCACTCCAACGTAGGATATTTCTTAATGCTCAGGCCGTTCTAGCTTGGCAAAATCAGCCTGTTTTTGGCACAGGACTCAATAGCTTTCTTTATGCTATAAAACCGCAATCTAGCGATGAGATAGCTAGGTTTATTCAGCCAGTTCATAATGTTTTTTTGCTCTGGTTAGCAGAAACTGGTTTTCTGGGAATTATGTTTTTAGTTTCATTAAGGAAAAAGATAAGAGAGTGGTGGAACAGCCACAGTTTAATTGCTTTTTCAGTTCTACCCCTATTTTTACTTGATCATTATTTATTAACCCAATGGTTGGGTGGAATGATCATTGTCACGATTTATTTAATGCCAAGTGATAAGAATAAAAACAGCTAACTAATTTAAGGTGTTGGAGTAGGTGAGATTAAGATTATTGTGGGCACGATTGGAATAGGCGTGGCGGTTGGCTTTGGTGGCACTGGTGTAGCAGTTGGTTCTGGATCTTTCCAATCAGATCCACCTGAACCTAGTTTGATTGTATTGCTCTTTGATTCTTTGCCATCCCTAGAAAATGCCTTGGCATATAGTTCATGTTTCCCAGTTGGAAAAATAATCCAACCACGATATTTACGATCATTGACTGTTTCAGTTTTATTACCGTCCAAATAAATTTCAATTTTTTCAATACCGGCATCGCTACCAGCATCGATGTGAACCTCGATTTTTGTGTCACTATAAGATTTTTCATTTTCTGGTTTAGAAATATGAACATAAACTTCACCAGTTTCTCCACAATACTGAGTTGGTACTTTATATCTAGAGTCATCCTGGCCATTTATCCAAGCATCAATAGACAACTGCCATCGATTGACTCCATCAGTGCTAAATGGATCTCTTTCCTGAAGAACTACAAATTCACGAGTGTCATAATCTCCAGAACTTACCTTAGCTTCCGTTGCCAGCTTACTGCCATCATCACGACAGACTGGTAGTTTAGCGTGAATTGGGTCTGGCAAACTAGGTACTGTGCCTTTGAGAAAGTAATCGGTGCGAGCTGGAAAATCATCATGTTTTGGATAGCCAGAAACAAGATCTACTTCTACTTGTTCAATATCACTTGGAACAGTCCAAGCTGGAGCACCATAGCCTTTGTCTAAAGCAGTAAAAATAATACGACGCCAAATGGGGGAGGCGCCAGTAATACCTGATGCAACCTTAGTCATTTGAGTATTGTCATTATTACCAACCCAAACACCAACCATTATTTCTTGGCTCCAGCCAATGGTCCAGTTATCACGTTGGTCATTAGTGGTACCAGTTTTAACAGCAATGGCTTTGCCAGTATTTAATAAAGAGTTAACACCAAAGGCTAATAAGCGAGCGTTGTTGTCTGATAAAACATCATTAATTAAAAATGCTTCTCCAGTTGTCATCACTCTCTTGCCCTCGACTTGTTTATGTTCAAATAGGACTCTGCCATCTTTATCTTCAACCTTGAGAATTGATACTGGTTGGACTTTTAAACCACCATTGGCAAAAGCACTATATGCTGTAGTGGTATCTAACAAATGTACTTCAGCGCCTCCCAAAGTAACTGCTAAACCAAAGCGTTTCATGTTGTCATCAGTTGGTTCTAAAGTTACAAAACCCATATCATATGCATTTTGTAAAAACTCTTTAACCCCCACAATTGCCACTCCTTTGACTGCTGGGATATTTAATGAACTACCAAGACTATTGCGTAAACTAACTGGCCCGCGGAATTTGCCGTCATAGTTTTTTGGCTTATATTCATCGGAATTTTCATTGGGTTTAAAAACCGTTTCTACATCAGCAATCATTGAGGCTGGGCTATAGCCACGACGGAATAGCGATAAATAAGTTACGGGCTTAATAGATGATCCTGGTTGACGCAAGCCATCAGCAGCAACGTTATATTGTCCATCAATGTCTTTGGCAAAAAAATCTTTGCTTCCAACCATACTTAAGATTTCACCAGTTTTGGGGTTCATTACTACAGCCGATCCATTGGTGATGTGATAACTTTCAACTCCAGCTACTTCCTCAGCTACAATAGCCTGAGCTTTTTGGTGTAATTCTAGGTCAAGGCTGGTGGTCACTTTAAGACCACCTCGTTCCACCAAATCAGCTCCAAACATTTCTTCAAGTTTGTCTCTTACATAAAAAACAAAGTGAGGAGCTTTAATGTCTGTATCAGTAGAATTAAAAGCTAAGCTATCTAAGGAAGAAATTGTTTCTTCCATCTGTAGTTTAGTGATGTAACCACTTTTTTCCATGGCTCGCAACACGCTTTCTGTTCTAATTTTCCAATAAGGAACGCCGTTGTCATCTTTTTTGCCGGCAAAAGGAGAGTAAACACTTGGTCTTTGAGGTAAACCAGCCAGAAATGCAGATTCTGCCAAAGTTAAATCTGCTGCTGATTTATTAAAATAAAGTTCGGCTGCAGTACCAGCTCCCCAAGCTGTTCCACCATAAGGAGCTTCATTGAGATACATTTCCAAAATTTGGTCTTTAGTAAAAGTACGTTCTATTTGAATAGAAAGGACTAGTTCTTTGAATTTACGAGAAACAGTGCGCTCATTGCTTAATAAGGCATTTTTAACTAACTGTTGGGTGAGAGTGGATCCACCCACAACTCTTTGTTTAAAAACCACATTATATGGAATGCGAACAATAGTAAGAAAATCAAAGCCGCTATGCTTATAAAAATCCTTGTCTTCAATGGCAACAGTGGCTTGCTTCAAATACTCAGAAACCCCGTTGATGCTGATGGGATTGCGACGCTCGGTATCAAATAAATCATAGAGAAGAACACCACTACGATCATAAAGTTTGGTACTAAAACCATCTCGACGAATTACTTCTCCTGGCTTTGGTAGGTCCTTTGAGTACCAAGCAAACATACCAATAAACCCAACGACAGCAACAATTACTCCTGCAACAGATGCTCTAGCAATTAAACGCATTCTTTGAGCCTTGTGAAGTTCTTGCAAAGCAGGAGAAACTCGACTTTGACGCATTCTACCTCTACTAAAACGAATGCTATAAACTCTAAGTTTGCGCATTAATTTACGATACATGGCTTGAGCTTGATCGCCAAGTTGAGTTAAATTAATCTCCATATCGGGTCTATTGTAACAGGTTTTTATTGCAAAGAACCCCTGACCAAATCAAGAAGGTGGTATAAAATAGAAAAATAGGAATCTTGATTATGTTAAAAAAAACTACTTTTCCCATAGAAGAAGTTCTGACTCGTGGGGTTGCAGAAATTCTTCCCAACACTAATGGTTTTGCGCAAAGACTTGAAAAGGGGAAAATCAGGTTATATCTGGGAATTGATCCAACTGGTTCTTTTTTGCATCTGGGACATTCTGTTGTATTGCGTAAGCTTCAGCAATTTGCTCAATTAGGCCACGAAGTAATTCTTCTCATTGGTAATGGCACCGTAAGAATAGGCGATCCAACCGGCAGAGATGAGTCCAGACCAGTATTGACTGATGAGGAGATTGAAAAGAACTTTGTTAATTGGAAAGCTCAAGCAAGTAAAATCTTGAATTTTGATTTGATTACCATTAAACACAATGGTGATTGGTTAGATAAATTGAATTATGCTGAATTAATTAAATTAATGGCCAAAACGACTGTTCAACAATTAATGGAACGAGATATGTTCCAAGAGAGATTGAAAAAGGGATTACCTATTCATGGTCATGAGATCATGTATCCTCTGATGCAAGGCTATGATTCTGTTGCAATGGATGTCGATCTTGAAATTGGTGGGACTGATCAAACTTTCAATATGATGATGGGCAGAACTTTGCAAAAAACCTACAACAATAAGGAGAAATGGGTTTTAACTACCCCAATTATTAATGGTACTGATGGCAGAAAAATGAGTAAGTCATTTAATAACTTTGTTGCTTTAACAGAAACTAATCTTGATATGTATGGCAAGTTAATGAGAGTAGCTGATGAGCTAATCGTGGAATACTTCACTTTGCTTACTGATATTCATCAAGATGAAATAGATAAGATTAAAAAAGATTTAGAGCAAGGTAAAAATCCAATGGAGTGGAAAAAGATTTTGGCTTGGGAAATTACCCGTCAATATCATGATGAAACTGCTGCTGATGAGGCTCAGAAACATTTTGAGGCAACAATTCAAAACAAAACTTTAGTTGATACTGCGGAAACTGCAAAGAAAGAGGATTTGGTGGGTAAGAATGCAAATGAAATTGTAGTTTTGCTTACTAGAGAAAGTAATAGTCAGGCCCGTAGATTGATAGAGCAAGGAGCTGTTTCATTGCTTCCTGATGAGATAAAATTAGCTGATATCCAAGCAATTCCAGATTTAAAAAATGTTGCTGGAATTAGAATTGGTAAACGCAGGTTCTATAAATTAGTTTAATTGATATGACACGTAAACAACGAGAAAAAATAGTTAAGACTTTTGCCATTTTGGCTATTATCGCTTTGGTAGCAGGTAGTCTATTAAGTCTCTTAACTATAAGTTATTAAGATGTATCATTTCAAAGAATCAATTCATGTCGTCAAGGGCATCGGTCCTACTTTGGCAAATGATTTGGAAACAAAGAATATTTCTTCCGTCCTAGATATTTTGCTTAGACTGCCTTTTCGCTATGAGGATCGTTCTCAATTCGGCACTATAGATCAATTGCAAAAAGATGTTGTTATTACTTTCCAGGCGCATGTGATGCAGATTTCTACTTCATATCGCGGTCGCAAGGTAATGACTAAAGCTACTCTTCAAGATACAACTGGGAGAATTAATGCTTTTTGGTTTAATAATAGATTTATTGGTAGTCAATTAAAAAAAGGAAGTGAATGGTTTTTTTCAGGCAAACTTTCTGATCGTAATGTTTTAGTTCAACCAGTGGTGGAAAAAATTCAAACAGAAACTATTAATACCGGTAGGCTAGTGCCGATGTATTCAGAAATCGGTCCACATCTTAAGGTTGGTAGCTTTAGAAGAATTGTTAAAGAAATTATTGATCGCTTGGAAGATGATTCTCAAGATAAATTATTGCCAAATAATCTCATGCCATTGGCCAAAGCTTTGAAGGTGCTACATTTTCCTGAAGACGCGGATCAGGTGCCATTAGCTCGTGAAAGACTAGCTTTGGAAGAGTTGTTAAGTTTAATTTTTCATTCACATCAAATTAAAGAGGCTTGGAAAAATACTCATAGTGCCCTACCTATGGAGTTGCCTGAGAAAAGTAATGATTACCATAAGTGGTTGGCAAATAAATTGCCTTTTGCTTTGACTGCGGCCCAAGAAAGATCGGTGCAAGAGGTTCTTGGTGATTTGCAAAATGATTTACCAATGAATCGCTTGTTAATTGGAGATGTTGGTTCTGGTAAAACTGTAGTGGTTGGGATTGGTTGTTTTGTTGCTGTGGTGTTAAACAAAAAAAATGCAGTGATCGTTGCTCCAACTCAAATTCTTGCCCAACAGCATATTGAAACTATCAAAAAACTTTTTCCCACAATGCCAGTGGCTCTTTTAACAACTAAAGAAGCTAAAAAGTTTGAGGTTAGAACAACTCCAACTCTATACATTGGTACTCATGCGGTGCTGAATCAGTTAGAAAAAATCGATCCTGTTTTAGTAGCTTATGATGAGCAACATCGCTTTGGTGTTAAACAGCGTTCCTTGCCTACCATGAGCCATGGAACTCCTCATACCCTAACTCTATCAGCTACACCTATTCCTCGTAGTTTGATGTTGACTCTCTTTTCACATATGACTCTCAGTATTATTGATGAAATGCCAAAAGGAAGATTGCCTACAAAGACCTGGTTGGTTGGAGATCAGAAAAAAATTAGTTCATTACAATGGATTGGTGAGACTTTGGAAAAAACCAAGGGTCAAGCTCTGATTGTCTGTCCGTTTATTGAGCCGTCAGTACAAGAAACTCTTTCTAATGTTGCAGCAGCCAAAGATTTGTTTGTAACTATTAAAGATTTTTACCAAAAGTCCAATCCTAAATTAAGAGTTGGTTTGTTGCATGGCAAATTGTCAGCAAAAGAAAAACAACTGGCTATTGATGGTGTTTTTGCCAAAAAGATTGATGTTTTGGTTACAACACCAGTTGTGGAGGTGGGTGTTGATTTGCCTCAAGCCAATATTATTATGATTGAGGCTGCAGAGCGTTTTGGGTTGGCAAGCTTGCATCAGTTGAGGGGTAGAGTGGGGCGCGCTGGTCAAGAAAGTTATTGTTTGTTATTCAGCAATTCTAAGACTTCAGAGACTATTGATCGTTTGCAGTTGTTTACTCAAGAAAATAATGGTTTGAAATTGGCTGAAAGAGATTTGCAAAATAGGGGAGCTGGGGATTTGTTTGGTTTTCAACAACATGGACTTGATACTTTGCGTTTTGCTTCTTGGACAAACTTGGAGCTAATTCAGGCTGCTCATACTAGTTATCAATTGATCAAAAATACTAATTGGCAGCCTATTTTTAGTTTCCAAGCAAATTCTGATCTTCCAGCTCCAAACTAAAAAAATATTGGGCTGCAATTCAGTCTTGTTTCTTGAGATTATTATTCGTATCATGGAATGGCTATGAAAAGCCCATCCAAATCAAAGTGGCAAGGACAATCTGGTCAAGTAGGTTTAATTATCCTCTTAATCATGGTGGTCATCCTATCTCTAGGACTTTCTCTTGCTGCTAGAACCTCTCAACAAGCAGAAATTGCTATCCAACAAGAAGATACTACTAGAGTATTTAATGCTGCTGAATCTGGTGTAGAGGCTGCTTTGGCAAGTATCTATCAACATGAAGAAGCTAATGATGTTTCTGGCATTTCTGAAGAAATAGCTTCGCTAGATCTTACAGAAAGTAATTCAAATATTAATTACAGTATTACTAAAAGCAATATTTTGGAAACTCACTTAAAGCAGGGTACTAGTACTGAGTTATTAGTGCCAGCAGCTGGTAGTATTAGTTTTTATTGGGCTACAGAAGCTGCTTGTGCTGATAGTGCTTCTTTGTTGCTTTCGGTTTATTCAAATGATGCTGGGAATATCACAGCCAAGCATTATGCCGTTGGTAATTGTAGTGGTGCTGGTACAAGGGGAGATAACTTCATAGCTAATGATGTTGGTCCAGCTCCGTATAAGTATGGATATACACTTTTTACTTCTGCAACAGATCAATTTGTTAGAGTAAAGCCTGTCTACAATGATACTGATATTAAAATTGTCGGCTCTACAGCTACTAGTCAGTTTACGATCAACTCCCAAGCGCAGAATTCTTTAGCTGGACAAGAAGCTCGTACTTTTGAAGTTAAAAGAACATTGTCTACCGCACCAGCGTTCATGGAATATGCCTTAGTCAGTGGAAGTTCTATTATTAAAAACTAAATAAAAAAAATCATGCCTGCCACAGCCATCGACATCGGTACTTATGCCGTCAAAGTTATTTCAGCTGATCCTGGAAAACAACCCAATATTATAAGAACGGTTGAAACTTTGAATCCACATGGGATTGCCATGCCAATTGATGATCTTCAAATTGAGCAGGTTGGTGAATTAGTGAATAATATTGTTTTTGATAATAAAATTCCTCATGCTGATATTAGATTGAGCTTGCCAGAGTCTATTGTTTCTTCCAAGGTTATTAGCATTCCTCCTTTGACTGATGCTGAGTTGGCTTCTGCTATTAATTGGCAAGCAGAGCAACATATTCCAATTCCTAAAGAAGATTTGTCTTTGCAATACAAAGTTCTTTATAGACCAGAAAAAAGCAAGCAAGAGCAGATGAGGGTTTTATTAATTGGTACACGTAAGAGCTTGGTTGATCGTTTTATCAACATGTTTATTGCTATGGGTATTGAGCCAACTTTATTAGAGACTCATGTTTTGTCTTTATTACGTTCGCTTGATATTGGGGCAGATGAACCTCCAACTATGGTTCTCAATATCGGTGCGACTAATATGGATGTGGTGGTAATTTTTAAGGGTGAGATTCAGTTTGTTTTTACTCATTCTGGGGCAGGTGCTTTGTTAACTAAAACTCTACAACAGACTTTAGGTTTAGATTTGCAACAAGCAGAGCAATATAAGCGAACTTATGGTTTAGATCCAAATCAATTTGAGGGTAGAGTTAGAAATGCGTTAATCCCGGTTATTAATACTTTGACTAATGAAATTCAAAAGGCTCAAAGGTATTTTGCAAGTCAATTCCCTCAAAATACTCTTTCTAGAATTGTTATTACTGGTGGTACTTCTCAACTGCCTGGGTTGGTTGAGTATTTGTCAGAAAGCTTAGGCACAGAAATTCTTTTCTCAGCTCCTTTTGCTTCAGCTACAGGAGAAATTCCTCAAGAGAACCAGCAAACATATTCTGTTTGTCTTGGTTTATTAATGAGGGAATTAGCATGATATGACTGAGATTAATTTTTTATCTCAACGCCGCATTACCCTAACTAAGGTTGGTGAAAAGGATGCTATTTATGAAAAATATAGTATGTGGGTTTTTGGTGTGGTTTTTGCTGTTTTTGCTATAGTGGTGGGTGTCAATATTTTTTCAACTAATAAGTTGAAGGCTACTAATGAGAGCGAAAAAGCTTATTCTTCTAGTATTCTCAATGAGGAATCAACGGAGATGACTTTTTTGGTTTTTACGCAAAAGCTCAAGACAGTTAAAGATCTTTATCAGAATAGAAGTAATAAGCAGCAGTCGATTGAGTATTTTTCTAATTTATTTGGTAGTCAAGTATTTTTGTCTGGTATGAATTATGGCGGAGAAGAGAATCAGCTTTCATTAAGATTGACTAGTGAAAATATTTTTGCCTTAGAAAAAATTCTGGATACTTTAGATTCTGATTCAGTGAAAAAAGAGTTTTCAGCAATTAATAAGAGTGGTCTACGTCGAGATGATAATGGCAGTTACAATATTGATATCGCAGTAGAGCTATTGAAGCAGGGGGAGACAGCTGATGCCAACGCTAAATAAGCTGAGTAATCTCAATTTCAATTTGATTCTTAGTACCAGGAGGAAGTTGGTAATTGCTGGTGCTTTAATTTTTACTAGTTTGGTTTTGTTGGTTCTAACTTATTCGCAGGTAACTGCTATTTTTCAGACTCAAAGCAAGATTGCTACTACTCAAAAGAAGGTAGATCAATTAAAGAAGAAAACAGAGGAATTACAACAGCTTAAATACACTGATGAATATGCTCAGGCAGAGAGGATGAGTGAGATTTTGCCTTCTCATAAGCCTTTGTTGGAGTTGCTTAATAATTTGAATTCAGTTGCCAATGAGACACGTGTTTCTATTACAGAATTTAAGATTAATCCTGGGGAAATAGTTTCTGAGGCAGATCAGGAGGCAAATAAAAAGGTTGCTCCGATTAAGCAAAAGAGGTCTGCTGATTATGATCAACTTGAATTGGAGTTGAGTGTGGTGGGGGAGTTGAATCAGGTAAAAGAGTTTATGACGATGATTGAAAGAGTTTCGCCTATTACTACAATTACTAGTCTTTCTATTGATCGTGAAAGTAAGAGTGTGTTGAGTGGAGATCAGATGACTAGGGCAGATATTACTCTCAATACTTATTATTATACTAAGCCTGTTTCTGCGACTTTGGCTTCAGCTTTGCCAAAGATTACTGATGAGGAAAAAATTATTTTCCAGGATATTTTAAAATTTACTCCTCCTAAGATTGAGGATCAGACAGAGATTATTGGTGGAGATAACACAGATTTATTTGGGATTGAGGGTTTGGCAGTGAGTGATTTGGAAAAGCAGATTAGTACTGATGTTAATTTTTCTCAATAAAAAACCCGCTTGTTGAGCGGGTTTTATTTTTCATTATAAAATTTATTTTATTCAGCTACTTCAACTCTAACGCGAATGCCGTCACGAGCTGCTTTGACTTGAACTAGTTTGCGAACTGATTTGATGACTTTTCCACCTTTGCCGATTACTCGTCCCATGTCTTCTGGGTTGACGGTGATTTGGATTAACAAGCCTTCTGCAGTTTCTTGTTCAGTAACCTGAAGTTCATCTGGATGATCGATTAATCGTACCAACAGATACTCAACAAAGTTTTTCATTTTTTCCTTTGTGCTTACTTAATTATTCGGTAGCTGCAACGGTTTCAACTGGAGTTTCGACTGGGGCTTCTGGAGCAGCAGTGGTTTCAACAGTTTCAACTGGGGCATTTTTCTTTTCTTCAGCTTCTTTGGCGGCTGCTTCAGCTTTGGCCTTGGCTTTACGAGAAAGTTGAGGTTTTCTAGCTGGGAAAGGGTTGCCTGAAGTGTAACGAGTGAAAAGGCTGGCTACTGTTTCAGTTGGTTGAGCGCCTTTTTTGAGCCATTCGTTGTATTTTTCGACTTCAAATTCTAAGATTTTTGGAATTTGAGCAGGGACGTAACGACCGACTTGTTCTACATATTTGCCGTCTCTTTTGTCTTTGGCTTCGTTAACAACGATGCGGTATTGTGGCTGTTTTGTTTTACCAAAACGAGCGAGTTTGATCTTTAACATAAGTTATTTTTTCTCTTTTTTTATTAATATTTATACAATTAGCCTCTTCAATCTTGATTCTCGGAGCACGAGCTAGCAAGATCATAGGGGAGAATTGTATATCTTTTTGTCAAAATTCTCAAGACGAAAGATATTTTACTAATTATTTTTTTTCAAAAGCAGATAAAGCTTGAGTGGCAGCTTCTTGTTGAGCGATTTGTTTGCTCTTGCCAGTTCCTTGTCCCATTACTTTATTGGCTACTATTACTTCAACGGTAAATGTCTTTTCGTGGTCTGGGCCTTCTTCGTTTATCACTTTGTATTCAGGGGTAGATAGGCCGCTGGCTTGAACTGCTTCTTGTAGAGCGCTTTTGCTGTCTTTATATAATTTTTTACTTTTTATTTCTTCGAAGTAAGGGAAGAGTTCTTCGTTTAAAAATGTTTTAACTACTTCATAGCCTTGGTCGAGGTATAGACCACCAATGACAGCTTCGAATACGTCGGCTAAGAGGCCTTCGTTTTCACGGCCCCCAGTGGCTTCTTCGCCTCTGCTCATAAACATTATCTTGCCCAGCTCTAGTTTTCTGGCTATAGAGGCTAGAGTAGTGGTTTTGACCAAGGCGCTTCTGTATGCAGTCAAAACTCCTTCTGGGTCAGTGGGGTATTTGGCAAATAAGAATTCGGTGGTTACAAGTTCTAGAACTGCGTCGCCTAAAAACTCAAATCTTTCATAGGATTCTTTGGCTGTTGTGCCAGAATCAGCTTCATTCAATGAGCTTCGATGTGAGAGGGCTGTGGTTAATAGTTCTGGATTATTAAACTTAGGTAGCATGTCAATTGTTTTATCCTAGTTCTACTTCTTCAAAGATCAATTTAACTAGATGTTCGACTGTGTCTCCGGCTTCATCTAGTTCATCTAGAACATGGTCTAGTTCTAGGTCGATATCAAATTTTTGGTTGATAACAGCCAATAGGCGAGGAAAGTCTTCTTCCATGTCAATGCCTAGGTCTACCTCTAATTGGGTGATTGGCATGATTTCTTGTGAGTTGTGGCCCGTTGCTAGAGCCAAGAGTTCTTGTATTTCTAAAAATGTTTGGTTATTCATTGGTTTCCTCCATTAGGACTTTTCCTAGCACGCCATTTACAAATTTTGGTGAGCTTTCTGAGCCATATTCTTTTGCTAGTTCTACTGCTTCGTTTATTAAGACTTTTTTGGGGGTGTTTTTGTGTGTGGCTTCAAAGATGATTTGGCGCATAATGGCTAAATCTACTTGGTTTATCTCGGTTAACGGACGTTCTGGGGCGTGCTGAGTGATTTGGGTGTCTATTTCAGCTGAAGAAGCTATTATTTCTCTGGCTTCTTCAAGAAAAAATAGTTCTTCCAATTCTTGGCCTTCTTCTCCTGAGAACATAAGCGCAAAAATGGTTTGCATGAGCTGTGCTCTTTTTTCATGTCTCGGATCAGCCTGTTCGGTCATGTTAACTTTCTGTTTTAACAAACAAAAACACTCTCTCAATATGAGAGTCTCTACTGGTTAGAGTAGGGGACAAAATTATAAAATGCAAGCAGGAGTTGCTTGAGTAAACCCAGTTAAAAAAGCTTAAGCTTTTTTCTCGCCAGATATAGCTTTTAAGAAACTAGCCATTAGGCCCTGTTTGTGTAAAGGGGTTTTACTAATTTTAGTGTCTTTTTTTAAGCTTGGTGTGTTGCCGGCGCGTCTTTTGCCGCGTTCGACACTGGTGATTTTGTTTTTTGGTACTGCTCCCATAGGTTCTTTCTCTATTTTTGAATAGCAATGTAACTGAAGAGATGATTCTAACCAAGTTGGAGAAAAAAATCAAGTTGCTAAATATTGTCTTATGAGGATAGTGGTTTTGTTGGTATTTTTTTGTTTTAATGGCTAACACCAATCCTATATTAATATATAAGAAGATATACAAAGGGTTGCATTTAAAGAAAAAAATGATTATAATAGTCTTTTAGACTCTGAAGTATATAGTTTTATATAGTTAAAGAGTTTTGTATTAGCGACAGGTTATATACCTAGAAACTACAAAACAAATGTCTAAAAACAATTTTCCAGAACAAAGAGGTTTTGATCGTTTTGCTTTTCAAAAGAATAAGGCTGATTCAAAATTAAAAGAGTTTGGTAGAGAAGCTGGAGTAGGGTTGTCTGAAATCCAATCACTTCTTACTGCTGGCTGGCAAAAGGTTCAGTTTGAACTATATAAGTTAGAGGCTGTACTTAAGCCAGATGATGTTCAACTAGCTTATGCTTCAGTTGGAGCAGATAGTGGATTTAATAAGAAGAGTTTTGATAGTCAGACTGTTGGTTTTGCTCCAGAACGTAAGAGATTAATTTTAACTTTAGTTACCATGATCTTTTTGATGATCTTCTTGGCTAGTTGTGCTAGTGGCCCAACTGGTGGTCCTGATGTGATTGTTCCTACTACTGTTGCTACTGAGACTGCTAATGTTCCTCCTGCTACTGAAGCAGGTGGTAATCCAATAGAAACTGCTACTGCAATGCCTTTTGATGAATTGAGTATTGATTACGGAAGATATGCTGGTCAAGAAAATGTTATTGATCCAGTTATTGATCCAGTTATTGAGAATTCTTGGAATTTAATGAATCAATATATTTTCAATAGGGGATTGGCTGCGCCAAGCGCAGTGAAACTAGTTGATGTTTCATCAAACAATATTATTGTTGAGGTTTTACAACAGGGAAGAACCGATGATTACCCAGCTGGTACTCATTTTACGATTTCTTTTGTAACTGGACATCAAGGAGAAACATTAACTATTTCACTAGATGGAGCTAATAGTGTATGTGAGAATAGAGCGGTGCAACTTGCAATTGGGGCAGATGGTTTGCCAGTAGCCTTAGATGCTAATGGTGTGGTGGTTGCTTATGTCGATGGTCAGACTGGTCAATGGACAGCTGGCGAGAGGGGTTTAGCTCCAGAATTAGTAACTAAGCCATATGCAGAGATGACTGACCAAGAGAGACTTCAATATTCACAAGCACTAGTGGAGAGAGCTAATACTTATGATGGGTTGGTAGAGGTGTTTCCTGATGTTGAGGGTGGAGAAAACTATCCAACTTACTGGAGTCCAACAGCAGCTGGAGAATACAAGTTAGGACTAGGCTCTTGGAGATCTGCTCACAATACTCCAGAATCTGAACTAGATATGTATGGTGAGAGCTTCCCTGATCTAACTGTTCCTGGTATTGAAAATCCAGATGGTACTTTTGCCTTAATTGATCCAGCTACTGGTAATCAAATAGTCTTACCAAGAGTTAACTTACCAGGAATTGGTGAAGTTTCTCTTAGAGATCTATATAGAGGTGAGCATGGTGGTCAAAATTTAGCCAATTACATAACCGATTTAATGTTACAAATCTATCAAGGTGCAGATATTGGCGGTCAAGGCTGGACTCAAACAGATGCCCAAAGAAATGTAGCTAGATTCTTCCCAGGTTGGGCTGTTGGCCCACAAAACAATTTCTTTGCTCTTCTACAAGGAGCAGGAACATCTAGTGTCGCTGAACTACCAGAAGCTCATAGAATATATAGAGAAATGCCAACTAATAGTTTCTACATTCCAGTTTTCAGTCCCGAAACAGGTGACTTCATGTTCTTCTTAAATGTTCAACAAGGCAACTTGCCAGGAACCCAGGATATTAGAATCTCAAGCTCTGGTGGAGCAACTTTTGCTTCTAGAGGTAATTTCCATGAAAATGATGATCTAACCTTTGCTGTCTTGTCAGAGAATCAAAATAAATTTGGTTCCTACTATGAAGCTGGAAGCGCTATGTTGTTAGATGATCAAGCTGGTATCTGCAATGTAACTCAGATTTATGATGTTTTAACTGCTAGTACTGAACAAGAGATCTTTGACATCTTAGGTCAAGCTAAGATGTGTATTTCTCACCCAGCTAGAGTTGCCATCTTTGGTGAATAGAAAGAGCAATAGAAGATGTTCTATTGCGTCTTGGCCTATTTTATTGCTAGAATTGATTCGTGGACAATCTTACAAATCAACCAGCTCCTGTCGTTCAAACTCAAGAAAAAAATAAAAAGGCATTGTTTTTCTTTCTCTTTACACTTGTTGTTTGTGTAGTAGTCTTGGCTACCTATATCTTCTTTTTCTTAAATAAAACCAATAAAACTGCTGGCACAAAACAACCAGAAAGACCTGATACTGATTTTTTCATTGTTGAACCAACAACAGAAACAATCACTAAAGTTGAAGAAGAACCAGTTGGTACTGTCATCACTGACCTTGATTTCTCTCAAAAAAAATATGAAGCAATAGGAAAAATACTAAAAGGTTATTATGATTCTTATGATCAAAAATCTGCTATTTTTAAAGTTAAAAATCAATTAATGAATAGCAACTCTCTTCAATTACTTGAGGCAAGCACAAAAAATCTTAAACAATTCTATTGTTGGCCATCGATTTATGAAGATAAAAACAAGGGTGCTGTTGAAGTAAAAACTTTACAATTTATGGTCAATCCAAGTGGTGCAGACATGTTTATGGCTGGAGAAAAATCAATCTCTATTGATCAGCTGGATGTCTTTTTACAAAAAGATAGTTTTGTAATTCTACAACTAACAAATCCATTTGTTTTTGGACAAGAAAATTTAGTTCAAAAATTGATTGTTTTGGGTTGCTAAAAAAATATATGAAATATTCAAAACTAATAAATAAAATCATAATTACTACACTTGTGTTTTTATTTACTACCTTTTTTAAGGCAGACTATTTTGTTCAACAAGTCTCTGCTTGTTCATGCCCAGGAAGTTCTAGTTGTAGTGGTTGCGGCCTACAGACAGTGACTTATAGTGGTTGTTTTAGTGGAACTACTTCAACTTTAATTTGTAGTTATGATCCCACATGCGAAGGAAGCAACACTGTTCCATGTGATAGCAGTAGTTGCCCTGGACAATGTAGTTGCAATCCAAGTACCGACATATATTGTACTTGTGATCCTAATGCCAGTAATGCAGGTTGCGGCTTGCCAAATGCTTGGGGAGGAGTTTGTTTTTCTGATGGAACAAATTCTGGTTGTATTGGCAACCAACGTTGTGAAACCATAGCTGATGGCAACAGCTGCTTTGCCAATGAAGTAGAAGTTTATTGTTGTGATACTCCGCAACCCACAGACCCACCAGCTGGACCTGGGCCAGGAGACCCAGCCCCTACTAGTCCACCACCAGGACCAACAGCAACCCCAGTCCCCACAGCAGGACCTAGGGCAATAATTGGCAACCTCTATGAAGATGCAACTGCCACTACCACTGGCTTGGGTGGAACTGACAACCTATGCACAGGCTCAACTGGAGCCCCAGTCTTCATAGAACTAGACATGCCAGAAACAATAGTAAGAGCCACAAGAACCGGTGGAGAATCTAGCTCAGGCGCAATATCTCTAAGCAGATACACCATCACCACTCTAACCTCTAATAACGACTATACAATAACCCTGCAACTACCTTTCCCACCTCCAGACCCAGCTAATGCTTGGCAATGTGCATGTAACGCAGACCCAGGAGACCCTTATCGCTGTACCTACACCAACCAAATGCCTTCAAACATCACCAATTTTGACTTCTTCCTAAAAAGAGCTAATGTTGCAGATGCAGCCTGGTTCCAAACCCTAGGAGGAAGCTCATGGGCCTCAAACAACATCGAATCATTAATCCCAACCACCACCTGCACTGCTCCTACTTGTCAACCAGCCCTAATCGCTGATGACCCAAGTGGAACCGCAGACAGCGCCGGCTTTCCATTAACCAATACAGGCTCTGTTATCACCAGTGCCACTGGAGACAACTACATCCATGAAACAGACGCTCGTACCAACGCCGCCCAAGCAAGAGCAACAGGAGTATCTGTCCCAATTGAAAACTATGACTATTTCTATGACAAACTAGGGGACCAAGCCCAAGCTTTAGCAAGCGCCGGCAAACCAATCGTGGGCACTGACCTAGAAATCTACAAATACACTGGCAACTTAACCATCACTGAAACTGCCCCATGGAACCTAACTAATACTGAGAAAATCATAGTCTTCGTTGACGGCGACCTATTAATTGACGACATCACCGCCAGCCAAGCCAGAATAACCTCAGTAGCAACTGGTGGCGATGGCTTCCTAATGTTCATAGTTAGTGGCAATATCACTGTCTCAGCAACTGTAGGCTACAACAACATTGCCACCAACCCAACCACAGCCAACATTGCCAACGTAGAAGGCATCTTTGTTGCTGACGGAGTCTTTACTATCGCTGGAAACCCAGGAACAATAGATAAAAAATTCATTGGCGCAGGCACCTTTGTAGGCTGGACAGGCGTAGAACTCCAACGCAACTTTGATGATGGAACAAACCCAACAAACAATGACACAGCCGCCACAGAAACCTTTATCTTCCGCCCAGACCTACTTTTAAATGCTCCCAAAGCAATTAAATCAGCCCAAATGACCTGGCGCGAAGTTCAACCTAGTTTCTAAAGCAGTTACTTCTAGTGTAGACTAATAATTGTTTATGATTTTGGTTGTCATCTTTATTATTTTTTTTTACTTCTTAACCCCCACCTCAGCCCAAGCAGGTAGCTTTTCTGGTCAACTCTATGAAGATCCTGACGCCATACCCATAGGCTTTGGAACCTCAAGCGACAACCCTTGTGATGGCAAAATTACTAGCCCAATAGCAGGAGCAGGCTTCAAACCAAAAGCCATTAGAACCGGAGAAGAAGGAGTAGGCTATTTCATGGGAGAAACCTATACCGTCACCACCAGCACCAACAACATTGACTACAAAGTAGTTCTACAACTACCATATCCACCAGAAGACCCAGCTAATGCCTGGCAATGTGCCTGTAACGCCAATCCACTAGACCCCTACCAATGTGTTTATACCAATCAAGACCCTACAAAATATACTTCTCTAAACTTCTTTATTAAACGCGCCAACACCAACAACAACGCCTGGTGGCAAGTACTGGGTGGCAGCATCTATTCTAAATACCATATTCAAAGCTTTATTCCTTATTCAGAATTACCTGGATACTGCAACACAACACCAGGATGTGTTCCTGCCCTAATAGATAGTGATATCGACATGAACATGGAAAGTCCTGGTTTTGCCTTTACCAACCAAGGAAAAATCTCTACCAGCCAAACCACAGGCAACGTTTTTTTACATACCACCACCAGCAGAAGCAACGCTATTCAAGCTAACGCCATGAGCTTTGACTTACCAGAAGAAGGATACAACTATTTCTACAAAAAAATGCAAAAAGAAGCCATTAACCTACCCAGCTCACAAAAACCAGTACCAAGCACCAACCCAGGCATCTACCTTCATGAAGGAAACTTTACTATCAACGACTTAAACTCTTGGCACGTCACAAACTCTGAACAAATCATTGTCTTTATCAACGGAGACCTAAACATTGACGACACCAGCGGAACAGACCAACAAATTATCACAGTAGAAAAAGGAAACATAGGATTTTTAGCCTTTATCGTTCATGGCAACATCAACATCTCAGCCAACGTCGGTCACACAAACGCCACCTTCAATCCCAGAACCGCTAATGCTCCTTTAGTGGAGGGTGTTTTTATTACCGACAAAATTATAAGAATAGACGGACTACAAGATGTAAGCGACAAAAAATTCATTGGCGCAGGCACCTTTGTAGGCTGGGAAGGCATTCAACTCAACCGTAGCTTCGCAGTACCAGGAGACAACTCGGTAAACAACCAGGAGCCAGCTGAAGTCTTTATCTTCCGCCCAGACCTAACCGTCAATATCCCTGGAAAAATGAAGTCTGCTCATTTCTATGCAAGAGAAATCCAACCAAAAAGCTTACAATAAAAACATGAGAAAAACCCACATCAACACCTTATCAGGTTTTACTCTAATCGAACTAATCGTAGTAACTGCTTTAACCGTATTAGTCATGATGACCGTTACTACTATGTTCCTAACATTTATCATTTCATCTACCAAAGCCAGCATTGAACAGAAAGTAAACAGCGAAGGAGAAGCGGCGCTAGCCAAAATAGAATTTATCCTCCGCAACTCACAAAAACTAGTAGCAGGACTAGATGGCACAACCATTTGCAATAACGATGCCCAATCACCAATGACCAACATCGCAGTTCAAGGACTAGACGGATATATAACAACTCTACAAACCTATCCACTTGAAAATGGTCGCATCGCCTCGTACTCCACCGCTGTCAACGACTACTACTATCTCACCTCAGATGAAGTTGCTATGTCTAATTTAAGATTTATGTGTTTGAGCGGGGAAGAAGATTCTTACTACGTAGGAATCACCTTTGACCTCAAAATCGGCAGTTCCAACATAAGTGACAGAGATACAGCTTTGGAAAGTTTTCAGACTGGAATCACCCTAAGAAACAACTAATCCCATTTGCGAAAAGTCTGAGGTAAAACCACATCTTTAGCCTTTTCATCTGCCGCCCAAGAAACTGTAACAGTTATCTTAACCAGAGGATCAGTAGGATTGGTTTCATCAATAGTCACCGTAGCTTCACGAAAAAACTCTTGACTAGAAATAATTAAAACATCAGAAGAAGAACAAAGCCCTGGCGTAAAAGCTACTTTTGGAGCGGGTAGAGTAGCTAAACAATAAGTAGTGCTTGCTCGCAAAGAATTAACAAATAAATCCCAACCCAATAGCGTTCTTTCTCGACGGAAAACCTCCATTCCTTCTTGAGCTCTTTTTACAGCCTGAGTTCGATATTCAGAATCAGCGCCAATCTTCAAAGAAAGCGTTAAGCCAGCAACAATCGCAGTTAAAACCAAAGCCATTACACCAGTAGCCACAATCAACTCTATTAAACTAGAACCTCTTAATACTTTAATCATTGCCAAGAGCCCTCACTAAATCTTCCTTCTCTAAAAACAGTAAAAACATAAGTATTATTTTCATTGGCAACGGTAATATCAGTACTAGCCAAACCACCAGCAATATCTACTCCAGCATGCAAAACCTTAAAAGTTAAATCAAGGTTTGGAGTAATATCTATATTTTGCTCAATTTCAAATGATTTTGCCAATCCTGGTGTGCCAACAATACATACTGCTTGAGAAGTTACCCTAGTAATATTGCCAGTTTTACTACTAGTAACTCTATAACCAGCTAATTGATTGCAACCACCTAAGTTTCCAACTTTAGCATCTGATTCTGCTTTTTGAAAAAATGCTTTTAGCTCATCCACTGCATTACTAACATTTTTTTTATCGAGATAATCTAAAAAACTACCAATAGCAAAACTAGATAAAACTAAGCCAATAGCAACAGATACCAACAACTCAATTAGGGTAAAACCAGTTTTTTTAGATTGACTAAATTTATAGCTCATAACTCTTTTTGTTATGGATTCTGCACTGTATAAGCAGTGCTATCTGGCTCAAGAGTGGCACCAAGGGTAAAGCCAGACGCACCAGTTCCCTGACAAGTACCAGATGGAACATAAGTATATCCTGGGCTAGCGGCTGAACCCTGTGGGTCATAGGGAATATCATTGAGATATTCACCGATTTCAGTGATCATACCAAGATAAGTAGCAGTTGATGGATAACAACCATTATCACTGCGATACAAAATAAGTTGTTGTCTAACAATCTCCATGTCTGTCTTGCGCTTGGCATTACGACTATTTTGAGTTGCCTGTCGATAACTAACCAAAGCAATAGTAGTCAAAATAATCATGATAGTTGTTACTACCAAGAGCTCAATCATTGAGAAGCCATTTTTCTTTTTCAAAATATTTTTTTTCATTGTAAATTTGTTAGACAATAATAATTACCAGCTCCAAAGTTACAGTCAGCAGCAGAGGGAGCGCTAGAATTACCAGAGCCACCTTCTAGTAAAGCACAAACACAGTAACCAGTAGCATCACAGCCAGTAGCGGTGTTGTAAACATAACTATCAGCACTTTTTGGATCACTTGGCAATCCACCAGGCATAATTGGACCAGTACCACCATCATAACCTGCCATAGCAGAACAAGTTGTATAAGTGGTATTCTCAGCCTTGTACTGCTCAAAAGCATCTTGCATAGCCTTAATATCAGTTCGGCGACGAGCATCTCGACCTTTTTTCTGCACTGTACTAAAAGCCACTACACCCAAAGAAATCAAAATACCCATAATAGAGATTACCACTAAGAGCTCAAGTAAACTAAAGCCTGCTAAGTTTTTTTTCTGAATAAAATTTATTTTTCTCATATTTCCCTCTACGGCTTAACTTGAACTTGAATTTTAGCTACACCACCCAAAGTACTTTTAATACCGCCCTCAGCTTCAGCCTGTAGTACTGCATTGTACACACAAAGAGAGGGGCCGGGGCAAGTATACGTATGTGGGATCTTGCCATTAAGCTCATTAATGTTTTCGCTAGTACCATCTCCAAAGGAAAGAGTAATTTTATAATTATTTTGCTTGGCCTGATCGGCACCAGCATATTTATCTAAAATCTTAAAAAACTTATCCATTAGAGTCAATTTATCAGCCTCTGCCCCAAAAAGTTTGTCTTGAGAAAAAACATCCCCACCAACATCACTAATAGTATAAATAAAATCCATATAATCCCCAGAAGTAATAAAAATAGTTTTAGTCACCTCATTAGCTGGGGGATCAGTGTTAAAAGTTAAGGCAACTGGTTTTTCTTGACATCCCGCATAGCAAGATTTAGGACAATCAAGTGCATTTGTTTGTTGAAATTCTTGGCCCACCTGATAAACATCATCACAACACTGGTAACCATAACCACCGCACACAGTAGCTGGTCCATCATTAACAATCACACTAGAATCAACATCAACATGAGTAGAGCTAGCGAGTAAACCAACCTCATCATAAACAATGCCATTGCGACCAAAAATTGAAACTTCCAAACCATGATTTTCTTGACCTTGAATATATCCGGATTGACCCTTAACTCTTCTAACTAAGGGAGGTAGATTCTTATTCTTAATAACAGTACGTAAAGAACTAGTGACCTGACAAACAGACTCCAAAACATACTCTCTATCTGAAATAAAACGTAGTTGATTCTTCATCACTGGCTGGCCATCATCAACAAATGAACTACCACCATACTCTAAACATCGTTTGAATAAATCTCCCTCCGGGGGAAGGTTATTGAGATATTTAATGTCGCTCTTTATTTGGCCTAGAGCCGCAACCAAAAGAATCTCTCGCATCATCAAGCCACCAAAGAAACCAATGACCAACAAAGCGAAAATGGCAGTAAAGAAAATCTTTAAAATTCGCATACTTTATCTAAGTACTATCTTGACATATTCAGCCAAGATTTTGTAGCCCCACACCAAGCTGATGAGAGTTGAAATGATGAGAAAAGGACCAAAAGGTAGATTACTTTTAATAGTCTTTTTATTCGATATTATCAAGATAACCCCTACTATTGCACCAATTACAAAGGAAAAGAATAAGGCTACTAAAATCCTCTGCCACGAACCAAGAATCAGACCCAAAGGAATTGCCAACAAAACATCTCCATCACCAAAAGCCTCTTTTTTTGCTAACCAACTAGCAATTAATTTCAAACCAAAGAAAAAACCAAAAAAACAAACAGTCCAAACCAAGCTCCAACCAAAATCTATCCAACGCATTTCTCCAGAAAAAAGCAGGAGAAAACGATAAACCAAAGTACCAAAGGTAAGAAATGAAATTGTCCAATTTGGAATAACGTAATATTTGAGATCAACCAGAAAAATAACGATAAAAATAATACTAATAAATAACCAAAAAATAGGTTGAACATAGAGTAGGGGAGCACTACTAATTTTAAAGAAAATATAACCAGCAAAATACCACCATAAAAATAAAATCCCCGTCATCGTTTCAACCAAAGGATGAATCTTATCTATTTTTGTTTGACACCCAGAACATCTGCCGCGCAAAAATAGATAAGAAAAAATAGGAATATTTTCATACCAAGGAATTTTTTTCTTACACTTTTCACAAACAGAACGTTCATTAACCCAATCTTGTCCCCTCATAGAACGATAAACTAAAACATTTAGAAAACTACCAATGGCAGCTCCAAATAGGAAAACAAAAAAACCAATGATTTCAAAAAACATCATGACCTTGAGTATACAACAAAAACTCCCCTCCATAAGGCAGGGGAGTTATATTTTTCTTAAGTTTCAGACTACGGAATACAAACACAGTTTCCAGATGCACCACATTGAGCAGTGTTACCAATAGCATCGCTATAAGGATAGTCAGCTGGGTAGTTATCATAAGTTCCGTCATTATCCGGATCTAGTCTGCCTTTTACTTCTTGCACAAAAGCATTTGACTTTGGAGCATAGCAGGCATAAGTACTACTACCCTGAGCACCGTTGTTATAAATATAAATATAGTTATAAGTAGCGGCCGAAACTCTTTCGATAAAGCTTTGTTTGAGTTCATCAGAGCCAGTACAACCAACAGTTGTAGCAGTACCAAGCTTTTCACCCAACTTACAAGTTCCACCACTATCAGTTAGAGTGGTGTCCTCAAAATGAACCCAAGCAAGGGCGACATTACCTACGTCAGAAGCACCTGTTTGCCATGGATAATAACCATTAAATGCATAGTAACGGTCAATAGCACTAATCAACTGCTCCGTATCAGAGCGACTACCAGTGTCACGACCTCTATTAATCTGTTCAATAGGATTGATGGCAGCCAAAACGGCAACAGCCAAGATTCCCAAAATACCAATCACGATCAACAGCTCAGTCATTGTAAAACCAGCTTGCTGTTTGACCTGATTGAAGAGTGAAAATATCTTTTTCATTTTATACATCCCTTCGTGTTTATACACTTACTTACTATAAACTATTTTTAACCAGCAGCACAAGAGGCGAGCCTTCAAGTAACTAGAACTGACTGGTTAAACTATAGATAGGCATAATGATAGCAATCACCATTGCACCTACACCAACGCCAAGAACTACCATGATCAAAGGTTCCATGGCGGCTGTTAAGTTTTTAACTGCCTGCTCACTTTCAGATTCAAAATATTTAGAAAGTTTTAATAACACTTCATCAAGCTTGCCTGTTTCTTCTCCTACACCCAACATTTGATGCAAAATACCAGGAAAAAGAGTGAAGTAGGAAACAGCTTTGGAAAGAGTCACGCCTTTTTCTACCCGCTTAGTAATTGTCATCATCGCTTCGCGATAAAGAATACTATCCATAGATTCCGTTACGATCATCAAAGCATTAAGCAAAGGAACACCAGAACTCAAAAGCAAAGAAAGGGTTCTAGAAAAACTTGTTAAAATAATTTTTTGTCGCAAAATACCATAAACCGGAATTTTAAATAAAATCTCATCAATCTTGCGCTGGCCAATAGTTGTTTTGTTCCAGCTACGCAATGCAGAAGCTCCACCACCAACAATTAAAAGAATTAACCACCAAAAATTTGCCATAAAATTAGCGATAGACATCAATATCAAAGTTGGTAATGGCAACTCAGCTCCAAAATCTTTATACATATCAGTCAATTTGGGAATCACAAAAACCATCATTACAAACCCAACCACCAACATGGCGATAAAAACGATCACAGGATAAATCATCGCTCCCTTGGTTTTGGCCCTAAATTCTTTATCTTTCTCTAGATTTTCAGCTAATTTATCCAATACCTTATCCAAAACACCACCTACCTCACCAGCCTTAACCAACTGCACAAAAATACGATCAAAAACATCAGGATGTTTTTCCAAAGCTTTAGCAAACGAAGCGCCACCCTCAACTTCTCTTAGTAAAGAAGCTACCACTTCAGTCATAGCAGGATTATCTTGGTCTTTAAGAATTGTTAGACCAGTTGCCAAGGGCAGACCAGCATCGATCATGGTCGCCAGCTGACGAGTGAAATTAACCAAATCTTCATGCTTAACCTTATTAAGTACACTAGAAATAAATAAACCAGTTTCATTGGCTGCAGCAATATCGATTACCAATAAATTACGAGAGATTAAAATACCAGCAGCCAAGCTTTTGTTCTGTGACTCAACCTTGCCCTTAACAGTTTCGCCATGAGCGTTTTTTGCTGTATATGTAAAAACTGGCATATTCTAAATTTACTCTCCGATTAACCTCAGTAGCTCTGCTGGCCTAAAAGCTTTTCTTAGAGCGGAATCTTTACTAATAGTTCCTTGTTGAATGAGCTGAGCTAAATGATTTTCAAAAAGCATCATGCCATCTTGAGCTGAAGTTTGAATTACGCCATCAAGTTGATGAGTTTTCTCTTCGCGAATCATACTTCTAACAGCTGAATTGGCCATCATAATTTCAAAAGCAGCAGTTAAACTACCATCAACCTTAGTAACTAAACGTTGCGACACTACCGCTTGTAAGCTTCCAGCCAACTGCATTCTAATTTGAGATTGTTGGTGGGCAGGAAAGACATCAATAATACGATCAATAGTTTGGGCAGCAGTAGCGGTATGTAAAGTAGCCAAAACCAAATGACCGGTTTCTGCAATGGTAATAGCCGCAGCGATAGTTTCAAAATCACGCATTTCACCAATTAGAACCACATCAGGATCCTCACGTAAAGCTGAGCGCAATGACATTTCCCAAGAAAACGTATCTCTATTAACTTCTCTTTGAGAAATAATGCTTTTATCGTGTTCATAAACAAACTCAATAGGATCTTCGATTGTTAAAATATGCTCAGCTCTAGTGTGATTAACCTCATCAATCATAGCTGCCAGAGTTGTAGATTTACCTTCACCAGTAGGACCAGTAATCAGAATTAAGCCTTGAGAGTATTGAGTAAACTGGTGAAAAATAGTTGGCAAACCCAACTCATCAATGGAACGAATTTTGGAAGGAATAAAGCGCATCGCTGCAGATAAATTATCTTTTTCATAATAAACGTTAATACGAAAACGAGCTCGATTGGTATGTTCGTAACCAAAATCAAGTTCTTTGTTCTCCAAAACATATTCCTGTTGTTTCTTGGTCAAAAGAGGAAATATTAGAGCCTTAGAATCTTCATTGGTAAGAGGAGCCATATTCTCTACTGGGTGCAATCTACCATTAACACGCAAGGTAGGAACTACTCCTACCAACAAATGAAGATCAGAACCATTCTGAGTAATCAATAAATCTAGCAATGCTTTTATCGTCGATTCTTGAATCGTAATCTGACTCATAAACTTATACCTCTGCTACTCTTAATACTTCTTCGATGGTAGTAATACCTTCAAGCGCTTTGATATAACCATCTTGTTTCATCAAAAGCATGCCATTTTTCAAACCAACTCTCTCAATATCAACATCATTTTTACGCTCAATAATCATGCGATTAATTTCTTCTGTAACAGCAAAAACCTCAAAAATAGCAATACGACCCAAGTAGTCTGGTTCTGTAGCAGGTCGATTGTTTGAAGGGCGATAGAGGATTGGTTTGGCTGGATCTTTTTTACTGATTTGACACCATTGTAAATATCTTTCACCCAACACCTCTTTAATATTTGCTACCACAGCTTCTTCTGGAACATATTCTTCTCGATACTCTGGATTGATACGACGTACTACACGCTGAGCCATTACTAAAGTAATTGTGGAAGCCAACAAGAAAGGCTCCATGCCCATATCAATTAAACGGGGGATAGCGCCAGAGGCAGAATTGGTATGTAGGGTAGAGAACACCAAATGACCTGTGAGCGAAGCTTGGATGGCAAGCTCCGCAGTTTCTGTATCACGAATTTCTCCCACCATGATAATGTCAGGGTCCTGACGTAAGAAAGAACGCAAACCAGTGGCAAAAGTCAAACCAGCCTGAGGATTAATTTGCACCTGACTAACACCAGCCATCTGGTACTCAACTGGATCCTCAATAGTCATAATATTTACTTTAGGAGTATTTATTTCATGTAAAACCGAATAAAGAGTTGTTGTTTTACCAGAACCAGTAGGACCTGTTACTAAAATAATGCCACGAGGAATTTTCATGGCATCACGTAGATTCTTTAAAGCCAAACCATTAAGGCCCAATTCCTCAAAAGTAGGTACTGTAGTATTTTTCTTAAGCAAACGCATCACCACTTTTTCTCCATTAATGGTAGGTAAAGTAGAGACACGCAAATCAATCTCCATGCTATCTGCTACATAATTAAAACGACCATCCTGAGGGACTCTTTTTTCATCGATTTTCAAGTTAGCGATAATCTTAATACGAGATACCACTGCATCATGCACTGTACGAGGTAAAACTAATTTTTCAGTCAAGATACCATCGATACGATAACGAATTCTGGTCCTACCTTGCTGAGGCTCAATATGTACATCAGAAGCTCTGGTTTTTAAAGCAAAATCCAAAATAGTCTCCACTATACGATTAACTGGAGCATCTCTCATCACTTCAGAACGAAGAGAAGCATTTTGCTGTTTAATTACTTTGTCAGATTGACCGCCAGTTTGTTCAAGAGCCTGATCAACTTCGGTAGAAATATCATCAGAATAACGTTCTGCTAAAGCCTGATCTAGCTCAGAAGGAACAGCAGCATGAACTTCAACATTCAAACCAGTTTTTTGCTTAATAAAACTGATTGCCGAAATATCCAAAGGATCTTTCATGGCAACTTTTAGAGTCTTTCCTGGTTTGTCATAGGAAAAAGCCAAAACTCCATAGCGCTTAGCGACACTTTCTCCCACTAAATTCAAAGCCTCAGGCAAAATACTGGTTTCAGCAATAGAAGTAAAAGGAATGTCATTGAACTCAGCTTTGGCCTTGGTTAGCTCTAGCTCTGAAACCCATTTTTTTTCAAGAAGAAGATCTTCGTAAGATGTATTTGTTTGCAACTGCTCGTTGCGTAGCTGATTAACCTGATCTTCAGTTAACTTTTTGTCCCGCAACAAGATATCCAAAAAATGTTGAGGAACAGCAATAGGAGCCGGTGGAGTTGATTGGGCAGGCTCAGTCATTATTCATAGAATATAATGACACAATGGCTATGAGAAAAAAAGGATTCGAACCAGACCTTTCTATATCAGTTTTGCTTACCGTACCAGAGAATGGTGAACATGAGTCATTAGCTCGTGAGTATTTACAAAAAAAATACCCAAATAGCAAGTTAATTTTCCTAAATACAACTGAGGAAAATCTACCCATAGAACTAATTAGGACCATCATCCAACAAGCAAGTTATGGTCGAGGTGCAGATGAAAGCATTATTTATGTTTTTTGCGCCGCAGACAAAGCTAGCTTGCCAGCTCAAAATGCATTACTCAAAATCCTTGAAGAACCACCAGCAAACATTGGTTTTGCTTTAGTTAAAACCCAGGGCTCGAATATTTTGGCTACAATAACTTCTCGTTGCCAAGAAATTAATCTTAGTAAAATAAAAAATAATGAAAATCTAAATTTACCAGAACACTTAGAAACAACTCTGGAGTTCTGTCTCAATCCAGCTAGCAAAAACTATGGAGAACTAATTAACTTAGCAGAACAATGGAGTAAATCTGAAAATAAGGAAAAGGAACTTACCAAAGTAATTAAAATTCTCCTAGAAAATAAACATAAAACTGTTTTTACTCTCAAGAGTCTAAGCACTGCTCTTGATTCATGGCAAAAAAATGGTAATGTGAAGCTTGTTATTGAACATTGTTTTTTTACAATCAAGCAGCATAGTCACTAAGACGATTTTGAGGGGTTAGAACGGCTTCTACTTCTTTTTCGTTAGTGAATGTGATACAAAGAAGGCTCTAAATTCGATTATGACAGCAGCAATTCCATCCTATCAAGCAAGTGATATTAAAGTTCTCGAAGGACTTGAACCAGTTCGTAAACGACCTGGTATGTATATTGGTTCAACAGATACCAAGGGCCTTCATCATTTGGCCAAAGAAATTTTGGATAACGCAGTCGACGAAGCTATTGCCGGCTATGGTCACATTATCCGTATGTATAGATCCAATACTCCAGAAGCATACGCCGGATTTGGGGTCAAAGAACTAGGACCAGAAACCATTACTGTTATTGATAATGGCCGTGGTATTCCAGTGGAAATGCATCCCTCTGGAGTTTCCGCTCTTGAAGTAGTTATGACCAAACTCCATGCTGGAGGTAAATTTGAAGAAACTGCTTATAAAGCCTCTGGTGGTTTGCATGGTGTTGGTTCATCTGCTGTTAACGCTTTATCTAGCTATATGCAGGTGGTAGTTAAACGAGAAAATGCTTATTTCTATCAAGCATACAACCGCGGAGTACCCAAAACTGCAGTCCAAGAAATTCCAGCAAAGAAGCTTCAAGAATTATTCCAAGATAGAGCTATTGAGTTCATGAAACAAAAAACTGGTACTTTAGTTGAGTTCGTTCCAGATCCAACTATTTTCTCTACCACCCTTTTTGGCAAAAAAACTCTTAAACAAATTATTAAAGACCGTGCCTACTTAATGGCTGGTATTTATTTCCAATTCGTAGATGAAATTGAAAAGACAGAAGAACATTTTTACTTTGAAGGTGGCATTCAGTCATTGGTCGAACATCTTAATGGTGCTAAAAAAGTTTTACATGATGTTTTTTATACCAATGGAGAATGGGAAGATGAAACTACTCACAAAAAGATAGGCTGTGAGATTGCCTTGCAATATAACGATACTTATTTAGAAAAAGTTGATAGTTATGTCAACGTTATCAGAACTCCAGATGGTGGAACCCATGTTAATGGTTTGCGCTTAGCTCTTGGTAGGGTAGTGCGTGAATATGCTGAAAAAAATGGCTTAATGAAAGAAAAAGAAGCCTTTACAGCAGAAGACTTACGCGAAGGCTGTACCGCCGTGGTATTCGTCAAAATGCCTGCTAATGACCTACAGTTTGAGTCACAAACCAAAGCCAAATTAAATAATAGTGAAGCTCAATCAGCTGTTTATCAAATTTTTAAAGAAGCTTTCCAAACTTATCTAGAAGAAAATCCAGCTGCCGGCAAAATGATTGTTGGCAAGGTAATGCTTTCTGCCCGCGCTCGTCTCGCAGCTAGAGCTGCCAAAGATGCAGTTGTGCGCAAGGGAGTATTAGAAGGAGCTTCTTTACCTGGAAAACTAGCTGATTGTCAAAGTCGCAAACCAGAAGATTCAGAAATCTATATCGTTGAGGGTGATAGTGCAGGTGGTAGTGCCAAACAAGGAAGAGATCGCAAATTCCAAGCAATCTTCCCACTACGTGGCAAGATCTTAAATACAGAACGAGCACGTCTTGATAAATTAGTTGCTTCAGAAGAAATTAAAAATCTAGTCATCGCCTTAGGCGCTGGCATCGGTGAAACATTCGATATTGAAAAATTACGCTATCATCGCATTATTCTCATGAATGATGCTGATGTTGATGGCGAGCATATCACCACTCTAGGCTTAACCTTATTCTTCCGTCATTTACCAGAATTAGTCAAAGCTGGTCATCTTTATGTTGCTCTACCTCCACTTTATAAATTAACCACTGGCAAAGACTCCCAATATGTTTATTCTGATGAAGAAAAAGACGAGTTGGTAGCTAAGATTCGTAAAGAAAAACCTGGGGTGCAAATTGGAGTGCAAAGATATAAAGGTTTGGGTGAGATGAATCCAGAACAACTCTGGAGTACCACCATGAACCCAGAAACTCGTATCGTCAAAAAAATTACCATTGATGATGCAGAAAAAGCAGACAAAGCTTTCTCTATTCTTATGGGTGATGAAGTACCACCTCGTAAAAAGTTTATCCAGACTCATGCCAAGATGGCAGAGATTGATACCTAAAAAAAGGAAATTTATGGCAAAAACATACATCCTTGGACACATTAAACCAGATACAGATTCAGTAGTTGCCGCTATGGCATTGCAGTTTTTATTTCAACAAGAAAAATGCTTTTGCCATCCCAATGCTGAGGCTGTTATGGCAGATCCACTCAATCCAGAAACAAGTTTTTTGTTTGATAAATTTGGCTTAAAAGCTCCTAGACAAATCAGTGCTGCTGATATTACTACTGATGACTCCATCGTCCTAGTTGATCACAATGAAGAATCTCAACGCATGCCTGGCATCAATCCACAACAAATTGTCGAGATTATTGATCACCACAAGGCTAATTTAAACTTCTCTCAACCAATTTACATGACTTTTAAAACTTGGGGATCTTCCAACACTATTGTTTATTTCCTCATGAAACAAAACAACGTGGTCCCTGACAAAAACCTAGCCAGCATAATGTTAGCTGCTATTCTTTCAGATACAGTTGGTTTTAAATCAGCTACTTGTACTGATAAAGATAAAGAATTGGGAATGGAATTAGCCAAGCTTGCTGGAATTACCGACATTGATGGTTTTGCTCTAGAGATTTTCAAAGCTAAATCTGATGTTTCCAGTCTTAGTGATGAACAAATTATTCGTAATGATTACAAGGTTTTTGATTTTGGCAAAAAAGTTTTTATTGACCAACTAGAAACAGTTGAACAAGACAAACTGGTGGGGGAGAAGAAACAAGACCTATTAAAGGCCATGCAACAAGTAAAAGAGCAAGAAGGTGTTGATTTACTATTTGTTGTTATTACTGATGTCTTAAAAGTTAATAGCAAAATCTTAATCATTGGCGATGAAGAAGCAAAGGTTGCTCAAAAAGCCTTTGGCGGAGTTGTCACCGATCAAATCATTGATATTGGAGCCAAGATGTCTCGTAAAAAAGAAATCGCTCCACCTATTGAAAAAGCCTTAAAACAATAACCAAGTAATTAGAAACAGCAAAAGTATGACTGACGAAAATAAACCATTAGAAAATGAAGAGTTAAACGAAGAAATAGTTGAAGAAACTACTCCAACTTTGAATGAAGAAGTAACTGAAGAATATTCTAATGGCGACTCATTAATCGGCACCATTGAAGAAACCAGATTTGGTAAAGTCAAACATACTTCAATCGTAAGCGAAATGGAAAAATCCTATCTGGATTACGCCATGAGTGTTATCGTTTCCAGAGCTTTACCTGACGTTAGAGACGGCATGAAACCAGTTCATCGTCGTATTCTGTTTTCAATGTACAAAAGTGGTATTCACCACAATAGTTCTTATAAAAAATCAGCTCGTATCGTAGGTGATGTTTTAGGTAAATATCACCCTCATGGTGATTCTTCTGTTTATTTAGCTATGGTTCGCTTAGCTCAAGAATTTAGCATGCGCTATCCACTAGTTGATGGACAGGGTAACTTTGGCTCTGTTGATGGTGATAGTCCAGCTGCCATGCGTTACACAGAAGCTCGTTTAGCCAAAATTTCTCAAGAGCTCTTAGCTGATATCAATAAAGAAACCGTTCCTTTTGTAGATAATTTTGATGGTTCTATGACAGAGCCATCTGTCTTGCCAACTCGTCTTCCCAATCTTTTGTTGATGGGCTCTGAAGGCATCGCTGTTGGTATGGCAACCAAGATTCCACCTCACAATTTAACTGAGGTAAGCAAATCAATCATTGCCATGATTACCAAAGGAAAATCTCCGGTAGAGAAGATAGTTGTTGAACAAAAAGACATCAAAAAGAATGGTGATCTAGCAAATAATGAAGCTATTGATGCCGTCCTAGCTGCAAAATCAAGTGAGTTGTCTGGAGAATTTGAGACTGAAGTAGAATTTGAGGAATTAATGACCCATATTCAGGGTCCAGATTTTCCAACTGCTGGTATTATGTATGATTTTAATGCCATTAAAGAAGGCTATCGAACTGGTAGGGGAAAAGTGGTTGTACGCGCCAAAGCCTCAATTGAGGAAGAGAAAAAGGGTGGTTTCAGTATTATTGTTACTGAAATTCCTTATCAAGTTAATAAAGCTAGAATGTTGATGAAAATCGCTGATTTAGTTCGCGATAAAAAAATCATTGGCATTAAAAACCTTCGCGATGAATCAGATCGTGTTGGCATGCGCGTTGTGATTGAATTAAAACGTGATGCTCGACCAAAAGTCGTCTTGAACAAACTATTTAAATATTCAGAACTACAATCAACATTCTCAATGAACATGGTCGCACTCGATAGTGAGGGAACACCTCAGCTAATGAACTTGCGCCAGATCTTGAAAGAATATATCGTTCACCGTCAATTAGTAGTAGTCAAAAGATCTCAATTTGAATTGGCAGAAGCTCGAGATCGTGCTCATATCTTAGAAGGTTTATTAATTGCCCTTAAAAACCTTGATGAAGTAATTGCTACTATTCGCAAATCAAAAGACACAGATACGGCTAGAGAATCATTGATGAAAAAATTTGGTTTGAGTGAAAAACAAGCCTTAGCTATTCTTGAAATGCAACTCAAGAGACTTGCTGCCCTTGAAAGACAAAAAATAGAAGATGAATATAAGACCATTAAAGAAAAGATGGATGCCTTATTACTACTTCTTACCTCCCCACAAAACATTTTAGATGTCATCGTCAAAGAAACTGAAGAAATGATTGAGCTTTATGGAGATGAGCGTCGTACAAAATTAGTTAAGGGTAAAATTGGAGAATTCAGTGAAGAAGATCTTGTGGCCAATGAAATAGCTGTTATTACCTTAACAGAAAGTGGCTATATTAAACGTATGAGTCCAAGTGCTTTGCGCTCTCAATCTAGAGGTGGAAAAGGTAGCGCTGGTCTCAAAATGAAAGAAGAAGACGTTCTTCAAGCCGTAGTAAGTTGCAACACCCATGACACTTTGCTCTTATTCACCAATCAAGGTCGTGTTTTCCGCATGAGAGCCTTTGAAATTCCCGAGGCATCAAGACAAGCTAAGGGTACGGCTGTTGTAAACCTAGTTAATTTGCAGCCAAATGAAACCGCCAGGGCTTTAATGGTGGTAAATATTGAAGAAGATCAAGAAAAATTCATTACCTTGGCTACCCACAATGGTCTAGTTAAGAAAACTGCTGTCAAACTCTACGATAATATTCGTCAGAACGGCATCGTTGCCATTATTCTCAATGATGGTGATGAGCTGGTTTGGGGTAGAGTAACCACTGGCAAAGATCATATTATGTTGATTACCCACCAGGGTAAATCAATTCGCTTCACTGAAGAAGAAGTCAAATCTTCTCAACGTGATACTAAAGGTGTTAAGGGTATTACCTTGAAAAAAGATGATTATGTAATTGGCGTAGAAGCTTTTCCAGATGAAAAATCATATATTGAAAAAACATCCCTATTGCTCGTAACTGAAAGAGGTATGGGTAAACGCACTACTCTAGATCAGTATCCTGTTCAAAAAAGATCTGGCTTGGGAGTAAAGGTTTCTGAAATTACTAAAAAAACTGGTGATGTAGCTTCAGCAAGAATTGTTGATGAAACTCACAAAGATGTGGTAATCAGTACCAAAGAAGGTCAAACTATTAGATTGCCTATTAGTAAAAAGTCTATTCCTTACCTAACCAGACCAACTCAAGGCGTAATTTTGATGAAACTCAAACCTGAAGATGCAGTTGTCGCAGTGGCTGTTACCGGAGAATTAGATGGCGATGGTGGTGAAGAACAAACGGAAGAATAATTAAAAAGATTGATTAAAGACTCCTTTTAACTTGTTTAATTGGAGTCTTTTTTTTATAAAACTTAGGTATAAAATATCTTTTTTATGAAAAAACCTGAAGTATTAGTCTCAAGTGACATAGTTGGTATATGGGGAAACTTTGATCAACTAGCTAGAATTTATGCCCAATCCCTACCAGTACTAGGCGAAGAAACCATTGCTATTGAGATGCTTGGTTGGAAACATTTAATTAACCAAGCTAAAGAAAAAACAAATCCCTTGTTATCTATCAGAGGAATTCATGGTCCAGTTGGTGGTCCAGAAGCTGCTGTTTCTAAGTTAGAAAAATTCAAAGCAGCTGTATTTGATCAATTAATGGCTGGTTTAGAACCAGTAGTCAAGGTAAGGCCAGAATTATTCCAGGCAGGAAAATCAAGAAACTATTTACTAGTTCATGAGCCAGAATTAAAAAGAACTGGTAGAATTCAAACCCTTGTTTCGATGGAATACCCAGGACATATCTTAGTAGAAAATGTACTAGATGTGGGGTCGCTAGAAGCCACAGTAAGACAAGTTAAAGCTCTTCAAGCTGAAAAGGTATCTGCTGGCATCATGATTGATCTAGTTCATGCGCTTAAAGAATATACTCAATCATTGAAAACTCTTCATGGTCTTGACCAACATACTTTTGATGAAAATTGGAAGAAGGTTTTAACAAATATTTATCAAGTAATTTCTCAATTGCCAGGCTCTGGTTTACATATTCCCGTTGGGGTCAATGGGGATTCTTTGCCATTGGAAATAATGACCAAACAGCATTGGCAAGACCTCGCTCAAGTAATCAAAAGTTTGGGTGAAAATCTTGAATGGTTAACCATTGAAAATCAACCAGCTGATTTTGATCTAGATGTATTTTTGATCAGAGAAAAAACTCTCTTGATGCTTGCTGAAAGAAACTATCAAATCACTTCTATGCTTGCTGAGAATGAGGTAATTTAAGTTTAAAAAAACGCACCTCTGAGCTTCTCAAAAACGGTGCGTAATTTAATTTATTTAATTGGTGGACCCGAGGGGATTCGAACCCCTGACCTTCTGTATGCCATACAGACGCGCTAACCAACTGCGCTACGGGCCCTGATATTTAAAGAACGTAGAGAATTGTACCATCTCTGAAATAAAATTCCACCAGCCTATTCAATTGAAGAGCGTTTTATATTATTCAATAAAATAGATTGATATATAGGTTATATATGCTAAAAAAGGTTATTAGCAGTAATTTTATCTGTCTGCTAATGACTTATAACCTATTTTCTCCAGATGCTCTCGATGATTGGACTTTTATAGCAAGCTATTTTAGATATTTAAAAGACAAGCCCACTTCACCAAAATATTATTAGTAATGTAGCTATTTTAATTAAAAAAATAAATTTATAAGATTGATAAAGAAAATAGAGAGTAGGGGAGTAATAAATAACAAATACATTTTTATTGAAATGAAAGTTAAAAAAATGTATTTTTACTACGATCAAAATATTGTTTATTATGTATTAATGAAACAAAAATATACTAAATATAACAATATATCTAAATATGAATATTAATATAAATAAACATAACAAAAATCAGTTATTCCGCTTTTTTCAAAGAGTGATGTTCTTCATGAATTTTACGTAATTGCAGTCGTGTCACGTGAGTATAAATTTGGGTAGTAGCGATATTTTTATGACCCAACATTTCTTGAACATCACGTAAACCAGCGCCATTGCTTAATAAGTCTGTGGCAAAACTATGACGTATACCGTGAGGAGATAATTTAATAGGCAAATGAGCCAAGCGACTATAGCGATCTACTAATCTCTGAACACTTCTAGTGGTTAATCTCATTTCAGTACCATCAGCAAACCTGGCTTCTTTACTACCAGAGAAACGAACAAAAACTGGCTTCCAATCATCTTCTCTGGTTGCCAACCAACGTTCTAGCCAAGAAGCAGCCCGATCACTCAAAAATACCACCCGAGGACGCCTACCTTTACCAATCACTCCAAATTCTCTACGTTTTGTATCGATTTGGTCTCGATTAAGCTTCACAAGCTCGCTAACACGTAAGCCAGTTGAAAATAAAACCTCCAAGATAGCTCGATCGCGCAAACCTTGAGGCTCAGATACATCTGGCTTACTCAAGAGAATCTCTATTTTCTCAGCAGAAGCAAATTTCATCGGCGTAGACTCTGCCTTGGGTAACTCTATCTTTTCAGGATGAAGCACTTCAGCATCATGTCTTATTAACCATTTAAACCAAGATCTTAAAGAAATAATATGATAACTTTGAGTTTTCTTAGATAAAGTTCTGCCTTGATCATCAATATACCTAGCTAGAAAAACTCGGTATTTTAATAAGTTGTCTTGGTTTAACTCAGACAAATCCTTATATCCATGCTGAGCAAACCATTCGTTAAAACGTCTTAAATAATGGCTATAGTTTCTCAAAGTAAGTTGACTTAAATTTTTTTCAACTTCTATTGATTCTAGAAATTCTATTAAAGCCTTAGTGGGTTCTGTAGAAACAGCCATACTTAAGTTATACCGTAAATGAAATCAATCAGCGAGGTAAAGTTTTTATTTGCTCTATAACTAAACTCAACATATAATGGGGGAAGTCAAAATATTCAGCTTTTCTAAAGCTAAGAAGTGAGAATTAAAACTTACTATTTGATTGTTTTTTTTCAAAAATACTACTTTCTACTCGATAAAGAAATTTATATACTATGAGTCATTAGCAGAGCATTGTATATTCTGCTAATAGCCATATGAGAAAAAATGTCTTGATATATAGCTCTAACTATCCTGCTATATTTTGATACATTAAGCCAAATCAAGATATATTAAAAATAAAAAAGAGGATGCTGTCAACTCGAGACAACCAATCTGGTTCTTATCTAGTAGTTGAGTAACAAAGAAAATTCTTCTCCTATGTCTTTACATAGACTTGTTCTCGAACAAATCTATTTTAGCAATTAACTTACTTAGTAGCTGCCAAAAAAATCTCCAAATCTTATACATCATTTAAGCCAATTAATCAGCCAGTCAAAAACGGTTTTATTTTTTAAAATCAACTGATTGATCAAAACAAAAAAAGTTAGCAAAAACATTAGTTAGTAAAAAATAATCTCTAATGTTTATTTGCCAAAGATTAGAAAGTGGAAGTATAAAGATTTGAAAAACAATTAATAAAACTCATTGCAAAAGACCTAAAAAATGAGGCTTCTAAATGCCTCAAAAACGGCTTTTTCTGGCTTAAACGACCAATGTATCGTCTATGCTTTATAGCTTGATATATCAATCAGAAGTCTATTTTTAGCAAAGATATTTTTTACAGATTTTGGCAACCCAAATAAAGACATTTAAACCAGGTATTTGACTTAAAAAAAGATTTACAAAAAAAGAGGGAAGAAGAGAAATAATAAATAAATACCTTGATATATCAATATAAGTATCAGATAAGCTAAATTACTAATATTTAAGAAAAACTCACATTCCGGATTTTGAATATAGTCTATGTCGCAAAAGTTATATTGTGCGACATATTAGTTCTGAGTAGTTTTGGCACACAAATAGTGAGAGTAGTAAGTCTCTCGCTACTACCACCCCGCTGGGGTATTTTATCTTTTTCTTTGTTAATTAATTAATATTTTCTTATCACTCTTTCCAAAAATGCCTTTAAAACCAGATTTGGATCGATAAAAAAACCTATTCGGGTTATTTTCTGCCTCTCTCCGACAAGATCATATCTACCAATAATTTATTACTTGATATTACCAGGCTAAATGATTGCCCCTACTCGAGAAGATCTGTCTAGACATTTTGTACCCAATTTTATAGCTATGCCTGGAATTATTCTTGCAGAATTAATGCTTTATCTGAGCAGCGTACTACATAAAACTAGATCAACACCTCACCGTTACTCGAGGTATCTTAAATATAAGTCCTATAACTTTTCACATGAAAGCCTATAGTTTTCCACAATCCATCTGACTATATCAAACTATATCACTTTCCCCTGTTTAGCCTGGTATCACTTCCCTTTTTTGTTCATCACTTCCCCATTTTCCGGCTACAAAACTTATTTCTTATCCACACCCAATAAATACTTTTCCTTTAAATATTTCAGCTCACCAGAGTAAATTAGTAATTTTTAGCTTAATAACCCTATACTTATTCACCAGAGATATTTCTCGAGTACTCCACCGCACTCTACTATAAAATCTAGCCTGGTATCCAGGCTAAAAAAATGATTAAAAAATGAAAAAATAAGCTATAACTTCCCTATTTCCAAGGCAATAGTAAGAAAAAAATGAAAGCCAAGAAAACAGCCACCAAGCTATATTCATTGGAAGTATTATGAAAAAGACGCTCTCTAATCTGACTTTGTAAAACACCCAAGCCAATATACAAAATACCCATTACAAAAAGAGCACTATGCCAGGCAGGAAAAGGCAAAAGAGATAACATAGAAATAAGCTCAGCTATCACAAGTGTTAACAAAGTAGCTTTATGAAAAATTTCTTTACCAACAAATGACTCTAACTTAATAGACCATAAACTCATCATTACTAATGGAAAATGAATTAAAAAACCAAGCGCCCCATTGCTGTAAAAAGGGAGACGTAACGAGAAGATCGTGTTAGTCAGCAGCATTGAAGTAAAAAGGGTGAAAAACAAGGCTACAGCGTGTGCGGCATACAACAGTTGTATGGTGCGACCTTTGGCAACTGAAAAAATATTGCTAGTCAAATAAAGACCATACATTCCTACACCAAATAGCGCCAAGAAAATTACTCTAGTAAGAAAGGCACCAGGTAATAGAAAATAAAATAAAGCCACAGCAGCCGTATAAATAACTGGAAAAGGAAGAACTGTTAACCATTCATGGCGTTGTAAATCATCACGTAGAGCCCAAGCAGAAACAAAATAAGTAATTATCATCAAACCAACTATGGCGTAATAACGCCATTCTAAAATAGTATATTGAACCGCTAAAAGGCCAATACTCAAAAATGCCGCAGCTAAAACAAATTTTTCTCTTCTTCTCATTGATTATTCTTTAGTATCCCACTCACCACTACAAAAAACTTCTTCAACATCTTCATTCTCCAATAAATCATCCATTAGATTTTGCAATGACTCTTGTTGCTCTGGATCCTCTACTTGAAAGGGAATAGCGGTGGAATATCCTCCGTCAAGATTTCTGCTAAAGAGATATTTTGCAGAGCCAGGTGATCCTAAAGAACCACCACCCTTAGAAAAAATATTCTTCACTTCCCCACCGGTACGATTGGGATTATTGGTAAAAGCTACAGCCAAAATTCCTACCCCACCAGTTCCAAAACCTTCATAAACAATTTCTTTAACCTCTAATCCAGAACTCTTGCCCAAGCCAACATCAATAGCTTTTTGAACTTTTTCTTTGGGCATGTTCTCCGCCCTAGCCTTATCTAAAATAGTGCGTAAAGTAGGATTAAATTGTGGATCACCAGATTTACCCTCTTTAACAGCAGCACGAATTTGGCGAGCTAGGATTCCAAAAACTTTACCTTTTTTAGCATCAACTGCACCTTTACGTTTCTTAATATTATTCCATTTGCTGTGTCCGGACATAGGTTATTCCTTCTAGCTGAATTGTATGTGACACATTATCGGTTGACAATATCGGGCTTTGCCATTATCCTTTCACGAAGTTTTTTAACTTAAGAAAAGGACTGGATAAATGAAAAAATATGCTATTTTGGTCCAAGAAGCTATTGCAGCCGCTAAAAATCAAAACTGGAGCGAGGCTGTTGACTTAAATCAAGAAATTTTAACTCGTAATACCACTGATATTGGCGCTCTCAATCGTATGGGTGTTGCTTATATGCAACTCAGTGACATTTCCAAAGCAAAGGATGTTTTTCAAAACGTAGTCGAGCTAGATAAATCAAATATTATTGCTAAAAAGCATTTAGCTAATATTAAAAACAAACAAATTGGCAGTCTATCTTTAGCTCAAACTTACTTTATTGAAGAACCTGGTAAAACCAAAATTACCGAATTACATCGTTTAACTAGAAAAGACTCACTTAAAAAACTCCAAGTAGGACAAAAATGTTTATTGGTAATCCGTGGCAAACATATTTCTGTAGAAACAACCGATGGTCTTTATGTTGGTTCTTTACCAGACGACTTGTCTTTTAGATTATGCAAACTAATTCAAAGAGGTAATGAGTATGAATGTCTAATTCATACTTTAACAGAAAGTAATTGCGCTGTTCACTTACAAGAAACTAAAACTTCAAGTAAAAACAAGCACATTCTTTCTTTCCCAGTTGGAAAAATTCACACCCAAAACAATAACCCAGAAATCATTAATCCCATGGATGAAGAATTCTTGATCGAAGAAGATATTCCCATGGATCTTGATGATGAAGAAGTTGGTGACGTTGAAAGCAATGATTTTGAAACCACTTTAGAAAAAATTAATAACGGTGAAGAAGTTTAGTAAATAAACTACTTAACAATATCGTTACCAAGTTTGACAACCAAATCAGCTCGATACTGCTGGGTTTGTGAATCATCTTCAATATATTCTATTTTTCCAGGGACAATTTTTTCAATTTTTGCTTGTACATTCTTACAGTCACCATTATTTTGCAAGTTAGTGTTAATAATAATTTGGGTTTGATTCAACTCCTGAGTACTATTTGTGACTCTAACTACTGAAAAATTTCCCTGATGCAAGAGATCGTCAATCTTACCAGCCAATCCCTGAGTAGAAGTTGTGTTAACCAGAGCCACACTACAAACAAAAGAGGTTGTGCTCAAACCACTAAGGTTTTTAGTTAGTGGTAATTTTTCCAAAGTTGGATGAAAAAATATTTCAGTACGCGCATCAATTGTTAAAGCCAACCAAGCTAGTTTATGAGAAAAATTTAATGGCAAATTGAGTAACTCTTTAGAAAAAAATTCTTGCCTAATGTCAACTCCATTTTGCCAATTTTTTAAAGGTTCGTTAACCAACCACACAGTATCGAGAATCGTACCTAAAGAGAAACTATAAGTTGATCTGACAAAGTTAAATGGTTTTTTTTCAATTGAAGATAACAATGGATAAATAGCCTGAAAACGATAGAAGCCATAATCTCCAACTAAAACTTCAACATCTGTGTTTACTGGATAAACATCTAAGCGTAAATTCTTAAAATCAGCACCAAGAATGTATGCTGCAGATTTATCAACTTTCTGGAAAACAACAAGCATCGCCTCAGCTTCTTGGTGACGAAATAAATCAGCAAATTGAAAATTTCTAATCAACAAAATTACTAAAAATACCAATCCAACAACTAAGCCCAAGTGTTGAAGTTTGATAATAAAACCACTTTTCTTAATCTTTCCAGAAGAAATAACTCCTTCTGTTTTGGTTGTAGTAGTTTTCAAACTACTAGCTTTTTTGGTTGAAACTTTTTGAACAAAATCCTTCACGACAGTCATTATGAGTGCAGATCAACAATACAGTAAAGGGGCGGCTGCCATCTTTCAATTTGAAAGAAAACAACCACCCCTTAAATTCTATTTCAAAACAACTTAGTTAAACACCAACCTCATAGCGCAAAAATCTTCTTACTTCCATTTTTTCGCCAATTTTGCCACTCAAACTCTTCACCATCATAGCAATGGTCAAGCTAGCATCACGAATAAATTCTTGCTCTAATAATTCAGTTACATCAGTTGGATTCATTGCTGTGACATGCATAGCAATTTCTTTACCCAATTTACGGAACTCATCATTTTGAGCAACAAAGTCTGTTTCGCAAACTAATTCAACCATAGAACCAACCATACCATTGTTGTGAACATAAGTAGCAATATAGCCAGCTTTGGTTTCACGATCAGCAGTTTTTTCTGCTCTAGCTAAACCTTTTTCCTCAACAATTTTGATGGCTTTTTTGAAATCACCATTAGATTCTTCTAATGCTTTCTTACAATCCATTACGCGAGCACCAGTCTCTAATCTTAATTTCTTAATTTCATCCATGGAAATAGCCATTATCTTTTCTCCTCAATTTTTTATTTACTAGATTTTTTACCTTCAGCATAAGCTTTAGCAAATTCTTTCATAGCTAAAGTAATACTGCTGACGGCATCATCATTACCAGGAACTGGTAAAGAAACAGTACTAGGATCGGTATTAGAGTCAATTAAAGCTACAACTGGAATACCTTCTTTTTGAGCTTCAATGACAGCTAGTTTTTCTCTTTTTGGATCAACTACGACTAAACAGTCTGGCTTGCCTTTTAAGGTTTTAACACCTTCAAAGAAACGTTCCAAACGACCTTTTTCTTTTTCAAGTTGGAGTTTTTCAAATTTGGTATAACCATCAAAACGACCAGTTTCCAAGCCTTTTTCGATATCAACCATACGCTTGACGGATTTACTAATCTGTTCCCAGTTAGTTAACATTCCGCCCATCCAACGTTGAGCAATATATAAAGCATCGGCGCCTTGAGCGGCTTCGCGAACAATATCGCGAGCTTGACGTTTGGTACCCAAAAATAAAACTTTTTTACCCTTTGCACCCATGTCATAAATGAAATTGTAGGCTAAACGCAATTGACTGGCTGTTTTAGCCAAATCAAAGATGTGTACGCCATCTTTTTCCATGTAAATAAATTCCTTCATCTTTGGATGCCATTTGGCACTGTTGTGACCAAAATGCATACCTGCTTCTAGAAGGTCTCTCAGATCATAATCTGGAGCTTTGTCTGGATATTGTGAAAAATCCATAAACATATTTGTCCTTATTCTCCGAACATTTGTTCGGTTCTCCCCTATCACCGTAGTCAGGACTTTTAAAGGCGACTCGGGGCAATTTTTTTACTAGCGGGAATTATATCATAGTACTCGAGATAAACAAAACAAATATATTTATTTTAATAATTCAATAGTATTTTCCATTAAACTTATCACCGTCATAGGACCTACTCCGCCTGGGACTGGGCTAAGAGCAGCTGCTATTCCCATTACTGAGGCTTGATCTGCATCACCCCTTGGTTCACCAACATCTATTACCACCGTTCCAGTTTTCAAAAAACTGCCATTTATCAAATGGTATTTGCCTGTTGCAGTTACTACAACATCAGCATCTTTAAGAAATACTTTATCCTCAATTCTCTTACTTAATTCCTTAGAACCAATCATTTCTACCATACAATTTTTAGAGGTCATTACAGCATGCAGTGGTTGTCCTAATAAATCTGACTTACCAATAATAATTGTCTTAAGTTGCTCTGTTCGTAATTTAGAAAATAAATGATCAGTTTGAAAAGCCAACTCCAACAATCTTAGTACTGCCTGGCAAGTTGCTGGTAAAACTCGACCTTTTTCTCTCCACTCGCCTTGTTGAATGGCCAACAAATTACTGGGATGCAATCCATCAATGTCTTTTTCAATTGCTATGGTTACCACTAACTCTTCCCACCAAGAATTAAATGCCTCTTTATTTATTTCTGAATCATGGGCATCAACCCATGTCTTACGCCATGGTTTTTGAATAATGATACCAGTAATCTCTATTTGCTGATTTAATTCTTTAATTTTGGCCAGAACATTTTCAATCTTATCTAAAACTGAAAATTCAAAAACTCTATACTCGATACCCAAGCTTAAAGCCATTTCTTTTTTTAACTGAGTGTAAAGCTGGCTACCAGTATCTTCTCGAAAAAGAATTGCTGCCACAGTTGGCTTTATACCCTGTTCCGATAAAGCATCAACTTCTACTTTAAGTTGTTTTTGAAACTGTTCAGCTAGTTTATAACCATCTAAAATTTGCGTTTGCATCGATATATTTTAGCACCTACTTGGTTTGAGTGTTATTTATTTTCACTCGTAATTTTTTTAAGTCTAGAAATATTCTCCTCATCAGGACCATTACCATCAAATCCTGGGGCTTCGGTAATCATTGGGATATTTATTAGTCTTTGATCATTTAAAAAAAGTTGCAAATCAGTTGTTGGAATATTACCTTCACCAATATTTGCATGGCGATCACGGCCAGTATCGAATTCATCTCTACTATCATTAACATGTAAACACCTTAAAGAATCAAATAAATCTAGATTTTCCAGCTGATCTAAAGCTCCATTCTTTTGACTATTTAAACTCAAGCCAGCAGCAAAACCATGACAAGTATCAAAGCACCAGCCCAATCTTTCTCCACCTTTCACTTGATCTAGAAGCCATCTAATTTCTGTTAAATCACTAGCTATCTTGCCATTTTGACCAGCTGAATTTTCTATTAAAAAATGAGAGTTTACCGGAGTTTGGTCTAATACTGTAGCTATATGTTTAACCAAATCAAATTTAACAGCCTCAAAGCCTCTGCCCTGATGACTTCCCAAGTGGACTACTACCCCAGCCCCATTAATATGAGCATCAAATTCTAGATCATGCTTTAAAGCTTTGAGAGATTTATCAACTAGCTCTGGGTTGTCTGAAGCCAAGTTAACTAAATATAATGCATGAGTAAAGATTGGTTTAACATCATATTTTTCTTGATTTGAGGATATTTTTTTGGCATCAACTCTATCCAATGGAGTGCGTTGCCACATCCGAGGACTTCCCGAAAAAACCTGAAGAGCATTGGCGCCAATAGCATGAGCTCTTTCTATAGCCTTTTCCACTCCTCCAGCAGTAGACAAATGGGCACCTATTCTTCGTGTTTGCATAACTCCTTATCCTTTAATCCCAAGTAAATAATGGAAACTTCTTTGCCAAATCTTCAACTTCACTGCGGATTGCCAGCAACTGCTCATTTTTCAAAGCTCTAGTTCTGAAATCTTTAATAAAAGTGGCTCGTTCTTTTTTATCACTTGGCAAAACCTCTGTTTTTACCTCTTCAACCACTCTAGCTATCCATTGAGCAATTTGCTCCATCTCTTTTTCCTTCATACCTCGACTAGTTACCAATGGCGTACCCAACCTAACTCCTGATGGATAAAATGGTGAACATGGTTCATGTGGAATAGTATTTCTATTCGCATAGATACCAGCCACATCTAAAGCAAAAGCCACTTGCAGTCCCATTCCATCACTATAATTAGTTAGATCTAATAACATTAGATGAGTTTCTGTACCATCACCAACAAGTTTTAAACCTTGTTTTTTTAAAGCGCTGGCCAGAACATCAGCATTTTTACGAATTTGTTGACCATATTTCTTGAATTCTGGAGTAGCTGCTTCACTAGCAGCAATAGCTATTGCTGCTGTTGTGGCGTTATGCGGACCTCCTTGTAAAGCTGGAAAAACAGCTTTATCAATTTTACTGCCCAGATCTGGATCTCGATCCAAACCACGCTGGGTAACCAAAATCATCGCACCTCTAGGACCTCTAAAGGTTTTATGAGTCGTTGACATAATTACATCAGCATACGGCACTGGAGACATATGCTCTCCGGCTACAACCAACCCAGTAACATGAGAAATATCAGCTAATAACCAAGCGCCTACTTCATCTGCAATTTCTCTAAACTTAGCAAAATCCAATTCAAAAGGATAAGCAGTATTACCTGCAATAATTAGCTTTGGTTTGTGTTTTAAAGCCAATTCTCTAACTTGTTCAAAATCAATACGAGCTCGATCGTTCAAACCATATTGGATTGAATTAAAATATTTACCTGAAAAAGTAACTTTGGGATGACCATGAGTTAAATGCCCACCTCCTGATAAAGCCAAGCCAAGTAAGGTATCTCCTGGTTCTAATAAGGCAAACTCTACTGCTCCATTTGCTGGAGAACCAGAATATGGCTGAACATTAACATGTGGAACTCCAAATAGTTTTTTAATTCTATCTTGGGCTAAAATCTCAATTTCATCGATGATTTGATTACCTTCATAGTATCGACGATGAGGATATCCTTCTGCATACTTACTAGATAAACAACTAGATAAAACTTCAGAAACTTCTGGAGAAATATGATTCTCAGAGGGAATCAAACCAATCATTGATTTTTGGCGTACGCATTCTTTATTAATTAAGGAAAAAATTTGGTCTTTTTTCATGAAAACAATTCCTTTTTTACTAGATCCAATGGAGGACCTTTCTACTTCTACTCTAACGCATTTTCAGCGATTAGGAAGTGGAAAGACTGGATAGAAAAAAGAAGCGAGATTTAATCATGATTTGGCTATTCTAACTGAAAAGTCGATATTCATCCAGCCAAGCTTGTCTTGCTCCAAATTGTTTCATGCGAGAGTCAATTTCTTCATTAGATAAGCCTTCCTTTGTCCATTTACGTTGAAAAAAGGAGAATGACTCTCTAGATTCATAGGGAAACACTATCCAAGCAGCAGTAGTTGGACCATAAAAATCTGGCTTAATTACTGAATGAGACTTATAAAATAAAGTAACAGTAGTTACTTGTTTAACACCGGCCTTAAGTAAATAGTCTTTGACATAAACTAATGATTTACCAGTGTCTGCCACATCATCAAATAAAATAACACTTTCTCCTTTGACTGAAACTGGTAAGTCTTGATAAATCTTAGGTACTTCATAGCGCTGATTAAGTTTTTGATAAAACTTTACTCCAATGCTTGCCACTTCCTTAATTTTAGTAAAATCAACCAATGATCTAGTCATTGGCCAGCCACCTTTAGCCAAAGTCACAATTCTATCTGCAGTTATCCCATTGGCTCTCATTTGTTTGGCCAAAAGAAAAGTAATGTGATTCATATCATCATAAGTAGGAGCAATATAGTGAATTGGATCATTGGGAAAAGCAATATTCTTAAATTTGATCTCATCAATTTTAGTAGCTGAAGATATATCACCAAACATAATTAGCTTTCTATTATCTTATTTTTAATAAATCTAGTGTTTTTTGTAAATCTACTGGGAGTGGAGCTTCAAATCTTAGCTGCTCATTTGTCCTAGGATGTAAAAACTCTAGGGAAACTGCATGCAAAAATTGGCGTTCACACCATTTTGAATCGAATTTAGCTCTTTTTTTGCCCACATAAGTTACATCGCCCGCCAATGGGTGTTGTTCATGAGCAAGATGAACTCTAATTTGATGGGTACGACCAGTTCTTGGCCAACATCTAACCAAAGCAAAACCCTGGTTATATAACCTCATTGCTTGTTTAAGTTCTTTTTGGAGCTCAGGTGACAATTCAGTTACTTTTTCAGTGACAAAACCCATAAATTCTTTTTCTACCTGATATTCTGTTTCTGCCGGCCTACCCATAATGTCTACAGCAAATTTCCTACGATCCACTCTAGCTCTAGCTAAAGGGGCGTTAATAATGGCGTGAGGAACTCTAAATACTCCATGGACTAAAGCTAGATATTCTTTATGTGTTTTTCTTTCACGAAATTGAGTCAATAAATTTATTAAACTGCCAGGATGTTTGGCAAAAACCATTACACCGCTGGTATTTTTATCTAAACGATGAACCATGCCTTTTCTTTCGGCATAAATTTCTTCTGGAGTTCCGTATTCATCAGAAAATTCATCTGGTAAACAGCTAGCCCAATTTGTTGGCCAAGCATTTTTATTGTATTTTTGGAACCAATCTTGAAGGGCTGGTTCTTTTACTGAAGCTGCTGCATTAGTTACAATATTTCCTGGCTTATTAATCACCACGATATCATCGTCTTCAAAAAGAATGGGAATTTGCAATTCAATTTCTTGATTATTTTGTTTGATGTTTTCTTGCACTAAAACTTTCTTCTGCTATTATGCCTAAAACTCCCAAACTAATCCAGATATCAGCTAGATTGTTGCTAACTGACCAAAATGGAAGTTGTAACCAATCTCTTACTCCAGCAAATAAAAAACGATCAATTAAATTAGAAACTGCTCCAGCAATAAACAATTCTCTTGCCCACTGACCATAAGTAGTTTTGCTTGGTGTTTTAATCAACCAAATCAAGATAAAAACAAAAGCAGTTATTACTAACCAAAATACTAAAGAAAAATTAATTAACCAACCAAAGCTAATCCCAGTATTTAAGTTGTTAGAAAAAAAATAGTGTTTAGAAAGCTGGTCAATGAGAAGCAAAAAAATAACTCTCATCCAACTAGAAATATAATTAGATCTCTTGTTCATCAATTTTTTTTCTTCTAAAAGAAAACTTGGCTTTAAAAGATTCTGGCAAAAGTGGTTTATCTGACCTTCCAAGCAAAGTTCTTACTCCAACCAATAGCATGAAACCATAGATCCAACCATCAAAAGCTCGACCAAATAAAATAAATTCCGGCAATCTAAAGAATAGAAGAAAAGCGGAGATTAAAGCATAAAATATCCAGAAATTGCTTAGCATAAAACCAGTTTGTGCTGCTTTCTTACCCAAACGATACCACTCAAATGTTCTATAGCGACTTTCTGACCAACTCAGATACCAATAAAGCAAAGACAATAAAACCACTGAATATAATTGGACTGGATGAGTTTTTTGAATCGACCCTGCAAGTACCACTCCCAAACTACTATCAGTAAATTTACCTGCTCCAATACCAGTTAAAAACTGACCAAAACTAGTCATCGCTGTCCAAGCTACCAAAGATAAGCTCCAAAAATCTAAAACTTCATAAACATCCCATTTCTTTTTTTTGGCAAATGATTTTAAAAATGAGGTTGCAAAAACTAAGAAAAAGACTCCTTGTAATCCTGGACGACCAAAGAAATCAAGCCAAGCAAATGGATGAAGTCCAAATCTCTCCCATTGAAAAATAACAAAACCAATACGAGCTCCCAAAACTCCAACTAAAAATGAAAGTAAAAAACCATCCATTAGTTGAATCTCTGAATAATGTTCTTCTTTACCTCTTCTCCAGAATACAAAACCAGCCAACAAAAAACCCATTACTGTTGTAATGGCTGAACTGGAAATACTAAATAGTCCAAAAAAACTTATGGTAGGCCACATATCTATTCCACATTATAATACGAACATGCTTTCACTCTCGCATGGATTAACAGGAGCTTTTATTGCCGCTCAATTACCTAGTCCAATTTTATATGGACCTCTTGCTTTAGCTAGTCACTATTTAGAAGATTGGATTCCCCATTGGGACGTAGGCACTGGTCTCTCGACAGGTAAACGTACTAGATTGGCAGCCATTTTTATGGGAATAATTGACCTAGGAATTGCTTTTCTAGCGATTAAATTTTTTTGGGGCTCCCCTGCTCTAGCTAATTTTCATATTTGGTTAGGAGCTTTTGTTGGTTTATTACCTGATTTCTTAGAGGCACCAAAAAATTTTTTGCATTGGGAACCAAAAGTTTTAAATCCTACTAATAAGTTTCATGAGAAATTTCACCACTCTATCCCCTCTTTTATAGGCATAGTTCCTCAGCTAATTCTTTGGACAGTGATATTTTTCTTAAAATAAAAATATTTTGCTTAAAAAAAGCACCCATCCTTGGGTGCTAGTTTGTGCCGGGGGAGGGAATCGAACCCTCACGAAGTTGCCTTCATGGGTTTTTGAGACCCACGCGTCTACCAATTCCGCCACCTCGGCTTACTCGAAAAAGCAATTATACCATTTTTTTTAACTTTAACTTGCTTTTTTAACAAAATCTCTGCATAGTAGTGATGATGGAATTATTACAAGAAATTCTACAAAAAGCATTCGCTGTTGATAGCATCTGGTCAGTTGTAACTAGAGGCCTAATTTGGCTTGGCATCGCCCTAGTAGTGATTGTTAGCATGGATAAGCCAGATCCAGAAAAATCACTCAAAGACTTAAAATCAAATCTTGGTTTTTTCTTTTTCTTCACTGTTTTAACTGGAGGATTAATTTATTTGCTCTTTGGCTTTACAGCAGCCTAAAATGCTATCCGTTAACTGACTTCTTTTCCATACCATAAAAACGCACACGATCACCACGGAAGAATAATTCTATTTCTCCCAAAGCACCATTGCGATGCTTAGCAATCTTAAGTGAAACTTGCTCACGAATATCATCATCTTTACGATACAAGAACATAACCACGTCAGCATCCTGCTCGATAGAACCAGACTCACGTAAATCTGAAAGTTGTGGAGACTTCTCTCCTCTACTTTCAATTGCACGAGACAACTGGGAAAGAGCTAAAACTGGAATACGCAGTTCACGAGCAATATTCTTTAAGCCTTGGGAAATTTCAGCCACTTCTTGAACACGATTGTCTTTAGTACGACCATGTGCCAACTGCAAATAGTCAACTAAAAGTAAATCAATTTTATGTTCTGAAGTAAGTTTACGAGCCTTGGTACGCATTTCATAGATACTCATACCAGGAGTATCATCAATAAAAATCTGAGCATCAGCCAAAACACCCATAGCATCGGATAGTTTTAAGAAATCTTGCTGATCTAACCTTCCAGTTTTAAGCTTCCAGGCGTCAATATCAGCTTGAGAAACTAATAAACGATCAACTAACTCTTCTTTACTCATTTCCAGAGAGAAAACACCGACTTTTTTCTTATGTAAAACAGAGGCATTTTGAGCGATATTAAGAGAAAAAGCAGTTTTACCCATACCAGGACGAGCAGCTAAAATCACTAAGTTTGAACGCTGAAGACCAGCTAAAACACGATCCAAGTCTTCGAAGCCAGTTGGAACACCACGTAGTTCACCACCATTTTTCTGCAACTCATCAATACGGTCAAAACTCTCGACCAACGTATCTTTGAGAGGAATAAAGTCTTTGGCTGAATGAGCTTGAGAAACAGCCAAAACCTTTTGCTCAGCAAGATCAAGAATGTCTTTGGCATTTTTTGATTCATCAAAAGCCAAATCACTCATTTCTCCACTCAAAGTAATCAATCTTCTTTTGACGGATTTTTCTTGAACAATCTTGGCATAGTTCACTACATTGGCAGCAGTAGAAAGAATATTAGATAATTCAATTAATTCAGTTGCACCACCAGCTCTAGTAAGTTCTTTTTTCTTTTTTAATTGAGAAGTTAGAGTCACTACATCAATAGGCTCACGTTTTTCATAAAGATCACGCATGGCCTCAAAAATTACTTGGTTCTGTGGTTGATAAAAACTTTCTGGTTCAAGAAATTCAGCAACTTTCACAATGGCATCAGGATCGATTAAGATGGCAGCAAGAACAGAGCGCTCTGCTTCGACATCGCTGGGAGGGAGTTTTGCTGTTGCTGTACTCATTTATGCCACTCTACCATAACCATGGGCAGGGTCAATTAGTCACAATATATTAATTAATACAACTAGGTACGATCTAGAATTACCAATTCTTTTTCTTCTGGCAAACGCTCTTTTTCAACCTTAAGTTTGTCTAGTCTCTCAATTTTTTCTGAGCCAAACTCTTTCATAAAATCTTCAACTGCCTGAAGCTCACCGAATTTACTTTGGTCATGAGCATCTGTCTTGTAATGCATTGGCACTACGTAACTTGGCTCCAAAGCTTTGGCAACAGCCACTGCTTGTTTGGCATTAATTGTATAAAAACCACCCACTGGAACCAGCAATACATCTATAGAACCAATTTCATTTATTGCATCTTCATCTAGTTCATGACCAAGATCTCCCAAATGACAAACTCTAATTCCATCAATAACAACAGTAAAAATTCTGTTTGGACCCTTCTCTACTCCTTGTTGGTCATCATGAAAAGATCTGGTGCCAAAAACAGAAGTTCCACCTACTTCATATTCACCTAAATTATTAATTACAAATGGTTTTTCTCTACGAGCTGTACCAGACACTCCAGCAACATTATTATGATCATAATGATCATGAGAAACTGTTACTATATCTGCACTTAAGTTGGGCATTGTAAAACCAACTCCACTAAATGGATCCATAACTACTGAGCTATCTTTACCTTTGAGCTTAAAACATGAGTGACCATGATAAGTAATAATCATAAATATAAACCTTCCTTTTTCTGTATTTAGTGTATTGATGATACCATTCGTGACAAATCATTTATAATACGGCAAGCGCTCATCTCAAAGCGCAAATTGATGAAAAAAGAAATTATTATCGCTATCTTAATCGGTTTGTCCTTGGGGCTTTTCATTACCTATGGGGTATATCAAGCTAAAACTGGTATATCTCCCAAAAGTAATAAGGATCAAAATACCCTATCTATTAATACTACTGAAGAAGAATTTGCTGGAGAATTAGTCCTCAATAGTCCAACAAATGAAACTATTCAAAAAGAGAGTTCTATAAGTGTTTCTGGCACTACTTTGCCAGATAGTTTTGTAGTGGTATTCATTGGTAATGAAGAAAATATTACCTCGTCAGACTCCTCTGGAAACTTCTCTATTCAACTAGAATTAAAAGATGGAGCCAACGTAATTACAGTAGTTGTTCTCGATGAAAACGGACGTTCAATAAAATTAGAAAGAACAGTTATTGTTAGCGATGAAACATTAGTAGAAGAAGCCACAGATTCAGCAGAGAATACGTCTGAAAGCAATTAGTTTATGACAAAAAAAACTTCTTATTTTTTAATCATAATCCTCACTTTAGTCATAGGAAAATTAACCCTGTCATCACATTCAGCAGTTGCCGCAGAAGAAACAAATAATTCTGAGACTACCCCAACCGCTACTGAAAAACTCAAAGAAAGAATCGAGAAAATTGTTGAACAACGCAAAGACAAAGTTGAGGCAGTTCTAGGCGACTATTCAACTCAAAAAAGAGGCTATATCGGTCAAGTTGAAAGAGTATCAGAAACCACTTTTGCTTTTAACGTCAACGATATCACACGCATTGTGCCATTTGATGAAAAAGTTGCTTTATTAAAAAACAACAAAGAAATTAAAGCAGAAAATGTCTCAGTCGGAGACTGGGCTATTGTGATGGGCATATGGGAAGATGATGCCATAACCCCCAAAAAGATTTTCTTCTCCGAAAAAACATTAAAACCAAAAACCCATGTCGTAGAACTTGGGTCACTAAAGAAAATTAATCGTAATACATTTGATTTTCAATCTCGTACTAATGAAAATATTTCCTCAATTTCATTTACCAGCTCAACTACTTTTGAAGATTCAAATGGCGAAGAAGTAAAATTAAAACAATTTACAGAAGAAGATCAGATTTTGGTTGTTGGGTACCAAGACGAAAATGGATTGTATGCCACTACTGTAAGAGCACTGGCTCCTCTTTCTCAAAATTAATCATATGTTGGCCGTTACTCATTTTTACGGACAAAGATTAAAAAAAATACAAAAAAATATTGCCATTAATGAAGCGATCTTAGTTGTCAAACCAACGGATATTACTCATTTTACCGGTTTTCCACAACTAGTCCCTGAGGAACGTGAAGCATTGCTCTGCATTACCAATCAAAAAGCTTTTCTTTTCCATCATAGTTTTAGTCCAACTATTACTGATTTTTCAGAATTAACATATATACCCCAAACCAATTTAAAAAAATTACAACAAACCCTTGAACAAGAAAATATAAAAATTCTTTGGCTAGATGAACAAAATCTTACTGCGGAAGAATTCAGGTTTTTACAAAACCATTTTACTGGAAAACTAGAAACTTGTTCTACAGATTTTTTCTGGAAGTATAGATTAGAAAAAGATGAGCTAGCTATGGTTTACCAACAAAAAGCAGGACAAATTATTGCTCATGTTTTAGAAACTATTCCTCAATTTTTTCATAATGGAATCACTGAAAAACAACTAGCTGGCAAGATCATTGGTCTAATGATGGAACTTGGAGCAGAGGGCCCGGCTTTTCCAACCATTGTGGCTTTTGGAGAAAATGGTGCCCTACCCCACCATCAACCAACAGATAAAACTTTAAAATCAGAAATGCCTGTTTTAATCGATGCTGGGGCAAAATTTAACAGCTATCGCTCAGACATGACTAGAACATATTGGTTTGGCCAACAACCAACTACTAAATTTCTTGAGATAGAAGAAATAATTAAAACTGCTTATAAAAAAGCAGAAGAAACCATAAAACTAGGACCAAACAGTCAAGAAGTAGTTGTCATAGATCAAGCTGCTCGAAAATATATCGAGCAACAAGGATATGGAGAAGAATTCATTCATACCACAGGACATGGAATAGGCTTAGATATCCATGAACCACCATCTGTTTCTTGGATGAATCACACTGCACTGAAAGCTGGAATAACCTTTACTATTGAGCCAGGAATATATTTAAAAAATGAGTTCGGCTATCGCCATGAAAACACTGTGCATTTAACAGAAAATAGCTTTACAGTCTTAACTAAAATATAATAAAAATATGGAATTAAACACAACTATTAGATTAATGACTGGCTCAGACGCTTTGTCTTACCGCGAGCTTCGTCTTAAAGCCTTACAAAATAATCCTGAAAGTTATTTAGCCACTCTAGAATCTGAAAGTAGAAGATCGATTGACGCTTTTGCCTCTGAAATCCGTTACTCCTTGTCATCTCCTGTTTATGGTTACTATGGTATTTTTCTAGATGAATTCAAATTAATTGGCTATGCCCAATTAGAAAAATCATACATGGAAAAGCAAAAACACATTGCTTTTATGTACAATCTCTATGTTGATCCAAGCTATCGTGGTAACGGTTTGGCTACCAAATTATTTGAGTTTTTACTTAAAGAAGTAAAAGAAAAAACCGAGGTAGAAAGAATTTTTATTTCTTGTAATCGCAAAAACTTGCCAGCCCAAAAGCTCTATCAAAAGCTGGGCTTTTCTCAATGTGGAATCAAGGAAAAGAGTGTTAAATGGCAAGGTGAATATGATGATGAAATAGAGTTAGTGAAGGAAATTTAAATGCAAAATATTTTAAATAAATTTCTTAGTAAAGATCAAAACAAACAACTAGAGGAAACTTTAGAAAAATTTAGAAAGAATCCACATCAATTTCGCTTTACAGTAATTTTCTTTTTAACTTCCATGGCATTTGGCTTGCTTTCTGTTTATTTAATTCAACAAAAAATTCAATTAAGAATCGAAAAAACCCTTGAGCAAAATAAACAACAAATTGCAAATCAACCAAGTCCTCAGCCATCAATCATCTCTCCAACAAAACAACCAAGTATTGAACCTACAAAAATGCCTGGAGATGACCAATGGGGCTGGAGCTTTGATAAAGTTGAAAACTGTAATCTATTGATTCCCAAATCTCCATATATTGCTGGCTATGACCAAAATAACATCATTAGAGATTGGAAATTCACATATCTGAAGGTAGGCAATGACTTCCCTATTCCTTTTCTAAATATCTTTGATCAAGTTGCTCTTACCACGTTCAGAAGCAAAGAAGAAACAAATGAAAACCCACCAGGACAAATAGCTGTTTATTGCAACAATAACTTAGAAAATTTAACTTCCAATAATCTAAAAGAGAAAATTCAAACAGTAATTGATAATGACGAAGAACTTAAGCAAGCAAATTTGACGATTGCTGAATCAACAGAAACAAGTATTTGGGGTAAATCCGTAGTAAAAATAGTTTTTGCTGGTGGAAAACTTGATGAGAAAATCTTTTATGCTTTTACTACAAGTAAACATTTATATTTAGTAAATCAAGAGATAAATATTGACGACGAACAAGTTAAAAAAGATGTAGCAAATATTTTTTATGGCTTAATCTTTTTGGATTAAACGCATATAAATACATTTTGCTTGAACATTGTCTGGCCATTCTGGCCAATGCCTAAAAAAAGCTGGTTTTGTTTTATCAACTTTAAAACCCCAATTCTTATAAATATCTATAGTTCTCAAATTATGAGCATATATATTCAAAATAATATCTTTTCCTCTAGAAAAAGGTAAGATTTGCTGCCAAAGTTTTTTACCCATCCCCTGTCCTTGAAATCCTGGTTTAACATAAAAACCACGTAATTCACACTCGTTTCCCTGGTGCTCCAAAGTAATACTGCCTATAAGCAAATTATCTTGATTAAAAGCCAACCAAGTTTGTTGCAACTCATTATTCACTAAGTTTGTAGCAAGATATTTCTGAGTGTCTTCTGTCTGAAAAATTTCTTTTGCAAAACAAGCTGGAGTTAAACCAATTTCAGGTGAAACATAACTATCTTGATAAGATTCTTGTAAGAGATTGGTATAAATAGCCAAATCTTCATTTTTGGCTGGTCTTAAGGTAATTTTCATCAGTGGACCACAGGAGAGTCGAACTCCTGACCTCTGCAATGCGAATGCAACGCTCTACCAACTGAGCTAGTGGCCCCTTTATAACAGTATTGTAGCATTGCTAACCTGGTTTTTTAGCTAGTTCTTGACTAAAACCCAATTTTCTTATAGGATATTGTTCTATGTTGTTATCTAACGCAACAACTCAAGTTCATCATCATACCCTCCTCTAAAGTGTGGGTTATGGTTGGATTGGAGAAGATTACCCGCACTGAGGCGGGTTTTTTAATACCCAAATTCTCCAGACAAACCAGATAGAAACAAGTACAATAACAAAGGAAATATGACACAAACACAACCATTACAAACATTAAAAGGTTTTCGAGATTTTCTTCCAGAAGAAAAAAGAGCTCGAGATTTTGTAGTGCAAAAAATCAAAACCGTTTTTGAAACATTTGGCTTTCAACCAATTGAAACTCCAACCTTAGAATACGCCTCCTTACTTTTGGGTAAATATGGTGAAGAAGCAGATAAACTAGTTTATACATTTGAAGATCGAGGTGATCGTAAAATAGGTCTGCGCTATGACCAGACGGTTCCAAGCGCCAGAGTTTTAACTCAATATCAAGATAAGCTACCAAAATATTTCCGTCGCTACCAAATTCAAAATGTTTTCCGTGCAGATAAACCACAAAAAGGTCGCTTTAGAGAATTTACTCAATGTGATATTGATATTTTTGGCAGCACCTCACCCTTATCTGATGCAGAAATTATGGCTTGCACCTACCAGGCTTTTAAAGCCATAGGCTTTAAAAATATTGTTTTACGCTTCAATGATCGTGAAACCCTAATAAAAACCTTACAGCCATTTACCAATGAACAAGTAAATGTTTTCTCTCTCATCCAAAGCATTGATAAATTAGATAAAATTAAACCCGAAGATGTAGTGGCAGAATTAGTTAAAAAAGGCTTGGAAAAATCTAAGGCTGAAGAGGCTTTGACATCAATAAAAAATGCTGAAAAATCAGTAAATTTAAGTAATATAGAACAAAATGTTTATTCTCTTGGAATACCAAAAGAAGCATTGGAATTCTCCCCCATCCTAGCTCGTGGCTTAGATTATTACACTGGTATGATTTTTGAAATCATCATCCCAGAATATCCAGTTGGATCCTGTGGCGGAGGCGGTCGTTATGACCAATTAATAAGAGACTTAGGTGGTCCAAATATGCCTGCAACCGGTGTAGCTTTTGGCTTTGATCGCATTGTTGAAGCTGCAACTGCACTAGAGTTAATCCCAATTAATCAAGGAGTTGAAGTACTAGTAGCTAATTTTGATAAAAATACTTTAACTGAAACCCTACTTGCCACTCAACAACTTAGAAAATTAGGAGTTAAAACAGAACTTTATCCAGAAACTGATAAATTAGGCAAACAATTTAAGTATGCAGATCAAAACAAGATGCCATACGTTTTAATTGTTGGTGAGGAAGAAGCAAAAAATAAGACAGTTTCAATTAAAAATATGAAAACAGGCAATCAGACGACAATTTCTTTGGAAAAAATAGCTAATTTCCGTTCTATTTAATAATTATGATTGTCACTTTGGCGATTTCTAGAGATCGTGATATAATCTCCTTTCGTCGAAGAAGAATTTTTTAAGGAAAAAACATGAAAGCAAATATTCATCCAAATTGGAACCATGACACAGTAGTTACTTGTAGTTGTGGTAACACCTTTACTACTGGTTCAGCATTGAAAACCATTCAAGTAGATATCTGTAGTGCTTGTCACCCATTCTTTACTGGTGAAATGAGATTTGTTGATCGTCAAGGTCGTGTAGATCGTTTCAGAGCTAAAATGCAACTTGCTCAAACCAAACAAGCAAGTGCTAAAAAAGCCAAAAAAACCACAGACAAAGACAATACTCCAAAATCATATCAAGACATTTTGCGTGAACAACGCTCAACCTTACAACAAGAGGCTAAGACAGCTCCTGTTGAGAAAAAAGTTGAAGTCTCTGCTAATTAGCTAAGTTTTCTAGGAAAGATCCCCTTCCCTGCTAATCCAGGGTATAATGAAGGGGATTTTTGTTGTATGTACAATCCTTATACCGATCAAATCCAACAGCTAGAACAGAAAATCACCGAAAACCAGGCTTTAATTACTGATCCAGAGTTAGGAGAACTAGCTCAAGCAGAAATTGCTGACCTTGAAATTCAAAAAAAAGCCCTTGAAGATGCAGCTGAAGAATTTGCCCACAGCACCCAAGAAACAGAAGAAGAAACTGACACTAGTAAATCCAATGCTATTCTAGAAATTCGTGGTGGAGCTGGTGGTGATGAAGCTAAAATCTGGGCTAACGACCTTCTGCGCATGTATCTACGTTTCATTGAAACTGCTGGTCTAAAAATGGAATACATTGATGATTTAGTGATCAAAATTAGAGGTCGAGCAGAAATAGGTGGCGAAACACTTTATGCCTATGACTTATTTAAATATGAATCTGGAGTTCATCGAGTTCAACGCGTGCCAACCACTGAAGCTCAAGGCAGAATTCATACCTCAACCGCTTCCGTGGCGGTTTTACCTGAAATCAAAGCCAATGCCATTGAAATTCGTGATGAAGACCTCATTTGGCAATTTATGCGTTCTGGTGGAGCTGGTGGTCAATCAGTTAATAAAACTAGTAGCGCTGTTCGTTTGACTCACGTTCCATCTGGTATCGTCGTTACTTCAAGCCAAGAACGCAAACAAGTTCAAAATCGTCAAATCACTTTAGAATTACTTAGAGCACAGCTTTGGGAAATTGAAGAAGAGAAAAAACAAGAAGCTTTGGGTAGCGCTCGTAAAGTTATTGGTCGTAATATGCGTGCTGAAAAAATCCGTACCTATAACTATCCACAAAACAGAGTCACTGATCATCGGATTAATGTTTCTTGGCATAGCTTAGAAACAATTCTTGAGGGAGACTTAAATAAAATGTTAATTGAAGTCAGACAAAACATTGAAAAAGAAGACGAGCAAACACCTGAAACAAATGAATAACGAAACTGAAAAAGATCTATTTCCCCATTTAAATCCCCCATTCTCTACTGCTGATGTTTTAAGTATTTTGGATCATGAGCATGATTTTATTCGTTGGGCTGGAAAAAATACTAGACATCCCAAAGCAGTTGCTTTTGCAAATGCTGCCGTAGTTGCCACTTATGAAGAACCATTTAAATATGGTCTAGCTGTTTTAAAAATGGGTGAAACTGCAAGAAAAAAAAGATAAACTATTTTCCAATAACTTTTTTAAGTTGTTGATATTTCCATAATTGTGGTAATAAAAAGCCCACTAAAGCAATTCCCAAGACTAGAGAAAATTCATTTGGTGAAGTTTTTTCAATCGCATCTCCAATGAAATATGATAAAAGCACAAATGGTATATCAGATAGTAAAGACATCGTAGAAAGAGCGGTGGCTCTGTTTTTGGAATCAATAAACTCATTTAATAATAAAGATTTTGAGTTATTAAAAGTTGTCGAGCTGGAAATACGCATAAAAATTAAAAACATACCACCAACCACTCCAACAAATTTTGCTCCCAAAAATGAACTGATTAAAACTATTGAAGCAAAAATAGCTAATTTTCCCGCAGAAAATCTTTGGCGGATTTTAGGATAATAATGAGATGCTAAGGCAGCAATAAGATAACCAGCCCCAAATAAAAATCCTACTTCTTTGCCATTTAATCCGTATTCCTTAGCCTGAGAAATTCCCAATATTTTTGAGGCGACAATATAACCAGAACCAATGGTTATTAAAATTAGAGAAATTGAACGCTTACGTTTTTCAGCAAATAATTCTTTAAATCCCTCTAGGTTTTGTTTAAAGTATTTTCTCCAAGAAAAAACTTCAGAATCAATTTTGGGTTCAACTAAAAAGAAACTGCCAATCAGAGCTATAACCGTAAAAAATGTGGTGATGACATAAGGAAGAGTTGGATCTATATCAAACATAAATCCTCCTAAAACTGCAGATATGAATAAAGCTAGCCAGCTTAATGTTTCGTTGCGAGAAACAACTTTGACAAATCTATTTTCTTGTTGTTGTTCTTTCAACGTATCGTATTGTAGAGATTCAAGCGAGCCTGACCACAAAGCTTGAGAAAGTCCTTGAATCAGCCTAGCAATCAAGAAAATCCAAAAATCATGGCCAACTATTATCATTACAAAAGAGATGATGCCAAAAATACGAGATAAGATTAAAGTTTTTTTACGTCCAATTACATCTGCTATGGCACCTGTTGGAATTTCTAATAAACTACTAGCGATTGTTGAGGCTGCGCCAATTAAAGCAACTTCTCTAAAGTCTAAGTAACGTAAAAAGTAAAACATCCAGATGGCAATAGGAAAATATAGTTCCCACTGAAAAACCAGTAACCAACTTATTAAGATGTTTTTTGAAAAACGCTGTTGTTTGGCAGGCATTTTCTTTAAAAAGACTCTATTCCTTTTAATAAAACTTCGTCTTCTTCAGTCTCTTTATTATCTTGAGCTTCAATATCTACTGGAATACCTTCATGATGAATCCATTCTCCTTTTGGCATTAACCAGCGACCAATGGTGATATGAATTCCTCCACCATTAGAAAGTTCTCGACGGTCTTGAACAGTGCCTTTGCCAAAGGTTTTTTCACCAACTAACTTAGCATTAATATTGTCTTTTAAAGCACCAGCAACGATTTCAGAAGCAGAAGCACTGCCTTTATTAACTAAAATCACAACTGGAATTCCCACTAATCTTGCCTTGCCCTTAGCTTTGAAATCCTGGGTTTGGACTTTGCCTTTTTGTGAAACAACAATTCCATTTTTGAAAAACTCACTGGCAATAGTAATAGAAGTATCAAAGAATCCTCCAGGGTTATTGCGCATATCAAGGACAATACCTGTTATAGAACTTTTTTCAGCTAAAATTTTGTTAACTGCTTCATCCCATTCTCCGGAAGTTCTTTCACCAAAGCGAGTAATACGAAGATGAGCTACTCTACGACCATTGTGCTCAACAAATTCCAACTTTACAGATTTAACAATGATTTCATCCCTAATAATTTCAACATCAAATGTTTCTTTCTTTTCGCTAGTTGGTCTAAACAGAGTTAAAACAACTGGTTCACCTTTACCACCTCTAATTTCATTTACTGCTCTGTCTAAAGTCCAAGTGCTTGAGTCTTCATCAATTCCTTTTTTAGCATCTTTAACATGAACAATTAGATCGCCAGCTTCGACTCCAGCTTTTTGCGCAGGACTATCATCTAATGGAGAAATAACAGCCAAAGTACCATCAACATAACCTAGTTCTATGCCTACTCCATAAAAACTGCCGGCCAAATCTTCTCCACTTCGTTGGTTATCATCTGGTGGTAAATATGCTGTATACGGATCCCCCAGCGATGCAGTCATTCCAGCGATAGCACCATGGACCATTTTTTCAGCATCTAGTTTTTCAGGCTCTAAGTAGTCACGTTCTAAATAGCTCCATACTTCCCAAAAAGAATCAAAGTTTACTTTTGAATCACTGGATTTAGAGTTTCCAGTTAATCTGGTTGATTGTTTTATTTGTTGCTTGGAGAGAACATTGGTTATGAGGGTAATTCTTTCCATTCCAAGTGGTAATTTTCCTGTTTGAGAGAATCTATAGCCAATAATCGAGCCGACAAAAATCAATAAAATTGCAACGGTAACATTTAATAAGTTCTGTAAATTGAATAGTTTTATTTTTTTTACATTTTTTTTGGGAGACAGTTCTGGAAAGGTTGATTTCATAAAGATGTCTTATTGTACCCTCCATCATCTAGGAGAAACAGTGGAGTTTTTATCTTATTTTACCGTGACGCTTTTAGCTAAACTCCTTGGTTTGTCTGGATTATTCTTTAAATTTAAAGCTAAATAATAAGCAAGTAGCTGAAATGGAATGATCTTGGTAATTGAATCAAGTTCTTTGCCATCTGGAACGGCAATGTGAATATCAAAAAAATCACTTGGTTCACTAGCAATACCAACAACAATTGCACCTCTGGCTTTGACCTCTGCCAAAGCGTTGAGTGTTTCATTTCTTTTTGATTCTTCGCCTCCCACCACACCAAAAATATAGCTTCCTTTTTCAATTAAAGCGATAACGCCATGTTTTAATTCTCCAGCCGAAAAACCTTCAATATGTTTATATGTAATTTCTTTAATTTTCAAAGCTGCTTCAAGAGCAGAATAAAAGTGTTGCTCTTTTCCTAATACAAAAAAATGTTCTGCTGTTACTAATTTCTTAGCTAATTTTTTTAGAACCTGCTGGTTTTGCTTGGTCTGAAAATAATGATGCAGCTTATTACTAACATCCTGAATTTGTTTCTTAGCTTGTTGATAATTACCAATAATACTTTGCGCTAGTAAATATCCCCAAGCAATTTGAGCGGTATAAGCTTTAGTTGAAGCAACACAAATTTCTGGACCAGTTCTGGAAAGATAAGATAAGTCAGATAGTCTGCTTAGAGTTGAGCCAATCATGTTAACAATGCTGATGATTGTGACTTTCTTTTTTTTGAGAAATTCTACTACCTCCAATGTATCTGCTGTTTCCCCACTCTGACTAACTACCAGCACAATATCTCTTTTGTCTATTAAGGATAAATAGCTAGCAGCTTCATAAGCCCTGAGTTCTTGAGTAAAAATATTAATTTCTCGTAAAAATCTAGCAATGTGACCAGCTGCAAATGCTGCTGTCCCAGCGCCAAGTGTATAAACATGCCTAGCTTTTTTAATTTTTTTTACAGCTGGGAGTAATTCAACTTCTGAATAGCTTGTGGCATCAATAATTGTGTGTTCTTGCTCATAGATTTCCTTAATCATAAAGTGATCAAAGCCAGCTTTGTCAATTTTTTCAACTTTTTGAGTTAATGGTTTTGCTTCAAATAATATTTTTTTACCTGTTTTGGCATCATAAATAGCAATTTTTGCTGCATGAATTTCAACCAATTGGTTATCATCAATAAAGATGACTTCTGGCATTTTTCCTAAAAGAGGTAGTGTGTCTGAAGCCAACATAACTGAATTTGGTGATCTACCAACCACTAATGGTGATCCCTGTCTGATAGCCATGATAGTTTTAGTTTCTCGATCCATAACTACAAAAGTATTTCTTCCGGAAAGTTGTAAAAATGTTGATCTTACCGCATCATGAAGGTTTTTCTTACCATATTGAAGTTCTAGGTGGATTAAGTGGACAATTACTTCTGTGTCGGTTTGAGTTTTAAAAGCATAACCGAGAGTTTGTAGTTTTGTTTTTAATTCAATAAAATTTTCAACAATGCCATTTTGAACTACAACAAAGCGATCATCAGAAGAAAGATGTGGGTGAGCATTGGTTTTAGTAACCCCGCCATGGGTTGCCCAGCGAGTATGACCAATTCCTAAAGAAAATGAGTCGATTGGTTTGCTGTTAAGCTGTGAGATTGGTCCTATTTTCTTTTCAATAAATACACCTTTTTTGGTAGCAATAGCAACTCCCCAAGAATCATATCCTCTGTACTCCATAGACCTCAAACCATCAAGTAAAATCCCCTCAACCGGCTTTTTTTCTTCGATAGAACTATATCCAATGATGCCACACATAATCTCAGTATAACGCAAAACCCCATGCCTTTCGGTATGGGGAATCACAATTATTTTCTTTTAACAAACTATTTTAAACAGTTTGAGTAAATGGCAACAAAGCCAAATGACGTGCACGCTTTACAGCGGTAGCCAAACGACGTTGTTGCTTTTGAGATAAGCCTGTTTTAGCACGAGGCACAATCATGCCTTGTTCGCTAATAAAACGCTTAAGTTCTTCTGGTCTGGTATATGAAAAATCAGACACTTTCATTCTTTTTTTAAACATAATTTTTCCTTTTATTTTTTTAGTTTAGAAGGGAATGTCGTCAGAGACATCTTCTGTTTCAGTTACTTGATCTGCCTTTGCAGTAGATTCTTCCTCTGGGGCTGGCATTTCTTCATCACCGGCTGGAGCACTTCCACCTCTGGAATTGCTTAATAACATCATGTTATCAATTACAATTTCAGTAACTCTGCGCTCATCACCAGCTTCAGTTTTCCAATCTCTAGTTTGAATTCTACCCTCAACATAAACCTTATCACCCTTGTGCAAAAGTTGGCCACAAATCTCAGCTAGTTTTGACCAAGCTACGATATTATGAAAATCAACTCTTTCTTGCTTTTCACCACCATCAGCAGCAGTCCAAGATCTGTTGGTAGCAATACCAAAAGAACAAACTGCAGTACTATTTGGAGTAAAACGCAAATTGGGGTCTCTGGTGAGATTACCGATAAGCATTACTTTATTTAAAGATCTTACTGACATACCTTTTCCTTTCGTGCTTTAGTGTCAATTACTCTTACTATTCTGAAGTTTAAAACAGAAAAATGACACTTAAAGTACTCTTCTTATCCTAACATTATTCCTCGGTTGAGGTTTCCTTATCTTCTACTTTAGTTTCATCTGCAACTACAAAAAGATGACGAATAATCGAGTTAATCAAATATACGCCTCTCTCTACTTCTGGAGCTTTCTCTGTTGAGATGCTCAATTTTAGATGAATAAAATAGGCTTCGTCATGTGACTTGCCTGCAGTTTTCAAAGTATAGGCCAAAGGCTTTTTACCCCAAACTGTTTCGGAGATAACTTCTCCTTTAAATTTTTTGACTAAAGCTAGAACTTCTTCTTGTACCTTTTTGAGTTCGCTGTCAGTAAAACCAGCGGACACCAAATAGGTGAGCTCGTAAGCATTAGTCTTGGTTTCGGACACCAGCTTCATAGTGTTTCCTTCTTTGCTGTTAGCCCTCCGCCTACACGCGAGAGGGAACCAAGCTTTGTACTGGCGCAGATTATATCAGATTATTAGAGAACTTTTCGAGGTAAAAACAAAATATATAAAGCACTTATTAAACATAATGATGCCATAAGCACGAACATCATATTAAAACCAAAATATGTAGTTAAATAACCACCAATCAATGCTCCAACAGTCATTGTGAAGTAGTTCATTGCCTCCCAAAAACTCCATTGCAAACCAGAGCTACTCTTGGCAATGTGTTGTGAATAAACAGCATCAAAAGCTGGAGAATATATTGCCTCCCCCAACCCAATTAAAACTTGGATAATCAATAAATGCCAGACTGATTGCACAAAAATATAACTAAAAAAACCAATCGCCATTAAAGCATAGCCAAAAACTACTACCAACTCTTTTTCCTTAATTCTATCTGCAAATTTACCAGAGATAATTGCCATAGTTCCCGCAGAAACAGAAAAAGCTGCATAAGCATAACTTGCATCAAGTAAATCACCGCCTATTTTTTCTACAAATAAAGCATAAATTGGTCCAAACATAGCACCAGAAACTAAGATCAAACCATTGGTAGCCAACAAAATACGGAGGGCAGTATTAAGGTGAATTTTCATTTAAAAAATAATAAAACTTATTTTCCTATCATAAACTCTACCACATCTCCCTCAGACATCACATACCCTCTACCCTCTTGTCTTATCTTCCCAACTTCTTTAAGTCCACTCCAACCATTACAAGCTACAAAATCTTCGTAACTTGCAACTCTGGCAGTAATAAAATGCTTTTCAAAATCAGTATGAATAACTCCAGCAGCTTGAGGAGCCGTCATACCTTGATAAATAGTCCAAGCTTTAACCTCTAGTTCTCCAGCCGTTAAAAAGCTTTGAAGCTTAAGAGTTTGATAAGCAACCCTGCCAAGTCTCTCCAAACCGCTTTCTTTAAGACCTAATTCTTCTAGATATAAAACTTGATCTTCTGTAGATAAAACAGCAATTTCACTTTCAATTTTGGCACTAACAATTACAATTTGTTCAGATCTAACTCCAAGTTTCTTAGCCCAATCAGCAACTTTCAACATCTGCTCTTTGAGCTCATCTTCATCGACATTAATCACAAAAATTTCTGCTTTAGCAGTTAAAAGATTTAGTTCTTTAGCATATTTTTGAGCTAATTTTTCATCTCCATAACTCGCTAGTTCTGCTTCAATCATCTTGCCAGCATTAAGAGTTGTGAGAAATTTTTGAACATATTCCCAACGAACAAAAAGTTCTTTATCAACCCCGCCCTTTGGTTGTTTTTGTTTTTCTAATGTCGCTAAGTCAGCAAGTTGTAATTCAGTTCTAATAGTTTGCAAGTCTTCTTCAGGGGAAATTGCACCCTCTCTAATTACATTTTTATCACTAAAAGCACGAAGTACATGACAAATGGCATCTGTTTCTCTGATGTGAGATAAAAATTGATTGCCCAAACCCTCACCCTTAGAAGCTCCTCTTACCAAACCAGCAATATCAGTAAATTCCACCACTGCTGGTTTAATCACTGTAGTTTTTACAATTTTAGCTAAAATTGCCAAACGAGCATCTGGTACCTCGGCAATACCATTGTTTGGTTCAATAGTCGCAAAAGGATAATTAGCAGCCAAGGCCACCTGTTTTTTGAGTAATGCGTTAAATAAAGTTGACTTACCTACGTTAGGTAAACCAACAATTCCAATAGATAATGACATGATTATATTGTACTTGAAGAAAACAGAAAAATTATGATTAAAACTTACCCTCCCACTCCTTAAAAAATTGATCTAGAAAATCAACCATAAACTGGTGGCGCTCTTCTGCTAATTTCTTACCAGTTGCAGTATTCATATTCTCTTTAAGCTTAAGTAATTTCTCATAAAAATGAGCAACAGATGAAGTTCTATCAGTAGTTTTTTCCACATAATCTTGATCAAAAGCCAACTTCTCCCCAGGATTATACAAAGACAAGCCGTTGGCTCCACCAAAAGCAAAAGTTCTGGCTACACCCAAAGCACCAGTGGCATCCAAGTTATCTGCATCCTGGACAATCATTAACTCTAGTGATTTATTAGCCATCTTTTCAGACCAATCATAGACATCATGAAACTCAACTATAGCCAAAACTTCTTCTATCTTTTGCTTATCAACTTCTGCTTTTACCAAAACTTCACCAATTATTTCCAAAGCCTCTGGACCAAAATGCAATTTACCTGTTTTTTTCTCCCAAGGCCTACAAATATCATGAACTAAAGCAGCCACTCCAATTACAAACCTATCTCCACCCTCTTTTTGCTGAAGATACATTGCATTGTTATAAACTCGCTCAGCATGATAAAAATCATGACCAGATGATTCCTCTACTAAATAAAGTTCAACTGCTTGAGCTACTTTTTGAAATTCTTGATCGATCATCTTATTTAACCTTTACTTATTAACTTCTCAGCTTTATTGGCCAAACGAACTAAAGCTAGATCTAAATTCATCTGAGAAATTGCTGAAAAATCAAAGAACTGCAATTCCTGAGACTCTACCTCGTCTGGAGTTGGAACTTTCTCTGCATCAGTTATCAATACAAAACGAAAATCTAAATGCAAATGTTCAGGAATACCTTTATGAAAAGGTATCTTTTGGACTTCCAAATCTATTGGTAAATGAGTTAAAAAAACTAAATCTATAAGACCAGTTTCCTCACCAGCTTCTTTTAAGGCCACCTTTGCTAAATCACTTTCACCATCTGCGTGACCACCAAATTGTAGCCATTTATTTAGTTTCTTATGATTATGCAATAAAACTTTTTTAGTCCTTGGATTTACTACCAAAGCAGAAGCAGTCAAATGAGCAACTAAACAATCACGATCAAAAATATTTTCATGTTTTACTATCAACTCTTTAACTTTTTGGATATCAAAACTTTCCTGTTGATCAACAGGCTCTATTTTTTCCAATAAATTAAGAACTTTTTTGCGCTTTAGATCTTGCATGTTCAGTTAAAAAAAGCTTTTTTATCTTATCTTTAAGATAATCTAAGGAATATATATTGGGAATAAACAAAATATTAACTGGATACTTACTCACCGCTTGTAAAAAATCATCTTGAACAAAAAATCTTTCAAAAGCTTCTTCAGGACAAAAAAATGACTCAAAAACAGTAGCTTTTTCACTTAACAAAGGTCTCTGTTTGTTTCTAGCACGTCTATCTTCGACTGGAGAATATACATAAACAAAAATTGATTTTTTCTTTAAATCTTCTGGAAGCTGAGAAAACAAATGTTGATAAGAAAAATCAACTATTCCCTTTTCATCTGAACCTCTTGAAATCTCAATTATCTTATCTTTATCAGAACTAGAAGCTTTTTCAATTAATCTTTTTACAGAATAATAGACAGGCTCTGAATCTTTAAGAATAAAACTCTCTGGAGTTGGCTTGGTATGATGCTCTTGCTTAGTGTCTTGACGAACAAACTCCACCATTTCCAAAGAATCATTAAGAAACTCTACTTTATCTTTTAAAGTTTCATTAATTAGCCGTAAAACAGTGGTCTTTCCAGAAGCTGCTAAGCCACAGAACCAAATGTTTTGATAAGCTAAAAACATATTCTTATTGTCCTAAATATTGACCTCCAGTAGCATTAATTACTGCTCCAGTTAAATAACTTGATTGTTGATCATCGGCCAAAAAAGCCACAATTTGAGCAATCTCTCTAGGATCAGCAATTCTACCAATAGGAGTTCCTGCTTCAATCTTCTTTCTTGTTTCAGCATCCCAATCTGCAGTCATAGGAGTATCCATGGCACCAGGATAAATAGCATTGCAACGAATATTGGGACCAGCTTGCATAGCAATGGCTTTAGTTAAACCCAATAAACCAGCTTTTGAAGCTGCATAGCCAGGTTTTTTGGCACCAATAACTCCAACCATTGAAGAAATATTGACGATCGAACCTTTAATATTATTTTCTTGACTATTCTTAGCAAAAGCTTGGCTTAAAACAAAAGGAGCAGTGAGATTAACATTCATCATTAAGTTCCAGTGAGCCAAACTACCATCAAGTAATTTTCCGCCCACACTTACACCAGCATTATTAACTAAAACAGTCCATTCTTTATTTGGAAGAAATGATCCCAAAGATTCAATAATTGTCTCTGGTTTAGAAAAATCTACTCCCCCAATGGCTAACTCCAAACTATCTCCCAAACTTTTAAGATTTTGTTTAAGAGCATTAGTCTCCATTAGATCTAAAGCAACAATTTGAAAACCTTTTTCTGCCAAGATCTCACAAATTTGTTTGCCTAATCCGCCGGCGGCACCAGTTACAAGAGCAATTTGTTTCATTGGAATCTCCCTTCATAAGCCATATCAATTAAACGCATAATTTTCATGTTATGAGAAATGTTTTGGGTCCAGATTGATTTGTCATTTTGTAAAAACTGTTCAAAAGCCTCAACAACAGCATCAATTGAATCGGTTTCAAAAGCAAAGTGATCTTTTTCTTCGCCATTATTATCAAAAACAGTAACATCAGCCTTAGTAACTAACATTCTGCCTTTTGTTCCACGAATCTCAATTGATTCTTCTTTTGGACCACTTAAAACAGCAACTTGAAAAACCCCTTGAACACCAACTGGATGCCAAGTGATTAAACTAGCTGCATCTTCTACTTCATAGGTATAGTTTGGCTTGCCGACATTGGTCCATTGTAATTTTGTTTGACTCACATCACCAAAATATCTCATGATAACGTCAAGCAAGTGATAGCCCATATCGATCATAGCGCCACCACCAGCTGCTTGAACACTACTTCTCCAACCCTCGTATAAATTGCCGTGGGGAATAAAGTGTCTAGCGCTATACATATATGGTGTACCTATTGCTCCATCGTGAAGTAATTGCAAACCCATGGCGTAGGATGGATAGAACTGTCTCTTGGTAACTGTATAAATTTGAGTATTTTCTTTTAAAGCTAAAGTACTCAAGCGATTAGCTTCAGTAAGATTTAAGGCAAATGGTTTTTCTTTGAAAACAGCAATGTTTTTAGCAATGGCTAACTCAACGATCTCACTATATAAAAAGTGAGGAACAGACAAAATTACTCCATCTAGAGTAAAACCATTCTCTCCAACAGCGGAAAATAAATTTTTATAATCTTTGTAAACAACTAAATTTTTATGATTTGGCAAAACTTCTTGAGTCAATTTTACAAACTCTTCATTAACATCACAAATTGCCACAATTTCGCATTTATCACTAAGTTTGAGAAGTGCAGGAATTAACTCGCTTCTTGATTGACCACCTAGTCCGATAATAGCTAATTTCTTTTTTTGATTTGACATAATGTTTTTTAGATGACACCTTCTTTGCCTTTTTTTAAAAAGAAGCCTATATTCTACCACTTTTTCATTGAATTTTCAAGATATCTCCCCCCACTTAAAACAGTAACTAAAAAGGTGTAAACTTGGGAGATATGCAATGGTTAACCTATGCTCTACTTTCTGCCGTTTTTGCCGCTGCCACTTCTATTTTGGCAAAGATCGGTATTAAGGATGTTAATTCTAATCTAGCTACAGCAATCAGGACAACTGTAATCTTAGTTTTTACCTGGGGAATTGCTCTTGCTCAAAAACAAGTACCTCAAATTACTAACATCAGCAAAACTTCGTTCATCTTTTTAATTTTATCTGGTCTAGCTACTGGCTTATCCTGGCTTTTTTACTTCAGAGCCTTACAGCTAGGACAAGCCAGCAAAGTAGTACCAATTGATAAGCTTAGTTTGGTTATTACAATTGTTTTAGCTGCAATATTTCTTAAAGAAAACGTAACTTTGCCAGTAATCATTGGTGCCATACTTATGACTACTGGAACCTTAATTATTGCATTAGCAAAATAAAGTTTATAAGTATTAAATAAATATCAAGAAAGGAAACCTATTATGACTGGTTTTCACGCTCCTATAGAAAATATTACCTTGGAAAATAACTTCTTTCGTAAAGTTCTTTTTACTGCCAAAAACATGCAACTAGTTGCTATGGCTCTACAACCAAATGAAGATATTGGTATGGAAGTTCACGAAGATAATGATCAATTTTTCCGTTTTGAAGCTGGTAGTGGCAAAGTAATCATTGATGGTCAAGAATTTACAGTTAAAGATGGTGACGCCGTAATTGTTCCAGCAGGAGCACAACATAACATCATCAACACCTCCAGTAGTGAGATGCTAAGACTCTATACCATTTACGCCCCAGCCCATCATGCTGATGGCACCATCCATACCACTAAAGCAGAAGCTATGGCTGCAGAACATGATTAATTAGTTCCAATTAAAAACTACTTTAATTTTTTTACAATTATTATTGTGCAAAAATAGTGTTTTGGTTTTTTATATCAAGCTAAAATAAATAGAAAAATCTATTTTTTTGTTAATAATTTATGTTGTTTCTTTCGGTATTTCTTCACTATTTTAATTAACGCAATAAAACGCTCTATAGTGTCAGGAATCGCTTTAAAAAAATTATGATAGCGACGAGAAGATGCATAAATCACCATCTTCTTTTCATAACGAATGTTATGACCATTAAAAATCCTACTTGCCAAATCAGCGTCATCTAAACCATTAATACTTTTAATTTGAGCATTAAAACCACCAGCTTTGAGATAAGCAGCTTTACGAAAAGCAGCATTAGCAGTAGTAAGAGTATGAAAACCAGTTACTACTCTCATCCAGAGATAAAAAACTGCATATGAACCATGTTTGCTAACAGTTTTTGTTAACCATGAACCATCAAAAAAAATAATCTTACCAGCCAAAGCATCCAAGTCCTGATCATTAGCAAAAGCATCAGCAATCACCCTCACCCATTGAGAAACTGGTCTACAATCGGTATCCATTGAAGCAATAATTGGTTGAGTAACCTTTTGGCAAGCTGCAATTCTTGCATTAGCTATGCCTGGTTTTTTCTCAATCACAATTCTAAAATCAATTCCATTTTGGACAAACTCACTAGCATAAGATTGAGCTATCTCTCTGGTCTTGTCTGTTGAGTTGTGATCAACAAAAATAACTTGTGCTGGAAATAAATCTTGATTCAACAAAGCCTCTAACGCCAAACCAACATTCTTCTCTTCATTTAAAGCTGGGAAAACCACAGAAACTGGAGCCAGTGCTTGTTGTTTTGTGATAACCATTATTTTTTCCTTTAAACTACATTGAACTTAGTGCTGTTTGATAATCAACTTCTGTTGGTATAATTTCATCAATTTTAATTTGCAACCCATTCTCATCATCCCTAATTCTAAGAGAGAAACCACTCAAAACAGACTTGCTTACACCATCAACCTTTGCTTTTTTATTTGCCCCAACATTGAGATATTTAATCACTTCATGATTTAGATTTTGTTTCTTTTTATCAGCAATATTTTCGTGCTTATGAGTATGACCGCTAACTACTGCCACCACACTAGTTTCAGCAAGATTGCCACCCATAGCTTGCTCAAGATAACCGCGCTCATGACCAACTAAAACAATTCTTTTACCAGATTGTTTGGCTTTTTCGATTAAAAGCTTCTGTTTTTCCATTTCTTGACGAATTAATGCCAAAGCTTTTTCTTCTCGCTCATTCAAACCACCTTGTTTTCTACGTTCTAAATGCTGATGCCAAAAAGTACTGTAAAAATTAGTATTTATTGATAAAACTACCACATCATCACCAATCTCTTGTAAAAATACTTGACTACCATAAAGTTCTCGATGAAACCAATCATGCTCCAAACCATGATTGTTCAAATCACTATCATGATTACCTTGAGCATGCATCATTACTGTTTCTCTACGTTCAGCCGCATCAGCCAAGTCAGCCCTCATTCCCTCAAGTTGTAGAGCGGCAAAAGCATTATCCCCCATCTTATGTTCAGTATTTCCGCTATCTCCAACGTTGGTTATCAAAATCTTTGAATCATTAGTAAAACTTCCTTCTCTAGAACTAGTTTGAAGATGATTAACAAACGACTGCTTTAGAGCCTGAAAAGCATTAAATGTTTCAGTCGCGCCATCTCTATCAACATCCTTAGTTGGTTTAAAACCCAAAAAAATCGCTCTTATTTTTTTAATCAATCTATATGGTTGATTTAATTCATAAGGAGAGTCTTCCAGCTCACTGCCAGGAATATGAGGATCACCAAAGATCATCATGGTTAAATCTTTAACGTTTTCTCCTAAAGGATTTGTTTCCTTGTTTATTAATTTTCCTTCTGCTTGTCGAGCTTTCATCAACTCTGTTGCTTCAGCAATAACTGGCAAATTTTCTTCTGCCACAATTAGATCATCACCATTATCTGTAGTAATCTCATTTTTACGGCCAACAAAAGCCTTAATATCTGGTTTGTTTTTTTGCCAATGATCAACCATCCAAGTGATTACTCTATCTGCTAAAGTAGCTTTTTTAGGCTGAATTGGTTCAGGATAATAGGTAGGCGTCTCACTCATCTTTAGTTATTGTAGCAGGGTATAATTCACCCTATGAAGCAGCAGTTAACATTATCTAATAAAAGACCTAAAACAATTACTATTTTGGGCAAAACTTATCAACTCCCAATCTATCTGCCAGATGCAACCTTAGGTGTTGTTAGAGGTCTTTCTAGTTCGCAAGTCTCTCAAACAGGCATTCAAGGTGTGGTAATTAATACTTACCATTTAATGACTACTCCAGGAACCGAAGTTTTGGATGCTGTGGGTGGAATTAAAAAATTTATGAACTGGCAAGGTTTAACCGCTTCTGACTCTGGTGGTTTTCAGTTGTTTTCTTTAATTCATAAAAATCCCAAGCTGGGAAAAATTATTGATGATGGAGTGGTTTTGTATAGCGGTGAGAAACAACAAAAAAAGACGCTTTTCACCCCAGAAAACTCCATACAGGTGCAGTTTTCTATTCAGAGTGATATTAAAATTTGTCTTGATGATTTCTCTCCAATTGATGCCTCTCCAAAACGACTTAAAGAAAGTGTTGAAAGAACTATCTCTTGGGCCAAACGCTGTAAAATTGAATTTGAAAAACAATGTAAAATCCATGGTTTTACTAAAGAAAATCGTCCCCTACTCCTAGCAGTTATCCAGGGCCAGCGAGATTATGATCTTCGTCGCTATTGTGGTGAGGAATTAGCAAAAATTGGTTTTGATGGTTATGGCTTGGGTGGTTGGCCATTTGATGAAGCAGGAAATTTTGATTATGAAATGTGTAGAGTCAACGCTGAAGCATCTCCATCAGAGGCACTGCGTTTTGCTTTGGGAATTGGTTCTCCGGAAAATATCGTTCAATTAAGAGCTATGGGTTATGACATTTTTGATTGTGTCTTACCTACTAGAGATGCTCGCCACCAGCGGCTTTATACTTTTGCCAAAGATCCAAAAACTATAGATTTTTCTAAAGATGAAAAATGGTATGAATATCTCTATATTGGGCGAGGTTTGCTGGCTACAGATCATTCTCCTGTTAGTAGTTGGTGTGATTGTGAAACTTGTTCTAATTATTCAAGAGCTTATTTACATCACCTTTTTCAAGTTAAAGATAATTTAGCTTTTAGCCTTGCTACCACTCACAATCTTCATTTCTATGCCAAATTGATGGAGTTGTTACAAAAAAAGTCAGAAATCTAAAATAAACTTGCAGCATGGCAAAGCAAAAACCACGTTTGAGAGAGAAATTAAAAGCAATGGGCTTGAGTAATTTAACTGACCAAGAGCTTTGTACCTTAATTTTAGGCTCAGGTACCAAAAGATGCCATGTTAAAACTCTAGCAAAAAAATTCTTGCAAAAATTCCCCTTACAAAACTTGCATCAAACTCCAGTTAAAGAGCTTACTCAATTAGCTGGCATAGGTACAGCAAAAGCAACCAAGTTACTAGCTGGGGTGGAACTGGGTAGAAGAAATGCCTTACCACCAATACAAAAAATTTTATCTCCCAACCAAGCACTAACTCATTTACAGGACTTAAGAGATAAAACAAAAGAACACACTGTGTGTCTTTATCTCAATGCTCGATCAGAGTTACTCAAAATTGAAACAGTAGCCATTGGAGGGTTAAATTATTCTCTAATGGAACCAAAAGAAATTTTAAGTTCAGCCTTAACTCTGCCTGCTGCTGCCTTTATTTTGGCTCACAACCATCCATCTGGAAATGCAAACCCAAGTGATGCTGATAAGGATTCGAGTCAAAAACTTCTAAAAGTTAGTGAACAATTAGGAATTCGTTTTTTGGATCATTTAATCATTGCAAAACAAACCCACTTTTCATTCCAAGAAGCAGGTTTACTTAGTTAACTTAAATAAATTAGAAATTTATCTTTTTTTCTGCAAAATTTGTTCATCGCCATCATCGATAACATCAAAACCTAAGTCTTGAATTCTGGATCGTAAATCATCAGATAACGCCCAATTCTTGCTCTCTCTAGCTTCTTTTCTTTCAGCTACAAGATCTGCTACATCTCCAGGAACTGGCTCTTGCTCCGAAGGCTCAATACTAGCCAAACTAAGACCAAATATTTCATCAAAATTCAACAATAGATGATATTTTTGTTGAGCAGTCAAACTGCTTGATAGCATTTCCCACATAACTGCCAATGCCTCTGGGGTATGCAAATCATTTTCAACGGCTGCAAAAAAATGTTTTTTTAATTCTTCTGCTAACTCTCGTTGTTCTTCGGTTGGCTCAAGTGATGTTTCTTTTTCTTTTAATAAAACTTGAATTTTGTCTTTAAGTCTTTCCCAAGTAATCTGAGCGCCTTCCATATTTTTCCAGGTAAAATTCATTTCAGAACGATAATGAGCTGAAAGCAATAGCAAACGAAAAGCCATTGGTTCGTAATCTTTCTTTATTAAGTCTTCAATTGTAAAAAAATTATTTAATGACTTACTCATTTTTTGCCCTTCAACAGACAAAAAATTGTGATGCACCCAATATCTAACGAATGGATGTTTTCCAGAAGCAGCCTCACTTTGAGCAATTTCATTAGTGTGGTGAACTGGAATATGATCAATACCACCAGTATGAATATCTATTTGCTCTCCCAAATGTTCCATACCTATGGCTGAACACTCGATATGCCAACCAGGAAAACTTCTTGCTGACCAAGGGCTTGGCCAAATCATAGCTCGATTTTCTCCTTCACGCTCAAATTTCCACAAAGCAAAATCAGTTGGATTGCGTTTACCAGCCACCATCTCTACCCTGGCACCTTCTTGGATTCCTTCTTTGTTAAGTTTTGCTAGTTCTCCATATCTGGGAAATTTGCTGGTATCAAAATAAACTCCATCGCCAGGAATTACATAAGTAAAACCCTTAGCTTCAAGTTTTTGTACCAAATCTAATTGTGATTGAATATGTTCAGTTACCCTACTAGTAATATTTGGTCTGACATTGCCCATTAAATCCATGCTGTGATGAAAATAGTCTTCAAATTTTCTGGCTACATCCCAAACTGAAGTACCATATTTTTTGGCACCTTTTTCCATCTTATCTTCTCCTGTATCAGAATCAGAAGACAGATGACCTACATCAGTAATATTACGAACAAATTTAACCTCAAAACCAGCATGGCGTAAGGTTCTAACCAAAATATCATCCATCGTATATTTTCTTGCATGACCAATGTGAGTGTAGTCATAGACTGTTGGACCACAGGCATACAAGGTCACATATGGTGGATTTTGTGGGACAAAATCTTGAATTTTTCTAGTTAAAGTATTGTACAGTTTCATATTTTTATTGGACTTATCATACCGCAAAGAAACTAATGAGCACTTGCCATTTTGCCTATGGTTTGGCGATCTTGTTCTAGTTGAGTAGTTGCTTGCTGCTTTCTTGAACCAGCTGGGCCAGCAGCTCCTTTTCTTGGGCTGCTAGGAGGAGCAATATTTGCTTGTTTCTGTTGGGCTGCTTGGTTTTTCTTTTTCTGCTCTTCCTCTTCCCTAGCTTTCCTTTTCTGCATTTCTATTTGAAAGTTTTTCTGAGCCACCTGTTTTTGTTCTTCAGTTAAATTATTGAAACGTTGCAAAATTCCAGTTTTTTTTTGTTTAACTTCTGGTGTATCACCAGAGTTTATTTTTAATAAATCATTAAGACTAAAAAAACCCTTTATTTCATCGACCACATCCTTTAAGGCTCTTTTAGCTTCTTCTTTAAAAGTACCAACTTCCCTGGGCTGAGTTTGTTTCTGTATTGGGGTTTCTTGCGAAGAATCAGCTCTTTGTAAAGCAGATCCACCAGCCGTTGTTTGAGCTGAATTACTAGTTTGCTGAGTCAATTGATGTTGTTTGGAAGAATTAGCCATAGACTGCTCTTCCAAATGTTCATCATTAAAATTGCCAAAACCACTACGGAATCCCCCGCCTTGTCTAGCTGCCACACCTGGTCCAGGCATATTAATTTCTCCTCAAAATAACTAAATTTTAGTATGTCCTAATTGATGAATTTGATAAACCCCCTGATTATCTTTTTGAGTTTGTTGGTCATCGGCAAGTTGTTCTTTTTGAGCCAAGCGAGCTTGCTCTTGTGGAGTGCTATCAATCGATTTTAGATCAGAAATTTGTGTAAGAAGATCGCTAGCATCAATAGCTTTTTGCTTTTCTTCCATCAATTGAATAGCTTTTTTCTTTTCTTCTTCTGCCGCCGAATCTAACTCAGCTTGTTTTGTTTCTGCTGAAGCAGCAGAAGGATGACTGGTTGGATCATCAGCTTTAGAGCTTTGAAGTAATTCCTCTAGTGCCGCCAATGGATCTGGTGAACTACCAACCGTTGGAGTTGCTTGATTTGAAGCTTGTGTTGGATCTGACATACATCCACGATACAAGAGGTGCGATCAAGAGACAAGAACTGAAGTAGAAAAAACCAAAATAGTTATTCTTCTGTTTCTCTAAATATCTCTCTTTGTTGTTTTCTTGTATTAGTTAAATTTTTCTCTTTTTGCTTTCTTACCTGACGAAGAACATCCTGAGAAGCATCTACAACAGCCTGATATAAATCATAGGCTCTGCTTCTAACAGAAACTTTTTTCTTTCCAGCTACTTCTACATCTACCACAACGGATGCTCGGTGTGGATCACTATCTTTGCGGGCAATATTCTCCAAAAACACTTGTACTTGGCGGATGGGAACTCCTAGCTTCTCCACCTTCTTAATCTGGTTCTTAATAAAGGAACGAAGAGCTTTAGTGGCCTCTCCATTTTTAGCATGAACGAGAATGTTCATCGTTTTTCCTTTCTTTTTTCCAGCAATACCGGGTGCTGGAAATAAAAAACCGACTAGCTCTTTAAGAGTCTTGTCGGTTGCTTTTAACTATCCGGTATTGAACCATCTAAGAATCAGTATATCACGTACCAACTTGCCTTCTACCCTCAAGTGCTCTGGCTAAAGTTACTCCATCAGCATATTCAATATCTGCTCCAATTGGCAAACCATGACCTATTCTAGTAATCGCAATTTTATTAATTTTTTCATCAGTATTTTTTCTGATTACCTCAGTAATATATAAAGCAGTTGCCTCACCCTCCATGGTGGGATTTGTAGCCAAAATAATTTCCTTAACACCATCCAAACGTTTGGTAATATCACGTAGATATAACTGTTCTGGACCAATGTTATTTAATGGAGAAATAGAACCATGTAAAACATGATAGTGACCATGAAAAACATCTGATTTTTCCAATGCCAATAGATCTAAGGGCTGTTCAACAATACATAATAAAGACTTATCTCTGGATGAATCGCTACACACTGGGCAGGGAGTTGATTCTGCAATGTTGTGACACTTCTCACACATAACCGTATTTTTTTTGAGAGCCAAAAGTTTTTCAGCAAAATCAACCAGCTCATGTTCTGGGTTATGCAATAAATAAAAAACTAATCTCTGAGCCGATTTGGGACCAACTCCAGGCAATCTTTCAAATTTATCGATTAAACGAGTGACAGCTTTTGGAAGTTTTTGCATAACTGATTTTAAAAATTATTATCACCCACCTTATTTTGTTTTCAACTCCGCTTTAACTACATTCCAAATCTGCTTTTCAACTTCTTTAACAGTTTTTTCTGCATCAATTAGGCGCCATCTATTATCAGCATCTTCTTTTGCAAGTAATAAATAAGCATCGCGAACCTGTTGGTGAAAATTTTTATTTTCCATATCCAAACGATCCATTTTGCCAGAATCAGCTCTTCTAGCCAATCCAGTGTCAACTGAAACATCTAGTAAAAGAGTTAAATTTGGCGTAATTTTTTTTGTTGAAATATCATTTAAGCTTTCAATCATCTTTCTACCAAAACCCCTCACCATCCCTTGATAAACAACACTGCTGTCACGAGTTCTGTCCATGATTACAACCTTACCAGCATTTAAAGCAGGAATTACTACTTCACGATATATCTGAGCTCTAGCAGCTTGAAAAAGTAATACCTCAGTAGCATCAGTAATACCTTTATTCTTTGCAGATAAAACAATCTCACGAATTTGCTCGCTGATAACAGTACCACCTGGTTCACGGACAGAAACAACTTCTCTACCAACAGCTTCCAAGTTTTCCTTGAGCTTTAACACCTGGGTGGTTTTTCCACCACCCTCGCCACCTTCCAAAGAAATTAAAATACCTCTTTTTTGTTTCATAACTTACCCACTCTAGCTGTCTTTGTGTTCAAAAACAACAACTTCTTTACTAAGACCTGAGTTTTTGCGAGATTCTGCCAATCTTTCAATCTCATGCAAAATACTCATAGCAGGCATGCCTGAAATCTGAAAAATCACTAAAAACTTAAAAAATTCTGGCTCCTCTCCAGCCAACTTCTCCATAATATTTCTTGTTTCCGAATCTAATGTATCCAAAAGTTCTTCTGTTGACTCCCAATTTTGATTTTGCTGTGAAGCACCACCACCCCCTTGATCTGGAACCATGCTGTATTTGCTAAAGAAATCTTCATCAATCTCACTCTTCAAAATTACATCCCAAAGTCTTACTACTTCTTCACTACCATCGGCAAAGAGTTCTAATAAAGCAATAGCATTGGTATGTACTAGGTTTTTCCCACCTTCAAAATTTTCAGCTGCATATTGCTTTTCAAATTCACTTATTTGCCAAAGATGAATTTTCTCTCCTAAAAACTTTAACCAACTATTTTTAAGTTTCATTAAACTATTTTTGCTTGGAAAATCTGGATGGTTCATTGGCTTGCCCAAGCCTTCTTCTCCTGCAGAAATACGTCCGTTGCCATCACGATCTAGAAAATCGACTGTATCTGTTGAAACGATTAAATAATCATCACCCTGATATTGTGGTTGATCAGATAACCACATGGCTTTATTTATAGCTTCCGCTTGAGGAAAATTAGCTGCAGTTTCACCAGAAGCAGCCGACTCTGCATAAACTGGCACGCCATTAAAACCACCTAGAAATGTCTTAGTTTTCAAGGCCCCATCGCCATTATGAATAGCGTCAACAATGAATTGCTGAAAATCCATTGGATGAGCCAACGGAACCTCAATGCCATTAAGAACAATACTTAGCATGTAAGCTTTTCTCGTGCTTCCAGTGGCGATAATTATTTCTTTTGGAGCTTTGAGACCCCAAAATTCTTGATCTGGTTTCAGCTGGCTAGGTTCAGTTAAACCAATTGCCCCTTTTCCACCGAGAATATCTCTGCATAAAACATAAAAAGGATGATCTAGCTCCTGCCAATTAGAAGGATATGATTGTTGCTCTTTATTAATTAAACTCACTTTAATCTCTTAGATTACCAACTACCTGTTGTATACATGAGGTGGATATTAATACCACACTTTGTTATATAGACATCATTCATACAAGAATTAATAAGCGCACACAATACAAAGAAATCCCAAAGCATTAGGAGATAAAAACTATGTAAAAAAATGGGACTTTGAAATCAGTCTTTTTCAATAGAAAGAGCACAAACTGTGTTTTTTAATTATTAACTACTCAAAAGAAAAATAGAAAAAATATTCTTTTAATCATTTACTTTGCTTCTGCTGACTACTTATACTGTTTTATTACTTTTGAAATACAAAATTAGTTACCAATGTTACAAATTCTAGCCAAGATCATCGATTTACTAATGTTTTTTTTAAGCTTATTTATGGCTATTAGCACAGTTTTAGTCATTCAAAAAAAACTGAAATTAACAAACAAACTAAGCTTTTTATCACTTCCCAGCTTTCTCTTACTATATATAACCTTCTTATCAGCCAACTTATCTCTATTCAAAGCATTAACCAATATTAATTTTTTACTTGCACAAAGTTTTATTTTTCTTACTACCACTTTGTCATTTAAAACAATAATTAAAGAGTTTTTTAACAACAACCAATTAATTGTTACTATTAAAAAACTTGCTAAAAACATCTTAAATATTTTTCTTCAAGACAAGATTAGCTTCATACTTGGTTTCATAATAATTATTATTATTGAAACCTCGCTTATTAGTCGCCTAACAATTCCAGTTGTTCATTTTGATGACCTGATGTATCGAGGCTCAACCCCTCTTCACTGGATTCAAAACAAAAGTATTTTGCCATTTGAAACCTTAAATGAACGAAAAAATGTCTACTTATATGGAAGTGGTCTAATTTATATGTGGCCATTGATCTTTAATGTTCATGAAAAAATTGCTCAAATCTTTTATTGGCTATCTCTACCTCTTGGCGTCGTATTTTTCCAAATAGCATTTAAAGCAATTTCCAACAGAAGAAGGCTTAGATTAATGATTACTTTGTTATTTGTCACCTCCCCTTATATTTTTAGCTTTTTCTCTAAATCATTGATTCAAGAACTTTGGATTACAACAACACTCTTAAGCTATATTTATTACATTTTTACTTTACTTACTACTAAAGAAAAACTTGAAATAAAAAACCTAAGCCTATTAATTGGCATCACTAGCCTCACTTTGGTAATGATTAAGATTAATACCTTAGTATATTTATTGCTCCCATTTTTAGTACTCAAAGGACTAAAAAACTATTGGTTTATAGCAAAAAAAATTATAGTTACTTTTATATTTTTATTTTTAATTTCAGGCTACTCATATACTGTCTTTAATAACTGGCAACATTTTGGCTCTCCATTGGGAAGCAATGGCTTTAGAAAAATTACAGTAGCAATATTTTCTCCAAAACAAATAGCTACTCATCTCATAAGACTTCCTTTTATCTTTTTTGATCCTCCTGTTTTTTCAAAAAAAGCCTCAGAAACTTTGAATCTAAGTATGAATACTTTAGCATCTTATGTTGATGCAAATTATGTTTTACCAGGAGAAGAACAAAAAAACTGGATTTCTTCTTTCAAATACAAAAATATCTGGCCCAATGAAAGGTTTGGCTTGGCTGGTATAGCTACTTTTTTAATTTTTTGGGCAGCAATGGGTAAATTTATATTCACCAAAAATAGTCACTCAAAACTACTTGTCAATTTTTCAGCTTTAGTTATTGCACAAATTCTCTATATTCGTTGGGCTGAGGGATCGTTACTACCCTACCGCCACTTGTTATCTGTAATACCTATTTTTCTCTTGTTTAGCGACTTTATCTTCCCCCAAATAAAAAGCAAAAAATATCAAAAAATTATACCAATAATCATAGCTACAACTTTAATAATAGTGATTATTCCTTTTCATCTTAGTGTAATAACAACCTTGAAAGAAAACAGGGTTTTCTATGATAGTTTTAAGAAAAAAACCTCACAAATCCAGGCAAAAGATGAAAAACTACCACAACCTAGATTGCTAATTTTTGAAGATCAAAACTTTACTGACTACTTCTTTTTCTTCAACAATGGTTACCAAAAAAATAAAGTTTTTCTTTTTACAGAACGCTGGAAATATAACAATAAAGATCTGGAAAATAAAATTACTGAAATAATTAAAAATCAGGATATTAACTATTTAGTTTTTAATGATACAGATGTGGAATTAGCAAAAGTTTTGTCTGTTTTCGGAACAACAGAAATGATTCATCAAGGCCCAAATCACACTTCAATTCTGAAAATCATCAATCAAAGCGGTAAAATTTTGGATGATATCTATCTAAAATATAATTTTAGAATTCAATAATATCCTGGTTACTTTCCAGTACTACCAAAACCACCGCGATCATCAGTATTAAACTTTTTGACTTCCTCAAACTCAACTGATTCTCTACTCATAACAATCATTTGAACCACTCTATCCCCTTTTTGCAAAACAACTGGTTCATCCGTAAAATTCCACAAAGCAGCCTTATACTCATCACCATCACCTCGATAATCATAATCTCCCACTCCAATACCATTGGCTAACATTAAACCTTGTTTGTGCAAAGAACTCCTAGCAGATAATAAGGCCCAGTGATTCTCTGGTAGTTGAAGTGCAATATTCAATGGAACTAAAACTACTTTTTTTGCAGGAATAGTGGTTTCTTCACGAACATATAAATCAAAAGCTGCCGCACCACTAGTTTTGTATTCTGGCATTGGCAAGCTAGTATCGAATCTTTTAATAATTATTTTCATAGTTATTTTTTTCTTCCCCATTCCTGCATTACAGTACCATGATCATTGAGTGCAGTTTCTTGAATAAGTTGATATTTTTTTAAAGCTTCTGCCAATGATATGGCAGCAAATAAAGGAATACCCTCACCCAATTTAACATTATTCTCTCTAGTAAGATATAAAGTATCTAGCAGATCAGCAAGTAAAAACTGGGAATAAACACTACTGCCACCACAAACCGCCAACTCAGAAAAACCAAGCTCAGTACTCTCTTTTTCAGCAAACTTAACTAATTCTTTTGGAGATAAATTGGTATATTCCAATCTAGACAATGGATATTCACTTTTGACTTGCCATGGAACTGGATCGCTAGTTAAAACATAATTCTTGCGCTTTGGTAAGGGAGTATAAGGTCTACGTGTTGCTCCAAAAGTCTTGCGACCCATGACAATGGCCCCTGCCTGCTCGGTTCTTTGCCAAAACCATTGACTATCTTCTTCACTGGTCCACTCCATAGAATTGTGGGTTTCATCTTGACCTAGAAATCCATCAGCACTTATTGCAGCAATTAAAAAAACATGCACTATTTACCCCCTTTTTTCCAAGGAACACTTAATAAAAGAGGAGCATAAACATCATCCTCAGGATCTATGCTTAAAGCCTTAATTTCTTCCTCATCAGGAACTCTATCTTGAAACTCAATTGCTTGTTGAAAATCATTTACAATAGCCAGAGGACGTTGTTCATTAGACTCACCCATTTCAAATACCGCAGCAATAGCTATGGCTTCAGCAATTTGAATTTGAGTCATCTTCATTTCCCGACCAAAAATATCTGTCAAACCTCGTTTATCAATCAGTGGATTAAAACCACAATAAGATACAGCAGTACCAGTCACTCCCCAACGCAACGGCATAGTTTTGCTATCCGTAATTATCACACCAAGATCTTTAACTTTGTACGTTTCGCGTAAAAACTGCCAAATTTGATTAGTGAATTCTTGAAGATTTTCAGGCCACAAAATATATTGACCTGGAGAATTTGATTCATCAATACCAGCATTAACAGCCAATAAAGAATTCTTGATTGTAATCATGATGTCATATTTAGATTTACTTGGATCTAAATACAAATCAGTTTCTCTTCGCACTAAATCATGTTTTTCTTCTCTAGTTTTTTCAATAGCTGGAGCAAATCTATTCTGGGCAAAACTCAAGATTTTAGAAGTAATTACTACTATCGATCTTTCTTCTAAAATAGAAATATGTTCATGTAAAAATTTAAATAAATCTTCACCAGGCTGAATAACTTTAGTTTTTATTGCAGTGACTTTCATTTAACTTAGAATTGTACCTCACTCTGTCTGTAAAATAATTCGGAGTGCGTTACAATCAAAACATTCATGACGAAAAATCAAAATGGCCATAAAATTGTCAAAGACTACTCCAAGGTAGATGAGTATGTCACCAAACAACGTCAAGACAAGAAAAAAATTGTTTTAACCCAAGGCTCCTTTGACATGCTTCATATAGGCCATGCTCGCTACTGCAAAGAAGCCAAAACCTATGGCGATATCTTGATCGTCGGTATTGATAGTGACACCAAAATCAAAAAACGCAAAGGCAACGACAGACCGATTGTTCCAGAAGAAGAACGTTTGGAAATGTTGACCTACCTTTCCTCGGTTGATCTGGTAGTTTTAAAGAAACTAGCTGCCCCAAAATGGGAATTAATTAAAATAATTCGCCCAGATGTCCTAATTGCCACCAAGGAAACTTATTCCCCAGAACAATTAGAGGACCTTAAAGAATTTTGTGGCAAAATTATTGTCCTAGAACCCATGGCAACTACTTCTACTAGCGCTAAAATTCGTCTCTTACAACTTGGGGCTGCTCAAAAAATTGAGTCTGTTTTAACTAATAAACTTATTAAAACTATCGAGGAGGTTTTGAGTGAACTCAGAGGTGAAACAAAATAAGGCTGTTTTAGTTAGCTATATACCAGTTGTTCATACTGGCTATCTTAAGTTTTTTGCTAAACACTCAGAAATTAAAGAATTGTGGTTGATAGGTAAAGAATTGGCCTATGAATTACGTTCGTTGCAAAAAGATATTAGAGCGATTTCTCCAGAGGAAATAAAGCTTTTTTTAGAAACTTTAAAGATTTTTGATTCCATAAAAATCTTAACTCCACAAAACTTAAATGAATTACAAAGTTTTAATGGTGATTTAATGTTTTCCGATGAAGACATCAGTCATCATTTAACCCAAAAGTATTTTGCCAAAAATCAAGTAGTTTTTGACTCTACCTTCTTAAGATGGGATCTTAAATCTTCATTAAAAGAAAATGATTTAGCAAATTATTCTGGAAAATTGAGTAATAAAATATTACAAACTATTTCAAATCTTTTAGAAAATGAGAAAACCCGAAGCGATGACTGGTGGAGACAAGTTGGAGCCGTAGCTATTAAAAATAATAAAGTCGTTTTATCTAGCCACAACCATCACGTGCCGACAGAATATGAAACTGTCTATGAAGGAGATCCTAGGGCAAATTTTCATAAGGGTGAGTATCTCAAGGTCTCAACAGCCATTCATGCCGAAGCTATTTTAATTGCGAAAGCTGCGAAACAAGGCATTTCTCTAGATAAAGCCGAATTATTCGTCACTACATTTCCCTGCCCCGTTTGTGCCAAACAAATTGCCTATAGCGGTATTAAAAAAGTTTATTTTATCGATGGCTATAGTGTTTTGGATGGTGAAAAAATCTTAAAAGATAATGATGTTGAAATTGAGAAAATCTCTATTTAATTTCAGAGGTCCTAATTTTTTCTACAAAATCTGCCAAATGTGAAGGTAACTCATCTTGGGTAGCCAATTCGGCAACAATCGTTTGAGGCATTTGAAGAAATTCAGTAACAAGGCTTGATCCAGTTGAAATTAGAACCATGGGCAACAATCCGCTCTCTTCTTCTCCCAATACTAATAACAAAAATTTACCGAGCTGAAACTCAACCCAAAACATCAACTCTGTTAGAGATTTTCCTGTTTCATGGGCATGAACATAGAGGGGAAGCTTTTCAGGCACAAAAAGAAATTATATACAAATATATCAAAATGTAAAACTTAACCCTTACCTATCTTAAACCTCACTGGTTTAAAATCAGGACTATCAATGTCTGGCACTAAAAACTGAGCATGAATGTGTTTTATAGTCCCAGCAGAATAGTTCGTATCACCAAAACGCATGGCAAAACCACCACCAGGAATTTGTTTTTCTGACTCCAACCAAGCAAGCAATTCAAATAATTCATCACCAGCTCCCTTGGGAATTTCTTGGAGATTTTCTGCATGAGTTTTCAAAATAGCTAAGAAATGCAATTTAGTATTTTCATAGGGCCAACGATTGGGAGTTAAAATCCAATGTTCTGTTTCTTTTAGAATAGTTTCTTGATGATATTTTTTAAAGTTCTCCATACAAAAAGGACAGATTCCCTCTTCAATAATCTGTTCCATTACCTCAACCTGCTCTGCTTCTCTAGAATTATCAATATCTACAAAACTGGTTGCACCCTGGTATTTATTTGATTGAGCTGACATAAAAAAATTTCTAAACACTAGATAGCTACGGGAATATTCCAAATCCCGGGATGTGGTTCGTAATCTGATAAAGTAAAATCTTCTACTCTATGAGCAAAAAAATCTTTTTTCTTTTTCATCTTCATAGTTGGTAAGACTTTATCTTCTCTAGCCAACAATTCTTCAACTGCTGGAATTTGATCAACATAAATATGAGCATCTGAAAAACTATGCACATATTCATATGGTTCATAACCAGTGGCTTCAGCAATCATGAAGGTTAGAGCAGCATATTGAGCCAAATTGGCTGGCAAACCTATTGGAGTGTCACTACTACGTTGATACATATGTAGAGTAAGTTTGTTGTTAATAATACGAATATGAATCCAACCATGACACGGACAAACAACTACTTTTTGTTGTTTGCCTTTGCCACGAATTGTATATTGAGGTACCCAAGGACTAATAAAGTGAGTTCTCAAATGTGGTTTCTCTTTGATTTGCTCAATAATATTCTGAAACTGATTATAAGTTGGGCCTTCAGCAGTCGGAAAATCATGAAATGCAGCGCCATAACTTCCTGGACCCATGTCTCCTGGTTCAAGACCTCTTTTTTGGCACTTAGCATCAGTTACCCAATACTTCCACCAATTACAACCATAACTTTCTAGTTCTTGTTGCGTACGAGCACCGTTAACGAAGCCAATGATTTCTCCAATCGCTTGTTGCCAAATTTTTTCACTAATTTTTCTTTCAGTAATAATAGGAAAACCATTCTCAAGCTTAAAATGCAAAGGATTTGGACCAATTAAAGTTAAAGCATCAACTCCTTGTTGGGATTCGGTGCGTACACCTTCTTTAATGATTTGTTTTAACAAGTTTTTATACTGATTGTCTGGAATACGTTTTTCAACTGGAAGATAACGAAACATATCTGTCAATGTAGTCAAAACTATGAAAAAAGTCTAGTAGTTCTATTTGCTCAAACAATATGGAACCTGTAATTTGAAGCTCATGTTATTAATTCGATCAATAACTTTTTGAATTACTGATTGGTCGATTCCAGGTAAATTAATTTCGCCGATAGTTTTCTTTTGATCAAGAAACTGTTCCATTACTAAATCAGCAATTTCATAAGTAAAACCTAGCTCTTGTTCATCAGTTTGATCTTGCCATAAACCAGCGCTGGGTGCTTTTTCCCAAAATATAGCTGGCATATTTAATGATTTAGCAGCTGCCCTTACTTCTGTTTTATATAAATGGGCAATTGGCTCAATATCAGAGGCCTCATCACCAAAGCGAGTGAAATAACCCAAGTATTTTTCTGATTTGTTTTCAGTTCCACATACTAAAGCATTAAGTTTTTTGGCCAAATCATAAACAAATAACATTCTTACTCTGGCTTTAATATTACCCAAGCGAACTGCTTCTGTTTGATTTAGCTCCTGCAAATCAGTTGAGTGAGTTAATACATCAACCACTGGTTCAATTTGAATTTCTTGCCAATTCTCATGAGGGATATGATTCCATTCTGCTATCAATTTAGCATCACTCATATCCTGTTTGGCAAAAGGTAAAAATATAGGAAAAACATTTGTTGGTCCCAAAGCTTTAGTGGCTAAAGTCAAAGAAACAGCACTATCAATACCACCAGATACTGCAATAACCACTTTTGTTTTATTGGTTTTTTGAAAAACTTCTTTTAAAAAATCTATTGCTGAATCAATTAGTTGTTTTGAGTTAGAAACGTTCATGACCTAGATATTATACGACTTTTTTCTTAACTCTCACCCCCACTCGATCAATTAAGGGAAATGTCTTACGAGCTTCATCCCAAAATTTTTCAGATAAAGTCTGTGAATATTGGCTAAAAGCACCTCTGCCCATAGCTGAACAAAGTCTTCGATCCCAATCACGAATTACATCAACTACTCTCTGACCAGTTTTGTGGAATTCTTCTTCATATTTAGTTCCATCCAATTCAAACAACTGGTGAACACGAAAAAAATCAGCAAATATTTCCTTATTCTGTTCTTCCATTTGGGTAAAATACTGTTTGTACTTTGCTGCAGCCATAACTACTCCTTTTGGTATAACTGGTTATTTTTAATATATTCAACCACTGCTGGATCAACTAGTTTATCTATTGTTGAATCATTCAAGCACTGATTTCTAATCAAAGTAGATGAAATCTCGATTTCTTGCATGTTTTTTAAGGGAAACATATTGTCATAAAGAGGTGAAAAGGAAAAGTTCTTGCGTGGATAAACATAAAACTTATATTTTCCAAGCATAATTCTATAATCTCCTCCATTTCCATCGCCCCAAAGATGAAATTTGGCTAGATTGTCTGAACCAATTAACCAAGAAAATTCATGTTCTGGATACTTAGCAGATAAAGCTTTAAGAGTTTGATAAGAATAACTCACCCCTTCTTTATCCAGTTCATAAGTCTCAATGCGAGTTCTAGAGTCTTGAGCAACTAAAAACTGCAACATAGCCAGACGATCTTTAGCTGGACTCATGTTTTTGGCAAAAGGATGATTTTTGGCAGGTACATACCAAACTTGATCAGCAATGTTTTGATCCAAAATATTTTTGGTAATGTATTGATGGCCGAGGTGTGGAGGATCAAAAGCTCCTCCAAAGAGCATAATCTGCATAGCAATGAAAATTATTTTTTCTTAGTACGAGTAGATTTCTTTTTACTTGATTTTGTTGCTTTTTTTGGTTTAGCTTTTGCTTCATTGGCTTCATCACGAGCTTTTTTACGTTCAGCCCTAGCTGCTTGCTGCTCTTTCCACTCACTCTCAGAAATCTTAAGATCTGGGGCTGGTTTAGTCCAACTAGCCCAGTTACATTCAGGATAACTACCACAACCAAAAAAAGGTTTGCCCCATCTACTTGGCTTAATCACAATGTCGCCTTTTTGACACAAAGGACAAAGCTGTCCCTCTAATTTTTCAACAATGTTTTCAGTAAATTTGCATTCAGGAAAACGACTGCAACTCTTAAATTTTCCAAAGCGACCATCGCGTATTACTATCTCCCCATGCTCTGTTTCACCACAGGTAGGACAGGCGATGCCTGTCTTTACAACTGGAATTTCAGCTCTGTCTGCAGTTTTTTCCACATCACCAATCTTCTTTGATAAAGGAGTAAAGAAATTTTTAACTACTTTTTTCCATTCCTTCTCTCCGCGAGCAATGCGATCCAAATCTTCTTCCATTTCCGCAGTGAAATCATAGCTCATGATCTCTGGAAAATGTTCTACTAGGAAATCACTTACCACTTTACCAATTTGGGCAGCAAAAAATCTTTTCTCTTTGCGTTCAACATATGAACGATCAACAATAACCGAAATAATACTAGCGTAAGTACTAGGACGACCAATACCACGTTTTTCTAATTCTTTAATTAAAGAAGCATCGTTATATCTAGCTGGAGGTTGAGTGAATTTTTGAGCAGCAAATAAATCTGATTCATAGATTTCTTGACCTTTAGTCAATAAAGGTAGCAAAGTATCACCATTGCCACTAAATAGAATCATCCAACCATCGAACTCTTTAACTGAACCGTTTGCTTGTAATTCGGCAATTTGACTATCTTTCCTAGCTTCAATAGTAGCTTTGGTTTGCTGATAAATAGCAGATTCCATTTGTGAGGCAATAAAGCGTTTCCAAATGAGGTCATAGAGTTTTTCTTGTTGTGGTTGGAGACCTTTAATTTTTTGAATTGCTAGGTCTGCTGACAAATCAGCATCAGTAGGACGAATAGCCTCATGAGCTTCTTGAGCATTTTTTGATTTAGTGGCAAATAAACGTGGTTGGCTCGGTAAATATTTATCACCATATTTAGAAGAAATTACTGATCTAGCCGCAGCAATTGCTTCAGTTGCCAAATTTACTGAGTCGGTACGATGATAAGTAATCAAGCCTTCTTCATATAATTGTTGAGCTAAAGCCATTGTTTGCTTGGCAGAATAACCAAATTTATTAGCCGCTGCTTGTTGTAAGGTTGAAGTAGTAAATGGAGGCAAGCTTTGACGAGTACGTTGCTTTTGTTCTACATCAGTAACTTGATATGAGGCAATTTTTAAAAAATCAACAACAGGAGTAATGTCTGCTTCTTGTTTTGGCTCAAACTTTTTACTTCCCCACTTTGTTACCTGAGATAAAAATACTGTTTCAACCAAATCTTCTTTTGGCTTACCATCTTCAAAAATAGTTATTTTTTTATCTTCTGTATTTAAACCAACATTAACTTCCCAATATTCTTCTGCCTTAAATGCCTCTATTTCTCGTTCTCTTTCTACGATTAATCTCAAGGCAACGGATTGAACTCTTCCAGCAGATAAGCCACGTCTTACTTTTTTCCAAAGCACTGGTGAAACTTTATATCCCACCAAACGATCAACTACTCTACGAGCTTGCTGGGCATCAACTAGATCTAAAATAATTTCACTAGGATGATTAATGGCATCCATAACAGCTGTTTTAGTAATTTGATGAAATGTTGAGCGAACAAACTTTAAACTACCCTTATTATCATCTAACAAATGCTTAACATGCCAAGCAATAGCTTCGCCCTCACGATCAGGATCCATAGCGAGATAAACAGTATCTGATTCTTTGGCTGCTTTTTTTAACTGAGCTAAAACTTTTTTCTTACCAGGGCTAACTTCGTATTCTGGTTCAAAATCTTTTTCGATGTTAATTCCCAGGGATTTGGTTGGTAAATCACGGATGTGACCAACTGAAGCTTCAACTATATAATCACTACCTAAATAGCCACGTAATTTACGGGCTTTTGTAGGTGATTCAACAATAACTAGCTTCATTTTTTTACTCGCCATACACTCAACGACTATACACTATCGATCAATTCTTGCCTATTCACAAGGCAGGATTTTGATATTTTATTCAAAGTTGACCTAAAGCATGAACTCATTATTAATGTCTTCTGGACGACAAATCATTTTTGCACCCTGATTAATTAAATCTTGGGTTCCCCGTGAGAATTTATTAAAAATAGAACCAGAAACTGCCCACACATCTCTACCCAACTCACCAGCCAACCTGGCTGTAATCAAACTGCCACTCTGCGAGGCGGCTTCGATTACGCACACTCCCTCTGACATTCCAGCCACTATTAGATTTCGCGCTGGAAAATTGCCTGGTCTTGGCTGAATGTTGGGAGCAAATGGAGAAATAAAACTAGCTCCATTTGCTATAAAATCAGTAAATTTTTGCTTAAAAGATGCTGGATACATTGCATCAAAGCCAAAACCAAGGACACCAACGGTATAACCAGAGACTTTTAAGACAATTTCTTGAGCCAAGATATCTGTTCCATACATAAAACCAGATACAATCGTTCTTGTTTTGGCTAAGCTAGGTACTAATTCTTCAAGAACTTTGATTCCATATTTAGTGGGATGCCTGGTGCCAACTATGGCTAATGGCTGATTTAAATTAAGAAATGCTCCTTTGACATAAATTATTGGCGGTGGAAAATCGATTTGCTTTAGTAGTTTTGGATATTCTTGGTCTTTGGTAAATACTACCCGAATCTCTTTTGATAATAAAAATTGAGAATATGAATAACTTGTATATTCTTTTTTAAAAAAATAGATTGATTTTTCTATATTTTTATTAAGCGGTATTTTCCCCCAGATATCTCCTTTATTGACCCAAAAGTCAGACTCAGTCGCTTCGAGTATATTTAGGGTTTTAAGTATTTTTTGGTATGTTTTTACTCCAACCCCATTCAAAGCATAAAGAGCAATCATAAACTCGCGAGAAAAATTCATAACTCAAATTGTAAGTGAGAAAAATGAAAAATAGCTTACTCTAAACCCATCATCCAGTTCCAAATTTCAAGTGCGACAGGAGCAGCATCTCTAGAACCTTCTTGGTAGGGTTGAACTTCATCACTCTCAACCAAAACAACAATCGCTATGGTATTAGGAAAAGAGTTTTTCTTCAAAAGAACTAGCCATTTAGCTTTTTCAACAGATAAATCTCGCTCTGCTTCAGAATTTTCATCAATTGTTGGAGATTGAAGCGCGGTATTTTCTCCCAAAACTTTTGTTTGTTCCTCAAGCATCTTCTTTACTCCGCCAACAGTCATTCCAAACCAAGCATGAGTTTTGCGATAACCACGTTGGTCAGCAGCTCCAAACTCAGCAGTCCCAGTTTTACAAGCTATTACTCCATTATTAATTTGTTGCTGTGGAGAAACAGTTTCAGCAGATAACTGAGCTAGATGCTGTTGGTTCCAAGGGAAAAATGGAAAAGCTACCCCACCTGGAGAACAAGCCTGAATCATTCCTTCTTGTACAGCTGCTAAATTTTCGTCTTTCACACCGATGCTGCTACAAGTTGATTGACCATTATTTTCTATTAAACTTGGCTTACATAATTTTCCACCATTACCAAAGACCTGAACTAATTGAGCTTGCTGTAGAGGTGTAACCAACAAATCTCCTTGGCCAATACCCATATGAAAAGTATTACCCAAAAACCATCGCTCGCCAATGTTTTTTTCCTTCCAAGTAGGATTGGGTACTAAACCAGACTTCTCCCCTGGTAATTCAACCCCTGTTTTTTTACCGAAACCAAGCTCTTCAGCTTGCTGGGCCAAAGCATCAACACCAACTAATTCGGCAGCTTTATAAAAATAAGTATCATTACTGCGAGCAATTGCTCTAACCAATGAAATTAGACCCTCAGTTCTGCCATATTGGGTGTAATACCAGTTAGCATAACGATACTCACCAACATCAAGAACTCCTTGATCATCAACTGTTGTTTCGGTAGTAAAAGCATTCGCTTCCAAACCAGCTATGGCCGTAACCAACTTGAAAATTGAACCAGGAGCATAAAGACCGCTAATGGCTCGATTAAAAAAGAGTTTTTTTTCATCAGCTAAAGCAGTATTTAATTCTGCAGTTTTTAGTTGTTTTTCATCTGGCTGGTAGGTTGGAGTAAATAAATTATTATTGAAAGAAGGAGTACTAATTAAACTTAAAATTTTACCAGTATCTGCATCCAAAATAACTACAGCTCCAGTTTTATTTCCCATAGCTTTCCAAGCAACTGTAGAAAGATATGGATCCAATGAAGATTGAACACTTCTTCCAAGTTTTGGCTCAACTCTAAAAGCCTCACTTCTCTTTTCTCCTAAGGCATTAATTTCAAACTCTCTATAACCCACGGTTCCACGCAAAGATTCATCAAAAAATGCTTCCAAACCAACTCTGCCCAAAACATCGCTCATTTCTAATTGATGGTTTTCTTCTAAATCATCAGCTGTTACACCTGAGACATAACCTAGAGAATGCGCCAAGGAAAAAGGCCTCAAATAGACGCGCTGTAAAACATAATTAACTTGAAAAGGATCCTCGATTTCCAAAGCTAGTGCTTGCTCCTTACTCAATGCTTCCTGTTTTGAATAAAGAGCTGTAGGATCTAAAACTTTAAAATATGATCTTTGATTAATCACCAATGGATCTCCAAAACGATCTGAGATGATTCCTCTTTCTGCCGGCAGTTCTACTCTAAATTTTCTGTTTCTCTGGGAAATATTAGCAAAAAACTCTCCTTGAAAAGCTTGTAAATCAACAGCCCTAGCTATTAACAAAGCTAATGCCATGCTAATTAAACTAAAAAAAATCAATATTAATAAATTTTTTCGTTGTTTTTCCATGTTCTTGGCCACCAAATTACTCCCCTAAGATGAATGAAAAGGAATATTAAGCTCAAAATACTTTGCCAAATTACCAACCAAAGTTGTAAATTTGTACCCAACCACGCCATCGCAGTTATGATTAAAATATATAAACCAAACCATTTGGTTCTAGAAAAATATTGTTTTGCCCACCATAAAATAATCAATAAACCAAAACTTACAAAGATAGAAAGTGGATAAGCAATGGATATCAATAAACTAAAGCTAAGCAGTAGTGTCCAAAAACCAATGATATTTAGTCTCATGGCAACTTGATAAAAAAAATAAATACTTAACCAAGGTAAGCCAAAGCTCGCTTCAAATGAAAGAAGTACCAATAAAATTAAGAAGTAAACAAAATTTTGAAATAGGGTTAAAGTATCATCTTGATTGAGATTAATAAATTTCTTCATCTCACCTCCACCACTGGGCTCTCATAAAAAGAAACATATTGTTCAATAACAGCCGTTTGAACAGAGGCTGTCATATTATTCTCAATCGCAACAATTTTACCTATTAAAATTCCTTGTTCTACCTGAGGTTGCCCAACAGTAATAACTCTTTGACCAACTATTAAATTGGCTGTTCTGGCTACCTCAGTAAATAACAATTTTCTTCCGTCTCCCCTAACTATTCCTTGAACTCCAGTGTCAGTTTCCGCCAAAATTGGAGTGGCTTCTTTCTCATATAAAAGAGTAACTTGTGATTCAAAATTACCGACTTCACTAATTTGACCCAAAAGAGTTTCTCTACTTAAAATTAAAGAATTTTTTTCTAGTTGAAGATCTAAACCTCCAGCGACAGCTGGTTTTGCAAAAGCAACAACCGGTCTAGTAATTAGAGTTCTTCCCTGCGGACGATCGGTGTTTTCCAATAAATACCTAAGTTCCTTATTTTCTGTTTTCAATGAATCTAGTTCAGTTAATGAAGCAGCTGCGTCTGCTAATCTAGATTCTAAATCTTGGATATGAGCAGCAGCATTAAAAAGTTTCGAGACAAGGCCAACTGTTGAAGTAACTTTGGTACTTTGTTGCACCCACCAATGCTTCATTGGTTTTACAACATATCCATATGTTAAATTTTGAACTGGTAATAGCCAGCCAACACTTTCAAGCAAAAGCACACTAATACCGATCAACAAAACTTGATCCCAACGAAAAAAATCAAGTGATTTGTTTGTCATAGCCATTCCACTCCCTGCATTAAATCAAAAGCAGTTTGTAGTTGCAAAGCTTTATCAGCTTGTGACTTCAAATTATTAAACCAAAAATTATCACCCAAAATTACCCATTTATCTGGCTGAATCTCACGAAATAACTTATCTCCAATCACACTCAACAATTCCTTTTCTACTTTTCGCTTAAGAACTTGATGTAATGGCTCTATTTCTTTAAAAGAAAATGAGTGCGTGGCAATTTCCCTACTTCTACTTTCTCTCCCTCTTATAGTTAAGGAGAATTTTTCTCCATGTTTACCAATTTCTTCATATACTTGATTGGCAACAACCGGCGATATTTCAAATAAATGTTTTTCTCTAAAAAAATGAGTAACTATTTCCATTGCTTCTTTAATAGAGAAATATATAGAAAAGCTTTGTTGATCACGATCGGAAAAAACACCTATTTCACTAATTTCTTGGCCAATATATACAAAAATTCCCCTTTCAAATGCTTGTTTAGCCAAAAAAGCTCTAAAGGCTGTAGCATAAAGTCTCAATTCAATTTGGCGAAAACCAACCTGACTGAAAACTCTTTTTATCAGAGACTGCTCCACTGGAGAGCTATTAGTAGGAATAAAAATTATTGCTTGATGAATTTTAAATAAATTCTGGAATCTAATTTCATTTTCATGACAAAAAGCACTAATTGTCTTAACAGCTGCTTCTTCATTAGCGATTAAACCATCAGCAATGCCTGAGTCAGCTTTTAAAAGCAATTGCTTTCTCTTCTTGCCAGCAACCATCAGCAGAAAACGACCTTCAAGCCAAAAAAGTACTTGATCTTGATGTAAAAAATCCAATGATAATCGAGAAAAATTCGAATTTCTCATGCATCCAGAGCCTAGCAAATCTAAGAGAGAAAAACCAGTCTATACTCAAAACTAATAACTGAGGCTATTTAGGATCTTACTTCCAGTTTTCCAGCGGTTTTGTCTAAAATATTCCTCTACTGCCTCTAATTTTCTCATGTCACCACCAGTTTTACCCATTTGCTCCTGGATACCTTTAACTCTTTCCCAAACCATATCTTCCTTGAGTTCAAGAGCTTTTTCCATCATTATTTCTTCAATATCTGGTACTGATTGTTCAATCTTTTCAATAATCTTGCTTTGCTTGTCATCTTCACTCAAATTAGCCGTATTCTTTATTTCTGTAATTTCAGCCATTTCCTTCTCTGATACCAATGAAGACAAATCTTTATCCAAAAAGTCTTCCCACAAGGCTTGCTGTAATTCATCTAAAAATGATTCTTTTTCTGCTTCCGTAGCATCAACTACTCCGAGTAGTTCAAAAATATTCTGTTCATCAATGCCTTCTCCGCTATTTTCATCGCTAGTGGCAACTGAATCAGTTTTTTGAACAGTTGGTGGTTGATCGACTGCTACTTGAGCTGCCATCATTTGATCCATGGCTTTGTCAAAAGCTTGGGCACTAACTTTGGTTTTTTGACCAGGATTTTCAGCAATGTCTTGTTCATTGGCTTTAATTTTTTCCTGGTACTTCTTTTCGTACTCGCCCAAAGCTTTTTCCAATTCTGCCAAAGGATCATTTTCCTCACCATTCATATCATGACTGACTTTAGTGGAAACTCCATTGTTTGTCTTTTTTTGCAAATCCTCAATTTCTGCAAGTTGAATATCTTTTAATTCGTCCTTATTTGATTCATAGTCCGCAACCAATTCTTCAAGTTTTTTTAGAGCATCATCGCTACTTGAACTAGTACTGGTTGATGTAGCTGGAGGAATAACTTGATTGTTTGCTACACCTACTTGAGGTGGAACATAAGAATCAACGTAAGATGAACGACTAGGTTGAAGGGCAGGATCTGTCATAGTTTTCTCGATATTATATTAGCTTACCTATTTAGGTATCTCTAATATAGCAGAAAATGTGGTCCTCACCAAAGTACTAATCTCGTCTTACAATAGGCTCACAATGTCTTTGCTTTCTTGGATAAGCTTTATCTATCATGGAGTGTTTCTCATTACCCCTTTATTCTTTTTTTGGGGTAATAGCGAGCTATTTGAATTCAATAAAATGCTCGTTGTTTATGTTGCTGCTACATTAATTGGAGCTCTATGGTTAATTCAGGCATTTTTAACTAGAAAAATAGTTTGGAAAAACCATGTTTTTATTACTCTTTTATTATCTTTTTTAGGAAGTCAAGGAATTTCAACTTTATTTTCTATTCATTGGAGAACTTCTTGGCTTGGATACTATAGTAGGCTTAATGGAGGTTTTTTCTCTACCCTAGCCTACGTTGTTTTGGCGCTTGGACTCTGGAATCTATTACCAAAGAAAAAGATTTATGCCATTTTCCTTACTAATGTCCTAGCTTTGCTGTTAGTAAGTCTTTATGCCCTGCCAGAACATTTTGGTTTTTCTCCTAGTTGTTATCTTTTGCGTCAGACTTTTGATACTGGCTGCTGGAAACAAGATGTACAAGCTAGGGTTTTTGGTACTTTTGGCCAACCAAATTGGCTAGCAAGCTACATTATTGGAGCATTGCCATTGGTATTCTTTTTACGTTCTCGCTATGAGAAAAAACTTCGTTGGATTTGGTCAACAGTAGCTGGCTTAAGTATTACTGTTTTATGGTTTACTCATTCTAGATCTGGAATAATGGCATTGTTGGGAATGATTTTAGTTTTTGGATTTTTATTAGCCGTAAATAAGATAAGGGTAATTAAAAAGATAGCTAACCATCGCCTATTTTTGCTCTCTCTATTTACTTCTGCTATAGTATTAGTTGTCTTGAGTAGTTCTCTTCTCCATCAGAGAACCATGAGGCAATTAAATAACCTTGACCTGTCCCAAGGCACTGATTCTTTTTCCATTAGAACTTTAGTCTGGCAAGGTGCTTTTTTTGTTTGGCAACGTTATCCACTCACTGGCTCTGGTCCAGCTACTTTTGCATATAGTTTTTATCAAGACAGACCAGCTCTTCATAATTTAGTTTCAGAATGGGATTTTTTATACAACAAGGTTCACAATGAATTTTTAAATTATCTGGCTGAAACTGGTATTCTGGGTTTTTCTACATATCTAGCTTGGCTTTTGATCACCTGTTGGTTATTATGGAAAAAAGGCCAACAATATGCTTCTGTTTTTAATTCAAGTTGGATGGTTTTCCTAAGTTTGATTGGAATTTCGATTGTTCATTTCTTTGGTTTTTCCATTGTTGCCACTAACCTACTTCTTTTTACTTTGCCAGTCATTGCCTTGAGAGATACTGAGATTGTTGAAACAAAAATAAAAAACAAATTATCTTGGTGGCAGCATCTTCTTTCTGTAATAGTTGCTCTAGCTGCTATCTACGTCATGATTTCTATTACAAAAGTTTGGCAAGCAGATCGCTGGTATAAGAAAAGCGAGGAACAACAAAAAGAATCTCGTTATACAGAAGCAGCTCAGTCATTACAAAAGGCTATTAAGCTAGCTCCCAATGAAGCTCTTTATTATGATGAGTTTGCTAATATTTATAGCGTCTTATCTTTTCAATATAATGTCCTAAAACAAGATCAATTTAGTAAAGAGTTGGCTACCGCAGCTATTCAGAGTTCGAACAAAGCGTTGCTATTAAATCCTAGACATCTTAATTTTTATAAAACCAGAACTAGGGTTTTCTTGGTTTTAGCACAAAGCGATCCTAGTTATTATGTCGATGCTGAACATACTCTTTTATCAGCTATAGATTTATCTCCAAATGATGCAAAGTTGTACTACAACCTAGGAGTTGTTCAAAAAGAAATAAATAAAATACCAGAGGCTCAAGCTTCTTTAGAAAAATGTGTACAGTTAAAACCAAATTATTTAAAAGCGAGAGAGGAGCTGGCTGATTTATATGCACAAAATAAACAACCAGATAAATCACTAGAACAATTACAATTTATTATCAATCATCTTTCCGTAAACGACCCTGTTTACAAAGATAAATACGTTCAAGTTGAAGCTACAGCAAGTGCCATCGATAATAAATAAAAACATGAAAAAACAAACAATTAATCAAATATACGATCAATACTTTATTCCACCCGGTTTGCGTAATCATATGTATTTGGTAGCTGCTGTTGGTAAATATATTTGCGATGCGTGGATTGGTCCAGAAATTAATAAAAATAATATTATTTCAGCGCTATTGCTACACGATCTTGGCAATTTAATTAAGTTTGATTTATCTGAAAATGCAGTGGTTTTAGATAAAGCCCTGCTTGATAAATTTTGGTTACGAAAACAGGTTGAAATTAAGACTAAATATGGAAAAAATGCTCATAAAGCCACAGTTACCATGGTAAAAGAAATAGGAGTAAATAAAAAAATTATCAAGCTCGTTAAATCTATGGATGCAACAAATTTAGAACAATCAACCCAAGCTTCGTGGGAGGAACAAATTTGTGAATATGCAGATCTAAGGGTCATACCAACAGGAATTTCTTCACTACAAGATCGGCTTGTTGATATTCAAAGCAGATATAAGCATCGATCTAAGTCTTGGGCAGATGAGAATCTTTTTGTTCTAAATCAAAAATTTGGAGTTATCTTGGAAAAAAACTTACAACAAAACGCCAATGTAGATATTACTAACATTTCTTCAGAAAAAATCTCGACATATCTGGTAGAATTATCACATTATCAAATTGTTATTGAACCATGAAGATTATTACAATTCCGCACCCCACTTTGCGAGATAAAGCAGAGAGAGTGCAAAAAATAACACCAGAATTTATTAAATTCCTTTCAGAAATGAAGGGTATTTTGTCAAATACAGAAAACCCCAAAGGTGTAGGTCTTGCTGCTCCACAAGTGGATGTGTTAAATCGAGTATTTTTAACTCTAATTGATGACCAAAATCCCAAAGCTATTCCTCAAGAATTCATCAATCCAATTATTAAAAAACATAGTAACGACTATACTTTTGGTCCAGATCCAGAAAATCCTCGCTTAGAAGGTTGTCTTTCCATGCCAGGGTTATATGGACCAGTGCCTCGTTGGGAGTGGGTAGAATTAGAATACCAAGCAATTTATGATGGTGAGTTTGTAGATAAAAAAAGTCGTTTTGATGGTTTTCACGCCAGAGTTATTCAACATGAAATTGATCATTTGGATGGAATTTTATTTACTGATTACTCTCTAGAATATGATTTGCCAGTTTATGTTGAAAAGAAAAATGAATTGGTCGAATTGACTGATCGTGGTGCTTTAGAGCTTTTCTAAAGCTACAAAGAAAATAAGAACTATGTACACTATTTGGTTAGCTGGCTCGACTGAAAGAACAAAACAGGTTGCTCAAACCTTGTTGATAGACAAGCGTTTTTTACTAACCAAAATAATTACTCCAGCTCCAAAAAAAATTGGTCGTAAACAAATCTTAACTAACAATCCTCTACATCAATTTGCTTTGGAGAATAAAGTTAGCGTTACCTTAATCCCCAATAAACTAGATTCTGTTATTAAATCTGAGCTAGAATCCCAATCAAAACCAGATTTATTATTAGTAGTAGATTTTGGTTTATTGGTTCCAAAATGGTTATTAGCTTTACCAAAAATTGCTCCTCTCAATATTCACCCATCAATGTTGCCTAGTTGGCGAGGTAGTACCCCAGGTCCTAGTGTTTTACTAAGTGGTGAAACTGATTCTGGAGTAACTCTAATGATAATGAATGAAAAAATGGACGAAGGTCCAATTCTCAAACAACTACCTTTTAAGGTTGGTGTTGATTGGACTCAAACAGAATACTATCAAACAAGTTTTAGACTAATTTGTGCTAATTTGGGGGATTTATTAACTGAGTTTATTACTGGTAATTTAATAGCCATACCACAACCGATGGAATCACCTACGCCAACTGCCCAAAAAATTACTAAAGAACAGGCTTTTAGGCCCTGGAACATGATTCAGCAAGCTATGGATGAGGGAATACTAGCCCAAGAGCTAGAAAGAGCTTCTAGAGCTTATTCTCCCTGGCCCAAACTATGGACTATTGTGCCAACAAGCAAGGGTGATAAGAGATTGATTATTCATAAGTGTAAATTAGATGAAAGAAAATACCTTCAATTAGAATTGGTGCAAATTGAGGGCAAAGAGGTTGCTGGTTGGAATGAAACTAAAAACGCCATCATTATTTAGATGGCGTTTATTTTTTCTTTTTTAAAATTGCTATTTATTCAGCAACTTCTTTTTTGTAGTGAGTAGTCACTCCAGATTTCTTAAGCATGCGTAGAACCTTTGTTGGCACGCGAAAGCGTTTCTTTTCACCATCAACGTTAACAGTTACGGTGTGTAAGTTGTACTTAAAACCACGTTTAGTGCGGTTCTTGGCGTGAGACACAAGGTTTCCGATGTGTGACACTACTGGAAATTTGAACGAAAATCTTTTCATAGTCAGGGGGTGATTGTAACATTTCTTTGGCAAATGAGCAAACACTATATCAGAAGCAATTTATGCTAGCCAAAACAACTTTAAATGTTCGAGTATAATAAACCAATGATTTCGTTATTATTCTCTTCTCCATTGGTATTTGTTGTAATTTTTGGAGGGTTATTGCTTTCAATTACCATTCATGAATTTGCTCACTGTTGGATAACTGACAAGCTTGGAGATCCCACTCCCAGAGCCCAAGGACGTCTAACTCTTGACCCAAGGGTTCATCTAGATCCATTGGGAGTTTTGGCTATGTTATTCACTCGTTTTGGTTGGGGTAAGCCTGCCCCATTTGATCCTTATAATCTCAAGAATCCTGTTAAAGATACCGCTATTATCGCCATAGCGGGTCCTCTATCGAATATTGCTGTTGCTGCTATTTTGTCTTTTGTCTTAAAAATGGAGGTAATACCATTTTATTGGCTGCAATATTCAATTCTACAAATTCTAATTATCAATATTGCTCTCGCTGCATTTAACCTTATTCCAGTTTATCCACTAGATGGCAGTAAAATTATTACTGCTTTTCTACCCAAAGATACGGCAGCAGAATATGAATCTGTAATGACTCAATATGGCAATTTCATTTTGTTATTTTTAATCTTACCTTGGAATGGAGTTTCCCCAGCATCACAGTTGCTAACACCAATTATGAATATCGTCTTGAAATGGTTAATTTAATTTTAATTAAGAATTGTACCGACAAAATCTTCGCCAACAACTAATTTCTTTAGATTTTCAACATCATTGCCAACAAGAATAACTGTAATATTATTTTCCATAGCCAATTCTGCTGCCTTAGCATCAAATGGTGTATTTACACCAGGCCTATGTTCTACTGCAAATTTTTCTAAGTAATCAGCTAAGCTCATTTCACCAATAATCTTACTACTATCTAGTGAACCATCTTCGGCAAGCGGATACAAGCCAGGCGTATTGCTGATGTTTACCACCACTGAGGCTCCAGACTCCACTGCTTTTGTAACAGCTACAAAATCGGTAGTATGACCCGGTTCTATTCCCCCACGAAGATAAACATTTCCTGGGATTAATTCTTCTTTTTCTTGTAAAAGTCTTTTAGCGGCAATATTTTGGCGAAGTAAAATTGCCAAGAGCTCTACAGCATTAGTTTCACTGACAGCAATGCCAACATAATCCAATTGTTTATTATCTCCATTACCTTCACCAAAACTTTGAGCATCTTCAATTCTTAAGCGAGCTAATGTGCCACCGCCAACAACTACAGCTGAAATAAAGTCTTGTTCATTTAATGAACGAAATAATTCAATTAGGCCACCAACAAAAGCATGGTCTAGGCGCAAAAAGTTTGGAGTCTCTTTTTCTTTAGAACTCCTAAAATTTAGCGCTTTAAAAAACTCTAAAACTTTAAATACAAGAAAGTTAGATTGTTTAGTTAAATTTTCCTGAGATTTCTCAAAAATAACACTACCACCAAGACTTGCAATAAATTTCTTTGTTTCTGTAAAAACGCCAATGCCGGATTGGTTGCCGTTTTCGATAGATACCATATTCAAACGAGTGATTATATATCAAAGTATCTAAAAATGCACTACTTCAGCAATGTAATTGCCATAAAACCAATAAAAAATATCGTTGCTAATAGCAATAAAACTTTACGCCACCAGCTAGGTTGATAATGAGCTGGCAAGTGTTTTTTGTTTAGTAAATATACCAATGGAAAAGCAACCATCATTGCGCCAGCATTTAGAGTTGCTGAAAGCGTTAAGAGAAACCTTGGTTCTTGCCAACCTATTGAATAAATTATAATTCCTAGAAAAATCTGCAACCAGAGTGCTACATAAAAACCTAGAGATAGATTAGCTTTAAATTTATGGCCACGATTAAAAAATAAATAAATATTCTCTGAAACAATGCGAGATGAGGACTCTAGAATTCCAAGATGAGTGGAAAATAGCATTAGAGCAGCAATAAACAAGAAACTAGTACCAAAAAAAGCAAAAGAACGAGTTGTAATAGCACTAGCTTGGGCATATAAAAAGGCCAAACCTTCTCCTACGTCTGCTCCATAAACAAGTGATTTTGATAAAACAGCCATGACTGCAATTGTTAAGAAACCCAATAACCAAAAAACTAAAAAATGTTCTGTATTTATTAAAGTCCACCATTTATGCCAAAGCTTGCGATTGCTTGGAGAATCAATAAATGTTTGTCCATTTAGAGGTATTTTTTCAGAGCCTTTGGTAAATAACGACTTGATTTTTGCTGAGTATCTACCCATACCAAAGCCTTTTTCCTTGATGTAATAAGATTGAGCTAAATTTAAATTTCCCCCAGCTCCGGAATATGCAAAAGCACCAAGAAAAGCTGTTAATGATAATCCAGCTGGAAAAAACCACCAGCCATCACCTCTGCCAATTAATCCCCATGCTAATTCTTTCCATTCCACTGTTGAAGAAAAGAAAAAGGTTAAAGTAAAGATAAAAGGTAAGCTAAGATAAATAATCAGTTTTTGAACTTGCTCAATGGTTTTGTACAAACTCTTGCCGGTGCTTAGAATTACTCCAACTGATAGTAATAAAATAATAGCGACTATTTTTTCATTTAAAAAAGGAAAGAATCTAGTTAAGATTTGGGCAGATGCAGAAGAAAATCCTGGTAGAGACCAAGGAATAAAAGTTGAGATAATAAACCAGGCTGGTATTAAACGAGACATTTTTCTAAAACCAACAAAAACACTTTCTCCCCAAGCCAATGCGTAACGCATAGTTTCAGTGTTTAAAACAAATTGAAAAGTAATACCAAGCAGTCCACCCCACAATAAACCCAATCCATATTTGGCAGATAAATAAGGCCATAAGATTAACTCGCCACTACCCAAGGCTAGGCCTAAGAGAATGAAAGAAGGGCCAAGGGTACGAATCAAACTAGGAGGATTCGGCAATTTGGTCGATTGGTTGGGCATCTGTATCTAATATAGCAAAAAAATCAACAATGAGTGAGAACGGCTCATCTATCAATAAAAAAATGTAGCTATTTTAGTCAAGAAATGGAACTTTGTGTGCTCGCTGAAAAATCATTTTTTAATAGTTCTAAAGTTTTTCAAAAAAAACTTTTTGCTAGCTATTCCTATAGTTTGTTTATGTTTTCTAGCAACAATATTACTGTGGTTATTCCTGGAAAATATCAAATTTATCTAATTTTAGCTGGTAAGTCTTCTATTTTATTAAAAAAATATAGTCAAACTTTGGTACAAAAAAGTATTAATACGCCAATTTTGCTTTACTTACAAAAAGCTAGCTCTAAAGACCGTGCCTATTACTTATCTGTTGGAGTCAAAGATTGTCTTTCGGGAAAAGTATGTACTGCGGAATTAGAGTGTAAAATTAACTTATTTGCCAAAGAATTACCGAATATTAAGTGGCAAAAACAACCATTTTTCTACCAAAATTTTACTTTTTGCTTTATTATGAAAAAAGCTTTATATAAAGATAAAGAGATATATTTGAACAATAAAGAGACGCAATTACTAGAATACTTATTAATAAAAATTAATACCACCGTGCCACGAGAAATTCTCTATCAAAATGTTTGGCCAAATGGTGAAACTCCTTGTTCCAATGCGCTTGAAACTCACTTTTCAAGTTTACGAAGAAAGATTGAAAAGCCATATGGATTAAAGCTTTTTAAAACTGTTTGGGGTATTGGCTATCGAGCGGAAATAAATTAATAAATAAAAAAAGACCCTCTTTTGAGGGTCTTTTAATTACTTTTAAATTATCTTAATATGGAGCTGCTTGACCTGGCATAGTACTACCATAATCAGGGCTCTCGATTATTGGATACGATGGCACACCACCCGATGAATTTCCTGGATATTGTGGTGGATAAGTAGGAAGTTCTACCCCACCGGCTCCAGGAGCCTGTTGCATCATCATATATTGATAAAAAATTGGCATTAGCTCTGATTGTGCATATAACATCACCTCATCCCACTCAACGCTATTAGAAGGAGCAGAAAGCTCTTCTGCTGTTCCGTAGTCATCAAATGTCATTGTCATAAACTTCACTGATTCTCCAGCTTTGGCTTTCTTATCTGGTTGGAAGAAAGAAGTCATTTGAGAAAACTGGGCTAAAAGAGGAGAACTAGCAGCTGCTTCTTGATCAATTGCATCCTGAATTGACTCACTAGATCCTTGTGGAGCATAAAGATCAGCCATTCTTATGTAGCCTTTTTTATCGATATAGACTACAGCCAATGTTTCTTTAAGCTCACCCATGTCTTCAACAGATTTCTTTAGAGTATTAATATCTGAAACGCTGACTTCCAAATCAAGATCTTTGAGAGAATCAATTGCTGTTAGCAATTTTACTTTATCCACTCCCAAAGAAATAACTTTATATGTAACTCCGTCTACTTTCTGGTTGCGTTTATAATCTTTGATTATTATCGCTTCACCCAATTCATCACCAAACTTCTCCCATTCTTCAGCATATTCCTCTGCTTTATCATCGCTGGTTGTATCAGCAACTGGAGGAACAGCGGCGTGGAGCCATGATTTTCCAGTTAAAACTGGTTTTAACAAAGTAAAGGTATTTGTTGAAGAAATTCCTGGAACTACTTGGTCTGCCTGCATTAAAATTAATTCCATCAATGAGTAATTCATCTTAAAATAAACATTTTCCTCATCAATTAAGAAATTAAAATTAAATTCATGACGCACACCTTCTTCTAACATGCTTAGGTTTGCATCAATTTTAGAAAGCCCTTTTTCATGAGCAATCATTGTTCCTGAAACATCCGAAGTATCATCAGAGGCTTGAAAACCAATTTTGATTGAATCAACATCAAACTTTTCCATAGCTTCTCCAAGCAGGTGTTTTGGAGAAATAAAAAAATTAGCATAAACAAAATAGCTAGTTACAGCTAATAAAGCGATGCCTAGAATGCCACCGACAATAATTTTCCATTTTCCAATGATTTTTGCTAAAAAACTCGTTTTTGCTTGAGGTTCTAACTCTACTGGCGCAGAGCTAGTTGATTGCAATGGCGAGGCATTTACTTGATTAGTGCTTTGCTCTGTCATACTAACAATTTCCCAAAAGGATTTATTACTACTAATATAGTAGCAGAATTTAGTCAGATGTTGTGGGACGAGAAATGAAAAAAGCCCAAGGAAACCCTGGGCTTTTGCTTGAAGTAGGTGCTGTTAACCAGCAACAGCATAGTGATCAGAGTGTTGAGAACACTGGATGTATTTAGTTCCATCATCCTCAATTACATGCAGAGTTCCTCCGCAACGACCCGGACAAGGATCTCCCTCGCCCAAGTTCTGATCAACAATCGCTTTTCTTACTTCTTCAGGTGACATTGATGACACTCTCCTGCCCACCAATAGATTCTGAGGCGCTAAGCCACAGTTTAGATATGGTGAACATCAAGTATTATATGAGAAATTAGAAAAATAGTCAATGTTATAGGATAATAAATTAGCAGCTATTCTTTAATAACCAAATGATCTAAGAGTTTTTTTAATGAATTGATTAGAATATGAGAGCCAATTGCTTCTTCCCCATTGGTTGTTTCATGAATTAAAAAAGTCATAATACCAAGTTCTGCAGCACTGTTTACTTCCACCAGCTGATCATCCACAAAAATAGTAGTTTCTGGATTTAAAGCAAACCTATCAACCATTTCTTGATATGCAGCTAGAACTGGTTTCCGACCAAATTCCATGTCATCAGCAGCTAAAATGCTGTTTTCAAACCTATTTATTAAATCTCCTACTAATACATCTAGTGCATCCCAGCATCTCTTGCGATGAGAACCAGTAAAAATATAAACAGGAACATGTGACATTAGCTCTGTTAACAAATCAACCAATTGTTGATCAAAATCAAGGAATTCAGCTACCGAGACAGATGAAATTACTTCATCAAATCCTTCATCTGTACCGCCAAATTTTTTGAATGAAACTCTCCATCCATTTAACTGAGCTTCTTGAATAAATTCTTCTAGTCTTTGGTTGAAATACTCTGGAGTAAAACTAGTTATACCTTCAAATTCTAAGATTTTGGTGATTAGTTTTTTTCTAGCTTCTCCCCAAATTTTAGCTTCCAATTCTTTGTTGGCAGAATAAAAAGTACCATCAAAATCAAGAACTATAGCTTCGATTTTTTTGTTAGCTAGTTCTATTGTCATAAAATACCTGAACTAAAATTATTCTTCTTTGGTAGTTGGTTCTTCGGCTTTTTCTTCGCCTGTCCAGATTAAATAAGCAGTAATTACTTCTGGTTTTAAAACTTTTAACCAATATTCTTTCCATTTTTCACCCAAAATTGCTCTAGTGCTTTCAATGGCTTGATAGGTTTCTTCTCCCATAGTAGTCCTCATTAATAGTTATTTTAATAAAGCAATTATACAATATCAAAAAAGATCAATAATCTGTTACTATTAATAGTATGAGTCCAATATACGACAGTATGGGTTCGCAAGCAGATGGAATGGCAAGGTTTGCCAAAATAACTCTTTCTGAAGAACAAAGGAATCTCTATAAAGAAAAAAGAGAGCCTTTCACTAGTTTTTCAGATCAACAGATTTTAGCAGAGGTTCTACGCCTAACAGAGTCAACTGATTTGTTGACTTTTTTAATGGCTTTTAAACATATGTTCTTAACAGAGCTTGCCGCTATGGGAGTTTTTCCCTCAGTTTGATAACTTGATCATAGCCAAACCAATTAAGATTAGAATTCCAATAAAAAACTTTTTAGTTAGGTTTTTTTCTTTAAATAATACTGCCCCAATAATCGTGGAAAAAAGCACACTAGATGACAAAACAGCCGAGACATAACCAGCGTTACCTCTTTCTAAAGCCAAAAACCTTAGCCATGTATAACTGGCAACAACCGCACCAATTATTCCAAAAGGTAAAATATTAGCTCGTACTTCTCCTAGTTCCTTAGGAGCTTTAATTAAAGCAATTAAAAACAATACTATAGAAACAAAGCTGTAGTTTATTAATGAATAGAAAAAGATGTCTGCTGAGGTAATTGCTAGTTTGTCAATTAAAATTCCTAATGAATAAGATGACATCATAATAATGATGTATCTAAAGGCTTTATTATTAAACAAATGTTTGAGTGGTTCCAAAATGTTTTTTTGTTGTTTTTGAGTGTTGAGTAAATATAGAGCAATAATAATGATGATCATTCCGATAATGCCCATTGGGCTAGGATATTCTTTAAAGAAAAGAGCGCCAAAGAAAGCTGTTATTAAAGGGCTTAGTCCCAGGAGTGGTGCTACATAGCTCACTTCTTCTGTTTTTAGTGCCTTATAGAAAAAAATCATTTCTACTGGAGTCATAATTAGTGAAACTAAAATTACAGACCACCAAAAACTGGAGCTCACTTCAGTTAATATTGGTAATTTGGCAATGCCAAATAAATATGGCAAGGTGAATAGTGGTAAAGCAAAAAAACGAACAGAAAAGGCTAGAATATAAGGGTTAACTTTTTTTAATGACCATTTTTCTAAGATACTTCTAAACGAATAGACAAGGGCTGAGATTAGCGCAAAAACAAACCACATTCAAACAGTATATATGACTGTTAAAATTAATTATATTTTCAAATAAATAGAACGAACTTCAGCATGAGCATCTTCGCTGTCGCAATGATCTCCAATTGCATGTGCAGTTAGAACGTTTTGCAAAAGAGCCGAGGCTGATTCATATCCAAGGCCTAAGTTATTAACTGCTCTCATTATGTCTGCAAGCTCATCACAACTGGCTTCTTCTGCTGCCTGTAAACAAGCTGCTGCTGAGTTTAATGTTTCATTCATAAGTTATTCCTTTTTATTTGTTCCACAATATTATAGCTCTAAAGATTTTTTTTACCCAAATCTTCACTGAATCTTAATAAATAGCCATCTGGATCTTGAATAAGAAATTCTTTATTACCCAATAATTTATCATCCTGACGATACCAGTTTTCCATTGTTTCTTTAAAGAGTTTGAGGTTGTTTTTTGCCAATGAAGCTAAGAGTGGCTGAATTTTTTTAACTTCAATTTGAAAGTTAACTCCTCTACCAAATGGTTTTTGCATTTCACCAACTTGCCAATGATTATTAATTTCTTCAATCATTAGCTGAGAACCTTCTAGTGAAATGAGGGCAAATTTATCTGCTTTGCGTTGATATTCTATTTTAAATCCTAAGATATTGCAGTAAAAATCTAAGCTGTTTTTAAAGCTAGATACTGATAATTCTGGAATTAGTGAATTGAATACTAAATCATTCATCTCTGTTCATTCTATAACTTACTATCCAATTAATCACCCATTTTGTTAAACTGAAGTTATGGATGAAAATTTACCTATGGAAGAAGTTCCATCACATGAAACAGAAGCCATAAGAAAAAAAGAGATAGAACAATCTCAAGAAGAGCGGCTAGATTTATTTAAAAAAATAGCTAAAAAATGGGCAGAAAATAAACAGTTACAACGTGCTGCTATGGCTGTTTTTAATGCCTCGATAGGTTCATATCTTACCCTATCTTTAGAAGCACTAAGGGGTAAAACTACAGTCGGAAATCAAGAATTAACTCCTCTTGGTCGCATTATGAATATTGTTATTGTCACAACTGGTCTCATAACTTATCCAACTGTATTCAGTGAACAACTTAGGCCAGTTGCTGGCGGTCTATATACTGCTTCATGGTTGGCCTGGCTTGCAATGTATGGTCCTGATCTAGCAATTCCAGTTCTTCAAAAGGCAATGGAAAAAAATGAAGAAACTAATCCCAAACTTAGAGCTGGTATAGATGTAACGCTAAAGTGGATAGAAAAAAGCAAGGGTCTTTGGTTTAAAAAAGATAAAAATAATGAACAATGATCAATCAATTAAAACTCTAGTAGAACAATTAATAGCTCTGGGAGATGATCGCGACGAACTGTTTTTTTGGGCAGATCTCTATCCTTCTCTTGATGAAGAAGAACAAGTCGCACTTAAAGAAAATTTAGAAAAAGAGTTAAAAAAACTAACTTCTTTACCAGGGTAAAAATATTACGTTTCTTTCCCACCACTTTGAGCGCCCTCGATGGTTGATGCTGGTTCTATTTCAATCCCCATATCTTCTCTAAGGTCAGAAATAGTAGTACCCAACTCCTCATTTAAAACATCTACCGCATGTTCTTGCGCATTAAACGCACCAATAACAGAAGGTGTTAAACAATTAAATTCCCTTCTTAGAGATCCTTCTGGGTCAGAGACTAAATTATATTTAATTTTGACGTTGTATCGCATTGTTTAATTTTTAAATAAATGAAAATTAAAAACATAGAAATTTGCAGGGCCACAAGGACTTGAACCTTGACGAAGGGTTTTGGAGACCCTCATGCTACCATTACATTATGGCCCTAATAGAGTGCAATTATACCGTAAAATCATAATAAAACTTCCACTTGTCGTCCATCTAGAAAACATCTAGGCTAAATACATGCCCAGTCTCACCCCATCCCTGCGTCAGACTAAAAAGCTTGATGCTAAATATCTAAAAACTACAAAAGTCCCAATTATCACCGTCTCTGGAACATACAAAGAAGATCTTAAAGGCCTACACCACTTACCAGAGAACGATTTATTACAAGACATCGTTCTTTCTAGGGCCCACTACTCTATGGCTATTGGAGTAGCTGCCGAAGCCTGGAAAAACAAACTAGACCCACAAGAAGCCTGGTTAGTAGACCCCACAAACTACGTTGCTGGAAAAAAATGGGGTAGTATCGTTTTTACAGACACAATTGGTAAAATCTTAGCTCGCTATCCCATGCTAAAAAGTCTCAAAGATATTGTAGATAAATTTGGTCGTCAAAAACTACCCATCTTGGAAAGCATCACTCCTCCGCTAATCAAGCTTACTGAAAACATTAAAAAACCAATCTTATCTTTCCACATTGCAGCTGGAAACATCATGTTGGCTGAAGGAAAAACAGTTTTCCAGATGGTAACTGATCCTCATGTAAGAGAAGACTACTTAGCTCAATGCGATAAAATTCATGCTTTCTACGGGGTTTTTGATGAAAACACTAAAAAAGAATTTTTAGAAAAAGCTGAAAAACTAGGTAAAAACGTTGATCCAGACAGAGTAATTGTCACTGGACCACCTATTGATCCCCGCGTTTTAGAAGCCAGAAACCACAAAGCTCCATGGAACTCTAATCGTTCTCTAAAAATATGTCTAACCACTGGAGGACTAGGAACTAATAAGCCAGAAATAGCCAAGATCATCGATAAACTATTACCAGAAATGCAAGGCCCACAGGCCCGTTTTGAACTAATGGTCTATGCTGGGACTCATACTGATATTAAGGATCTAGTCATTGAAAAGGCAAGAAAAGCTGATATCTCATACACCGAGATCAACCCTATCGACCCAGCACAATTTGAAATTGGCAAAGCCCTTACTCTGAAAAAAGAGGTTCATAAAAGAATCAATACAAAAATAAGTGTTATTTATCATCCACAAATCATCGATGCTAATGAACTTTTAATTGCCTATGGCTTCCCATGGGCTGATTTGTTTATTAGCAAACCTTCTGGTGATATGGCATACGACGCTATTGCTAGTGGTGCGGCTCTGTTAACCTTAGCTGAATGGGGAGAATGGGAACATAATATTCGTTTAAAATTTGAAAAACACGAAATATCACAAGAAGCTGATTTGAATGAGATAGTCAAACAACTAGATTCTATTACTCACTCCGCTCCAACAAAAACATCTTGGTTGCAAAATGCTCAACACATGGCTAGAACCATTGAAAAACAGGATAAGTTATTTAGAGTTGGAGCAATAAATATCTTAAAAGCAGTAATAAAATTATCTAGATAAATAGTTAGAGAAACTTAAAACCCCACCGTAATGGTGGGGTTTTTCTTGTCAATTTTAAAGAAAAAATTATTTTAATTTCTTCATCATCTTGTGTTCAGTGTGTTTTTTACAAACATTACAATACTTACTGATTGGAAAAGTACTCTTTCCTTCAGTTTGTTTCATCAAGATGTCATTATTCTTGTTATATTCGGTCACGTAACCAAAATGTTTACAAACTGTACATTGTAAACCTGCGATCTGACGTGGTCCTTTTTTCTTCTTTGCCATATAGTCTCCTCAATATAATAGGCAGGTATTATATCACACCTATTCTTAGTTATTTTTGCAAAAACGCGGTCTGCCGCGCTTTTAGAAAGTAAATTTTAAGTCACTGAGCCAACTGTGGGACTTGAACCCACGACCTACGGTTTACAAAACCGTTGCTCTACCAACTGAGCTAAGTTGGCACAAAAAAGTGCCAAGGGAAGGATTCGAACCTACGAAGGCGTATGCCAGCAGTTTTACAGACTGCCCTGTTTGACCACTTCAGTACCTTGGCTTTTATACAACAACAAAATTAAAGAGCTAAACCATGAGCCTTTGTCGGGGTTCGAACCCGAGACCTCAGTCTTACCAAGACTGCGCTCTGCCACCTGAGCTACAAAGGCATCAATCTTAACGTCATGTATTGTACCTCAAAAAGAAGCAATACAGAATTCACATATTATAAGAATAAATAACAAACCCACAAGTAAGAACTGGAAACTTGAAATAAACAATCAGTTGTTTGTATTAACAGCCACGCGCGAGGGGCAGAACTGTTTTCCCCGGAAATTCCAAGGTGGGCAGAGCGATCGCAACCCCACGAGATTGCAATACTTCTCATGAGCCCTAAAACAAGCTGTTGAGAAATTTTAATGTTCTAACCCCTCCCGCATGACTGTTAAAGATCTATGTTTAAGATACTATAAAAACATAGTGACAACAAGCGGTATTCTCGAGTAAAAAAGAAAAAACCAGCCCTTCACCGATTGGTGTTGGACTGGCCTTTTTGATTTCTACTTATTATCTAATTATGACCCTATTTAGTGAGTTCTTGCAACCACCCAGCTACCTTTTTACCATAATCCTCATACTCTAAAACATATTTGAGATGAGCTTTAAAATAATTTTCTGGATCACCAGTGGTCATCCATTTGGTATTGCTTTTAGCCACCAAAACTTTTTTACCACCCTCTTTACACAAGCGACCAATGGCGTCAGCAGTCCAAAGCTCGCCATCTTTACCAGTATTGCCAGCATTCAGATACTCAAAGATTTCTGGAGTCAATAAATATCTACCATATGAAGCCAAAGTAGTTGGTGCTTCCTCAGCCTTTGGCTTTTCAACTATATCTACCAATACATTTTCTCCTTTATCAGAATATTTACCTGCTTTCAAAGAAACAGAAGCATATTTAGAAATTTCTTCTCGTGGCAAATCCTCAACAATAATTACGGCACTAGCATCAGAATACTTTTCATAAGTATCAACTAAAGTCTTAGCTGAACCAGGACGACCAAAAACTACATCATCACTATACATTGCCAAAAATGCTACCTCACCCTCAACAAATGGCTTGGCTGAAGCAATAGGAGAACCATTGCCATAAGGCAAGCTTGGATCTTGAGTAATTACTGTAATTTTTGGAAAATCTAAAACCTCTTGCACAGAAGCATAACGCTCATCTTTTCCTTGGGCAGAAAGCTGTTTGCGAATACGATTAACATTATTATTGAAATAATCCTCATAAATAGGCTTACCTTCTGGGGTAGCTACGATGATAATTTCCTCAATACCGGCTTCAACACATTCCTCTATCACGAACTGCATAATTGGACGATTACCCAATGGCAACATTGCTTTGGGCACAGTCTTAGTAATGGGCAAATAGCGACTAGCAAAACCAGCATCAGTGATAATAGCCTTGCGCACTTTTTTATCTGGTGAAAGCATGATTTTTCCTTATTAGATTGTCATGATTTAATACTATATTTCTCAGATGATATTTTTAAAAATCAACCAAGAAAAATTCTTTTATTTAAAAAAGAATACACGCAGTATACTACATTTCAATTCCAGAGAGAGCAAATAGCCAACATCATCATTTTTAACCTTCCCTCGAAAAACCTGAAAAACTCCCTCTGAAAGATTTAATATTTTCTGATAGAATACTCTGTCTATGCAGAGACTTCTCCAATACTTCCGGGAAGTGATCCAAGAACTCAAGAAAGTTTCTTGGCCTACCAAGCAAAAAACCTATGAGCTTACTCTCTTGGTAATTGGTATAACTGCTGCCGCAGCTCTCTATATAGGTGGCTTAGACTATGTCTTTGCCAGACTTATGAGTATTGTACTAAGGTAAAAAAATATGACTGACAACACAAAACAACCAGCTGATCAAGTAATTGCTCCTCCAGAACAACAAGAAGTTCAGGTTGATTCACCAAACCTTGTAATCATTTCTGCAGAAGAAAACAAAAAAGCTCGTTGGTATGTAGTTCACGCCTATTCTGGTCATGAGAAAAAAGTTGCTGAAGCCTTAAAACAACGTGCTCAAACCCTTCACTTAACCAATAAAGTTCTAACTGTTTTAATTCCAAGTCAAGAAAAAATTCAAATCCGTCGTGGTCAACGCAAAACTGTGAGAGAAAAAATCTTCCCAGGATACATGTTGGTTCAAATGGAAATGACTGATGATGCTTGGTTGGCAGTTCGCACCACTCAAGGTGTAACTGGCTTTGTTGGCATGAGTAGCAAACCAACTCCTCTACCACGTCATGAAGTTGAAGCAATTCAAAAATATATGGATCAAGCAGAACCTCAATTCAAAGCTGACTTTGTTGAGGGAGAAGCTGTTAAAATTACTGATGGCCCATTTGCTGACTTCCTAGGCACAGTCGATTCTATTGATGAAGGAAAAGGTCAAGTCAAAGTGTTAATTAATATTTTTGGTCGCGAGACTCCAGTAGAAATGGACTTCTTACAAGTTCAGAAAGTCTAGACTGGTGTGTTAAAATAGCGAGTCTGAAATAACTCAAGCAGAAATTTAAGGAATATATGGCAAAAAAAGTAAAACAAATTCTCAAACTAAACCTCAAAGCTGGCAGTGCAACTCCAGCCCCTCCCGTTGGACCAGCTCTTGGTCAAACTGGTATTAATATGATGGATTTCTTAAAGCAATATAATGACGCCACCAAAGACAAACGTGGACAAGTTATTCCTGCTGAAATCACAGTCTACCAAGACAAATCATTTACTTTTGTTTTGAAACTCCCCCCAGTTTCTAACATGATCAAAAAAGCTTTAAACCTAAAATTAGGCAGTGGCACTCCAAGTAGAGTTTCTGCTGGAACTCTAACAATGGCTCAAGTTAAAGAAATTGCTCAAGAAAAACTCCCAGACTTGAACACTAATAGTCTAGATAGCGCTATCAACAGCGTAACTGGCACAGCTCGTAGTATGGGAATACAGGTAAAGGAATAATCTCATGGGTAGCACAAATCACAACGTCGATATGTCCAGTCAAGAAATCAACGTCAAAATCGTTGAAGCTCCTGAAGCTGAGGCAGAAAAAGAAGCTAAGAAAGTCAAAGTTCGTGTTCACAGCAAAAAATATGCTGCAGTCAAATCAAAAGTTGATAAAACTAAAAAATACGATTTGCTAGCTGCTGTTGAACTAGTTAAAAAACTTTCTTACACATCATTTGATGGCACCATCACAGCCGAGTTAGCTGTTAAAGAAGAAGGTATTACTGTAGAAGTAATTATGCCCCATCAAGCAGGTAAAACCAAAAAAGTTGTTATCGTTGATGATAAAGTTTTAGCTGACATTGAAGCTGGTACCATTGACTTTGATATTTTGGTAAGTTCACCTCAATTCATGCCAAAACTAGCCAAATTTGCTCGCGTCTTGGGTCCAAAAGGCTTAATGCCAAATCCAAAAAACGGCACCTTAACCCCAAATCCAGAAAGAGCTGTTAAAGAACTTTCTGCCGGCAAACAAATGATTAAAGCTGAGCGCAAAGCCCCATTAATGCATGTTAATGTAGGCAAAGTCTCTTTAGACAGTAAAAAAATCGTAGAAAATGTTGAAGCTTTACTCAAAGCTCTTAAAGGCAAAGTGGTCCGTATGGCTCTTTCAGCCTCCATGAGTCCAGGTGTTAAAGTTGAAATTGAAACTACCTAAAAATTTTTATTAATCAGAAATTTAAAAGCCCCAAAGTAATTTGGGGCTTTTTAGTTTAAGAAACTATTTATTTCCCTTGCTTCAAAAATAACTACCAGTACAATGAAGTCACCATGACAGAATACCCAAGCCTCCCAATGATAACAAGTAAAAACAACCTCAATTATCAAATCTCAGAAGGACTGAGTGATGAAGATTTTGCTCAAATAATAGTTTTTGCCAAAACAGACTCTATAGTTGCAGAACAAACTTCAGATGCTCATAGATTTGAAAACAAAGAAACTGCTCAAAGTTGGTTACAAAAAAATAATAAAAAATTTTACACTTTGCACAAGACAAATGATCACATTTTGGCTGGGATAATCTGGTTTGAACCGCTGACAATACCAGATCAATTTATAAATGATTATCCAGATTGTCGTTGGACCTTTGCCATTCGTATTTATAAAAATGCCAGAGGAGAAGGACTTTCTATTCCTTTTATGAAAACTTGCTTCGCTGATTTTTGGCAAAAAAATCCCAATAAAACAGTATGGTTAAGCACTAGAATAAATAATTCCATCCCGCAACATATTTATGAAAAATTTGGTTTTAAACAAATCGGTATTAATCAAGAAAGAACTTTTTTCGCCATTTCCCCAAAGTAAACTATGTCATGGATCCTAGCTAGCTTATTAATGTTTAGTTTCTCAGTTGCCTCTTACCTACTAGTTAGGTTAGCTGGAACACAAAAAACTGCCACTCCTTTAAAAAATCTATCCATGTTCATAATTCCAGCAGTTATTTTTTTGATTATTGGTATTTTTCAACATACTAACTTTGCAGTAACCCCATTTCAATTGCTAATCATTTTCATAATGTCGATATTCTTTTCCTATCTAGGCAATGTCTTTTCTTTAAAAAGCATTGAGCTGGCACCCAATCCTGGTTTTAGCTTAGTAATCTCAAAGAGCTATGTGGTTTTTACCAGCATTGCCTCGGTGTTTTTGTTCCAAGATGTTTTAACAGTTAAAGCAATGTTAGCTATTGGTCTAATCATCGCCGGTTCTGGCTTAATCATGATTGAAAAGAAAGCAACTAATAAAAAAATAGAGACAAATAAAACCCAAACTAAGTGGCTATTTTTGGCAATTGGTGCTTTTTTTTGCTGGGGAATGCTGGCTCTGACTTCAAAATACCTACTTGATTTAGGAGTAAATATCTTGAGTAGATTAGTTTTTTCCATGATCATAGTTTCCATCATTATTAGTACTGAAATCATTAAAGAAAAAATCCCACTCAAAATCAGTAAACAACAAATTTTAACCCTGCTAGGAATCGGTATTAGCGGAGCAGGATTCAACTATTTTATGCAGCTTGCTTACCAAACTACTCCAAATGTAGGTTATATAAATGCCATTAACGCCGCCTCAATTGCAGCGGTCGCGATTTTATCTGGATTAATCTTTAAAGATGAGTTAAATTTCAAAAAACTACTGGGAGTTGGAATAATAGTTGCTGGATTAGCACTACTAGTGCTTACAAAGTGACAGTCCAGTCCAGACACGATACAATGACAGGCGTTTATGAATAGTGTTTCTGAAAAAAATGGCAATACTGCAATTTCTCAAGAGAGCAAAGTTAGTAGTTTTGTCAGAATTCCAGACCTAGGCACGATTGCCTCAGCCTTAGCCATAATTTTTCTAATTTATGCTTTTTTCACTGGTATTTTGAATCAATTTTATGCCAGTTTTCTATTTTTCTTCTATTCTTTTACAAATCGCATGTGGATCTCAGTGATAATGCTGGGACTTTTCCAAACCATTCTTATGATCCCCTTTCGTATTATTAGAGTAGTTAAATCAAACAACATTCAAGAGTTTCAACATAATGTTGAAAAAATAAAATCTGAAACGCAACAAGCATTTATTTTAAAAAAACGTTTTCGCCAGGGAAACACCACCTTTTTATTTTATGCCGTAGATTTTGTGATGCAACTAGTTTCATTTATCTCATTGGGAAGATTGTTTTTAACTGATTTTTACAGCAAACCACTTAATCCAGAGCACTTATACAAATGGGTTAAGTATCCAGATTACCCACTATTGGATACTTGGTTCAAAATTCCTTATCCAGCTGTCACCAAAACTATTGACTTTGGCTGGAAAGTCCTCCTACCAACTTGGATTGTACTCATAGTTTTACAACTACTAATTATTATTTTCAAACGAGCCAATGAAAATAAAAAAGCAGAAGAAGAACTAAAAGCTAAAATTGATGAAGAAGCAAAAAAAACAGAAGAAAACACTGAATCTTTACCAACACCAACAGTTACTATTGAAAATATCGAACCAAATATTCTGAGTCGTTACGCCACCGGATACTTATTACTTTTCATGCTAATAGCCTGGTTTTTAGTAAAACATTTTCCCATAGGCTGGAAGTTGGGAATTTTTAGTGGAGATGTAAGTGTTCAAAATACTACCTTCAACACGCTGACTGCTATTGCTACCTTCATAACAATGATGTGGCACAGTGTACCTAGAATTATTCGCAAGGGAAATCTTGCTGAAAAAATGGGCATCGATATCAAAATAATTGACAAAACTCAAAAAGAAATGTTTAAAGACTCGTTGTTCACTGCTACTTTGGTTGGTTTGGGTGCTTTTTTCATCACCAACCAAATTCCAAGTGCTTTTGAACTATCAATTTTTACCCTGGAAGTAATTTCCTTGCTCTCACCATTTACCTTGGATAAAGCAATTCTTGGTAGTCTTGCACTGCAAAAAGACAAAATCACTGAAGCAGAAGTTGCCAAAGAATTTAATCGACACGAATAGCTTTTATTTCTTTGTTTTTGCCAATTCAACAACTTGCTCTAAGTATTTTTCAACCGATAAACTCTGTTGTTCGCCGTCACGTGAGCGAACATTAACCTGTTTTGCTTCTAATTCCTGGTCACCAATCACAATCATGTGAGGTACTTTTTCTAATTGGGCAGCTCTAATTTTTGCTGGCAAGCGCTCGCTTCTCAGATCAATTTCAACACGAATATTGAGTTCTTTAAGCTTCTCTTGTAAGTCTTGAGCAAACTCAAAATGTCGATCTGCGATAGGTAAAATTCTTACCTGCTCTGGAGCTAACCAAAATGGAAATGCTCCGCCATAATGTTCAATTAAAATTGATAAGAAACGTTCTATTGAACCCATGATTGCAACATGCAACATTACAATCCGCTCTTTTTCTCCTTGTTCATTCACACAAGAAAGATCAAAACGCTCCGGCATATTAAAATCAAGCTGAATAGTAGCTACTTGCCACTCACGACCCAATGAATCAAATGCCATAAAATCAATTTTGGGACCATAAAAAGCTGCTTCACCCGCTGCTTCAGTTGCTTTAACACCTCTAAAACGAGCTAGCTCACGTAAGGTCTCCTCTGCAGCTAACCATCTTTCAGTTCCACCCAAATATTTTTCTGGAGCAGCAGGATTATGAAGTGATAAACGAACTTGTAACTCAAATCCAAAAGCACCGTAAAACTTTTCAACTATATCCCAAACAGCATTTGCCTCATCCTGAACCTGAGTTTGACGGCAAAATACATGAGAATCATCCTGAGTAATAGCTCTTACACGAGATAAACCGTTCAATTCTCCGGTTTGTTCATCACGGTAAACCATTGTGGTATTAGCATAGCGCTGTGGCATTTCACGATAGCTCATTTGCTTGCGAGCAAAGATTTGAGTGTGATGAGGACAGTTCATTGGTTTCATTACAAACTCATGACCTTCACGAGTTACCATGCGAAACAATTCATCACCAAATTTATCCCAATGACCACTGGTTTGATAAAGATCTTTCTTAGTAATATGAGGAATTTCAACCTTTGCGTAACCTTTAGCTTTACGTAACGCCCAAACAAAATCATCTAGTAATACTCTTAGCTGAGTACCTTTGGGTGTCCACAAAGGCAAGCCAGGACCAACTAACTCAGAAAAAGTAAAGAGATCCAAAGTTTTGCCCAACTTACGATGATCTCTTTTTTTGGCTTCTTCTATTCTATTAACATATTCATCTAATTCTATTTGTGAAGTAAATGCTGTGCCATAAACACGAGTTAGCATCTTATTTTTCTCATCACCTCGCCAATAGGCACCAGCAACACTTAATAATTTAAAAGCTTTTATTTCCCCTACTCTCTCTGCATGTGGGCCACTACATAAATCTACAAAAGCAGATTTCAAACCTTCATATTTACCAGCTTTTAATGATTCTTCATCGGCATCTACTTGATCTTTGGCACCAGTTAAATAAACAGTAACTGGAGCTTTTTCTCCTTCTATTTCATTCAACCACTCTTGTTTATATGGATTGTCAGCAAATAGTTTTCTAGCTGTTTCTACCGATATCTCCACTCGTTGCATGAAAAAGTTTAGTTGAATGATCTTTTTCATTTGTTTTTCAATTTTAGGAAAATCAATCTCACTGATTTTAAAATCTGCTGGAGCATCAAAGTCAAAATAAAAACCTTCTTCAGTAGCAGGGCCCATAGCCATAATAATCTTGTCTTTGCCATATAGTTGTTGCATTGCCAAAGTTAAGACATGTTCAGCGGTATGACGAATGTTCCATAATTGATTAAATGATTTGTTTTTTTCTGCCATAAGTTCCTCTTTAAGTATTTTCTATTGTACTTGGTTTTTGATACGAAAAAACCCCTCTTTCAAGGGGCGTTATGTGATTACAACCATACACAGCCACCCCTCATTAGAGAGTAGTAGTGTTGGTGGTAATTACAATTAAAGATTTCATCTGGTTGGTATTATAGATCTTTTTATTTAAAATGCAAAAAAAATTATTATTCACCAGCTAATTTAACAAAATTCAGATCTTGTAGTTCTAGTATTTTTACAACCGAAGGCTTAACTCTCCCATAGTAACCATCATGGTTTTGAATTCTATTACCATCTTTATCAAAAAGCACAGTCAAATACCAACGTTCAATTGTTGTATTCTCCCCTTCTCCTTGTGCCACTTCTATTTCTATCCCGTCTTCAGTTGGTTTAAATTTGGGAGCTTTTTTATTAGACAAACTGAAACGATGAGCAACTGAACCATCTTCTTCTTGACAAATTATTCCAGAAATCTTTTCTTTAGGTGGATCTACTTTTTCACCTTTGGCATTAACATAAATTACTTCTTTTGGAGCTTCAAATGCTCTGTCTGGTTCTGCTTCTATTAATGGCTGACCATACTTACCACTTTTCAATAAATAAAAACTCCGAGTCTCTCCGTCTTCATCAAGATTAACTATTTCATAACGATCTTTCCAAACTCTCACTGTCCACTGATTAATTTTGATTTCAAATTCAGGACCAGGTTCTTTTTCTTGTTTTTTATAACCAAAAAGCTCCTGAAAACGTGAATACATTCGCCTACCCAATGTGCTAGTCCTCTTCAAACTAAACTCTACTGAATTACGATATTTTTCTGGTATTTTCTGCCAAAGTTCTGCCATTTTGATTAATTATTTTAATAAAAGAGATATTTTAACACTAATAAAAAAATTAACCTGCTCCACCACCTCCGCCGCCACCTCCACCGCCGCCTCCGCCAGAGAATCCACCAGAAGACCCGGCTCCACTAGCTCCGAAACTCTGAGTGGAACTAGTAGAAAATGAATGTAAAACCGATGACAAAGAATCGGAAACTCCACTAAATGAATTTGTAAAATCCGTGGAACCACCACCATGACTATAGCCCACCCAATATCCTGTTACTGCCGGATCATTTAAATCAAAATTAACAGGCAACTGAGCTAATGCCTTAGCTGATACTCCCAAAAGAGTGCCATACACAAGATATTTCTCCCATAAAATTACTGAGTCAATTGGATATTCCTTGGTTTTACGATAATCATTCATGTGTTTTTTAAAAGCTCGCCACTGAGCAGTTTCCAATAGACCCTTATCGGTATAACGAAAACCTGTGATCGATTTCATAATTGCTATAAAACTCAACATGATTGGAATGAATAAGCCAGTAACTGCTATCAACAAGGCATCTGGTTGAAAATATTCATCACCTATCCATAGAACTTGAAAAACTATGCTACCAATTGATAACAAATAAACAATTAACAACGGTGCTATTTTTTTAAATATGCCACCTTTAACTGGCTTGGCTATTAAATCCAATTTTTCTCCCTGGTGGAAAGCCGATTTTTCTAAACTCTTAAAGAAATTATGTGCTCCAGATGGATGAGCCTTATTATATTTAATTAAATCTTTGAACCATAAAATATCTTCTTTTTTAGCTGCTTTATCAAAAAGATAATCATAAACATCCTGCTGCAATACCGTTAGTTTTTTTGGTTCTTTTGCCTTAACAAAGCCATATTCATATTTTTTGACGAAAAAACCTTTCTTATCATCACTGCGAATAATTTTGACAAACTTTTGTTGTACTAAAGATAAAGCAGTAGCTGTAAAAGATTTTGTTGAAAGAGAACGAGTGCGCCTAACCAATAACTCAACAATTGCCGGTTCTAAATTACTTGGTGGCTCCCAAACCCGATCTGCCTGATTGGCCTTTGGTATTCTTTGATACTCAAAAAACAAATATCGAAATAATATTTGAGCTCCAAAAATCCAGGCCAGAGCTACTAAAAACTTTTGTAAGTTTACAAAAATAGAATTTCTATCTAACCATTTTTTGGTCTCTGCTATAAAACTGGACTCCTGCTCTTCTATTTGTGCTTTGGAAAAATGGCCTTGTGCTCCATCATAAAAGCTCATTTTGGGTACCAAGATGCGTGCTTCTAACATCTTGCCACTTCGAACCTTATCAACCGCAAATTTAACTGTTTGAGCATTTGGAATACTAACTTGACCCTTTAATTCTCCATGCCCCCAAGCAACAATATCTTTATCATTTATTCCATATGGCAAGTTAACATTAACCGTCACATATTTCTGAGGTACTTCCCATTTATTACCAATAAATTGCCAATATATCTCTGCTATATCACTATGTAAGGTGACTGCATTATCAACAACATATTGAATAGTAAAAATCTTGGCTTCATTAATAGCTTTGAAATGCCATTGGACATAAACTTCATTATTATCTTGAATAACTGTATATGTTCCTGGTGTATTTGCTCGACGGTCAGTCATGTTTACCTCTGATGGGTAAACAAATCGGTAGCAATAATCTTTTTCACAAATACCTTTGATTCTAATTTGATATGGCTCTACTCTGCCTGGTGCTGTTTTTTGATCTGGATTTTTCTCTATGCGTTGATAAGCAAATCTATAATCTCCAGTAAAACTATAAACTCGCTGCTCGATTACATCCATTGAACCACTTGGACTGACTTCTGCCTGAATATCAGTTCCTTGAATAGAATATTCTTTGGTTTCTTCCGCAAAGACAGGCTGGATCTGACCAAAAAATAATAATGAGATTAAAAGGCTAGAAAAAAATCCAAAAACTCGATTCAATATCGAATTACTATGCTTGTTTTGGAACATTGCAGTTTGTCCTTTTCGTGATATAATTTTCTTTCTGTTTCCAAAGACAGTGTGTCCAGAAGAAATTCTGGTGAAATGCCACACCGAGGAGAGCTACTTAAAAACGAATTACAATTTTGCTTTTTAGTTTTTCTCTTTCCCCTCATTGTACATTTCCCACAAGCCTTTGCGAAACGGCACTTTAAAGGTATTAATTAAGTATAAAGGTATTCGTTGTATGCCAAATCAACATAACTTGGAGCAAGTAAAGATCTTGCAAGACAAGTTTGCTCAGGCACAGTCAGCAGTTGTAGTTGAATACCAGGGTACTACTGTTAATGATCAAGTTGAGCTTCGCTCTGCCTTGACAGAAGCAGGTGGTGAAATGTATGTCACCAAAAACACCCTGATCGACCTCGCTGTAGGAAAAGGTAAAGTTACTGATTCCTTGACTGGTATGAATGCTGTAGTCTTCTCTTTTGAAGACCCTGTGGCTGCTTTGAAGGCTCTCTTCAAGTTCCACAAAGACACCGATAAATTGGTGATCAAACAGGGTGTCATGGGAGATAAGGTTCTTTCCATTGAGGAAGTTGAATCACTCAGCAAACTACCTGGCAAACAAGAATTAATGACCACTTTGGTGATTCGTCTCAAAGGACCTGCTTATGGTCTAGTGAACGTACTCAAGGCTGGCCCAAGAGATCTAGTCTATGCTCTTCGCGCTCTTCAAAAACAATTGGAGACCGCTTAGTAATAAGTAAAAAAGTAATATAAAGGAAAAATATGTCTGAAGACACAAAACAACTCTCTGCTAAAGTGCAGAAACTCGTTGACGCTGTTAAAGAACTCTCCCTCATGGAAGTTTCTGAACTCGTTACCGCATTAGAAGATACATTCGGTGTAAGTGCAGCCGCTCCTATGATGATGGGTGCTATGCCTGCCGCTGCTGGTGCAGCTGCTGTTGCTGAAGTTAAAGATGAATTTGATGTCGTCTTAAAAGACGCTGGTTCCAATAAAATTGGTGCCATCAAAGCCGTCCGTACTCTTAAGCCAGAACTTGGTTTAGGTGAAGCAAAAACTTTCGTAGAATCCGCTCCAAAAACTGTTTTGGAAGGTGCCAAGAAAGAAGATGCTGAAGCTGCCAAGAAAACCTTGGAAGAAGCTGGTTGTGTAGTTGAATTAAAATAATTTAATTACGCTGATAAAAGCAATAAAAACCCCGCCTTTATGGCGGGGTTTTTGGTTTAACAAATAAAAATTGAGCTACTCAATAACTTTACCATCAAGAGCAATGTACTTTTCACCTCTCTTAATAAATTCTTGATGTGCTTCAAATACACTTGCCGTAGCAGCGTCTAGACTTGCCTTCGCTAGACGTTTTTCTTTTAACCTTAGACCGGAAGTTGAATCAAAGACCCTCTTAGCCTCAGCAAGCTCCCCAATTAATTTATACTCCAGACTATTTTTGGGAGCATTTCTGGAAAAAATATATCTTTCCAAGAAATCCCTCTCCGCTGTCTCACCGGCCTCAGCCGCTTTTTTAGAAATCTCAACCAAAGCAGTTTTAATTCTCCTGTAGGTTTCAATCATAGTTAAAATTATATGTCATGCTGGGAAAACTTGTTTAGTACTTACTAGCTCAAACTCACTATTGACCTAGTTACGTTTACTCTGTTACCTTGGTATATAGATTCAATAATCTTTGATTTATATTGCATCACTTGCTCACCGCGGATGATGGTATAAAAAAACAATTTTGAAAGGACTCTAAATGACTGATACAGCTGCCATCGTTTCCGAAATGGAAGACAAAAAAACTGGCCGAGCCAATGATGCTGCCAAGCTCGACATCAATAATCTACCAGACCTCCTAACAGTGCGTGAGGTAGCAGATTTATTGAGAGTTTCACCTTTAACCATCAAGCGTTGGGGTAAACGTGGCAAACTTCCAGCTATCCGCATTAACTCTCGCGGAGATCGTAGATACAAAAAGGAAGCTGTACTTTGGCTTTTAGGTGTCAACCCAACTGAAAACGAAGAAGAGTAGCTTTTTCACAATTTAAAATATAAATATACCCCGTCGCAAGGCGGGGTTTTTATTTGGAAAATATCATGACTTTGACTATACATTAATATAAAGCAATCTACTTTAATATATAGCAATAGATCATTTATCGATAAAAAATATAATCACCTATTTGGTTTTTGGCTTAATAATTTCACGTAAAACCAAACCCATAAAAACAAATAGTTGCAACTGACGACGCCAACGCCACGGCTCTTGAATTAATCTATACAACCATTCCAAACCCATGGCCCGCATAAATAATGGAGCGCGTTTAATTTTGCCAAATAACATATCAAAAGAACCACCAACAGCCATCCCCAATTTAACACCTGAATTACTAAGTAACTCACGATGCTCATCCAACCACAATTCCTGCCAGGGAGCGCCAAAAGCCACAAAAACCACATCTGGTTTAGTTTTCTTTATTAGTGACTGGATATCACTCTCTTCTTCTTTGGATGGCTGAGAGATATCTTCATAGCCAGACTCCCAGATTAATGAAAGCTTGGTTTCTTTTGCAATTCCACTATTCCAGACATGATGCAAACCTTTGTCATAACCCTTACCACCTAGTAATAAAACCTTCCAGTTATTTTCTCCAGCTAAACCCAAGAGCTTTTTCACCAGATCAACGCCAGCTATTCTTGTTTTTACCGCTGGTTTGTTATGCCATAGACTAAGAATTTTGCTAGCAAGCACAACTCCAACTCCATCTGGAATTAAAATATCACCTTTATTTAATACTTGAGAAAATTTATTATCTTTTTGAGCCAAAACTATTTGCTCAGGATTTGGAGTATAGACCACCAGAGTTTCTTTAGGCCTTATAATTTTTTGCTTGATGGTATTTAGCAGACTATCAATATCATTGCTAAAAAGGCTTCTACCTAGTAAAAGGACTGTTTCATCTGTCTTTTTTGGTTTTTGTTGACTCATTTTAAACTTTTTGAAACTGAAGAGAGTCCGAAAACTCATACCCTCTTATACCTATTGTATCAACTCCAATGAGTTTTCCCAATCCACAACTTTGTTGAAAGTTCATACTTTTTCATACTTCGTCTTTTATTCGTTATTTTTTTTAGCACCACAACCTCACCCGAAAATCATTGACCCGAAATTAAAACAAATGCTAATTATTTGATTAATAAAAAATTTTCCTTTTTTAACTTTAAGAGTAAATATTTACTCGTGTTTAATAGAAATATTTATCATTTTTTCTATTTGGTAAAATATATATGCTCAAAACAACCTCACCCGAACATAAAAACCTAGTTTTTAAACGAAATAACTTCCTTCATACCAACAGACTATTTAATAGATCTTGGGTATAATGGAATTATGACAGTTGCTGCCTTGAGAAAAAAACACCCTCGCTTTGTTTACCGAGGTTATAACTGGAAAATTGAAGATGACTCATTGAGGGTTGTTTTTGATTTTCTCTTGGAACCAGACATAGTCTTTCAACCAAAAATCATTTTTTCACCTCTCACTCAAAAACAACTTGCACAAATCGATCTCCAACAACTAGAAAATTGGATCTTTCACCTTGGCTTAATCGAGCTTTTCAGCTATTGGAAAACAGCAGCTTCACCAGAAATAATCATCCAAGCTGGAGAACTAAATCCAGATCAATGCTCTTGGTGGCAAGAAGTTTTAATCGATAGCATGGGAGAGTTTTTTTACACCAATCAAATCGACTTTAGACCAACAAATTTTGTAAAATTTATAAACAAAACGGAAATCAAAAATATTCCTGATAAAAAAGAGCTTCTTCCCAAGGAAACAAACTCTTCCTCATATTTGATTCCTGTGGGCGGAGGCAAAGATTCAGGCTTACTACTCAACCTGCTAGATGAAGCAGGATTAACTTACGACATTCTCCTCAGCTTCCCCCAATCACCAGCAGCACAAAACTTGGCAAGTAAAAGCCTAGCTAAAAAAGTTTTTACCATTGAAAGAATTTTTGATCCCCAGTTATTTGCTCTAAACAAAGCTGGTTATCTCAATGGCCATACTCCCTTTAGCGCCAGATTGGCTTTTGAATCTAGTCTATTAGCTTTCTTAGCTGGTCATAACCAAATTTTGGTTGCCAATGAATTCTCCGCCAATGAAGGTAATGTGCCATATAAAGGCACAATCGTTAATCATCAATACTCCAAAACTTTTGATTTTGAAAATAAATTTAGAAAATATGTCTCTGAATTTATAAATAAGCCAGAAAACAATAACCCTGAATACCTTTCTATCTTGAGACCATTAACAGAATTACAAATCGCCGGATTATTTGCCCAAGCAAAACAATTTCACGCTACTTTTCGTAGCTGCAATCGAGGACAACAACAAAATATTTGGTGCTGTGAATGTCCAAAATGTCTTTTTGTTTTCACCGTTCTCTACCCTTTTTTAACTGAACAAGAACTAATAGGACCAATCTTCCCAGAAAATTTATTTGCAAAAGAAAGCATGGTAAAAGAAGCCAATGCTCTAATGGGACGTGATGCAAATAAACCTTTTGAGTGTGTTGGTACCCATGAAGAAACTCAGGCTGCTTTCTTCTTGAGCATTAAAAAATTCCAAAAACTCCACCCAAACCAAAAATTGCCAATAGTTCTAGATAAAGTTTGGAAAGATAACCTACAAAATATACCTGACTTAGAAAAAACTGCCAAACAACTACTATGCTTCTGGAATAATCAACATAACCTAAATGAAAAATTAACTAAAATTATCCAAACTGCAGCCCAACAACTCTGTGAAGATAGTAAGGATTTAACATGAACACCAAAGATTCTAGCCTTCTCAAAGTAATAGAAACTACTCCAACAATAATCCTTGGAATGGGTCGCGAAGGTTGGTCAACCTATCTTTTTTTAAGAAAAAAATTTCCAAACTTACAACTAGGACTAGCTGATCGCAAACCATTAGAAAAATTCTCTGCTCAACAACAAGAAATATTAAATAATGACAAAAATTTATCACTTCACTTTGGTCCAGATCATTTATCAAAACTTAGTGCTTATAAATTAATTTTTAAGAGTCCTGGTATACCTCAAACTACTCCAGAAATTGCCGAAGCTATTAGAAGTGGGGGTAAACTTACTTCTCATCTACAACTTTTTTTTGAATTATGCTCAGGAATAACTATCGGCATCACTGGCACCAAAGGTAAAAGTACCACCTCAGCACTCATCCATCATGTTTTACAAACAAATGATTTAAATACACAACTAGTCGGTAATATTGGCCAACCAGCTTTAGATCTTTTACCAGAAATAAACTCAGATTCTTTAGTGGTTTGCGAACTATCGAGTCACCAATTAGAAACTTTGACTATTAGCCCACATATTGCAGTAGTGCAAAACGTCACTAGTGAGCACCTGGATTATTATGCTGATACCACTAGTTACCAACAAGCAAAAATGCCAATCACTCAATTTCAATCAGCTAATGATTTTGTAATTTTTAATCCAGAATTTAAAGGTTCGTCAATGATTGCCCAACTTAGTGCTGGCAAACATCTGCGTTTTTCCACCACAGAAGGCCCTGACGCTGTTGTTTTCGTTCGCAATGGCATTATTTTACGCAAGGATCAGTTGCAAAGAACCGAAGAGATTTTACCCATTAATAAACTACCGTTACGTGGCGAGCACAATGTTCTAAATGCTATGCCAGCAATTATTGTAGGAACTATCTTTAATCTTTCTGCTGAACAAATTAGAAATAGTTTGGAAAGTTTTAAGTCACTTCCTCATCGCCTAGAATTTGTGCTTGAAAGAAAGAATACCTCCTATTTTGACGACTCGCTTTCAACTATGCCAGATGCCGCCATTAAAGCCTTGGAAAGTTTTAATGGACCAGTGGTATTAATTGCCGGTGGCTATGAAAGACAGCAAGATTTTGTTGAATTGGCAAAAACAATTTTAGACAAAAATGTGGTTGGGTTAATACTTTTTCAACCAACCGGTAAAAGATTGGAAATGGAACTTAAAAAACTAGAGCCACTGTTGAATGAAGAAGAAATATCAGAAGAATTAGTAAAAATTGAGTTTGCCGAATCCATGATAGAAGCTGTAGGAAAAGCTCAGTACTTGATGGAAAAATATCTACAAAAACAACCAACAAATAAGGGCACCATAATACTTAGCCCAGCTAGCGCTAGTTTTGGTATGTTTAAAGATTACCAAGATAGAGGTGAACAATTTAAAGAAGCAGTAAAAAACCTTGTGCTATAAATTTTTAAGCAAAAGGGTCGTAGGGCTCTTCTACCTTTTTTTCCTTTGGCTGAATTGATCTTAAAATCATCATTAAATATGGCTGACCAGCCATACCATCTTTTCTAGCCATTGAATTAATTAGATCTGCCATTCTCTGCAATTTTTCTGGACCCAATTCTTCTGCGTCAGATAAAACAATCTCCAAAGCCTCTGGACCAATGTCGCCACCTTTTTTCTCGCCAGAAACTTCTACTTCTTTTGCGTGTTCTTCTAGCAAAGCCAATAATTTAGCTCCTGATACACCATTTTCCATAAACACTTTCCTTCCAATATTTATAACTAAGTTTGTTCAACTGGTTCTGGCAGTTTGTCTGCTCTAAGGGTTGTAGCACTAACTGGAGTGCTATCAAAGCCTCTGGCTAAACCCAAAGCATCTGCTAAGACAACCTTAGGTGATACATTCTTTGCCATAGCTGCTGCATTAATTTCTTCTGCCCATTTTTGCAATTGTTCAGCTGATGCACCATCAACTTCAGCTGTAATATCGGTAACAGTTATTGGGGTTTCATCACCAGGCTTTCTTTCAACTGGATTTTCATCTTTTGCAGTTACTGCCAATTGCAATCCTCTTGCAAAACTTTCCATAGTTGGTTTGGTGTTCATCTCGTCATTCATAAAATTGCCTTTCTTTAACTAACTCTAGACTCTCAAAAATCTTATCTTTTGTAAATAGCCGCCAGGCTTTTATTGTTCACCTCGATAGCCCAAACTTCGTTTAAATTCATCAAGATGATCAAGAATTGTACCCATTCCACGCACTACCGCCCTCTCAGGATCATCAACTATTGAAACTGGAATACCAAGTTTCGGTACTAAATAGCTATCAAGACCAGTTAATAAAGCACCACCACCAGCAAGCAACAAACCTTTATCAACCACATCTCCAGTTAGTTCTGCCGGAACCTTACTAAGCAATTTCTTGACTAATTGCACCATAACCTGAGCTCTTTCCTCAATGAAATCACGGACATGTTCTGTATTAATCTGCAATTCTTTGGGAGCAGTAGTTTTTTCGTCTTTACCAGTTATTAGCACTGATCCAGGATGTCCATCATGCAAAGTTGCCAGTTTATGAATCAACATTTTTGCTGTTTCATGACTAATCGTGACCTGATATTTTTGTTGTAAAAAGTTTTGCATGGCTTGTTCAAAATCATCACCAGCTTCAAATGAATGTTCACTGGTAACCAAAGTGCCAAGAGAAATTACGCCAGCCTCATAAATACCAGCTCCCAACTGCATAATAAATCCCCCAGATGAATCAGCTACTGGCATACCAGCTCCAATAGCCGCAGCTAGTGGCTGAACAACAGTAAAAACCTCTCTAGCTCCCAATGAATAACCCATTTCTACTGTTTCTGCTTCAATAGCTGGTTTTAAACTTGCTGGAATACTAAATAATATTGTTGGACTTAAAAGACTCTTTTTTAAAGCATCTCTTAAAACAACTTTTAGAAATGCCTGAGCTACTTTGCGATCCCATAGTTGAGCTTTTTGAAAAGGTCTTAATAAAGTAACGTTAGCAGCCACTCTTCCTCGCATATCGTAAGCATCTTTTCCATGAGCGAGAATTCTTTTTGATTGGGTATCAATAGCTAAATAACTTGGGTATTCGCCAATTAAACCTTTGCCTTTTTCCCAAACTCTAACTGTTTCGGTTCCAAGATCAATGGCTAGAGTTGCACTTAATTTGTCCAGATATCGCAGCATAGCTCCTGTTATAATACCGTCTATTGATTATAAGAACAATCAAAATATTATGCCTCCTCACTCCATTGCTCCCAAAAAACTTTTTAACAATGTCAACCTCGGGGTTTTATATACTTTAATTTCTGCCGTTGTTATTCTCTTGGGAACTAGCATTGCAATTCAATACGCCAAAGGCAATTATCGCTTTACTCAAAAAGGATTTGCTCCAGAAACTGGTCTTTTAAATGCAAACTCATTCCCTAGCGGAGCAGAAGTTTATATTGATGGAGAACTATTAACAGCCACTGATAATACCCTCTATTTAAAGCCAGGAGACTATAGTGTTGAAATCCGTAAAGAAGGCTATTCTCCTTGGAAAAAACAATTGGCAATTAGATCTGAATTGGTTACTCAAACAAATGCCCAATTATTTCCTACAGCACCAAGCTTCTCCCCTCTCACCCTAACTGGAGTTACAATTTTGAGTACTTCTCCAGATGGTCAAAAGGTAGTTTTTTATACCAATACAGCTCAAACAAAAGACAAAAATGGTCTATATCTTCTTGAGCTTTCTAACAACTTTATTCCCTTACAAAAAACCCCAAAACAAATTGCTGAAGATGTAAAGGCTTTAAATCTTAAAGAAGCTAGTTACATTTGGTCTCCAGACAGCACTGAGTTAATGATTGGCACCGATGGTAAAGAAATTTTAATTGAGGTTGGAGCAAGAATTGACTTAGATGCCCAAACCGATATCTCCTGGAAACAAAAACAAATCCTAGCAGAATGGGAATCAGAAATTTATCAGAAAGAACGTGAGTTTTTGAAAAAATATCCAGATGAAATGATTGAGATTGCAACTTCATCAGCAAAAAATGTTTATTTATCACCAGACAAAAAACGCATGCTCTATACCGCAACAATAGCAACGACTCTGCCTGCTGATATTATATCTCCAGTTCCTTCCAGCAGCACCCAAGAAGAACAACGCAATCTTGTTCCTGGTGGTATTTATGTCTATGACAGTGAAGAAGATAGAAACTTTCAAATTGGAGTAGAATCTGGATCTCCATCAACTGTTTCTAAATTCCTACTTTCTACCGACTTATTTGGCCCAGCTAAATCGCTTGAAACTTCTCCTAGCGCTTTTACAACCTTACAAGCAACCAACTCAGCTGAAACAGCTAAGCTGTTCCAGGCTTATCACACCTCTCTAGCAATCAATACTCTGCAATGGTTCCCAGACTCAAAACATGTGCTTTTTGCCAAAGACCAGCAAATTCACATTATGGAATATGATGGTACAAATAATACCGTAGTTTATTCAGGACCTTTTGAAGAAAGTTTTGTCTACCCATGGCCCGATGGCAGCAAAATCTTAATTTTAACTTCCTTTAGCCCAGATTCTCCGATGAATCTTTATGCTGTAGAGTTAAAATAAATCCTTCGGGGAGTGGTTCATCGGTAGAATACTCGGTTCGGAACCGAGTGGTAGAGGGTTCAACTCCCTCCTCCCCGACCATAGCAACCACTTTATTAATTAGCTATATCTTAAACCATGGCAACCATACCACATCACAATATTATTAATGCCCACAGTGCTTCTTCTGGCACAAAAAAGGCTTATCAAACCCCATTGCAGCGCCTAACTGCTCAGCATCAATTGGTGAAGAAAAATGAGCAGTTACAAACCAAACAACAAATTAATCAATTAACTGAAAAACATCAACAAATAAACCGAGCAGCGGTGACTACAAAAAATCCTATGCAAGGATATTTAAAACAAGCTGGGAAGTTAGTAGAAAAAAGAATATCAACCTTAAGAGATAAGGTTAACGGTAAAAGTAGTTAGTTTTTTAATTATTTAACTGGTAAATTGATGATTCTAGGCCACATCCAAGTAAATTTTGCATGAAGCTTTTCGTCGCCAATCTTATTTGCTTCTCTAACAAAAGTCTCAACGTCTGGCACTAGCTCGATAATTCTTGCATGAACAGCATCCAAATCTCCAGTAATACCCTTGAGCAAAGTACTTAGTTCTATCTCTAGTTCTTTTTCCCGCTCTCGATTACCAGCTTCTCTGGCTTTCATATACATTGCAAATAATTCTGCATGATCGGATGAATCATGAAGTTGATTAATCTCTTCTCCTAGCATCAATAAATCTTTGACACTAGTAAGCGTTGCTGCTCTTTCACGAATGGGTAGAGGGAGTTTATCAACCATATCTTAGTTTCCAACAATTACTACTACCTCAGCATTGGATGGAGCCTCATCAGCTGGCATTTCAGTTGAAAGCTTTACTCCTAAGTTAGATGCAAAAATCTTTGCTTGTTGTAAGCGGGCTTCATCTTTTGTAATCGCAACAATTGTGGGACCCTGATAATTTGCATGAACAGCTGGAATAACATTTACTATCTCAACCACCTGGCCCAATTGTTCAACTAAAGTAGTTAATCTTTCTTGACTTGCTCCTCCAGCTCTAATTTCTACCTTGAGTTTGTTTTGTGTGTCTAGTTTTTGATTATTATTTCCTTGGACAGAAATTGTTCCTACATTAACAATGATGTTTTTCTCTGGTGAATAAATGATGCTTTTGCCAGATTGAACATAAAGAATGACTTTATCTCCGTTAGTAGCGTTGCGAAAAAATGGTTGATATTGAGATAGGACTTCAGCGTCAGTCACAGTAGCTACGGTTGGATCTTCACCCTCTGGAAGAACCATTAATTTAGCAACTTTGGCTAAAATTTCCTCTTTTTCTTTAACAGCTACCTGTTTTTGAGCATCTGGATTGGAAAGTTCAGTGACTTTATCCTGAGCTTTTTGATATTGAAAAAATGACCAGCCAGCAAAACCCATAAGACCCAAAACTACAACAATCCTCAAGATAGTCTTGAGATTAAATTTGCTTTTTGCAGTGTTTTCTTCCATATCAATTCCTCTCAAATGCTACTACACCATCTATTTCAGTATAAGCAGTTTTATAACAGACACAAGAGGAAGTCAGATCTAAAAATATATCAAATGGTATAATTACAACATTATTTCGTTGCTATAATACATGGAGCAATTAGCTCCCATAGTTCAACGGATAGAACAGTTGCCTCCTAAGCGACAGATCCAGGTCCAATTCCCGGTGGGAGCACAAAAGGAAATTATGGAAAGAAGATTTAGATTTCACAACGACCCAGAAATTACAAAAACTGAAGATATGACCCCAACTCAATTGGTTGAAGCTGGTGAAGATAATTCTACCTATATTTCCCACGACAGTGATGGGAACCAGGTTGTAGTTAAAGAATAAAAGAATAATTAGAATTTTGAAAAGCCGGCTAGCTAGTCGGCTTTTTTACAAGTTAATGAAATTATTACAAAGAAATTCTTTGCAAATATGCCTTGGTTTTTTCACTAGTAGGATACTTTGAGCGATCTGCTTCTTCCAAGCCCATTTTTTCTAAAAGCCTAGTGGTCCACCCCACCTTACTATTTCCATAGCGATAAGTTGCATCAGTAAGAATACAAGTAACGCTAGAAATACCTTCTGGTAAGTCATAGTCTTCCCAGAATCTTTTAGTTCTTTTAACAAAATCTTTAACTGGTAAAACAGAATTTACCTCAGTGAAAAGTTGAGTGGCAATACCCAAGCCACGAAATTCCCAATCAGTATAAGACATGCCAACTAACGGTAATCCATCAATTTCTGGATCAACACTTTCCAAATCAGCAAAATAGTTTTCTCTAAAAGCAACTGGAGTAACACCTTCTTTTTTATAATGTTCAAAATCACTCGGTTGAGGAACAAAGGTTAAACTATCTGGAGCAGGAGCTTTTTGAGCGAATAACTCAAAACGGAAAGCCATGGTTTCATCATGGTAATAAATTCCACCAGTAGAACCAGCAACCAAATAACGCATAAAGCTAGGTAAAACTTCTCCATCCCTATTTTTTAAACTCAACTCCACTTGGGCCACCAAACCAAGCTTTTTAGGTTTTTTCTTGGCTATTTCTAAAATTTTATTCACTGCCAAAACAATCTGTTCTTGGTTGAATTGGATAATTTCTGGATCAATCTTTTTTTCCTCAGCCTTAGGATTCTCCCCACCATCTCGTTTATTTTTTGAACCAAAAAACAAGCTACTAAGTCTATTTAGTAGTTCATTTTTAATTTTTTTCTTTGTTCCCTGCTCTTGATTGTGATTTTCATTTTCTAGCACAAGACATTTATCTCACAAAAAAAGCCGACTAACTAGCCGGCTTTTTTAATTTCAAAATACAAAATATCAAGCTAACGCTCGTAATCGGCATAAACAACACCATCAAGAGCACTGTTATATCCCAAAACCTCATCTTTTTCGAAAACGATGGCAATTTCACGTTCTGCATCGGATTCGCTAGATGAAGCATGAATCAAGTTATATTGTTGGCTCATACCAAAATCACCACGAATAGAACCAGCTTCTGCTTCTCTTCCTAAGGTGGTGCCAACTAATTTGCGCACAACTGGAACTACATCAATACCTTCCCAAGCCATGGCAACAATTGGTAAAGAACCCATGAAACTCTTTAGATCACCAAAAAATGATTTATCCTTGTGCTCTGCATACCATTCAGAGAGCATTTCGTCTGTCATATTAACCATTTTTAGAGCAACTAGTTTCAAGCCCTTGCGCTCAAAGCGACTAATAATTTCACCGATTAGGCCACGTTGCAAACCATCTGGTTTGACTAAAACGGCTGTACGAGTAAAAGCCATAAAAATTCCCTTTCTTTAATACTAATATTTCTTGACTTGTATCTTAGCACCTCTCGGCTTAGACGAAAATCAGTGAAACAAAACATTGAGGTATTTTTTTCTATGATCAAAAGTTACTTTAATATATATTAATATTTCAAATAGCATCTATTTTTTCTTTAAAATAATTAAAACCAGACAAAGAATAAAAAAGTAGTAATAATTAGAAAAAAATATATATAATTTAATGTATCAATATATTTAATAATATCTCTTGTGTGATGCACTCACATATACTTGTTAATATATAGACCGCTTATCATCTGGTCATATTTTCATTGATTACCGATCAAACTATTTTTTAATATTGTTTAATATATAAAAATAGAACAGAAATAAAAAATCAAAAAACACCACAAAAAAAAGCACCAACAAACCATTGGGCAAATAAACTAACTAAAAAAACAGTTAAAAAATTAAAACTCTTCAATCAACTTCTCAAATTTAGCTTCATCCTTATACGGACCAATCAAAGCCAGGCGCATTTCACCAGGCTTAATCAACAATTTAAAAACATCTTGAACATCTTGAATAGTTACCTGCTGAATTTTCTCTATCACCGCCTCTAAAGTTTCGATTTCTCCAGATAAAACCTGACGTAAGCCATAAAATTGAGCCACAGAACTACTATCTTCTAACCCAAGAACGGCACTACCAATGAGAAACTCCTTAGCTCTCTTAAGCTCGATTTCAGTCACTGGTTTTTTGGCATTAGCCAAACTATGAAATTCCTGTGCGGCAACCAAAATAGCTTCTTCCACTCTACCAGGATCAACCCCGGCAGAAGCTCCAAAAACTCCAGTCTCATGGTATTGATCAACATCTGAATGGACATAATAACTTAAACCTCTTTTTTCTCTAATCTCACTAAACAATCTAGAACTCATATTGCCACCAATAATTGCAGAAGCAACAGATAAAGCATAACGACGTTCATCATCACGCCTTAAACCCTGCCAACCCAAAATAAAATGAGCTTGCTGAGTATCTTTGTATTTAATTATTAAACGTTGTTCTGCAAGTTTTCCATCAAAAAAATGGGTTTTAATATCTGCTTTTTCAGTAATTCTTTTACCATGAATTTTTTGAAAAAAATCATCCACAATCTTATGAATTTCTTTGCTATTAACCTCATCTGCTTTGCCAGCTAAAACCAACACCATGTTTGGCAAACCATACCATTGGGCAAGAAAAGCCTCAAAATCGGCCTTAGTTATTGACATCACTGTTTCCTTGAGACCCAATACATCATGTCCCAAACCAGTGCCTTTGAAAGCCATTTGATTGAATAAATTACCGACATCACGAGCTGGGGTATCAGCATACATATTCATTTCTTCAATAATCACACCCTTTTCTCTATCAATATCTTCCTGAGAAAGATTAGGCTGAAGCAACATGTCTGAAACTACATCCAAGGCAGTTGTGACATGCTTGGCTGCTGCTTTGACGTAGTAACCGGTGTATTCGTTGCTGGTAAAAGCATTAAACTCTGCACCTAAACCATCAATGGTTGCAGCTAGTTCCTGAGCAGTTGGATATTTTTTTGTACCCTTAAAAACCATGTGTTCAAAGAAGTGGGCAATGCCATATTGTTTGCTTTCTTCATAGCGAGAGCCTGTGTTGGTTAAGACCATGACTGTGAGTGATTCGACTCCGTCCATTGGTAATAGTAATACTGGTAGTTTTTTTGAAAAATAGGTTAATTTAGGAGTCATATGGAGGCAATTGTAACACAATAAATGATCGATAATTTTGATCATTTTCCTCGAAAAAAATGTTTTGAATTAACTGAGCTAAGTACAAATTTATGTTTTTATGTTTCCGAACATTAGCCGAACGATTTCGAACATAATTTGTATTCATTGTCGTTTTGCTACTTTGCGGTTTATTTAATAAATATAGACGTCATTTTGTGTTCAATATAGCGAAATATATAAATAAACAAAAAAATCATTTTACTAAGCACTCTATTTACAAAAAATAAAACAATAGTCCTACTTAGTTCGGTTGTTTTTCGGTTTCACTAAAAAAATAAGATCAAATATTAATAATTTTTTAATAAATAAAATTACAAAATGTTCACTGGTGTTTATCTATTTTTTACAACATAAAAACCACTGATTAAGAAGACTAAAAAATGTTAAAAATAAAACTCATTTTTGAACAATTTTTTACTTGATTAATTTGCTGTAAATTATAAAAACTAAGGTCGTTTTGATAATTTATCCAACCAAATATTTTCACCATCTGAAGAAAAAGTTATGTCCCCTGATTCATCGGTACGAAAAATCAATGATCCAGTTTGTATCAATAAATCTAAAACCGAGCCTTGCGGATGACCATAACTATTCTTTCCTACGCTAATCACGGCAATTTTTGGTTGTAGTTTATCTAAAAACTTCAAAGATGAGCTTGTTTCTGCTCCATGATGAGCAATTTTAAGCACATCTACTTGAGGTAATATCGATTTAGCTAATAAACTTTCTTCCCAATCTACCTCTCCATCTCCGGTAAAAAGCCATTTAGTTTTACCGTATTCAAGCAGTGTCCCAACCGACCTATTATTTTCAGACAAGGTTTTAGATTGATTAATCGAAGTTATCTCGAGTAAAGTAACCTTTGCTCCAGAGGGCAAAACGATTGTTTGGCCTAAAATCGGCTCTTTGAGGTAAGTTCCTAATTCATTAGCCTGACTAAATACCTCTAGTAGGGACTTGATTTCAGCTGAGGTTTTTCTAGGCTGGAGGAAATAAAGTTCTTGCCATTGGAACATACCCATAATTTCTCCGAAGTACCCCATGTGATCGGTGTCAAAATGAGTAACAATACCGACCTCAATCACTCGATCCCAAAAAGGCAGAACACTACCCAAACAACCTAGCACTCGATCATCTCTTCCGCTATCAATTAGCAATTGAAAAAAGCCTTGCTGGATCAAGATAGAGTCGCCTTGACCAACATCGCATATTGTAATTTTAATTGATTTATCTGGCCATTTTAAAATTAGAAAAAATAAAAAAATAGCAAAAAATAGAAATAGACAAAAAATGGTTTTATTAGACAGTTTCATGAAAAAAGAGCTTTTTAGTGTGGTGTTTATTTCGGTTGATAAATAAAAATAAAGAAAATACTAGAAGCCACATCAGTAACCACCAGGTATTTTCTCTAGAAAAGACTGGTTGGCTTAGAAAAAATAAGAAATTCAAAGAACCAATACTATTCATATAAAATGTCAATAAAGAATCATATATCAAGATAAAAGGTGCTAAAAATACCAAAAAATAAGTTGTTTTCAGCAAAGCCACCAGACCAAATACCACAAATCCTACTTGAGTAAACCAGGCTATCGGAAACAGAAACAAGGTATTAGTAATAAAACTCAGCCAGTTAATTTGATGAAAAAACAACACTAGTAGAGGAAAAATTAGTGATTGAGCAGCTAAAGAATTTTTAAATTCCTCAATAAAAAATAAGATTAGCCTCATATACCATTTAGAAGTAGATTTTTTACTCGAGGAGGGAGAAAACAATTCATAGGTTTGCCTAAATAAAATTAAGCCTGCTGTAGCCAAAAAAGAAAACCAAAATGACAAAGACTTGAGGTAATCCAAAGAAAAAAATATGAGAACTAAAGCAGATAAAATTAATAAACGCCATGTATTTATCCGCTTACCACCTTCTATTAAGATAAGTACCAGACCTGACATCAGGCAAGCCCGCAAAATCGGCGGATTCCCCTCAAGAAACCAAGAATAAAGACAAATAATAGATATAATTATAAAAAGCTTCATTTTCCTCTGGTGAAGGCGCGATAAAAACATTCCCACCAGGCTAATGACTAAAACGATATTAAAACCAGAGGCTACTAAAATATGAATCATTCCAGCTCGCTCAAAATCAGCATAATACAAAGCCTTGTTGTCTTTTTCACCAAAAACCAGGCCTTTTACTAAAGAAAGAGAATCTTTGTTTTGGTATAACTTCGTTATATTAGTGACTCTAGCCTGGTATTTCTCAAGTAATTTTCGATATTCAAAAAACCGATACTTAAGCAAAAACACCTCAAGTTTAAATAGCTTTTTGGAGCTATTTATCAGCTTTTTTCTCTGCAAAATATCAGTAGCAGATGACATTATCCATCTGCTAAATTTAACACTTATAGCCTGGATTACTTGAGTAAAATTATTGATAAAATAAGCATTTTTTTGAATAGTACAAACAATATCACTGTATATCCACTGTCCTACTTGAGTAAAACTCATTAAATGACTATCAACTTGTCTTTGGGTTTTGACTGGGATTGCTTTTGTTATCTTTAGTATTGTTGCACTATTTGCTATTACTATTAATAGTATTATGACAATCAAACTATTAAGAAGTACTCTAGTTTTTTCTTTCTTAACTATACAGACTTTGGGTATTTTATGATGCATTTGTAATTATTTTTTATTTAGGATAGTTTTATATTAAAAAAAATATTTTTTTCTGTATATAAGTTAGTGTCAAAATTGAGTTTTTTTACAATGTTAATTCATTAGCTAACTCATCAAACAATGTTTGAGATAAAGCTTTTTTACTAACCAACTCACCCAATTGTGCATAGGGTCTATTGGCAACAATTGCTTCAGCTCTTGAATCTCCAATTCCATTTAAGGTTTTTAAATCATCAATAGAAGCCAAATTAACCGATATTTTTTCTTTTGATTGACTAATATTTTTTTCAATTGGGGTGCTTGCAGACAATTCTTCACTTGTCTTCTCCTCTTCTCCAATAAAAGGCAGGTATATCTTGTCTCCATCTTTAAGCTGACTAGCCAAATTTAATTGTTTGGCTAAAAAGCCAGCATTGGCATCTTTGTTAATCCCTCCAGCTCTCTCCAGAGCCTCTCCTATCCTTTGTCCTCGTTCGAATTGCCAAACTCCCGGTTCATTGACAGCACCATTAACTTCTACCGTTATTTTGGGCTGCTGAAGCCGAAGTTCTCTTTGTTGCTGCTGTAATAATTCCAAAGAACACAACGGCACCTGCGCTCTTTCAACCAAGATCAGCTTAAGACCATAGCAAATGCCAATTAAACCAAGAACTCCAGAAAATAGTTCAAGGCCATGGTAGATTTTCTCTAACAAGTTAGGAAAAATAAAATTTGGCAAAAAAAATCCCCCTTATGAATTAACCATAAAGGGGATTTCTGACTTCAAAACTATAATTTATTATCTAACAACAAAACTCACAATCTTACCTGGAACAAAGATTTCTTTTACAATGGCTTTTCCTTCAAGCCAAAGCTTCACCTCAGCTAGCTCTTTGGCTTTTTTTAAGACAAAATCTTTTTCTCCTGCTTGACCAGCTTCTACTTGCATCTGAGCTCTAATTTTTCCGTTTACCTGAACAGCAAAATTGACATTTTCTTCCTGGGCAAGAACTGGATCAAAAATAGGCCATGATTGAACATGTACTCCACGATATTCATCGTTCTTTTCTTGACCTGAAAAACACAAAGAATATAGCTCTTCAGTTAAAAATGGTGCGAACGGAGCCAATAAAAGAATAAAGCTCAATAAATCTTCATTACTCAAGAAACCAGCAGTTTTCTTTTCTTCTTCCCAGAGATTAGTAAGCTCCATCATGGTTGAAATAACAGTGTTGAATTTAAGTTGCGGGATATTAAAAGTTGCTTTACGAATAGTTTGGTGAAGCTTGCGTTGAAGTGGTAAGGAAGATTTTAGATCTAAATGATGCTGAAGTTGTTGTTTATTATCTAAAACCAAGCCATGAACTCGACGTAAGAAACGATAGACACCGGCTACTGCTCTAGGATCCCAAGGCTTGTCTGTTTCTAGTGGACCCATAAACATCTCATACACCCTGAGGGTATCTGCACCAAATTCCTCGACTATTTCATCTGGATTAATAACATTTCCCTTGCTTTTGCTCATTTTCTTACCATCAGGACCAAGAATCATTCCTTGATGTCTCATCTTGGCAAAGGGTTCATCTACCTTCAAGTAACCCTCATCCCTCAAAAACTTAGTAAAGAAACGAGAATAAAGAAGATGAAGCACAATATGTTCTGGACCAATTAAATAAAGATCGACCGGCAACCAATGGGCTAATTTTTGTTCATCGGCAAATTTTTCCTTATTTCTTGAGTCACAATATCTTAAAAAATACCAACTAGAGTCAACAAAAGTGTCCATTGTGTCAAATTCTGGACGCCAACCAACTCCATAAAGCCTCTCGGTGCGCTCAATAAATTCTTTAGATGACTTAAGTGGCGACTCTCCAGTTGGTTTAAAATCTACATCCACAGGTAAAACCCAAGGAAGATGTTCTTCCTTCACTGGATGTGGTTGTCCTTCTGGATCATAAACCACTGGAATAGGAGCTCCCCAATAGCGTTGTCTGGAAATTAACCAATCTCTGAGTTTATAAGTAGTTTGCCAATCAGCAAAACCCTCCTTAATCATCCAATCTGCCATGGCTTGCTTGCCATCTCCCCAAGCTTCTTGGCCATCAAAAACCCCAGAATTAACCAATAAACCTGGTGCTTCAACAGCCTGATCTCCATTCCTGACAGCTTGATCTAAGGCTTGATCTGTATAAGTGACGACTTGCTTAATAGGTAAATTATATTTTTTGGCAAAGGCAAAATCGCGTTCATCATGAGCAGGAACGCCCATAACAACCGCTGTTCCCACCCCCATTAGGACATAATCAGCTATAAATAAAGGAACTTTTGAACCATTAACTGGATTAATTACTGTTAATCCAGTAAGCACACCAGTTTTATCTTTTTCACCAATCCGACGTTCTTCTTCTGTTTTATGTTTGGCTGTTTCCAGATACTTCTCTACTTCAGCTCGTCTATCAACGGAAACTTTTTCCAAAAGATTCATCTTATTAAAAGCCTCTGGAGCAATGACTACGAAAGTCACACCAAAAACAGTTTCCCAAAATTTAGTCCAAACTGTCATTTTTTGACCAGTTTCCTCTAAACTAAAATCTATTGCCAAGCCTTTTGCTTTACCAATCCAGTTGCGTTGTTGTTGCCTAGTTGGCTCTGGCCAATCAACATCATCAAGACCAGTCAACAATTCATCTTTGTATTCAGTAATTTTGAAATACCACTGTTTTAAATCTCTTTGTTCAACTAAGGAATCACATCTTTCACACTTACCATTAACAACCTGCTCATTAGCCAAGACTGTTTGACAAGATGGACACCAGTTGACCATACCTAGTCCTTGATAAGCTAAGCCTTTCTTGTAGAGCTGTAAAAATAGCCATTGTGTCCAACGATAGTAATCTGGATGATTAGTAGCTGTTTCATTGGCCCAATCATAAGAAATGCCCAATCTTTGAATTTGCTGTCTAAAAGTATTAATGGCAGCTTTAGTGGTTTCCACGGGATGAATGCCTGTTTTAATGGCATAATTCTCCGCCGGTAAACCAAAAGCATCCCAACCAACTGGAAAATAAACATTTTTGCCATTCATGCGAGAAAAGCGAGCTTTAATATCCAAAGCAGTTTTAGACTCTACATGACCGACATGTAAACCAGATCCAGAAGGATAAGCAAAGGCAAAAAGCAAAAACTCTTTTTGTTGAGCTTTCAATTGCTGTGTGTCTTGAAACAATCGCAAAGAGGCCCACACTTGTTGCCATTTTTCTTCTATTTCGGTGTGGTTGTAAATACCCCCTGCCATAAATTCTCCTTTTTGAGGAATAAATATTAACTTTTCGAGTATACCAGACTCAATAATTAGCTGCTTCTTCAGTTTAGAGTTCGGGTAGTTATTTGCAAAAAAAACTTACATACGCCTGTAAATAAATTTAGGTGCATAACTTCTGCAAAACTCAGACTATCGGCTTGGTTCGGTTATTCTTTTGTTTATTTAAAAACAAAATTACAGCAAAGATAATCTTTGATGTTATTACCGCAGTTTTAACGCATTATTCTTGTAAAGCCTGGTATAACTATTACCGCAATTATAAAAATATGCTTATTTCTATATCTTTTCGTATCTTTCTGTTTTTGTTTTCACTATACTTATTAAAACCCGAAGCACTTATATAACGATCCTAAAAATAACACGAAGAATAAAAGAATGAAAACCGTAAACAATACAATAGCAATCAAATGAGATCAAAATAGAATTAGATGGGTTAAAGACCTGTAATAAAATAGTCGCTACCCCATAGCAACCAGGTTTTGTAAGGAATACACTAGATCTACTCCAGATTGGACCTGTGGGTAGTACTCATGGAGAACTCCAAAGTCATTTTGCAATGCTGTGAATAAACGATCAAATATAGAAGATATATCAATTTTAGATTGATTCACAGCTCTTTTTTCTATAGTTTTCTTTTCTAGCAGTCTGTCAATCTCTTTGCTAATGCTTGAGTAAGTATTAGCCAGGTCGCTAATTCTCAAAATTGAACCTATAATCTGCTTATCATCGCCAAAAGTCCATTTTCTAAAAGGAGCAACCATAACTGCCCCTTCATAAGAATGATGGAGCTCGTAAGAAACTTTTTCAGGAATATATCCAGGAAACAAGAACACACCTCTCGTTAAAGCCAAAGCTCTTTCTCCCAAGAGCACTCGACGTAGAAATCTAAAGTTAGAATCTTGCTTGGGAGCCTCCAAAAATACCACTGCCCACCAATCACCCTTCCACTCTCTACGGAGTTTAGAAAAAGCCGGAATTTCTTGTTCCAGATCCTTCATGCCATAGGTTGTAATGCTTACTGATTGGATAGAGCTAACTCTCTCAACCAAGATTCGTTTTCTCTGCTGCAAAAATGTCAAAGAAGATTGAAGACCTGCTTTGGTCATATTTGGTACCAGCATCTTCAATTCATCAACATTTACCCACCTAGGAGAGTTTCCTTGAGGATAAAGCCAAGTTAAAATTCTGGTTGTATTTTCTTTCATTAAGTTGTTTTTTTCTTGAGTTTTTCCCAAACTCTTTCGCCTTTTATTTGTTTTATCATATTGATGCAGTTGGTACTGAAATATTATAGTTACTTTAACTAATCAAATAAATAAGTTTTCCACAATGGCTTTTCCCGAACTACTCAATTAGCAATCTATGAGCAATTTTATCCAAGGTTTCTGTGTTAAATAGATAAAACATTTGATTGATTTATCAATTATTGTTTTACGCTATAGATTGTTAAAATTACTCGAAGAAAAAGCGTATTTTTAGTTTTCTGTTCACATAATACAACACTTCTACTTGTATTCACAACAGGTTTTTCTGTGGATAACATTTTTTTAGTCTTAGTTGCTTTTCACAAGTAAAAAATAAACTGAGTTTGTTTGATCTATTTTGCATAGCATCTATGCTCTTTACAAGTATTCTACTTGAGTAAAAACCTGGTGTTTTTGTGTATAAGTCGTTTTTCAAAAGCTAGTTGAAATACAGAGAAAATACCATTGTTCTGACCTCATAAATTCCCTAAACTTAACCATGCAATTGCATCTAACACAGGTATCTAACAAGCCTGGATTACACAGAACAAAGAGACGTGAATATACAACCTGCAAAAAACCAGCCTCTCAATGCTCCGAAAAACGGTTTTTCCACAACTGCGTCGAACTCTGTTCCGGGTACTTCAGTCACTAACAACACCTCTCTTACCATTTCCCTCGAGTCATATCTGGAAAACCTAAAAAAACAAAATAGTTCTGAGGCAACCATCAGAAACTACCGCAGTGACATCAATCAATTCCTCGAGTTTTGTAAAACAAATCAACTTTCTCCAAATCAAAAAGAAAATGTTGATAAGTTTGAGCAATCCCAGAGAGAAAAACAACTTAAAGATGCCTCCATCCGACGCAAGACTGTAAGTATTTCTTCTTACTTAGCCTGGGTTTCTCAAGCTTCTCAAAAACTAAAAATTGAGCCAGCCAAACAAACCAATCTTCCAACCATCAACAACATTCAACCGAAAGATAACCAAAATAGAGATGAGACTGCTGGAGATTTTGTTGTTCCCATTGGTATCGAAAAAGTACTAAATCAATACCTCACTACCCTCAAATACAACACTATCTCTGATGCAACCATCAGAAACTACCGCAGTGACATCAAGCAGTTTGCCTTTTTTACTAAGGCAGATTCGGTAGTAACACTTCTTTCTCTTGAACAACTCAAGAGATTTGCCTACTCTCAAAAAGAAAAAGGATTAAAACCAACCTCGATCCAGAGAAAATTAGTTAGTATTACTCAATTCGCCCTCTGGGCTCAACGTCGCAAGTTAATTTCTGGCGTTACCTCTGATTGGTCATCTTTAGCTCTTGATGTCATTTTTAATAAAGCTGATGGCCCAATAGTCGTTACTGCTCCAGAGAAAACAGATGTCGCTCAAGATGTAAAAAAGAAACGTCGCAAAGAATCTTGGTTGGCCGCTCTAATTCTTTTATTGCTTCTTTTCGGTAGTACCATTGGCCTCTACTTGGTTCAAACAGTCCAAGATTTACGTCAACGCGCTTATGTTGATCCAAATCAAAATCAACAAATCACTACTACTACCACCACTACCACCACAACTACAGACAAAAGAACTCTTCCCTTCAGGGGCAGATTGTTTAGTGAAAAAACTGGTCAACAAATTACTGGTAGCAGTAAGGCTTCATTCCGTCTCTATAACAATGAAAAGGAAGAAGGAGAGCCTTTGTGGGAATCAGGTGTTTGTGATGTGGCTACCAATCCACAGGGTATCTTTGACATTCTCCTCGGAGGTAAAGATGAAAGTGCCAAAGGTTGCGGCAACTACTTAACTGATGAAATCTATTTTGGTAATACTAATCTTTGGCTTTCTTCGACAATCGATGGTGAAGTCCTGGCTTCATACATGATTAAAACCAATCAATATGCTGAAGATTCAGGTTTATTAGCTGGATATCCGATTGGTGATCCAGTAGTTAAAAACTCTGTTCTCTTTATGAATGAATATGGAGAAATTCTTTTTGCCGACCAACCAACCTTTAGTGTTCCAGAAGGAGATTTAACCCTTTCTGGAGACAATCTTTATTTCATCACTGAAGGCAGAGGTGGAGTTTTCTCTGATAGCTTAATTACTGCCCCTTATGCTTACCTGGGAGGGTTTGATGATACTGCATTAGTTTTACAAACTACTGATAAATCTGAAAATCCATTAATGTCCTGGATTGATCCAACTGGGGAAAGCTTAGGAGTAATTGATGCTAATGGCAATGTCGGTATCGGTACCTCCAAACCAGCTGGCTTGCTTGGTTTAGGCAAAAATGGTGCTTATATTACTACCCAAGGCGATGACTTGTTATTCTACGATGAAACTACTGGTGCGTTATTGAGCCTAAGTCAGTTGGCTGTTGATAATGTTGGTTCTAACTACTGGAATCAAAGTGGTTCAAGTATTAGTTATAGTGCTGGCAACATCGGTATTGGCACCGCTACTCCAGAACAAGCTCTTAATGTTGTGGGTAACATTCAACTTGGAATTGGATCTTCAGATCGCTATATCTACTTTGACAACGGTACTGCTAGTAATGCTGGTATCCGTTACAACTCTGCAACCAGTTTGATTGAGTTCTCTAATAACGGTACTACCTGGGAAGATTTTGGTTCGGGTAAAATCTCATCTGTCTCAAACTCCGATGGTACCCTAACTATTTCCCCAACTACTGGTGATGTAGTAGCTTCTTTAAACCTTAGCCATGCTAACTCTTGGACTGGTGCTCAAACTTTTACTACTAATACTAATTTCCCAAATTCTGGCATTTGGAACTCAAGTGGTAATGTTGGTATTGGCACCTCAGCTCCAAATGCACCTTTAGATGTTAGAGGGACTGGAGTGGTGGCTCGTTTTGCTGGTCAAGTAGTCGGTGCTGATGCTGTTAATACAGATGAATTTGTAACATTGGCTCAATTAAATGCAATTGGAGCTCCAAGCGGTATTGCTGGTCAAAACACCTATTGGGAAACTAATGATACTCTCGGTTCAGAAGCCTACACTGCTACGGTTCGTGGTGGACTTGGGGCTGATGTTACCCCAGGTAGTGCTGGAGAATTACTTTACTCAGTTAGTGGTACCTCTTATGGTACTTTGGCAGCTGGTGCCGCTGATCAAGTTTTATCCATAGATGGAGCCGGTATGCCATCATGGTTAGATTTATCTTCTTTGTTAATTGCTGGCAATGATATTGATATCGTAGGGACAATTATTGCTGTTCAAGATGATTTAGATTTAAGTAGTATTAGCGCTTCCACTGACCTTGGATTTTCAATTTATGATAACGGTGGAGTACTTGGTCTATCTCTTCAGGATGCTACGGGTAATATCGGTATTGGTACTGCTTCTCCAGAACAAAAACTAACCGCTGAGGGAAATTTACAGCTTGGTACTACGGATGGCACTCGCTATATCTATTTTGATAATGGTACTACTGACAATGCTGGCATCCGCTACAATTCTACGACCGGTAGATTACAATTTTCAGATGGTGGCACTATTTGGAACTCTTTCGGTACTGGAGATGGTACTGTTACTTCTGTTACAAATTCTGATGGTTCTCTCACTATTTTCCCAACTGATGGCGATGTTATTGCTGCTTTAAACCTAGGCAATGCCAATGACTGGACTGCTCAACAAACTTTTGCTGGTAATGTGGGTATTAATAGTCTTACAACCTCAGCTGCTTTAACTTTTGGTGCTGATACTGTTGCTGCTGGAGGAATTAGCTTTGGTGGAGATACTAATCTTTATCGCTCAGCTGCTAGTACTCTAAAAACTGATGATTCATTTATTCTCGGCACTGTTGGAACTGGTACGACTAGCACCGTAGTAACAAGAGAGGTTTCTGGTTTATTGGCTGCTCGCAATATTGATGCCAGAGTTTGGGATGGTTCACTGGTTGGTGGTAGTGGTACTGCTGGCTATGTTCCTTATTGGTCAGACATTGATACTTTAAGTGCTGAACAATATCTCTCAACTACTCGTGGTGGTCTTGGTGGAGATGTGACTGCTCTTGGAGCTGGAGAACTTCTTTACTCAACTGGTACTAATACTTATGATTCAGTAGCTGCTGGTACAGCCGACCAATTGTTACTTTCTGGAGGCACTGGTTCACCATCTTGGTCAAATATTGCTTCTCTCCTAACTGCTGGTGATGATATTGATATCACTGGTACTACCAACGCTACTATCTCTCTTGAAGATGATATAAGTCTTAGTGCTTTAAGAGCTTCAGCTATTAGTGGTCTGTCTTTTTATGATGATGGTGGAAATCTAGCTATGTTTATTGCCGATCAAGGCAATGTTGGTATTGGTACCAATACTCCAGATACTGTTTTTCATATTGATGTAGGTAGTAATAATAGAGATATAAAAATCTCAGCAGATGCTGGTTTCAACACCGGTATTGATCTCTTTAGTGGTACTCAATACTCACAAATTATTCAAGAAACTACTGGTGAACTTTCACTTAAAAACAGGAATTCAGACGAAAATATTCAATTCATCATTAATGATGGTGGAGTAACAACTACTGCTGCAGTTATCCAGGGTTCATCTGGAAATCTTGGTATTGGTACTTCTTCACCAGAACAACTTTTAACCGTTAATGGCAATATTCAACTTGGTGTAACCGATGCCGATCGATATATCTACTTTGACAATGGGACTGGTACTAATGCCGGTTTCCGCTACAACTCCACCAGCAATGTATTAGAGTTCTCAAATAATGGTGTGCTTTGGGATGCTTTTGGTAGTGCTAGTGGTAGTGTTACCTCGGTTTCTAATGCCGATGGAACTCTCACTATTTCCCCAACCACTGGTGATGTAACTGCTTCTCTCAATCTTGGTAATGCTAATTCTTGGACTGGTGCTCAAACTTTTACTGCTAATACTTATTTCCCTGGTACTGGTATTTGGGATACCAATGGCAATGTAGGTATTGGTACTGCTTCTCCTCTAGCAAAATTAAGTGTTGGTCAGTCTGGTACTGCTTCTTCTACTCTTACTCAGAGTAGTTCTGGTGATTTAGCTTTAACTGGTTCTTATTGGAATGGGGTTGCAGAAGCTCTTCATTCATTTAAGCTTCAAAATATTGCTTCTACTACTGTTAATGAAGCTGGTCGCTTAGCTTTTAATTGGGATAGTAGTGAGTTATTAACTTTGGAGAGTGGTGGTAATGTAGGTATTGGTACTACTACTCCAACTCAAAAACTTGACGTTGCTGGTGCCGTAAGACTCGGTGCAAGTGGTGGTGGCTATGATACTTTAAATACTTCTGCTGCAGCTGGTGCTCCATCTGGTGATCTTTATTGGGGTAACCGCACAGTAATTGATTCCTCCAATATTTCTAACTTTGGTGTTTCATCTGTTACTAACTCAGATGGTTCAATTACTGTTTCTCCAACCACTGGAGACGTTGTCTCTAGTCTAAATGTTGGTCATGCTAATGATTGGACTGCTCAACAAACTTTTGCTGGTAATGTGGGTATTAATAGTCTTACAACCTCAGCTGCTTTAACTTTTGGTGCTGATACTGTTGCTGCTGGAGGAATTAGCTTTGGTGGAGATACTAATCTTTATCGCTCTGCAATTGGTACTCTTACAACCAATGGTGATGTAATTATTTCTGGAGGAAACGTTGGTATTGGTGCTACTGGAGAACTATATTTGGCTGCTATAGATACCCTTAGAACTCCTGATTCTTTGACTGTTGATGGTACTTTTAGTATTGGTACTGCGGCCGCTGGAACAACTGATGACGTGTTGGTTTTAGAAGGTGATGGTTCAGTAGCAAAGCGTGCAATTGATAGTAGAATTTGGGGTTCAAGTTTAATTGATGGCTCTGGTACTACTAATTACCTACCAAAATTCTCTGACTTAGATACTGTTACTGATTCTCAGTTATTTGATAATGGTGTTAATGTTGGTATTGGCACTGCTTTGCCAAGTCAAAAACTTGATATTACTGGCGCTGTCAGATTAGGTGCAGCGGGTGGAGCAAATGATGTATTAAATACTTCACCAACAGTAGGAGCTCCTTCTGGAGATCTTTATTGGGGCAGTAGAACCATAATTGATTCTGATAATATTCAAGACTTTGGTGTTACTTCACTAACTAACTCTGATGGTACTTTAACTATTTCCCCAACTACTGGGGATGTTGTTGCCTCTTTAAATCTTGGCAATGCTAACTCCTGGACTGGTGCTCAAACTTTTACCACAGACACTTATTTCCCTGGAACTAGTATTTGGAGTTCAGCTGGTAATATTGGTTTGGGTACTATCACCACTACATCTAAGTTAAATTTTGCTACAGGTATTACCGCTGCTGCTGGTATTAATTTTGGTGGAGATGTTACTCTTTATCGTTCTGCTGCAGATACTCTTAAGACTGATGATAATTTTTCCACTGCTGGCTCTATTAATCTTGGTACTGCTGCTATTGGCACTACTAATAGTGTGATTACTCGCGAAGTTGGAGGAGATCTCACAGCAAGATCTATTGATGGTAGAGTCTGGGGTTCTTCTTTAGTTGATGGATCTGGAACTGCTGATTACATCTCCTACTGGTCTGATGCTAATACTTTAACTTCAGAGCAATATTTAAATGTTGTTCGAGGTGGTCTTGGTAATAATTTAACTGCTCTTGGAGCTGGAGAACTTCTTTATTCTACTGGTACTACTACTTATGATTCTTTAGCTGCTGGTTCTGCTTCTCAACTACTTATTTCTAATGGAGCTGCTGCTCCTTCTTGGTCCAATGTTA